>Ga0265780_10000012_pt1 | contig 549922 bp, 472 predicted proteins | sample P1T30metagenome_FD_192432 | JGI IMG/M metagenome (GOLD analysis project Ga0265780, IMG submission 192432) | Plant litter microbial communities from East Loma Ridge, Irvine, California - P1 T30 | ecosystem: Environmental > Terrestrial > Plant litter > Unclassified | place: USA: California...
CAAAATGGCAAGTAAAATAGCCCGCTATACGCACACTTCCAGCGCACAGCAACCGGAGCGTACTGAAGTACGTGAGGATTGCGCGCACTGCCCGGGGACAAAATGGCAAGTAAAATAGCCCGCTATACGCACACTTCCAGCGCACAGCAACCGGAGCGTACTGAAGTACGTGAGGATTGCGCGCACTGCCCGGGGACAAAATGGCAAGTAAAATAGCCCGCTATAGGCACGCTCCAGGTAAAATAGCCCGCTATACGCACACTTAATGCACATGCCCCCGCGTACGATACTTATCAATCAACACCGCAATAATGATCACCGCCCCTTTAATCACCAGCTGCCAGAAATAGGACACCCCCATCAGCGTCATGCCGTTATTCAGCGTGGCGATAATCAGCGCGCCCACCAGCGTGCCGGTAATCGTGCCGATGCCGCCGACAAAGCTGGTGCCGCCGAGGATCACCGCCGCAATGGCATCCAGCTCATAGCCAACGCCGAGATTGCCGTTGGCGCTATAGAGTCGCGAGGCGCTCATCAGCCCGCCCAGCCCGGAGAGCAGGCCGCTGGTGGCGTAGGCAAAAATCAGCACCGCGCCCACTTTGATGCCGGTCAGTCGCGCCGCCATCATGTTGCCGCCCACCGCGTAAATGTGGACCCCAAGCGTGGTGCGACGCAGGATAAACCAGCAGATGGCGATCACCGCGAAGGCGATAATGATCAGCCACGGCACCGGCCCGAGATAGCCGTTGCCGATCCACTCAAAGTTGATGTCGGAGTTGATCACCGTGGTGCCATCGGCCAGCAGATAGGCAGCGCCACGCAGCGCGGTATAGGTGCCGAGCGTGACGATAAACGGCGGCAGACCAGCCCAGGCAACCAGAATGCCGTTGAACAGGCCCATCAGCAGGCCCGCACCCAGCGCGGCGGGAATGGTCAGTGCCTGAAACGCCGGATCCAGCGAGGTCACCATCGCCACCACCGCGGTGGTACCGAGCATCGATCCCACCGAGAGATCGATACCGCCGGTGAGAATGATGAAGGTCATGCCCGCCGCCAGCACAATGTTGATCGACGCCTGGCGCGTGATGTTCAGCAGGTTGGCTTCGGTGAAGAAGTTAGGTGCGACAAAGCCAAATATCGCCACGATTAAGATCAGGATCGGCAGAATGCCGACCGTTTGCATCAGGTCGCCCAGCAGGGCACGTTTCATGCCGGGTGCGCTCGCGCGGGCAGATTCGCTGCTCATAGTTATCTCCTGTTACTGCGCGGTGCGCGCCAGTTCAGCGCCGGTAGCCAGCGCCATAATGTGTTCCTGCGTAATGGTCGCATCGGCCAGTTCGCCCGCGATTTGCCCCTCCTGCATCACATAGACCCGATCACTCATGCCCACTACCTCCGGCAGTTCGCTGGAGATCATCAGAATTGCCACGCCCTGCCCGGCCATCTGGTTCATCATGCGGTAGATTTCGCTTTTGGCACCGACATCCACGCCGCGCGTCGGCTCATCAAGAATCAGAATGCGCGGGCCGATAGAGACCCAGCGTGAAATCAGCAGCTTTTGCTGATTCCCGCCCGACAGGCCACCCGCACGCACCTGTGCATGCGGCACGCGGATATTCAGCAGCGCAATGGCATCGGTGGAAATTCGCTGTCCTTTACGTCGGTTAAGCAACCCGTATTGCGCGTCGCGTTCAAGGGTGGCCATCACGATGTTTTCATGCGCCGCCAGCTCAAGAAACAGACCCTGCTCTTTGCGGTTTTCGGTCAGAAAACCGATGCCCGCGGCGATCGCCTCACGCGGCGACGCAATGGAAACCGTTTCACCATCGAGCTGCACCGTGCCGCCGCTGGCTTTGTGTACGCCAAAAATCAGCTGCGCCAGCTCGCTGCGACCGGCGCCGACCAGCCCGGCGAGGCCGACAATCTCCCCGGCGTGTACCACCAGTGAACAGGGCTTGATCTTGCCGCCGTCGGTCAACCCATCGATGCGCAACCGCGCTTTGCCTTTGGCGATGGAGCGGTCTTTGTTAAACAGATCGCTCAGCGGCCGTCCAACCATCATGCGTACCAGTTCGTGAGCGTTGAGTTCTTCTCGCGTCAGGCTGCCGACATACTGGCCGTCGCGCAGCACGCTGACCCGATCGGACAGCTCATAGACTTCCGCCATGCGATGGCTGATATAGATGATCGCCATGCCTTCGCTGCGCAGCCGTTTAATCAGCGCAAACAGCTGTTCCGTTTCCCGCGTCGACAGCGCCGCCGTTGGCTCATCCATTACCAGAATGCGGCTGTTGCGATGCAGTGCGCGGGCGATCTCTACCTGCTGCTGTTCGGCAATGCTCAGGCGCATCACCAGATCGCTGGCGCGAAACTGCGCGCCGAGACGGTCGATCACCTGCTGGGCATCGGCAACCATCTGACGCCGGTTCACCAGCCCGCCGCGATGAATTTCGCTGCCGAGAAAGATGTTCTCCGCCACCGTCAGGTTGGGGGCCAGGTTGATCTCCTGATAGATCAGCGTAATGCCCGCCGCCAGCGCCTCTTTCGGCCCTTTGATCAGCACCGGTTTGCCATCTATAAAAATCTCGCCGCCGCTGGCGGTATAGGCACCGGCCAGAATTTTCATCAGCGTGCTTTTACCGGCGCCGTTTTCGCCCATCAGCGCATGCACCTCACCGGGAAAAACCGTCAGGTTCACCGACTTCAGCGCATAGAACTGACCAAAGCGGCGCGAGATATCTCTCATTTCAAGGATTGGGGTGGTTGCCATCGTCTCTCTCCATTACGGCTCTGCTTGCAGTAAAGCAGCGCCAGATAAATGGAAAATGTCAGCGGCCGTTCATCTTTGTCATAGTGTGAATGCGCGGCGCTTTTATACTCGCGCTATCGGGCGTAATCGGGACGGATGATGAACAGAAAGCTGCACTGGCTGGCGGGCGCACGCGGTCGCCTGCTGTTGTTTAACCTGCTGGTGGTGGTGGTCACGCTGATGGTCAGCACGGTGGCGATTGTCGGTTTCAACCATGCCGGGCGCATTCAGGAGCAGGCGCAGGCACAAACCCTGCGCGACATGACCAGCAGCCTGGCCCTGGCGCGTGATACCGCCAACGTGGCAACCGCGGCGGTGCGGCTGTCGCAGGTAGTGGGCGCGCTGGAATATCAGAGCGAGTCGCAGCGCCTGCAGCAGACGCAGCGCGCGCTGCAACAGTCGCTGAACGATCTCGCCGCCGCACCGCTGGCCGCGCGCGAACCGCAGCTGGTGGCGCGCATTCGCCAGCGCAGCAACCGGCTGGAAGCGAGCATTTCGCGGCTGCTGGAAAGCGGTCATCGCCGCCATTTGCAGCGCAATCAGATGCTCAGCGGCCTGTGGCAGACGCAAATTCTGTTACAGCACATCGGCATTCTGCTGGCGAACGATGCCAGCACCGCCGCGCTGCGCGAGCAGATCGACGGCCTGCTCAACGTCGGTATTCGCAGCAGCGCCTCACGGGCGTTGATCAGCCGCATCGACACGCTACTAGCTCGCTGGCCCGCACAGCCGCTGGCGCCGCTGGTGGCGGAAAAAATGGCGCGCTTTCGCGATAACGAACGGCAGTTGCTGCCGCTGGCCGATCGGCTGGAGGAGAGCGATCTGGCGATCGCCTATGACACCTACCAGATCAAAGCGCTGGTGGCGATGCTTAATCAGGATATCAATCTCTACGTGCAGCAGGTGGCGTTGCAAACCGAACGGCGCACCGCCAGCACCCATCGCGAGCTGAGTTCAATCATTCTGTTTATCGTGCTGTTTGCCCTGCTGGCGCTGGTGATTACCGGCTACGCCGGTTTCTATATCTACCGCAACCTCGGCTCAAACCTCACCGCCATTGCCAGCGCCATGACCCGGCTGGCGCAAGGGCAAAAGGTAGTCAGCGTCCCGGCACTGGAGCGGCGCGATGAGCTGGGCGATCTGGCGCGCGCCTTTAACGTCTTTGCGCGCAATACCGCCTCGCTGGAGCACACCTCGCGTCTGTTGAAAGAGAAAAGCAGCCAGCTGGAGTCGACTTTTCTCGCCATGCGCGACGGCTTTGCGCTGTTTGACAGTGACGGCCAGCTGGTGGTGTGGAACGCGCAATATCCGCTGCTGCTCGGGCTCGCCGCCGATGATTTGCAGCGCGGTCAACATTATCAGCAGCTGATGGAACGGCTGGGCATTCGCGCCTCGCCGGAGGGCGAACCGCAGGAGATCCGGCTGGCCGATGGCCGTACGCTGGAACTGCGCTACAGCCCGGTGCCGCACCGCGGCATGGTCAACACCGTGCTCGATCGCACCACGCGCAAAGCGCTGGAAGAGGCGTTGCTGCACAGCCAGAAAATGAAGGCGGTGGGCCAGCTGGCGGGCGGTCTCGCCCACGATTTCAACAACCTGCTGGCGGTGATTATTGGCAGCCTCGAGCTGGCGCAGCCCAATTCACACGCCACGCGCATCAGTCGGGCGCTGAAGGCAGCAGAGCGTGCCGCTCAGCTCACGCAACGCCTGCTGGCCTTTTCCCGCAAGCAGGCGCTGCATCCGCGCTCGGTGCAGGTGGCCACGCTGGTGGAAAACCTGCAGGAACTGATGTCGCCTTCGCTACTGCCGGGACAAACGCTGGTGGTCGAGGCGCAGCAATCGGGCTGGCCGGCATGGATCGACGCCAGCCAGCTGGAGAATGCGCTAATTAATTTAGTGGTCAATGCGCGTGACGCGATGGAACAGCAGCCGGGCGAAATCCGCATCCGCGTCGCGAATCAGCGGCAGCAAAAAGCGGACGGCAGCGAACGCGACGTGGTGGCAGTAGAGGTGATCGACAGCGGCTGCGGCATGAGTGAGGCGGTACGGGCGCAGGTGTTTGAACCCTTTTTTACCACTAAAGCGCCGGGCAGCGGCAGCGGCCTTGGCCTGTCGATGGTGTATGGCTTTGTGCGTCAATCCGGTGGTCGCGTGGAGCTGGAAACTGCGCCCGGCGTCGGCACCTGCGTGCGCCTGCAGCTGCCGCGCGCCAGTCATGCCGCCGTTGAGATGCCGCCTGCACCCGTGGCGTTAGCGCCGCCCGCCAGCGATCAACTGGTGCTGGTGCTGGACGATGATGAGGCGGTGCGCCAGACGCTGTGCGATCAGCTGCACCCGCTGGGCTATCTGACGCTGGAGTGCGCCGATGGCCACAGCGCCCTCACCCTGCTACAACAGACGCCGGAGATTGCGCTGCTGGTCAGCGACCTGATGCTGCAGGATGGGCTGAACGGCGCCGAGGTGATACGCCAGGCGCAGCGGCTGCGTCCCGGCCTGGCGACGCTGCTGATCAGCGGCCAGGATCTGCGCCAGCAGCAGGATGCCGATCTGCCACCGTGCGAGCAGCTGGCCAAACCCTTCAGTCAACAGCAGCTGGCGAGCGCGCTTCGCCGGAGTTGGCGGCGGGCGTCTGCCACAGCGGAATCGGCTTGCCGGTAATATAGCGCTGGCGCAGACGGGCGGAGAGCAGATCCATAATCATCACCACCGCCACCAGCAGCAGGGTGATAAACATCACCACGTCCCAGTTCCACAGGCGCATGTTTTCGGCATAGACCAGTCCGATGCCGCCGGCACCGACAAAGCCGAGCACCGCCGCCGAGCGAGTATTGGATTCAATCTGATAGAGGCTGAGCGCCAGAAAGGTGGGAAACGACTGGGTGAAAATGCCGAAGCGATGCTTCTGCAAGCTGGTAGCCCCCAGCGCACCCAGCCCGCGGCTGGGCGAGCGTTCAACCGCCTCGTGCCCTTCCGAGTAGAGTTTTCCCAGTAGCCCAACATCCTGCATGATAATCGCCAGCACCCCGGCCAGCGGTCCCATGCCCACGGCGCGCACAAAAATCAGCCCCCAGATCGCCATATCGATGCCGCGCAGCAGATCCAGCAGGCGGCGCACCAGTAGCGCAATGCCACGCAGCGGCTTGTCGTGCATCACGTTACGCGCGGCGAAAAACGACAGCGGCAGCGCGATCAACGACGCGGTCAGGGTGCCAGCGAACACAATGCCGAGAGTAATGCCAATCTGCGAAAAGTAATAACCAAACGGCCAGCTGGCGAACTCATGCCAGACAAACATGCGCAGAAAGTAGCGGCTCAGCTGCTGACAGCCGCCGATCCACTGCTGCCAGCTGATGCCAAAAGCGTGAAAGAACCAGAGATAATAGAGCGTGACCGCCAGCGCCAGCAGCGCCAGACGGCGCAGGTAGCGGCGCTGAGCGCTGAACAGCGTGGCGTGCTGCCGCTTACACAGCGCCAGTGAATCCGTGGTACTCATTGTCCGGCTCCTTCCACAATGCGGCGACGCAACTGGCCCGACAGCGTGTCGAGCAGCGAGACCACCAGAATAATCAGCAGCAGCGTAATGCTGACCTGATCGTAGCGATCGAGTTTGATATTGGTCATCAGCTCCTGGCCGATGCCACCGGCGCCCACCAGCCCGAGAATGGTGGAGGAGCGAAAGTTGACCTCAAAGCGCATAAAGCTGTAGGAGAGAAAGATCGGTTTCACCTGCGGCCAGAAGGCGAAGCGCATGCGCTGCAGTTGGCTGCCACCGCAGGCGGCAAGCCCGCGTACCGGCTTATCGGAGGCGGACTCCAGCGCCTCGTAAAACAGCTTGGTCAGGCTGCCGATGGTGTGCAGCGTCAGCGCCAGAAAACCGGGGATCATGCCGATACCAAAGGCCATCACAAACATCACCGCCCAGGCGAGCTCCGGCATGGTGCGCAAAAATGCCACCAGCGCGCGAATGGCAAAACGCAGCGTGGCGGGCATGCCGGTGTTGGCGGCGGCCAGAAAGGCCAGCACGCTGGCGATGCCGACCGCACAGAGCGTTGCGGCCAACGCCAGTTGCAGCGTTTCCCAGATCAGCGGCAGCTGAATTGGCAGGCGATAGCCCCAGTACGCCAGCGATCCCTGGGTGCGCACATCGGCAAACAGCTGCTGCCAGTGCAGCACCGGCAGAGTTTCCGCCAGATAGTCGAAGAAGTGCGGCAGCGACTGCCAGACGGTAAACAGGTTGAACTCCGCGACGTAGCCTGCGCTCAGATAGAGCGAGATCAGCAGCAGCGACCAGAGCACGGTGTCGCGTTTCTGGCGGGATCGGATCTGCTGGTAGTAGCGTTCGAAGTTGTCGGACATAGCTAGCGGTTCCTGTGGGTGGATCAGGCGGAGCCTGTGTTCAGGCGAGGCCTGTGTTCAGGCGAGGCCTGTGTTCAGGCGAGGCCTGATTAAAGGGCCAGGTCAACGGCGGTTTCGTTCTGCCCTTCGGGCCGACCGAGCAGGGGCGGCATGCGCCCCGCCCCTGCACCCCGGCTATCCGGCAAACACAACCGCCCGCTGCGCGGGTGCCCTCAGCGAAACCCTTTTCCTGACGGACCCGGCGCGATTCGGAGTATTCGCCTCATCCTGAGGCTCACCCCTTCGGGGCAGCGCAAGCGCTGTTCAAAAACGCTCCCGGCGTTTTTGTCCCGCTCAACGCGCCCTCTCGCCGCTTCCCTGCGGCTCGTCCTGGAAAACGCTTTTGCCTCGGCGGTGGTGATGCCTCCTCAAGGCCAAGGTCCAAGTCAACGGCTAAAACAGCACCAGCTCAAAAGCCAACATAAAACTGGGACAGTGACCAACCTGTAAACGGGTTTTGCGGTTACAACCCGGTCGGTGTGTGGACCGGGAGTAAACCAGGGTGGCGATGCCGAGTGGCCAGCGCTGCTTTTCGGGGTTAGCCGCGTTCGCCTTTCATCAGGTCGCGCTTCATGTCGATGACGTTTTGGTAATCGGCGACGGTGGCGGGCGCGATGTGCTGGGCGCCGCCCATGGCTTTGATGAAGCAGCTGTGGTTGTCGGTGTCGAGTTTCTTGATGGCGGCGACCACCTGCTGTTTGAAATCAGCAGGCAGCTTGTTGCTGACCAGCAGCGGGCCGTTGGGGATCAGCGGCGATTGCCAGATGATGCGGATATCTTTCATCAGGTTAGGATGATCCATGCGAATCAGGCGGTTGAAGGCACCGACGCTGTAGCCCTGATTGTAATCGCCCACCATTGAGGTCCAGGTCACGGCACCGGCAAACTGGTTATTCAGCACACCGAGAATGTCCTGTTCATGGCCGCCGGAGAAGGTGACGCTGGAGAACGTATTGTTGTACTTGTTATCGATATTGCCGCCAAACTGCTTGATAAACGCCTGGTTGGGCATCAGGTAGCCAGAGGTGGAGTCGGGATCGGCCATGCCAAATGACTGGCCTTTGAGATCTTCCAGCTTCTTATACGGGCTGTCCGCTTTCACGATCACCACTGAGTGATAGCCCTTTGACTGATCCTTGTCATCAACCGGGATGCCAACGATATCCACCGCCTGCGGATCCTTCAGATAAACCGAGGCGTAGGAGGCGGGCGACATGCTCAGCACCACATCCACCTTGCCGCCCAGCAGGCCCTGAATCACGCCGGAATAGTCTGACGAGTTGCGCAGTTTGGTGTCCACGTCCAGCTCTTTATCGAGAAACGTCTTTACGCACTGGTTATCGCCGATCTGCTGCGTGGCGTTCTGTCCACCCAAAATGCCGAGGTTCAGCGTCTTTGGTGCGTCGGCCGCCGTGGCGCCGAATGCCATCATAATTCCGCCCATCAGTGTCGCAAGGTTACGCTTTTTCATGTTTTCGCCTGTGTGAAAATATCAACGGTTAATGGTCGATCTGATTGATTTCATCGCCGTACAAACGCTGTAACAGCGCCTCGGTCAGCCCGGAAGGCGCGCCGTCATAAATAATTCGACCCTGCTGAATACCAATGACCCGCGTACACCAGTTGTGCACCAGCTCAATCGAGTGCAGGTTGACCATCACGCTGATGCCCTGCTCGCTGACCTGTTGTAGCGCCGCCATAATGCGGCGGGTATTTTTGGGATCGAGCGAGGCCACCGGCTCATCGGCCAGCAGGATGTTGGGCTGCTGCATCAGCGCACGGCAGATCGCCACGCGCTGCATCTGGCCGCCAGAGAGGTTCTCCGCCCGCTGCAGCGCCTGCGGCAGAATGTTCATCCACTGCAACAGCTCAATGGCGCGGGCACGATCGCTGTCGGCAAAGATTTTGAAAAACGATTTCAGCGTGCTGGTCTGGCTCAGTCGCCCCAGCAGCACGTTGGTCAATACGTCGAGCCGCGGCACCAGACAGAAATCCTGGAAAATCATCCCGCACTCGCTGCGCCACTGGCGCATCTCACCGCGGCTGAGCCGGGTGACATCCTGATGCTCGCTGCCGTCCCGGAAGTTAACGATCGCGCCTTCGCTGGCGGCAATGGTACCGTTGAGCATGTGCAGCAGCGTCGATTTACCGGCGCCGGAGCGCCCGATAACCGCCACCAGTTCGCCCGCGTGCAGATCGAAATTGATCTCATCCAGCACCCGCTGCTGTGGCGTCCAGGCTTTGCCTAATCCGCGCACGGAGAGCACCTTGTGTTTAGCCGCCGGGCGTAGCGGGTAGACGGGTTCAGTAACGGTCTTGAGCAGGGCCTGTGCCATGGTTGGCTCCGTTGCAGAGAGGTTTTCGCACGCCTATTTAGGCCGCTGCGGATGAAAGCTTCATGACAGTTCGGTGATTAAGCCGTGACAACCAGGCCATCCCACGCCGCCGCCACGCCATCCGGCAGCGCGTGCTGCTGTAGCCAGCAGTCCACCTCATGGCTGAGATGGCAGAGCCAGCCCTGACGCGGCCGCAGATCCTGCAGGATAGCCAGCGCCAGCGTGATGTCATTGTGATTGCGCGGCGGCGCAGGCTGCGGCGCATGGCTACAGTCGAGCACCAGGTGATCCAGCGGCTGATGACGCAGGAAATCGCGCGTGGCATCGGGCAAGCCGACGGTGTCGCATAGCCAGGCGATGCGCTGCTGCTGCCAGGCGAGAAGATAACCGAAGGTAGGTTTGGAGTGATTCAGCGGCAGCGGCGTCACGCTCAGCGGCCCCAACTGCACCGGCTGAAACGCCTGCAGCGGCGGCTGAAACGCCAGCAGACCGGGATGCTTCAGCAGGTCGTCGCAGCCTGCGGCATCGGGCGGTCCCCACACCGGGATCGGCGTGCCGATGCCCCAGCGCAGCGGAAACAGCCCCTGCACATGGTCCATATGGTAATGGGTCAGCAGAATGTGGTTCAGCTCGCCGGGGCGAAAGCGCTGCTCAAGATGCAGCTGGCCAGCATCCAACAGCAGCGTTTCGCCGTCGCAGTTAATCAGCGCGCTACAGGGCGTGCGCCGTCGCGCAGGCTGCTGATGAGCCAGCAGGCAGGCGGCGCAGTCGCAGCCGAACACCGGCACCTGCTGCGCGCCGCCGGTGCCGAGAAAGGTGAGCTTCATGCGCTCATCTCAGGGTGTAACAGCTGCTGTAGCTGCGCCAGCGTTGTCGCCAGCGCACCGTCGTTGTTCAGTACCGTACAGCCCGTGGGCAGCGGCTGTGCCGCCCGCACCAGCCGACGATCGATCTCGCTGCTGCTCTCGCGCCCACGCTGCGTCAGCCGCTGGCGTAAAATCGCCGGTGAGACCTGCAAACAGAGCGGCAGCAGGCGCGGTCCGTAGCGTTCGCGCGCCGCCTGCAGATGCAGTCTCGAACCGTTGACCAGCACATCCAGCCCGGCCTCCAGCCAGAGATCGATCTCGCTGCCCAGCGCATAGTGATAGCCGTGCGCCTGCCACTGCATAGCGAACAGGCCGAGGTCGGCACGCCGTTGAAACTCGGACAGGCTGAGCGCGATGTGATTTTCGCCGCCGGCGTCGGCATCGCGGGTAATGTAACGATGGGCGATCAGCAGCCGCGGCGGTGGCTGCTCCGCCAGCAGGCGCAGCAGGCTGTCTTTGCCGGAGCCGGAGGCGCCCATCAGCCAGATGAGGCGCGCCATCACCACACCATCCTGCCCTGCGTCCAGACGTGGCGCACGTGCGCATGGCCGTGATCGGTATGCGCCAGCACCAGATCGGCGCGCAGGCCGGGCGCAAGCAAGCCGCGATCGTTTAGCCCCAACGCCCGCGCCGGATTGCGGCTCACCATCGCCGCCGCCTGCGGCAGCGTACAGGCGTTGCGCGTATCGTTCGCCAGCCGGAATACCGCATCAAGCAGGCTGGCGGGATAGTAATCCGAACTGAGAATATCGAGCAGGCCCTGCTCCGCCAGCGCAGCCGCCGCCACGTTGCCGGAGTGCGAGCCGCCGCGCACGATGTTCGGCGCGCCCATCAGCACCTGCATGCCGGTGGCCCGCGAGCGCGTCGCCGCCGCCAGCGTGGTGGGAAACTCCGCAATGGTGACGCCAATCTCCCGCGACTCATCCACGTGCGCCGCGGTGGCATCATCGTGGCTGGCCAGCGGAATCGTGCGCGCCCGGCAGTGGGCGGCGATCGCCTGACGATTGGGCTGCGACCAGCGCGCCGCCAGCGCAATCTGTTCGGTTTCCCACTCATCCATCTGCCGATCGTTCATCTGATATTTGCCCTGGAAATATTCGCGGTATTTCTCCAGCGAGACATACTGACGCTGCCCCGGCGAGTGATCCATCAACGATACCAGTGCCAGTTCCGGCGTGGTCATCAGCGCCTCAAACAGCGCCAGCGTGCGCTCGTTGGGCAGCTCGCAGCGCAGGTGCAGCCGGTGTTCGGCGCGGTTAACGCCCTGCCGGTTGCTCTGCTGTATCGCGCCGATCATTTTATTAAGGTTATCCAGCCGGTGGCCGCCGTCGCGCACATCGCCTACCGCCACCGCGTCGAGCACCGTGGTGATGCCGTTGGCTACCATCAGCGCATCGTGGCTGCTCATCGCCGAGTGCGACGGCCAGTCAACGCCGGGCCGCGGGGTGAAAAATTTATCCAGGTTATCGGTGTGCAGTTCAATCAGGCCCGGCAGCAGAAACGCCCCTTCGCCATCCAGCGCGCCGGGCAGCTGGCTACGACCCTGATCGATAGCCGCAATCTCGCCATCGCGCATCAGCAGCGAGCCGCTGACCACCTCGTTCTCCAGCACCAGCTGCACGTTATTGACGATCATGATTCCGCTCCCGCCGTCACCGGCTGCAACGTATAAAGTCGATCGGCCACGCGGTCGCGCACTGCCTTATCGTGAAAAATGCCGACGATGGCCGCGCCGCGCTCCCGCGCTTCTTCTATTAGCGTGACCACCGCCGCGCTGTTGCGGCTGTCGAGCGACGCGGTGGGTTCATCCAGCAGCAGCAGCGGCGAGTCGGCAATAAAACCACGGGCGATGTTGACGCGCTGCTGTTCACCGCCGGAAAAGGTGGAGGGCGCCAGCGACCAGAGCCGCTGCGGCACGTTCAGCCGGCTGAGCAGCTGGCTGGCACGCGCTTCGCACGCCTGACGCTCAACGCCGCGGGCCAGCAGCGGCTGCATGACGATCTCCAGCGTCGGTACCCGCGGGATCACGCGCAGAAACTGACTGACCCAGCCGATGGTGTCGCGGCGCATGGCGATGATAGTGCGCGCCGGGGCGCTGGCGAGATCGATCCACTGCTGCTGATGCTGGATCCAGATATGGCCACCGTTGGGCTGATAGTTGCCGTAGAGCGAGCGCAGCAGCGTCGATTTGCCGCTGCCCGACTGCCCGTCCAGCACCACGCACTCGCCGCCATCGACCTGAAAAGTGGCGTTGCGCAGCACCGGTAATTCAGCGCCCTGTTGATTGTGCAGCACAAAGGTTTTGTGCAGCTGTTCGACGCGAAGTCGTCTGTTCATGAGTTTTCCTGTCGCAAATTAGCCCAGCACCGAAGAGACCAGCAGCTGCGTATAGGCGTGATGCGGATCGTCGAGCACGCGATCGGTTAGCCCGCTCTCCACCACTCTGCCCTCTTTCATCACCAGCAGCCGGTGCGCCAGCAGACGCGCCACGCCGAGATCGTGGGTGACAATGATTACCGCCAGATTCATCTCCTGCACCAGCGTGCGCAGCAGATCGAGCAGCCGCGCCTGCACCGATACGTCCAGCCCGCCGGTGGGTTCATCCATAAACACCAGCTTCGGCTGCGTCACCAGATTGCGGGCAATTTGCAGTCGCTGCTGCATGCCGCCGGAAAAGGTCACCGGCAGATCGTCGAGGCGGGAAACCGGGATCTCCACCTCTTCCACCCAGCGGCTCGCCTGCTGCCGAATCTCTCCGTAATGCCGCTGGCCCACCGCCATGAGCCGTTCGCCAATGTTGCCGCCAGCGGAGACCTGTGGGCGCAGGCCGTCCAGCGGATGCTGATGCACCACGCCCCATTCGGTACGCAGCAGCCGACGACGATCGCTTTCGCTCATGGCGTAGAGATCGCGGCCCTGATAGTGGATCCGGCCCTGCTGCGGCGTCAGTCGCGCGGACAGCGCGCGCAGCAGCGTGCTTTTGCCGGAGCCCGATTCGCCGACGATGCCGAGCACTTCGCCAGGAAAGAGATCGAAACTGACCTGTTCAAAGCCTTTGCCGGGCGCATAGAGGTGGCTGAGGTCGCTGACCGCCAGCAAGGGTTGTTCACTGTTCATGCTGATTTTCCTGCTGCTGACGGCAATAGTCGGTATCGGAACAGACGAACAGGCGCGTGCCGCGATCGTCCATTACCACCTCATCGAGATAGCTGCTGCGCGAGCCACAGAGCGCACAAGGCTCATCCCACTGCTGTACGCTGAACGGATGATCCTCAAAGTCGAGGCTTTCCACTTTGGTAAACGGCGGCAGCGCATAAATGCGCTTTTCCCGTCCGGCGCCAAACAGCTGTAGCGCGGGCATCATGTGCATTTTGGGGTTGTCGAATTTCGGTATCGGCGACGGATCCATGACGTAGCGATCGTTGACCCGCACCGGATAGGCGTAGGTGGTGGCGATATGGCCGTAGCGGGCGATATCTTCATAGAGTTTTACCTGCATCACGCCGTACTCCTCCAGCGCATGCATGGTGCGCGTTTCGGTTTCGCGCGGTTCGATAAAACGCAGCGGCTCGGGGATCGGCACCTGATAAATCAGCACCTGATCGCTGCCCAGCGGCGTTTCGGGAATGCGGTGCCGCGTCTGGATCAGCGTCGCTTCCCGGGTGCGCTCGGTGGTGGCCGCGCCGCTGACCCGCTGGAAAAACTGCCGAATCGACACGGCGTTGGTGGTGTCGTCGGCGCCCTGATCGATCACCTTCAGCACATCCTCTTCGCCAATCAGGCTGGCGGTGAGCTGAATGCCGCCGGTGCCCCAGCCATAAGGCATCGGCATTTCACGTCCGGCGAACGGCACCTGATAGCCAGGAATCGCCACCGCTTTCAGGATGGCGCGACGCAGCGTGCGCTTGCTTTGCTCATCGAGATAACCGCTGTTGTAGCCCTGTAAGTCAGCCATGTTGCTGCTCCTGCCAGGCCTGTTGTAGCTGCTTCAGCAACGCCAGTTCCGCCTGAAAATCGACGTAGTGCGGCAGCTTCAGGTGCGAGACAAAGCCCGCCGCCTCAACGTTGTCCGCATGGGCCAGCACAAACTCTTCATCCTGCGCCGGACTGCTGATGCGCTCGTGATGCTCGCGACTTTGCAGGGCGCGATCCACCAGCGCCATCGCCATGGTTTTACGCTCGGCGCGGCCAAAAGCGAGACCGTAGCCGCGGGTAAAATGCGGCGCGGCGGTATCCGGCACGGTAAAACCGTTGACCATTTCGCACTCGGTCAGCAGGATTTCGCCAATGTCGATGGTAAAGCCGAGCTCTTCCGGGCAGATCGCCAGCGTCAGCATGCCGGTGCGGATCTCACCGGCAAACGGATGGGTACGGCCATAGCCGCGCTGGGTAGAGTAGCCCAGCGCCAGCAGCCAGCCCTCATCGGCGCGCATGAGTTGTTGCAGCCGGGCGCTGCGCGCGGTGGGAAACGACGGCGGTTCGCGGGTGATGTCCACCGGCTCGCTGCCATCGTCCTGCTCTTGCGCCGCCAGCCCTTCGCTAACCAGCAGGTCAAACATCGGCGGGCAGTGTGCCTCCAGCGGCGCCTCGGCCTGCTGCGCTGCGGGCACCTCGCCGTTGGCCAGCAGGGTAAAATCGAGCAGTCGGTGGCTGTAATCACTGGTCGGCCCCAGCACCTGGCCGCCCGGCAAATCCTTCCATACTGCGGAAATACGCCGTTCCGGGCGCATGTTTTGCGTCGCCAGCGGCAGGCTGTCCGCCAGCCGTGGCAGCGTGGTGCGATAGGCGCGCAGCAGGAAAATCGCCTCCACCAAATCGCCGCTGGCCTGTTTTATCGCCAGTGCCGCCAGTTCCGCATCGCAGATACCGCCTTCGGTCATCACCCGATCCACCGCCAGGCCGAGCTGATCGGCAATCTGATCGCAGCCCACCGCCGGTCTCAGCCGATCGCCGCGGCGCAGATCGGCCTGCAGCCGGTGCGCCTGGGCAATCGCTTTTTCACCGCCCTTCACCGCAACATACATCAGCAGACCTCCACTTGTGTGGTGCGCGGCACCGCCATCATGCTTTCGCCGCAGGTGAAAATCAGATCGATGCCCTGCGGAAAATGGTGCGGGCGTTCGCGCAGATAGTGCAGCACACGCGGCGGCAGCTGCGGCGCGATGGCGCGGGTCTCGCGAATGCCAGGGCCGTTGAGCCGCAGCGTCAGGCCGCCGCTCAGCGCGGGCAGATCGATAATCAGCGTGGTGGCGGTTTCCGGTGCCAGATTGTCTCCGGCGGCGAACGCCAGCGGATCGGGATCGGCGGCGGCGTGGGTCAGGGCAAAAGGCGCACAGCGCGCTTCACACGACGGCACGCCAATATGAAAACGCAGATTGCTGCGCAGCGTGTCGCCATCCAGCGCCGGATCGATCCACAGCGCGGTTTCATTATCGACCAGCGTCAGCAGCGTAGCGGTTGCCGCCGGTGAGAGATCGCCCCAGCCCTGCTGCAACGGCAGCATCACCATGACGCCAGGCTCGCTCATTGCCTTGAGAATGCGGCGAAAGGCGCGCTGGGAATCGGCCACCGGATGATTAAAACTTGCCAGTAAGGTCATGCATTGTCTCCACGAACCAGGGTAAAGAAGTCGACTTTGCTGCTGGCGATTTCACGCGCACGCTTATCACGTCGCGCCTGTTGTGCCGCCAGCAAGGGTTGAATCAGATTTTCCTGCAACAGCGGCGCGTGCTCTGGCTGTTGCAGCAGCGCATCGATCAGCGCGCAGCGTTCGGCATGCGCCTTGTCGCGGCCAATCACGTAGCTGTAGCCGCAGGTGCCGTTGCTCAGCTGCACCACCGCGCGGGTGACGGTGACATCCCCGGCGATAAAGCGATTGCCGCTGCCGCCCATGCGCGCCTGCAGCCGGGTCAGGCCAATTTCCGCCGGGCGAATCAGCTGATAATCGGGTTGCAGTTGCAGCTGCTGCCAACGGGCCGCCAGCTCGGCGGGCTGGCTGTGGGCCAGCGTGGAGATCCAGTGCTGGCGCGGAGTTGAGTGATTCATGGGTGCTCCAGCGTCAGTTCAATCATGTCGCCGCGGGTCAGGCTAACGGAGTATTCCGCCATCTCGCCGCTGGCGGTGCGGTTCAGGGTACGCACGCAGAGCAGCGGCGCATGCAGGCTGATCTCCAGCCGCTGGCACTCTTTGGCCTGCGCGCGGCGGGTGCTGATGCGCGTCTGCTGGCGGGTGAGATCGTGATTCAGCTCGCGGCTGATAAAGCTGTGCAGCGATCCGTTCTGAAACTGCTGCAGCGTTGGCCACCAGGCGAGCTGGGGCAGATAGTGATTAATGATGCAGACCGGCACGCCGTTAACCCGACGCAGGGTGCGCAGATGAATGACGCTGGCGCCCTCTTCGATCGCCAGTGCCAGCGCCACTTCCTGACTCGCCGGTCGCAGCACCGCCAGCAGCCGTTCGCTGGTGGGATGACTGCCCTGCTCCATCAGGTTTTGACTGAAGCGCGCCTGCGCATGCAGCGGGTAATCCCAGGGCCGGGTCAGCACTAAAATGCCAACGCCGTGGCGACGCTGCACCAGCCCTTTGATCACCAGTTCATCCACCGCACGGCGCAGCGTGTGGCGGTTCACCGCATAGTGGCTGGCCAGCTGCTGCTCGGAAGGCAGCCAGTCGCCGCAGCGATAATCTTGTTGCAGCGACGCTTCCAGCTGGGCGGCAATCGCCTGGTAGACTCTGGTCGGATGTCTGGATAACTCACTCACCGTAAAATCCTCCATTAACATGAGGGGAACCCGCAGCGCACGTCGCTGCGTTGTTGACGACGACTTTGCGCCCGCACTGTGACAGCGGGGTGAAAGGCAGATGGCGAAAACATGAAGATGCCCACTTTGGGCCAGACCGCAGGGAGCGGATGGCGAAAGGATCTTTAACCGCAGCGGCGTTGACCGTAAACTGGCCGCCTGCCCGGCAACAGAGCTGGCCCCGCTTTACAACCCTTAAGGAATCGTTATGCCGGCGTTGATGCGCTACGTACAGGACAACGCCCATCTGCCCGACAGCGCGGATGTGGTGATCATCGGCGCGGGCATTGCCGGTGCCGCCGCTGCTTATGAACTGGCGAGGCGCGGCGTTCGGGTGGTGCTGCTGGAAAAAGGACTGGTCAGCGGCGAACAGTCGAGTCGTAACTGGGGCTGGTGTCGCCAGCAGAACCGCGACGAGCGCGAGTTGCCGCTAAGCATGTATGCCCTGCGACGCTGGGGCGAGCTGGAAGCGGAAACCGGCGAAACGCTGGGTTTCCGTCGCTCGGGCCTGGTGTACGCCACCTGCAACCCACAGGAGATCGCTACCTGGGAACGCTGGAATCAGATGGCGAAAGGCTACGGCATGCACAGCGAGATCCTCAATGCGCAGCAGGCGAAGGCGATGACGCCCGGCAGCCGTACCGCATGGCGCGGCGGCCTGTCGTCGCCGACCGATGGCCACGCAGAACCGGCACTGGCCGCCGCCGGACTGGTTATCGCCGCCCAGCGCCTCGGCGCGCAGCTCTTTCAGCAGTGCGCGGTGCGTGGGCTGGATATTACAGCCGGACGGGTCAGCGGCGTCTGGACGGAGCGCGGACGGATCAAAACCAGCAGCGTGCTGCTGGCCGCGGGTGCCTGGAGTTCGCTGTTCTGTCGCCGTCACGGCATCGACCTGCCGCTGGGCAACGTTATCGGTACCGCCTTTCGCACCGCGCCCATTGCCCAGGCGATCGCCGCACCGCTCTACACGCCAGATTTTGCCTGTCGACCTCAGCGCGACGGCAGCTATACCGTATCGGTCTCGGGCAAAGGGCGGCTTGAGCCAGGCATTCAGAGCCTGCGCTATGCGCGCCAGTTCTATCCCACCTTTAAAAAGCGCCGTAACAACCTGCATATTTCGCTGGGGCTGCGGCCTTTTCTGCACGGCCCGGAAGCCTGGGTTAACTGGCAGTTTGATCGCCAGTCGCCGTTTGAAAAGTGCAGAATCCTCGATCCCGCCGCCGATCGGCAGATCGTTGAGCAGGGACTGGCGGCGATGCGTAACGAATATCCGGCGCTGGCGGGCCTACAGCTGGCGCAGGCGTGGGGCGGCATGATCGACAGCACGCCCGATGCCATTCCGGTGATTTCTGCCGTGCCTGCCCTGCCCGGCCTGCTGATCTCAGCGGGTTTCAGCGGCCACGGTTTTGGCATCGGTCCCGGCGCCGGACGGCTGGCCGCCGATCTGATCATGAACGCCGATCCGATCGTCGATCCGGCACCCTATCGTTATTCCCGGCTGGTGGATGGCACCGGCCTTGATCAACCCGGCATGATGTAAGGAGTTGAGATGACCATTATCCTCAGGAACATGACCGAGGCCGATCTGCCTCAGGTGAAGGCGCTTACGCAGCAGCTACAGTGGCCGCACCGGCTCAGCGATTTGCAGCAGATGCTGCAGCTGGGTGAAGGCACGGTCATCGTCGATGGCACGCGCGTGCTCGGTTCGGCGATGGGCTGGCGCTGGGGCGATCGCATCGCGTCGCTGGGCGTGGTGATTGTTGCCGAGGCGCTGCGCGGTCAGGGCTATGGCCGCCAGCTGATGCGTAACATGCTGGCGCGGTTTAGCGATTGTCAGGTGCGCCTGCATGCCACCGAAATGGGCCGCGGCCTGTATGAAAAACTCGGTTTTGTCGTCACCGGTCAGGTGATGCAGCACCAAACCCGTCAGCTGGGTGATGTCGCCGCGCCGCTGCTGCCCCCTGGCTGGCAGCTCCGCGCCGGAGAGAACGGCGATCTTGCGGCGTTAACGGCGCTGGATTATCAGGCCAGCGGCATGGTGCGCACCCGCCTGCTGACGCGCCTGCTGACGGACGCGTCGCTGCGCGTTCTGCTGGATGAACAGCAGCAAATGCGCGGCTTCGCCGTGACGCGGCGTTTTGGCCACGGCCACACCGTCGGGCCGCTGCTGGCAACGGATGAGGCGTCGGCGAAACGGCTGGTCAGCGACGCGCTGTGCCGTCTGGCAGGCGAATTTGTGCGGCTCGATACGCCGGTAAGCCGCTTCAGCCCGTGGCTGACTGAGTGCGGACTAACGAAGGTCGACAGCCCGGTCGCGATGATTCACGGCACGCCGTGGCAGCCGCAGGGCGCGCAGACCTTTGGCCTGATGTCGCAGGCGATGGCCTGATCGGCGCGATAGCAGGCGCAGCGGCAGATCGCCGATTTTCCATGCTCTTTGTCCGCTAATCCCGCTTTTTCAGCCGCTTCTGCCCAGGGTGCCGTTAACCTCAACTATGCTTATTCCTCTCGACCGCATTCATCAGAAGGAATAAGCAATGAGCACGATGACCAGTGATTTTTTCGTTGAACGCCTGCAGGCCTGGGGCGTTACGCGTATTTATGGCTATCCCGGCGACGGTATCAACGGCGTGCTCGGCGCCATTCAGCGCGCCAACAAGAAAGGCGCGGGCATCGAATTTATTCAGGTACGACACGAAGAGATGGCGGCGTTTATGGCCGCCGGGCATGCCAAGTTCACCGGCGAGCTGGGCGTTTGCCTCTCCACCGGTGGGCCAGGCGCCACCCATCTGCTGACCGGCCTCTATGATGCCAAAGTCGACCATGTGCCGGTGCTGGCAATTTCTGGCCAGGCGGAAGCGACCTCACGTGGTGCCACCTATCAGCAGGAATTAAACCTCGATCGCGTATTTGCTGATGTGGCTAACTTCGTACAGGAAGCGGCAGCACCGGCACAGATCCGCCATCTGGTGGATCGCGGCGTGCGCATCGCTATCGCGCAGAACGGCGTGTCGGTGCTGATCCTGCCGAAAGATATTCAGGATGAGCCGTGGCAGCCGCCGCAGCACGCACACGGTTTTACCCACTCTGGCACCGGCTATCAGCGGCCAAAAGTGGTGCCGTACGAGGCAGACCTGCAAAAAGCGGCGGCGATCCTTAACGCCGGTAAAAAGGTCGCCATTCTGATCGGCGCGGGCGCACGCGGCGCGGCGGTGGAAGTGGTACAGGTCGCGAACCTGCTCGGTGCCGGCGTTGCCAAAGCGCTGCTCGGCAAGGATGTGCTGCCGGACGACGCGCCGTTTGTCACCGGATCCATTGGTCTGCTCGGCACCAAGCCCTCTTCTGACATGATGGCCGAATGCGACACGCTATTGATGATCGGCAGCGGCTTCCCGTGGACCGAATTCCTGCCGAAAGAGGGCCAGGCGCGGGCGGTGCAGATCGATATCGACCCGTCGATGCTTGGCCTGCGCTATCCCAACGAGATTAACCTGCACGGCGATGCAGCGGAAACACTGCGTGCGCTGCTGCCGTTGCTGGAACACAAAGACGATCGCCAGTGGCAGGAGCAGATTGCCCTCAACGTCAAAGCGTGGTGGCAAGTGATGGAAGAGCGCGCCATGGCACCGGCCAATCCGGTTAACCCGCAGCGCGTGGTGTGGGAGATGTCGCCGCTGCTGGCGGATAACGCCATTGTCACCTCCGATTCCGGCTCCTGCGCTAACTGGTTCGCCCGTGATTTCCGTGTCAAACAGGGGCAGCGCGCCACGCTCTCCGGCGGCCTCGCCTGCATGGGCGCCGCGGTGCCTTTTGCCATCGCCGCCAAGTTTGCTTATCCCGATCGCCCAGTGGTGGCGCTGGTCGGCGACGGCGCGATGCAGATGAACAACATGGCCGAACTGATCACCATTCAGAAATACTGGCAGGGCTGGGCCACGCCGCAGCTGGTGGTGTGCGTGTTCAATAATCAGGATCTCAATCAGGTCACCTGGGAGCAGCGCGTCATGGAAGGCAATCCGCGTTTCGAGGCGAGCCAGCAGGTGCCTGACGTACGCTATTCGCAGTTTGCTGAGATGCTTGGCCTGAAAGGCATTTACGTTGATGACCCTGAGCAGCTAAGTGCCGCCTGGCAGGAAGCGCTGAGCGCCGATCGCCCGGTGGTGCTGGAAGTGAAAACCGATCCGGAAGTGGCACCGCTGCCGCCGCACATTACGCTGAAACAGGCGAAAGCGTTTATGGCGTCGATGATCAAAGGCGACCGCGGAGCAGCTCAGGTGATTGGCGATACCGCCAGCCAGCTGTTTAACGAGATTTTACCGGGTAAGAAGTAAGCGCGACGGCGGCCCTGCAATGGGGCCGCCCTGAATCAGATTTGAAAATCGAGCACCGGTTCCGTGGTGCTCTCATCATGCAGCGACAGCGCCTGCCGTTTGATCTCTTCAATCGACAGGTTAGCGTTGCACAACTCCAGAAACTGCCAGACGTAGTTGCGCTGCAGCTGGCCGCGTTTCAGACCCAACCAGACGGTATTGGACTCAAACAGATGACCAACATCCAGCCGCACCAGTGACGAATGCTCATCAAGCTGGCACGCCTGATCGGCAAGAATCCCCACGCCCAATCCCAGTTCAACATAGGTTTTTACCACGTCGGAATCCTGCGCGCTCAGCACGATATCGGGCTTCAGCCCTGCGGCATGAAACGCCCGATCCACCTTTGAACGACCGGTAATGCCCTGACGGTAAGTGATCAGCGGATAACGGCTGAGCGCCGCCAGCGACACCGGATCCTGGCGGGTCAGCTCATGCGCTTTAGGCACCAGCAGCGCATGGTGCCAGCCAAACCACGGAAAAGCCGCCAGCGCGCTGTGATTCACCAGCTGTTCACTGGCGATGCCAACGTCCGCCTCCCCGGCCACCAGCATCGATACAATCTCCTGCGGCGATCCCTGATTCAGCTCCAGCCGTACGTTGGGATAGAGTGCGCGAAAGGCTTTGATCACCCGCGGCAGGCTGTAACGCGCCTGGGTATGAGTGGTGGCGATAGTCAGCACGCCGCTGCTTTCGCTGGTAAAGACATCCGCCAGCCGCCGCACTTTGCCCGCCTCATCAAGGATACGTTCGGCGATGGTGAGCAGCGCTTTGCCCGGCTCGGTCATGCCCAGCAGCCGCTTGCCGCGACGGATAAAAATCTCCACGCCCAGCTCATCTTCCAGATCGCGGATATGACGACTGACGCCCGATTGCGAAGTGAACAGCGCATTGGCCACTTCGGTCAGATTGAATTCGCAACGGGCGGCTTCCCGAATAATTTTAAGCTGCTGGAAATTCACGCGCGTACCCCTGTAATTATTTGTCAGATAAGGTCATCTTAAGAATGCTTATCCATAGCAACAAATAATAAAAACGGTTTTTATATGCGATTTAGTGATAACGCTAAGGGTGGGATAAAGCAGGCGCGCGACTGCGCGCCGTGGGGAAAGGTTAACTCACCAGCATCAGTTCACGGTCTTCAACCGCTGGCTTGCTGACCAGCGACAGCAGAATATCTTTCACCGCCTGTGCAGAAGGTGAAAGCGGCAGGCGTGAAGAGACGTTCAGCGACAGCGGCAGGTTAAGTGACGGGCTGTTGATGCGCGCCATCCATGCTGGAGTGGAACTGACCAGCGCCCGTGCCGCAGATTCCGGTAACACGGTGACGCCCATCTGGCTGGAGATCGCCGCCGTCAGCGTGGCAATCGATTCAATTTCGCCGATAATGCGCGCGCTCAGACGACGCAGTGAAAACGCCTCGTCAACACGCTTGCGCACCGCGCTGTAGTCGCGCGGCAGGAACAGGTTCATCTGCGCCACGTCAGCCAGATCCACTGTCAGGCCCGGCGAATCGGTCGCGCCCACCAGATAAAGCTCTTCTTTCATCAGCGGTGTGCTGGTGATACCGGCGGTAGGCGCCCGATCGTAGAGCACCGCCATATCGAGCTGGCCGTTAATCACCTTCTCATTCAGCGAGGCGCCGCTGTTTTCATGCAGATAGACCAGCACATCGGGCAGGCGATCGCGCACCGTTTGCAGCAGCGGCATGGTCAGCGAAGAGGCCGCGGTGCCTGGCGCCAGGCCAATTGACACCTGGCCGCTTAACGTTTGCCCGGCATTGATCACCGCTTTTTGCGCCTGCTCGCACTGACGTAAAATGGTGCGGGCATGCGCATAGAGAATTTTTCCGGCGTCGGTAGGCGTGACGCCGCGTTTGGTGCGAATCAGCAGCTGTTGATCCAGCTCGTTTTCCAGCGTGGCCACCTGCTGACTTAGTGCAGGCTGTGCAATATGCAACACTTCCGCTGCCTGCGTCAGGCTGCCGATATCGACGATTTTCACAAAGTACTTCAGTCGTCTTAAGTTCATTTTGCCTCCGTTATGGATCCCCGGGAACCCACTGGGTCATCAGATCAAAAGCCTTACGGCCAATATAATCAGTAACGTTGCAATTAGCAGGCCAGGTTTTTTTATCAGGCAAGGAGCAGATCGCTAACAGGCGGTTAAATAAGAGAATCTGATTACCCCGGGCGGAGTAATCAGTTGTGGTTATCCACTGGCTGGCGCGTTGCGCACCCTTTCAGTGCAAATAAGCGCAGCCAGCGTGCAAATGGCTGCGCTTACCCTGAGGTTTAGCGCTTCTGGCGGTTGCGGTACATATCGATCGACACCGCCGCGACGATAATCATCCCTTTGATAATGTCCTGCACGTAGGCATCGACGCCCACAAAGGTGAAGCCGCTTTTGATCAGGCCCAAAATCACGGCGCCAATCAGCGTGCCGGTAATACGCCCCACGCCGCCCATCAGGCTGCTGCCGCCGATGACCGCCGCAGCAATGGCATCCAGCTCATAGCCAACGCCCATGCTCGACTGCCCGCTGCTGACGCGCGCCGCCAGCACCACGCCCGCCAGCCCGGATAAGCCGCCCGCAATGGTATAGACGATCACCAGATATTTATTCACGTTGATGCCGGAGACCTTCGCCGAGGTCATGTTGCCGCCGATGGCGTAAACATATTTGCCGTAGCGGGTATGCTTCAGGGCGATATGGAACACCAGCGCCACCGCCAGGAAGATGATCACCGGCATGGCACCCTCGCCGATGGAGGTGAAGCCATCGGAGAGGAAGCTGATCGGATTACCCTGAGTGTAATATTGTGCCAGGCCGCGCGCCGACACCATCATCCCCAGCGTGGCGATAAACGGCGGAATGCCGGTTTTGGTGGTCAATACGCCGTTGAGCAGCCCACAAATCAGGCCAACCGCAATCCCGGCGCCAATCGGCACCGCCGCAGGCAGATCCACCAGCGAAGGAAACATCGGCGTCAGGCTGTCAGAGGTTTGCGCCAGGCTGGCCGCCACCACCGCGGTTAACGCTATCACCGAGCCCGACGACAGGTCGATGCCGGTGGTAATGATCACCTGTGTCACGCCCACCGCAATAATGCCGATAATCGCCACCTGCAGCAGAATCAGCACCAGACGGTTGGTGTTCATCAGGAAAGATTGATCGCGCACATACCAGCCGGCAATTTCAAAAATCAGCGCAATGCCGATCATGACGATAAAAATGCCGGTGTCTTTTGGCACCCGATGCTTCAGTCGGTCAGAGAGCGAACGCTGCTCCGCCGGCTGTTGAACGTTAACTTTCGTGTTGCTCATAATGGTTCCTCGCGCCCTATTCCGATGCCAGCGACAAGATGTTCTCTTGCGTAGCCTGCTCTTTATCCAGAATCCCGGTGATCCGACCGCCGTGCATGACCATGACCCGATCGCTCATGCCGATAATTTCCGGCAGCTCTGAGGAGACCATGATGATGGCAACGCCGCGGTTGGCCAGTTCGCTGATCAGCCGATAGATCTCCGCCTTTGCACCGACATCAATGCCGCGCGTCGGCTCGTCAAGAATGAGGATTTTCGGCTGCGCCAGCAGCCAGCGGGCGATGAGCACCTTTTGCTGGTTGCCGCCGCTCAGGTTATTGATGATCTGATCCATGGTTGGCGTTTTGATATTGAGCTTGCGGATCTGCTCCATGCAATCCTGCGCCATCTGCACATGGCTGACGAAACCCGCCTTGCTGCTGTATTCCGGCATGTTGACGATGCTCATGTTTTCCATCACCGACAGCACCAGAAACAGACCGGACTTTTTGCGGTCTTCGGTCAGAAACGCCATGCCCTTTTCAATCGCGGTGGACGGCGAATCGATGTTCACCGGCACGCCGTCAATCAGCACTTCGCCGCCGTCGGTGCTGGTCATGCCGAACAGGCTTTCCATCACCTCGCTGCGGCCCGCGCCGACTAATCCGGCAACGCCAAGGATTTCACCGCGCCGTACGCTGAAGCTGATATCGTGAAAGGTGCTTTTGCGCTGCAGGTTGCGTACCGTCAGCACCTCTTCACCGATAGCGTTGTTGAACTTAGGAAACAGCTGCGTCAGTTCGCGGCCCACCATCTGCGTGATCAGCGACTGGCGGGTAAAATTGGCGGTGTGATCGCTGCTGACCCATTTGCCATCGCGAAAGATGCTGATCTCATCGGTAATGTTGAAGATCTCATCCATTTTGTGGCTGATGTAGACGATAGCTTTACCCTGGGATCGCAAGTCGCGAATAATGGTAAACAGGTGCGCCACTTCACTCTCGGTCAGCGCCGAGGTGGGCTCATCCATAATAACGATGTCGGCATTCCATGAGACCGCCTTGGCGATCTCCACCATCTGCTGCGCGGCGATGCTCAGTTCGCCGACCATGCTGTCCGCCTGCAGGCGGATATTAAGCTTGCTCAGCAGCGCCTGCGTTTGCGTACGTAAGGCATGGTGATCGACGAAGCCATATTTCATCGGCTCGCGACCCAGCCAGATGTTTTCCGCCACCGTCATGTGCGGCACCAGGTTAAGTTCCTGGTGAATCATTGAGATACCGGAACGCAGCGCGTCCAGCGTGTCGACAAACTGCACCGGCTCACCCTTGACGCGAATGGTGCCCTCATCGGGACGGTAAATCCCGATGAGGCACTTCATTAACGTCGATTTGCCCGCGCCATTTTCACCCATCAAGGCATGTACCGTTCCGGGACGCACGCGCAGTGAGACATTGCTCAGTGCTTTAACGCCAGGAAAGAACTTGCTGATGCCTTCGGCTTCCAGCGCATAAGCAACCATAAATCACCTCCATCCTGCTGATTAGACAGAATTATTTCTGGTTAAGGTTGAGGTATTTTTCGTAGTTGTCTTTAGTCACTAACTGGAAAGGAATGTCGACGATGCTCTGGACTTTCTCACCTTTCGCCAGCTTAACGGCGGTTTTAATCGCGCCTTCACCCTGACCTTTCGCATCCTGGAACACGGTGGCTACCATTTTGCCGTTTTTGATCATCTGCAGCGCATCCGGCGTGCCATCGACGCCAGCAATCAGCACGTTGTCTTTGTTTTTGCCCAGTGCCTGCAGGGCACCAATCGCCATTTCATCGTTGTTGGAAGCGATGGCATTGATATCATCACCGGCGGTCATCCAGTTACTGACCACGTCCACGGCATCGTTACGCATAAACTTCGCCGTCTGTTTTTGCACAATTTTGATGCCTGGGTATTTTTTGGCCACCGCTTCCACACCTTTGGTGCGTTCACGGGTGGATTCGTTGGCCAGATCGCCCATCAGAATCGCCACGTTACCTTTGCCGTTCATCGCTTTTGCCAGCGCTTCCATCTGCAGACGGCCCGCCAGTTCAGAGTCGGAGCCGACATAGGCCATTTTATCGCCCAGCTCAATCTGCGGCTTACGGTTCACAAACAGCAGCGGCACGCCTGCTTTCTTCGCCTGATCGACAATCGGCTTCACCGCGTTGGTGTCTACCGGATTGACGATGATCACGTCAACGCCTTGACCAATGAAGTTCTGCACCTGTTGCAGCTGCTGCGCGACGTCGTTTTTGGCATCTTCAACCTGACCGCTGACCTGCTCATTTTTCATTTCACGCTGCATGGAGTTGCGCAAAATGGTGAGAAAGTTGTCATCAAACAACGCCATTGAGACGCCTACGGTAATATCTTTCGCCATGACGGCGGCAGGCAACATACACACCAGCAAAGAGGCAATAACGGTTTTTCTAATGTTCATGGGTGACCCTTTTTTCATCATTAATATGCGCAGGTTGGCTGGAACGACGAATGAAAAAATTCTTTTACATTCATCCAACGGCACTGACGAATCCGTAGAGCATGAGTGAGATAACACGATGCAGTCTTCAGGCGTTTGAGCGTTCTCCTGTGTATCAATCAACTGATAACGTAGTGGATTATTGCTTAATACCCCCTTTCGTAACGGGCGGAACGCGCCGCCGGTCAGAAAGATTTATTTATTTCATTAAATTATTATTTGAAACTTTAATTATAAAACCACTGAAACGTATGTTTTAAAAATGCCCAATTACAAAACTTTGACACGCCTCTAACATCTCCAGCGAAATTGCCTCAAAGTGAGATCCGCCCAGCAGTTTAGTTTTGCAGCAGGACGCGGCTTAAGCGGGCAATCTGCTGCTTTTGCCAGCAAACGATCGAAAAAGCGGGATTCGGGCTTTGACATTTACCAGGGCCATCGCTACTATTCGCCCCGTTCACACGATTCCTCTGTAGTTCAGTCGGTAGAACGGCGGACTGTTAATCCGTATGTCACTGGTTCGAGTCCAGTCAGAGGAGCCAAATTCGAGAAGCCCGCTCAGGGAAACCTGAGCGGGCTTTTTCATGGCCGTCATTTATTGCTGCAGGGTGATTATCGAACGCCCGAGCCCGCAGCTTGATGACCGCAACCGATGCCAGATCACGCTTCGGCACAATAATGCGCGGCCCAGTGCGCGAAGTGTGGGCCAGCGCATAAAAAAAGGGCGTCCAGTTGCCTGAACGCCCTACTCTCTTCACGATTAGTTGGCGGCTTTATGCGAAACCCGAAGGCATACATCGCTGGCAGAAACACCCGCATGAGGGTATCTGCGCCAAAACGGCTACATCATTCCCTCTTTTCCAGCGACTGCGCCACCGGTCTCTAAAGCTGCTTAATGATACGGGCTGGATTTCCCCCTACGACGCAGTTAGACGGCACCTCTTTTGTCACCACCGCGCCGGAAGCCACCACCACATTATCGCCCAAGGTTACACCGGGGTTGATCACCGCACGTCCACCGATCCACACATTATTGCCAATCGTTACCGGCTTGCCGAATTCTTTCCCGCTGATACGCAGTTGAGCATCAAGCGGATGAGTGGCGGTATAGATGTGCACTCCCGGTGCCAGCATGCAGTTATCGCCAATATGCACCTCACATACGTCAAGGATCACGCAGTCAAAATTGGCGTAGAAATTTTTGCCCAGATGAATGTTGTAACCATAATCACAGCGGAAAGTCGGCTCGATATACGCTCCCTGATGAGTGCCTAACAGTTCGTTAAGCCACTGCTTCCGCCGTTCTTCATCATCTGGCGATGAGTGATTGTAATCATGTAAAAGCTGGCGTGCGCGTCTGCGCTCGCTAATAAGTAATGCATCACCGCTCTTATAGAGTTCACCGGCGATCATTTTTTGTTTTTCGCTATTCAACGTCATAGTGCGATATCCTTTAGTGATGCGCTCATGCCAATTCCCCGTATCAGATTTTTACGGCAACCGGTGTCAGAAAAGATATTTAAAGCGTACGCGCGCACCATAGCGGTCATCGGTATTACCCGTTTTAACGGTCGGCGATTCAAGCCAGGAGGCATAAGCGCCCAGGTAAATATTGAAGTTAGGCATATCCATGATATCGGGCAGATGCCATGAAGCATGGAGAGTATGAATGTCATACTTACCCGGTGCCAGAATCGCGCAGTCGCTGTCGCAGTCACTGGCCATTCCGGCCATATTGAATTTGTCGATATTGTTGTGCGCATAGATGTAGCCCAACTCCACGCGGTGCCATAAGGCATTGATGCCTGCGCTGAAATCTTTTTCATCAGCAGCGTCGAGATAAGCCGTACTCAGGTTCACGACCGCACCGTTTTCTGCATCCGTTTTAAGCGTGTTCCAGCTCGTCGTTATGCCGTAACCGGTCCGGCTCGACTGGTCCACCCAGGTCCCCTGCGTATTCTGATACCCATAGGCATTATTCACCAGATTGCTTTCGACAGCGGCGGCCACCGACCACTCGCCAGATTGCCAGGCCACAACCGGGCGGGCATACACCACATTTTTACGGTTATCTAACGCATTACCGTGATAGTTATTGTCGACAAATAGCGAGCTGCCATCTTCTATCAGCGTGTTGAGTTCGAAATACCAGTTATCAAGGGTCTTACTGAGCAGGAAATTGCCACCGCTGCTGCTGCGTCCACGGCCCTCTTTCATCATATAGATATAACCGTAACCGTCACTGTAGAGATCGTTGGCGGTATTACCGGAATATTCAATGAACGTATCCTGATTAAGCGGGAACATATCCCACGCCTCGAAACGACCGATTTTAATTTTCCAGTCATCCTGCTGACCAAAGAAAAATGCCGCATCGTCGAGGTTCATTTTTCCGTTAATATCAGCCAGTGGCTGAACGCTGAACCCGGCATATTTTCCATTAATACCCTTTCGCATACCATCAAAGCCGAGCAAAATACGACCATTGATATCCCAGCGCTCTTTATCTTCCGGAGCCCAGTTTTTATTTGTGCTGGTTTTTATCGAGGTCAGACTGCCGGTACGGCTGGCGCCATCCATATTAAATTCAACGTCGCCATAAAATTTAATATCACCATAGCCCGTAAGCTGCAGAGCCGGAGCCGGAGCGGCGGGCACTGCGGGCACTGCGGGAGTATTGTTTACCACGGGGGACGATTGTTTCTCCTGCTTGAGGGCGCGAATTTCTGCCTCCGCACCCGCCGCGCGCTGCTCAGTGGCCTTCAGCCGCTGCTCCATTTGTTCCAGCCGCTGTTCGAGGGAAAGCGTATCCTGTGCATGGGCTACCGAGGTACATACAGACGTCAAAATAGCTCCGACCCAGATTTTATTCATCGGAAAATCCTTCTTATTATTTATATTAATTTGTCATTTTTGTATAAACAGAGCCCGAAGATAAACGCGATAACAACCCGCCCATCATTAAAGACGGGTTATTATCGATACTGAAATAGTTTATTCCAGCTGCCAGGCTCCAGCCTCTGATAATGTCGCCGTGCCATGCCAGGCGAATAAACTTAATTGGCGGCGATCGGCATCAGGATATATTCGGCTACTGAGGCATGCCTCGCCGTCATTAACGAATACTTCGATCGACGAGCTGTCAATAAACAGACGTAAAGCCAGAGGCGCGCCGGGAACCAAGGGTACGCTGCGTGTGCCGCATAATCCGTACTGCGGATAACGGCGCTCAAGCACCAGACGCCGCATCTGTGTATCAACATAAACACGCAGACCCTCTCCCAGGCTAAGTCCATACTGTTCCGCGTCACTGCTTGTGCAGTCCCAGTGAAGCACGACTTCCATGGCCTCCGCTTTGTTCGCCATGAGAGTCTGCTGGTTTTTCAAGCTACTGACCGGCCACGGCAGCCAAGCCTGGCGCAGAGCTTCCACCTCTTTCGCGGGGCGCATTTGCAGACGATTGTTCTCATTAAGCGTCAGCTCACGCGGCAAAGACAACATTCCGCACCAGCCGTCCTGTTGCTCCGGCATCGGCGACTCCCACATATTCAGCCAGCCAATCACGATGCGGCGGCCATCCGGCGTCAGGAAACTCTGCGGGGCATAGAAATCATGTCCGTGATCCATTTCGACGAACTCCCCTGCGCGGACAAACGGCTCTCCGGGCTGCCAGTCACCCACCAGATAACCGCTCTGAAACAGATTACGGTTCTCAAAACCCTGTGCGGCTATCCCCTGCGGAGAAAACATCAAAACACGTTTGCCATTCAGGCTAAACAAATCAGGGCACTCCCACATAAAGCCCATACCGGCTTCCGCCTCATCGAGGATCCCCTCATCCTGCCACTGACGCAGATCGGCTGAACGATACAAGCGTATTTGCCCGGTATCACCAACGCGTGCACCAACGACCATGTACCAGTTATCCCCTTCGCGCCAGACCTTAGGATCGCGGAAATGATGCAAATCCGCCGGGGTATCGATAACCATCCCCTGACGCGTAAAGTGAACGCCATCGCGACTGGTTGCCAGGCACTGAACCTGATAAAGGTTCTCGTCGTCGCTGACATCACCACGAAATTTATGTCCGGTGTAAATCAGCGCCAGGGTATCGCCGTCAATAACCGCTGAACCAGAAAAACAGCCGTCTTTGTCTTCCGGCCCTTCCGGGGCCAGAGCAACCGGTAAATGCTCCCAGTGAAGCAAATCTTTACTCCGCGCGTGTCCCCAATGCATCGGCCCCCACTGAGTGGAATAAGGATGATGCTGATAAAAGGCGTGATACCAGCCATCAAACCAGATCAGGCCATTAGGATCGTTAATCCAGCCAGCCTTGGCGGCAAGGTGATAGCGCGGATACCAGCGCAGGTTTAGCTTCTCGCATTTAGCCTGCAGTTCCTGTTCAGCCTGAGCAATTATGTAGGTCATAATTTTTACCCTTTTCAATCAGATAGTGGAAAGTTGGCTTACCTGCGGATCCAGTGAAGCTTTACCGGAGCGCAACAAGAAAATAGAAATAAAGGTGATACAGAACACCATCGCTCCCATAAACAGGTAGGACTGAGCAAATCCGTATTTTTCGTAGCTGTAGCCAGCGAGGGGTGACAACACGGTGGCAATCACTGAACTGGTACAGGCAAAGCCCACCAGATAGAGCGTGGAAGAGAGGCGTTTATCGAAGTTAAGACTGTTGTATTTGAAGATAGCGATTAACAGTATCGGGAGTTCAACGGCATGCAGCAGCTTAGTAATAGAGATAAGCAGCGGGCCTTCCACTAACCCGGAAGCGACCATGCGCATCGCCATCACCATTCCAGCGAAAATTAGCCCGTTTTTAGCGCCGACACGATTGACCAGCCATGGCGCACAAAACATGCCTGCGGCCTCAAGGAATACCTGAAACGAATTAAGATAACCGTACATGGCATTCCCTTCATGTTGCGTCGGGAACTGTGATGAAAAATAGACCGGGAACTGTTGATCGTAGACACCGTAAATACAGGTGCCGACCACAAAGAAGACTAACGCCCAGAAACGCGGCAGGGTCAGCAGGCGTAATGCATCCTCAAGCGTGACTTTTCCCCCTGCCACCGCCTCCTCCATTGCATGGGGGGCTGAAGAGACGCGTAAGCGCATCAAAAGCAGGAAGAAGATCAAACCCGAACAGCTGGCGACGGCGAAGTTTAATGCCGGGTTAATATTAAATAAGAGTCCGGCAAAAAAGGTTGCCACGGCCCAACCCAGCGACCCCCACATCCTTGCTTTTCCGAATTCAAACTGGCTCTGACGGGCGACACGCTCGGTGTAAGATTCCAGTACGCCAATACCGCCATTGAATGTCAGACCAATATAAATGCCGCCAAAAAAACTGCCCAGAAAGACGTTAATTTTTAGCAGATGGCCAAACAACAGATAGGCCGGGCCGGAAAAAATCAATAATGCGGTGATAAACCAGAGCAGATGCTTACGCAGCCCCAGCTTATCCTGAATAAAGCCATAACAAATTTGCACAAACAGCGTGGAAAAAGAGACCACTGAAAAAATGATTCCGGTATCCCCTGCTTTCAGACCGACTTCCTGATGTAGCCAGATCGAGAGCAGTGAGCCGGTAGAAGACCAGGTGACAAAGAAAAAGAACAATAAAAAACTGAGTATCAGATAACTGTGAGAATGACGGGTTTTCATTATGACAATCTCATACCGAGGTGGGGCCAAAATGATAACGTTAACATTAAAAAAGGCGCATGGCGTTTTGCTGCAATTCTGGATGTTAATCACAAAAGTTAACGTTAACATACGCAGTATGAGATCATGATCAATATTTCTTATTTACTGCAACCCACTTCCGTCGTCCAAAATCACGAATGATCCTTTTACATCAGCAAGTTAGTTTTATAACCTGTGGCATAGACCAGAGCTGGAGCAAAACGCATGGCGTCCCTGAAAGATGTGGCAAAACTGGCGAATGTCTCGCTGATGACGGTTTCCAGGGCATTAAACTCCCCGGAACGCCTAAAGCCGGAGACCTTGTCCCGCGTACAGTCTGCTATTGATGCGACCAATTACGTGCCCGATTTATCGGCAAAAAAAATACGCGGCGCTCATGCAATTGCAAAAACGATCGGTGTGCTGGCGCTGGATACCGTCACTACCCCGTTTTCGGTGGAAATCACCCTCTCCATTGAAGAAACGGCACGGGCGCATGGCTGGAATAGCTTTGTGGTAAACATGTTTTCGGATGACAGCCCGGAAAATATGGTTGATCTGCTTCTCTCACACCGGCCGGATGGCATTATCTATACAACAATGGGATTGCGGCAGGTGCCGCTACCCGAGAAGTTGTTAAACCTGCCCTGTGTACTCGCCAACTGCGAAAGCCTGCATCAGCAGGTAGCGAGTTATATTCCGGATGACGAACATGGACAATATGCTGCGGTACGTGCGCTTTTATCTGCAGGCTATCGTCGCCCGCTCTGCTTACATTTGCCGGCAGCCGATGTTGCCACGGTAAGACGCCGCAAAGGTCTGGAACAGGCATGCAGAGAGGCTGGAGTGGCCCCTGAGACACTGGCCCACTGTTACATGGCATATGGCGATGAGCATTATCGGGATATTCCGGCGGTTGTGCAGGCACATATTCATCAGCAAAAACCCTTATTCGATTCGGTGATCTGTGGTAACGATCGCATCGCGTTTATGGTGTACCAGACGCTCATGGCACAAGGCCTGAGGATCCCCGAAGATGTGGCAGTGATTGGCTACGATAATATGGTGGGGATCGGTGATTTGTTCCTGCCGCCGTTGTCCACGGTGCAATTACCCCATTATGAAATTGGCAGGCTGAGTGCGCTTCACATTATCGAAGGTAAAGCCCATCGCGATGTCATAAAAGTCGACAGCCCATTACTGCTCCGTCAGTCAATGAATGCAGTAAAGTGAATCGCCACGGGTTTCCGACGCCGAAGCGTTAAAAAGCGAAGCGGTTAAACAGATTGTTGATTGCGGCCATTGCACCGTATGCGTTGCCTGCTTTTTGATATCACCGCGCACCGCCACGGATACGCCGCTCGATACTCGATCACGCTGCGGCCCAATAGTGCGTGGCCCAGCGCATAAAAAAAGGCGTCCAGTTGCCTGAACGCCCCCCTCTCTCTTTAGCGATTAGCTGGCGGCGTTATCGCGGCCATCCGGCTTAATGCGAAACCAGAGGGCGTACATCGCTGGCAAGAACACCAGCGTGACGAGGGTGCCACCAAAGGTGCCGCCGATCAGCGTGTAGGCCAGCGTGCCCCAGAACACCGAATGGGTCAGCGGGATAAAGGCCAAAATGGCGGCGATTGCCGTCAGTAATACTGGCCGCGCCCGCTGCACCGTCGCTTCCACCACGGCATGAAACGGATCCAGCCCTTCGCGCTCATTGTGGTGAATCTGCCCAATCAGAATCAGCGTGTTGCGCATCAGTATCCCTGACAGCGCAATCAGCCCCACCAGCGCATTGATACCAAACGGCTGATTAAACAGCAGCAGCGTCGGCACCACGCCAATCAGCCCCAGCGGCGCGGTAAGAAACACCATGATCATCGCTGACATCGATCGCACCTGCAGAATGATAATCAGCAGCGTCATGGCGATCATGATCGGAAACAGCGGCGCCATCGCTTTGGTGGCCTTAGCGGACTCTTCAATCGATCCCGCCTGCTCAATGCGGTAGCCCGCAGGCAGTGCATCGATCACCGGCTGCAGTAAAGGCGCAAGCCGCGCAGAGACGTCCGGGGGCTGCAACGCCTCATCAATATCACCGCGCACGGTAATGGTGGGCGTGCGATCGCGGCGGCGCAGCAGCGGATCTTCCATGCGCACCGCGACTTCGCCCACCTGCGACAGCGGAATGCGTTGTCCGGCGCTGCCCACCAGCGTAAAGCCCGCGATTTTGGCGGGATCGAGACGAATATCCCCTGCTGCCCGGCCCATTACCTGCACCGAACGAATGTCTTCGCGCACGGCGGTAATCGGCACGCCGGAGAGCAGGAATTGCAGCTGCTGCGCTACCGCGCTGGAAGTCAGCCCTACCGCCTGCAAACGATCCTGATCGAGGCTGAAGTGCAGCGTCGGCACGCGTGCGCCCCAGTCAGTGTTCACGGTGCGCATCATCGGGCTGGCCTGCATGATCGCCTCTACTTTCGCCGCAATATCGCGCAGCGTATCCGGGTTCGGCCCCATCACCCGCCACGCCACCGGATAAGGTGAGTAAGGACCGAACACCAGCTGCGTAACGCGAACGCGCGCTTCTGACGCCAGCCCACCGGCAATCGCCTGGCGCAGACGCTGTTTCAGCGCCTCACGCGCCTGTTGATCGGCGGTCAGCACCACAATTTTCGCAAACGAGGGATCGGGCAACTCTGGCGCCATCGCCAGATAGAAACGCGGCGATCCCTGCCCGATATAGCTGGTCACGATGTGCGCTTCCGGCTGCTGTTGCAGCCACTGCTCAACCTTTACGGCGGCAGCGTTGGTCTGGGCAATGGCGCTGCCATAAGGCATCTGGATTTCCACCAGCACTTCCGGGCGATCTGACGTTGGGAAAAACTGCTTCTTCACCAGTCCCATGCCCAGCACCGCCAGCACAAATACCACGACCACCGCCGCCGCGACCCAGCCTTTGCGGGCAATCACCGCGCCGAGCAGCCGACGAAAGCGCTGATAGTGCCGCGTGTTGTAGATCGCCGCATGGCCGCCCGCCACGGTTTTGATCTCCGGCAGCATTTTTACGCCGAGATAAGGCGTAAACACCACCGCCACCACCCATGAAGCGATCAGCGCGATGCCGACAATCCAGAACATGTTGCTGGTGTATTCCCCGGCGGTGGAGTGCGCAAAGCCATTCGGCATAAACCCCACCGCGGTGACCAGCGTGCCCGCCAGCATCGGCGCGGCGGTGTGGCTCCAGGCGTAGGCCGAAGCTTTGATGCGATCGTAGCCCTCCTCCATTTTCACCACCATCATCTCAATGGCGATAATCGCGTCATCCACCAGCAGGCCAAGCGCCAGAATCAGCGAGCCCAACGTAATGCGGTCGAAGTTTTTACCCGACGCCGCCATAATCACAAAAACGATCGCCAGCGTGAGCGGCACCGCCGCGGCCACCACCACGCCCACGCGCCAGCCCATGCTGATAAAGCAGACCACCATCACCACCAGCAGGGCGACGAAAAACTTCACCATGAACTCATCCACCGAGGCGCTGATGTTCACCGCCTGATCGGTGACCTTGACCAGCGACATGCCCAGCGGCATCGATGCATTGATCTGCGTGGTTTCCGCCGCCAGCGCCTTACCGAGTTCCAGCCCGTTCCAGCCTTCGCGCATGATGATGCCGAGCAGCAGCGCCGGTTCCCCCTGATTGCGAATCATAAAGGTGGCGGGATCTTCATAGCCGCGCGCCACGGTGGCGACATCGGCCAGCTTCAGCGTTTTGCCCTGCACCACAATCGGCGTGTTGCGAATTTTTTCCAGCGAATCCAGCGCGCCGTCCAGCCGCAGAAAAATCTCCGGGCCTTTAGTGGCAATTGAACCGGCGGGCGTCAGTACGTTTTGTTCGTTGAGCGCGGCAAAAATATCCTGCGGCGCGATGCCCAGCGTCGCCAGCCGATCGTGTGAGAACGAGACAAAAATGCGTTCAGCCTGTTCGCCGATAATATTGACCTTTTTTACCCCCGGCACGTGCAGCAACTGCTGGCGCAGCTGTTCGGCATCGCGCGCCAGCAGGCGCTGCGGCTCACCTTTGGCCTTCAGCGCATAGAGCGCAAAGGTCACGTCGGAAAACTCATCGTTGACCATCGGGCCGATGACGCTCGCGGGCAGCGTTTTGGCTGCGTCGCTGATTTTCTTGCGCGCCTGATAAAACTCTTCCTGCACCTCGGCAGGCGGCGCGCTGTCCTGCAACGACAGCATGGTGAATGCCAGCCCTGGCCGCGTGTAGGTTTCGCTGCGGTCATACCATTTCAGCTCCTGCAGGCGCTTTTCCAGCGGTTCCGCCACCTGATCCTGCATCTCCTGAGCGGTGGCGCCCGGCCATGCGGTAATCACCGTCATCTGCTTCACGGTAAACGGCGGATCTTCGGCGCGTCCCAGCTCGAAAAACGACAGGATGCCCGCCACCACGATCAGGATAATCAGGAACAAGGTTATGGCGCGCTCACGGACGGCAAGCGCGGAGAGGTTAAAGCGGCCGCTGCTCATGGCTGACTCCCGGCGGGAGCAGCGTGATGCATGTCCGGCAGACGCACCGCTTCCCCTTCATGCAGCAGATGTGCGCCGAGCGCGACCACCTGCTCATTGGGCCGCAGGTTGCCGGTGACGCTGGCCGCCTCATCGCTGATGCCGATCACCTGCACCGGCTGCCAGGAGACGCTGGCGGGCTGACCGCTAATCCGCCAGACGCCGCTGCCTTTGCCCGCATCGTACAGTGCGGCGACCGGCACCTGCATCAGCGTCAACGCGGCTGCATCACCGATCGCCAACGTCACGGTAGCGCCCAGCGGCGCGTTGGCCAGCGCGCCGGTCAGCACATAACGCGCTTCATAGGTGCGGGTCAGCGGATCGGCCGCATCGGAAAGCAGCCGCAGCGTAGCCGGTTCGGCATCCTGACTGGCACCGTATAAGGTTGCCCGCGCGGTGCTGCCTACGGCGGGACGCAACGTTTCCGGCAGCTGCACCCGCGCTTCGCGTTGCCCGGCGTGCGCCAGTCGCACCACCGGCTGTCCGGCGCTGACCACCTGCCCCGGCTCCGCCAGCGTTTCAACCACCACGCCATCGGCATCGGCCAGTAACACGGCGTAGCCAGTGGCATTCCGCGCCACATCGGCCTGCGCCTGTGCGGCGCTGAGCTCCGCTTTAGCGGTATCAGCCGCGACCTTAATGCGATCGTAATCGGAGGCAGAGACCGCACCGGCGCTAACCAGCCCGCGATAGCGCGCAGCATCGTCGGCGGTTTGTCGTGCGCGCGCGCGGGCGGCGGCGACCGCCTGCTGCTGAGACTGCGCCTGCAGACGCAGGTCAACCGGATCCAGACGCAGCAGCGGCTGACCGCGCCGCACGCGCTGGCCGGTTTCCACCAGCCGTGCAAGGATTTTGCCGGAGACGCGAAAGCCGAGGTCGCTTTGCGTACGGGCCACCACCACGCCGCTAAATGCCCGTGCGTTGTGCTGCGCAGGCGTCACGGCGGCGACCCGCACCAGCGGAGGCTGGGTACGCGGATCGGTGGCGTCGGGATTGTCGCCGCAGGCCGTCAGGGCAAGCGGTAACAGTAAAACGGCGATGGAGGCAGCATTAAGCCGGAGCATGGGTTCCCTTACTGAAGTATCAGGACAGAAACCGCATTCTCCGACTAGTGACCAAAAATGTCAATCGTCACAAATTAAGGGGCCAGGCTGCGCAGGATCAGCGAAGAGAGGTGCTGAGCCGCCTCAGCGGCGGTATCCAGATTGTACTGCAGCTGAACGGGGCTGATATAAGGGCGCAGCACCAGAAAAATGGCATGTGACGCCTCATCCAGCGGCGTTTTGCGCTCAAACTCCCCTGACTGACGACCCGCCAGCAAAATCTCCTGCACCAGCTGCAGTAGCTGCGCCTCATGCGCCACGGCGGAAGGCCATTTATCGCGGGACGAGACGGTCGCAATGTCATACAGCTTACGATCGTGGAAAAAGAGATCGCTGCCTGCTTCAACCAACGCCTTGAAAAAACGGCGTAATTTTTCCGATGCTGTGGGCGCATCGGCGATCGCCGACAGCACGATATCCCGCAGCATCGCCAGGCGATTGCTGCAGATCACCTCGCCAATCGCCTGTTTGGAATCAAAAAATTTATAGATATAGGCTTTGGAAAAGCCGATGGCTTTGGCTAAATCAGATACGGTGGTTTTTTCATAACCAAAGTGGCTGAAATACTCGGTGGCCGCGGCCACCACCTGTTCGCGAACGCTGTGATCCAGAGGGCCACGCGTGTGGGAGTTCTTCATAAGTGTCGTCATTTCTCCAGCTTAGCCCGCACCGGCCTGATTGACAATGAGTGACCAAAGTATAATATGGTCACAAATTCAGTTGTTCAAGGAATGTTCATGTTTGTTCTGCGTGCTCTTTCTCTGCTGGTCAGCGGCAGCCTGTTGGCAGGCTGCGCGGTGGGACCCGATTATCATCGTCCCGATCTCGCGCTGTCCGATCGCTATCAGACCTCATCCGCTGTTTCGCAGAGTGGCACCGGTCAGCCCGCCAGTTTTAGCCTCTGGTGGCAAGCGTTCCATGATCCCCTGTTAAGCCACCTGGTTTCAAGCGCACTGGCGCAGAATCTTGATATCGCCCAGGCGGCAGCCCGTCTCAGCCAGGCGCGTGCGGGCGTTGGCGCGGCCACGGCGGCGCTGCTGCCCTCTGCCACGGTCAGCGCGGAGGGCGCGCGCGCCAGACAGTCGCTGGAAACCCCGATCGGTCAGCTGCTTAACGCCACGCCGGACTACTCGCGTTATGGCAGCGCCTGGCAAACCGATCTCAACGCCAGCTGGGAGCTGGATCTGTTTGGCGGCCTGCGCCGGGGCAGAGAAGCGGCGCTGGCAGAGTATCAGGCCGCACAGGCGGCGGTGGTGGCGACCCGGTTGGCAGTTGCCGCGCAAACGGCAGACAGCTATATCACGCTGCGCGGTTTACAGGCACGGCTGGAGATCGCCAGACAACAGGTGGCGGCACAGCGTGAGCTGACCGAAAAGGTCAGGCTGCTTACCGCGCAGGGGCTGGTGGAAACTCGTCAGCTGCAACAGAGCGAAGGCGCGCTGGCACAGGTTGAAGCCCGTATTTCTGCCCTGCAACAGGCCATTGATGCCGCGATGAATGCGCTGGACGTGATGCTGGCCACGCCGCCGGGCACCCATCGCACGCTGCTGGCCAAACCTGCTGCCATACCATCGGTGCCGCAAATGACCGCCACCGGCACGCCTGCCGACCTGCTGCGACGCCGACCCGATCTGATCGTGGCCGAGCGCCGTCTCGCGGCGACTAACGCGCGCATCGGCCAGGCGATTGGCGAATACTACCCCACCTTTTCGCTGAGTGCGTTGCTCGGCAGCGCCACGGCAATCTCCGAGGGCCATCTCTTTTCCGGTGCTGCCAGCCAGGCGTCCGGCGTCATCGGCTTACGCTGGCGGCTGTTTGATTTCGGCCGCATCAACGCGCAGATCGCGCAGGCAAAAGGCGAGCAGGCTGAAGCGCTGGCGGCGTATCGACAGGCCGCATTACGGGCCACGGCGGACGTGGAAAATGCGCTCTCCGCGTTGACCAATAATGAAAAACAAACCGCCACGTTGATCGCCGGGGAAACTGCGCTGAGCAGCGCACGCAATGCAACCTTTAGCGCCTGGCAACAGGGTGCTGCCAGCCTGATTGAGGTGCTGTATGACGACCAAAATCTGCTGCAGGCGGCCGATGCCCGAGCCCAGGCACAAACGGCCACGGCGCGTGCGGCGGTGGCGACCTTCAACGCGCTGGGCGGTGGCTGGCAGCCCGAGAAGGGGGATGTCGCACCGGCTGGCATCGATACGCGGGCAGCGCCGTAACCGGCCAAGGCGCCTGACAGTTTCGGTTTAAATCAGCCTGGCGGCAGAGAAAGGCCAGAGAGCCGTGGCCGCCATGCGTGGCGTTAAATCCTGCTGCTGTTCCCTGCCGCGCCGGCGTTTTTATTCCGGCGTCCCGCTTTACTGACGCGTAAAGCCCTGTGCTACCATGCCGCTTTGCTTCTTATTTTGCTGAGCATGATGTGGACAGTTCAAAACGTAAAAATGACCCGGAAGGGCTAAAAAAACGCATTATCGCCGCCGCGCTGGCTAATTTTGCCGAATTTGGCATGCAGGGTGCGCGCATGGAAGAGATCGCTGAAAAAGCGCAGACCACTAAGCGCATGGTGGTGTATCACTTCGCCAGTAAAGAGCAGCTCTATGTTGTGGTGCTCGAGCAGGTCTATCAGGCGATGCGCGAGCATGAAAGCGGACTGGATCTCGCCAGCCTGCCGCCGCGCGAGGCGATGATTCGGCTGGTGGAAGCAAGCTTTGATTATCACACTCAGCATCCCGATTTTATGCGGCTGGTCTGCACCGAAAACCTTCTGCGTGGCCGCTATATCTCCCGTTCCGCGCGCATCAAGGCGCTGAACAAAAGCGCGCTGGATGTGCTGGAGGCGGTATTGCAGCGTGGCCAGCGCGACGCGGTTTTCCTCCCGTCCATCGATACGGTGGATGTACACCGACTGATCAGCAGCATTTGCGTGCATCATGTTGCAAATCGTTACACCTTCAACACCCTCTTCACCCCCAACGACAGCGAGGCGGAAAGCATTCGCCGCAACCGTCAGTTAGCCGTTGATGCCACACTGGGCTACATCTGCCCGCGTTAGTCGGGTGGCATTAACGTAGCGGCGGGTTCCTGGTCTACGCTTACTTCACCATTGCGTAAAGAGACGCAATTCACCGAGCTGACAAAAGGAACGCCGTCTTGAACGAAGAGACACTCTATCCGCTGCGTAATACGCATGCCACCGAACAGGATCCGCAGTTGTGGAACTGGGCGCATAACGCCACCCTCGGCAATCGCCAGCAGCTGCGTCGTCCGCAAAACGAAGCGGAATTGCAGCAGCTGGTCGCGTCTCATCACGGCAAAATCCGCGTTATTGGCAGCCGCATGGCGCCAGGTCGCATGCTGGATATCGCCGCCGGTGGCGATCTGCTGCTCGACCTCAGCGCGTTGAGTGGGCTGATTGCCAGCACCGATGACACCGTGACTTTTGCCGGTGCCACGTTGCTGAGCGACGTCTATGACTGCCTGACGCAGATGGACCGCATGCTTGCCTCGTCGCCGGGCGTGATTTCCGTGCAAACGCTGGCGGGTGCCATGGCCACCGGCACCCACGGTCAGGGATTACAACAAAGCTCGCTGGCCGACGAGGCGATCATGATTCGCCTGCTGATGGCCGACGGCACGCTGCGTGAGTTTACGCCGCAGGACAGTGAATTTGGCGCGGTGCAGGTGTCGATGGGCGCGCTCGGCATCGTTACCGCCGTGACGCTGCGCACCCGGCCAGCGCACATCTATACCTGTTTCAAAACCGCCCTTAGCGCCGATACGCTGGAGCAAGATCTGCCGCAGTGGAATCGCGATTTTGCCCTCAGCAAAGCCTGGTGGTTTGTTGATGACAACCAGATGCACGTCTGGAATGCGCGCGAGGCGACGGCGGAAGAGACCCAGGAGTATCAGCAGAACAACCGTGAAGTCGTTAAGCAGAATGAAGGCGAAGGCAATAGCCAGCTGAATCAGACCATCGATCAGACGCTGGAACATATGCACCGTGATACGCAGATTCGCGGCGAAGGCGGCAAACAGTTCCGTACCGTGACCCGCTTCCGCGATTTCTCCGACGTTACCGGCGACATCTATCAGCTGTTCTGCCGTGGGATTGCCGTGCCGCAGATCAACGTCGAGATTGGCGTGCCGCTGGCGAAAACGCCGCAGATCATCAGCAAGATCAAACGCTGGTATGCGGAAAACCAGCCGCACATGCACTACCCCATTATCATTCGCTGCACCGGTGCCTCTTCTGGCTGGCTTAACCCGTCGGCGCAGCAGGAGACCTGCTACTTCGGCTTTGTCGTCTATTACGCCGATGACGGTACGCTGTCTGAAGCGGGGCTGCATTTCCTGACCGAAGTCGAGAAGCTGCTGGCGGCGGAAGGCGGCCGTCCGCACTGGGGCAAATATTACAATCAGTCGCTCTATAACTGGGGTGCAATCTATCCGCAGTGGGACGCCTTCCGCGCCCTTCGCAGCCAGTTCGATCCGCAACAGAAATTCAGCAACGACTATCTTGCTAAGCTGTTCGATTAATTTTTTGAGTAAAGGGATGACATGAAAGCCTGGATTACGCTGCTTACCCAGCCGGAATACCTGATTGGGGTGCAGGCACTGCACAAATCACTCCAGCAGAGCCAGAGCGCCTGGCCGCTGGTGGTGATGGTGACCGACAACATTGGTGAAGATGACCGTGCGCGCCTGCAACAGGCGGGCTGCCTGCTGCGTGCCGTGGAACCGCTGGCCCCAAAAACCGAACTGGAACAGCATTACGCCTCGGCACAATTCAGCGAAGTCTGGACCAAGCTGCGCGCCTGGCAGCTTACCGAGTTTAGTCGGCTGGTGTTTCTCGATGCCGATATGCTGGTGCTGAAAAACATGGATGAGCTGTTTGATCAGCCGCTGGCGCCCGGCGAGATTGCCGCCTGCCACGCCTGCCGCTGTAACCCAAATAAGGTGGCGAGTTATCCCGCCAGCTGGCAGCCGGAAAACTGCTTTTACACCTGGCAGGATCGCGCCCTGCCCGCTCCGGCGTCGCTGGATAACTACCTTAACGGCGGCTTCCTGGTGCTGACGCCAGACGACGCGCAATTTGCTGCGCTGGCCAACAGCATTGCGGCCATTGACGATCTTTCCGCTTATGCCTTCTCTGAACAGGATTTGCTGAATGAGGTGTTCGACGGGCGTTGGCAGCCGCTTTCGTGGGTTTATAACGCATTAAAAACCTTGCCTTATCAGCACGCCGCGAGCTGTAAAGTCGACGAGATTAAAAACCTGCACTATATCCAGGCGAAGCCCTGGCACCGCGATCTGAACCAGCCAGAAAGCGAGCGCGATAAATATTACGCGCTCGATAAACTCTGGTGGCAGACGATGGCCGACTAACGCTTACGGCGCAGGATCAGACGTTGATCCAGCGCCGTTCTTTCGCTGATACCGCAATCGCTTCCAGTACCTTTGAAACCTGCAACCCTTCGGCAAAATCGGGCCACATCGGATCGTCCGCGGCCACGCCGTTGATCAAATCACGGATCTCCACGGTTTTCTGATCGTTAAAGCCGATGCCGTGACCCGCTGAAACGCAGAAATTGGCATAATCCGGGTGCGCCGGGCCGGTAAGAATAGTTTTAAAGCCCTGCCGTCCCGCCTCGTCATCATGCAGATAAAGCGCCAGCTCCGCCATTCTCTCCTGGGTGTAACGCAGCGTGCCTTTGGTGCCGGTCACCACATAGGTTAAGCCCATTTTGCTGCCGCAGGCGATACGCGACGTTTCGATGACGCCGTGCGCACCGTTGCTGAAACGCAGCAGCGCGCTGGCCTGATCTTCATTTTCCACCGGCAACAGGCGATCCAGCGCCTGCGGATCGGGCCGCTCGGTGATCACCGTTTGCATGTCGCCGCTGACCTCAGTAATGCCGCCCACCAGATAGTGCGCCATATTGACGATATGGGCAGCCAGATCGCCCAGCGCGCCCAACCCAGCCAGCGCCTGCTGGCAATGCCAGTCGCGTGGCGTGGCTGGATTAGCCAGATAATCCTCGTTGTGCGTGCCGTAAAAATGCACCACCTTGCCAATCTCACCGCGGGCGATAATCTCTTTCGCCAGCTGGCTGGTGGGGTTTTTCATGTAGTTAAAGCCCACCAGCGTTTTCACGCCTGCCTGCTGCGCGGCACGGGTCATCGCTTCGGCATCGGCGACGCTCAGGGCTAACGGCTTCTCTGAATAGACGTGCTTGCCGTGACGAATCGCCTCCAGCGCCATCTCTTTATGCAAAAAGTTAGGCGCGCAGATATCGACCACATCGATCTGCGGATCGCTGACCAGCTCGCGCCAGTCGCCGGTGGCTCGGGTAAAACCAAACGCCTGGGCTTTCTCCTGCGCCAGCTGCGGATTCACCTCCGCCAGCATTTCACGCACGATTTCACCCTTTAGCGCAAAGACCGTTGCCGCCTGTGCGTAGGCGATCGCGTGACAGCGACCGATGTAGCCACTGCCAATCATGCCGATGCGGACCTTTTTCATGCTGCGCTCCTGATAAATGAGTAATCAGATGAAATCTATATTTCATTTATCGCAGCGACAATGACAAAATGAAATAATTGTGATCACCGTGCGGTCACGCATCACGCCTGCCGCTACAGCAGATCTTCCCATGCCAGTATCAGCGCGGCGGGTAGTGGATCGGCACGCAGCGCCGGAGCGGGTTGCCAGCTATCCCAGTGGCGAAAGGCGGAGAAATCGAGTCCGGTCAGGCTCTCCAGACCGGCAACGGTAATACGGAACTCATCGACATCCGGCGCGCTCTCTGCCGGCGTGCGCGCCAGCAAGCGCCGCGGCTCATCCATTAATGCCGCCTGCGAGGCGATCAGCGCGGTCGCCTGCGGTTCTCCGTCCGGGCCAATGCGTAGCACAACTTTCCAGAACAGCAGCGGCACGCTCACCTCGCCGTAGGGTCGCGCGTCGCCGTTAAGCACCGGGCCGGTCAGCACGGTAATGCGGTTTTTAGATTTCAATACGCCGAATTCCAGAATATAGCGTTCAATCCCCTGCCAGTATTTCAGGCTCTGATTGAAGCGGAAATGCTGCGGCGAACAGTTGGTAAAGTGAAAGGTGTCACGGTTAGCGCGCATCGCCTCTTCTGCCGTGCCCCAGGTCGGATCGCTACGGCGCGTCAGATGGCCGCGGTCGAACCAGCGGCTGAATTCACGGTAAAACGCCTGGCCTGTCTGATAGCGGCTGTCGAGGCGGCTCTCCTCCACCCAGCTGTCCGCCTCGGCAAGCAGCGACGGCTGACCGCTGGCGCGATCGATTGCCACATAACGCGCGCCGTCGATGTTGGTGGCGGTGAAGAACGCCAGTCGACGGCTGGCATGCATTACCAGCGAAAAGTGTTCATAGTTAAGAATGGCATCGCTGCCGCTGCGGCCATCCAGCAAGGGCGCCACCTCTGCCGCCCGCGGTGCCACAATATCCTTCAATGTCACCGTCTGCTCGCCAAGAAAAGCGGGCTGATAGCCGTCGCGGTTGGCGTAATAGCTGTCCGGCGCGCCGACCAGCGGCTGCGCATGCAGATCGCCACGCAGGGCGTTTTGTAACTGCGGCTGCATCGGTGACGGCAACTGCGGCAGCATTTCGCTAAGCCAGGCGATCAGCGCGCTGGCGGCGAGGCCTTCATTAATGCGCTGGCCCTCTGCATCGGGTACGCTGCCGTGATGCACGCCGACCAGCTGCCAGCGATCGTTAAATACCGGCGCACCGGACGAACCGGCTTCGGTGTCAGAGGCGTAATGCAGCCAGGGTTTCGGATTAGCAAGCAGCACATTATTGCGCAGCACCACCTGCTGCGCCCGGCCACCGGGATGCTGAATGATATTGAGGTAGCCGCCCGGCTCCGCCATGCCCGCCACCAGCGGAATTGCCAGCGGCAGATCGCCGCGACCGCCGTCACGAAAAGCACCCAGCGCCACCACCGTACAATCCAGCGCCGCAAGCGGGCTGGTCAGCCAGAAGCGTTCGGCGTCAATCTCGCACAGCGTTCCCGGCTGCACCACGCCCTGCTCATCCAGCCAGAAGCCAAAGGTCAGCGTAATCTTACCCGGCGCCGGGCGCTCCGGCAGCACATGATGATTAGTGACAAACAGCCCGCCGGGAATGAGAAATCCAGTGCCCTTCGGCACGCCATCTTCGCGGATCATCGCCACCGCCCGGGCGCGGGCCACGCCCTGAGTCATAAAGGCGGTGGGCAACAGGTCGTTTTGCCCGCCGGTAATCACCGTTTGCGGTTGCGGCATGGCCTGCGCCACGCGGTGTTGAATCATAGCCTGCAGTTGCTGGTTCATGGTTTCTCTCCGGCGCGGTCAAAGGGCGCTTTCTAACCATAGTCGCTAAAGATGACGCTGGCATGGCAAGGGTAAAAAGCGCAGATTGCCGTTTTATTCAGCAATCAGTAAAATTTATGAAATCAGCCTTTGACAAGGCGTAACCTGCCCGATAATATGCGCCCCGTTCACACGATTCCTCTGTAGTTCAGTCGGTAGAACGGCGGACTGTTAATCCGTATGTCACTGGTTCGAGTCCAGTCAGAGGAGCCAAATTTAGAGAAGCCCGCTCAGGGAAACCCGAGCGGGCTTTTTGTATTGGTCGATCGCGGCTGGCATCGGGCTGGGTAATCTGCCAGGTTATGCCTTTCTGCTGACAATAACGGAGGGAGAAGGATGCGTATTCTGGTGGTCGGTGCGGGTGCAACCGGCGGATATTTTGGTGCCCGACTGGCGCAGGCCGGGCTGGATGTGGCTTTTCTGGTACGGGCGCAGCGCGCGCAACAGCTGAAGCGCGATGGTCTGCAGATCATCAGCCCGCACGGCGATCTGACTCTCAAACCGCAGCTGCTGCAGGCACATGAACTCAGCCAGCCGTTCGATCTGATTATTCTCTCGGTGAAAAGCTTCGCGCTGAACCAGGCAATGGACGATATTGCCCCGGCGGTCGGCGAGCAGACGATGATTATGCCGATTCTCAACGGCATGCAGCATATTGCCACCCTGCGCCAGCGCTTTGGTGAGGCGCGCGTTGTGGGCGGCCTGTGCAAAATCATCGCCACGCTGAATGACCAGCAGCAGATTGTGCAGATGACGCCGCTGCATCAGCTGATCTACGGTGAATTCTCCGGCGAGATGACGCCCCGCATTGAGCAGCTTAATCGGCTGCTGCGTCAGGCGAATATCGAGGCACAGCTCAGTGATAATGTGCAGCGCGATCTGTGGGAGAAATGGCTGTTTCTGGCCAGCCTGGGCGCGGTATGTTGCCTGATGCGCGGCGATACCGCGCAGGTCATGGCCGCGCCGCAGGGCGAACAGCTGATCGGCGCGCTGTTTGCCGAGGTGCTGGCGACGCTGGTCGCCTCCGGCTATGAGGATCGCCCCGCCGTCACCGCGCGCCTGCTGGAAAGCCTGTGTCAGGCTGATAAACCGATGACCTCATCGATGTATCGCGATCTGATGCAGGGCAACGCCATCGAGGCGCAGCAAATTATTGGCGATCTGGTCGAGCGCGCGCAGCGACACAGCGTGCCAACGCCGCTGCTCAGCGCGACATGGACGCAGCTTAACGTCTGGCAACAGCAACGACAGGCATAACGCCACCGCAGATTATTCAGGAGAAGGTCATGGCATCCCGCTCGGTGACGCTCGACGACGTGGCCCGTGCGGCTGGCGTTTCATATCAGACCGTGTCGCGCGTCCTAAACCGCTCGCAGCAGGTGGCACCCGACACGCGGCAGCGGGTGGAAGCGGCAATGCGTCAGCTCAACTACGTGCCCAACCGCGTTGCTCAACAGCTGGCGGGCAAAACCCGGCGCACCATCGGTCTGGCGACCAGCGATCTGGTGCTGCAGGCACCGGCGCAGATCGCTTCGGCCATTCAACATGAAGCCTCGGCGCAGGGTTATCAGTTGGTGATCGCCATGGCCGATGCGCCCGGTGTTGACGCAGCGCGCGCAGCGGTCAACGAACTGCTGGCTCAGCGGGTAGATGGCCTGCTACTCAACCTGCCGCTGCACACCGCCGACGCCTGTGAGCTGAGCGAACTGCTGGCGACGCTGCCTGCATTGTTTATGGACGTGGCAGCGGATGCGCCGGTGGCCCAGTGCGTCTGTTCGGCAGAATGGGGCGCGCGTCTGGGTGCTGAACATCTGCTGGCGCTCGGTCATCGGCGCATCGCCCTGCTCAACGGCCCCGCCTCTTCTGTTGCGGCAAAACAGCGCTTTGACGTCTGGCAACAGGTGCTGGCGGAACATCAGCTGCAACCGCACAGCGTGCTGGAAGGCGACTGGAGCGCGCGCGCCGGTTATCAGGCGATGCTAACGCTGCTGCCGGATAACCTGCCCGATGCGCTGCTGACCGCTAATGACCAGATGGCGCTCGGTGCTCTGCGCGCATTGCATCAACACGGCGTGCGGATCCCGGCGGATGTGTCGGTGGTGGGCTACGACGATACGGCGGAAAGCGCCTGGTATCAGCCGCCGTTGACCACCGTACGTCAGGATTTACGGCAGCTTGGCCAACAGAGTGTGTTGCAACTGGTAGCGAATATCGAACAACGCAGCTGGCAGGCGCCGCCGCTGACCACGGAACTGGTGATTCGCGAGACCACCGCCAGAGCGGGTATCGCTGATGAAGAGAAGGAGATTGCCGATGAGCTGGCGAGGCTGGCGCAGAGGCTGCGGGCGCGGAAGCCGCGCCGCGAATAGCATTCCCTCATCCTGCAATGAGGATGAGGGACGGTCGATTACTGCGGTTTCGGCTCGCCCATCGCCTTCAGGCGCTTGGAGAGATCACGACGCTCTTTCGACAAATCGGCGTTTCTGATGATGTAATCGTCAACGCGATCTTCGTAATCCACACGCATGCTGGCGATGATTTCCTGAATCGCCTCAACGCTCATGCCAGGTTTGATATATTCGCTCAGGTTATCCAGCAGCAGCACGCGTTTCTGGTTGTCACGAATCTTCTTCTCGTTATCGTGAATTTCGCGCTGCAGCTTGTTCTTGCGGCGGAACATACGTACAAACTCCAGCACGTCCTGAAATGATTGCTTAGCATTTTCCATGATGACACCTTTGATTGGGCCTGCATGAGCAGGCGTAACAAGTTCAGCCTTCAGCTTAGCGGCTCGCCGACACCGATGGCAATTTTCACATTTAAATTCGGACTGGTGCTTATATTAGCGCGAAAATACCTTTCCACACAGTATGTTGTTATTTGCGCAGCGCCAGCCGAATCAGATCGCTTAACCTTTCCAGCTGCTTAGCCAGTTCCAGACTCAGCCAGGCATAGCCGTGAATCGGCGTTTCCACACCCTCACCAATTTTAGCGGCGTTAATCAGCGTACGCAGTTCGCTGGCGATTTCAGCCAGCTCGTGGCTGTTGCTCGCCACCTTCTCCGGATCGCCGCTGATCAGTACCTCAGCCAGATTGCGCAGCGTTGCCTCGCTCATCTGCTGGGCGCGTCGTAGCGCCGGGGCGTTTAGCAGGATCAGATGGCTTTCGCGTGATGCCCACCAGGCGTTGATTTGCAGCTCAAGCGTACAGACGATGTTGCGGTTCACCGTCTGAATCGCATCCATTACCGAGCGCGGAATACGCGTCTCTTTGCTGGCTGGCTCCAGCAGCGCGCGCAGCTTCACCACGTCGGCCAGCACCCGCTGTAGCGGTTTATTGAGACGCGGCTGCTGTACCACATTGGGGGAAAAACCGGCGTGATAGATTTTTGCCGTTGAGGTGAGCGTTTCTGCCAGGCGGATGCGCCACTGAATGTAGGCTTTCTGCGGCCAGATGCAGGTAAAAAACAGCGCCAGCAGCGAGCCGAGGATCACATCGCCGCCGCGCCACAGTGCGGTAACCATATCGCCTGCCGGTGAACCCACCACTACACTAAGCGTAATGCCGATCAGCAGCGCCATATAAGGCTGTTTACCCAGCGCCAGATAGCCGCTGACAAACATCACTACCGCGCACCAGGCGAGCATCCACGGCAGCGAAATCAGCTCCAGTTTCAACGCCACCAGCCCGGAGAGTGAACCGGCGATGGTACCGCCAATGCGCTGAATCGCGCGCGGGAACACATTTCCCCACGAGGAAACCGGCCCCATCACCACCACCAGCGTGATCAGCGGCCAGGTGCCCTCCGGAATATCGGTCAGGCGCACCAGCAGAAAAGAGAGAATGAAGGCGATGGCGATGCGCACCCCGTGAACGATGCGGTAATGTAAGTAAAGGCGGAATTCAAAGGCCGATATCGGCTTATCGGGACGCAAGGCAGGCTCCATAATAGCGAACAATTTACGCGCTATCTTACGCCTGAGCGCCGGGATTAGCGCGGCTTTATGGTGATATTTCTCTATATTTTACAACGCGGTAACGCGCGGCAACATCAACGTTACAACCTTGTGCTGCCGCGCGCCAGCGTTACAGCTTGAGCTTCAGATAATCTTCGATACGCGTCACAATACCGCCCTGGTTAACCGCGTTCAGCGTGACCAGCGGATAGGTGGCCAGCGTTTTGCCTTTATCCAGCACTTTGATGGTGCCGATCGGCTCATTCGCCTTCAGCGGCGCTTCCAGCAGCGGGCGATCGATCACGTAGGTGGCCTTGACGTCTTTGACTTCGCTGCGCGGCACCGACAGATAATAGTCCTGCTGCGTGCCCACCGCGACCTGATGCGGATTGCCGTACCAGACCTGCTCATCGCCGATCTTTTTCCCGGCATGGAACAGCTGCACGGTATCAAAGGTGTTCTGTCCCCAGGTCAGCAGTTTGCGCGCCTGCTCTTCGCGGCCTTTGCTGCTTTTACCGCCCATGATCACCGCGATCAGGCGATGCTGGCCTTCGACGCTGGAGGCGATGATATTAAAGCCCGCCGAGGCAGTATGACCGGTTTTCAGGCCGTCAACGTGCAGGGTTTTATCCCACAGCAGGCCGTTGCGGTTCTGCTGGGTGATGCCGTTCCAGGTCAGCGATTTCTCACTGTACATCTGATAAAAATCGGGCTCACCAGCGATAATAGCGCGCGACAGTTTTGCCAAATCGCGGGCGGTGGAGAACTGGCCAGGCGCATCCAGCCCGTGCACGGTTTCAAAATGGGTGTTTGCCAGGCCCAGTTTGCTGACGTACTGGTTCATCAGCGTAACGAAATTGGCCTGGCTGCCCGCCACGTAGTCGGCCAGCGCCACACAGGCATCGTTGCCGGAATCGATAATGACGCCGCGGCTCAGATCGCGCACGCTGACCTTCTCGTTGGGCTTGAGAAACATCAGTGACGAGCCTTTGAACTCCGGATTACCGGCAGCCCACGCGTCTTTGCCAACGGTCACCACGTCATCACGCGTGATACGTTTCTGATCGATTGCCCGATCCACCACATAGCCGGTCATCAGTTTGGTCAGGCTGGCCGGATTGCGCCGCTCATCAGGATTGCCCGCAGTGAGGATCTGCCCGGTGGTGGCATCCATCAATACCCAGGAAGCGGCATCGATCGCCGGTGGCGTCAGGGGGAAAGGCATCGTATCGTCATCGGCATATGCCGAAGAAATCAGAGCCACAACAACGGATAACGAAACACTCAGACGCCTTTTCAACACAACTTCCTCATCTAAAAAATAAATCTCCGGCGCACTTTGTACGGCAAAGCGCGGCGTTTTGTTGCGGGCAATTGCAAGAAAATATGAATGATGACGCTGGCGCTAAATTTTGCGCCGCTGCGCCCGCCGCGAGGCGGTTTTTCAGGCCGGGCGATGAACTTAATCGCTGGTTTTATCAGCAATCGTGAGGAAATAAAGGAGATTCATTTCCGGGTGTACACAATGATAATTATTATCATTATCATGCGCATTCGCTTCTAATTGTTTCCAGGTACAGGAAAACCCCCGGTGAATGTAACTAAACATGACAAAAAACGTCCTACCGCCCTGCTGTTAACCGTGCTAGTCAGCACCAGCACGCTGGCCGCTGACGACACAGAACGCCTTGCCGCCGACGAGGCGATGATCGTGACCGCCGAGCAGGAATTGAAGCAGCAGCCTGGCGCCTCGGTGATCACCGCGGAAGATATCAAAAAGAGCCCGCCGGTAAACGATCTCTCCGATATCATTCGCAAAATGCCCGGCGTCAACCTCACCGGTAACAGCGCCAGCGGCAGCCGCGGCAACAATCGCCAGATCGATATTCGCGGCATGGGACCGGAAAATACCCTGATTCTGATCGATGGCGTGCCGGTCACCTCGCGCAACGCCGTTCGCTACAGCTGGCGCGGCGAGCGTGATACGCGCGGCGACAGCAACTGGGTGCCTGCGGAAATGGTGGAGCGCATCGACGTGCTGCGCGGCCCCGCTGCGGCGCGCTATGGCTCCGGTGCCGCGGGCGGCGTGGTCAATATCATTACCAAACGCCCTACCCGTGACTGGCACGGCTCGCTTTCGCTGTTTACCAACCAGCCGGAAGATGATGCCGAAGGCGACACCCGCCGCGCCAACTTCAATCTCAGCGGCCCGCTGGCCGGCGACGCGCTGACCATGCGCCTTTACGGCAACATCAACAGAACCGATGCCGACGCCTGGGACATCAACAATCAGCAAAACGGCTCTTACGCCGCCGGTCGCGAAGGTGTGCGCAATAAAGATATCAATGCGCTGCTATCGTGGAAAATCACGCCGTTGCAGGTGGTGGATTTTAGCTATGGCTACAGCCGCCAGGGCAATATTTACGCCGGTGATACGCAGTACAGCAACGCCAACGCCAGCCCGAATGGCCTGGTAGAATCACTGTATGGCCATGAGACCAATCGTCTTTATCGTCAGAGCTATGGAGTTGCGCATAACGGCATCTGGGATTGGGGACAGTCAACGCTCAGTTTCAACTATGAAAAAACCAATAATACCCGCCTGACCGAAGGCTCGACCGGCCGCGTTGAGGGCATGATCAACGACAACAGCTTCAACACCAGCCGTCTGGAGAGCTATCGCGTCAATGGCGAAGTTAACGTGCCGTTTGAGCTGTGGGTCGACCATACGCTGACGCTGGGCGCAGAATGGAACCGCGATCGGCTGAACGATCCCGCTTCAATGTCAGCTACTGATGCGGCGGGCGTAACCATCGGCGGGACGTCCGGCGATCCTGCCGGACGCAGCAGCGAAAACAGCGCCGACCTCAGCGGCATCTATCTGGAAGATAATATTGCCGCCACCTCCTCTACCGAACTGATTCCCGGTCTGCGTTTCGACTATCACGATAGCTTTGGCGGTAACTGGAGTCCGAGCCTGAACCTCTCCCAGAGCCTCGGCGATAACTTCACCCTGAAAGCGGGCATCGCGCGCGCCTTTAAGGCACCGAACCTTTATCAGTCCACCGAAGGCTATCTGCTGGCCACGCGCGGCAACGGCTGTCCGTTAACCCTGACCAGCGGCAGCTGTTATCTGCTGGGCAATGATGATCTGGATCCGGAGATCAGCATCAACAAAGAAGTTGGCCTTGAGTTTGCGCATGACGGCTGGATCGCGGGCGTCACCTGGTTCCGCAACGATTATAAAAACAAAATCGTCTCCGGCACCGATCGGGTGGGCAGAGCCTCCAACGGCTACAACATTCTGCGCTGGGAGAATGGCGGCAAGGCGGTAGTGGAAGGACTGGAAGGCAATCTGAGCGTGCCGGTTATTCGCGACACGCTGGAATGGCGCACTAATGCCACGTGGATGATCACCTCCGAGAGCAAGCAAACCGGCAATCCGCTGTCGATCATCCCGGAATACACCATCAATACGCAGCTCGACTGGCAGGTAACCGACAAGCTCTCCACCAATGTGAACTGGACGATGTATGGCCGCCAGAAGCCGCGCGAGTATGCCGAGATTCGTACCGAAGCGGGCACGCTCTCCAACCGCGAAGTGGCTGCCTATTCGGTGGTTGGTCTGAACCTTAATTACGATCTCACCAAAAATCTGCGTGCCACCACGGGTATCAATAACCTGCTGGATAAGCGCGTCTATCGCGAGAACGAAGGTGCCTCGACCTACAACGAACCGGGACGTGCCTGGTACGCAGGCGTCACCCTGTCGTTTTGATACGCTAACCCTTAACAGCCCGGCACCCGCCGGGTTTTTTTATGATTTTTTACATAATCGGCCAGTGGCGATGCCACAAGGCGCGGCGGCCAGCAAGCAAAACGGCAGCGAAGGTGGCTGGCGGGCAAGCTTTTGCCGGGCGGATATAATCACTGTTCCCATGATTACCGTCTGGAGTTGCAGTCGTCATGAAACAGGATGATATTTCACTTTCGGATGTCACCCGTTTGGTTTTGGGCAGCCATCCTCCGCTATTTTTACTTGAAGTGGTGATCCGCGCGTTGATCTGTTTTGTCATTATCATCGTCGCACTGCGCCTGCTGGGTCGCCGCGTCGCCTCGCAATATACGCTGATTGAACTCTCTGCGGTGATTACCCTCGCGGGCACCATGGGCGTGCCACTGCTGGACGATAAGCGCGGCCTGTTGCCACCGCTGCTGATCGTAATCGGCCTGCTGGCGATGCAGCATCTGATGGGCCATATCAGCCTGCGCTATCGTTCTGTGGATCGGCTGTTGGTCGGGCCGGAACGCATCGCGCTGGAGGATGGCCGCCTACAGCTTGATACGCTGCGCGGTGCCGTGCTCTCTCGCGAAAAAATGTTCTCTTTGCTGCGTTGTCGTGGCGTGCAGCAGCTTGGTCAGCTCAGCCGCGTCTATCTTGAGCCTTCTGGGGCGCTGACGTTGATCTGGAGCGACACACCGCAGCCGGGCCTGCCGATTGTGCCGCACGATGATAAAGCCTTGCTGGCCGCCATGCAGGATGACGGGCATCTGGCCTGTGCATCCTGTGGTCATGTGATTGAACAGCAACCGGCTCCAAACTGCGCCTGCGCCCGCTGCCATGCGCAACACTGGCTGCCAGCCTGCGTCTCGGTGGAGGATTAATCATGGAGAGGCTGAACAGATGGCTGATAGGCGAAGCGCCGTGGAGCTTTGCCGCTGAAGTGATGCTGCGCTTTGTGGTCATCTATCTGGTGCTGCTGCTGGTTTTGCGTCTGATGGGCCGCCGCTTTGCCGGACAGCTGAGCATCATCGATTTGGCGATCATGGTGATGCTCGGCGCGGCAATTGGTGCGCCGCTGCAGACGCCGGATAAAGGCATTCTGACCACCCTGCTGTTGCTGATCACGCTGCTGGGCTGTTTTCGCCTGCTGTCGCTGTGCTCATTTTATTATCGCCGGGTAGAGACCCTGACCCAGGGCGATGCCACGCCGCTGGTTATGGACGGACGGCTGGCGCTGGAGCACTTGCAGCACGCCGAGCTATCACGCCATCGGGCGTTTTCCGAACTGCGCGCAATGGGGGTTCAGCACCTCGGCGAAGTGCGCCGTGCCTGGCTGGAACCCTCTGGCCAGGTTAGCCTGTTGCTGTATCGGCAACCCCGCGCGGGATTATGGCTACTGCCGGGACAGAGCAAAACGTTTACCCAACGTATCGCGGTGGACCACTGCTTTGCCTGCGGACACTGCGGCTATGTGGTCAATGCGCAATGCCCGCCGGAAGATCATTGCGAACATTGCGGCAGGCAACAATGGCAGCCTGCGGTAAAACGGCTCGGCATCGACAAGATTTATGGTGCGCATGAAGAAAAGCAGCGCAGGGAAGCGGGTTGAAGGGTGTGGTTTAATTATTAGGGTGCTGGCGGAAGGCTGCAGGCAAGAAATAATGGTTCGCCCCGGCTGGATAAAGCCTCAGGTGAGGTGTCGAAAAAAAACGCGGCCAGAATGCGCGGCGGGTTCCGCCAATGTTCCGTTTGATAACAAGGATGCCAATTCCTGGGTATAATAAGCGCTTATTACCTCAATCCAGCCCTCTGAACCGGATACCATTTTGTCAAAAACAGCCCAACAACCTACCTTCCTTTTCCACGATTATGAGACCTTCGGCAAGAGCCCGTCGCTGGATCGGCCGGCGCAATTTGCCGGTATCCGTACCGATATGGATTTCAATATTATCGGTGAGCCGGAGGTGTTTTATTGCCAGCCTGCGGATGATTATCTGCCGCAGCCGGAGGCGGTGATGATCACCGGCATTACGCCACAGCTGGCGAAGGCGCGCGGCATCAGTGAGGTGGAGTTTGCGGCGCGGATTCATGCGCTGTTTACGGTGCCGGGCACCTGCGTGGTGGGCTACAACAACGTGCGTTTTGATGATGAAGTGACGCGCAATATCTTTTATCGCAACTTCTACGATCCTTACGCCTGGAGCTGGCAAAACGGTAATTCGCGCTGGGATCTGCTCGATGTCATGCGCGCCTGCTATGCGTTGCGCCCCGATGGCATTAACTGGCCGGAAAATGAAGAAGGCTTTCCCAGCTTCCGCCTTGAGCTGCTGACCAAAGCCAACGGCGTGGCGCATGAAAATGCGCACGATGCGATGTCAGATGTGTACGCCACTATCGCCATGGCCAGGCTGGTAAAAGAGAAGCAGCCCAAACTGTTCGACTTCCTGTTTAGCCATCGCAACAAGCAGAAACTCAATACGCTGATTGATATCCCGCAGATGAAACCGCTGCTGCATATTTCCGGCATGTTTGGCGCCTGGCGCGGCAATACCAGTTGGATCGCGCCGCTGGCCTGGCATCCGGAAAACCGTAATGCGCTGATTGTTTGCGATCTGGCTGGCGATATTACGCCGTTGCTGACGCTGGATGCCGACGCCCTGCGCGAGCGGCTTTATACTCGCGCCGATGCGCTGAACGGTGAAGCGGCGGTGCCGATCAAGCTGGTGCACATCAATAAATGCCCGGTGCTGGCGCCCGCCAATACGCTGCGGCCGGAAGATGCGCAACGGTTGGACATCGATCGCCAGCACTGCCTGAATAATCTGGCAACGCTGCGCCAGCAAAGCGACATCCGTGAAAAAGTGGTGGCGCTGTTTGCTGAAGCTGAACCGTTTATCCCGTCCGAGGATGTTGACGCGCAGATCTATAACGGCTTTTTCAGTGATGCCGATAAAGCCGCCATGACCATTTTGCAGCAGACTGAGGCGAAGAATCTGCCAGCGCTGGATCTGACGTTCAACGATGCGCGCATTGAGAAATTGCTGTTTCGCTACCGGGCGCGCAACTTTCCCGGCACGCTGGATGATGCTGAACAGCAGCGCTGGTTGCAGCATCGTCGGGAAGTGTTGAATCCGGAGCGGGTGCAGAGTTTCCTGCTGGAGCTTGAATCGCTGGCCAGCCTGCATGAGGCGGACAGCGATAAGATAGCGCAGCTGAAAGCGCTGTATGAGTACGCGCGCGAACTGGTTTCGTAACGAATAATCCCCTCGGCAGAGGGGATTTTTTTGCCTTATACCATCGCCCAGACCAGCCAGGTCAGGGCAAAACCGCAGACGCCCATCACCGTGGTGAGCACCGTCCAGGTGCGCAGGCCATCGGCGACCGACAGGCCAAGATAGCGCGTGACCACCCAAAATCCGGCGTCATTAACGTGCGATAATCCGAGGCCGCCGAAGCAGGCCGCCAGCGTAATCAACACCCGTTGCATCTCACTGACGCCGGTTAGCGCCTGTGCCAGCAGGCCGCTGGTGGTGAGAATGGCGACCGTGGCCGACCCCTGGGAGGCGCGCAGCGCCAGCGACAGGATAAACGCCGCGGGCATCAGGGGCAGATGCAGCGCCTCCAGCGTCAGGGCCAGCGCTTTACCGACGCCCGACTCCACCAGCACTTTGCCGAAAGCGCCGCCCGCGCCCGCCACCAGAATCACACTGGCAGAACCAGGAATAGCGTGGGCAGTAAGCTGCTCCAGCTTGTCTTTGCTCCAGCCGCGGCGCAGCCCCAACAGCCAGGCGGCCAGCGCCAGCGCAATCAGCAGCGCAATCGGCGGTGTGCCGATCACCGTCATTACTTTACGCAGCATGCTGGCTTCATCCAGCAGCGTGTGCGACAGCGTGCCCAGCACGATCAATACAATCGGCACCACGATCAGTCCGCTAATGGTCAGCGCACCCGGCGGTGCAGGCTCATGTTTTTTCGGCGCGCCTTCTGGCTTCGCCATCTGCAATTGCTCAAGGACCTCAACGCTAAGCTGAAAATGGCGGCGGTTCATCAGCTTCGCCACGTAATAACCGACAATGCCCACCGGAATCGAAATCACGATGCCAAGCATCATCAGCCAGCCCATATCGGTATGCAGAATACCCGCCGCCGCTGCTGCGCCCGGATGGGTTGGCAAGGCGACATGCACCGTTAACATTACGCCCGCCATCGGCAAACCAAACTTCAGCGGCGAAACGCGCGCCACCTTGGTAAAGCCATAAATCAGCGGAATCACGATGATAAAGCCGACCTCGAAAAACACCGGAATCCCAAGGATAAACGCCGCCATGGTCAGCGCGGCTACCGTGCGCTTGATACCCAGCGATTTGCTAAAGCGCTGCGCCAGCGACTCAGCGCCGCCGGAGGCTTCGATCACCGCGCCGAGCATGGCGCCCAGCACGATGATAATGGTGATATGCCCGAGCAATCCGCCCATGCCGCTGGTGATCGTTTCCATGATTTTTTCAGCGGGAATGCCGGTGGCGATCGCCACAAACAGGCTCACTATCAGCAAGGCAACAAAAGGATGAACTTTGGCTTTAATAACCAGCAGCAGCAAAATGACAATGCTGGCGGTCGCAATGGCTAACAGCAACGCGGTCGACATGGTAAACCTCAGGAAAAGTTTTGTTATCAGCAGACAGGAACGGGGCAGCAGTTGCCTGCCGCCCTGGCGTTAACGGCGCGTTGCCCACGGCTGAAACCAGCCCAGGCCGTCCAGCGTGTTGCCGCGGGGAAAGTATTCACAGCCGATCCAGCCGCGGTATCCCACCTCATCGAGCAACGCAAACAGCCACGGATAGTTAATCTCGCCGCTGTCCGGTTCATGCCGATCGGGCGCAGAAGCGATCTGCACGTGGCGATAGCAGCCAGCAAAATGGCGAATCAGGTGACTGAGGTTGCCGTCAACCAACTGCGCATGGAACAGATCCAGCTGGGTATAGACGCCAGGCCGATCGATGCGCTTTACCATCTCCAGCGTCTGATACTGGCTGGCATAGAGATAGTTGGGTTTGGTCAGCGGGTTCAGCGCCTCAATCAGCAGATCGATGTTGTACGGTGCAAAGCGCTCGGCGGCGTAGCGCATATTGCTGATGAACGTCTGGCAAAAGGCTTCACGATCGGCATCCTCTGGCAGCGTGGCTGCCATGATGTGTACCTGCGGACAATCGAGTGCACGCGCATATTCCAGCGCGCGATCGATATCCGCTCGCGCCTCCGCTTCGCGTCCCGGAATGGCAGATACGCCCCACTCGCCCGCCGCGACGTTGCCTGGTGCGGTATTAAACAGCACCAGCTGCAGCTGATTCTCGTTCAGCAACTGCTTCAGCTGCGCCGCCGGATATTCATAGGGGAACAGAAATTCCACCGCCTCGAAGCCCGCAGCGGCAGCCGCAGCAAAGCGTTCGATAAAAGGCAGTTCGGTGAACTGTGTCGACAGGTTAGCCGCAAACTTTGGCATGATTAGCTCCTTAATTCCGCGACTTCGCCGTCGGTGAGATAACGCACAGGCCGATCGCCAAGGGTGAAGATCAGGCGCGCCGTCTCCTCCAGCTCCTCGGTATTATCTGCCGCCTCACGTAACGAACCGCCGACCACCACCGAGCCGTGATTCGCCAGCAGGAAACCCCGATAGCGCGGCGCCAGCACGGCGAGATCTTCCGCCAGCCGCACATCACCTGGCCGATAATAGGGCACCACCGGCACGTCGCCGACGCGCATCACCACATAGGGCGTGAAGGGTCGAATGCAGTTTTTGGTATCAAGATCCTGGAGGCAAGAGAGCGCGGTAAGGTAATGGCTGTGCAGATGCACCACCGCTTTGCAGGCAGGATTATTCAGATAGAGCGCGCGATGAAAGGCGATCTCTTTGGATGGCTTATCGCCCGCCAGCCACTCGCCCTGCAGCGTCACGGTAGACAGGTTTTCTGCCTGCAGCTCGCCGAGGCAGGAGCCGGTTGGCGTGGCCAGCAAACGGCTATCCTCCAGTAATACCGAGAGGTTGCCCGCCGAGCCGGTGGCGTAGCCGCGCTGGAACAGCGACGCGCCAAGCTGCACCATCTCCTGTCGTGCCTGTTGTTCAGTCATAGTGGAAACTCCGTTTGTGCCCGCGCAAAGAATTGCTCATCGCCAAAATTGCCCGATTTCAGTGCCAGCGACAGCGGCTGATCGATATCGCGTACCCAGGGCACGCCCGGCGAAATGGTGGGGCCAATATGAAAGCCGGTCACGCCCAGACTTTGCGCCACCACACCGGAGGTTTCGCCACCGGCGACAATGAAGCGCTGCCAGCCACGGCTTTTGAGTTCGCGCGCCACGGCGGCAAACAGCTGCTCCACCGCTTCGCTGCTGCGTGCGGCGCCGTAGCGCTGCTGAATGGTTTGTAGCTGCTGCGCGTCGGCGGTGGCGTAGAGCAGCGGCGCCAGCGGCTGATGCGTGTTGGCCTCAACCCAGTCACAAAGCAGTTGAGCATAGCTTTCGACCTGTTGCAGGCACGCTTCCACGTCCACTTCCCGCGCCGGTGCCTGTTGGCGATAGGCACTGACCTGGCGATTAGTCATCTGCGAACAGGAACCGGAGATCACCACCGCCCGATCGCCACGCGGCCTGCCCGCCTGCTCTGCCTGAAGATTCACCGTGCTGTTATTGGCCCACTGCCGCGCCAGGCCAATCGCCAGGCCAGAACCGCCGGTCACCAGCCGCATCTCGCGCAACGCTTCGCCCTGCACCAGCAGATGCTGTTCGTGTAACGCATCCAGCACCACGTAACGAACCTGCTGCTGCGCCAGCGCCGTGAGCTGCTCACGCACCGCCCCGGCGCCGCGATCCAGCGTGGTGACGCCGATCACCGCCGCCTTGCCGTGCGCCTGCTGTTCCATCAGTCGCGGCAGATAGCTGTCGGTCATCGGCGTGACCGGATGATGGCGCATGCCGGAGTCAGAGAGCAGCTGGTCATTCACAAACAGATAGCCCTGATAGACCGTGCGGCCGTTAACCGGCAACGCCGGAGAGATCACCGTTAAGGTTTCATCCAGCGCCGCCAGCAGCGCATCGGTCACCGGGCCGATGTTGCCCGTGGCGGTGCTGTCAAAGGTGGAGCAATACTTAAAGTAAAAGCGATCGCAGCCCTGCTGTTGCAGCCAGCTCAGCGCCGCCAGCGACTGGCTAATCGCCTGCGCCGGCGAGCAGGAACGTGATTTCAGGCTGACAACAATCGCCTGTGCATTCACCTTTTCATCGCCCTGCGGCACGCCGTTAAACTGAATGGTGGCGAGGCCGTTCTGCACCAGAAAGCTGGCGATGTCGGTGGCGCCGGTAAAATCATCGGCGATAACGCCTAAACGGCTCATGCCTCCCCCTTTGCCTGCGGCAGCGTGATGCCACTAAAAATCTTGATCACCGCGCTGTCATCTTCCCGGCCATATCCGGCGTTGCTCGCTTCGGTAAACATATTGAGCGCGGTCGAGGCCAGCGGCAGAGGGAAATGCAGCGACTTGGCGGTTTCTGCTACCAGGTTAAGATCTTTCACAAAGATATCGACCGCGGATTTCGGACTGTAGTCGCCGTCCACCACGTGCTGCATGCGGTTTTCAAACATCCACGAATTACCGGCGGCATTGGTCACCACGTCATACATGGTTGCCAGCGGAATGCCCGCCCGGGCCGCCAGCGCCATCGCCTCGGCGCCTACCGCGATATGCACACCCGCCAACAGCTGATGAATAATTTTGACCGTTGAACCGAGACCGATCTCAGTGCCGACGCGATAGACTTTGGCGGCGATGGCATCCAGCACCGGCTGCAGGCGGGTAAAGGCGTCGTCGCTGCCGGAAGCCATTACCGTCATGTCGCCGGTAGCCGCTTTAGCCGCACCGCCGGATACCGGCGCATCCAGCATCACCAGCTGATGTTCCGCCAGCTGCTGGGCAAACGCCTGCGCATCGGCAGCTGAAATGGTGGAGGAGATCATCACTACGGTGCCCGGCTTCAGGCTGGCGGCCAGTCCGTTGTCACCAAACAGGATGGCGCGCACCTGTTGCGCGTTAACCACCAGCAGCAGGACCGCGTCGAGCTCGGCGGCAAAGTCATGAGCGGCAGGCTGCGCATCGCGCGCGCCCGCCTGACGTAGCGTCTCCAGCGCCGTGGGATTGAGATCGGCGCCCCAAGTGTTGAGACCTGCGCGAATACAGGATTGCGCTGCGCCCATGCCCATGGAGCCCAGACCGATTACACAGATGTTGCGAACTGTTGAAAGCACATGCGCCTCCGCTGTTAAATTAAGTGATTATTTGTTTGTTACTGTTAATCCTGGCAGAGAAGCGGCGCAATAAACGTGCTCAACCTCACAATAATTAACACATATGGCCGCTAATTTTCACAGGAGTTAACAGGAAAGCGCATGAATACCGACTACAACTGCCGCTGGCAGCGGTGATTTTCGCTGGCGTCGATGCGCTGTTACATTACAATGTGAAAAAATGATAACGCAGGGGGGTAAGCAGTGATTCCCGTAGAACGACATCAACAAATTCTGGCGCTGGTGGCTGAACGCGGCGTGGTAAGCATCAGCGAGCTGACCGAACGGCTTGGCGTGTCGCATATGACCATTCGGCGTGATGTGCAAAAGCTGGAGGAACAAGGTGCGGTGCTGTCGGTATCGGGTGGCGTGCGAACGGCGGAGCGGCTGGCGGCAGAGCCATCGCATCTGGCAAAAAGTGCCATGTACAACGATGAAAAGCGGGCGATTGGCCTGCTGGCGGCACAGCACATTCCGCGTCACAGCTGCATTTATCTTGATGCTGGCACCACCACGCTGGCGCTGGCGCGTCAGTTAACCGAACGTGATGATCTGCTGGTGGTGACCAACGACTTTGAGATTGCCAATCTGCTGATTGACAGCAGCGGTTGCCGAGTGATTCACACCGGCGGCATCGTCTGCCGGGAGAATCGCTCCTGCGTCGGCCATGCGGCGGCGGCGGCCTTGCGCCATCTGGCGATCGATATCGCCTTTATTTCCGCCTCCTGCTGGGGCCCGCGCGGCATTTTCACGCCGGATGAAGACAAGGTCACGGTGAAACAAACGGTAAGCGAGGTTAGCAGCAAACGCGTGCTGCTGAGCGACAGCTCCAAATACAACAAGATTGCCACCTGGCTGGCGCTGCCGCTGGCGACGTTTGATGTGATTATTACCGATTCGCAGCTGAGCGCCACGGCAAAGGAGAATGTAGGTAAGGGGAACGGGGAACTGCTACTGGCGGGATGAATGATTTCGCCCCGCAGCATGGCGGGGCGAAAGATCGGACTATCGCTTACAGCTCTTCGCTGTATTGCGGCACCGGATTGCGGAAGCTACGGGTAACGAATGCCAGGTAAATAATACCCAACGTCGCCCACACCAGGCCGAGAACCATTGAGCTCTCTTCCAGGTTAACCCACAGCGCGCCCACGGTCAGCGCGCCCATCAACGGCAGCACCAGGAACTGGAAGTGGTCTTTCAGCGTTTTGTTACGCTTCTCACGGATCCAGAACTGTGAAATCACCGACAGGTTCACAAAGGTGAACGCCACCAGCGCACCAAAGTTAATCAGCGCCGTCGCGGTAACCAGGTCAAACCAGATAGCGCTTAATGCCACCAGGCCTACCAGAATCACGTTGAAGGTCGGCGTGTGCCATTTCGGACTGATATAACCGAAGAAACGCTCCGGGAAGACGCCGTCACGGCCCATCACGTACATCAGGCGCGAGACGCCCGCGTGCGCGGCCATACCGGATGCCAGCACGGTTACGCAGGAGAAGATCAGGATGCCAAACTGGAAGGTGCGACCCGCCACGTAAAGCATGATTTCTGGCTGCGATGCGTCCGGATCTTTGAAGCGCGTGATATCCGGGAAGTAGAGCTGCAGGAAGTAAGAGACCACGATAAAGATCACGCCACCGAACAGCGCGGTGAGGAAAATCGCCCGTGGAATGGTGCGCTCTGCGTCTTTGGTCTCTTCTGACAGCGAACTGATGCCATCAAAGCCAAGGAACGAGAAGCAGAGAATGGTCGCGCCGGTGATCATCGGCACAACATGCGCGTCCTCAGACCAGAATGGACGGCTGCTGACCAGCGTACCGGCACCTTCGCCGTGCGCCACGCCGTACACGACCATCACCATCAGCGCGATCATGACTGCAACCTGCAGCACCACAATGACGCTGTTGAAGTTAGCCACGGTCTTGATGCCCTTGAGGTTGGACAGGGTCATAAAGCCGACTAACGCCACCACGAATATCCACGAAGGCACCGCGGGAACAAGCGCTTCGAAATAGATTTTCGCCAGCAGGATGTTGATCATTGGCATGATCAAATAATCGAGCAGCGATGACCAACCCACCATAAAGCCTACGTGCGGGCTGATCGATTTTTGTGCATAGGTATAGGCTGAACCGGCGGACGGGAAACGGCGCACCAGCTTGCCATAGCTCACCGCGGTGAACAGGATGGCAATTAACGCAAAGGCGTAAGCGGTCGCGACGTGGCCGTCGGTGAGGCCCGATACAATGCCGAAGGTATCAAACAGGGTCATTGGCTGCATGTATGCAAGGCCAATCATTACCACCGGCAGTAAAGTCAGAGTTTTTTTCAGATGGGCACCTTGAGGTGCGGCAGACTGCTTATGCGTCATGATTCAGACTCCCCATAGCAGCAACCTTGCTGGATTGCCCCACAGGGAAATTTCGCGCGAGGCGAAAGAAAGGATATGAGTTAGCGGCCAGCGTGGCGCCATAATCATCACGGAGTCGACCAGCCATAGCTGGTGCAAGGTTAACAAAGTGACCCATTGTACTTTTCCTTAACATGACACGTTTTGCGTGCTTTTTTAGTGAGTATCTATCCGGAACGTTGTCCGGCCTCAGCGATGGTAAATTCACAGAAACATGCAAAAAAATAACCGGCGCGGGTAGCGTCGGTTATTTTTTCATTTTGCAGGGCGCGTATTTTGCACCATTCGCAGTGATGAATACAAGACGTTCAGGCCTTCCTCGATAATTTCTTTACTGGCGGTCAGCGGAATCAGAAAACGGATCACGTTACCGCGTACGCCGCAGGAGAGTAGCACCAGCCCCTGACGGCCCGCTTCCTGCACCAGCGCCTGCGTCAGCAGCTTGTCCGGGCACTGCCGATCGCCCGCTTCCACCAGCTCCATCGCCACCATTGCGCCGCAGCCACGCACGTCGCCGATGCAGTCAAATTCGCTGGCCATTGCGTGCAGCGCCGCCTGTAACAGCTCGCCCTGCTGCTCCGCGCGCTGGTTCAACTGTTCCTCTTCAATGATCTCCAGCACCGCCAGCGCGGCGGCAATGCCGATCGGTGAGCCAGCGTAGGTGCCGCCAAGCCCGCCAGGCAGCGCTTTTTGCATCAGCTCACGACGGCCAACAATCGCCGAAAGCGGAAAACCACCGGCAAGACTTTTCGCCATAGTCATGATATCCGGCTCCACGCCGCTGTGCTCAATGGCAAAGGTTTTACCGGTGCGGCAGAAGCCGCTCTGAATCTCATCGGCAATCAGTACGATGCCGTGCTCGTCACACAGCTTTCGCAGCTGGCGCAGAAAATCGGATGAGGCAGCATAAAAACCGCCCTCGCCCTGAACCGGCTCAATAATGATCGCGGCGACATCGTCGGGTGCCACGTCAGCGGCAAAAATGCCCTGCAGCGCGCCCAGCGCCTGATTGTCTGAAATACCCAGATAGCTGGCGGGGTACGGCGCATGAAAAATGCCGCCTGGAAACGGGCCGTAACCTTTTTTATAGGGCTGCACCTTGCCGGTCAGCGCCATGCCCAACAGCGTGCGGCCATGAAAACCGCCGCGAAAGGCGATGATCGCGCTGCGTCCGGTAGCAATGCGCGCCACCTTGATAGCATTTTCCACCGCTTCGGCACCGGTCGACATTAGCAGTGTTTGCGTGGGCGCCTGAATCGGCACCAGCGCATTAAGCTTTTCCGCCAGCTCAACGTAGCTGCCGTACGGCGTAACCTGAAAACAGGGATGCGTGAACTGCTCCAGCTGCGCCTGCACCGCGGCAATGACCTTTGGATGGTTATGGCCGGTGTTCAACACCGCAATGCCGGACGCAAAATCGATGTAGCGCCGCCCTTCCACGTCCCACAGCTCGGCGTTGCGTGCTTTGGCGAGATAACAGTTCAGCGCGCTGGCTACGCCGGGTGTGACTGCCGCCTCGCGACGGGACTGCCACTGATGATTAGAGTGCGACATGCTGAACTCCTTGCGCCGGGAGGCCTGAAATTGGGGATCAACAGCGGGTTGCCTGTAACGGCGGCTTATATAAAGCACCTCATCCGCCAGCCTGATTTGCTGCCTCCCTGCGGCCTGGGTCAGAAAAAACGCGCGGCGATGCTGCCTGCCCCGCAGGATGCCGGACGGTGCAACATACCGCCACGGCTTTGCGGGTCAGGCGCAGGTTTTAACCGCCGACCATGCGCACTGGCTCAGGCATTTTTCAGCATCCAGTCGATTTCGGTGGCGGTGATTAACCGCTCAAAGTGCATCATTTCGTGGTGTTTGCAGCGATACCAGACGAAACCGAACCGATCGCCCAGCAGCTTGCGCAGCGCGTGACTCTCTTCAAAGGCGAGCAGCGCATCGCTCTGACGAATCGGTAGCGGATTGCCATCGGCTTCATGGCCATTGCCGGTAACCGGGTGCGGCAACGGCAACTGGTTATCAAGCCCGTGCAAAATACCGGCAAGTATTGCCGCCATGACCAGATAGGGATTGGCATCGGCGCCCGCAACACGGTATTCCACGCGATGATTTTCCACGTCGCCACAGGGAATGCGTAGCGCCACGGTTCGGTTGTTATGCCCCCAGGAGGCCTGCAAAGGCACAAAAGATTCTGGTAAAAAGCGGCGGTAGGCGTTGACGTTCGGTGCCAGCAGCGCCATAGAGGCGGGCATCAAATCGATCATCCCGGCTAGGGCGCGTTTCAACAGCGGCGAATCGCTGCCGTCGTCGCTGGCCAGCGCATTATGATCGGCGGCATCCAGCATGCTGATATGCACATGCATTCCGCTGCCCGCGTACTCTTCATAAGGCTTGGCCATGAAAGTGGCGGTCATGCCGTGTTTTTCAGCCACCTGACGCACCAGTCGCTTGAGCTGAATGGCATGATCGCAGGCGCTTAACACGTTGCGCGTGTGATGCAGGTTGATTTCGAACTGCCCTGGCGACGCCTCTGCCAGCGCGCCATCGGCAGGAATGCCCTGCAAACGTGCCAGCTCATCAATCTCGCTGAGCACTGCGGAAAAGTGATCGAGATTATCCACCGAATAGACCTGCGACTGCATGTTGCGATCGTCGCTGCCCGGCGTACAGGGCGGCTGGATAAAGCCTTCGGCATCGCGGATTTTATCCACCAGATAGAACTCCAGCTCTACCGCTACCACCGGAAACAATCCCCGGTTGCGCAAGCGCTGCCAGAGGTGATTGAGTACGTTTCGGGGTTCAACGTCAAAGGGAGTGCCATCTTGATTGCGCATGGTGAGCAGAATTTGCGCCAGATGGTGAGGATCGGTAGCAGAGGGAACCAGCGTATCGGCAACCGGCAAACAGATGTTGTCCGGTTCGCCCATCGACTGGCCAAGACCGGCGGCTTCCACCGTGTTACCCAGAATGTCCATGGCGAACACCGAGGCGGGAAAATAGCAGCCCTTTTCCAGCTTTGCCAGGCTGGCAACCGGAATGCGCTTGCCGCGAAAAACACCGTTTAAATCATTGAGAAGAATATCGACGTGCTGCGTTTCAGGATAGCGTTCCAGGTAAGTTTGCACTTCGCGCTGGAACGCGCTGGTTCGTTTCTCTTCACTGTGCCGCGTGAAGTCTTCTACTTCGACAAGATTGGTCATGATCCCACCCGCCCTTTACCGTTTTTGAAGGTTGCGCGATGCTCAAAAAAACAGCCACTTCTCTAACATAGCGCCTCCCTAAAAAGTGTGCAAATGTAACATTATTGTTTGAATATCCACCGGTGCGTTGCTAGATTGACAATATATTGCACAGATTTACAGCAAAAGGGCTTTTTCGGAAGAAATTTTGAACAGTGAGCAGGAGAGGCGATGGGCATTATTTTTAACAAGCCGTTGATTGGCGTAATAATGTGCCAAATCGACATGCAAGGTCATCCCAGCCAGATGGTGCATAACAAATACCTTGATGCCATCCTGCTGGCGGGCGGTATTCCGCTGGCGCTGCCGCACGGCTTGCTGGCAGCACCCGATTTGCTTGAGCAGGCGCTGGCTCCGCTTAGCGGCATTCTGTTAACCGGCAGCCCCAGTAATATCGAACCCTGGCACTATGGTGAATCTGGCGATGAGCCGTACGCCGATCCCGGCCGCGATAAGCTCGCCTTCGCGTTGATTAATGCGCTGATTGCGCACCGCACGCCGCTGCTGGCCATCTGCCGTGGCTTGCAGGAGCTGGTGGTGGCCACTGGCGGCACACTGCATCGTCAGCTTCATGTGCAGCCGGGTTTACGCGATCATCGCGAAGACGGCACCTTATCGCTGGATGAACAATATGCCCCTGCGCACGATATTGTTATCGAGCCGGATGGCCTGCTGCGCGAACTGATGGCTGGCGAAACTGCTTCTTGTGTTAATTCGCTGCACCAGCAAGGCATTAAAACGCTGGGACCCTCGTTGCGCAGTGAAGCGCGTAGCGCCGATGGCCTGATTGAAGCAGTGAGCCTGCGCGATCATCCGTTTGCGCTGGGGGTGCAGTGGCATCCGGAATGGCACGCCGCTGAATCAGTGCTGTCACAACAGCTGTTCGGCGGCTTTATCCGCGCCAGCCAGCGTTATCAGCAGGACGCACGACCATGAGCGAAGCCACTCTGGCGCCCGGACGGCGCCTGTCGCAGATTCGTCAGGAAAAGGGATTATCGCAGCGGCGCGTAGCCGAGCTCTCCGGGCTGACGCACAGCGCCATCAGCACCATTGAGCAGGACAAGGTCAGCCCGGCGGTAAGCACGCTGCAAAAGCTGCTCAAGGTCTATAACCTGTCTCTGTCGGAATTCTTCTCTGAACCGGTGATCGCCGCAGCGCCAAAAGTGGTGATTCGGCCCGAGGATCTGATCGATATTGGCGGTCAGGGCGTCTCACTGAAGCTGATCCACAATGGTAATGCTCTGCGCACGCTGGCGATGCTGTTGGAAACCTACGAGCCCGGTGCCACCACCGGCGAGAAAATTCGGCATCAGGGAGAAGAGACCGGCACCCTGCTGGAGGGCGAAATTATCCTGACGGTTGGCGGCCAGCGTTATCACCTCTGTGCTGGCGAAAGTTATGTCATTGATACCGGGCAGCCGCACAGTTTCAGTAATCTGTCCGCAACGCCGTGCCGCATCGTTAGCGCCCACACGCCCGCCACGTTTTAGGCGGTTTTCCAGCCGAGGTCATGATGAAACATATCGAGAGTTTTTACGCGGCGACCGCCAATGACCACGACGACTGGCCGCGGCTGGAAGAGTCGATTCAGACCGATGTCTGCATCATTGGCGGCGGCTTTACCGGCCTCTCTTCTGCGCTGTTTCTCACCGAAGCGGGTTATGACGTGGTGGTGCTGGAAGCGGCGCGCGTTGGCTATGGTGCCAGCGGCCGCAACGGCGGTCAGGTGGTTAATTCTTACAGCCGCGATATCGACGTTATTGAACAGCGCTATGGCGCAGAAAGCGCGCGCATGCTGGGCAGCATGATGTTCGAAGGCGCAGCGATCATCCGCGATCGCATCGATCGTTACGCGATCGCCTGTGATTATCGTCCCGGCGGCATTTTCGCCGCGCTCAATAACCGGCAGCTGAATCACCTGCGGGCGCAGAAAGCCCGCTGGGAACATTACGGCAATCATCAACTGGAACTGCTGGACGAAACCGGCATTCGACGCGAAGTTGCCTCAGAGCGCTACGTTGGCGGGCTGCTCGATCTGCAAGGCGGCCATCTGCATCCGTTAAACCTCGCGCTTGGCGAAGCCGAAGCGATTCGCCGTCACGGCGGCCGCATCTATGAGTTTTCCGCCGCCACGGCCATTGATTACGGCAACCCAAACCGTGTTAAAACCGCCAGCGGTGAAGTCACCGCGAAATTTGTGATTTTTGCGGGCAATGCCTACATTTCGCCGCAGGTCGAGCCGCGTCTGAGTGGCAAAAGCATGCCCTGCGGTTCGCAGATTATCACCACCGAACCGTTGAGCCGCGATCAGGCGTTAAGCCTGCTGCCGAATAATTACTGCGTGGAAGATTGTAACTATCTGCTCGATTATTTCCGTCTTACTGCCGATAACCGCCTGCTCTACGGCGGCGGTGTGATCTACGGCGCCCGCGAGCCGCAGGATATCGACAACCTGATTTTGCCCAAGCTGCTGCGCACCTTCCCGCAGTTGCAGGGGGTGAAAATCAGCCATCGCTGGAGTGGAAACTTCCTGCTGACGCTGTCGCGCATGCCGCATTTTGGTCGGCTGGAGCACAACACCTATTTTATGCAAGGCGACAGCGGCCACGGCGTGACCTTTACTCATCTGGCAGGAAAGCTGATTGCTGAAACGCTACGCGGCGACGCCGAACGCTTCGACGCCTTCGCCAACATTCCACACCTGCCTTTCCCCGGCGGCCGGCGCTTCAAGGTACCGCTGACCGCCATGGGCGCGGTGTGGTACGCGCTGAGGGACAGGCTGGGGGTGTGAATTCGCAGGCGCATAAAAATCAAAAATTTCTGACATGCATCAGCACGTTCATGTTTTGAGCTGCACCAGCAAAATTTAAGCATTTGTAGGTAAACGGCATTAAAGTTGGGTTCCATTTTCAGGACTTCTCTTCTTACTTAGGTGTAATCAGAGTGTTGCGAGCAAGTATCAATTTTTTTGTGAGATGTTCGCTCACTGGCCGAACGAGTGGCGAGCACACCATTTCAAAAGCCTCAACGTAATTCCTCGATACATAACACTGCTGAAAAAAGAGAATTAAAAACGATCTTCGGGATTTTGTTAAAGCGTATCTTAGCGGACAGAGATTTTTCAAAAACAGTGGCAACGTCATACTTGCCTTACGCTTTTTCTAATGCCAGGATCGCTTTCTTTTTTCAGGGTGCGATGATGGTTAAACTTTTCGCTCGATATGTTTCGGTTGGAGCGCTCAATACAGCGATTCATTGGGTTGTATTCTCAGCTTTGTATGCAAGCCATTTTTCTCAATCTATAGCGAACCTGGTTGCTTTTTGTATTGCTGTCACATTTTCTTTTTATGCCAATGCAAAGTGGACGTTTAAGGCAGAGGCGACAACCACCCGCTATCTGCTTTTTGTCTTGTTTATGGGAATGATGGCCTTAGCCGTTGGCTGGGGTGCTGACAGATTACATATCCTGCCGATTTTTACCTTAGTGTTTTTTTCCGCGATTAGTCTGATCTGTGGATTTATATATTCAAAACTGGTCATATTCAGGGAGAGGAAATGAAGATATCACTTATTGTTCCTGTATTGAATGAAGAGGAGGCTGTGCCGATTTTTTATCATGCTGTGCGCAACTTTGAATCATTTGACGGAAATCAAGTTGAGATCGTTTTTATCAATGATGGAAGCACTGACAATACCGAAGATGTAATCACTGAGTTGGAAAAAAAAGACAACTTGATTCATCATATATCCTTTACACGCAACTTTGGTAAAGAGCCAGCACTGTTCGCCGGTTTAGAAGCTGCATCGGGAGAAGTTGTTATTCCCATTGATGTAGACTTGCAGGATCCCATCAATGTCATCCCTGAATTAATAAAAAAATATCTCGCAGGTGCTGATGTGGTATTAGCTAAAAGAATTGACAGAAGTTCTGATAGCCACCTCAAAAGGAAGTCTGCTGAACTTTTTTATAAATTGCATAATAAAATCAGCACACCCAAAATTGAAGAGAACGTTGGTGATTTTAGACTAATGTCTCGTGAAGTAGTTGACAACATTCGTCATTTAAAAGAACGTAATTTGTTTATGAAAGGCGTGCTTAGCTGGGTCGGCGGAAAGACGGAAGTTGTAGAGTATGTTCGCGCAGAAAGAGTCGCTGGTAGCACCAAGTTTAATGGGTGGAAATTATGGAACCTCGCCTTAGAAGGAATAACATCGTTTTCAACCTTTCCTCTTCGTATGTGGACTTATATAGGATTTATTGTTGCTGCAATTTCTTTTATTTATGGCGTATGGATGATAGTCGATAAATTGGTATGGGGGAACTCGGTCGCTGGTTATCCTTCACTGCTGGTATCAATCCTTTTTCTTGGTGGCATTCAGTTAATTGGCATAGGTGTTCTGGGTGAATATATAGGCAGGATTTATATTGAGTCAAAACAAAGGCCTCGGTATATAAAAAAAATAAAAAGGAGTAAAGAATGAACAGCACTATTTCGGAACAAAGATTAATCGATAAGAATGAGTTTGAAAGTAACTTCATTCTTTACTTTAGTGTGGCTTTACTTGCTTATTTAGTGGTATATGGCTTCGAAATCACTCATTTCTCGCTTTCCATTGATGAAGAGCCGCGCAACAATTTTGCTCAAACCCTCTCTGCTGGAAGGTGGGGTCATGCCTTATTGAGGGAATATTTACTTCCAGAACCTTATGTGCCGTTCTTTACTACTTTTTTTTCAGTAGTGACACTGTCTATATCAGGCTCTCTTAGCGCAATATTCCTCAGACTAGGACGTTCAGTTTCGGTGCCTTATCTGATTATGTTGGCAGCATTGCCACAGCTGTCTTATCAGCTGGAGTTCAGTAATCAGGCTGATACAGTTGCTATATCTATGTTTTTCTCAGTCGCATCATTATTTATGTTGCGTAATATCAGCATTTTAAAATCGATTTTTTTTGTCATTCTTACTGTATGTTCACTGTCTGTTTATCAATCCATATTCCTCTATTCAGCATCGATTGTTTGTGTCTGGATGGCTATTCGCTGTACTAAGAAAGAAATCAACTTTATTTCTTCACTTAAAATCATCATATTATTTATTTTACTTACCGCACTATCACTTATAATCAATAGCTTTCTGGCAAAAAATGTCGCTGGTTATTTTGGCGTAATGCAGTCAGATTACCTTTCCTCAATGATTGGTTGGGGCAAAAGAGGAAATGGTGAAGTCCTTAGCTCACTTTGGCGATTTATAAGAGATTACCTTACATTCAAAGCTGCTTATGGGCTAAATGCTTTTCCTTTTTGCATCATATGGCTTGTTGGTTCGATAGTGCTCGCCTTTAAAAATAAATATAATGTTGTACTGACGTTGTTTTATTGCCTGGCTGCATTGCTGTCAGCATTCCTGCTAAATATAGCTATTGGCTCGAGCATGCCCCCCAGAGCAATGACTCAAATCCCAGTGGTATTTGCAGGATTATTTGCTATTTTCTTGACTATGTTGCAAAAAAAACACATCGGCTTAATAATATCAGTGTTGTTTTTAATCAATGGTTCAGCGGCATCTAATAGCTTGTTTTATAGTGATTACATGGCGAGAGTGTCAGATAGAGCTTTTTCAGAAAGGCTTATAGCCAGAATTTATTCTGAAATACCCTCATTTAATGTAGAGGACAACCCCGTATTCTTTTACGGGAGCTATTCACCAAAAAACAACTGGAAAATCCCAACAGCTGATGTCTTTGGTTCATCTTTTTTTGAGTGGGATAGCGGTAATAATCGCCGAATGTATCAATATCTTGAAACAGCAAATATTATACAGTTTAAAATTCCCAACCCAGCACAAGTCAGCAAGGCTATAGATGATGCGAAAGATATGCCTGAATGGCCAGCAGCGAACTCAGTTCAACTTAAAGATGGTGTTGTGATAGTTAAACTCAGTAATAAATTAAGCCCGTATAATAGATGAATTAAAACGGGCTGCCTGCTAAACTTTATTATTATTACTTAGCATGCAGTCCGTTTATATCAAGCCACGCCTGACTGAAGAAAAACCCAGTTTCTTTATAAAATCGTTGAAATTTCAAGTACTTTAAAAAAATCTCAAGATCCTCTCGCAAGAAATAACGATTTTACAAAAAGAAAACAATAACAAATTTAATTAGCCTTAAGACTTTATCACTACGATTTAATAAGAGCTGATTTCACAGCTCTTTGCAAAAAAAATCAACCCAGCGGCATCACCGTTGGATCGCTGTAGCTGTACTCAAATCCCAGCTCATGACAAATTTTTCCGCCATCGATCACTTTGCCTGGTTCACCCGGATCGGCGACAAAGGTGGGCGCGGTCAGCCCCAGCTGTTTTGCCACTGTCGGATAAAACTGGTTGCGTGCCGGATGCTGAGGCGCGCAGAGGTTATAAACGTGCCCGCCTTTTGGGGTTTGCAGCAGCAGGATGATGGCATTGATCACATCATCAAGGTGCACCAGATTGACCCCTTGCCCGCCATCCTGCAGATCGGTTTTGCCCGCAAGAAAGCGGCCCGGATGACGATTGGGCCCCACCAGCCCCGCCAGACGCAGAATATCCACTGAGGTATTTGGTAAACCGTGCAGCCAGTTCTCCAGCTCCACCAGCGTTTTGCCCGCTACGGTTTCCGGCACCAGCTCGCTGCTTTCTTTTATCACGCCCGCACCTTTGCCATAAACCGAGGTTGAGCTGGTGAACAGGATACGCGGCACGTTGTAAGCCAGCGCGCTATCGACGATGTTCTGCACCGCCTGCATATATTTCTCCCCGCCTTCCACCGTGCGGCTGGCGGGCAGCGTCACAATCAGAACATCCACTTTAAGCAGTGATTCGAGCTCATCGGCATCGCACACAATTTCAGGTGTCAGTTCCAACTGGCAGGCATCAATGCCACAGCGGCGCGCGGCATCCACACCGTCGGGCGTGGTTTTGGTGCCGCTGACCTGCCAGCCACGCGCGGCCAGCGCTATGGCTAACGGCATGCCCAGCCAACCCAGGCCAACAATCGCTACCTTTTTCATCCTTTATTCCTCTTTAAGACGGTTCTTGGCTTAAGCTACGTCAGCCCGCCGTGGCTGACAATGGCTGATTGTTTCCATCCGGTAACATGCTGAAAAAAAGGGTTGCCTTCGTTGGCTAATCTGGTTAGGTTAATTGGCAGACTAATGAATAGACATTCACACGGATTTATATGACCAGCGTACAGTTCACCCACCATCATCACCATCACCCTGACTAGTCTTTCAGGCGATGAGTGCTGGAAGACGTTTAGGATCTTCCAGTGGCGCGAACAACGCAAAGAGAGCCCCCGGAAGATTATCTTCCGGGGGTTTTTTTATGGGCTGACGTAAAACATCCGCCAGCCATCAACAGGATTTTATGAGGACAGGACCGATGTTAGATAACACCCGTTTACGCATAGCTATGCAGAAATCTGGCCGTTTAAGCGATGAATCACGCGAATTGCTGACGCGCTGCGGCATCAAAATCAATCTGCAGGAGCAGCGTTTGATCGCCTTCGCTGAGAACATGCCTATCGACATCCTGCGCGTGCGCGATGACGATATTCCAGGTCTGGTGATGGACGGTGTGGTTGACCTCGGCATTATTGGCGAAAACGTACTCGAAGAAGAGCTGCTGGACCGTCGTGCTCAGGGCGATGATCCGCGTTACTTTACCCTGCGCCGCCTTGATTTCGGCGGCTGCCGTCTGTCGCTGGCGATGCCGGTTGATGAAGAGTACACCGGCCCGCAGTGTCTGGAAAATGCCCGCATCGCGACCTCTTATCCCCACATCCTGAAGCAATATCTGGACAAGAAAGGCATTCCTTTTAAATCCTGCCTGCTGAACGGTTCGGTTGAGGTGGCACCGCGTGCCGGTCTGGCCGATGCCATTTGCGATCTGGTCTCTACCGGCGCCACGCTGGAAGCCAATGGCCTGCGCGAAGTCGATGTCATTTATCGTTCCAAAGCGGTGCTGATTCAGCGTGACGGCGAAATGTCCGCCGCCAAGCAGGAGCTGATCGACAAGCTGATGACGCGCATTCAGGGCGTCATCAAAGCGCGCGAATCAAAATACATCATGCTGCACGCGCCAAGCGATCGTCTGGAAGAGGTGATTGGTCTGCTGCCGGGCGCTGAACGTCCAACCGTGCTGCCGCTGGCGGGCGACAAGAGCCGCGTGGCGATGCACATGGTCAGCAGCGAAACGCTGTTCTGGGAAACCATGGAAAAACTGAAGGCGCTGGGTGCCAGCTCCATTCTGGTATTGCCAATTGAGAAGATGATGGAGTAAGACGATGAGCGCATTCAATACCCTTATTGACTGGAATCAGTGCAGTGACGAGCAACAGCAACGTCTGCTGATGCGCCCGGCGATTTCTGCGTCTGATGCCATTACGCAGACGGTGCGCACCATCCTTGACAAGGTGAAAGCGGAAGGCGACGACGCCCTGCGTTATTACAGCGCCACCTTCGATAAAACTCAGGTCGATGCGTTGCGCGTGTCGCAGGCGGAGATCGACGCGGCGTCCGCGCGCCTTGACGACAAGGTCAAACAGGCGATGGCGATCGCCGTACGCAATATCGAGACCTTTCACGTCGCCCAGCAGCTGCCGGCTGTGGATATCGAAACGCAGCCTGGCGTGCGCTGCCAGCAGGTGACGCGCCCGGTGCGCTCGGTTGGCCTGTATATTCCTGGCGGCTCTGCGCCGCTGTTTTCCACCGTATTAATGTTGGCGACGCCTGCCCGCATCGCCGGTTGTGGTCGCGTGGTGCTCTGTTCCCCGCCGCCGGTGGCTGATGAAATTCTGTATGCGGCACAGCTGTGTGGCGTCCAGGAAGTGTTTCAGGTTGGCGGCGCGCAGGCGATTGCTGCGCTGGCACTGGGTACCGAATCGGTGCCTAAAGTGGATAAGATCTTTGGCCCGGGTAACGCCTGGGTAACCGAATCCAAGCGCCAGGTGAGCCAGCGTCTGGATGGCGCGGCGATCGATATGCCTGCGGGTCCATCTGAAGTGCTGGTGATTGCCGATGCTGAAGCCACACCCGATTTTGTCGCCTCCGATCTGCTTTCACAGGCGGAACACGGTCCCGACTCACAGGTGATTCTGCTCACGCCATCCGCCGAGCTGGCGACGGCGGTGGCTGAAGCAGTAGAGCGCCAGCTGGCGCAACTGCCGCGTGCGGAAACCGCCCGTAAGGCGCTGGAGAGCAGTCGCCTGATTGTGGCCCGCGATCTGGCGCAGTGCGTGGAGATCTCCAACCGCTACGGCCCTGAGCACCTGATCATCCAGACGCGCCAGGCGCGTGACTGGGTGGAGAGCATCACCAGCGCTGGTTCAGTGTTTCTCGGCGATTGGTCGCCCGAATCGGCAGGCGATTACGCCTCCGGCACCAACCACGTGCTGCCAACTTATGGTTATACCGCCACCTGCTCGAGCCTTGGCCTGGCCGATTTCCAGAAGCGTATGACGGTGCAGGAGCTGACGCCGCAGGGCTTTTTGCAGCTGGCGCCGACGATTGAAACCCTGGCTGCTGCCGAGCAGCTGATTGCCCACAAAAATGCCGTTACGCTGCGCGTTGCCGCCCTTAAGGAGAAAGCATGACCGATATCACTGCGCTGGCCCGGGCCAACGTGCGCGACTTAACGCCTTACCAGTCGGCGCGCCGCTTGGGTGGCAACGGCGACGTCTGGCTGAATGCCAACGAGTTTCCACTGCCGGTGCCGTTTGAGCTGTCGCAAAATACGCTGAATCGCTATCCGGAATGTCAGCCGAAGTTGGTGATCGAGCGCTACGCCCGTTATGCCGGTTTGCAACCCGATCAGGTGCTGGTGAGCCGCGGTGCCGATGAAGGCATTGAGCTGCTGATGCGCGCCTTCTGTGAACCAGGCAAAGATGCGATTCTGTTCTGCCCGCCGACCTACGGCATGTACAGCGTCAGCGCGGAGACCATCGGGATTGAATACCGTACCGTGGCGGCCACCGATAACTGGCAGCTGAACCTGCCTGCTATCGCTGAACAGCTGGATGGCGTCAAGCTGGTCTATATGTGCAGCCCGAACAATCCTACCGGCAATCTGATCAGCGCTGACGATATTCGCCAGCTGCTGGAGATGACGCGCGGCAAGGCGCTGCTGATTGCCGATGAAGCTTATATTGAGTTCTGTCCACAGGCGACGCTGGCGAGCTGGCTGGCGGAGTATCCGCACCTGGTGATTCTGCGCACGCTGTCCAAAGCCTTTGCGCTGGCCGGTCTGCGCTGCGGTTTTACCCTGGCGAATCCGCCGGTGATCGATCTGCTGATGAAGGTGATTGCACCCTACCCGCTTTCCACGCCGGTGGCAGACATTGCCGGCCAGGCATTAAGCGATGATGGTATTACGCTGATGCGCCAGCATGTCGCGCAGCTGAACGATAATCGCCAGTGGCTGATCGATGCGCTGCGTCAGTGCGCCTGCGTGGAGCAGGTTTTCGCCAGCGAAACCAACTATGTTCTGGCGCGCTTTAGCGATTCTCCCACTATCTTTAAAACCTTGTGGGATCAGGGCATTATTTTGCGCGATCAAAACAAACAGCCGGGGCTGGCGGGATGCTTACGCATTTCTATCGGTACCCGCGACGAGTGCGAACGCGTTATCGCTGCACTGCAACTTTTATCCGGCGCTTCCAGGGAGCACGCATGAGCCAGAAAACGCTTTTTATTGACCGCGACGGCACCATTATTTCTGAGCCGCCCGAAGATTTTCAGGTCGACCGTATGGACAAGCTCGCCTTTGAGCCGGATGCCATTCCAGCGCTGCTGAAGCTGCAGAAAGCGGGCTATCAGCTGGTGATGATCACCAATCAGGATGGTTTAGGTACCAGCAGCTTTCCGCAGGCGGATTTTGATGGCCCACACAACCTGATGATGCAGATCCTCACTTCGCAGGGCATCACCTTCAGCGATGTGCTGATCTGCCCGCATAAGCCGGAAGATCACTGCGACTGCCGCAAGCCTAAGGTCAAAATGGTGGAAGCCTGGCTCACTGACGGTGCGCTGGATAAGGCCAATAGCTATGTGATCGGCGACCGGGCTACTGATATCGAGCTGGCCGAAAACATGGGCATTCAGGGTCTGCGTTACGGTAACGAGAACCTCGACTGGAACGCGATTGCCGCGCAGCTGACCAAACGCGATCGTCATGCGCTGGTGGAACGCAACACCAAAGAGACGCAAATCAAAGTAGAAGTCTGGCTGGATCGCGAAGGCGGTAGCCGCTTTAACACCGGCGTTGGCTTCTTTGACCATATGCTGGATCAGATCGCCACCCACGGCGGCTTTCGCATGAACATTGAGGTGAAAGGCGATCTCTATATTGACGATCACCACACCGTGGAAGATACCGGCCTTGCGCTGGGTGAAGCGCTGCTGAAAGCGCTGGGCGATAAGCGTGGCATCGGCCGCTTCGGTTTTGTATTGCCGATGGACGAATGCCTGGCGCGCTGCGCGCTGGATATCTCCGGCCGGCCGCATCTCGAATACAAGGCGGAGTTTACCTATCAGCGCGTCGGCGATCTCAGCACCGAAATGGTTGAGCACTTCTTCCGCTCGCTCTCTTACACCATGGCGAGCACACTGCACCTGAAAACCAAAGGCAAGAACGATCATCACCGCGTGGAGAGCCTGTTTAAGGCCTTTGGCCGCACGCTGCGCCAGGCGATTCGCGTTGAAGGCAACACGCTGCCAAGCTCGAAGGGAGTGCTGTAATGGATATTGTGATTCTCGATACCGGCTGCGCCAATCTCTCTTCGGTGAAATGGGCGGTGCAGCGTCTGGGTTATGAGCCGCAGGTCAGCCGCGAGGCGGATATCGTGCTCAATGCCGATAAGCTGTTTTTGCCGGGCGTCGGCACGGCCCAGGCGGCAATGGATCAGCTGCGCGAACGTGAGCTGATCGACCTGATTAAAGCCTGTACTCAACCAGTGCTGGGCATCTGTCTTGGCATGCAGCTACTGGGCGCTGCCAGCGATGAGAACGGCGGCGTACCGACGCTGGGCATTATCGAACAGCCGGTGGCGCTGATGAATACCCACGATCTGCCGCTGCCACACATGGGCTGGAACCAGATTTCTTCACAGGCGGGGCATCATCTGTTTCGCGGTATCGATGAAGAAGCCTATTTTTACTTTGTGCACAGCTACGCCATGCCGGTTAACGCCAGCACCATCGCCCAGTGCCATTACGGCGAAGCCTTTACCGCCGCGGTGCAGAAAGATAATTTTTACGGCGTGCAGTTCCACCCTGAGCGCTCCGGCAAAGCGGGTGCGCAGTTGCTGAAGAACTTCCTGGAGATGTAAGGATGATTATCCCCGCTTTAGATTTAATTGAAGGCAAGGTAGTTCGGCTGCATCAGGGCGATTATGGCCAGCAGCGCGATTATGGCAGCGATCCGCTGCCGCGCCTGCAGGACTATGAACGTCAGGGCGCGCAGCTGCTGCATTTGGTTGACCTGACCGGCGCAAAAGATCCCGCCGCGCGACAGATCGCCCTGCTGAAAACGCTGATTGCGGGCGTCAGCGTGCCGGTGCAGGTGGGTGGCGGCATTCGTAGCCGTGACGACGTGGCGGCGCTGCTGGCTGCGGGCGCGGCGCGCGTGGTGGTTGGCTCCACGGCGGTAAAAGATCCTGAAGAAGTTCAGCAGTGGTTCCGTGAGTTTGGTGCCGAGGCGATTGTGCTGGCGCTGGACGTGCGCATTGACGCCAACAACCGTAAGGAAGTGGCGATCAGCGGCTGGCAGGAAGCGGCAGGCGTAACGCTGGAGGAAGTGATTGAACAGTATCAGCCGTTTGGCCTGAAGCACGTGCTGTGCACCGATATTTCACGCGATGGTACGCTGAGCGGCTCTAACGTCGCGCTCTATCAGGACGTGGCGGCGCGCTATCCTGAGGTCAGCTTTCAGTCGTCCGGCGGCATTGGTTCACTGGACGATATCGCCGCCCTGCGCGGCAGCGGTGCGCGCGGCGTGATTGTCGGCCGGGCACTTTTAGAAAACAAATTTACGGTAGCGGAGGCGATTTCATGCTGGCAAAACGGATAATTCCTTGTCTTGATGTACGTGACGGCCAGGTGGTGAAAGGCGTGCAGTTCCGCAATCATGAAATCATCGGCGACATCGTTCCACTGGCGCAGCGCTACGCGGAAGAAGGCGCAGATGAACTGGTATTTTACGATATTACCGCCTCTTCTGATGGCCGGGTGGTCGATAAAAGCTGGGTATCGCGCGTAGCAGAAGTCATTGATATCCCCTTCTGCGTGGCTGGCGGCATTAAAACTCCGGAAGACGCCGCACAGATTCTCTCGTTTGGCGCCGATAAGATTTCCATCAATTCACCGGCGCTGGCCGATCCGTCGCTGATTACCCGCCTTGCCGATCGTTTTGGCGTGCAGTGCATCGTAGTCGGTATCGATACCTGGTTTGATGAAGCCAACGGCATTTACCAGGTCAATCAATACACCGGCGACGAAGCGCGCACGCGCGTCACCGAATGGCAAACGCTCGACTGGGTGCAGGAAGTGCAGAAACGTGGCGCCGGTGAGATTGTGCTGAACATGATGAACCAGGACGGCGTGCGTAACGGCTACGATCTGGTGCAGCTGAAGAAAGTGCGCGAGGTGTGCAAAGTGCCACTGATTGCCTCTGGCGGTGCCGGCACCATGGAACATTTTTTTGAAGCCTTTGATGTGGCTAACGTTGATGGCGCGCTGGCGGCATCGGTGTTCCATAAGCAGATTATTAATATCGGTGAGCTGAAGCAGTTCCTGATCGCTAAAGAAGTGGAGATTCGCGCGTGTTAACAGTAGAACAACTGGCCCAACTGGATTGGGTGAAAACCGACGGCATGATGCCGGTCATTGTGCAGCACAGCGTCTCTGGCGAAGTGTTGATGCATGGCTACATGAATCAGCAGGCGTTAACGCACACGCTGAACGAAGGCAAAGTGACCTTCTGGTCACGCACCAAACAGCGACTGTGGACCAAAGGTGAAACCTCTGGCCATTTCCTCGACGTGGTAAGCATTACGCCCGATTGCGATAACGACACGCTGCTGGTGCTGGCTAATCCGCTTGGCCCAACCTGTCATAAAGGTACGTCCAGCTGCTTCGCACCGGCAGCGGCCGACTGGACTTTCCTCTATCAACTGGAAGAGCTGCTGGCATCGCGTAAAAGCGCCGATCCTGAAAGCTCTTATACCGCCAAACTCTATGCCAGCGGCACCAAGCGCATCGCGCAGAAAGTGGGTGAGGAAGGCGTCGAGACCGCACTGGCGGCCACGGTTAACGATCGCCATGAGCTGACCAATGAGGCGTCCGATTTGATCTATCATCTGCTGGTGCTGCTGCAGGACCAGGATTTAAATCTCAGCACCATTATTGAGAACCTGCGCCAGCGTCATAAATAATTACCTTTGATTGCCACCCGCGCAGGTTCTCTCCTGAGCGGGTTATTCCCCTTCCCCGCCCTATCTTTGCCGGAGCCCACAATGACGACCACCCATGAAAAACTGCTTGCCCTGCTCGACCAGCATCAGGCGCGTTACACACTAATGGAGCATGCGCCAACCGGTAAATGTGAAGAGGTCGCCGCCATTCGCGGCACCGCCATCGGCCAGGGCGCTAAAGCGCTGGTTTGCCACGTCAAAGGCAACGGTATTCGTCAGCATGTGCTGGCGGTGTTACCCGCCGACCAGCAGGCCGATTTAACACGCGTCGCTTCAGCGGCGGGTGGTACGCGCGCCTCGCTCGCCAGCCCGGCAGAAGTCGACAAGCTAACTGGCTGCGTATTTGGTGCCATTCCGCCGTTTAGCTTTCATCCTGATTTACGCCTGTTGGTGGACCCGCTGCTGTTCGAGCGCTTTGACGAGATAGCCTTTAATGCGGGTTTGCTGGAGAAATCGGTGGTGTTGAAGGTGGAAGACTATAAGAGGATTGCCGGAGGGAGAGTGGTGCCGATTGGGAGGAAAATATAAAAGAAATGTTTAGGTAAAGTATTTATGCATTTTTTAATAAATCTCAAATATACATATGATAAAAAAATAGATATATTTTATTACCAACTAATTTAAGAAATGGACTATATTCACATATAGGCCACAGCATAACTAGTCAATAAAACATGATAAGTAATGGTGTTTATTTGAATCATTATGATTGATACTTTGACTAATTAATTTGTCAAATTTTTCAGCATCAAAATATTCAAGCAAACCAGTTCTAATTTCCGATATATCTTTAGATATTTGACTTGATTTATTAAAACAATGCTTGCTAATGAATCCCTTAAGCAAATCATCAACTCCATCACAAGAAAATATATTCACCCTCTTGTTATGAATTTCATAATCAAGTATGCATGTAGAAACTGTAGAAATAGCGTAATCACAGTAGGGTATTAGATCATCAGCGCCTTCAAGATCATTGAAGTAAATGTCTTTATCTATACCATAAAGTAGAATATTAGCAGGTCGATATTCCATTGCTACATAACTAAAGTTTTCGGGGGAAAATTCAGCGGAATGAGGACACCAAATAAATATTTCTTGCGGATGTTTTTTAGCATACAGAAAGACTTCTTTTATAAAAGCCCTTTTATCGGGCATGGCATACAAATACCAGTTCGTATTAGAAGTAATTAAAGTAAAGGCAGGAAGAATTTTTTCTTTATGCATCATATTCCGAAGGTGTCTGGGATATCCAAATCCATCTGGACCAAACCAGCTCAATTTTTTGGAGGCCATTGATGGTAACATGCCTCCTAACCCTTCTGTATTTGAACCAGTGTCAATGATTTTTGAATCGTCTGTTAAATTATAGCCACTCTGAAATAAGCCATGTGGTACCTCGTAGATATCTTTCTTTACTTTCAAACACAAAGAAAAAATTTTGTTAAAATTATGAGATAAAAAAGGAGTAACCGACCCAATAAAAACAATAATTTTATTAATGACTGGCAAAAAACTTGCCACTGAGTTGATATTTATTAAGAAGGAAACCTTACTGTTTTCATTTACTGAAAGATAATTTCTGGCTAATAAATCAAATTCTTCTGCATAAATATAGCTTTCATAACGACTTCTTTCTGCCAGAATAAGTGCCATATCAAATTGTGACTTGTTGCATGGAAGATAGAGAACTTTTGTAACATCCTTTTGTTCTATATTGGTTAAAAGAGAGCCCAAAACTTTTTTAATAGTCATATGCTGTACTCCGATAGAGCTGACTCATAAGCGCGTAAAGCCACTGCTGGCAAAATATCCATATGCAGCAAGATCGCCTCAAGAGTTTCATACCATTCTTTATCGTTCTGACAAAGCCATCCGTTTGAACCATGCTGAATAGAAAGAACATACTCATCGACTGCAGATGCTATTATAGGTACACCTTGAGATGCAGACTCAATAAATTTTATGTTCGACTTAGCATTATTGAATATCGTATTTTCTAGAGGTACTAATACTAAGTCATACTCCCCTATTTTATTAATCATATCATGAAAACTCAGAAACGGGATATATTGACACTGTAGGCCAAGTAATGAAAAAATAGACGTCTGGTCTTCCAACTTTCCCATAAAGCTCAAAGAAAATCGATCAGGGTAATTTTGCGCTAGTTTAATTAATATTCCACTGATTACACTATAATCTCTAAGATGCGTTTTAGTTCCTGAAAGATATAGAATATTCACTTTTGAATTTCTGCAAAATTCTTTTTTTAAAAAATCTTTCTTATCTATAAAATATTCAGTGGGTAATTTATTTTTACAAACAGTAACTTCATCAACAAAGTCATGAAATATATCACTCATCCTTTTTGTTGAACACACAAGACGCGATGCATTTAATAATAAAGCAGAATCTCTGGTAAGACTATTTTGTAAAGAGTTATAAGAAGAAACTCCCGATCTAACTGCGCCCTTATATAAGGTATATTCAGGGAGTAAAAGATCATCGTAATCAAAAGTAATTAATATGTTAAGAACGACGCTGAGCTCTAGTAAATATGCTGTCCTAAAACTGGCTTTAGCAGGTCTTAAAAAAACAACTTCTTGAGCAAAAAAAACGGCCTGAATTAGTTCAAAAAAGTCACTATCTTGATGCATGAGATTGACAAGCGAGTTTCCTTTATTTAAAAAGCACCCCCTGTATAAAAAAGATGCATTACTCTTTATAGTATCACAAAATACAACTTTTTTACCGTTATTTATCCTATCAAGCTTAGTTATCGATCTGAATTTTGGCTGGCAAAAACTCCGCCCTTCAGAAAACCCATAATTATAAAAATGATAGACAGGGCATATATCTGATTTTTTCACATCCGGATTTTCAGCTAAATATTGCTCGCCATTCAATAAAAATTTTTTTACGGTTTCTACAGAAAGTGATGGTCTTGACAAGGAAATGTCATTTAACAAATTTTCAAAAGTAATTTGAGGTATCATTTTGCAAATCCTTTATCATCAAATATAAATTCACAAGTGTTATAGCGAATTAAATAGAATATCATGACGCAATAGGAATATGTAAGTCATAACATAAGGTCAGGTAAATTTATTCATGTAAATAAAAACCAGACATTCAATAAAAATTGAATTATTTAACTAGCATTATTGCAAATATTATTAATACAACTTATAGTTTATTATAATCATAAAAGACACCCGGGCTTGTTTTATTATCTTTGATCCATCAGCAAAACACTTATTACATTAGCTATAAACTTCTTTGTTAAGATTTTATTTACTTTTCATCTTAGTCATAAATGCACGGAGTGGCGCGGTTATTTTCCAACTTCTGGAATTACGAAGCGCATAATTTTCTTGAAGTACTGTTTTAGCTGAAGCTCTGGTTGATTCGACTTCTTTTTGTAACCTTTTTATTTCTTCGTTTAAACTCGCTAACGACATTTCATAATTATTTTTTAAATCATCCGAGATTTTTTTATCTGCTAATTGAGCTAAACACAAGTTCTCCCAGTCCATCTCCGGTGGAATAATTAAATTACTCCATTTATTATGGATTTGGGTAATTTTATTTATATTGCTACGGTGTAAGTTTTTATTTCCCGGGGCAACTTTCCACTCATCACCAACAATGTTCCTTTTACCCAGTAAATTACTTTCTGTTTTCTTCTTCCTGATTATGCAAAGCGAGTTTATAAATGTCACTGAGTGTATAGTACTATAATTCACTCTATCAATTGGGCCACAATTATAAAAATCACTGAAAGGATTTAAAAACTCTGCCGGTGAAAGGTCAGTACCCCAATGCTCATGATTGGTGATATCAGCTAATTTTTTTAGAAATGCCATTGATGAATACGGATAATAAAGCCCTCCATCAAAACCATCCCAATAACTGGCATGCAAGTCCTCAATGATATATAACCCATCATCTTCGATAAGAGGAAAGTATAAAAAAAAGCTTTTAATAATGTCTGAAGAATTATGTGAGCCATCATCAATTATCAAATTAAAACTTGCGGAAATTGATGTTATTTTATCTTTAACTACATCGTTAGATGAATCACCGATAATAACCTTTATGGCTGGATTTTCATATTCAAGTTTTTCACAATTAGGATTTATATCACATCCTATTATATTTTTAGCGTTTTCAAAATATTTACTCCATATTTCAAGCGAGCCGCCATTTTGTACACCTATCTCGAGGAGATTAAAAATACTCAACCGCTGATTAAGGAGTATTTCCTCATAAACACTGATATAAATATCCCATTTATCAGATGATTTTCCTTTATGTTCCATGTAAATCTTTTTTAAAAGGCTCATTGTCAACCCTCATTTATGGATTTAAAGATCTTTTCAATACGTTTAACACTCGACACAAGTAATTTTTATATCATCCAAAAAAAGTAACATTTTATCAATTAAATGAGAAGTGAATTTATAATTTTTATTGGGGAAAATATTATTTTATAAAACACTCAATTAGAAATAAAAAAAGCCTCTAAAGAGGCTTTTTTAAAAAAAATTTTATGTCAGCTTAACCATTCTGTGTGAAATATACCGTCTTTATCGATTCTTTTATAGGTATGCGCCCCGAAGTAATCTCGTTGAGCTTGGATCAGATTGGCTGGCAGAAATTCTGAGCGGTAGCTATCGTAATAGGCGATCGCTGCAGAGAAAGTTGGCGTTGGGATGCCGTTCTGAATCGCATAGGAAACCACATCACGCAGCGCCTGCTGATACTGATCCGCAATATCTTTGAAGTACGGTGCCAGCAACAGGTTAGCGATGCCAGCATCTGCTTCATAAGCATCAGTAATCTTCTGCAGGAACTGGGCACGAATGATGCAGCCAGCACGGAAGATCTTAGCGATTTCACCGTAGTGCAGATCCCAGTTGTTCTCTTCTGACGCGGCACGCAGTTGTGAGAAACCCTGAGCATAAGAGACGATTTTGCCCAGATAGAGCGCACGGCGCACTTTCTCAACAAACTCAGTTTTGTCACCGGTAAACGCTTTCGCCTGTGGACCGCTCAGTACTTTAGAGGCTGCCACACGCTGGGTTTTCAGCGAGGAGAGGTAACGCGCAAAGACAGACTCGGTGATCAGTGACAGAGGTTCGCCAAGATCCAGTGAACTTTGGCTGGTCCATTTACCGGTGCCTTTGTTAGCTGCTTCATCCAGAATCACATCAACCAGGTATTTACCGTCTTCATCTTTTTTGGTGAAGATATCTTTAGTGATGTCGATCAGGTAGCTGCTCAGCTCGCCGTTGTTCCACTCAGTGAAGGTCTCAGCCAGCTCTTCATTGTTCAGACCCAGCGCGCCTTTCAATAGAGCATAGGCTTCAGCGATAAGCTGCATGTCGCCATATTCGATGCCATTGTGCACCATTTTCACATAGTGGCCCGCGCCGTCCGCACCCATATAGGCCACACAAGCTTCGCCATCTTCTGCACGCGCGGCAATTTTATCCAGAATCGGTGCAACCAGTTCGTAAGCTTCTTTCTGACCGCCAGGCATGATAGATGGGCCTTTCAGTGCGCCCTCTTCACCACCGGAAACGCCAGTGCCGATGAAGTTAAAGCCCTGCTCAGACAATTCTTTATTGCGGCGGATGGTATCTTTATAGAAGGTGTTGCCGCCATCAATCAAGATGTCGCCTTTATCCAGGTGCGGAGTCAATGAAGCGATAGTCTTATCTGTTGCTTCACCAGCCTGAACCATCAGCAAAATGCGGCGTGGTTTTTCCAGAGAGGCTACAAACTCTTCAACGGTATAAAAAGGCGCAAGCTGCTTGCCCTGATTTTCAGCGATGACTTCGTCAGTCTTCTCACGAGAGCGGTTGAAGATAGAAACAGTGTAGCCGCGGCTCTCAATGTTAAGTGCCAGGTTACGGCCCATTACTGCCATACCTACAACGCCGATTTGTTGCTTGGACATTATCTACTCCTGTCTGTAATTAGTGTCACAAATACAATTTTGTGATTGAAGTGGCAAATATCTTAACTCAACTCTCACTGTCAAAGGTAGTCAATGGTAGTCAATGGTGCGATGTAAAGCCCGCTAAATAAGCAGCGCTTAGGTATTGACTAATAAATCACCTTTTTTGATATCTGTCTTAAAATAGAGTGGTAACACTTCTTCTGGCGTACCATCCATTTTAATAGTGCCATGTTCAAGCCAGAGTATTCTTGTACACGTTTTTCTTAACAAGTCGTTACTGTGACTTGCAAGAATTAATATTTTGGTGGCATTGATAATATTTGTCAGACGCGTTTCAGCTTTTTCCTTAAAACCTTCATCACCTACTGATAACCACTCATCCATAAGAAGAATCTCAGGGGTGAAAATTGTACTAACACTAAAGCCTAAACGCATTTGCATGCCAGAGGAGTAGGTACGCACCGGCATATCGATGAAATCACCTAAGTCTGTAAAAGCGATAATTTCGTCAACGCGCGCATCAATTTCTTTCTTTCTAAGACCTAATAGCGCGCCACGAATATAAATATTCTCTCTGCCAGTGAACTCCTGGTTAATACCGAGTGAAATCGATATTAATGAGCCTATATCTCCTTCAATAGTGGCATAACCGCTAGTTGGATGATAAACCCTACTGAACATTCTCAGGAGTGTGGTTTTACCAGCACCGTTATGACCAATCAGTCCTACGCGCTCACCATCTTTGATTTCAAAATTAAGGTTATTTAGCGCGGACACCACAACCTTTCCGTTGTGTTCACCCACTTTGCCGCCGGTTGCAAAGTTAATGAAATTATTTTTTATCGATCTCGCCTGGGCGTTGAATATAGGAAAATCAATACCTACATTCTCAAATTTTATGATAGCCATTACATTACACCCAATATGGAACTCTGTATTTGTATTTAGTTGTCATCGTGATTGATAACGCCAGGCCTATTATTGCCATTACTGTGGCAATAATATAGCTACTCATCATTGGAGTTTCACCTAATAATGGCCCTCTGACCAAGTCAATAAGATGGTAAAGAGGATTAAATGTCAATAACGCTGATGCCGCACTGTGTGAAAGCAGCTTAGGCATCCAAATTACCGGTGTCAGATAAAATATAACCTGCATTACACTTAGAACGATTTGTGTCATGTCACGGAAACGAGCACAGATCATTGAAAGTATCATCAACACCCAAGTCAAATTCACAATTAATAAAATAAAACCCGGTATCGCAAGGAACATCGTCCAGCTAAGACTTTTCTGGACAGCTAACATGACCAGTGGAAATATAACAATATTATGCAGAAAGATGATAAAGTTTTTCCATATCACTCTCATAACATGAACATGCAACGGCACTGGCAACTGTTTGATAATGCCTTCTGAAGAGATTAATGCATCACACCCTTCTGATATTGCACTTTGTATAAAACTCCATGTAATTAAACCAAGGGTCAAATATGGCAAAAATTCTTTAACATCCGTTTTGAAAAGATTGCCAAAAACCAAGCCCATGGTTGTTATCATAACTGCCATGCTGATGGTGATCCAGAACGGTCCCATACGAGAGCGTTTGTATCGCATCCGGATATCCTGCCCCCCCATCACCTTTACCACATGAAAGTTTCTCAAGGCGGAAGTAAAATCATCCCACCCTACTGACTTTTTCTCTTTAGACATTACAAAATTCCAAATTGATATGCGATACGATTAATTCCTATGAGGAACTTATCGCCGCACAGACGAGACAACATTAAAGTCATAAATTCTTCTTGTTGAGATTCATCAAGCTGATCTCTGAGTTTCAAAATATCGTTCATGTTACAAACGCAACGAAACATAAGATCAAGTTTAATTATTGGCAAGCCGCAGTTATGCAAGGCAAGGCAATTAATATGAATTTGTGATCCTAAAGTAAACTCTTCTAAATAAATAGAAATTAGTCTTTGTTTGAACTGCTTATTTAAAATAATTTCGGCGTGTGCATTACTTTTAAAAAACTCGACAGCCTGTAAGTAATCAACGTTTCCAGATTCAATTTTCTCATACTCTTTAGATATAACATTATATTTATTTATGTCACTCGAATAAAATTCTAATTTCTCTGCACGCTGTGTTAAAATAACATATTTTTTATAATATGATGATAAAACTTCATCACTGGCGATTAATCCGGTAACTGACCTATTTCGCCAAGCGCTTTCCCCTTCACGGCGATAATAATAATAGTTTTGGTAAAGCTCATCATCGCTTTTTAATTTTTTCTCCATAAAAGCAACGTTGAAAATGGATTTGAAATTCTCTTCAGAGCTTGCCATTGATTTTAATGTTTTACTGAGGCCGAACTCACCGCGTTTGATCACCAAAGGTCTTACATTGGAATTTTTATAGTTTTCCCAAAATTCTTCAAATTTAGGATTGCGCACAATCTTTGCTGCTACAGAAATACAGAAAGATCCTAAATGATGTGAGTGCTGACTGTTTTCTGTAGCACCAAGCACTTCAATATCATTATTAAAAAGATTTTTAATGAATTCAGGCAGCCCTTTCTTTGAAAAAAAGACGCTGTCATTTATAATAAGTAAACGCTCGCATTTTTCTTGGAAACCTGAGTCAAAGAAGTATTTCATTCCAGCTTTGTAGCTGCCAAAATCACGACCATAGTTATCTCTTTCAATGTATACGTCTGCTAGATCTAAAGGATAATTATGTTCTTCTAACTTCAAAGTATTTACTGCAATGATGAAAATATTATTTTTCTTTGCTTCTTTTAGAACTTCAAGCGTGTCGTTTCTTAATCTTGACTTCTCATACAAGGCAATAAGCATAACCTTACCACCCGCGAAATCATTCTTGATTTTAATATCGCTGTATTTTTTTGTCCTAATATTATCGCGTACTGAAAGAATGCTATAATAAATGTAGATTATTACTTTAAGAAAAAATCTGATAATTTTGAATATTATATTTTTCATATTAATCCTGTAGATGGTTAACCTAATTTTCTAAAGAGATTCATTATAAAAAACGCGCAGGTTTCCAGACCGTTTTGTCTGTAAAAACCCCCGTGAATAAAATGGGAAACTCGCGTTAGAAGATTGCTGTTTAAGGCGCTGAATCTTTCATAATTGCTTCTATTTTCTTCAGGCATTACCTCTTTTATGCATTCAAGTGCTACAGCATTGATGTGACTCCATGACTTGAACTCCCCCGCAAAAAGACGATTAAATCGGGTAAGTTTCGACTTAAATCCCAAATTACTGCCTACCAAGTTTTGGTCATGCTGTCGATAGAGAATTTTAGGCTCAATGTCGTAAATTACATCCCCATTCATGGCGCTACACATTATGTACAGAATCCAGTCATGGGAAACAATTTGCAGATTTGATGGAAGTTGCTCAAAAAGCCTTTTTAATCCGCGGCTGAATACCATGGTATTGCCACCCGCATAGCTTTGAAGCAAAGCGTTATTAAAATTAAAACTTTTCCTGAAACATGGTGAACAACCAATAATGTTTTCTTCAGCGTCAATAAGTGTCGTTCGCGATCCATATAAGCAGTATGAATCAGATGATGGATTAATCAGGGTAAGTTGCTTTATCGCATCTTCAATTTTATTATCGCACCATATATCGTCCTGATCACAGAACGCATAGTAAGATGTAATAATGTCTTTGCGATTGAGTAGACTGAAAAAATTCGATGCAAAACCTTTTCTTGGCCCCTGAAGAAGGATAACTTTTCCTTCAGCGAACTCTTTAGCAAAGCGTTCGATTATTTTACACGTGTCGTCCGTAGAACCGTCATCTGAAACAACCAATGTCCAGTTAGTATAGGTTTGAGACGCTATAGATCGCAGCTGCTTTTCTAAGTATTTCTCGCCATTGTAAGTACCCATTAGAATACTTACTTTTCCTTTATCACTCATCATCATCAGCTATATAAAAAAGATGAGTCACCCCATCTTTAGTTTTTAAGAATCAGTCAAACTTCACTGCTTGAGCGAATGGCGTGCCTTCTTTATCTTTTGCAGAGAGCGCTGGTGCACCATTTACATCAACTGGCCATGTAATGTTCAGATCCTGATCATTCCATAATAGAGAATGCTCACTCATAGGATTATAATAGTCAGTACATTTATAAACAAATTCAGCGCTTTCAGAAGTCACATAAAAACCATGAGCAAAACCTTCAGGGACCCACAGCTGTCGTTTATTCTCAGCTGAAAGGTATACTCCTACCCATTGACCAAAAGTGGGGGAAGACTTTCTCATGTCTACTGCGACATCATAAACCACGCCAGACACAACCCTAACCAGCTTTCCTTGCGTATTTGTAGTTTGGTAATGCAGACCACGTAAAATGCCTTTCGCTGATTTTGAGTGGTTGTCCTGAACAAAAGATCGTGGACAGACTAACTCTTCAAATTTCTTTTGTTGCCACGTTTCCATGAAAAAGCCGCGCTCATCGCCGAACACAGCAGGCTCAATAATCTTTACGTCAGCAATCTCGGTATCAATAATTTTCATTACAAACGTCCTTCATACAGCGCCATCAGATACTTGCCGTAATCATTTTTCAGGTAAGGTTTTGCTAGTTCTTTAAGCTGATTCTTATCAATGAAACCCATACGGTATGAGATCTCTTCCGGACAGGCGACTTTCAGACCCTGACGTGACTCAATAGTATGAATGAAGTTGTTCGCTTCCATCAGGCTTTGATGGGTTCCGGTATCAAGCCAGGCGTGACCGCGGCCCATAATCGAAACAGACAGCGCACCCTGTTCCATATAGATACGGTTGATATCCGTAATTTCCAACTCACCGCGTGGCGATGGTTGCAGATTTTTCGCCATTTCAACGACGCTATTGTCATAAAAATAGAGGCCGGTGACGGCATAATTACTTTTTGGATGTTCAGGCTTCTCCACCAGTGAGATAGCACGTCCCTCACTATCAAATTCGACGACGCCATAGCGCTCAGGATCGGTAACATGATAGGCAAATACGGTAGCACCCTGATCTTTTGCAGAAGCATCTTCCAGCTGTTTGTGGAGATCATGCCCGTAGAAGATGTTGTCGCCAAGAATCAGTGCAACCGAGTCATCGCCAATAAACTCTTCACCGATAATAAAAGCCTGCGCCAGACCATCCGGGCTTGGTTGCACCTTATATTGGATCGAAAGGCCCCATTGCGAACCGTCGCCCAGCAAACTTTCAAAACGCGGTGTATCCTGCGGTGTGCTGATAATCAGGATGTCAGTTATGCCCGCCAACATGAGCGTGCTAAGCGGGTAATAAATCATCGGTTTGTCATATACCGGTAGCAGCTGTTTGCTGACCGCCATAGTTACCGGATAGAGACGCGTTCCTGAGCCACCTGCGAGAATAATGCCTTTATTCTTTTTCACAATATCACCTTAGCGGAGCGGCATCCGCCACTCCATTTCATTAGAGAATCTCGGTCAGCAGACGTTCAACACCAATCTGCCAGTTCGGCAGCATCAGGCCAAAAGTCTGTTGAAACTTGTCAGTATTGAGTCGGGAGTTTGACGGACGTGTTGCTGGAGTTGGAAAAGCAGTGGTCGCAACGGCTTTAATTTCAGCGACCTTAAGTTCAGCACCCTGCTCTCGCGCTAGCGCAATCACTTTACTGGCATACGCGTGCCAGGTGGTTTCGCCAGCGGCAATCAGATGGTAAACACCCGCAACGTTTTGTTGCGTCAGGGCAGTTCTGATGGCGTGCGCCGTACAGTCTGCTATTAAATCAGCACCGGTCGGTGCGCCGAACTGATCGTCAATGACCGACAAGGTATCGCGATCTTTTGCCAGCTTAAGCATCGTCCTGGCAAAGTTGTTGCCGCGTGAAGCATAAACCCAACTGGTGCGAAAAATCAGATGCCGTGAACAGTGCTGTTGGATGCCCTGTTCGCCTTCCAGCTTGGTACGACCATAAACGCTGAGTGGTCCGGTTGCATCATCCTCTCGCCAGGGCGTAGCCCCTTCGCCGTTGAAGACGTAATCAGTTGAGTAATGAACAAACCAGGCACCTACCTCTTCAGCAGCTTTGGCAATTTCAGTCACCGCAGCAGCATTAACAACCTGAGCCTGTTCCGGTTCGCTTTCCGCTTTGTCGACAGCGGTATATGCCGCTGCATTGACAATAACCTGTGGCTTAAGACGACGAACGGTTTCTGCCACACCCTGTGGATCGGCAAAATCCCCACAATAGTGGGTCGAACGCGAATCCAGAGCGGTCACATTACCCAGTGGCGCGAGTGCACGCTGGAGTTCCCAGCCTACCTGACCATTTTTACCGAAAAGTAAAATTTCCATTAGTCACGCTTCTCGTAGTTTTGTTCTATCCAGTTTTGATAAGCACCGCTTTTTACATTGCTTACCCAATCACTGTTATCCAGATACCACTGTACCGTTTTGCGTAACCCGGTTTCAAAAGTCTCTTCGGGTTGCCAGCCAAGTTCTTGCTGAATCTTACTGGAGTCGATAGCGTAACGGCGATCATGGCCTGGTCGATCCGCTACGTAAGTGATCTGCTGATTGTATTTTTCTGCCTTCGGCATCAGTTCATCCAGTAGCTCGCACACTTTGTTTACCACATCGAGGTTCTGCTTTTCGTTATGGCCACCGATATTGTAGGTGGTGCCTGGCTGAGCTTTCGTCACCACGGTATAGAGCGCACGCGCGTGATCTTCGACATACAGCCAGTCGCGGATTTGATCGCCTTTGCCATACACAGGCAGCGGCTTACCTTCCAGCGCATTGCTGATGATGAGAGGAATCAGTTTCTCGGGGAAATGATAAGGACCGTAGTTGTTGGAGCAGTTAGTGATAATTACCGGCAACTTGTAGGTTCTGCCCCAGGCACGTACCAAATGGTCGCTTGCCGCTTTAGTCGAAGAATATGGGCTGCTTGGTGCATAAGGTGTGCTTTCAGTAAATAGCGGCAACTCACCACTCATTTCGTCGGGATGGGGCAGATCACCATACACTTCATCGGTAGAAATGTGATGAAAACGGAACGCCGCTTTACGCGTTTCGTCCAGAGCTGTCCAATACTGGCGGCACGCTTCTAACAGGCTATAGGTTCCGACGACGTTAGTTTGGACAAACTCAGCCGGGCCGGTGATTGAACGGTCAACATGGCTTTCTGCTGCCAGATGCATGATGGCATCAGGCTGGTGCTTAATGAGCAGAGCAGATATACCGCTTTGATCGCAGATATCCAGCTGTTCGAAACAGTAGCGCGCACTGTCGCTGACGCTTTTTAGTGATTCGAGGTTGCCAGCGTAAGTGAGTTTGTCCACGTTCACCACTGAATCCTGTGTGTTTTCAATAATGTGACGTACAACTGCCGAACCAATGAAACCTGCACCGCCTGTGATAAGAATTTTCATAACACTTCTCTGAATACGATTGTTTAAATCAGGCAGAGTTGAGCGGTGTCGAATACGACCCCGGTCCGCTTTCCTTCTCTTGCCGCTCGACCATGCTACCGCCCCTGGATTACGGCTTCCAGAGTGCCAGAACTGTAAAAAACCTGACAAACTTATTCTGCTACTAGCAAAAACAACAAGGGCAGAAACAATAAGCTGTTGAAATTGATGGGCTTTGCTTAACCATTTTTGTAAGGATTTCAAAGCACACTATATCAAATTGTACCATTCAGCTTGGGTAAAAACGAACAAAATAGCCATAGCATGCGATTGGAAGCTTAAAATTCAGGCAGCTAAAATAGCAACATATGAGATTGGCTGATATGTTCCGGTGCAACTATAGGAAATTTCGAATTTTGCGTTTTTCAGATAAACCGGCCGGCCGGAAGCGCGGGAGCGTGCACTGAGCTTGTGGCATGCTGATGCTTTCGGAATCTGCATGTGGTGCAAAATTTTGCAGGCTAAGAAGCACCGTTCATCGGTTTAAGACTGTACTATCCGCCTCCCCCAAACATAGATTTTTTTCATGAGCTTGGCGAACAATAGAACGATACGCTGATCGGAGAAGATGCTACAACCGGGGAATAAAAAAGCGACAGTAATCAAAAAAGAAAGCAAAAAAAAGCCGCAATGTTTTCCATTGCGGCCTTGTTCTAATCTTGAGATGTAAGCATCATTATTGCCATTATTGCTGAGGCTTCATCATCCCGTGATTCACATCATCTAAACCCGTTCGGGTTCTTCGACTGCCAGTTCCAGGTGTCGCGCATCATCTCATCAATGCCACGCGAAACACGCCAGTTCAGCTCTTTGTCGGCCAGAGAAGCATCGGCCCAGAACGCAGGCAGATCGCCATCCCGGCGCGGTTTGATTTCGAAAGGAATTGCTTTACCTGCAGCTTTCTCAAATGCCTTGATCATCTCCAGCACCGAGTAACCTTTACCGGCACCCAGATTGTAAGCCTTGTAGCCTTCAACCTTGCTCAGATGATCCAGCGCTTTCAAATGCCCTTCCGCCAGGTCGACAACGTGGATGTAGTCGCGCTGCGCGGTGCCATCTGGCGTCTCGTAGTCGCCACCAAACACGCCGAGTTTATCGAGGCGGCCGATAGCGACCTGAGCAATGTAAGGCAGCAGGTTGTTAGGAATACCGCTTGGATCTTCGCCAATCTCACCTGATTCGTGTGCGCCGACCGGGTTGAAATAGCGCAGTGCAATCGCTTTAAATTGCGGTTCGGCTTTCGCGAAGTCCTGCATCACCAGCTCAACCATCAGCTTGGAGGTGCCGTAAGGGCTGGTTGTGCCGCCAATCGGCGTCGTCTCAACGTAAGGCACCGGCGCATTAGCACCATAAACCGTGGCCGACGAACTGAAAATGAACTGATAAATGCCGGCGTTGCGCATCTCTTCCAGCAGAACAACGGTACCCGCGACGTTATTTTCATAATATTCGAGCGGCATACGCGTTGATTCACCGACTGCTTTCAGCGCAGCGAAGTGAATAACCGCAGAGATATCGTGAGCGGCAAACAGGTCACGCAGGCAGGCGCGATCCAACACATCGCCTTCGCAGAACACGGCTTGCTTGCCGGCCAGCTTCTCAACGCGATTGATCGACTCACGGGAAGCATTGCTTAAGTTATCCAGTACCACAACATCATCACCGCGCTGCAGCAGCGCCAGTACCGTGTGCGAGCCGATATAACCCGCTCCACCGGTTACTAAAATAGCCATGTGAACTCCTTTCTGCCGCACATTCGCGCGGCAATGATTGGTCAGCGTTACTTAGCCAGCAGCTTCTGAATGCCTGCGCGGAATTCGCGACCCTGGGCATTGTTGCGTAAGCCGTAAGTCACAAACGCCTGCATGTAGCCCAGTTTACGGCCACAGTCATAGCTTTTACCGGTCATCAGGCACGCGTCTACTGGCTTACTTTTGCTCAGACTGGCGATCGCATCCGTTAACTGAATACGGCCCCATACGCCCGGCTCGGTTTTTTCCAGCTCGGCCCAGATATCGGCAGACAGCACGTAACGGCCTACAGCGCCAACGTCTGAATCCAGCTCAGAGACGTTCTCTGGTTTTTCAATGTAATCAGCGATTGTACCGATATCACCATCATTCTGCAGCGGCTCAGTGGTTTTAATCACTGAATACTCATGCAGGTCTTCTTTTGACATCTTGCGAGCAAGAACCTGGCTGTGACCGGTTTCTTCAAAGCGCGCCACCATGGCAGCCAGGTTGTAACGCAGCGGATCGGTAGCGTTGTCCAGCAGGATATCCGGCAGCACCACCACAAAAGGGTTATCGCCAATCATCGGACGCGCGCACAGAATAGAGTGGCCCAGGCCCAGTGGCTGCGCCTGACGCACATTCATGATGGTTACGCCCGGCGGACAGATAGACTGCACTTCGCTCAGCAGCTGACGCTTAACGCGGGATTCCAGCAGCGCTTCCAGCTCATAGGTGGTGTCGAAATGGTTTTCCACTGCATTCTTGGAAGCATGAGTGACCAGAACGATTTCCTTGATGCCTGCTGCAACGCACTCGTCAATGATGTACTGAATCATTGGCTTATCAACGATTGGCAGCATCTCTTTAGGAATGGCTTTTGTCGCAGGGAGCATATGCATACCGAGACCCGCAACCGGGATAACTGCTTTAAGCTTGGTCATATTTTTTCCATATAAATGAAGTAGGAATGTTCATCGATTATGCATTAAAGAGATGATTCGCAAGTATAATCATAATCTGAAAAGTAGAGGGAGATTGTCGGAAACCGCGCCACGCTAAGCCGTTATTTCTGCTTTAAATTAACGTGTTGGCGATCACCGCAACACTCTTGCAGTGGAAATAAGAATAGTTCGATATTGGCAAGGTGACGATCGGCTGGATCAAAAGAAGGTGTTAATAACTGCGTCTGGCAGGCAGTAATATCCGCCCTGCCAGACTAAGGCAAATTATTGGTTATAAATTGCGCGCAGTTTTTCGCGGTAGGACGTTAAGTCGTGTTCCGTTTTAATGCGCTGAATAGCTGCATTGGCTTTTTCCAGAATTTGATCCGGATTAGCGACAACGTCCATGATGATCGTTTTCAGCTGCTCGATATTACGCTGGCGCAGGCTCAGCTTTTCTTCTTCAGAGCGGACTTCATAATCACGTTCATCGTTCAGGGTATTAACGACCTGCCAACCCACGCTTTCTGGGTTGATTTCAGGCAATGCCCTGACGTTGGTGGTGATGACCGGGCATCCGCAGGACTGCATCTCCAGCACCGAGAAACCATAGGTTTCAGCCCAGGTTGGCAGCAGGCCGATATCAGCTTCCTGAAACAGTGCCAGCACGCTTTCGTTCGGCATAAAGCTGTGGTGAGTGAAGATGTCATGTTTAGCGATAGCGGCCAGCGTGCTTTCAGAGAAAGCTTCATCGTCCTGAAACTCGTTCAGCGCATAGTTGTAGGTTTTTTTCAGATCGCCAATCAGCGTTACTTTCACCTGATCGGAACGCAGACGGGACTCTTCAATCAACTCACAAAACGCCTGCACCACTTCCCCGCCACCCTTGCGGAAAAATTCATTGCCGATAAAGACAAAGTGCACAGGGCTTTGCGCATCACGCGGCAGGCGATGCGTGGTATGCAGCTTTTGCGGTGGGTGCATTACCACGGTTTTTTTCAGGATTGCCTGAGAGAGATCGCCATTGTCGAGCAGTAGCTTTTGCTGCATGTGCAGCGCGGCTTTTGACAACGCAATCAACGCCAGACAGTTGTCGGCGGCCAGGTAAGGAACCAACTTTTTCAGATGGTTAATATAATCAGGGCCGTATTTACGTCCCTTTTTCTCAAACAAAATACGTGGTGTATCGGTTTCAAAAGTGGCTAACCATTTTTTATCGGTGATAGCGACATCATTAAAAAGATGAAAAATGTCGACATCCTGATGTCCAGGCGAACAGAGTGGTTTAAAAACGAATACCTTCTTTTTTTTGAGAATTCTCATTGTTAAGAAGTTTATATAAGAATAAATATTTCTATATTTAAAATTTACATATTCGTTATTGGGATCCACTTTTATTGTTCTTTTTTCTGGATAATTATCGTTAGAAATACCCACTCTCATAAAACCACCTCATCAAAAAACATAAGCTCTGAATGATATATAGCTATTTATGTCACATGCCATGCTGTGTACCACAAATATACAAGAGTGCTTTTCAGGGCCATTTTATGCATGACAGGTCTCTGGTCTGTCGCAAGCGCTGGGCGTAACAGAGTGAAACGCCAAATTTTTATCGCTTACAGCATCATCGACTTCAGAATCCCGTCTGCCGTTGCCTGGCTCAAACACGTCCTGCGCCTGTATATCCGGCTTTTCATCCACTGTCCTGGATACGGTCAAAGTTGGTGACAGTGTAGATTAAATAGCATGAAACACTAACAACTCAATCATAAGAATTTTCTCAAATTCATCCCTACCTAAATAGGAGAACACTAAGTAATCAAAGCTATTTTTTGATATTTGCGTCTCACTTAAAATGAACTCTATTTTTCACTGGCCGCTTTTATTTCAAAAAAAACGGCAGCCGTGTATTTTTAATCGTTAGAAATAAAAACCACACTTATCAGATGCCAGAATATTTGATTAAAAATAGTAAGCGTTCATCGTGCCGGTAGGGATAGCAATCATAATAGCCATTACCGGCAGAAAGAATCGGAATGCGTTGAAAGTATCGAACGCCAACAAGATTCAGATTATTGCCACACCTGAAAGCAGCAAGCCAGTGCATCTCCGTATGCAACTGGCTTGCTAAAGCGCATTCATAGATTAAATATTTTTCAGGTTTTTAATCTGCGCAGGTGACAGGCTGTTAAGTAAAATGCGCGCTACCTTGGTTTTCTTATACATGAAGTTGAAAACCGTCAGGTTCAGTATTTCAATCAGCAGCAGACTCATTACCGCCCCTTCAATACCATAATGAATGGTCATGAACCAGGTCAAAGGCACACTCAGAATCGCCGAGGCGACCATTTTTTTCATGATGAAAGAGTAGCCTTTGGTTTTGATAAGAATGTGATAAACCGCGGAGCCGCACATTCCTAACGTGGTTGATGCCAGGATAATTGGCACAATGCTTACTGCATCACGGTATTTAGCACCATACAAAATATCAATCAGGTAAGGCGAAATCAGCCAGATAGCGACCGAAATGGTGGTACATACCAGTAAAATCATGGTCACCAACAGAGAGATGTAATCTTCATTTTTCTTCAGATTGTTGATCTGATAGAAACGCGGAATGAAAGATGAAATCAGTGCAGTTGGCATGAATGACCAGGTACTGGCGATAATCAGGGCGCAGGCGTAGATCCCTGACCAGGCATAGCCCATCACGCTGGCAATGATCATCATGGGGATTTTATTGTAGATGTTGGCAGCCACGCTGGAGACGGCAAATGGGACAGCAGTGCCAACCAGCGCTTTAATTTTCTTCGCCCGCATGGAAGCAAAGACACTGGACATTTTGTTAATGCGGCTGAACGTCAGGTATTTTATGGTTACGGCAATCAATGGGCTAATGATTAGCGGAATAGCAAACCAAAGCACATGCAGCTTGAGTTCAACAAACACCAGACGCAGCACCAGCGCGGTGACCAGGCCAGCAATATTACTGATGGTATTAAGCTTGGAGCGCAGCATATAGTTGTTGATAATTGCAATAAAATCAACAGACAACAGTAGCTGGGAAATCATTACCGCCAGAAAAAGGCCCATTTCCACGCGATCGTGGATTTTTCCGTCAAGCCAGCACCAAATAATGAACAGCAGGGAAAGTACCGTAAAGACCGTGGTACGGATGATGCACATTAATATAGAGCGCATTTCTCCCTGACGGGCATTGTAACTGCCCTTCTTCAGAACTAACGGATCCACGCCCATTGATGAAATGATGTAGATCATCGAAAAAGAGGTGGTTGCCAGCGAAAGCACGCCGTAGTAATAAGGCCCAATGTATTTCGCCATGGCGGCGGTAACGATAAAAACGCCCGCTATCGAGATGATTTTTTCAAGCGCCATCCAGATAGCATTGCGGTAGCGCATATCAATTTTTTTGTACATTTTTACTTCCTGGTAATCTGGTTAAATAAACCGTAGGTATGAGTAACGAGTAAAATGTACAGGAGTGATTCTTTTACAGACGTTAACGGAAAAACAGGAATATTGAGTTTTTTATGCTCATTAACATAATATTTATAAACGTTTTTTTCTTTCAGCTTTATTCTTTTTACGGTCATCGCGTTAATATGATGTTTCTTTTCTGGCCGCGTATTTTTGACTTTATCGAGGCTGGCAATGTTTTTTAAATTAGCCTTGGTCATATCGGCGATTTTGCCCGGTGATTCTACCGTGCTCAGCGTATCGGATAGATAGCGATTATGCTGATAAATAGACCAGGTGCCCATATGCACTTTTGGATCGCGGCTCAGCACATCAAGGACAAAACAGCGATCTTCTGAATGATGCATGGTTTCATCAAAGCGAAATTCGCCAATGGCACTGCGTTTGAAAAAGCGGTTCCATACGGTATTCAGACAGTTATTATTGCCAAAATAGTTAAAATCTTGCAAAAACTGTGCGCTGCTCATCTGGCCAGTCGGCGAGAATTTTTTCTCTTCGGCACGATTTTCCCAAGTAAAAAACAGTCGATAAGGAAACACTAACATTTCAGCATCCAGCGTTCCCAGCTCATTGACTGCCTTAGCAGCGTCGGGCAGGATCAAGTCATCCGGATCGCAGAACCAGACGTAATCGGACGAAGCATGCTCCAGCCCTTCATTACGAGCGGAAGAGACACCGCCATTTATCTTATTAATCAGATAAAAATTATCGACGGCCAGTTCGGTAATTTTGGTCTGAATGCTATTTGCACTGTCATCAGTGGAACCATCATTGACCAAAATGATATTCACTTTATCAGCAGGTAGCACCATTGCCGATCGTATAAAGTCTTTCACCAAATCCTGTTTGTTATAAACAGGACAAATAATATCAAGTTTCTTTTGTGGAATATTCATGCGTTTTACTCGGTTAAAATTTAAGTCAGCCGATCCCTGCTTTACACACGATCAAGATAATGCTGTGAGAGGAGATTTTTGAGCCACAGCCCGGCAGCTTAAGGGCTACCGGGCCATAAAGCCGAGTGGTTATTTAATCGCGTAATAAGGCATCGCAACCTGCTTGCCATTAATGACAACGGAGATGTAGCCTTCGACTTTATCGGTATTAACCTGTTCAGGACGAAGGGCACGCGACTCCATCAGCACATCGCCTTGCTCATTCGCGCCAAAACCTGCTTTACCGTTGTGGACGGAAAAGCGCTGCAGGGCTTTGTGGGTGCTGGCACCGGCAGGCTGACTGACAAACTTCATCGTGCTGTCAAAACGGGCACAGCGGCCAACCATAAAGCGATCTTTCGCCGTGGTTTTCATTAGCACACCGGCGGAAGCGAGCCAGCCGGCGAGTTTAATGAAGACACGCGCATCGGTGTCATAAGGTGCATCGACCATCACATCGACAATCGGGCTGACGCCTTCAGCATGCCAACTCGCTTCTGCCTTCTGCGTTTTTCGCTGCAGGCTGATGATCGCTTTGCCACCGGTGGATTTACCGCCGGTAACATCGCTCAACACCTGTTGGTCAGTGCCTTTGTTGTAAGAAGATTGACCGAAAATCTCAATCTCCCAACAGTCGCCGACATCCGGGCTATACAGATTCCCCAGCTCAAACCATTTTTCCTGATTTGAGTTGTTTTCGATGCGAAAACGCGAGGTCAGATAGTTATATTTCATGCTGCCATCAACGGCAACACCGTAGGATTCAACGCGTGTGGACCCTCGTTCCCATGCGCTCAGCCACTCTTCACCGGTGTGTGAGTTATCAATTTTGCTGCCAACCTGCAGGTTGGTCTGGCGCGTATTCAGGCGTGAATGATGCGCCAGCAGAGGGTTTTTACAACCTTCCATACTCAGCGCATCAATGATCCACTGGCCATTAGAAATATCGCCCGGATTTTCAGTATGCTCAATCCAGCCATTATGGATAATTGACTGGGTTGCACGCGGCAGGTTTAGCACCATACCGCCGCTGCAGTTTTGGGCATTGAAGTTAGAGAGTTCAATGGCGGTACTGTGGTCCCAACTGCCCTGCTTTCTGCCAGACCAGGCAGATTTGATCACGTCGCCGGTACAGCGCGAGGCGTACCACTGGTCAATTTTGCAGTCGAGCGTATCCAGCATGCTTAGCGCGGTGCCGCCAACAAAATTGAAACGCAGGCAGGCTCCACGGAAGAACTGACCGCCGGCACAGGTATTTTCGAAAAAGCCCTGTTTGTTAGGGTTTTTGTTCACCTGACCATCAAACACCAGGCTACTCAACTCGACGCGGCGTGCGTTCACCTTAAAGATAAACGCCGATTTGCCATCCGACACAATGGTCGTTGCCGGGAAGTAACCAAAGTTGACCATGGCGCCAGACACACGGAAAAAGCCGGTCTCTTTCTCACCGAAATCACAGCCGGACACAAAGAACTTACCTGCGGGAAACTGCACGCAGATCTGCTGGTTAGCGTCCTGTGACCACTGATACATCGCCATGATAATCGGCGCCGTATCGGTTTCACCGTCAGCAATCGCACCGAAATCAAACAACGTCAGGCGGTTATAATCTTCCACCACACGACGCCAGTGGAAATCGCTGCCGCTGCTGAAGATTACACCGCCGTTGTCTTTAGCCGCGGTAAAGCTGCCAACAAACTCGCCGCCGCCGACTTCCAGGCCTTCATGCCAGCTTTTCAGCTTGATTTTGGCGCCTTCAAACAGTGGGCGTGTTTTACGCAGCTGATCAACCGAGGGAATCTCCCCGATCAGCTGATAGCCCGTTGGCTGCGCCAGACGCTGGCTAAAGTCAGCGCTGTTCGGACGAGAGACATCAGGCATAAAGAACAGCTGCTCGCCGTTGTCATCATAGACCGCCATCGAATGGGACGGGTTGGCGATCAACGCCGCGTTATCCGCAATGAACTGATCGAAATTGCCGCGATTCAGCGTAATGGGCTGCTGAATTTCAGAGACTTTGCCGTCGGCATTACGCAGGAAAACCGGAATGGTATTGCCACTTTTGGTCGGATCCACGCCCGCTTTGCCAATCCACAGTTTGCCCTGGAAGTTGTGCCAGAACTGCGGCGGCATGGTATAGACGTTTTCCGGCGTCAAAATGGGTACATCCGCTGGCGGAATATCTTTTGGATTCACATCTTTCAGGTTTAACGTGCCGGAGCCACTCTTCGCGGCATAGCTGGAGAACGTGCTGACGGAAACGGCGGCTACAATTGATGACACCGCTGTTTGCAATACTTCTCTTCTTTTCATTCGTTCAATCCCGTGGTCAATTTTACCCATTAGCAGGCGAGAAACAGTTTCCCAGAGGGGTTTACACCAATGACAGCCAACGCTGCTTAATGGTTGCGCCGTCGAACTTCAGCGCGGTGGCCTGAGTATTGGCGCTCATGGCATAGAAGAGCGCGTCATCGTGGGCCAGTTGATTCATTTTTTCGATAAAAGTCTGCTTGTCGTTCATCGCCACCAGGAAACCATCCTGTTGGTCGTTGATGATTTCCTGCGGCCCAGTCGGACAGTCGTAGGCAACCACCGGCAGTGACCAGGATTTTGCTTCCAGCAGCACCAGCGGCAAGCCTTCGTAGCGCGAGGTCATCAGCGCCATGTCGCTATCGCGATAGTAATCATTGATATTGGACACCTTGCCGACAAAGTTCACGCTGTTGCTGATGCCCAGCGTTTTCGCCTGCTGTTCCAGCGTCTGACGCAGTTCGCCATCACCGGCAATCACCAGTTTCCATTCCGGATTGGTGCTGACAAAGCCCTGCCAGACGTCGAGCAGCAGATCGAAGCCTTTCTGGTGATCCAGTCGCCCTACCGCCAGCGCCTGGCGATGACGCTGGGTGCGCTGATAGTTTTTATATACCACCGGATTAGGGATAGCGGTACTGCTGATATGCCAGTTGGAGAACACCTGATGATCTTTATCGGTCAGTACGATGACTTGATCGTAGTAGCGCAACATCAGGTATTTCAGGCACTGAATCGGCTTGCTGAATGATTTGATGGCGATATGTTCGCAGGCGTAGGTTTTAGCGCGTTTTTTCTTCAGTGACAGCATGCTCCACAGCGCAAACATCACGCTAAGGCGTCCCATGCTGATCAGGAAAATGGCATCAAAATCCTGCTGCTGAATACGCTGAACCGCCGCTTTGATCGGATTAGATTGTCCCTCAAAGCTCACGATCTCTTTAACCTGACTAAACGGATAAAAGGTCTTTCCGCTGCCTTCCAGAGAATAGATGGAAACCTGATGCGCTTCGCCAAGGCACTCTGACATGAAGTTACAGATATTTTCTGTGCCTGCGTAGGAATAAGCGTCTTTAATGACCAGCACGACTCTTTTCATCGTTACTCTGTCCACCTCAATTGCGTTCAAAAACAAAGAAGGCCGTTACCGGCCCACAAAAATTTACCGATGCTTCAACGTGAACAGTACGCCGTTAACCATATACCAGATGTAATAGTAATATACTTTTAACGGGTTGTTTTTATAGATAATTCTTAATAGTTCCAGATGCCATTTCGCAGCTTTATTTTTATTACGCGACAGGGAATCACCCAGTTCGTAATAGTTCACGAGGATCTTTTCAATCACGCGTACCTGTTTGTAGCGGGTAAACAGCTCATACAAAAACAGGAAGTCTTCGTGACCTTTGCGCTGGAAGAAAATGCCCTGTGGCGGCCGGCGAAAGCAGACCGAAGAGAAACAGACGCGATACTGCTTCTTCACAAAGCTGTCCTGCTGCAGGTAAGGCTTTGACCAGGTAATATCATGATCGGCGCTTTTGGTTTTGTAGTGATAATGCGAAATCACAAAGTCGTCACCGGCAGCGATGGCCGCCGTCTGCAGCGCCAGCTTATCTTTGTGCCACTCATCGTCGCTGTCGAGAAAGGCGATGATCTCTTCTGTCGCCGCACGCAGGCCAACGTTGCGGGTTTCTGCCGCGCCCATATTGACGTCGTTATCGAGAATGGTGATGCGCGCGTCCTGACAGTGTTCGCGCACGAAGGCCAGCGAATCATCGGTCGATTTATCATTCACCAGATAGATGTGCCAGTCCGGATAAGTTTGATCAATGACGGATTGTACCGCGCGCAGGATGGTCTGCCGCGCATTGTACATTGGGATGATAATGCCAACTGTACCAACGTGATTGTTCATCTGAGTACCTGAATTAAAAGAGTGCCAAAAAAATTGCTCCGTAAACGGAGCAATTGAAATCAGAAGAGGCGATACACCGCGGCTAAACTCCAGCCGGTGACCGACTGTGGCGAGAGAATGGTGTTGTATGCTAAGTAGTAGGTTGCCATGCCGCCGAGTAGCGCTACGTTGAGCGCAAGATTGCGTATTCGCATCATCAACAGGGCGAGCAGCAACGGTTCCGCATGCAGAAACAGGTTACCTACCCTGCCGCCCAGAATGGCGAAGTCGGAGAACACCATACGCACCGCCGCACCAATGGCGTAGGCGATCAACAGCAGATACGGCAGCCGATCTTCTTTCTGTATCGCGTTTTTACCCCAGTACACCACCATAAAAAACACAATGAAGGCGATGTTTTTCAGGTTGGCGAGGCTGATAACCGGTGAATTGTTATCAAAGGTCGTACCGACGTAACTGGTGGCACGGTCGCCCACCACCGGCACAATCCCCAGCGAATCAAGAAAGAGCTTCTTACCACCAATAAAGCCGAGTGGAATTGCCAGGAACACCATCAGCAACGGCCAGTATTTACGCTGCGGCAGAAACAGAAACGGAATCACCATCACCAGCGCATAACCGGTGGAGTGAGACTGGGTGCTCAGCACCAGCATCACCGCTGACCAGATAAATTTGCGATTCACTGCCAGCAGAATGCTTGCGATAGCAAACGCGCTACAGAGTCCGAATCGAATCTGGTTCATGTCTTTGTTGATGAACAGATGCGTTGAATAGAGGCACAATGAACAGAGAATCAACGGCGAATATTTTTTATAACACCAGGCATTCGTGCTGACGGCAACGATCGCCACGAACAGCAGAAAATAGTAACTCTCTTTAGTAAAGAGCGATAACAGGCCGGCTAATAAGGTAAAGAAATTCTCATAACGATAAATCTGGGCAACGGTTGAGAAATCACTGATATGCACCTGATTAGCAAGATCGTGAAAAAACCCCAGATATTGCCAGTCATCGATACCGCTGCCAGGTCCGCGCATACCGGCAAAACAGATCAGCAACACGGTGAAAATAAAGAACAAGTAGTTCACCATGGAGCGCGTTTTTACTTCTCGAAGCTGGTTTATTGCTGCCAGTTCAAACACACAAAAAACTAAAATCGTGTAGCTAATAATCCAATAAATCGCCATTCACTTTCCCACCGGATGGTTACCCGTTATAACTGATGCTGCCACAACGATACGGTCGCCCGTTAGCCGGGTTCGCTTCCCGTCTCGTCGAACGGCAACACCAACTATGTTGGCTATATATTTTTAGCGATAACCTTATTTCCCGGCAAAACGCCCTTTAACCTTATCTTTCAGGCGATTGATAAAATAGGTACGGTTATCTTTATTCGTTAAGAAGAAATAGCGAGCAAAACTGACGCTGGCGAGCAGCGACTTGCCATCCATTTTGTATCTCAACGGTAATTTATAGGCTTTATACGTATGAATATCGCGCTGTGTCAGGTGTGGCTTCATGCTGTCCAGCCAGAAATGAGAATACTTAACGGATTCTCCTTTGTGTTTGGAGCCAAAGGTGGTGATGAGATGATAGTTAGTCAGCGGCTGGTCAATCATGAAAAATTCAAAGCCAAGGCGATCGGCACGAATGCAGAAATCATAATCCTGATGGCGCACATAGCGCGTATCAAACTTAATCTCAGCGGCGTATTCGCGTTTCAGCACGATGGTGCTGGTCTGGATAAAGCCGTAACAGCCAAACAGATACTCTGCCACGGTTTCGCCTTTGGCCACCGGCTGCATCGGCATCACCTTAAGAAAGCTGCCGTCCTGGATAATGTTCACCTGGCTAAAAATCACGTAGCGACTTTTGCCCTGCGCTTCCAGTTCTTCGATTTTCTTTGCCGCAATCATCAGTTTGTCAGCGCGCCACTCGTCGTCTGCGTCGAGAAAGCTAATGAAATCACCGGTGGCTAAATCGATGCCTTTGTTACGCGCACCTGCACCGTTGAGTTTCTCCTGGGATAACACCAGGTTGATGTTCAGGTCACGATAACGTTCGCCCTGCACCACTGCCGCCAGCGCTTCAGCATCATTCGATTTGTCATCAATGATGATGACTTCAAAGTTGCGGTAGGTTTGCGCCGCCACGCAGTCAAGCGTGGTAATAATCGATTCAGAGGCGTTGTACGCCGGGATTACGATTGAAAAGCGGATATCCTTCATTGCCTGGCACCTTTTTAACGTCAAAATAAAAGGGTTACATAACGCACGTGCAAAAACAGAGGGAACCTGCCCGCCAGTGGCAGAAAAGGTTCCCTGTGCAGTTTTTAGCTTTTAGCGTTTTTGTAGCTGTAATCGTAATAGTCGTAACCATGGCCGTAAGCGTTAGACGCTTTACGCACCACTGCGTTAAGAATCACACCTTTAATTTCAATGCCATTCTGTGCAAAGCGCTTGTAGCTGACATCCAGCTCTTTAGTGGTGTTGCCTTCAAAACGCGCCACCATCAGCGAGGTACCGGCCAGCTTACCGATAATTGACGCATCGGTTACCGCGAGGATTGGTGGCGTATCGATCAGCACCAGATCGTAGTTCTCGCTCGCCCATTCCAGCAGTTCCTGCATACGACGATGCATTAACAGCTCAGATGGGTTTGGTGGAACCTGACCGCGTGGCAGGAAGTCAAAACCGTATTCGCCGCGCTGAATCAACGCAGGGGTAAACGGTGTCTGGCCAGAAAGCACGCTGGACAGGCCCTGCTTGTTCTCTGCGCCCAACAGTTCGTGGGTATAACCACGACGCATATCGCCATCGATAAACAACACTTTCTGTCCCGCTTTAGCAATCAACGCCGCCAGGTTAGAACAGATAAAGGTTTTACCGATGCCCGGGCTGGCGCCGGTGATCATCAGGATGTTGTTCTTCGCTTCCATCATCGCAAAGTGCAGGCTGGTACGCAGGCTACGAATTGATTCGATGGTCAGGTCAGTCGGGTTACCCAGCGCCAACAGCGTGTTGTGCGGATCGGCTTTAACTTTGCTGCCGCCGCGCGCCAACGCTTCAGTATCTTTCTTACGCTGCCATTCAGAGAGCGGCACGCTGGCATAGACGTTCATGCCCAGCTCTTCCAGCTGCTCAGGGTTTTCAATGCCGTGATGGAACATCGCTTTCAACAGCACCAGGCCAACGGAAAGCACCAGACCGGCCAGCAGGCTGGCAAGAATGATCAGCGATTTCTTCGGCGCAATAGGCATTCCCGCCGTTTCTGCGCTGTCGATGATACGCACATCACCCACGGTTGAGGCTTTGCTGATGTTCAGCTCTTGCTGACGATTCAGTAACTGAACGTAGATTTCCTGTTCAGACTGCGCGTCACGCGTCAGGCGTAAAATTTCCTGCTGCGTTTTTGGCATCTGCGAAATACGTGTATTCAGCTTCTTCTGCTCATCAACCAGCGTCTGACGTTTTTCCAGCAGCGCACGGTAGGTTGGGTGATCTTTGGTATAGAGCTGTGAAACTTCAGCTTCACGGAAGGTCAGTTCATTCAGCTGCGTCTGCACGCTTACGGAAGAGTCCAGCGCCGCTTTCGCTTCCAGTGACATATCAACCGAGTCATTCTGACGACGATACTGATTCAGCTTGTCTTCTGCTGCGTCCAGTTTGGCACGAACGGCCGGCACCTGAACCTGCAGGAACTCAAGGCTCTTCTGCGCTTCTTCTGATTTACGCTGTACGTTCTGCAGCAGATAGTTTTCAACGATACTCTGCAGTACGTTACTGATTAATACCGGGTCTTCACCGGTGTAGCTCAGTCCCAGCACGCCGGTGTCTTTACCTTTATCGGCTACAGACAGGTTGCTGGTGATCATTTTGATCGCCTGCAGGTTAGTCAGCTTGGTCACCTTGAAGCTGGTGCCCTCTTCCGCTTTGATATCGCTGACCAGCATGGTGACATCACCGTGCTGCTCCAGCTGGCCAACTTTACCTTTGAACAGTTCATCACCGTTGAAAGAGACGCTGTAGCTGTCCGGGCCTTCTACTTCTACTTTCACTGCACGCGGTTCAAAGCTGCGTGGCAGATCGAAACGAGAAATCGCGATCTGTGCAGGCTTGTTACCCATCAGTCGTGCCAGGCCTTTGCCAATCACCGGCAGATATTCCTGCTCGATCATGGTATCCAGACCTAAATCTTTGACCGTTTTACCAATCACCATACGTGAGTTGATAATTTCCACTTCGGTTGCAGAAAGCGGCTGTGAATCTGGCAGCATTGACTGCAGGTCGTTCAGTACGGTATTGGCGTTTTTGCTTTCTACCTGTACCAGCGCATCGGCGTTATAGATTGGCGTTGCGAACAGGCTGTAAAGGGTACCCATCAGCATAAAGAAAGCCGTAACGGCCACTATTACCCAGCGATGGTCAATCAGTTGTCCCACAAGGTGCGCCAGATCTAATCCACCCGATTCCTCTTTCGGCGCACTCAAAACCTTATTTTTTGTTTTCATGGATAATCTCAGCTATCGGCTTAATACGTTCACCCATTTCTGGGTAGCGTTGTCCAGTAATTCATAGACCGCAACAAAAGCCTCCCGGCTTTTGCGAAAGGGATCGGCGATTTCTCGCTGGTTGAGCCAGTGCCCCATCAGCATCGTCTTGCCACGTGCGGCCGGATCGATCCGATTCACCTGTTCAATCTGATCTTTTTCCATTACCAGGATGAGATCGAACTGGCGGCACAGACTCGAGGTCAGCTGCTGCGCTTCATGGCCTGCCAGCGACAGACCATTTTCTTCAGCAACATCGCAGGCGGTGGCGTCAGCGGCATGACCTTTCAGCGCGCTGAGGCCCGCTGAAACGATCTTTTTATCCGGTAACGCCCGCTTTAACAGCCGTTCAGCAGTCGGTGAACGGCAGATGTTGCCAACGCAAACTACGAGGACAGAGTTAATCATCGTTACAACCCGCTTATCAGTAGGTGCGGATACGACTGATGCTCGACGTAATGTCATCAACGCCAGAGATGGTCGGCAGAAGCTGCGAAATCACGCGGTTCCAACGAGTCAGAGGTGTTGAGGTAACATAAACGATGTCATACGGCTCCAGCTGGAACTCGGTGCCCATGACCATCGCGGCGGCATCTTTGGTATTCAACTGATAGATGTTGGCGATTTTGGTGCGGTTGCTGCCTTTAATCGGACGGATAACAAATACGCCGGTGGCGTCAGCTAAGGTCTGATCGATGCCCTGCGCGCTACCCAGTGCTTCCGCCAGCGTCATGCCGCTGCGATCCATCTTCAGGGTGGTCTGCTGCTTCACTTCGCCCATGACGAAGATTTTCAGATCATCATTACGCGGAACAAACAGAATGTCGCCGTTATAGAGCAGGTGGTTCTGGCTCAGGTCACCATTTTGCATCAGCGCCTGCAGCGAAATACGCTGCTCCTGACCGTTATGGGTCAGAATCACATTACGCCAGTCAGCATCAGCGGCCAGGCCGCCCGCGGCGTTAACGGCGTCCAGAACGGTCAACGGCACGTTAGTGATCGGTTGCTGACCAGAGGTGGTCACAGAACCGGTCACGTAGGCTTTCTGCGAACGGAACGACGCCAGGCTGACATCAACCTGCGGGCTTTCGATAAACTGTGCCAGGCGACGAGCGATTTCTGTACGCACGTCAGTCACGGTACGGCCCATCACGCGAACTTTGCCGATGTAAGGATAGAAAATGGTGCCGTCAGCGTGTACCCAGTTACCGGTGTCGCTGGCGCTACGATACTGACCTGCTGGCGTGGTCAACTCTGGGTGATCCCAGACGGTAACGTTGATCACGTCGCCTACACCAATGCGGTATTCGTAGTTCTGAAGTTCCAGCTGCAGGCCGGGATTGTTTTGCGCAACCACTGGACGTGGACGCATAGATTCCACCAGACGCGGTGTCATCGGAAAGACGTTAACGTATTTATCAATATCGAAGTTGCTGTCTTGCTGCTGTATGACATCTTTACCACTGGTTGAAAGGTGCTGACCTGGTTCGATTGTGCACCCTGACAAAAAAGTGGCGGATACCAAAAGAGGTATCAATTTAGTTTTGATTGTAATCATCTAGAATCATCGCTATCAGTAATTTGATTGATAGTGGCGAGAACGCCGCTGTGTTAGCGTCAAATGAGTATGCTTATCCACTCATACCCTGAAAAAGTGGGTCATTATCATTCGCTCCCTGGCTTTTTTACATTGTCGTCACGGAAAATGCCGACACTATAAGAGCACATTATTTTTAGTTTGTGAGAAAATAATGTCTTTTCGGTATTCCGAGAACTCCAGCTCCTGCCAAAGACATTCCCAACACGGCTTACGTCTGCCACCTTCACGTGCATTAAGGCGTTGTAAACAACGCCTTTCCGTTGCGTTTAATACGCGCCGTCTCGCTTAAGAACCACACCGACCGTTTTGAACAGGATGGCGATGTCATTCCATAAGGACCAGTTCTTCACATACCATGAATCGAAGTAGACGCGGGTTTCGTAATCAACATCATTACGGCCGCTTACCTGCCACAGGCCGGTCATACCCGGTTTGGCCATGTAGTAGTAATCGACATCGCCAGCATAACGACTCAGCTCATCTTCAATCACCGGACGCGGACCCACCAGGCTCATTTCGCCACGCACCACGTTCCACAGTTGCGGCAATTCATCGAGGCTGGTTTTGCGAATAAAGTGACCGACTTTAGTGATACGCGGATCGTTTTTCAGTTTAAAGTCTTTATCCCATTCGGCGCGGGCAACCGGATCGGTGCGCAGCACCTCTTCCAGCACCTCTTTCGAGTTCACCACCATCGAGCGGAACTTAAGACACTTAAACTTACGACCATTGAGACCAACGCGTTCGTGACCGTAGATTGGTGCACCGCCGTCGCGAGAAACCAGGAAAATCAGTATGGCGAGCGCAGGCATCAGCATGGTCATGATCGCCAGTGCACCAACGATATCGAAAACGCGCTTAACGAAACGCGAGGTGCGTTTTGCCAGGTTGTTGTTCACACGCAGAATCATCACTTCGTGGCTAAAGATATAAGCCATGTCTGTGCCGTAAAGCGGTACGCCGCGCAGCGAAGGAATCACCGATACTGAACGACAGTTATGTTTGGCCAGCGTCTTCAGCCAGATATCACTGTACTGACTCTGCTCATACTCAACCGCAACGATAAACTGCGTTTCGCCATTAACACGCTGCCACAGTGCATCTTCATTCTTCAGAATTGGCGCGCCGCACAGCATGGTCTCTTCAGACGATTCGTCAACATCGTAGAAAGCGATAACGTTGAAGCCCATCACCTCTTCGCTTTGCAGCGCGAGGAAAGCTTCGCGGGCGTTTTTGCCGCTGCCAATAATGATGGTGTCTTTCTTCCACAGCTTGTAATGGTTAAGCACGCGTTTGGTAATGGCGCGGCCCAGTGGCAGCATAATCAGCACCAGCAGCCAGGTCACTAACCAGACGTAGCGAGACATTTCCCATTTTGACAGGGCGGAAATCGACAGGTCAATGATGGCAAAAATAAAGACCGTACGAAGTATTTCCTTGAGCTCGAACCAGAACGGCTTGCGATAGGTGAAATGACGCAGGCGTACCCAGAACCAGCCAATACAAATCACTGACAGACAGATGTGAGTCAGAATTTTCAGATTCAAATCTTTTTCGCTAATATTCGCCAGAGGATCGACCGGCAGCATATTTATTAACGACAACGCGATGAATAACGCTGCGTTAAAACAAATTAAATCTGAAAACGCCAACAACAATTTAGTAAATAAGCTTTTAAAAGTAATTTCATTATCGCGCATGTTTGACTCTTTTATTTTATTATCCCTGAAGCCCAGGACGTTTCTTAACATGATTATTCGCTTGACTATTGGCTCACGAATAAGCAATCAATCGATTCCGGGTTCACAGCAACGTTCATCAATGTCCGGCAAGATAGTGGTTGGTGACGCTTTATTAAGGCTAAACGGTGATTAATTCCTGCTAAATCAACAACAAACGGTTTAAGGAACGCTACCGCCCCTGGCTTGTTGCTGCCACACTGCATGGTAAATCCCGTTTTCATCTTGTCGCTGCTGGTGCTGCTCTGCCTGATGCGTAGTGGTTCAAACGTGGCTAACGTCACAATTCGTGAGATTAAGTGTGGTTTGAACGCGGTTATGGCAACACAGGCACAGACATTTCCTTACTGGTTGCTATACTAGTTATTACTGGCCTGTTTACAAGTAGGGCCCGTACTCCCTGCACTATTTTAGGAAAAAGACTACCACCCATTAGTACGGTCACCTTGCCAGCTCCCCAGAAATTTCTCTTAAGTTTCGGACTATTCGCCTTTGCATTTAACGCAAATTCTGGCGCCTCATTAAATCCTGTCAAAACTGCTGACATCTTAAATGCGCGCGGTAGAATGCTAAAGAATGATCGTTAAATTCAAAAGCAGTTAATTCTGAATAGTGATAATTGTTTTATCAGAATAGTCTCTCTCCATAATCTCTCCTTAGTTGAGGGCGGTTTGTTTACGGGCTAATAATTCACTATCATCGGATAAAGCAGAATTCTATTATTAAGGTGTTATGAACATGATTGAGTGGATCGCCGATCCTGGCATCTGGGCCGGTTTAGTCACGCTAATCGTTCTGGAACTGGTGTTAGGGATTGATAACCTCATTTTTATTGCGATCCTCGCAGAGAAGCTGCCTCCCGCACAACGAGACAAGGCTCGAATAATCGGCCTTTTACTCGCGCTGGTGACCCGGTTGGGCCTGCTGGCATCGCTCTCCTGGCTGGTTACACTAACAGAGCCGTTTTTCAGCCTGTTCCATCACGATTTTAGCGCCCGCGATCTCATTATGCTGTGCGGCGGTATCTTCCTGTTATTTAAGGCAACCATGGAGCTCAACGAGCGCCTTGAGGGCAAAGATGAGCAGGAGAACGGCCAAAAGCGCGTCGCTAAATTCTGGCCGGTAGTGGCGCAAATTGTGGTGCTGGATGCCATTTTCTCACTCGATTCCGTGATCACCGCCGTGGGCATGGTGGAAGAACTTTCAGTGATGATGGCGGCCGTCACCGTGGCCATTTTGCTGATGTTACTCGCCAGCAAACCATTAACGCGTTTTGTTAATGGACACCCCACTATTGTCATACTGTGCCTGAGCTTTTTATTAATGATTGGATTTAGCCTGGTGGCAGAAGGCTTCGGCTTTCACATTCCCAAGGGCTACCTCTATGCGGCGATCGGCTTCTCGATTGTCATTGAAGGTCTCAACCAGCTGGCACAGTTTAATCGCCGACGCTTTCTCACCGCCGGTCAGCCGCTGCGAAAACGCACCACCGATGCCGTAATGCGGCTGCTGCGTGGTTATCACGAGCAGGCCGAGCTAAATGCTGAGAATTCGCCGCTAGGTGGCAATGAGGCGCAGGCGATTTTTAATCAGCAGGAACGTGAGATGATCGCGCGCATGTTAGGCATGGGTCAGCGCACCATCAGCAGTATCATGACGTCGCGGCACGATGTAGAAAGTATCGATTTGCAGGCGGATCCGGCACATATCATGGCACAGCTGGATCGTAATCAGCACACGCGTCTGCTCATCACCGATGGCGAGCCGGAGCCGCAGGGCGTAGTGCACGTCATCGACCTGCTGCACCAGGCGCTGCATGAAAGTTCACTGGATTTGCGTGCGCTGATTCGCCAGCCGTTGGTCTTCCCGGAGCGTCTGCCGCTGCTACAGGCGCTGGAACAGTTCCGCAATGCGCGCACCCATTTTGCATTTGTTGTTGATGAGTTTGGCTCGGTTGAAGGCGTGGTTACGCTCAGCGACGTGATGGAAACCATCGCTGGCAGCCTGCCCAATGAGAGCGATGAACCTGACAGCGTCGATGCGCGTCACGATATTATTAAAAGCGACGACGGCGGCTGGATTGCCAATGGCCATATGCCGCTCGATGATTTGGTGATGTTTGTGCCGCTGGATCTGGATGAAAAGCGCGAGTATCACACTATTGCCGGCTTGCTCATGGAGAATTTGCAGCGGATACCGCAGGAAGGCGAGGAAGTTAAGGTGGGCGACTATCTGTTCCGCACCTTACAGGTCGAGAATCATCGGGTACAAAAAGTGGCCATTCAACCACATCTTCTTACTGAATCAGACTAGCCGGTATGATAATAAACGGGCCGGAAATTTCCGGCCCGCAAAATTATCGCTGGAGCTGTTTCTTTAGCTGCTGCGCTTTTTCATTACTCTGATTGCGATCTATCCACTGATTCAGGCGGCTTTTCGCTGCGTCCTCAACCTGTCTGCGCAACAGCTGATCCACCGGCAGGGAATATTGCAGACTCTGCCAGTTGCCGTAAATACGCAGCGGGATCGCGGATTCGGCCAGCGCAGCAATCAGGCGATCGTCGCCTTTCCAGCCACCGTTAATCTTCACCGCCAGCTGCATATCCAGCGCTTCGGTTGGCATCGTCACGGTGCCTGCACCGGTGAGCGACAGCTTTTGCGCCTCGCCATTGAGCTGGCTTAGCGTAATCACGCCTTTATTCAACATCATCTTGCCGGAAAGCTGCTGGATGGTGCCGTCGGGCGACGCCTCATCGGCACTCAGACGATCGCTGCTGCGCGATATCGCACGTTGCACCATCTGAGGAATATTGAGCGTTGCGACCTGCAGATTTTGCACATTTGCCTGCGCACTGCCCTGCCAGCTATTTTTCGCCGCCATCATATCCAGATCGGTGCCAGCCAGCTCGCCGTTCAGCGTCAGCGTGCCATCCAGCGCCTGCGGCAACCGGAAGGCGCGCAGCAGCGGCTTGATCGCCACCGTTTGCAGTTGCGGCTGCAGCGCAATTTTCGCCACCGGTTGACGCACATCCACCGCACCTGGCAGTGAGAAGCGCCCTGCCCCCACCTGGCCACTAAAGGTATTCAGGCTAATCTCGCCCGCCCGATTTTCTGCATCCAGCAGCACCGTATGCAGGTCGAGACCGCGCCAGCGCACCGCATCCAGCTTGAGGTTAAGCAGCATGTGTATACCTGTCAGCGGTGAACCGGCCCCGCTCCAGGATTTCTCTACCGCAATCACCGGCGGTCGGTTGGCTGCCGCGAGCTGGGCCGCCTGCGCCTGCTGCGTCACACCGTCAATGTTGATGCCAAACAGCTTGTCCAGATCGAGCGTCGTCGCGTGCAGCGCCACTTTCAGATCGGGCTGCATGCCCCATTTCCCGCTGATTTCGCCGTTGAGCTGGCTGTCGTTCAGTGAGGCGACGATCTGTTGCAGTGAGAATTGCTGATTTTCTGCCTGCCAGCTGGCCAGCATGCTCGCATCGCCTTTGATGCCATCAGCCGGAATGCCCGCGCCGCTTAACTGCCATTGCAACGTATCAACGTTGCCGGACAGACGGTGCGGATAGTCGGCGATTTTCATGTGGCCTTTTAGCGCCAGTTGCAGAGTGCGCTGATCGCGGCTCACCGAGGTGGCAACATCCAGCGCCGCCGATTGGCGACGATCCTGAGTCATATCGAGGTTAAGATTACGAAAATTGATCTCTTCGCCGCCCGGCTGCTGCCAAATCAGCAGGCTGTCCACAATGCGCAAATGGCCAATATCATATTGCCAGCCGCTGGCGGGCTCGGCGGGCGTTGAGTCAGCCGGACCAATCGGGGCGTTTTGCGGACGCTGCCTTTCGCTGTCCGGCGTGGCACGGATCACGGCGTTTTTCAGCATCACCTGTTTCACGCTGAGCTGATGAGAGAACAGAGGTATCAGGCTGACGTCGAGACGCATATTTTCCGCGCTGACCATTGGCTGCGCAGCGCCCGGCGCGGTCAGCGACATACGACCCGCCAGAATGCTGAGCTGCGGCCAGACGTGCCAGCGCAGATCGCCATCCAGCTTCAGCTGATAGCCACTGCGTTGTTGCACCTGTTTAACCATGTAACCGCGGAAGTCATTGGGATTGACCAGCAGTACCAGCGCGGTCATGCCCGCCACTATCACCACCAGCAAAATGGCCAGCGTGGTTATCAATCTTCTCATCAAAACCGTCTTTACCTCTGCTTAATCTTTGTCGATACGACTGGCATCCGCGCCCTGCTGGCCTTTGTATTTGGCATCTTCACGGCGGTTGTACGGACGCGCTGCCGGGCCGGAGAGCGGTTCAAAACTCAGTGCGCCAATCAGCATGCCCGGACGCAGCGCTAACGGCAGTTTACCGGAGTTAAAAAATTCCAGCACGATGCGTCCCTGCCAGCCAGGATCGATACGATGCGCCGTCACGTGCACCATTAATCCCAGTCGCGCCAGTGAGGAGCGGCCATCGAGCCAGCCAACCAGATCGTCCGGAATGGTCACGGACTCAAAGGTCACCGCCAGCGCCAGTTCGCCCGGATGCAGATAGAACGCTTCGCCTTCCGGCAGCACGATCTCATCGCTCATTACCCGATCGAGTGCGGCGCTGACTTCCTGTTTAGGACCACTTAGATCGATGAACGCAGCGGTGTGGCCACGAAAGGTGCGAAACTGATTGCCAAGGCGCACATCCACCGTCGCGCCGTTAATGCGCTCAACCGGCGGCCGTGGCGTAATCTCCAGCTTACCGCTGTCCAGCCAGGCTTCAATGTCGCGGTCGCATAATCTCATCGCCTTACTCCAGGAATCTAATAGTGTAGTTAATGCTGGCACGATGCTGGCGTTGTTTGCCAGCACCCCGCCGTTTACTCAAAGAATTGATGTATCTTTGCTTTCAGAATATCGATAGCGATGCGATTTTTCCCGCCGCGCGGCACGATAATGTCGGCATACTGCTTTGACGGATCGATAAACTGCAAAAACATCGGCCGAACCGTTTTCTGATACTGCGCCATCACCGAATCCATTGAGCGACCGCGTTCGTTAACGTCACGCTTCATACGACGCATCAGGCAGATATCCAGCGGCGTATCGACAAAAATCGAGAAATTCATCTCGTTGCGCAGGCGGGCATCGGTGAGCAACAGAATGCCTTCCAGAATGATCACTTTTTTCGGCTTCAGCTGGATAGTTTCCGCGGTGCGCGTATGTTCAACGTAGCTGTAAACTGGCAGATCGATGGTCTCGCCTGATTTCAGCATTTGCAGATGTTGCAGCAGCAGATCGTGATCCATCGCGCTGGGATGGTCGTAGTTGGTTTTAACCCTTTCTTCCATGGTGAGATGGCTTTGGTCTTTGTAGTAGCAATCTTCGGGGATCACACCGATATGCTCATCGCCAACCTGATCGCGAATTTCACGATAAAGCGTACTGGCGATTAAACTTTTACCTGATGCGGAGGCGCCTGCGATACCCACAATGACGCACTGGTGAGACTTGTCAGTCATAAATTAAAGACCTGATTACAGTATGACAAACCGGTAAGCGACGCAGAATTATACAGCGCTCACGATAGGTCAGGAGATGAGAGGGTTATTTCGCGGCAATTATAGGGATTTCACCCTGTTGATGCCAGAAAAAGCGGCATCAGGTTTTTCAGAATATATCCTTTGGCGGGCTCGCTGTTTCACCGATAAACTGCATGCGACAAGATTCAGCGCCAGCCAATGCGGGTGCGGCAATCTATCATAACAACAATAAAGGTAAGATATGTCCTGGAAAACCCTCACTTATTTTGGTGACAGCATGTTGCTGATCCCCACAGCAATCATTATCGCCCTGGTCTTACCGTGGAAAAGCAGCAATCGGCACACGGTCTGGTACTGGATTTTCGCCTTCTGCCTCGCCGGATTTGTGGTCTCGGTGTCGAAAGTGCTGTTCCTTGGCTTTGGTATCGGCAGCGCCCGTTTCAATTTTACCGGCTTCAGCGGCCATAGCGCCATGTCCGCCACCCTGTGGCCGGTGATGCTGTGGCTGGTTTCCGGGCGCGCGACGCAACCCTGGCGCCGGTGCGCTATTGCCATTGGCTACCTGATTCCGCTAATGGTCGGCCTTTCACGCCTGGTGATTCATGCCCATTCCAAAAGCGAAGTGGTACTGGGCCTGCTGCTGGGCTTCTCCATCAGCACGACGTTTTTGCTCAGCCAGCGCCATACGCAGCTCAAAGGCTTTAGCCTCGGACAGATGTCAGCGGCATTGCTGCTGCCTTTGCTGCTGTTAGGGCATGGCCGCATTGCGACCACGCAGCAGTTTCTGGCGCATTTGTCCGCCGATCTGGCCGGTATCGACAGGCCATGGACGCGTGCCGATCTGCTGAAACTGCGCCAGTAATTGTCTGGCTGAAGGGTTCAATTGACCGAATAGAGGGCATTTGTGAATTCGGCCACGACAACGATTTTCAATATGCTAGCATGATCTGATAATCATCAAACAGGGCGCATCTCGTCCGGCTGCCGGGCGCCTTTCCCCTGCCCTGGCGAGCGATCCCTCGCCTTAATGTCAGGTGCGTGCACATCTCATGATCACAGATCGGTTTGGCTTCGGACACACCGCCACCCAGCGTTTCAGCACGGCTGCCGCACTCGGCGGCATCTGCTTTTTGCTGGCGCTTTTTTGTCTGCAGCTGATCGCAGTCAGCGGGGCGATCCCCCCACTGTGGTTACCCACTGCGCTGATGACCGTCATCGCTTTCCGTCTTAATTGGGCGGATGCGGCGTTAACGCTGCTGTTTTGCTTTATCTCGGTGATGCTCGCCAATACGCTGATGACCAGTCCTGCGTGGATTAACGTGCATTATGCGCTGATCCATCTGCTGCAGGCTGTACTGGGCGGCATGCTGCTGCGTCTGTTGCTAAACCGCCGGGCCCCGCTGGAAACGCTGTATGACTGGTGCAAGCTGCTGCTGGCAGCGGGTATTATCACGCCGTTCCTTGGCGGCTTTCTGGCGCTGTGGTTACTGGGCGGCAACGGCTCCTTTTTTGCCACCTGGGTTATCGCTGAAATCATCGGCATGCTGGCGATAGCACCGGTGTGTCTGCTGTGGCAGCCGCGCATGCTGCGACAACAAGTCAGCAGGCGCCAGCTGTTTGAAACGCTGCTGTGCATTGTGGTGTCACTCAGCGCCTGCTACGTGGCGCTGCGTTTTCTTCCCTGGCCGTTCACCTTCATTATCGTGATCCTCTTTACCTGCGCCGTGCGCTTGCCACGCTTTGCTGCTTTTGTGGTCTTTCTGGTCAACGCCGCGATGATTTCGGTGCTGTTGAGCCTGCAACTGGTGGTGCTGCATATTGATGCCGTCTGGCTAAGCCATACCGCGCTCTGGCTGCCATTTCTGCTAATCCTGTTGCCAAGCCATATGATGTCGCTGGTGATGCACTCCTTCCGCGCGGAAAAAGCACATATCAGCGAAAGCGAACTGCGATTCCGTCACGCCATGGAATATTCCACGATTGGCATGGCGATGGTCTCACCTGAAGGGCGCTGGCTGAGCGTCAACGACGCGCTCTGCCGGCTTCTTGGTTACCCACAGGCCGAACTGATGCAGATGACCTTTCAGCAGCTAACCCACCCGGACGACATCAGCAGCAATGTTGCTGCCATGCAGAGGATCCTCGCGGGTGAAGGCGACAATTATCTGATGGAAAAACGCTATATTCGGCGGGATGGCGAAACGGTCTGGGCCAACCTCTCCTCGTCGCTGGTGAGGAATAACAAAGGCGAACCGCTCTATTTTATTTCTCAGCTGCAGGATATTACCGAGCTGAAGCGCACTGAAGAGACCAATCGCTGCCTGATGGAGCGCGTGACCCAGGCCAACGCTGCGCTGTTTGCAGAGAAAGAGCGCATGCACATTACGCTCGATTCCATCGGTGAAGCGGTGATCAGCACCAATGAGGAGATGCTGGTCACCTTTATGAATCCGGTGGCGGAACGCATGAGCGGCTGGTCGCAAGAGGAGGCGGCGGGCAAGGCGCTGAGCGATATTCTGCACATTACCCGCGGCGTCAACGGCGCACGGATAGAAAACCTGCTGCTGTGCGCGCTGCCCGCCGACAAAACTGCGACTGAGGTGGATGAAGAGCTGGTGCTACATAGCGCGCATCATGAACAGTTTGATATTCAGTACAGCCTTACCCCGCTGAAAACCGAAGAGGGCCGCCATATCGGCACGGTAATGGTGATTCGCGACGTCAGCGAGTCACGCGAAACGCTGCGTCAGTTAACCTACAGCGCCTCTCACGATATTTTGACCCGCCTGCCCAATCGCGCCAGCTTTGAACAGCAGCTGCGACAGCTGTTGCAAAATATCAGCGGCAGTCAGCAGCACGTGCTGGTATTTATCGATCTTGACCGCTTCAAAGCGGTAAACGATACCGCCGGACACGCCGCAGGCGATGCGCTGCTGTGTGAGCTGTCAACGCTGATGCTGCATCATCTGCACGGCAATGACGTGATTGCCCGACTCGGCGGTGATGAGTTTGGCGTGCTGCTGCCGGACTGTACGCTGCGCAGCGCCAGCGATTTGATTCAGCGGCTGATTAACGCGGTCAATCATTACGCCTTTCAGTGGCAAGGTAACATTTATCAGGTGGGTGCCAGCGCGGGCATGACGCAAATCGACGCCACAAACTGCCAGAGCAGTGACGTGATGTCACAGGCGGATGCCGCCTGCTATCACGCCAAGCACAATGGTCGCGGCCAGCTGCAGGTTTATCAGCATCATCACGCCAGCATTGTCGCCCGACCGGCGTCAGCGCTGACCGCCGCCGAGGTAGAAAAAATGCCGATACGGCTGCTGAGCTGGGCGGTGACGCCACCGGGCAAAACGCAATCGGTGAGTTTTTATCTGCTGGAGGTAGAACGGCTGGCCGATGCCAGCTGGCCGCTGGATGAAAACAGCTGGCAGAACGCCCTGCAGGAAACCGCCCTGCAGCTCGCCTTCGATCGCAACCTGATGCGCCACTTTTTTGCTCACTATGCGCAGCCGCTGGCCAGCAAAGCCATCACGCTGGCGCTGCCCTTTACAGCGGCTGCGCTGCGTGACGAGGCGTTCGTTACCGAGTTACTTGCGCTGCTGCACGCCAGCCCGTTACCGCCCGCACAACTGATCGTGGTGATTGAAACAGCGGCACTGCTTGCCGACAGCAGCCGCCTGCCGCAGACGATAGCCCAGTTAAAACACAGCGGGTGTCGCATCATGCTGCAAAATTTTGGCCGCCACCTCGACGCCTTTAATCAATTTCACGGCGCAGCCATCGACTACATCATGATGTCACCCGATCTGGTGGCCACGGTTCACGCCAGCTTAATGGATGAAATGTTAGTCTCTATTATTCACGGCCAGGCAGAAAAGCGACAAATCATCACGCTGGCTGGCCCGGTAGAATTACCCGCTGCGCTGACCACGCTGAACACTATTGGCATTAATGGCGTATGGGGAAATGCGATTGGCGAGCGGCAACCGGTGCATCATTTAGTGCAAAACAGCTATTTCGCGATTAAGTAAAATACTCCAGAAATAACCGCTTACCGGCTATTTAATTGTGCGATAAGCGGAATAATCCTGGGAGCAGCAAATGAATAGTTAAGCCGGGCTTATCGGGTGACGGCATACGGCGGCAACCGGTGAAGAAAGCATCAAAACAATTAAGCAGTTATTTATTTTCATACTGCTATGATGCCTTTCCGCATATGCCAAAGGATATAGCAAACATGCACCTGATCGACCTCGGCCTGCGTGAGGTTTTGCTCTATGCATTTGCCTTTACGTTATTTATTCGCTTTACGCTTATCACTATCGGATGTTGTGGTATCTGGTCCGGCACCTCTATTATTGCCGCGGCACAGGGCGAACTTTATTATTATATTTTCGGCCTGGTCATCATTGGGTTAAGTATTGGTTTGCTGCTATTTAAACTGGATAGCTGGCGTGAAAAAGATCGGCGCAAACGGGTACCAGCCCGTGCTTATTCTGACCAGCACGACAAATCGCTTTTATAATTATCCGCGACATTGCCAACGCCGCCAGGCTGGGGTAAAGTCGCCCCCTTTTTTTCTGGAAGGGGAATGGGATGGCAATCGGCTTCGATTATGGAACAGCGAACTGTTCTGTCGCGGTAATGGAACAGGATCAGGCGCGTCTGTTGACGCTGGAAAACAACTCCCCTTACCTGCCTTCTATGCTCTGCGCGCCCACGCGCGAAGCGATCAGTGAATGGCTCTATCGCCACCATCAGGTCCCCACACCCGATACGGAAACCACCGCGTTGCTGCGTCGCGCGGTGCGTTTTAATCAGGAAGAAGACATTGAGGTCAATGCTGACAGCGTGCAGTTTGGCCTCGCTTCGCTGGCGCATTATATGGCGAACCCGGAAGATGTCTGGTTTGTGAAATCGCCCAAATCCTTCCTGGGTGCCAGCGGCCTCAAGCCGCAGCAGATTGCGCTGTTTGAAGATCTGGTCTGCGCCACCATGCTGCATATCCGCCAACTGGCTGAAAACGAATTGCAGCAGGAAGTGCGCCAGGCGGTGATTGGCCGACCGGTTAACTTTCAGGGATTAGGCGGCGACGACGCAAACCAACAGGCAGAGGGGATTCTGCAACGCGCGGCAACCCGTGCCGGCTTCAGCGACGTTCTGTTCCAGTTTGAGCCGGTTGCCGCCGGTCTTGATTTTGAAGCGACGCTGCAACGTGAAACGCGGGTGCTGGTGGTGGATATCGGCGGGGGTACCACCGACTGTAGCCTGCTGTTGATGGGCCCGCAGTGGCGCAAAAAACAGCAGCGTGAAGAGAGCCTGCTCGGGCACAGCGGCTGCCGCGTCGGCGGCAACGATCTCGACATCATGCTGGCCTTTAAGGAGCTGATGCCGCATCTCGGCCTTGGCGGACAGACCACCAAAGGCATCGCCCTGCCCGCGCTGCCGTGGTGGAACGCGGTAGCGATCAACGATGTACCAGCACAAAGCGACTTCTATTCCAGTGCCAGCGGCAAACAGCTGCGCGACCTGATTCATGATGCCGAACAGCCGGAGCAGGTAAAGCACCTGTTGAAAGTCTGGCAGCAGCGCCTGAGCTATCGGCTGGTGCGCGCCGCTGAAGAGAGCAAAATTGCGCTGTCCGATCGTTCATTGACCGCCAGCGAACTGGCGTTTATCACCCCAGATCTGCAGGCGGAGATCAGCGCGGCGAGCCTGGCGAATGCGATCCAGCAGCCGCTGCAGCGCATTCTGGAGCAGGTATCGCTGGCGCTGGCCACCAGCAGCGTGCGTCCGGATGTAATCTACCTGACCGGCGGCAGCGCGCGTTCGCCGCTGTTACGCCAGGCGCTTCAGGCGCAACTGCCCGATATACCACTGGCAACGGGTGATGACTTTGGTTCGGTGACGGCGGGCCTGGCCCGCTGGGCTGACGTGATGTTCTGAGGGTTGAGGCTGGCCCAGATAACCTGGGCCAGCAAATTAGCTAGTACGCGCTGGCGTCGGTCAGCGCGGCAATCTCTTCAGCAGAAAGCTGTAGCTTGATCGCCTTATGCAGCTCATCCAACTGCTGCAACGACGTGGCGCTGACGATCGGCGCGGTAATGCCCGGACGGGCAATCTGCCACGCCAGTGCAACCTGTGTTGGCGTCACGCTGTGCGCTTCAGCAACCCGATCCAACGCCGCCAGAATCTTCAGTCCACGCGCGTTAAGATATTTTTCCACTACGCCTTCGCCACGCTTGCTCTTGCTGGCATCTTCCGGCTGACGATATTTGCCGCTGAGGAAACCGCTGGCCAGCGAATAGTAGTTGATCACGCCAAGGCCATGCTCGCGCGCCACCTGCTCAAGACCACTTTCGTAGCCCTCGCGATCGTAGAGGTTATATTCCGGCTGCAGCGTCTCGTAGCGCGCCAGATTTTCACGCTCGCTGATGTTTAACGCCTCGCTCAGCCGTTCTGCACTGTAGTTCGATGCGCCAATGGCGCGCACTTTGCCCTCTTTGATCAACGCGTCAAATACCGCCAGCGTTTCCGCCAGCGGCGTATCCTGATCGTCACGGTGCGCCTGATAAAGGTCAATGTAGTCGGTTTGCAAACGGCGCAGCGAATCTTCCACTGCCTGACGAATATAGGCCGGTTTCAGTCCAGTTTTGCCCGGTGCCATTTCGATGCCGACCTTGGTCGCCAGCACGATATCCTGACGACGACCGCTTTTTTTCAGCCACTCGCCGATAATGGTTTCTGATTCACCGCCCTGATTGCCGGGCGCCCAGCGCGAGTAAACATCTGCGGTGTCGATGAACCAGAGCCCGCGCTCCAGCAGCGCATCAAGCAGGGTAAACGAGGTGTCACGATCGATGGTCCAGCCAAACACATTGCCACCAAACGTCAGGGCAGGAACCTGAATACCGCTGCGGCCAAGGGTTCGGGTTGAGGATGTTGTCATGGTGCTTCTCCTTGCAGATAAATGATAAGCGCGTCTATCAGCGTAGCAAAGAAAGCCGCTTTCCTTGCACGGGCGGATTGATAATACGTGCCAGATTATGAATACTTCCCGCGCCGCAGCCGTTATCCTTAATTCCTTCATCTTCTGGCCGCTATCGCTGGCTACACTACGTATTTCGGTCGGCAGCGGCGTCGCCTGGATTGCCTGAATTCTTTGCTGGAGAGCAACAGATACAATGAATGCCCAACCCCGTTTTCCCAAAAAAATCTTGCTGCTGGTGCTGCTGATCATCGTTGGTTTTGGCCTCTATTTTTACTGGCACAACAGCAGCGGCACGGCGGCAAAACCCGCGGCTGAATCACGAGCCGGGAAAGGCGGCGGCCGGGCGAATCGTCCGCTGGCGCCGGTGCAGGCCGCCACGGCGCAAACGCAGAGCGTGCCGCAGTATCTTACCGGCCTGGGCACGGTCACTGCCGCCAATACCGTAACCGTGCGCAGTCGGGTCGACGGGCAGCTGATGGCGCTGCACTTTACCGAAGGCCAACAGGTGCAGGCCGGGCAGCTGCTGGCGGAGATCGATCCGCGCGCCTGGCAGGTTGCGCTCACTCAGGCGCAGGGACAGCTGGCGAAAGATCAGGCGACGTTAGCCAACGCCCGTCGCGATCTGGCGCGCTTTGAAAAGCTGATCAAAAACAATATGGTCTCGCAGCAGGAGCTGGATACGCAGCGCTCGCTGATTGCCGAAACGCTGGGCACGCTGAAGGCCGATCAGGGCAATGTCGCCAGCGCGGAACTTAACCTGAGCTATAGCCGTATCACCGCGCCGGTCGCCGGCCGGGTTGGTCTGAAGCAGGTCGACGTCGGTAATTACATTACCAGCGGCGACACCACCGGCCTGGTGGTGATCACCCAAACGCATCCTATCGATGTGCTGTTCAGCCTGCCGGAAGAGAACATCAGCGCCATTTTGCAGGCGCAGAAAAGTGGCACAACGCTGCTGGTTGAAGCCTGGGATCGCAACAATAAAAATCTGCTCGCCAGCGGCACGCTGTTGAGCCTCGATAACCAGATCGATGTCACCACCGGCACCATCAAAATCAAAGCACGCTTTGAGAACCAGCAGGACACGCTGTTTCCCAACCAGTTTGTCAATGCGCGCCTCAAGGTCAACACATTACAGGATGCGGTCGTGATCCCGGTCGCGGCATTGCAGATGGGCAACGAAGGCAACTTTGTGTGGGTGGTAAACAGCGACAATCAGGTCAGTAAAAAAAGCGTGAAGGCGGGACCGCAGGATAATCGCCAGGTGGTGATAGATGCCGGCCTGCAGGCGGGCGACCGCGTGGTCACTGACGGCCTCGATCGTCTGACCGAAGGTGCGAAGGTGGAGATCATCGCCGCGCAAAGCACGCCGATCGCCCCCAGCCGCGCCACGCAGCCCGCGAAAGGAGCCCATTGATGGAGGTCATGCCTCAGGACAACAGCGGCGGGCCTTCACGTCAGTTTATTCTGCGGCCGGTTGCTACCACGCTGTTAATGGTGGCGATTTTACTGGCTGGTGTCCTTGGCTACCGCTTTTTACCGGTCTCAGCCCTGCCGGAGGTCGACTATCCCACGATTCAGGTGGTCACGCTTTATCCCGGCGCCAGCCCCGATGTGGTGACCTCGGCGATTACTGCGCCGCTTGAGCGCCAGTTCGGCCAGATGTCCGGCCTGAAGCAGATGGCGTCGCAAAGCGCCGGTGGCGCATCGGTGGTCACGCTCCAGTTTCAGCTGACGCTGCCGCTGGACGTGGCGGAGCAGGAAGTGCAGGCGGCGATCAACTCCGCCACCAACCTGCTGCCCAACGATCTGCCTAATCCGCCGGTGTACAGCAAGGTGAACCCCGCCGATCCACCGATCATGACCCTGGCCGTCACCAGCACCAGCATGGCGATGACCCAGGTGCAGGATATGGTGGAAACCCGCGTGGCGCAGAAAATTTCCCAGGTCAGCGGCGTTGGCCTGGTCACGCTTTCCGGCGGCCAGCGCCCGGCGGTACGGGTAAAAATGAATACCTCCGCGCTGGCAGCGCTGGGCCTGAGCAGCGAGCAGGTGCGCACGGCGATTGCCAATGCCAACGTCAATTCAGCAAAAGGCAGCCTTGACGGCCCGGAGCGCTCGATCACCCTCTCCGCCAACGATCAGATGAAATCGGCGGAAGATTATCGACAACTGATCGTCAGCTACAGCAACGGCGCGCCGGTGCGCCTTGGCGATGTCGCCAGCGTGGAACAGGGTGCAGAAAACCGCTGGCTCGGCGCGTGGGCCAACCGCCAGCAGGCGATTGTGCTTAACGTGCTTCGCCAGCCCGGCGCCAACATTATCGATACCGCGGACAACATCCGCGCCATGCTGCCCGCACTGACCGCGTCGCTGCCCAAATCGGTAGAGGTCAAGCTGCTGGCCGACCGCACCACCAACATTCGCGCCTCGGTAAACGATACGCAGCACGAGTTGCTGCTGGCGATGGCGCTGGTGGTGATGATTATCTACCTGTTTCTGCGTAACGTTCCGGCCACCATTATTCCGGCGGTGGCGGTGCCGCTGTCGCTGGTGGGCACCTTTGCCGTGATGTATCTGCTCGATTTCTCGGTGAATAACCTGACGCTGATGGCGCTGACCATCGCCACCGGTTTTGTGGTCGATGATGCCATCGTGGTCATCGAAAACATTTCGCGCTACATCGAAAAAGGCGAAACGCCGATGACGGCGGCGCTGAAAGGCGCGGGTGAGATCGGTTTTACCATTATCTCGCTGACCTTCTCGCTGATTGCGGTACTGATTCCGCTGCTGTTCATGGGCGATGTAATTGGCCGCCTGTTCCGCGAATTTGCCGTGACGCTGGCGGTGGCCATTCTGATCTCCGCTATCGTTTCGCTGACCCTGACGCCGATGATGTGCGCGCGCATGCTCAGCGCCGAATCGCTGCGCAAGCAAAACCGCTTCTCCCGCGCCACCGAAGCGCTGTTTGAACGGGTGATTGCCGCGTATGGCCGCCTGCTCAGCCGCGTGCTGAACCATCCGTGGCTGACGCTCGGTGTGGCGTTCGGCACCATGGTGCTCACCGTGCTGCTGTGGATCCTGATTCCGAAAGGCTTTTTCCCGCAGCAGGATAACGGCATTATTCAGGGCACCCTGCAGGCGCCGCAGTCAGTCTCTTACAGCAACATGGCGCAGCGCACCCAGCAGGTCGCTTCGATCATCATGAAAGATCCCGCGGTAGAGAGTCTGACCTCTTTCGTCGGCGTGGACGGCACCAATCCGGCACTGAACAGTGGCCGTTTGCAGATCAACCTCAAGCCGCTGGATCAGCGCGATGAGCGCATTCCCGAGGTCTCAGCGCGCCTGCAGCAGGCGGTGGCCGCCGTGCCGGGTGTGCAGCTCTGGCTGCAGCCAGTGCAGGATCTGACCATCGATACGCAGGCCAGCCGGACACCTTATCAGTTCACATTGCAGACCGGTTCGCTGGAATCACTGAGCAAATGGGTACCGGCGCTGCTGGAGAAGCTGGCCGCGGCACCGCAACTGCAGGAAGTGAGCAGCGACTGGCAGGATCGCGGGCTGGAAGCCTATGTGCGCGTCGATCGCGACAGTGCCAGCCGTCTCGGTATCAGCATGTCCGACGTCGATAACGCGCTTTATAACGCTTTTGGTCAGCGCCTGATCTCCACCATTTACACGCAGGCCAGTCAGTACCGCGTGGTGCTGGAGCAAAATAATGAACAGACGCCGGGTTTGGCCGCTCTGCAAACCATTCGTTTAACCAGCAGCGAAGGCGGCAGCGTGCCGCTCAGCGCCATTGCCCAGGTCGAGCAGCGGCATACCGCGCTGACCATCAATCATCTCGATCAGTTTCCATCGACCACCTTCTCTTTCAACGTGGCGCCCGGTTATTCGCTGGGTGAAGCGGTGGCAGCGGTCACGCAGGCAGAGCAGGATCTGGCGATGCCAGCGGATATCATGACCGAGTTTCAGGGCAGCACGCTGGCGTTTCAGGCGGCACTGGGCAGCACGCTGTGGCTGATTGTGGCGGCGATCTTTGCCATGTATATCGTGCTCGGCGTGCTGTACGAGAGCTTTATCCATCCGATCACCATTCTTTCCACGCTGCCCACAGCGGGCGTCGGCGCGCTGCTGGCGCTGATGCTGAGCGGCCATGAGCTCGATATCATCGCCATCATCGGTATTATCCTGCTGATCGGGATCGTAAAGAAGAACGCCATCATGATGATCGACTTTGCGCTGGCCGCTGAACGCGAACAGGGCATGCCGCCGCGCGAGGCGATTTTCCAGGCCTGCCTGCTGCGTTTTCGCCCGATTCTGATGACCACGCTGGCGGCACTGCTCGGCGCGTTGCCGCTGATGCTGAGCACCGGCATCGGCGCTGAGCTGCGCCGCCCGCTGGGTATTGCCATGGTGGGCGGGCTGATCCTCAGCCAGGTGCTGACGCTGTTTACCACGCCGGTGATTTACCTGCTGTTCGATCGCCTGGCACGCGCCACGCGCCGCCGCTTCCGCAGCGTGGAGGCGAAGTCGTGAAGTTTTTTGCGCTGTTTATCCACCGTCCGGTCGCGACGCTGCTGTTAACGCTGGCGATTGCGCTGGTTGGCCTGCTCGGCTTCCGCATGCTGCCGGTGGCACCGCTGCCGCAGGTGGATTTCCCGGTGATTCTGGTATCCGCTTCGCTGCCGGGAGCCTCGCCGGAAACCATGGCGTCGTCGGTGGCAACGCCGCTGGAACGCGCGCTGGGTCGCATCGCCGGGGTCAGCGAAATGACCTCCACCAGCTCGCTGGGCAGCACGCGCGTGATCATGGTGTTTGATTTTGAGCGCGACATCAACGGCGCCGCGCGCGACGTACAGGCGGCAATCAACGCCGCGCAGAGCCTGCTGCCCACTGGCATGCCGAGCCGCCCCACCTACCGCAAAATCAACCCGTCCGATGCGCCGATCATGATCATGACGCTGACCTCGGATGTGTACAATCCCGGCCAGCTGTACGATTACGCCTCAACGCAGCTGGCGCAAAAGCTGTCGCAAATCAACGGCGTTGGCGATGTCACCGTCGGCGGCAGTTCGCTGCCTGCGGTACGCGTCGCGCTCAACCCACAGGCGCTGTTTAATCAGGGTGTGTCGCTGGATGCGGTGCGCCAGTCGATTGCCGATGCTAACGTGCGGCGTCCGCAGGGCGCAGTGGAAGACAACCAGCAGCGCTGGCAGTTGCGTACTAACGACGAGCTAAAAACCGCCGCCGATTACATGCCACTGATCGTCCACTACAACAACGGCGCGGCGGTAAAGCTGCAGGATGTCGCCACCGTGGAGGATTCGGTGCAGGATCTGCGTAACGCCGGTATGTCCAGCGGCGAACCGGCAATCCTGCTCATCATCCGCAAATCGCCAGATGCCAACATTATCGATACCGTGGATCGCATTCGCCAGCAGATGCCGGAACTGCACGACATTATTCCGGCGGCAATCTCGCTGGATATCGCACAGGATCGTTCCCCCACCATCCGCGCCTCGCTGCACGAAGTGGAACAGTCGCTGGTGATTGCGGTGATTCTGGTGATCGCGGTGGTGTTTGTGTTCCTGCGTTCCGGCCGCGCCACGCTGATTCCTGCCGTTGCGGTGCCGGTATCGCTGATCGGTACCTTTGCTGCCATGTACCTGTGCGGTTTCAGCCTGAATAATCTGTCACTGATGGCGCTGACCATCGCCACCGGCTTTGTGGTCGATGATGCCATTGTGGTGCTGGAGAATATTGCCCGCCATGTTGAAGCGGGCATGAAACCCCTACCTGCGGCGCTACAAGGGGTCCGTGAAGTCGGTTTTACCGTGCTCTCGATGAGCCTGTCGCTGATTGCGGTATTTTTCCCGCTGTTAATGATCGGCGGGCTGATTGGCCGCTTTTTCCAGGAGTTTGCCATTACGCTGTCGGTGGCGATCGTCATCTCCCTGTTTATCTCGATTACGCTGACGCCGATGATGTGTGCCCGCCTGCTGAAACCGCAGACGGAAAAACAGGCACCGCGCGGCTTTACCCGGCTGTTGGCTCAGCTGCAACAGGGCTATGGCCGGTCATTGCAGTGGGTGCTGAATCACAGCCGCTGGACCCTGCTGGTGTTACTCGCCACCGTGGCGCTCACCGGCTGGCTGTTTGTTTCCATTCCCAAAACCTTTCTGCCTGAGCAGGATACTGGCCGCCTCAACGGCTTTATCTCTGCCGATCAGAGCATCTCGTTTCAGGCAATGCGCGGCAAGCTGCAGGACTTCATGCGCATTGTGCATGCCGATCCGGCGGTGGAGAGCGTGGTGGGCTTTACCGGCGGATCACGCACCAACAGCGGATCGATGTTTATCTCACTGAAGCCACTGAGTGAACGCAAAGAAAGCGCCCAGCAGGTGATCGCGCGGCTGCGTGAGGCGCTGGCAAAAGAGCCGGGCGCCAGCCTTTACCTCTCGGCGGTGCAGGATATTCGCGCCGGGGGCCGTGAAGCTAACGCCAGCTATCAGTACACGCTGTTGTCGGACGATCTCGATGACTTACGCACTTGGGAGCCGAAGATTCGCCAGGCATTTTCCGCCCTGCCCGAGCTGGCCGACGTTAACTCCGATCAGCAGGACAAAGGCAGCGAAATGGCGTTGATCTACGATCGTGCCAGCATGGCGCGCCTCGGCATTGACGTTGCCGACGTCAACGGTTTGCTGAATAACGCCTTTGGTCAGCGGCAAATCTCCACCATTTACCAGCCGCTGAACCAGTACAAAGTGGTGATGGAGGTGGATAACCGTTACACCCAGGATATCAGCGCGTTGCAGCAGATGTTTGTAATCAACAAAGAGGGCAAGGCGATTCCGCTGTCGTGGTTTGCCAGCTGGCAGCCCGCCAACGCGCCGCTGTCGGTGAACCATCAGGGTCTGTCAGCGGCTTCGACCATCTCGTTTAACCTGCCCGATGGCGTGGCGCTCTCCGCGGCGTCAGACGCTATCGACCGCAGCATGACCGCGCTAGGCGTGCCTTCCAGCGTGCGCGGTAGTTTTGCCGGTACTGCTCAGTTATTTGAGCAGTCGCAAAGCAGTCAGATCTGGCTGATTCTCGCCGCCATTGCCACGGTTTATATTGTGCTGGGCATTCTCTACGAGAGCTATGTTCATCCGCTGACCATTCTGTCGACGCTGCCGTCAGCGGGTGTAGGCGCGTTGCTGGCGCTGGAGCTGTTTGACGCGCCGTTCAGCCTGATCGCCCTGATTGGCATTCTGCTGCTGATCGGCATCGTCAAGAAAAACGCCATCATGATGGTCGATTTTGCGCTTGAAGCGCAGCGCCGCGACAATCTCAGCTCGCGCGAGGCGATTTTTCAGGCCTGTCTGCTGCGCTTCCGTCCGATTCTGATGACCACGCTGGCGGCGCTGTTGGGCGCGCTGCCGCTGGTGCTCTCCTCCGGTGACGGCGCTGAATTGCGCCAGCCACTGGGCATCACCATTGCGGGCGGGCTGATCATGAGCCAGCTGTTGACGCTGTACACCACGCCGGTGGTCTATATCTATATGGATAAACTTCGGCGGCGGCGGCCTGCGCTTTCCCCTCATCAGGCCAACCCATGAGCAACGGGCCACGGCCCCTGAATCAACGGAGGACTTCATGATGAATACTCAGCCGGCGACGGTGCGCTGGCAGCTGTGGATTGTCGCGTTTGGCTTTTTTATGCAGACGCTGGATACCACCATTGTTAATACCGCCCTGCCCGCCATGGCGCGCGATCTCAATGTTGATCCGCTGAATATGCATTCGGTGATCGTCTCTTATGTGCTGACCGTGGCGATCATGCTGCCGGTCAGCGGCTGGCTGGCGGACCGCGTTGGCGTGCGCAACGTGTTCTTCAGCGCCATTGTGCTGTTCAGCCTCGGTTCGCTGCTCTGCGCGTTGGCCGGTACGCTGGATCAACTGGTGATGGCGCGCGTGGTTCAGGGCATTGGCGGCGCCATGATGGTGCCGGTTGGCCGCCTGACGGTGATGAAGATTGTGCCGCGCGATCAATACATGGCTGCGATGACCTTTGTCACGCTGCCGGGACAGATTGGCCCGCTGGTTGGCCCGGCGCTGGGCGGCGTGCTGGTTGAGTATGCCAGCTGGCACTGGATCTTCCTGATTAACCTGCCGGTCGGCATTGTGGGCGCCATCGCCACGCTAAAGCTGATGCCCAACTACCGCATGAAAACCCGGCGCTTTGACTTTCTCGGCTACCTGATGATTGCCGCCGGGATGGCCACGTTGACCCTGGCACTGGATGGCCAACACGGCAGTTCAGGTCCGGCGCTGCTGCCTGGCGTGCTGATTCTGGTGGGCATCTTTTCGCTGCTGTTCTATCTGATGCATGCCCGCAACAACAACAATGCGCTGTTCAGCCTGCGACTGTTTGAAAATCGCATCTATTCTATTGGCCTGCTGGGCAGCCTGACCGGCCGCATCGGCAGTGGCATGCTGCCCTTTATGACGCCGCTGTTTTTGCAGCTTGGTATGGGTTACACGCCGTTTCACGCCGGGCTGATGATGATTCCGATGGTGCTCGGCAACATGGGCATGAAGCGCGTGGTGGTGCAGATCGTCAACCGCTTCGGCTACCGTCACGTGCTGGTCGGCTCCACCATTGCGCTCGCCGCCGTGGTGGCGCTGTTTCCGCTGGTAGCACTGTTGGGCTGGACCTGGGCGCTGCCGGTGGTGCTGTTTCTGCAGGGCATGGTTAACGCCATTCGTTTCTCCTCGATGAATACCCTGACGCTGAAAACGCTGCCGGATGAACTCGCCTCGAGCGGCAACAGCCTGCTGTCGATGATCATGCAGCTGTCGATGAGCATCGGTGTGACCGTGGCGGGTCTGTTGCTGGGCGCCTTCGGCCATCCGGCCGTTGCCGACAGCGGCGCCGTGCATCACACCTTTGTTTATACCTATCTCTGCATGGCGGTGGTGATCGTGCTGCCCGCGCTGGTGTTCTGGCGCGTGCCTTCCGATATCGGCGCGAACGACGTGCTGCCGCGCCGGGGTAAATCCGTATGAATGCGCTGCGTTTAGGCATCAGCGGCAAGCTGTTTCTGGCCATTTTCTCCACCTGCATGCTGGTGCTGATCACTATGCACTGGGGCGTGCGCCTGAGCTTTGAGCACGGCTTTGTCGATTACATCAAGCGCGGCAACGAACAGCGCCTGCAAATGCTCAGCAGCGCGCTGGCCGAACAGTATGAGCAGCATGGCAACTGGGATTTTCTGCGCAACAACGATCGGCTGGCCTTTGGCATCCTGCGCTCGCTGGAGCAGAACCCTGACAGCAGCAGCCAGCTACCGCCGCACGGCTGGCGCACGCAGTTCTGGATTATCGATCAGCAGTACCGCGTGCTGGTTGGCCCGCGCTCGCCGGTGCCGCCGGAAGGTTCACGGCAAAAAATCACCACCAGCAATAAAAAGGTGGTGGGCTGGGTGATCGGCTCGCCGCCGGAGCGACTGACGCGCAGCACTGATATCAACTTCGATCAGCAGCAGCGACGTACCAGCTGGCTGATCGTCGGGCTCTCGACACTGGTGGCGGCGCTGGTCACCTGGCTCATGGCGCGCGGTCTGCTGGCGCCGGTCAGACGGCTGGTTGAAGGCACGCACCGGCTGGCGGCGGGCAATTTCTCCAGTCGGGTGGAAGTGGGCAGCCGCGATGAACTCGGTCAGCTGGCGCAGGATTTTAACCTGCTGGCCGGTTCGCTGGAAAAAAATGAGCAGATGCGTCGCGCCTTTATGGCTGACATTTCTCATGAGCTGCGCACGCCGCTGGCGATCCTGCGTGGCGAGCTGGAAGCGATGCAGGATGGTGTGCGTAAACTGACGCCGGAGGCACTCGCCTCGCTGCAAATGGAAGTGACCACGCTGACCAAACTGGTGGATGACCTGCACCAGCTGTCGCTCTCCGATGCAGGCGCGCTGGCCTACCGTAAACAGCAAACCGATTTGGTGGCGCTGGTTGAACTGGTGGCGGGCAGCTTTCAGTCGCGTTTTGCGGCACATTCGCTGCGGCTGACGCTGGATCTACCCGACGAAGCGCCGTTTTTTGGCGATGCCGATCGCCTGATGCAGCTGTTCACCAATCTGATGGAGAACAGCCTGCGCTACACCAACAGCGGCGGTGAGCTGCGCGTCAGTCTGCACCAGACGGGTTCACGCTGGCAGCTGCGCTTTGCTGACAGCGCGCCGGGCGTGGAAGAGCATCAGCTGCACCACTTGTTTGAACGTTTTTATCGTACCGAAAGCTCACGCAATCGGGCCAGCGGCGGGTCAGGTCTGGGCCTGGCGATCTGCAAAAATATCGCCGAAGCGCACGATGGCACGCTCTCTGCGACGCACTCTGATTCAGGTGGACTGGAAATCACGCTAGACTTGCCCTATCTCCCCTGACGAAGTGACAATATGAGCCAGCAATATTATGAACCGCTGATCCTGGTGGTGGAAGATGAACCCAAGCTTGCCCAGCTGATGATCGATTATCTTCAGGCGGCGAATTTCCGTACCCACCACATCGCCCGCGGCGATGAGGTGATTGACTCTGTGCAACAGACGCCGCCCGATCTGCTGCTGCTTGATTTGATGCTGCCGGGCAAAGATGGCCTGTCGATTTGTCGAGATATCCGCCGTTTTTCCGAGCTGCCGATTATTATGGTGACGGCAAAAATTGAGGAGATCGACCGGCTGCTGGGGCTGGAAATCGGTGCCGATGATTACATCTGTAAGCCGTTCAGCCCACGAGAAGTGGTGGCGCGGGTCAAAACCATTCTGCGCCGCTGCAAGCCAAAACCGGAAGAAGTGGCCCAGGCTTCGCTGCTAAAAATTGATGAAAGCCGCTTTCAGGCGAGCTGGCGCGAACAGCCGATCGATCTCACGCCCGCTGAGTTTCGGCTGCTGAAAACGCTGTCGCTGGAACCGGGCAAGGTCTTCTCCCGCGAGCAGCTGCTGAACCACCTTTATGATGATTATCGCGTGGTCACCGATCGTACCATCGACAGCCACATCAAAAACCTGCGGCGCAAGCTGGAGCTGCTGGATGCCGACCAGCCGTTTATCCGCGCGGTATATGGCATGGGCTATCGCTGGGAAGCGGATCTCTGTCATTTGATCTGACGCATTGCTTTTTCACCCTGCCCCTATTTAAAATCCCTGCCTTTTGTGGGGCGACTCGATCGCCCCTGCTGACCTGACATCAGACTGAGACATTATGTTTAAACCGGAACTGCTCTCTCCGGCCGGGACGCTGAAAAACATGCGTTATGCGTTTGCCTATGGCGCAGACGCGGTATATGCCGGCCAGCCACGTTACAGCCTGCGCGTGCGAAACAATGAATTTACCCATGAGAATCTGGCTATCGGTATCGCCGAGGCGCATCAGCTGGGCAAAAAATTCTACGTGGTGGTCAACATCGCGCCCCATAACGCCAAGCTGAAGACTTTTATCCGCGATCTGGCGCCGGTGATCGCCATGCAGCCAGACGCCCTGATCATGTCCGATCCCGGCTTGATCATGCTGGTGCGTGAGGCCTTCCCTCAGATGGCGATTCATCTGTCGGTGCAGGCCAACGCGGTAAACTGGGCGACGGTGAAGTTCTGGCAACAGATGGGGCTGACGCGGGTGATTTTGTCGCGCGAACTGTCGCTGGAGGAGATTGCGGAGATTCGTCAGCAGGTGCCGGAGATGGAGCTGGAAATCTTTGTCCACGGCGCCCTCTGCATGGCCTATTCCGGCCGCTGCCTGCTGTCCGGCTACATCAATAAACGCGATCCCAATCAGGGGACCTGCACCAACGCCTGCCGTTGGGAATACAAGGTGCAGGAAGGCAAACAGGATGATGCGGGCAATATCGTTCATCAATATCAACCCATTCCGGTCACCACCGTTGCACCGACGCTGGGCGAAGGCGCGCCGACCGATCGGGTATTTATGCTGGAAGAGGCGATGCGTCCCGGCGAATACATGCCTGCCTTTGAGGACGAGCACGGCACTTACATCATGAACTCAAAAGATCTGCGCGCCGTGGCCCACGTAGAGCGGCTGAGCCAGATGGGCGTGCATTCGTTAAAAATCGAGGGTCGCACCAAATCTTATTACTACTGTGCACGCACGGCGCAGGTCTATCGACGAGCCATTGATGACGCGGCGGCCGGCAAGCCCTTTGACAGCAGCCTGCTGGATACGCTGGAAGGCCTGGCGCATCGCGGTTATACCGAAGGATTTTTACGTCGTCATACCCATGACAGCTACCAGAATTACGAGCGTGGTCATTCGGTTTCCGAGCGTCAGCAGTTTGTCGGTGAGTTCAGCGGCCAGCGCCGTGGCCCGCTGGCTGAAGTGGCGGTGAAAAATAAGTTCTGTTTGCACGACAGCCTTGAGCTGATGACGCCGCAGGGCAACGTGAACTTTGTGCTGTCACAGATGGAAAACGCCAAAGGGGAAAGCGTTGAGGTGGCACCGGGTGACGGTCATCGGGTGTGGCTGCCCCTGCCGGAAGATGTACCGCTTGAATACGCGTTATTGATGCGTAACCTGCAAAATGGTAACAATCACGGCGGGTAGTGGCCGTTTCGTTAAGGATTTAGAATGCGGTCACAAACTTCAATAGCACAATTCGTTATTATTGCGCCTGCTTCCAACGAGCAATAACGAAGGCAAGCTTTAAGCTCCACCTCATTCGCCCGCCCGGCTCCCCCGTGCGGGTTTTCTTTTTTTTGTCGCCTCACCATCCGCATTCTATAAATAGATTATCCCCATGTGTCTCTTTCCTGGCCTGTGCTATAACCTCATCATGATTCATGCGGGAACAAGGAAATAAGAATGGAAAATGGCTCACTGACGCTCATTATTCTCAATGGAAAAGGCGCGGGCAATGACGAACTGCGCGAGGCGATTAGCACGCTGCGGGAAGAAGGTTTTGATATCGCCGTGCGCGTAACCTTTGAATCGGGCGATGCATTGCGCTACGTCGAAGAAGCGATCGCGCTGGGCGCGGCCACCGTGGTGGCTGGCGGCGGTGATGGCACCATTAATGAGGTCGCTACCGCGCTGGCACAGCGTGAACCCCGCGATTATCCGGTGCTTGGTATTTTACCGCTGGGCACCGCTAACGATTTCGCGACCAGCGCCGGCATTCCTGAAGAGATGGAGGCGGCGCTGCGTCTGGCGCTTCGCGGCAAGGCGACCAAAATCGATCTCGCTCGGGTCAACCAGGATCGCTATTTTATCAATATGGCGACCGGCGGTTTTGGTACGCGCATCACCACCGAAACGCCGGAGAAGTTAAAGTCGGCGCTGGGCGGCGTGTCTTACTTTATTCACGGCCTGATGCGCATGGATCAGCTGAAAGCCGACCGCTGCAAAATTGAAGGTCCGGATTTTAGCTGGCAGGGTGACGCGCTGGTGATCGGCATCGGCAATGGCCGTCAGGCTGGCGGTGGTCAGCGGCTCTGCCCGCAGGCGTTGATCAACGACGGGCTGCTTACCCTGAGCGTGGTGACTTCGCAAGAGTTGCTGACGACGCTGCTGCACTCGCTGACCAGCGATGATGAAAACCCCAACGTGGTCACGACCTCACTGCCGTGGCTGACCATCCGTTCGCCCAACGAGATGACCTTTAACCTCGACGGCGAGCCGCTTTCTGGCACCGAGTTTCGCATTGAGGTGATGCCAAAAGCGCTGGCATGCCGTTTGCCACCGCAATGTGAGTTATTGGCATAGTTGTTCTGCCTGGCAGGCAGCCTGGCTTAAGGTCTTAAGGTCAAAGGCCATTTCGTTCTGCCTGAAGGCAGCCCGTTAAGTGCCAGGTCAATGACTATTTCGTTCTGCCCTTCGGGCCGCCCGTTAAGTGCCAGGTCAACGGCTATTTCGTTCTGCCCTTCGGGCCGCCCGAGCAGGGGCGGCAGTCGCCCCGCCCCTGCACCCCGGCTATCCGGCAAACACAACCGCCCGCTCCACGGGTTCCTTCGTCAATTCACATTTCTTCACGGACCAGTCGCGATTCGCTCCTGCTCAACGCTCCCTTGTCCCGCCATCCATGGCGGAACATCCTAAAATGTTCATCTCCTCAGCGGTGGTGATGCCTCCTCAAAGTCAAAACCCAGGTCAAAACCTAAAATACCTAAAAAACCTAAACAAAGAACAAAGAACAAAGAACAAAGAACAAAGAACAAAGAACAAAGAACAAAGAACAAAGAACAAAGGACAAAGGACAAAGAATTTAACTTTAATAAAGCGCTTCAAATTTTAATTGAAAGCTACAACCTCCTGAACTTCTATACAAATATGGCGTTATTCAATTCTCATTTTTATCTTTAGATACGTAGGTTGTGGACAAACTAGCTGATTGGATAGCTAATTTTTAATTAGCTTTTAGCTTTTAGCTTTTAGCTTTTAGCTTTTAGCTTTTAGCTTTTAGCTTTTAGCTTTTAGCTTTTGGCTTTTGGCTTTTGGCTTTTGGCTTTTGGCTTTTGGCTTTTGGCTTTTGGCTTTTGGCTTTTGGCCTTTGGCCTTTGGCCTTTGGCCTTTGGCCTTTGGCCTTTGGCCTTTGGCCTTTGGCCTTTGGCTTTTGGCTTTTAGCTTTTAGCTTTTTAAGAGTCTTTCATCTTTTCGATTTTGACCTGGGTTTTGACCTTGAGGAGGCATCACTACCGCCGAGGAAAAAGCATTTTCCAGGGCGAGCCGCAGGGAAGCGGCGAGAAGGCGCGCTGAGCTGGGAGCGAATCGCGCCTGGTCCGTCAGGAAAAGGGTTTTGCTGAGGGAAGCCGCGCAGCGGGCGGTTGTGTTTGCCGGATAGCGCGGGTGCAGGGCCGGGGCGACTGCCGGCCCTGCTCGGGCTGCCTTCAGGCAGAACGAAATAGCCTTTGACCTGGCTTTTGACCTGGCCCTTAACAGGCCACCTGCCTTCAGGCAGAACGAAATGGCCGGTGACCTGGCCCTTAAAAAGGCCGCCTGCAAGGCAAAACGCCCTGCAGCCGTCTGCGCAACACTCCCCCGCCTGACTGGCGCCCCCCATTTTGTGAATCCCTTCACATCTCTGCAACACCAACTTGTATGGTAGTATTTATGCGCGTATTTTTTCATCATTGATCGCAGCGATAAGGCGCTAAAGATGAAAATTGTTAAAGCGGAAGTGTTTGTCACCTGTGCGGGCAGAAATTTTGTCACCCTGAAAATCACCACCGATGAGGGTTTAACTGGCGTCGGTGATGCCACGCTCAACGGGCGTGAACTGCCGGTGGCTTCTTACCTGAAAGATCACGTTTGTCCGCAGCTGATCGGCCGCGATGCCCATCAGATCGAAGATATCTGGCAGTTCTTCTATAAAGGCGCCTACTGGCGTCGCGGTCCGGTCACCATGTCAGCTATTTCGGCGGTGGATATGGCGCTGTGGGATATCAAAGGCAAAGCCGCCAATATGCCGCTGTACCAGTTGCTGGGTGGCGCTTCGCGCACCGGCGTGATGGTCTATTGCCACACCACCGGCCACAGCATTGACGAAGTAATGGACGATTACGCGAAGCATAAAGAGCTGGGTTTCAAAGCAATTCGCGCCCAGTGCGGCGTGCCAGGGATGAAAACCACCTACGGCATGGCCAAAGGCAAAGGGCTGGCCTATGAACCTGCCACCAAAGGCAACTGGCCGGAAGAGCAGCTCTGGTCCACGGAAAAATACCTCGATTTTACGCCGAAGCTGTTTGCCGCTATTCGCGATCGCTTCGGCTTTGACGAGCATCTGCTGCATGACATGCACCATCGCCTGACGCCGATCGAAGCGGCGCGTTTTGGCAAGAGCGTCGAAGATTATCGCCTGTTCTGGATGGAAGATCCGACCCCTGCCGAGAATCAGGAATGTTTCCGCCTGATCCGCCAGCATACGGTGACGCCCATTGCCGTCGGCGAAGTGTTCAACAGCATCTGGGATTGCAAACAGCTGATTGAAGAGCAGCTGATTGACTATATCCGTACCACTATCACCCACGCTGGCGGCATTACCGGCATGCGCCGTATTGCCGATTTTGCCGCACTTTATCAGGTGCGCACCGGTTCGCACGGGCCGTCCGATCTCTCGCCTGCCTGCATGGCAGCCGCGCTGCATTTCGACCTGTGGGTACCTAACTTTGGCGTGCAGGAGTACATGGGCTATTCCGAGCAGATGATGGAACTGTTTGATGCCAGCTGGAGCTTTGATAATGGCTATATGCATCCCGGCAACAAGCCTGGTCTTGGCATTGAGTTCAATGAAAAGCTGGCCGCTAAATATCCCTATGAACCCGCTTATTTGCCGGTCGCTCGCCTGGAAGATGGCACCCTGTGGAACTGGTAAGGAGGCAAAATGAAAAGTGTGGTGATTGAACGTCCCGGCGAACTGCAACTGGCGCAACGCGCCGATCTCCAGCCCGCTCACGGCGAGGTGCGCGTTAAGGTGAAGTTTGCCAGCATCTGTGGATCCGATGTGCATATCTGGCACGGTCACAATCCGTTTGCCAAATATCCACGCGTGATTGGCCATGAGTTTTTTGGCGTGATCGATGCGGTAGGCGATACGGTTGACAGCCGCCGTATCGGCGAGCGCGTGGCGGTGGACCCGGTGGTAAGCTGCGGCCATTGCTATCCCTGCTCGGTGGGCAAGCCCAACGTCTGCAGCACGCTGCAGGTGATCGGCGTGCATCGTGATGGCGGCTTCAGCGACTACGCGGTGGTGCCCGCCGCTAACGCCTATCCGCTGCCGGACAACATTCCTGACCGACTTGCCAGCCTGGTGGAACCTTTCACTATTGCTGCCAACATCACCGCTTATCTGCAACCCCAGCCGCAGGACACCGCGCTGGTTTACGGCGCAGGTCCCATGGGACTGACCGCGATTCAGGTGCTGAAAGGCGTTTACGGCGTAAAACGCGTGCTGGTTGTCGATCGCCTGGCGGAACGCCTGCAGCTGGCGATAGAGAACGGTGCCGATCAAGCCTTTAATAACGCGGACATTCCGCTGACGGCGCAGCTGGAAGGCGTGCAGCCCACGCTGATTATCGATGCCGCCTGCCATCCTTCGATTATGGCGGAAGCGGCGGCGCTGGCCTCACCCGCTGCGCGTATCGGCCTGCTCGGTTTTTCCGGCGAGCCATCAACCATTACACAGCAGAGCCTGACCAGTAAAGAGCTGTCGCTGTTTACCTCGCGGCTCAACAGCAAGCGGTTCCCGCAGGTAATCGGCTGGATGGAGCAGGGGCTGATTCAGCCTGAAAAGCTGGTAACGCACTATTTTCCGCTGCACGACATCGAACAGGCGATGACGCTGTTTGAAAAAGATCCGCGCACCTGCTGCAAGGTGATTTTGCAGATGTCGTAATACTCGCTCAACCCTGGGCAAACAGGCCGAATCGCTTCGGCTCAACACAACAACAAACGCCTCATATTCTTCAGGTTGCGGACCACGCTGGCATCCACGCGCCGGGCGCGTCCGCACGCTGAATAATGAAGGGGTTGAACAGTCGATGACGGAGTTTCTATGTTTAAGAATCTACGCTGGACCCTCGTACTGCTGCTTTTCCTGGTGTACATGATCAACTATCTCGATCGCGTGGCGCTGTCACTGACGGTGCCGATGATCGAGAAAGATCTGCTGCTCAACGCTGAGCAGTTCGGCCTGATCTTTGGCAGCTTCTTCTTCGGCTACGCCATCTTTAACTTTGTTGGCGGCCTGGCGACCGATAAGTTCGGCCCGACGCTGGTACTCGGCCTGGCGGTGGGACTGTGGTCGCTGTTCTGCGGCCTGACTGCGGTAGCCACCGGCTTCTGGTCGATGCTGATCCTGCGCGTGCTGTTCGGGATGGCCGAAGGGCCCATCTGCGCCTCGGCGAATAAAGCGATCAACGGCTGGTTTCCGAAGAAACAGGCGGCCACCGCCATGGGGCTGCTCAGTGCCGGTTCGCCTTTGGGCGGCGCTATTGCTGGCCCGATTATCGGCTATCTGGCGCTGGGCTTTGGCTGGCGTCCGGCGTTTGTCATCATCTGCCTGATTGGCGTGGTGTGGATGGCGGCGTGGTTCTTTATTGCCGCCGACAACCCGGCGAAAAGCAAGCGTGTCTCGGCGGAAGAGCGTTCGTTGATTGAACGCCTGAAGGCGGAGCAGCAAACTGCGGCGGAAGAAGCCAGCGAAGCGTCGCACGGTCTCGCGCACTATCTGCGTCAGCCGATCATCCTCGTTACCGCCTTTGCTTTCTTCTGCTACAACTACATTTTGTTCTTCTTCCTGAGCTGGTTCCCGGCCTATCTGGTGCAGGCGCACGGCCTGGATATCAAGGCGATGAGCATCACCACCATGATCCCGTGGATCGTCGGTTTTGTTGGCCTGGCGCTGGGCGGCTGGATTTCCGATAAAATCTTTAACATTACCGGCAAGTTACTGCTTTCCAGAAAAATTGTGCTGGTGTTCTCATTAATGGCGGCGGCGATTTGTGTCGCGCTGGCGGGAACGGTAAAAGAGGTCAACTCTGCGGTTATCATGATGTCGGTGTCGATTTTCTTCCTCTACATCACCGGTGCCATTTACTGGGCGATTATTCAGGACGTGGTGCATAAAAGCCGGGTCGGCAGCATCAGCGGCTTTATTCATCTGGTCGGCAGCCTGTCCGGCATCATCGGCCCGGTGGTCACTGGCTTTATCGTGCATCATACCGGCAAATTCGACAGCGCCTTCGTGCTGGCGGGCGTGGTCGCCGCGGTCGGTGCGCTGCTGGTGCTGTTTGTGATTAAAGAGCCAAAAGCCACGACCAAACCCGTTTCGATTTAACCTGACCCGGGCGCGCCCGTCGCGCCCCTGTTGTAAAAAGGATGAACTATGTTGGCCGTCGATAAGCTCCCCTCTTCCACGCTGTTGCCAGGTTACGATCGTTCCCGCCTGAAAACCCGCATGCTGCACATCGGCTTTGGTGCCTTTCACCGCGCGCATCAGGCGGTCTGCACCGATAAGCTGGCCAGTGAACATCACAGCGACTGGGGCTACTGCGAAGTAAACCTTAACAGCGGTGAATTGATCGCCGCACTGCGTGAGCAATCCCTGCTGTACAGCGTGACCGAACTGGCCGATGACTCACGCCATACGCGGGTGGTTGGCGTCATTACCGCCGCGCTGCACGGCAAAGGCGACGGTATTGAGACGGTGATTGAGGCGATGTGCCAGCCCGATATCGCTATCGTCTCAATGACGGTAACGGAAAAAGGCTACTGCTATCAGCCAGCAACCGGTCAGCTGAACCTGCAGCATCCCGACATTCAGCATGACCTGGCGCACCCACAGCATCCGGTTTCCCTGCCCGGCGTGATTCTGGCGGCGATTGCCCGACGCCATGAGCGCGGCCTGCCGCCGTTTAGCGTGATGTCCTGCGACAATATGCCGGAGAATGGCCACGTCACGCGCAACGTAATTCTGCAGCTGGCACAGGCGCAGGATGCGCAGCTGGCGACCTATATCGCCGACGCGCTGACCTTTCCTTCCACTATGGTGGATCGCATCGTGCCTGCCATGACCGATGAGGCGCTGACCTCGCTGAGCGAGACGCTGGGCAGCTACGATCCGGTGGCGGTCTCCTGTGAGCCTTTTTTCCAGTGGGTGATCGAAGACAATTTTGTCAACGGTCGTCCGGCCTGGGAGAAAGCGGGTGCCGAGCTGGTCAGTGACGTGCTGCCGTTTGAAGAGATGAAGCTGCGCATGCTCAACGGCAGCCACTCATTTCTCGCCTACCTCGGCTACCTTGCCGGTTATGAACACATCAGCGACTGCATGGCGGACGGCGATTTCCGCCTGGCGGCGCGTAAGCTGATGCTGGATGAACAGGCACCGACGCTGCGCACGCCGGATGTCGATCTGGTGGCCTACGCGGATTCGCTGCTGGCGCGTTATGAAAATCGCGCCATTAAACACCGCACCGGACAGATTGCCACCGACGGCACGCAGAAGCTGCCGCAGCGTTGGCTCGACAGCATTCGCTGGCACATCGCGCAAGGCAGCGCGTATCCGTTACTGGCGCTCGGCGTGGCAGCGTGGATTCGCTATGTCGGCGCCGTTGACGAACAGGGCAACGCCATTGAGGTGCGTGATGCCATGAAGAGTGAACTGGCAGAGCGCGTGGCGGCCAGTGCAGAAGGCGAAGCGCGGGTCGCAGCGCTGCTGGGCATCGAATCAATATTTGGTGAGGATTTGCCGCACAACGCCGATTTTGTCGCGCAGGTAAATGATTGTTATCAGCAGCTACTGCGTCAGGGCGCGCGGGCCACGGTGGCGCAGGCGGTGGCAAACGGCTGAAACGGAAAGCGCTGGCGCTGGCGATAAGGGCTGTTTAGACTAGCGGTGCCCGTTTGGGCACCCTTTTTTTATCAAAGCAGGCTCTGTTGCCGCCAGCCACTATAGGGATGTTGCGCATGTCGATTGCCTATACCATTACGGCTTCTGAGCCGGTCAATCAGCAGATCTATCGCTATCTGCGTCAGGAGATTGTCACCTGCATTATTCCTCCCGGTTCGCTGCTGTCGGAAAAAGAGGTCTCCGCGCGGTTTGATGTTTCACGTCAGCCGGTGCGGGAAGCCTTTATCAAGCTGGCGGAAGCGGGCCTGGTGCAGGTCCTGCCACAGCGTGGCACCTTTGTGCGTAAAATCTCCGCCCGTCGGGTGGCCGATGGCCGTTTCATTCGCGAAGCGGTGGAAATAGCCGTGGTGCGCCGCGCCGCGCTGGAAGCCACGCCGGTGGCGCTGCTGGCGCTGCAGCAAAATCTCGACCTGCAGGCGCTGGCCGCCCAGCGTAACGACATTCAGGGATTTTTGGCGCTGGATGACGCCTTTCACCGTCTGATTGCCGAAAGCATCGATTGTACGCTCGCCTGGGAAACGGTGGAAAACATCAAGGCCACCATGGATCGCGTGCGTTTCCTGACGCTGAGTAAGGTGTCGCCGCCGGAAAGTCTGATTGAACAGCATCGGGAAATCTACGCGGCAGTTGCGGCGCAGGACGCCGATGCCGCCGAGCTGGCGATGCGTCGCCATTTGCAGGAAATGATCTTTTCCATCACGCCTATCTCCGAACAAAACAGCGAGTGGTTTGAGCAACACTAATCAACGGGAGCCAGTCTGCTCCCGTTTTTTTTACCACCAGCGATGAAAATGGTGCACCGGACCCATACCTTTCCCCACCTCCAGCGTATCCGCCTGTTCCAGTGCGCCTTGTAACCAGGTTTTTGCCGCCTCAACCGTTTCGGCCCAGGTGGCATAGCGCGGGCGCAACGCGGCCAGCGCCGCTGACAGCGAACAGCCGGTGCCGTGCGTATGCCGCGTATTCACCCGCGGCGTGCTGAAACGCTGTTCGCCATCAGAAGTAAACAGCCAGTCCGGGCTTTCCGCTTCGTGCAGATGGCCGCCCTTCATCAGCACCGCCTGACAGCCCAGCGCCAGCAGCGCGCGCCCCTGCTCACGCATCTCTGCCTCATTGCGTGCCGGATCACAATCAAGCAGCACCGCCGCTTCCGGCAGATTCGGCGTGATCAACGATACCTGAGGCAGCAGGCGCTCACGCAGGCTGGCCACCGCCTGCGGCGCCAGCAGCGCATCGCCGCTTTTCGCCACCATTACGGTATCAAGCACCACCCACGGCAGCGCGGCCTGCGCCAGTTTATCTGCCACCACCTCAATCACCGCCTGCTCGCCCAGCATGCCGATTTTGGCGCTGTCGATGCGCACGTCGCTGAGCACCGAGTCGAGCTGGGCGCCGACAAAAGCGGGATCGATACGATAAAGCGCCTGCACGCCCTGCGTATTCTGCGCCACCAGCGCGGTGATCACGCTGGTGCCGTAAGCACCAAGGGCAGAGAACGCTTTCAAATCGGCCTGAATGCCCGCGCCGCCGCTGGGATCGGTTCCGGCGATGGTCAACGCATTAATCCGCTTCATGGCTGCACCTCCGCGCCCTGCTGCCACAGCGCATCCAGTAACGCCTGCTGAAAGCTACCCGGCCCGCCAGCGCCTGAAGCAGCAGCCTGCTCGCCCGCGCGTGCCATTAGCTGACAGGCGGTAGCCACCAGCATCAGCCGATCGCCAGACAGCGCGCAAAATGCGGCAACCATCGCCGACAGCGCACAGCCGGTGCCCACCACGCGCGTCAGCAGCCGATCGCCACCCGGCACGGCGATCAGGCGCTCGCCATCGGTGACATAATCCGTTTCGCCGGTGACGGCGACAATGGCGCCACTGCGGCTGGCCAGCTGTTTTGCCGCCGCGATCGCCAGATGCGAGTGGTGCAGGCTGTCGACGCCGCGCCCTTGCGCATCCGTGCCGGCCAGCACGAGGATTTCAGAGGCGTTGCCCCGAATAGCTGCCGGTTGCTGATCCAGCAGTTCACGGCAAAAACCGGTGCGCAAAGGAAGCGCACCGACGGCCACCGGATCCAGCGTCCAGGGCACATTCGCCGCGCGCGCCGCCGCAATGGCTGCACGCATAGCAGGGATACGATCGCGCGTTAAGGTGCCCACGTTGATCAGCAGCGCATCGGCCAGCGGGCTAAAAATAGCGGCCTCTTCGGTATCAATCACCATGGCGGGCGAAGCATTCAAGGCCAGCAGCACATTGGCGGTAAACGCCTGTACGACATCGTTGGTCATGCAGTGCACCAGCGGTGCGCGCTGTTGAAAGTGGGTAAGCGTGGTGGCGACAAACGCGCCGGAGAGGTGTTGCGGTTGATTGGTCATAAAGCTCCCAACCGGCGTCTAAGAAGGCGAATGCGGTCAGGCATTTGACTTCCCTACGCTGGCATTATCCAGGTCAGGTAATACGGGTATTTCTCAGCCTTTATAAAAAAGGGCACCCCGAGTCAGTGTTACGCCATGAGCATAAGGAAGTGGCAGCGCTTAAGCAAGCGGGAGTATTCGGCAATGCGCAAACGCAAAAAACCCGGGACAGGCCCGGGTTTTGGTGATGATGCGTAACGGTTACTGCGCGGGTTTGGTACGGATCAGATGATCAAAGGCGCTGAGTGAGGCTTTAGCCCCTTCGCCGCTGGCAATAATGATCTGCTTGTACGGCACCGTGGTGCAGTCACCGGCAGCAAACACGCCTTTCACGCTGGTTTCGCAACGGGCATCAATGATGATTTCGCCCATTTTGGTGCGCTCAACCGTGCCTTCCAGCCAGTTGGTATTGGGCAGCAGGCCAATCTGCACGAAGATACCCGCCAGCGGCAGCTGATGGCTCTGCTGCGTCACACGATCGACATACTGCAGGCCGGTGACTTTGCTGCCGTCGCCTTTCACTTCAGTGGTCTGCGCGTTGAGGATCACGTCGACGTTATGCAGGCTGCGCAGTTTGTTCTGCAGCACCTGATCGGCGCGCATTTCACCGGCAAACTCCAGCAGCGTCACATGTTCAACGATACCGGCCAGATCGATAGCCGCTTCCACGCCGGAGTTACCGCCGCCAATTACCGCCACGCGCTTGCCTTTGAACAGCGGGCCATCGCAGTGTGGGCAATAAGTTACGCCTTTGGTGCGATACTCGTTCTCGCCAGGCACGTTCATGTTACGCCAGCGGGCGCCGGTGGCGATAATCAGGCTGCGCGTTTTCAACACCGCGCCGGTCGCCGTTTCAACCGCATGCAGTCCGCCTTCGGCCGCTGCAGGAATCAGCTTGATGGCGCTTTGTGCATCAATAACGTCGACTTCATAATCATCAACGTGCGCACGCAGTGCACCGGCCAGTTTCGCGCCTTCGGTTTTCTGTACCGAGATGTAGTTTTCGATATCCACGGTGTCCAGCACCTGGCCACCAAAACGCTCGCCCATCAGGCCGGTACGAATACCTTTACGCGCCGAGTAAATCGCCGCCGCTGCACCCGCCGGGCCGCTGCCGACAATCAGCACTTCATAGGCTTCACGCTGGTTCAGCGCTTCCGCCGCACGCTTGTCGGCGTTGGTGTCGACCTTGCTGACGATTTCAGCCAGGCTCAGGCGGCCCTGACCAAACTCTTTGCCGTTCAGGAACACGGCTGGCACGCCCATGATATTGCGTTCCTGAATCTCATTCTGGAACACGCCGCCATCGATCGCCGTGTGCGAGATACGCGGGTTGATCACCGCCATCAGGTTCAGCGCCTGCACCACGTCCGGGCAGTTATGGCAGGAGAGCGAATAATAGGTTTCGAAGTGGAAATCGTCTTCCAGCGCGGCAACCTGATCCAACAGCTCCTGCGCTTCTTTCGAAGGATGCCCACCGGTTTGCAGCAGCGCCAAAACCAGTGAGGTAAATTCATGACCCATTGGCGAACCGGCGAAACGCGGCCCGGTCTCTTTGCCTGGGTTGGTAATTAAAAATGAAGGCTTACGTACTGGCTTATCGTTCTCTTCGCGGAAAGAGACTTTGTCTGACAGTCCGGCGATATCTACCAGCAGATCCCTGATTTCAGCCGATTTTGCACCGTCATCCAGCGTAGCGATCAACTCAACAGGTTTCGATAATTTCTCAAGATAGGCTTTGAGTTGGGTTTTCAGATTATTGTCGAGCATAGTGAGTTCCTGGTCTGGTAAATACATCGGGTGCTAAAAAGCACCCGATGAGAGAGATACGGTTCACCTGTCAGGCAGTCAGCGACTGCCTGAGTGACGTATAACGTTTAAAGCCGTGAGGCGAGTTAGATTTTGCCAACCAGATCCAGCGATGGAGACAGAGTGGCTTCGCCCTCTTTCCATTTGGCCGGGCAAACTTCGCCTGGGTGTGAAGCAACGTACTGTGCCGCTTTCACTTTACGCAGCAGGTCAGAGGCGTCACGGCCAATGCCTTCGGCGGTGATTTCGATCGCCTGGATGATGCCTTCCGGGTCAACGATGAAGGTACCACGGTCAGCAAGGCCTTCCGCTTCACGCAGGATTTCAAAGTTACGAGACAGCTGCGCGGTTGGATCGCCGATCATTGCGTATTCGATTTTGCCGATGGTGTCTGAGCTACCGTGCCATGCTTTATGGGTAAAGTGAGTGTCGGTAGAAACAGAGTAGATATCCACGCCCAGTTTCTGGAACTCAGCGTAATGGTCGGCAACGTCGCCCAGTTCGGTTGGGCAAACAAAGGTAAAGTCAGCCGGGTAGAAGAAGAACACGCTCCATTTACCCTCGACATTTTTTTCGGTGACTTCGATGAACTCGCCATTTTTAAACGCGGTGTTTTTGAATGGCTTAATTTTGGTATTGATAATAGACATCTGACGTCCTCCGTTAAAAGATGTGATGCACGTTACAGAAAAACCCTGTTCGATGCTAATAAGCAGCCCATATCAATTCGATAAACAAAAGCTAACAAGCTCTGTGGACGGCGCATGGCGCTGGCTCAGAGCGAGTCGAAAGTGGCCCGGGCAGGTTGCCGCTTTCCATTCGATTTTATCACAGGCCTTTTAACTGCCAGGCTTGTGGCCTGTCAATGTTTTGGAGCATAACGTGCAAATTAGACCTTTTTGTGAAGCTGACCGCCCTTTTTTACGCACGCTGTTTCTGGCATCGCGCAAGGCAAACTGGCACTGGCTGGATAGCAGCCGCTGGCAACTGGAGGATTTTGACAGCACCGTACTGGGTGAAACGGTGTTGGTCGCAGAACAGGAGGGACATCGCGTTGGCTTTGCCGCGCTGCTGGAAAATGACAACTTTCTGCACAGCCTGTTTGTCGATCCACAACATCAGGGCAGCGGCGTCGGCAGCGCGTTGTTAAAGGCGGTGCAGGCACGATTCACCTCAACCGGTGCGCTAAAATGCCTGTTAGCCAACAAACCGGCACAGGCATTTTATCAGCGGCACGGCTGGCAGGTGATTGCGCAGGGCGAGAGCGAACAAGGCGAGTACGTTCTGATGCACTATAAACTGCGCCCGTAAGCCGGGCGCAAATCTTACAGGGCGCGGAAGGCGATATCGCCCGGAATCACCTCACCCTGCCAGTAAAGCTGCGCGGCCACCGCACCGGCCAGCTGACGATAGCGGGCGGTAAATTCCCCGTGCGGATCGCGGATCACCGTGGGTTCACCGGCATCCAGATCTTCGCGCAGCTGGATGTGCAGCGGCAGCTGGCTGAGCAGGCGCGTATGGTACTGTTCAGCCAGCTTTTCTGCACCGCCGCTGCCAAATATCGCCTCATGATGGCCGCAGTTGCTGCAAATATGCATGCTCATGTTTTCCACCACGCCCAGCACCGGCACATTGACCTTCTCAAACATCACAATGCCCTTGCGCGCGTCGAGCAGCGCAATATCCTGCGGCGTAGTGATGATCACCGCGCCGGTGACCGGCACGTTCTGCGCCAGCGTCAGCTGGATATCGCCGGTGCCTGGCGGCATATCCAGCACCAGATAATCGAGTTCCGGCCACAGCGTTTCGTTCAGCAACTGCATCAGCGCCTTGCTGGCCATGGGCCCGCGCCACACCATGGCGTTATCGTCGGTGACCAGATAACCGATGGAGTTAGTGGCCAGGCCGTGCGCCATGATCGGCGCCATGTGTTTCCCGTCGGGCGAAGAAGGACGCTGATCGTCGGTGCCCAACATGCTCGGCACCGATGGGCCGTAGATATCAGCATCCAGCAGGCCCACGCGCGCGCCTTCGGCGGCCAGCGCCAGCGCCATGTTCACCGCCGTCGTGGATTTGCCCACGCCGCCTTTGCCGGAGCTGACGGCGATAATGTTTTTTACACCGTTAGCGCCTGGCTGATCTTTGACCCGCTTCAGCGTGGCAATATCGTGACGCAGACGCCAGTCGATCGCCCCCGCGCCGGTGATGCGCAGCAAATCGGCGCTGACCTGCTCTTTCAGCTGGTCAAACGCGCCGTTCCAGACAAACGGCATCAGCAATTCGACATGCAGCCGGTTATCCAGCAACGCTACGTGGTGCAGCGCTTTCAGCACAATCAAATTGCGCTGCAGCGTAGGGTGTTCAAAACGGGCGAGAACGCCGGCAACCATGGCGCGCAGCGTTTCCGGTGAATGATGGGGGGATTCAGTGTTCATCCCTGCTCCTCTGTTTTCTTGTTAGCCTGATGACGCCATTCAGCTAATCATATCAGAAGCCTGGCCGAATGAAGCGCTGGCAAACCCTCTGTTTACGCCGGGACGGCCTTTCAGGTAACATCTAAGACCGTTTTTTTAACCACAAGAAAGCAACGTAAACTATGACTCAAGTCGCGAAAAAAATAATGGTAACGTGCGCCCTGCCGTACGCTAATGGCTCAATCCATCTCGGCCACATGCTCGAGCATATCCAGGCAGATATTTGGGTTCGTTACCAGCGAATGCGCGGCAATCAGGTTTACTTCATCTGTGCTGACGACGCCCACGGCACGCCGATCATGCTGAAATCACAGCAGCTCGGCATCACGCCAGAGCAGATGATTGCGGAGATGAGCCAGGAGCATCAGGCTGACTTCGCCGGTTTTAACATCAGCTATGACAATTATCATTCGACCCATGGCGAAGAGAACCGCGTGCTTTCTGAGCAGATTTACACGCGCCTGAAGGCCAACGGCCACATTAAGAATCGCACCATTTCGCAGCTTTACGATCCAGAAAAAGGCATGTTCCTGCCGGATCGCTTCGTTAAAGGCAGCTGCCCGAAATGTAAATCGCCGGATCAGTATGGCGACAACTGTGAAGTGTGCGGCGCGACCTACAGCCCAACCGAGCTGATCAATCCGCAGTCCGCCGTGTCTGGCGCGACGCCGGTGATGCGTGATTCCGAACACTTCTTCTTCGATTTACCGGCATTCAGCGACATGCTGCAGGCGTGGACGCGCTCCGGCGCCCTGCAGGATCAGGTGGCTAACAAGATGCAGGAGTGGTTTGAGTCGGGCCTGCATCAGTGGGACATTTCTCGCGATGCGCCTTACTTCGGCTTTGAGATCCCGGATGCGCCAGGCAAATATTTCTATGTCTGGCTCGACGCGCCAATCGGCTACATGGGCTCGTTCAAAAACCTGTGTGACAAGCGCGGCGACCTCGATTTCGACGAGTTCTGGAATAAAGATTCCACCACTGAGCTGTATCACTTTATCGGCAAAGATATCGTCTATTTCCACAGCCTGTTCTGGCCAGCGATGCTGGAAGGCAGCAACTACCGCAAGCCTAACAACCTGTTTGTGCATGGCTACGTGACGGTAAATGGCGCGAAGATGTCGAAATCGCGCGGCACCTTTATCAAAGCCAGCACCTGGTTGCAGCATCTGGATGCCGACAGCCTGCGCTATTACTATGCGGCCAAGCTCTCATCACGCATTGATGATATCGATCTTAACCTGGAAGATTTCGTCCAGCGTGTGAACGCCGACGTGGTCAACAAAGTGGTCAACCTCGCCTCGCGCAATGCCGGTTTTATCACTAAGCGCTTCGACGGCAAGCTGGCAGCTGAGCTGGCCGATCCTGCGCTCTTTAAAACCTTCACCGATGCGTCAGAAAAAATTGGCGAAGCCTGGGCGGCGCGTGAATATGGCCGGGCCATTCGCGATATCATGGCGCTGGCTGACGTTGCTAACCGCTATGTTGACGAACAGGCGCCGTGGGTAGTGGCGAAACAGGAAGGCCGCGATGCCGACCTGCAGGCGATCTGCTCCATGGGCATCAATATGTTCCGCGTGCTGATGACCTGGCTGAAGCCGGTGCTGCCTTCGCTGGCCGAGCGCACCGAAGCTTTCCTCAACTGCGAACTGAGCTGGGATGCCGTGCAGCAGCCGCTGCTCGATCACAGCATCGCCAGCTTTAAAGCGCTCTACAGCCGCATTGAGATGAACAAAGTTGAGGCGCTGATTGAAGCTTCAAAAGAAGATGCGGCAGTGGCTAATCAGCCTGCTGTCAGCGGTCCGCTGGCGGATGCACCGATTGGCGAGACCATCACCATTGATGATTTTGCCAAAATCGATATGCGCGTGGCGCTGATCGAGAAAGCCGAACTGGTGGAAGGCTCAGACAAGCTGCTGCGTTTACAGCTCGATCTGGGCGGTGAGAAGCGGCAGATTTTCTCCGGCATTCGCGCGGCTTACCCCGATCCCGCGGTGCTGGAAGGCAAGCTGACCATTATTGTCGCTAACCTGGCACCACGTAAAATGCGCTTCGGCGTGTCGGAAGGCATGGTGCTTTCAGCCGGTTCCGGCGGCGCCGATCTGTATGTGCTGTCGGCGGACAGCGGTGCCACACCGGGCATGCAGGTGAAGTAAACGCCACAAGGCGTTGGTGTTGTTCCTCAGGCCGGAAAGGCCTGGGTTTGCCGTGAAGCGGGCGGCTTTTAAGGGCAAGGGCTTTAAGGTCAGCGGCCATTTCGTTCTGCCTGGCTGGCGGCTTTAAGGTCAAGGACTTTAAGGTCAACGGCCATTTCGTTCTGCCTCAAGGCAGCCCGAGCAGGGCCGGCAGTCGCCCCGGCCCTGCACCCGCGCTTTCGGCCAGCTTCATCGCCGCGTTGCGGTGCCCTCGCTACTTCAGCCTTCCTGACGGACCACTCGCGACGCGCCCTCCATGGCGCGGCGCTTCCCTCTCGCCGACGTCCTGTCGGCTCGTCCTGGAACGCTTCATCCACTCGGCGCTGAAATGGCCGCCAACACCACTCGCTGCCAGAATTGTACTCAATGTGACTAATAACTGGCTGAAGAAGCCTTGGTTGGATGAAACGTTATGACTGGTTAGAAAGATCATCATAATGCGTTGAACATATCGGATGGTGGCGCAAGGCACTTATCCATTGGTCGCTGAAATGGCCACCAACATCACTCGCTGCCAGAATTGTACTCAATGTGACTAATAACTGGCTGAAGAAGCCTTGGTTGGATGAAACGTTATGACTGGTTAGAAAGATCATCATAATGCGTTGAACATATCGGCTGGTGGCGCAAGGCACTTATCCATTGGTCGCTGAAATGGCCACCAACATCACTCGCTGCCAGAATTGTACTCAATGTGACTAATAACTGGCTGAAGAAGCCTTAATTGGATGAAACGTTATGACTGGTTAGAAAGATCATCATAATGCATTGAACATATCGGCTGGTGGCGCAAGGCACTTATCCATTGGTCGCTGAAATGCCGCCAACACCACTCGCTGCCAGAATTGTACTCAATGTGACTAATAACTGGCTGAAGAAGCCTTGGTTGTATAAATTAGGTTGATTAGCTGAAAGTTGGCAATCCTCTCAAATATCATCATGTGCTGAACATCCCGAAAGGGCTTATCCATTTGTGGCTGAGATGGACGCCAGTATCACTCGTTGCCAGAACTGTACTCAATGTGACTAATAACTGGCTGAAGAAGCCTTGGTTGTATAAATCAGGTTGATTAGCTGAAAGTTGGCAATCCTCTCAAATATCATCATGTGCTGAACATCCCGAAAGGGCTTATCCATTTGTGGCTGAGATGGACGCCAGTATCACTCGTTGCCAGAACTGTACTCAATGTGACTAATAACTGGCTGTGATGCTGCTGTGTTCACGCTGTCTGTCAGAAACGCACTAATCTGTAAAATGAAAATCCTTTTCATATCAAACTACAATACATTCAGGCTTTGTTAATCTCGCGCAAAACAAACCAGCTGTGCTCATCTCATAATCCCTCTCCACACAGATATGCAGATGAGATTTTAAGGTTTGGTTTTAGTCATTTCGATTTTGATTTGGGTTTTGACCTTTTTGAGGCATCACAAACGCCGAGGCAATAGCGTTTTCCAGGATGAGCCGCAGGGAGGCGGCGAGAATAAGCGCCGCGCCGGACAAAAACGCCGGGAGCGTTTTTGAACAGCGCTTGCGCTGCCCCGAAGGGGTGAGCCTCAGGATGAGGCGAATACTCCGCGTCGCGCATGGTCCGTCAGGAAAACGCTTTTGCTGAGGGCACCCACGCAGTGGGCGGTTGTGTTTGCCGGATAGCGCGGGTGCAGGGCCGGGGCGACTGCCGGCCCTGCTCGGGCTGCCTTCAGGCAGAACGAAATGGCCGTTGACCTTGCCCCTAAAGACGTTGGCCTGAAAGCCGCCCGCGCCAGGGCAAAACAAGGCCTTTCCGGCCTGAGGAACGATCGCCCCCAGCGACCGCCTCCCCCAAAACTGTGATCTGTAGCACGCTAAGAATTTTCGTCGTAAGATAAGCACATACCACATCAGGAGCCAGTCATGCGCCCGGCACTTACGATCTGTTGGCATTACCTTCGCGCCTTTATCATCATCTATCTCTGCCTGTTTGCAGGCAACGGTCTCGCCGCGCTGCTGCCGATCACCATACCGGGCAGTATCCTTGGCATGCTGGTGCTGTTTACCCTGCTGACCGTGCAGATCATCCCGGTAAAATGGGTGAAGCCCGGTTGCCACATCATCATTCGCAATATGGCGCTGCTGTTCGTGCCGATCAGCGTTGGCGTGATGAGCTACACCGATATCCTTACCGCTCAGTTTGGGCCGATTGTGGTGTCATGCATTGTCAGCACGATTTTGGTGATTGTCATTGTTGGCGTGGGTTCGCAACGCCTGCACGCCGAGCCGGGAGAAAAACCATGATCGATATCTGGTGGTCTCTACCGCTGACGCTTGGCGCCTTCTGGCTGGCACGCAAGCTGGCAACCACGCTGAAAATTTCGCTGCTTAACCCGCTGCTGGTTTCTATGGCGATCATTATTCCCATTCTGCTGCTCACGCATATACCCTATTCCCGCTATTTTGCCGGCAGCGCTATTCTCAACCAGCTGTTACAGCCTGCGGTAGTGGCACTCGCCTTGCCGCTTTATGAGCAGCTGCAACAGATCAGGGCACGCTGGAAATCGATTGTAGGGCTCTGCTTTATTGGCAGTATCACCGCGATGACCTCGGGCACGGCTATCGCGTTATGGATGGGGGCAACGCCGGAAATCGCCGCCACCATTATTCCCAAATCAGTGACCACCCCGATTGCGATGGCGATTTCGGCCTCGTTGCACGGCATTCCGGCCATCAGCGCTATCTGCGTGTTAATCGCCGGAGTGTTTGGCGCAGTGTTTGGCCACATGCTGCTTAACCTGTTTAAGGTGCGTACAAAAGCGTCGCGCGGTCTGGCTATTGGCAACGCCTCGCATGCCCTTGGCACCGCTCGCTGTGCTGAACTCGACTATCAGGAAGGCGCATTCAGCTCACTGGCGCTGGTGATTTGCGGCATTCTCACTTCGTTGCTCGCGCCCTTTCTTTTTCCGGTTTTGTTAAGGCTGTTGGGCTGAAAGTTTGCGAGAGATCTCGCAAACTTTGCTCAAGTTTCAAATCTTGCATTGATAGCGCGATTTAGATCACATATAACCGCCTGATTGCTCTTCCCTCTTTGCTGATGAGACTCACTCATGCACCCACGATTTCAACAGGCGTTAACCACTCTGCCATCCGACTTACAGCAGGCAATTGCACCTGTGCTTGCCGCTGACGATTTTGCTGCCCGCTTAACACCGCAGCAGGTTGCCGATCTGCAACAACAAACCGGCCTTGATGCTGATGCGCTGGCATTAGCGCTGCTGCCGCTGGCGGCGGCCTGTGCGCTGGCCACGCTCTCGCATTTTAACGTGGGTGCCATCGCCCGCGGTGCCAGCGGCAGCTGGTATTTTGGCGCTAACATGGAATTTGCAGGCACCACCATGCAGCAGACCATTCATGCCGAGCAGAGCGCCATTACCCACGCCTGGCTGCACGATGAAGCGAAGCTGGAAACCGTCACCGTTAACTACACGCCTTGCGGGCACTGCCGTCAGTTTATGAATGAACTGAACAGCGGCACCGCGCTGCGCATTAGCCTGCCCAATCGTCCGGCTACCACGCTGGCGAACTATCTGCCTGACTCATTTGGCCCTGGCGATCTCGATATTCATGAGCGCCTGCTGACCCCGGTCGATCACGGTTATCAACCTGCTGGCGATGCGCTTGCTCAGGCGGCTATCGCAGCTGCCAGCCGCAGCCATGCGCCTTACAGCAAAGCGCACAGCGGCGTGGCGCTGGAAAGCGTCAGCGGCAAGATTTATGCCGGCCGTTACGCTGAAAATGCCGCCTTTAACCCCAGCCTGCCTCCATTGCAGGCGGCGCTGATTCTGATGAACATGGCTGGCGAAGGTCAGGCGATTAAGCGCGCCGTTCTGGCTGAGCATCCTCAGGCACTGCTGGTTCAGCATGATGCCACCCGCGCTACGCTGGCCATGCTCGGCTGTAGCGATCTGCACCTGGCGGCGCTGTCAAAAGCGTAATGCCGCTTTTTAGTAAAAAAAGTATCGCTTTTGTTATCCGTTGCTAACAAAAGCTGTACTTCTGCGCGAATTTTCTTAGGATCGGGCACACAACTTATCCCTGACAATATCCAGGCTAACGGTTGCGGCGCAGCCCGGTCTGAGATGGAGCAAACACTGCATGGAACTCGACTACGAAAGTAAACGTTCGCTGTATATCCCTTATGCTGGCCCTATTCTGTTGGAATTCCCGTTGTTGAATAAAGGCAGTGCCTTCTCCGTAGAAGAGCGCAACGACTTCAATCTCAATGGCCTGCTGCCGGAAACCGTAGAAACCATCGAAGAGCAGGCTGAACGCGCCTGGCGCCAGTTCCAGGATTTCAAAAACAACAACGATAAACACGTTTACCTGCGTAATATTCAGGATACCAACGAAACCCTGTTCTATCGTCTGCTCGATAACCATCTGGAAGAGATGATGCCCATCATCTACACGCCAACGGTCGGCGCAGCGTGTGAACACTTCTCTGAAATTTACCGTCGTGCCCGCGGTCTGTTTATCTCCTACCCTAACCGCGCCAGCATTGAAGATATGCTGCAAAATGCCACCAAGCAGAATGTTAAAGTGATTGTTGTCACCGACGGCGAGCGCATTCTTGGTCTGGGCGATCAGGGCATCGGTGGCATGGGCATTCCTATTGGTAAGCTTTCTCTTTATACCGCGTGCGGCGGCATCAGCCCGGCATACACTCTGCCTGTGGTTTTGGATGTTGGCACTAACAACCAGCAACTGTTGAATGACCCGCTTTATATGGGCTGGCGTCATCCGCGCATCACCGGTGAAGAGTACGATAATTTCGTTAACGAATTTATTCAGGCAGTAAAAAGCCGTTGGCCAAACGTTCTGCTGCAATTTGAAGATTTCGCGCAGAAAAATGCTATGCCGCTGCTGGAGCGCTATCGCGACGAAGTGTGCTGCTTCAACGATGATATTCAGGGCACCGCGGCGGTGACGCTGGGTACGCTGATTGCCGCCAGCCGTGCGGCAGGCAGCAAGCTAAGCGATCAGAAAGTGGTATTTCTCGGTGCTGGCTCAGCCGGCTGCGGTATCGCCGAACAGATCGTCGCGCAGATGAAATCAGAAGGCTTAAGCGACGATGAAGCGCGCGCACGCGTGATGATGGTCGACCGTTTTGGCCTGCTGACCGACAAACTGCCTAACCTGCTGAGCTTCCAGAGCAAGCTGGTGCAGAAAAGCGAAAATCTCAGCGGCTGGGATACCAGCAACGACACCATCTCCCTGCTGGATGTGGTGCGCAACGCGCATCCAGATATTCTGATTGGCGTCTCCGGCCAGCCAGGCCTGTTCAGCGAAGAGATTATCCGTGAAATGCACAAGCATTGCGCACGCCCGATCGTCATGCCGCTCTCTAACCCCACTTCACGCGTTGAGGCGACGCCAGCCGACATTCTGGCGTGGACCGACGGTGCCGCGCTGGTCGCCACCGGCAGCCCGTTTTCTCCGGTAAGCTGGAAGGATAAAATCTATCCGATCGCCCAGTGCAACAACTCCTATATCTTCCCTGGCATCGGCCTTGGCGTGATCGCATCAGGCGCAACCCGCGTGACCGACAGCATGCTGATGGCCGCCAGCCGTACGCTGGCTGACTGTTCACCGCTGGCCAACGAAGGCCAGGGTCCGGTGCTGCCGGAGATCAAAGATATTCAGGGCGTTTCCAAGCTGATTGCGATGGCGGTGGGCAAAGCGGCTCAGCTGGCGGGCGTGGCCGTGGTCACCTCAGAAGATGTGCTGTCACGTTCGATCGCCAGCAACTTCTGGCTGCCACAATACCGTAACTATCGCCGCACCTCGATTTAACCGTGGTGCGTGTTGCCGGGTGCGCTGCGCCCGGCATCGCCTAAAATAACAACGGCCAGCGGCGCTGCACTTGCTTCAACCAGGCCGCTCAAGTAGCCTTGCAGACACTGAATTTTTCTTCCCCTCAATGCGGTAAAGCATGATTAAACGCGCGCTCCTCGGTCTGCTGATCGTCATCACCCTGATGATTATCACCGCGCTTGCTCTCGATCGCTGGATCAGCTGGAAAACCGCGCCTTTTATCTTCGAAAACGTCGCGTCGCTGCCGCATCGTCAGGTCGGCGTGGTGCTCGGCACGGCGAAATATTATCGTACCGGCGTGCTTAATCAGTACTATCTCTATCGCATGCAGGGCGCGCTCAATGCCTATAACAGCGGCAAGGTTAACTATCTGCTGCTCAGCGGCGATAACGCCCAGCAAAGCTACAATGAGCCCAGAACCATGCGTCGCGATTTAATTAAAGGCGGCGTCGATCCGGCGGATATCGTGCTGGATTATGCGGGCTTCCGCACGCTGGATTCCATTGTGCGCACACGCAAAGTGTTCGATACCAACGACTTTATTATTATCACCCAGCGCTTTCATTGCGAACGTGCGCTGTTCATCGCCCTGCATTTGGGTATCCAGGCGCAATGTTATGCGGTGCCCTCGCCGAAAAATATGCTGAACGTGCGCGTGCGTGAAGTCGGTGCGCGACTCGGCGCATTGGCCGATCTGTTTATCATGAAGCGCGAGCCGCGGTTTCTTGGCCCGCTGGTGCCGATACCGGCCCAGCATCAGGTGCCGGAAGATGCGCAAAGCTACCCGGCGGTGACGCCAGAACAGCTGCTGGAAATACAGCAACAGCAACAGCAACAGCAACAGCAACAGCAACAGCAACAGCAACAGCAACAGCAACAGCAATAAAAATTATGCATAAAAAAACGGGCCATCAGGCCCGTTTTTTGTGGTGCGATGAGATTACTTTTTACGTGAATATTTCAGTGAATCCAGCGCGACGGCGAAAATGATGATGCCGCCTTTAATGATGTACTGCCAGTAAGGGTTAACGCCGATGTAGGTCAAACCGTAGTTGATAACGGTGAAGATCAGCACACCGGTAACCACGCCTGCAACCGTACCCACGCCACCGGCGAAGGAAACACCGCCCACGACGCAAGCCGCGATAGCATCCAACTCATACATAAAGCCGAGGTTGTTGGTGGCGCTGCCAATACGGCCCGCTTCCAGCATGCCGCCGAACGCATAGAACACGCCAGACAGGGCATACACCAGGATCAGGTTGAAGTTAACATTAACGCCGGAGACCTTAGCCGCTTCCGGGTTGCCACCGATGGCAAAAATGTTTTTACCAAAGCGGGTTTTGTTCCACAGGATCCAGACAAACAGAATGGCAAAAATCGCATAGAAGGTGATGTACGACAGCTTGAAGTCACCAAAACGCAGGAAGCCCTGAGTAAAGGTGGAGAAGCCGCTGTCAAAACCCGCGATAGGCGATGCACCGACGAAGTCGTAATAGAGTGAGTTGATGCCGTAAACGATGATCATCGTGCCCAGCGTGGTGATAAACGGTGTCACCTTCAGGTAAGCGATGATGACGCCGTTTACCAGACCGATCAACGCGCCAATCACACAAACGATCAGCAGCACTACCGGAATTGGCAGGGTATCCATGCCAGGAAAGACTTTGTTGGCATTTTCCATCGATTGCAGCAGCGTTGCCGCTACCACCGCCGCTAAACCTACCTGACGTCCGGCAGAGAGGTCAGTACCCTGCGTCACGATCAGACCGGCCACGCCGAGAGCAATAATAATACGCACTGAAGATTGGGTAAGAATATTACTCAGGTTCATCAGGCTCAGGAAAGTCGGATCCTGGAAAATAATAATCGCCAGCAGTACCAGCAGGACGACATAAATACCGCCCTCTTTTAACCAGGTCAGCGCATTCTTTTTAGTAGTCGCTTTCATGTAATTTCAGCCCTTGCTGCTTAAAGGTGTAGTGAGGCTAAACGCAATATTTCATTCTGCGTTGCTGTTTTGGTGTCAACAATTCCGGCGACCATACCATTACTCATAACCAGAATACGGTCGGTGATACCGATTAATTCCGGCATTTCGGATGAGATAATGATGATGCCCTTCTCTTTTTTCGCCAGTTCAGAAATCAGCTGATAAATTTCAAACTTGGCGCCGACGTCGATTCCGCGCGTAGGTTCATCCAGCATCAATATTTCTGGCTGCGTCAGTAACCAACGGCCAATAATAACTTTCTGCTGGTTACCGCCCGACAGCGAACCAATTGACGTATGGTGTCCCGGTGTTTTTACGCGCATGGCATCGATAACCCATTGGGTATCGCTTTTCATACGGCTGTTATCCAGCAGGCCAATACTGTTTTTGTATTTCTTGATGTTGGAGATAAGCGAGTTAAATCCAATATCGAGATAGGCGTAAATACCGGTAGAGCGGCGTTCTTCGGTGACCAGCGCAAAACCGTGGTTGATCGCTTCGTTGGCGCTGTGGTTATTGATCTGCTTGCCGTGCAGACGGATGGTACCGCCCGCCTTCTCACGGATACCAAACAGCGTTTCCACGATGTCGGTACGCTTCGCACCCACCAGCCCGGCAATCCCGAGGATCTCACCTTTGCGCAGGTCAAAGGAGACATCACGAATCGACGGCTGACGCAGTGAGGTAAGATTACGCACTTCCAGAATGGTTTCGCCCGGCACGTTGCTTTTGTCCGGAAAGCGCTGGTTCAGTGAACGGCCGACCATCATGGAGATGATCTTATCCATGTCCAGCCCTTCCAGCGGCTGGGTGGCAATCCACTGACCGTCGCGCAGGATCGTAATTTCGTCACACAGCTGGAAGATCTCTTCCATTTTGTGCGAGATATAGACGATGCCACAGCCACGCTCTTTTAATTTCCGGATGATGGTAAAGAGATGATTGACCTCTTTTTCCGTCAGCGATGAGGTTGGCTCATCCATGATCACGATTTTGGCGTTATAAGAAAACGCCTTAGCGATTTCAATCATCTGCATTTGCGAGACCGACAGCACGCCCACTTTATCGCGTGGATCGATATCAATATCGAGCTCGTCAAATATCGCCTTGGTATCGCGATACATTTTATCCTGGTCGACGAACAATCCTTTTTGCGGATAGCGTCCCAGCCACATGTTATCCATCACCGTGCGCTGTAAGACCAGGTTTAATTCCTGATGCACCATCGACACGCCGTTTTCCAGCGCCTCTTTGGAACTGGTAAAATCGATTTCCTCACCCTGAAACAGGATGCTCCCCGAATCTTTCTTATAAATGCCAAACAGGCATTTCAAAAGCGTTGATTTGCCAGCACCGTTTTCACCCATTAAGGCGTGAATAGAGTGTGGCCTGACTTTTAAATTGACGTTGTCTAACGCCTTTACGCCGGGGAATGACTTATTAACATCGGTCATCTCCAGCAAAAATTCACGCTGCGCGGTCTGATTATCACTGGCCATATTTTACCTGGCTAAAAATTCATAAGGTCACAATAAAGAGCGCGGCCAGTGCCGCGCCCACAGCTTTTATTTAGTGAACTGAGAAAGGTTTTCTTTATCAACCGGCACGTAAGGAACGCGGACGATTTTATTCTCAACTTTAAAGTTGGTTCCCGCAGTGGCTTCTTTGCCATCCGCCAGGTTTTTCGCCATATCCAGCGTCGCTTTTGCCTGGTTAGCCGCATCGTTCAGCACGGTACCGGCCAGCGCACCTGATTTCACTAACGCCAGCGCTTCTGGCAGGGCATCCACACCAAACACCGGAATAGAGGTTTTGTTGTGTGATTTCAGCGCTTCTACCGCACCCATTGCCATCGCATCGTTGTTAGCGATAACCACTTCGATTTTGTTAGCGTTTGGACCAGAGAGCCAGGCGTCCATTTTGTCTTTAGCCTGCGCGGTATCCCACATTGCGGTATCCATCGCCAGCTGCTGGGTTTTCAGGCCATCTTTGTTCAGCGTATCGATAACATATTTGGTACGCGCTTCAGCATCCGGATGACCCGGCTCGCCTTTCAGCAGCACGAACTGGATGGTGCCATCTTTGTTCAGATCCCACGCTGGAGTTGATTTCCAGTGTTTCTCGATCAGCTGGCCCTGGATAATGCCGGACTCTTTAGAATCGGTACCCACGTAGTAAGCTTTGTCATAGCTGGCCAGCACTTTCGCGTTCGGCTCTTTGTTGAAGAACACGATTGGCACGTCGTTGCTGCGCGCTTTATCAACCACTACCGCCGCTGCCGCCGGATCCACCAGGTTAATTGCCAGCGCCTTCACGCCTTTTGCCATCAGCACATCGATCTGGTCGTTCTGTTTGGACTGATCGTTTTGTGAGTCATTCATCAGCAGCTGAATGCCACCCAGGGTTTTCGCTTCTTTCTCAATGTCCTTACGTACCATCGACATGAAGTTATCATCGTATTTGTAGATGGTAACGCCGATACGGGTATCTGCTGCGTGTGCGGTGGCACCAAACATCATGCTGGCAACCAGTGCTGTGAGGGTGAAAACCTTCTTATTCATGGTATCTCCGGGTTTATGCAGGGTATTACGTGGCCCAGCGCATCGCTCTGTGGCCATCTCGCTCGGGCTATCGGTTAAAAACAATGTTAACGTTTGCGTGTTAGGCAACGCCGCCATATTGCCAAGTCAAAAATCGTGACTTCCGTGTTCGATGACGCGTCCTGTAAGAAGTGAACCCTGTTATAGCGAGACCAAAACAGCAGCAAGGGGGGGATTTGCTGCGTTACATTATGTTTCAGTTCGATAAGACGCTGTCATCATAGTGAGCAGCATGTTAATTAACTGTGAATCTGTTCACAGATTGAAAACGGTTACATGGATGATTCGCTCGGATTAGTGACCGGCTCCACATTTTGCCGTGCCGCCACTGAATGACGGCGCACCAGCGTCGGCATAAAGCAGTGCTGAGCGTTAGGATCAAGCTCACCAGCCGCCCCTTTCAGCGCCAGCTCCGTCGCCAGTTTTGCCATAGAAACAATGGGATAGCGCACGGTGGTAAGCTGTGGATCGGTGTAACGAGAAATAGGAATGTCATCGAAGCCAATCACCGAGCAGTGCTGTGGCACCTGAATACCGTTATCTTTCAGCGCGGTAAGTGCGCCAGCTGCCATGCTGTCGTTGTAAGCAAAAATCGCCGTGAGATGCAGATTACGTCCCAGTAGCTCAACCATCGCCGCTTCTCCGCCCTGCATATCAGGCTCGCCGTGCGCCACCCAGGCCTCTGGCGGCGTCAACTGATGCTCGTGCATCGCCTGACGCCAGCCTTCACGGCGCTGCGCGTTATCTTCAATGATATGGCTGGAGCCGAGGAAACCGATGCGCTGATGGCCCTGCTGTAACAGCATGCGCGTAGCGCTCAGCGCGCCACTGATGTTATCCAGGCAGACGCAGCGATGCGCATAGCCGGGCACCACACGGTTAATCAGCACCATGCCGGGCACCTGATCCATGAATTCAGCCAGCTCGGCGTCTGAAAGCGTTTTCGCGTGCACAATAAGCGCGTTGCAGCGCTGCCGAATCAACACTTCAATGGCATGACGCTCCTTCTCTTCCTGGTGCCAGGAATTAGTAATGAGCGTGTGCTTGGAGACCTGCTGCGCAACGTTGTCCACTGCCTTAACCAGCGCGCCGAAGAAGGGATCGGAGACATCCATCACCACCACGCCGATGGTGTCGCTGACCTGAGTAGCCAGCGCCTGGGCGTTGGCGTTAGGGCGATAGCCGAGCTGAGCCACCGCCTGTTGTACCGATTCCCGCGTCTCCGGCGTCACCGCGCTGCTGTGGTTGAGAACGCGCGACACCGTTGCCACTGATACGCCGGCCTGACGTGCTACATCACGAATTGTGATCATGATTGATCACCACTGAAGGAAAAAGGCATATGCATAGGACACCAGAAAGTAGGCTTTACCCTATTCTGACAGGCTCCGCCGCCGCGCAGCGTGAATCAGGTCACATCACTGAAAGCGGTTACATACAATTCTGTAACCTTTGTGATGCCGGTCATTATCAGTTGCGGGGAGAGAGCTGGCGTTTACGGGCGGAAAGTTGGGTAAGCTGTCGCCACAGCCATTCCACCGGTCCCTGGGCAAAAAAGCGCAGCCAGAGCAGTGAGAAGAGGATATTAATCAGCCAGATAACCGGCACGATAGCCAGCAGCTCTAGGCGGTCAAACTGCATGAACAGGCCAAAACGGTAGAATAAGGTGGTACAAATCAGCGTCTGTAGCAGGTAATTACTCAGCGCCATGCGACCGACTTTGCCGATTGCCTGGCTCAACTGCCAGCGGGAGATCTGCGGCCAGAAGCCGTAGCATAGCGCGGCATAGCCCAGGCTCTGTAACGGGCTGGCGAGATCGCGCGGTGCCTGCAGATAAAACGCCGTCCAGCGAAATTCCCACTGCAGATGCCATTGCAACGCCACCGCCGGCAACTCAATCAGCCAGCCTGCCGCGGTCAACCACAGCGCAGCGCGGCGATAATGCTGTACGCTGAACTGGCCCTGTAGCCAGCCATTGCGCATCAGCGCGGCGCCAATCATCATGGTGCCAGCCAGCTGCCAGCCATACTGTGACGCCAGCGCCATCAGGCCGGACGAGAGATGATCCAGGCGATTTTCGACCGCCAGCCAGCCGCCGGAGAGTTTCCACTGGGTTTCATACTGAATATTTGCCGCACCCGGCAGCCAGGATGTTCCCGGCTCATGCTGCGAAATTGAACCAAACACCAGCAGCACGCCGACGCCTACCAGATAGAGCAGAATGCCGGTATTGAGCAAAGTGCGCGAAGATGGAACGTCGCGAATAATACGCCAGACCACCAGTCCCACCAGCGCGTAATCAAGCAGGATATCGCCGGTCCACAGCAATACGCCATGCGCGAAGCCAAACAGTAGCAGCCAGCTCAATCGCGCCTGTAGCCAGCCGGAGCCGCGCGACAGCTGAAGTTGCAAGCCGGCGCCAAACAACAGGGCAAATAAGGTGAGGAATTTAAGCTGTGCCAGCCAGTCGAGGATCGCCCAGGTCCAGCTGTCGCGCAGTGAAGGCGTGCCGTTCCAGCCGGGATTGATATAGGCCGCATCGGGCAGGCCAAACGCATTGATATTGAGCAGCAGAATGCCCAGGATAGCGAGGCCGCGAATAAAATCCAACTGATGATAGCGAACCATGCGCGGCCTCCGTTTTACGCCGTTGCTTAACTATGGCGTACGGCGCGTAAAAATTCCTGACGCGTGTTCTGGCTCGATTTAAACAGGCCGCCAAGCGACGTGGTAGTGGTGGCGCTGGTGGCATCTTTTACGCCGCGCGCTTTCACGCAGTAATGCACCGCATCAATCGACACCGCCACGTTATTGGTGCCCAGCAACGTTTGCAGCGCGATCAGGACCTGCTGCGTCAGCCGCTCCTGCACCTGTGGACGCTGGGCAAAGAACTGCACGATACGGTTGATTTTCGACAGGCCGATCACCTTGTCTTTTGGAATGTAAGCCACGGTCGCTTTGCCATCAATGATCACAAAATGGTGTTCGCAGGTGCTGGTCAGCGTGATATCACGCACCGTCACCATCTCATCCACTTTCATTTTGTTTTCAATCAGGGTGATTTTAGGAAAGTTGGCGTAATCGAGGCCTGAAAACACTTCATCAACATACATTTTTGCGATGCGATGCGGCGTTTCCATTAGGCTGTCATCTTCCAGATCGAGATTGAGCAGCTGCATGATTTCCGTCATATGCCCGGCAATCAGCTGCTTGCGGGTTTCGTCATCCATATCACGGGCAGGCGCGCGCAACGGGGTCTCGAGGCCGCGAGCCAGCAGCGTCTCATGAACCAGGGCGGCTTCACGGCTTAAGATTGTCATTGATGTCTTCTCCGGCAGGTAATGCTCCCGCCGGGTACACCGACGGGCCAAAATTGTCGGCCATATTGTGAAGCAGTCGACCGGCATTATCCAGCAATCGATCCAATCGGCGATGAAACCTTTTCATGCCGTACGCCGCCACACCAGCGCGCCAGCCAGCACCAGCCCTGCCCCGGCAACATAGAGTGCCGGTTCCAGCCGGTGAGTGAGCAGCGTGGAGATCGAGGAGACCAGCGGACCACCCAGCTGGCCGATGGCGTAACCGGTGGTTAACAGCCCGGCGAGATAGCGGCTATGCGCCGGTGCCAGTTCGCGGCCGCACTGCAACGCCAGCGGTACCACGTTGAGAAAGCCGCCGCCCACCAGCAGCGCGCCGGTGAGCAGACCGGCAAAACCCGGCAGCAGATCGGCGGCGAAAACGCCCAACGCCTGCAGCCACAGGGTTACCGCCAGTCGACGATGCGTCAGCCCACGATGGCGGGTAAGAATGCCGAGCAGAATACCCACTGCCGCGGCGCCGCCAAACAGCGGCCAGACGAACTGCGCGACGTTGCTACCGGGAAAGCGGCTGGCGGCCATCTGCGACAGAAAAGTTGCGGGCAAAATATAACCAAATCCCGCCAGGCTGTAGCTCAGCACCAGCTTTTTCAGATTCCCGTTCAGTTGTAGCGGCGCAGGTTGCTGCTCGGGCCGGTGTAGCTCGCCGCGGCGTGGCAGGAAGCGCACGATGCCTGCCATCAGCAGCAGCGCCATGATGCCATACGCCAGCCAGGCAACGGCGGCGCTAACGCCCCAGGCGTGTAATAGCACCGCCAGCATGCCGCTGACAAAGATACCAATGCCCGGCCCGGCAAACACCGCTACCGCCAGACGAACACGTCCTTGCGACAGCAGCTGTTCATTGCTCCAGGCGGCGATCAAGACCATCACCCAACCGCTGGCGCAGCCGAGTAAAAACCGCAGCAGGCCATGCAGCCACGCGTGTTGCGCCACGGCTGAAAGTAATGTCAGCAGCACCGCGGCCCAGATGCCGACGTGCAATCGCCACTCGACCCGCGTTTTCGCGCGCATGGCATCCCAGGAACCACACAGGTAACCGAGATAGTTGATGGCCGCCACCACGCTGGCGCTGGTCAGCGTCAGCTGATGTTCGGCGATCATCAATGGCACCTGCGGCGTATAGGCAAAGCGCCCTATTCCCATCGCCACCATCAACGATAAAAAAGCGCTCAACGCCACTTTTATTGTCATCCTCTGCTCCTGCCTGCGCGCCGTCTGGTGATGACCCGCTAAGATTAATCATTGCCAGCATCATGCATGGCGGTTAAAATCTCTTAAAGTGAATAATTAAGACCAACTTGCTCACGCGGAGAGAATAGATGGATTTTGTACAGTTGCGCATGTTCTGTTCCGTAGCGGAAACCGGCTCGCTGGCGCGCTCCGCAGAATTGCTGCATCGCGTGCCGTCTAATCTCACCACGCGCCTGCGCCAGTTGGAAGAGGAGATTGGCACCGATCTGTTTATTCGTGAGAAGCAGCGGCTGCGCCTTTCTCCCATGGGACATAACTTCCTGAACTATGCACAGCGTATCCTGGCGCTGAGCGACGAGGCGCTGAATATGGCGCGCGCCGGTGAGCCCGGCGGGCCGTTTCATCTTGGCGCCATGGAAAGCACCGCCGCCACCCGTTTGCCGGGTCTGCTGGCATCGTTTCATCAGCGCTATCCCACGGTGACGCTCTCGCTGGTCACCGGCACCTCCGGCGAGATTATCGCCAAAGTGCGCGAAGGCACGCTGGCGGCGGCGCTGGTCGATGGTCCGGTGCGCTACGATGAGCTGAATGGCTGCATCTCTTATCACGAGCAGATGGTTCTGGTGACCAGCGCCGATCATGCGCCGGTGCTGAGTCCACAGGATGCACGGCACGACATGCTGTTTGCCTTTGGCAGTAGCTGCTCTTATCGCCAGCGGCTGGAGGCGTGGTTTCGTGACGCTGGCGTACAGCCCGCGGGCGTTACTGAAATTCAGTCTTATCACGCCATGATGGCCTGCGTGGCGGCCGGTGGCGGGCTGGCCATGATGACCAGCTCGGTGCTGGCGCTGATGCCGGATCGCGATCGTCTGCGTGTGCATCCCCTGCCACCGCCGTTGGATCAATCCAGCACCTGGCTGATCTGGCGCCGCGACGCGTTCACCGCCAACGTGGAAGCACTGAAATACCTGATTATTGAGCAGTTTGATGACAAGCCTGAAAACGACGAATTAATGCATCCGTTACCGACACACGAGTAACCCAAAACTGGGCAGGTGAGCACTCATCTGCATCACGCCATAAAGAGGATTATAAAATGGAAATGATTAAAACCCGTGCCGCTGTTGCCTGGGCCGCTGGTGAGCCGCTGAAAATTGAAGAAGTTGATCTGATGCCACCGCAAAAAGGCGAAGTGCTGGTGCGCATCGTCGCCACCGGCGTCTGCCATACCGATGCCTACACGCTGTCTGGTAAAGATCCGGAAGGCGTATTTCCGGCCATTCTCGGCCACGAAGGCGGTGGTATTGTGGAAGCCGTTGGCGAAGGCGTTACCAGCGTTGAGGTTGGCGATCATGTGATTCCGCTTTATACCCCGGAATGCGGCAAGTGTAAGTATTGTTTGTCTGGCAAAACCAACCTGTGCCAGGCGATTCGCACCACGCAGGGCAAAGGATTGATGCCCGACGGCACCACACGCTTTTATAAAGATGGTAAACCGATTTTCCACTATATGGGCACCTCTACTTTCTCTGAATACACCGTAATTCCGGAAATCTCGCTGGCGAAAATCAGCAAAGAGGCGCCGCTGGAAGAAGTGTGCCTGCTCGGCTGTGGCGTGACCACCGGCATGGGCGCGGTGATGAACACGGCCAAAGTGAAAGAAGGCGATACCGTGGCCATTTTTGGTCTCGGCGGCATCGGTCTCTCCGCGGTTATCGGCGCGAAAATGGCCAAAGCGGGCCGTATCATCGCTATCGATATCAACACCAGCAAGTTCGATTTGGCACGCAAGCTGGGCGCGACCGACCTGGTCAATCCAAAGGATTACGACAAGCCGATTCAGGAAGTGATTATTGAGATGACCGACGGCGGCGTGGATTTCTCTTTTGAGTGTATCGGCAACGTGAACGTGATGCGTTCGGCGCTGGAGTGCTGCCACAAGGGCTGGGGCGAATCGGTGATCATCGGTGTAGCGGGTTCAGGCGAAGAGATTTCGACGCGTCCTTTCCAGCTGGTGACCGGTCGCGTCTGGCGCGGATCCGCATTTGGCGGCGTGAAAGGCCGTTCGCAGCTGCCGGGCATCGTCCAGGATTACCTCGACGGTAAATTCCAGCTCAACGACTTTATTACCCACAACATGCCGCTGGAAGAGATCAACGACGCCTTTGACCTGATGCACGATGGCAAGTCAATCCGTTCCGTGGTGCATTTCACCAAATCATAAGGAAGAGAGCATGCCATCGACGCTGGAATTACTGGAAGAGCATCGTCTGTTTGGCGGCTGGCAGCAGCGCTATCAGCACGCTTCGCCGGTGCTGAACTGCACCATGACCTTCAGCATCTTTCTGCCGGAGCCGAAGAGTGACGCGCCGCCGCCGGTGCTCTATGTCCTCTCCGGGCTGACTTGCAATGATGAGAACTTCACCACCAAAGCGGGCGCGCAGCGCGTGGCGGCAGAGCTGGGCATTGTGCTGGTGATGGCCGATACCAGCCCGCGCGGTGATGACGTGGCGGACGACGACGGCTACGACCTTGGCAAAGGCGCCGGGTTTTACCTCAATGCCACTCAGGCACCCTGGGATCGTCATTACCGGATGTATGATTACATCAGCGAAGAGCTGCCTGCGCTGATTGCCGACAATTTTAACGTCGGCAAGCGGGCGGCGATTGCCGGACACTCGATGGGCGGCCACGGCGCGCTGATGCTGGCGCTGCGTAACCCGGAGCGTTTTACCTCCGCTTCCGCGCTGGCACCAATTGTGAATCCGTGCGATGTGCCTTGGGGAATCAAAGCCTTTAGCCACTATCTTGGCGACGATCGTTCACAATGGCTGCAATATGACAGCTGCTGGTTGATGCGTCAGGTGCAACAGCAGGTGCCGATGCTGATCGATCAGGGCGACAGCGATCAGTTTCTGGCTGACCAGCTGCATCCTGAACGCCTGCAACAGGTGGCTGAAGAAATGGGCTATCCACTGACCGTGCGCATTCAGCCCGGTTATGACCACAGCTATTACTTCATCGCCAGCGTGATTGAAGATCATCTGCGTTTCCACGCCAGCCATCTGTTTGGCTGAGCCTGCGGGGCAGAATCCGACTGCCCCGTCCTCTTTTCCCTTTCTCCCGTGATAAAAAAAAGCACGCCGTGGCGTGCTTTCTTTTATCTGACGGCTATCGCTTAGCGATCGAGGCCAGGAAACTCCATCTGGTTATATTTCACAAAGCGCGTTTTACGCACCAGCTTGTAGCCAAACCAGATAATCAGGAAGACCGGGATGCCAATATAGGTCGCGGTTACGCCATACCAGTCAATGCGATCCGCCAGGAAAGCCTGGTAATTCTGCCCAAGGGTAATCAACAGGCAAAGCACGAAGGCGAAAATTGGCCCCAGTGGAAACAGCGTCGAACGGTATGGCAGGCTGGCCAGATCGTGGCCCTGTTTTACAAAGCCGCGACGGAAGCGATAGTGGCTGATGGCGATGCCCAACCAGGCGATAAAGCCGGTCATGCCTGACGTATTCAGCAGCCACAAATAGACATCCTGATTGCCAAATTTGGAGGTCAGGAAGCAGAGTCCGGCGACTACCGTGGTGGCATACAGCGCGTTACGCGGCACGCCGCCTTTGGAAAGTTTGGCGAACACGCGCGGCGCTTTGCCTTCACGCGCCAGCGTAAACAGCATACGCGTTGAGGCGTACATGCCGGAGTTACCGGCTGACAGCACCGCGGTCAGGATTACCGCGTTCATGATCGCCGCAGCAGAAAGCAGGCCAGCATGCTGGAATACCAGGGTAAACGGGCTGACGCTGATATCTTTGATGTCGTTGCGCAGCAATTTAGGATCGGTATAAGGCAGAATCAGGCTGATAATCAGAATGGCGAGGATATAAAACAGCAGGATACGCCAGAACACCTGACGCACCGCACGCGGAATATTTTTTTCCGGCTCTTCCGATTCGCCCGCGGCAATACCAATCAGTTCGGTGCCCTGGAATGAAAAGCCGGCGATCATCGCCACGCCAATCATCGCCGAGAAGCCGCCGGCAAAAGGCGCATCGCCAATCTGCCAGTTATGCCAGCCCGCCTGTTCGCCACCGCGCAGTATGCCGAGGATCATGGCGACGCCAATGACGATAAAAATCACCACAGTGGCAACCTTGATCAGCGAGAACCAGTATTCCGCCTCGCCAAATCCTTTTACCGAGATGTAGTTAAGCAGGAACATCAGACAAAGAAACAATGCGCTCCAGATCCAGCCGGGGGTATCGGGGAACCAGTAGGCCATCAGCAATTGTGAGGCGACCAGCTCTACCGCAATGGTCACGGCCCAGTTGTACCAGTAGTTCCATCCCAGCGCGAAGCCGAAGCCCTCTTCCACATACTTTGAGCCGTAGGTGGAAAACGAACCGGCTACCGGCATAAAGGCGGCGAGTTCGCCAAGGCTGGTCATCAGAAAATAGACCATCAGGCCAATCAGCGCGTAAGAGAGCAGCGCGCCGCCGGGGCCAGCCTGGGAAATGGTGGCGCCCGAGGCGACAAACAGGCCGGTGCCAATCGAGCCACCAATGGCAATCATGGTTAAATGACGCGCTTTTAATTCGCGTCGAAGCGCAGGTTGTTGTGTTGTTTTTTTGTCTTCAGGCATGTGCAAACGCTGCTATAAGAAAAAATGAGGCGAGATTGTAGCAACTCATCCCGCTCTGTATAGCGATAACGCGAGGTTATAAGTTACGTTCATGATGACGCAGAAATTATTAGCGGCCGTCCGGCCGCCTTACGCTTCGGTACAATAAGAGAGAAAGCGACTCAGCGCTTTAGAGATATGTTTCTGCCGATGATGGATGCGATACAGCGTGCGCGACAGCCGGGGAAACGGCAGCGTCAGCTCAACCAGCGTGCCCGCTTCCAGCTGGTCGGCAATGACCCGGCGCGATAAACAGCTAATGCCCATGCCGTGGCGAACCGCATGCTTGATCGCTTCGGAGTTGCCCAGCTCCATCGCCAGCTCGAACTGCGGCAGATGGGACAACAGCAGATAATCGACGATTTCCCGCGTGCCGGAACCGCGTTCGCGCAGGATCCACGGCGCACTCCCCAGGCTCTCTGCGGTGATCGGGCCTGACAGAATCGGCGCATCCGGCGCGGCAAATACCACCAGCTCATCTTCCAGCCACGGCTCGCTGACCAGTTCGCTGACGTGACAGGGCCCTTCAATCAGCCCGACGTCAACGCGAAAATCGGCCACGGCGTGAATCACATCCTGGCTGTTGCCAACGCTCAGCTCCAGCGGCAAACGTGGAAAATCGCGCCGATAACGTGCCATCATCGCAGGTAACAGATAGTTGCCGATGGTGCTGCTGGCGGAAATACGGATCGCCCCGTTGTCTTCCTGAAACAGCTGTTGGATTTCGGTGGCCTGTTCCAGCAGCCCCACAGCGCGCGGATAGAGCAGTCGGCCATGTTCGTTGACCACCAGCCGTTTACCCACGCGATCAAACAGCTGAACGCCCAGCTGCCCTTCCAGGTCGGCCAGCGCAGCGCTGACCGCCGACTGCGACAGCGCCAGCACCTGTGAGGCCTGCGTCGTCGAGCCGCTCTTCAGCACTTCGCTGAATACTTCGATTTGTCGCAAGGTAATGTGCATGTGTGCTCCGCTATCGTTGCAGCAGCCAGACGGTTGCCGCCAGCCAGATGATCACCAGCAGCAAACAGCCGCTGCCGAGTTTTTTCCCGCTGGCACGCTGGGCCGCCAGCCGCTGTTGCCCCGCCAGCTTCACGTCAGCGGGCAACAGACGCAGCAGCAGCATCATACCGGTCGGCAAAATCACCGCATCATCCATCAGACCCAACAGCGGAATCACATCGGGTACCAGATCGATCGGGCTGATGCCGTAACAGGCCAGCGCCACGGCGGCCGCTTTTTGCCACCACGGCGTGCGCGGATCGCGGCAGGCATACCAGAGTAAAAACATATCGCGCTTGAGGAAACTGGCCCAGCGCCGCAGACGTCTCACCATCATCCCATTTGCCTTATCACTTTTTCAGGTTAATTTTAAATATATAATCAATTTCTCTTTTATACCAGATGCCCTCATCATTCTCCTTACCAACGGGAGGTTATGATGACAACACACACTTTACCGCTAATTTCTCATCACGCTACGCGGCTGCTGCCAGGCCTGGCGCTGGCCGCTGTTATCGCCCTGTTCAGCCAGTGGCTGAGCCAACAGCCCGCGGTCGCCGCGCTGGGATTGGGCGCGCTTACCTTAGCGATCGTCTCGGGTATGCTGCTGGGCAACACGGCTTATCCCGCGCTGGAAACCCACTGTTCGCCCGGCGTGCTGCGCGCCAAACAGACGCTGCTGCGGCTGGGCATTATTCTCTATGGCTTTCGCCTGACGCTGCAGCAAATTGCCGATGTTGGCCTCAGCGGTGTGCTGATTGATCTGCTGACGCTGAGCTCAACCTTTTTGCTCGCCTGCTGGCTTGGCTGCCGACTGCTGAAGCTGGATCGACAAACCAGCTGGCTGATTGGCGCAGGCAGCAGCATCTGCGGTGCAGCGGCGGTGCTGGCCACCGAGCCGGTCGTCAAAGCAGACGGAGCCAAAGTAGCGGTCGCGATCGCCACCGTGGTAATTTTCGGCACGCTTGCCATCTTTCTTTATCCGGCGCTGTGGCCGCTGGTGCAGCATCTCTGGCCCGCCGTGTCGGCCACCGACTATGGCCTGTTTACCGGTTCAACCCTGCACGAAGTGGCGCAGGTAGTGGCGGCGGGTCATGCGATCGGCCCGGAAGCGGAAAACGCGGCGGTGATCGCCAAAATGCTGCGCGTCATGATGCTGGCTCCTTTCCTGCTGTTGTTGGGCGCGTGGATCCGCCGTTCTGCTGCGGCCAGTGCGACGCCGACGCCCATCGCGTTCCCGTGGTTCGCGCTGCTGTTTATCGGCGTGGCGCTGTTTAACTCGCTACAGCTGTTGCCCGCGTCACTGATCCACGCCCTTACCCAGCTCGATAATCTGCTGCTGGCAATGGCGATGGCGGCGCTGGGCTTAACGACGCAGCTGCGCGATCTGAAACGCGCCGGGCTGCGGCCTCTGGCGCTGGGTCTGCTGCTGTTTTGCTGGCTGGTGCTGGGCGGCGGTGCCATCAATCTGCTGGTGCACCATTTGATGGCCTGAACGCTTCGGTTATGATGGCGCCCCTCACTTGCCAATAACCCACAGGAGAACCGGCATGAAATATATCGGTGCCCACGTCAGCGCCGCCGGTGGCGTGGATCAGGCGGTCATCCGCGCGCATGAGCTGGAGGCCACGGCTTTCGCGCTGTTTACCAAGAATCAACGGCAGTGGCGCGCCGCGCCGCTGAGCGCGGAGGTGATTTCCGCGTTTCGCAGTGCCTGCGAGCGTTTTAACTATCAGCCGGAGCAGATTCTGCCGCACGACAGCTTTCTGATTAACCTCGGTCATCCTGAAGCCGAGGCGCTTGAGAAATCACGCGCGGCCTTTATCGATGAACTGCAGCGCTGTGAGCAGCTCGGATTGACCCTGCTGAACTTTCATCCGGGCAGCCATCTGAATCAGCTCGATGAAGCGCAGTGCCTGCAACGCATCGCCGAGTCGATCAATATCGCGCTGGATAAAACCCAGGGCGTGACCGCGGTGATTGAGAATACTGCAGGCCAGGGCACCAACCTGGGCTTTCGCTTTGAGCAGCTGGCGGCGATTATTGATGGCGTGGAAGATAAATCGCGGGTTGGCGTCTGTATTGATACCTGTCACGCCTTTGCCGGTGGCTATGATCTACGTACCGAAGAGGATTGTGTGGCCACTTTTGCCGAGTTCGAACGCATCGTCGGCTTCAACTATCTACGCGGTATGCACCTTAATGACGCCAAGAGCGCGTTTGCCAGCCGTGTCGATCGTCATCACAGCCTGGGTGAAGGCAATATCGGTAAAACGGTGTTCAGTTGGCTGATGAAGGATGCTCGCTTTGATGGCATTCCGTTGATTCTGGAAACCATCCAGCCAGCGATTTGGCAGGATGAAATTGCCTGGCTGAAGTCGCAGCAGAAAAGCGCGTAATAAAAAAGGCGGCTCCTGGAGCCGCCTTTTCTTTCGCGCAGAAGTATCAGGCTTTCGCCAGTTCCGCTTCCGGACGTTTCAGCACGGCATAGCTGAGACCTGCAATCAGCGTACCGGCGATAATCGCCACCAGATAGCCAACTACCGGCGTAATCGCACCTGGAATCAGCAGCACAAACAGACCGCCATGTGGTGCCATCAGTTTAGCGCCGATTGCCATGGAAACCGCACCGGTTACCGCGCCGCCGACGATACAGCATGGAATCACGCGCATCGGGTCACGAGCGGCAAACGGGATGGCACCTTCAGAGATGAAGCAGAGACCCAGTACCAGCGCCGCCTTGCCCCCTTCCTGCTGCCCTTTGTTAAACTTCCTGCGTGCCACCAGCGTAGCGATACCCATCGCCAGCGGCGGCACCATGCCCGCGGCCATAATAGCGGCCATCGGCGCATAGGTTTGCGAACTGAGCAACCCGACGCCAAACGCGTAAGCCACTTTGTTCACCGGACCACCCATGTCGGTACACATCATGCCACCGAGAATCGCACCCAGCAGCACGGCGTTCGCAGTGCCCATGTTCGCCAGCCAGCCAGTCAGGCCGGTCATGATGCCCGCAACCGGTTTGCCGACCACATAAATCATCAGCAGGCCGGTAATCAAGCTGGCGACCAGCGGAATCACCAGAATCGGCTTCAGCGCCTCCATACTTTGCGGCAGCTTGAGCTTGGTGCTGATCAACTTCGCCGCATAACCCGCGATGAAACCGGCAATGATACCGCCAAGGAAGCCGGCATTAATGCTGGTAGCGATCATGCCGCCAATCAGGCCCGGCGTTAAGCCCGGACGATCGGCAATCGAGAAGGCGATAAAGCCCGCCAGCACTGGCACCATCAACGCAAAGGCGCTGCCACCACCGATTTGCATCAGCGCAGCCGCCAGCGTGCCCGGCTCTTTAAACGCGGTAATACCAAAAGCAAAGGAAAGTGCGATACAGAGACCGCCCGCCACCACCATCGGCAGCATATAAGAAACGCCGGTCAGCAGATGACGATAAGCCCCTGCGCCGCCTTTTTTCTCATCGCTCTGGCTGGCGGATGACTGACCACCCTGCGGCTGATAAGGCTTCGCTTCCGCGACCGCTTTATCCAGTTCCTGTGCGGTTTTCTTCAGCGCCAGACCGGTTGAGGTGCGGTACATCGGCTTGCCGGCAAATTTCGCCAGGTCCACTTCAATATCCGCCGCCACGATCACCAGATCGGCCGCAGCCACTTCTTCTGGCGTAATGGCATTACCTGCGCCTACGGAGCCGCGTGTTTCAACCTTCACCCACCAGCCGCGTTTCGTTGCTTCGCTCTGGATAGCTTCGGCGGCCATAAAGGTGTGCGCCACGCCGGTTGGGCAGGCGGTCACCGCGACAATGCGTTTTTGTGCGTTGGCCGCAGGAGCAACCGCCACCGTGGCTGGTGCCGCTTCAGCCTGGAAGCTTTTCGCTTCGGCCTTTGCCTTATTAAAGAAGTTTTCCGGTTCGCGAAGCGCTTCGTCCAGGCGACCCAAATAGACTTTCTTACCGTTTAGCGCGGTGTCCTGCGGTATGGCATGACCTGCCACCGCAACCAGCTCGGCTTCAGCCGGGCTGTCGGTTAAGCTCAGACCTGCTTTTTGCGCAGCAGCGGCACCTAACTGTTTCACCATATAGCGGGATGCTTGTCCCAGCGACGGATCGAGAATCAGCAGCGTTTTCATTATACCTCTCCTGCTGTTAGTTAACGGGTTTCAGTTCGACACGCGCCATCATGGCGGCCAACTGAGTACGATCGGTAATGCCCACGTTGCTCTGACTTACGGCCAAAGCTGCCACCGCAGTAGCAAGACGCAGCGTGTGTTCGCTGGATTCACGCATCAGCAAACCATAAATCAAGCCACCTACCATTGAGTCACCTGCACCCACGGTACTGACCACTTCGCAAACCGGTGGTTTGGCAATCCATTCACCCGAGGCGTTCACCCAGAGCGCCCCTTCGGCCCCCAGAGAAATTACCACGTGAGCGATGCCCTGCTCGCGCAGCTGGTGCGCAGCGGCAATCACATCCTGGAGCGTTGGCAGCTTTTTACCGGCCCAGATTTCCAGCTCGCGGCGATTGGGTTTAACCAACCACGGCGCGGCTTTAAGACCGGCTACCAGCGCCTCACGGCTGCTGTCGAAAATAATGCACGGGCAGTGGGTGCGCAGTTCGCTCATCCAGCGCGTAAAGTCATCGGGATCGACGCCAGCCGGTAAACTGCCGCTGACGCAGACCATGTCAAACTGACCCAGCCAACTCAGAGAATCGGTGCTGAAGCGCTCCCAGTCCTGCGCGCTGACGTCAAAACCTGAGAAGTTAAGGTCGGTGACCTCGCCCTCTTTTTCGGTGAGCTTGACGTTGATACGCGTGCGGCCCGGTACGACCTGAAAACGGTTGGCAATGCCCAGCTCGCTGAACAGCAGCTGAAAGCCATCCTGATTATCTTTGCCGAGGAAGCCGCCAACGGTCACGTCGATGCCCAGGTCTTTGAGCACTTTCGCTACGTTGATGCCTTTACCCGCGGCGTGCAAACCGGTGGTTTTCACCAGGTTGACTTCGCCACGTTCGATTTCGGCACAGTAACCCACCAGATCGTACGCCGGGTTAAGCGTGATGGTTGCTACGCGACGGGTCATGATGCCCCCTCGCCCAGCCCTGAGGTAATGGCTTGTTCAATCGCTTCCAGCGCCTGAGGCGCATCTTCGCCGCTGGCGGTAAAGCGCAGACGGTGGCCTTTCTTGACGCCCAGCGCGACAACCTTCATCAGGCTGCGGCCGTTAGCGGGTTTGCCACTGCCATCAAGATTGGTAATGGTGATATCGCTGTTGAACTGCTTGATGACGCTCACCAGCGCGGTGCCCGGACGCGCATGCAGGCCGTGCTCATTACGGATAGTGAACTCCGCCGTCAGCACTTCGGCTTGCTCATCCACTTCGCTGGTCAACAGTGCCAGGACGCCTGCGGCGTCAGCATTCAGCAGACGATCGGCCTTGTTGTTAATCAACAGCGCGCTGAGGTAATTCAGCACCTGCAAAGGCTGGTCATCTACCGCAGCCACGCTGATCAACATCGCGGCTTTTTCACCGTTAACATCAAAAGGCGCCTGGGTGCGTGAAACGGCCACGGCGCTGCTCAGGTTGCCCTGCATGCTGTCGTTCAGCCAGATGCCTTGTCCCAGATTCAGTGGCTGCGCGCCGATCACCTGGCTGACAAAGCTGCTGTCGACCGCGCCCGCCTGTTGCAGCCGACCGGCATTCAATGCCTGCAGCGTCATCAGGTCGCTGGCGGCGACGTCCAGCACGATAAGAGAGGTATCAAACTTCAGGCCGTTGCCCTGTTTTTCACCCATCAGCAGGCTGCGCAGCTCTTCCGCCGAGGTGGTGGTTTTAAGCTGTTCTGCAACGTCATCATCGCTTAGCACGTGCGTCAGCTGACGTAACAGCGTGAGGTGCTCATCCGATTTCGCGGCGATACCGATAACCACATACGCCAGCTGATCGTCGCCCCAGGTAATGCCCTGAGGAAACTGAAACACCTGTACGCCAGTATTCAACACCAGATCGCGCGTGTCGGTGGTGCCGTGAGGAATGGCGATGCCGTTGCCAAGGTAGGTTGAGGTCTGTTTTTCACGCGCCAACATGCCCTCAACGTAGGCGTCGCCGACGTTTCCGGCCTGGGCCAGCGCGGCAGCAACCTGACGAATAGCGTCTTCTTTATTTGCGGCTGATGCGCCGACATGAATGGCTTGCGGTTCAAGCTGGAACATAATTCTCCTCTCCTGCTGATGTTGAATCGTTTCAGCTATATCGGGAAAAAAGGCGCTATCGAATAAGGCTTAGCCAGCAACGACAACGCTGAAACGTTTCAATGATAGTGAGCCAGAATAGGCAGATGTGGCAAGCTTTTGCCCAATCGGTATCACCGTTTTTTGAGCTTACGCACATTTCGGTACTTTTGATTTGACCTGAACCGATCGGCTGGCTGACGACATAGCTGAAAGCACAGTAAACGCAACGGCAACGGTCAGCCGATGTTCAGCAAAACCGATTACAATGAAGGTGCAGTGGCCGTTTCCAGATCAAGCAGCCAGATCATCGCCTGCTCGCGCGTGGAACCGCACATATCGGCGGCAGGTTGCAGGCCAGCACAGACTTTCGGCCGCAGCGGCGAATGGAAAATTTTGCAGCGCAGCTGCTCGTCGAGTTGCACACAGGGCACGTTAGCGGGCTTGCCGTTGGGCATGCCTGGAATGGGTGATGAGATAGAAGGCGCTGTGCAGCAGGCAGCACATCCGCTACGGCAATTCATAGGCGACTCCTGAAAAGGGGCAATGAAGATAGCAGCGGCCCGCAACATTTTCCACCACCTTGCGAGACGTTACGCAAAAAGTGGTTTTCGCCCCGCTCAGCGCTTGCCTCGCTGACGGGCCGCGAGTAACGTGACGCGACAAATTTCGGCGATCAAATGAGGATCACAATGCCAAGAGCCAATGAAATCAAACGCGGTATGGCGGTAACTTTTAACGGCAAGCTGTTGTTGGTAAAAGATATCGATGTGCAAAGCCCCAGCGCACGCGGTGCCAGCACGCTGTATAAAATGCGTTTTACCGATATTCGCACCGGACTAAAAGTAGAAGAGCGCTTTAAAGGCGATGACATTCTGGATGCTATTTCCCTGAGTCGCCGCAGCGTGGCTTTCTCCTATATCGACGGCGACGAATATGTCTTTATGGATGATGAAGATTACACGCCCTACAACTTCAAGCGCGAACAGATTGAGGAAGAGCTGCTGTTTATACCGGAAAGCGGCATTCCCGGCCTGCATGTATTAACCATGGATGGCCAGGTACTGGCGCTGGAATTGCCACAAACCGTGGATATGGAAATTGTCGACACTTCGCCTGGCATCAAAGGTGCTTCAGCCAGCGCGCGCACCAAACCTGCGTCAATGATCACCGGCCTGACCATTCAGGTACCAGAATACCTGAGCAACGGCGATAAAGTGCGCATTCATATTCCGGAACGTCGCTATATGGGACGCGCCGACTAAATCTTTTTACCGGTCATCGTTATATAAAGGAGGATGCCGTGACGCGGGTCAATTTGATTACCGGATTTTTAGGCAGTGGTAAAACCACCACCCTGCTTCACTTGTTAGCGCACAAGCCAGCGAATGAAAACTGGGCCGTGCTGGTCAACGAATTCGGTGAGATTGGCATTGATGGTGCGCTGCTGGCGGAAAGCGGCGCCGTACTGAAAGAGATTCCGGGCGGCTGCATGTGCTGCGTCAACGGCCTGCCAATGCAGGTGGGTCTGAATATGCTGCTGAAGCAGCAGAAGCCCGATCGCCTGCTAATCGAACCCACCGGCCTCGGCCATCCCAAACAGATCCTAACCATGCTGACCGCTGAGGTTTATCAGCCGTGGCTGGATCTGCGCGCGACGCTGACCCTGCTGGATCCGCGTCAGCTGGCTGACGATCGCGTGCGGGAAAATGAGAACTTCCGCGATCAACTGGCCGCAGCCGATATTATCGTCGCGAATAAAGAAGATCGCTGGCAGGCCGATGACATTGCACGCCTGCAGCAGTGGCAAGAACAGGCGCTGGCGGATCGCACGCTGGTGACTACGCAGTTCGGTCATATCGATCCTACGCTGCTGGATCGCCCGCGGCTGAATCAGCGTGCGCTACCTGATGCGCATCATCATCATGCCCACCGCGCGGCGCCTTCTTTACTGTCTGCATTACATCTGGAAGGCAGCGCGCGCTGGCGTCGTGCGGTTAATCAGGGTCAGGGTTATGCTGGCTGCGGTTGGGTATTTGACGCTGATACCACCTTTGATACGGTTGGCATACTGGAATGGGCCCGGCTCGCGCCGGTGAAGCGGGTTAAAGGCGTGATGCGTATAAAAGAAGGGTTGGTTAGCATCAATCGCCAGGATAGCGATTTTCATATTGAGACGCGGCAGACGATGCCGCCTGACAGCCGTATCGAGCTCATACACGATAGCGAGGCTGACTGGAACCTGCTTCAGCAAAGCTTGTTGAAGCTTCGTTTAAGTTAGCCAGCCTACTCTTCGCTCTGTTTTTTTCTTTGAGTACTTTGACTATGCACGCTACCCGTTTAATCACCATTTTACTGCTCAATGCACTGGGCATTGTGCTGTTTCTCTCGTGGTATTTACCGCCCGATCATGGCTTCTGGTTTGCGCTGGATAAAACGATCTTTTTTGGCTTTAACGATCAAATGGTCGATCATCCGGCGTTTGCCCTACTGGTGGCGATCACCAATTTTCGCGGTTTTGATGCGGTTTCGCTGTTGGCGATGGGCGCGCTCTATTACAGCTTCTGGCGCGGTGAAAAGCCGGTTGGACGGCGGCGTTTACTGCTGATCGGCATCAGCATGCTGCTCACTGCCGTACTGCTTAATCAGCTGGGACATCTGCTGCCGGTTAAGCATTCCAGCCCAACGCTTTACTTTGAAAATGTGCATCGCGTCAGCGAGCTTACCGGCATTCCGGCAAAAGATGCTTCAAAAGACAGCTTCCCGGGCGATCACGGCATGATGCTCATCATCTTCGCCTGCTTTATGTGGCGCTACTTTACGCCGCGCGCGTTTGTTCTGGCGCTGAGTATTGTGATCGTGTTCTCACTGCCGCGCGTCATGGCGGGTGCGCACTGGTTCACCGATATCATGGTCGGCTCGATGTCGGTGGTGCTGGTAGGATTAAGCTGGTGGCTACTGACGCCCGCAAACGACAAGTTGATCAGCTGGCTTGACCGCAGCCTGCCGGGAAAATATAAAGCTACGTCGTGATGCTTATTTCTTTTGACTGGTATTAACACCTTAATACCAGTTAAATCTAAAACTCACCTTTCATTAATTAATTAGCACGCTAACAAAATACCTTCAGAAGAAATTATTATCGCTCACGCCGTTATTGATGGGCACTCACAGGATGTCCAGCCGGAAATTTCTTATTTTCTCCCTCATCGCGCAAATTAGCAGCTGAAAAGGGTCTAATTCTCGCCATAGCGCCCGAACAAACGCTTAAAATGTAACCAAAGCGTTACAGTATGATTTCACATCAAAAAAACCTATAAATAATTGCATAAAACCCCTCGCCACGGGGTCTCGAATGGGTTAACCTCAGTTTCGATTAGTCTGAAGCAGCAGAAAATTCCACCTTTTTTACAATTAAAATGTGCGTAATCACACATTTTGAAGATTCAGGAATTGTCTTAGGTTCACGCGCTAATTAATCTCAAGCCGTTTTCGCAATTGTTTGACGACTTCTGTCGTTAAGGACTTCAAGGGATCACAAACATAATGGTCAAGTCTCAACCGTTTCTGAGATATATCTGGCGGGTTTTACCCGCGGTCGCATTAGCGACGATGTTATCAGCCTGTACCAGCAGTAATCATGGAAATACCGCGCAAAACGAGAATCATGAAGTTAACAACCACAATGGTTTTTTACTTCAGGCGTCTCAGGACGAATTTGAACAGATGGTCCAGAACGTGGATATCAAATCCCGTATCATGGAACAATACGATGACTGGAAAGGCGTGCGTTACCGTATGGGTGGCACAACTAAAGGTGGTATTGACTGTTCTGCCTTTGTGCAACGTACTTTCCGCGATCAGTTCGGTCTCGATCTCCCTCGCTCGACCTGGGAACAGAAAGATACCGGCAAAGAAATTACCCGCACCAAGTTGCGCCCAGGTGATTTAGTGATGTTCCGCGCAGGCTCAACGGGCCGCCATGTGGGCATCTATTTGGGCAACGATAACTTTGTGCACGCGTCCACCAGCAGCGGTGTGATGATCTCCAGCCTGAATGACAGTTACTGGAAGCGTCGTTATACCGAAGCACGTCGGGTATTGAGCCGCTCGCAAAGTTGACCGGTTTCCTGAAGTTCGCGAAAACTGAGATTAATAACGCTGCTTAGGCAGCGTTTTTTTATGCCAAAAATAAACGCCATACCCTTTATTAATAGATTAAATGATTGTTAATACTCTTAATAACGCGACATCTTACCGAGAGCGTTATATTCTCCCTGGCTCATGTTGGTATGCGGTTCACTTATAGAGACGGGCTTGATCGGGAGATCACACCTTATGCCACTTTCCAGGATAGTGTCGCGTCACGTTATGCATCCCCGACGCATTGCTGTAAACAGCCTCCTCGTCGGCGTGCTGTTCTTTATTCTGTTTATCAGTATTGTTTTTAGCATCACCTGGTATAAGCGCAGCGCAAGCCACGACCGACTCACGCACTATACGCGCGATTACATGAGCCAGGTGTTCACCGAATTACATCACTCTTTGCAACCGTTACTGACTCCCCCCTTTCCTGATTGCCATGCCAGCAATGCCGACCTGACCGCCCGTGCGGCATTTGGCTCAAACATTCGCGCAATTCTGCTGGTAAAGGATGCCATTGCCTACTGCTCTTCTGCCACCGGTGCGTTTTCCCTGGCGGTGCAGACGTTTTCACCCACTACGCATCTCGATCAGCCCATCGATATGAACTTGCTGGCTGGCACGCCCAGGGTACCAGGAAAGCCAGCGCTGGTGCTGTGGTTGCAGAACCCGCATCAGCCACGCAGCGGCATTTTGACCACCATTGATATCAATCTGACGCCTTACCTGCTGCTCGCGTCACGCCAGCAGGAGATTACCGGCATGGCGATGGTGGCAAAAGATCGGGCGCTGACGACGTGGAGTAAGAACATCTTGCCCGCATCGCTACTGCCGACCACGCCGCTGCGGCAGTTCAGCCTGCCCCACTATCCGATTACCTTTTATCTCTATGGCTCTACGCTGGCGCCGCGCGATGTGGAATTCATCGTGCTGGCCGGTATCCTGCTGGCGTTGCTGGTCAGCGCCATTAGCTATACCTTGCTGATCCTGAATATGCGCCCCGGCAAAGAGATTCTGTTGGGCATCAAACGTGGTGAGTTTCATGTGGAATATCAGCCGCTAATCAACAGCGACACTGGCCATATGTACGGCCTTGAGGCCTTGCTACGCTGGACGCACCCAGTAGCCGGTCGGGTGCCCGCCGAGGCGTTCATTCAGTATGCAGAAGTACAAAATTTGATTGTTCCGCTTACCCGCCACCTGTTTGAACTGGTGGCACGCGACGCCGCTGAACTCAAAAAGGCGCTGCCGTGTGGACTGCAGCTTGGCCTTAATCTCTCTCCCAGCCATCTCAGCTCGCCGCAGTTCCGGCAGGATATTACTCACTGGGTAGCGGCAATGCCACCGAACCACTTCGCCTATGTGTTTGAAATTACAGAGCGCGCCATGGTGGCGAACGATCATGCCAGCGAGATATTCAGCTGGATGCATGACAATCAGTTTAAAATCGCCATTGACGATTTTGGCACCGGACACAGCGCGCTGATCTATCTGGAAAAATACCGTTTCGACTATCTGAAAATCGATCGCGGGTTTGTACAAAGCATTGGCCGGCAAACCGTCACCTCGCCGGTGCTGGATGCGGTGATCATGCTGGCGAAGAGACTCAATCTGAACACGGTGGCTGAAGGCGTGGAAACCGCTGAACAGGCCGCCTGGCTAATGGCGCGTGGCGTCACCCATCTGCAGGGCTATCTGTTTAGCCGGCCTCTGACAGTGACGCAGTTGATCGCCTGGCATCAGCAGCAGAAAGATCTGAGAGTTCTTAAAGCAGTGGAAGAAAATTAGCGTTGGTTGGTTTCTGCCTGCTTCAGCTGCGCTTACTCATCGCCAAATTGCGTAATCATCGGCAACAGAAACGGTTCCTGAGGCTGTAACCTGATGGTTAGCTGAGGTCGCGGCGTTTTACATGAGTTGGTGCATGAAGGCGAAAGGGAAAACGACGAGTTTAACGGAAGGTATGTGGCGGCAGATGCAGCGCTAAGCGCGCTGCCAGGCAGCAAAGGTTTCGGCAATGGCGACGCCCTGATTTTTCAGGCGGCAGGTGGTAGCCGATTCATCGCAGCGGCGCACAAACAAACAGGGTTCTCCTTCGCATTCCACTACGCTGCCGTTAACCTCGATCTCCGCCAGCATCATCTTCATCTGCTGCATCACTTCCCACGCCGATTTACCGTCGTGGCTCAGCAACCGGAGACCGATCAGATCCTGCTCATTGGCCAGCAGATTGTTATCCTGCGGCTCAATTTTGCCGCCCGGACCTTCTGCGCACCAGCGATAGCTGTGTGGTAAACGATGAACAATCGAAAGTTGTAGCCCGCTCAATATTCTATCCCCGAGGTAACATTATCGGCACGGCAACGGCTCTGCGCTGGAGTTATCTTTCCAAAAGCGCCGAACAGAGCATCGCCCGGTTGGCATCGCGGTAACAATGCGCCTGTTTTTTGAGAGGAAGCTCTCATTTTGAAACTATATGTACCGCGATTAGCAACGGATAACAACCATTATTGCTGCAATTATTTTACCTGATTAACTCATTAATTTTACAAATAAGAAACATTAACCAGTGATGATGATCAGGCGCTTATTTTACCGCAGCAGAGCGGGATGGACGGCTGGCATAAAGATAGAGCAGCACCGATAACGTGGCGCACAGCGCGATTGACCAGACCATCGGCCAGGCAGTGGTAAACGTCGCCTGTGACAGCACAACGCCGACCATGGCACCGACGCCAAAACGCAGCGTACCGGCCAGTGAAGAGGCGGTACCGGCCATGTGCGGAAACTCATCAAGAATCACCGCCATTGCGTTGGAGGAGACCATCGCCACGCAGCCGATAAACATCGCTACGCCAAACACCAACGGCAGAAAGCCGAGGTCAAGCGCGCTGACAATCAGCAGCCAGATGCCCATAGCAAACTGAATATAAAGGCCCAGACGGAACATCGCCAGCGGCCCAAAACGTCGTACAAAACGACTGTTAAACAGCGTCATAAGGAACAGGAAAACTATGTTCAGCGCAAAGTAGTAGCCAAAGTTTTGCGGTGAAATATGGTTAACCTCAATGTAGACAAAAGGCCCGGCGTTAAGGAAGGAGAAGAGTCCGGCAAAGGAGAAACCGCTGGCCAGCATATAGCTGAAGGCACGCTTGTGGCGAAACAGCGAAAGAAAGTTACCCAACGTGGTACGCAGATGAAACCGCTGGCGCTTCTCTTTGGGCAGCGTCTCTTTGATGCGCGTGACCACCAGCACGGTGGTTAACAGCGCGGCAACCGACAGCGTCCAGAAAATCGCATGCCAGTTCCACAGCACCAACAGCCAGCCGCCGATAATCGGCGCCAGTAGCGGCGCAATGGTGGTGATCAGCATGACGAAGGACATCATGCGCGAAAACTCCTCTTTCGAGTAACTGTCGCGCATCAGCGCATTGATCACTACGCTCGCGGCCGCAGCCGAGAGACCGTGCAAAAAGCGCATCACAATGAGCTGATCGATAGTCTGCGCCAGCGCACAGGCCGCCGCCGCCAGTGCAAACGTCAGGGTGCCGAGAGCAATAACCGGTTTACGGCCAAAGCTATCTGCCAGCGGGCCATAAATCAGCTGACCCAGCGCGAAGCCAAAGATATAGACGCTGAGCGTCATCTGCACGCTGCCTGCGGAAACGCCAAACTCGCTGGCAATCTGCGGCATGGCAGGCAGATACATATCGATTGACAGCGGCATCAGCATCGCCAGCAATCCCAGCACAACCACTAAACCCGTTGCCGAATTCTGTTGCTTAACCACCCTGTCCTCCCGGCACGAAAACCCTTATTTTTTTGGCTGAGGCACGTTTGCCACCGTGGCGATCTCTTCCGCGGTCAGAGGCCGGTATTCGCCCTCTTCCAGCGCATCATCCAGCGTAATACCGCCGATGCGTTCACGATGCAGCGCAACCACGTGATTCCCTACCGCGGCGAACATGCGTTTAACCTGATGATAGCGCCCCTCGCTGATGGTCAGGCGCACCTGATTCTCACTGAGCTGCTCCAGCGTCGCTGGCAAGGTCAGGCTTTTCTCATTATGCAGCTGTACGCCCGCAGTAAACTGCTCGGCGGTATCATCGGCCAGCGGATTCTCCAGCGTGACCAGATAAGTTTTTTCGCACAGATGGCGCGGTGACGTGATGCGATGCGACCACTGGCCGTCGTCAGTCATCAGCACCAGGCCGGTAGTATCGATATCCAGGCGGCCCGCTGCATGCAGCTTGTACGCCATCGGCTCTTCCAGAAAATAGAGCACGGTAGGATGATCGGGATCGTCGGTGGAACAGACGTAACCCGCGGGCTTGTTGAGCATGAAATAACGCGGACCAAACTGCTGTTGCAGAGGATTGCCGTCATATTCGACCTGATGCTCCGGCTGGAGTTTAAACGACGTGTCGCGCACGACCTCGCCATCCACCGTGACGCGTTTTGCCCGTATTTCACGCGTGGCAATGGCACGGCTGATTTCCAGTTGTTGAGATAAGAATTTATCGAGTCGCATGACGTCTGCTTTGCCTGTTAATTACTGAAAGTGAAAAGATGAAACGGCGTTTACTTCCCGGATAACGGGAGATGCCTCGTGCTGGCAAGAGAGGAAAGAGTCGAGCGCCGATGGGAACCGGAACCGCACTGCTTACCTGCGGGTAAAGCCATTGGAAAAACGATGGCAAGTATATCCTGTGTTCTTCAGCGTAGACAGAGGCGATCGCCCGCTTAGCGCATTTTCATGCCATAATGTGGCACTGTTTCCACATTTCCGCGTTTAACATGTCCTTTACCCTGCGTCCTTATCAACAGCAAGCGGTTGATGCCACGCTCAATCATTTTCGTCGCACCACCGATCCTGCTGTCATTGTGCTGCCTACCGGCGCCGGCAAAAGTCTGGTTATCGCCGAACTGGCGCGGCTGGCGCGCGGTCGCGTGCTGGTGCTCGCCCACGTTAAAGAGCTGGTAGCGCAGAATCACGCCAAGTTTCTGGCGCTCGGAGAACAGGCGGATATTTTTGCCGCTGGCCTGCAGCGCCGCGAAAGTCAGAACAAAGTGGTGTTTGGCAGCGTACAGTCGGTCGCGCGCAATCTGGATAAATTTGACAGCGCCTTTTCGCTGCTGATTGTCGATGAGTGTCACCGCATTGGTGACGATGAAAAAAGCCAGTATCAGCAGATTTTAACGCACCTGCGCGCCGCCAATGCGCAGGTACGACTGCTTGGCCTGACCGCAACGCCGTTTCGCCTCGGCAAAGGCTGGATTTATCAGTTTCACTATCACGGCATGGTGCGCGGCGATGAAAAAAGCCTGTTCCGCGACTGCATCTATGAGCTGCCACTGCGTTATATGATCAAACACGGCTTTCTGGTGCCGCCCGAGCGCCTCGACATGCCCGTGGTGCAGTATGATTTCAGCCGCCTTACCGCTCAGGCAAGCGGCCTGTTCAGCGACGCCGAAGTGAATCAGGAGCTGAAAAAGCAGGCGCGTATCACGCCGCATATTATCAGCCAGATCGTTGAGTTTGCGGAACAACGCCACGGAGTGATGATTTTTGCCGCCACGGTCGAACATGCGCACGAGGTGCTGGGTTTACTGCCGGAGGGCAAAGCGCTGGTGAGTGCCGGTACGCCGGCAGCGGAGCGCGACGCCATTATTACCACCTTCAAGCAGCAGCAGATTAAATATCTGGTCAACGTTGCGGTGCTGACCACCGGCTTCGATGCGCCGCACGTCGATCTGATTGCCATTCTGCGCCCCACCGAATCCGTCAGCCTTTATCAACAGATCGTTGGCCGCGGGCTGCGCCTGCATCCGGGCAAGCAAGATTGCCTGATTCTGGATTACGCCGGCAATCCTCACGATCTGTTTACCCCGGAAGTGGGCAGCCCCAAGGGCGCCAGCGATAATCAACCGGTACAGGTATTCTGCCCTTCCTGTGGCTTTGCCAATACATTCTGGGGGAAAACCACCGCCGACGGCATGGTGATTGAACACTTTGGTCGCCGTTGCCAGGGCGTGCTGGAAGATGATGAGGGCCATCGCGAGCAGTGTGATTATCGCTTTCGCTTTAAACAGTGCCCGTACTGTAACGCCGAGAACGATATTGCCGCCCGTCGCTGCCATGAGTGCGACAAGGTGCTGGTGGATCCTGACGATATGCTGAAGGCCGCGCTGAAGTTAAAAGATGCGCTGGTGCTGCGCTGCGGTGGGATGACGCTGGAACGCGGCGCTGACATCAAGGGTGAATGGCTGAACGTCACCTACTTTGATGAGGATGCCACCAGCGTCAGCGAACGCTTTCGCTTACAGACACCGGCGCAGCGCACCGCCTTTGAACAGCTGTTTATGCGGCCACATCAGCGTGCGCCCGGCGTGGCACTGGGCTGGCAAACCGCCGCTGACGTGATCGCCCTGCAGCCGCTGCTGCGCCATCCTGACTTCGTCGTGGCGCGTGCGCGTGGCCATTTCTGGCAGGTGCGAGAGAAACTGTTTGACTATCAGGGCCGCTATCGTCGCGCCAACGAGCTGCGTTAACGCCTTGCCCGCGCAGGCAAAGATAGCTATAATGCCGCCCGCTTTTGCTTGTGCAGAAGCTGAACACTCCAACCTGTTGCTGGGTCGCCTGTAGCAGGAACATTTATTGAAGAGAATCAACAATGTTCACTATTGAAGCAGAAGAACGTAAAGAGCAGGGTAAGGGTGCGAGCCGCCGCCTGCGTACAGCTAACAAATTCCCAGCCATCATTTATGGCGGCGAAGAAGCAGCTGTTGCCATCGAACTGGATCATGACCAGGTTATGAACATGCAGGTTAAGCCTGAGTTCTACACCGACGTGCTGACCCTGGCTGTTGCTGGCAAAGAAGTTAAAGTTAAAGTGCAGGCTGTTCAACGTCACCCGTTCAAGCCTAAACTGCAGCACATCGACTTCGTTCGCGCGTAATTGTCGCCAACGAGTTGCTAAGAAAACGCCGCATTATGCGGCGTTTTTTTTCGTCTGCGGCAAGGCTATTTCGCGCTGGTGCGGCGCTGTAACTGATCGCGCAGATTAGGCGGCGTGCCTTTAATGGTCAGCGTATCGGTGGCCGCATCCCAGAAAATGCGTTCCCCCAACAGCAGCGCATCAAAGTTGATCGTCACACCACCGCCGCTGCCAGCAAATTTTGTCAGCTGACGCAGCGTGCCACGATCGGCTGGAAAATGCTCTTCCAGTTCATAACCCTGTTCGGCGGTGAAGGCCTGAAAGGTTTTCTCACCCAGCGGCGGCAGTTCATTAGACAGTTCTTCCAGCGCGATCTCTTCGCCTGCCTGCAGTTGTTCATTGCAGTAGCTGTAAACCTGCTGACGATAGTTCTGCCGCTCATTTTTATCGAGCTGCGATTCCGCACAGAAGTCATCTACCGCCTGCAACAAGCCGCGGTTCTGCGCTTTGGTGTCCAGCCCAACGCTGGCACCGAGGAAATCCATAAAGAAGTCAGCGACTTTACGGCCAACGCGTCCGCGCAGAAAGGTGAGATAACGCGTGGATTCCGGGTTCGTTTCCCATTCGGTGAGATCGATGCGCGCGACAATATCGGCATGATTGATGTCGAGATAGTGCGTCGAACTGATATCCAGCTCTTCATTGACACGCATGCTGCTCTGGCTGTTCAACACGGCAACCAGCAGATACTCAACCGCCAGATAACGGTAATGGCAAAACAGCACTACCCCGCCTTCTGCAAAAGGATATTTTGCCAGCTCGTCGCGTAACCGACCGGTTGCCGCCCGGCTGAAGGCCAGAAAATCATCTTCGCCTTTGCGGCAGTTACGCAGGGCATCCGCCAGTTCACTGCCTTCGTCGAACAGGCCATAAGCCTTGCTCTTTGCGCTGTAAACCCGATGTAGTTCTTCAACCATGGCGCTGACGGTGGCATTGGTTGGCAGCAGGGAATCACGCAGAATCAGCTCAAGCGTTTGTTCATCACGCTTCACTAACTGATGCAGGGCGATCTGGTCGATATCCAGACTCATAGCAGGCTCTCCTCTTGGCTAAGGCGCGTATTCAATCATCGTAACGGCACGCTTTCAACTTGCATTCGCTGGCTAAGGCAAACTTTACAGCACGATCCAGAGTAGTCGCTGCGCCATTTTTTAGATCCCGCCTTATCTGTATGAACACATCATTTGCCAAAAAAAGAGAGAACAGAAAAACAGATGAACTCTCACATTACGCAGACTGCAGGACTGATTTTTTGTTTTACCGATTAAACCACTGGGAAATGTCTATAAGAAAACACCTTGTTTTTAGACAGCCATTAATAAAATCTAAAATAATAATGTTTGATAAAGTAAAAAATGGCTTAATTAAAAAAAATAAAACTTAAGCTTAGTCTGAATTCCTTACAAATTGCTGACATTAGGTGTTAACCAGAAAAAATGAAGAATAGACTACGCCTTGTGCATCCGACAAAGGCAGCCTCAGTCAATGAAAAAAGAAATCTATAACTTACAGATCGTAAGAGGAATTGCAGCGCTTATCGTTGTGGCCGGACATTTACTGCCACCCGCAATTGCTGAATATATTCCCGGACAAGTTGGCGTATCGATGTTCTTCTTTTTAAGCGGATATATCATGCTATATTCCTTTAAAGCGAGTGAGCATCCCGTTACATTTTTAAAGAAAAGATTCCTGCGAATTCATCCTGCTTATTTGATCATATCTTTGCCGCTGATTCTTGCTGCACTGGTGAAGACAACATCTGTCCAATACATGCTTCACACCGTCCTGTTGCTACCGTGGCTTGAATGGAGCAGAGAGAAAAATAGCTTTAACATTCATTCACCTATAGCCAACCCAGTCGCCTGGACGTTGATGTTTGAATATTACTTTTATGCTATTTTTACGCTGGGAAAAAGCATCAGGAATAATCGTAACTTTGTATTTTATTTTTCCAGCATAGCGATAGTCACTATTATGGCGTTAAGTAATTTCTTCCTGGGAAATGACGGAAAGCTGGGCTGGACAACGCTGAGTTGGCATGCAATCACCTCTAACCTGTGTAATATTTCATTTATCGCCGGTATGAGCTGGCAGCTTATGTCAGAAAACAAGCATGTTGAGCATAAGCGTCCCTGGGCGCTGCTTTTAATTCCGCTATCAATAATTCTTTTGGATAAAGTAAGCCCGCTAACTAATATTAGTAACAATCAAATAATTGATTTGCTTTTCTCATGTATTCCATGCTGGATTTTTGTAGCAGCACTTTCCACATCAGCCCGGCTTACCGGAAGAATTTTTGATCGTATTCATGCGACAGGCCAGTATTCTTACTCGCTTTATCTTTTTCACTCGGTACTGGCAACCATAATATATCAGCTGCATTTGGCGCCTAAATATGAATGGCCGGTTGCATTAGTGAGCATAACGCTTTCATTATGGATTTCGAAATATCTCTACAAATACATCGAATCGGTTAATGTTATTGAGCTGGTTAAAAATGGCCACAGCCGATACAAGAAAGCACGCGGATATACGGGCTAAGCCACTGCTCAGCCCGGCTTCGGCCGGGCTTTTTCTCGCTTCGTTTATTGCGCATGCCTGATGGGAGTAAACATTAACTGGCGCAACACCCCCTCGAACACATTTGCCTCCATAAAAGTGCAGAAAATGGCGCGCTGTTACGTTAAGATAGCGCCCTTTGCTACCTGATAATTCAACGCTATGCCACAATCATCCCGTTACAGCGACGACCGCGTGGAGAAACTCCTCGCAGAACTGGTGCAGGTTCTGGAAAAAGACCATGCGCCAACCGATCTTTCCCTGATGGTGTTAGGGAACATGGTCACCAATTTGCTCAATACCAGCATTGCGCCCGCTCAACGCCGCGCGATGGCCCGTTCTTTCGCCGATGCATTACAGTCATCCGTGCGCGAAGACAAAGCCCATTAATGTGAAAATTCGACGTTAATTATGGTAACCAACCGGCAGCGCTACCGCGAAAAAGTCTCCCAGATGATCAGCTGGGGGCACTGGTTTGCGCTGTTTAATATTATCTTCGCTTTCATTCTCGGCAGCCGCTATTTGCTGGTTGCTGACTGGCCTGCCTCACTGGCGGGCCGTATCTATGCCTATACCAGTTGGGTAGGCCACTTCAGCTTTATCGTCTTTGCCGCCTATCTGCTGGTGATTTTTCCGCTGACCTTTGTGGTGATGTCACAACGGTTGATGCGCTTTTTATCGGCCATTTTCGCCACCGCGGGATTAACGCTGGTGTTGGTCGACAGCGCGGTGTTCAGCCGTTTCCATTTGCACCTCAATCCGGTGGTATGGGAACTGGTGATCAACCCCGACCAAAGCGAAATGGCGCGCGACTGGCAGCTGATGTTTATCAGCGTGCCCGCTATTTTCCTTGTGGAGATGCTGTACGCCACCTGGAGCTGGCAAAAGCTGCGCAGCCTCAATCGTCGCTCGTTTGGCAAACCGGTAGCCATGGTGCTGATTACCGCCTTTTTTGCCAGCCACCTGATGTATATCTGGGCCGATGCTAATTTCTATCGCCCTATCACCATGCAGCGCGCTAACCTGCCGCTCTCCTATCCGATGACCGCCCGACGTTTTCTGGAGAAGCATGGTCTGCTTGATGCGCAGGAATATCAGCGTCGGCTGGTACAGCAGGGAAATCCGGAAGCGCTGACCGTCGCCTATCCACTGAGCGATATCAGCTTCCGCGATGCTGGCACGCGCCAGAACCTGCTGCTGATTACGCTTGATGGCGTCAATCAGGCCAGCAGCAGCAAAACGCTGCCCGCCCTTAGCCAGTTCGCGCAGGAAAATGTGAATTTCACCCAGCATTACAGCGCGGGCGATGATGCCGACAGCGGCCTCTTTGGCTTGTTTTACGGTATTTCACCGACCTATATGGATGGTGTGCTGGCGGCGCGCATGCCTTCCACGTTAATCAACGCGTTGAGCAGCCAGGGCTACCAGTTTGGCCTGTTTGCTTCCGATGGTTTCCGTTCACCGCTTTTGCGTCAGGCGCTGTTGGCCGATTACTCCTTGCCTGCGGCGGCGGCGCAGTCGAATGCGCAAACCACCGCCCAGTGGCAAAACTGGTTAAGCAAACAGAAACCGGAAGGCGCGCCCTGGTTCTCATGGATCGCATGGAATGGCCTTGATCGTGCTGATGATAAAGGCGTGGTCTCCAGTCGTCGTTACAAACAGACCGCTGCCAGCGTCGACCAGCAGATTCAGTCTGTGCTGGCTACCCTTCGCGACAAAGGCCTGCTGGATAAAACGGTGGTGGTGATTACCGCGCAGCATGGCGTAGTGCTCGATAACGAAGAGCATGCAGGCGATCGTGCGGCGCTGCAGGTGCCGCTGGTGGTGCACTGGCCAAATACGCCAGCGCAGAGCGTGCAAAAGCTTACCGATCATCAGGATATTATGACCACCCTGATGCAGCGCCTGCTGCACGTCAGCACCAGCCCGGCGGACTATTCGCAGGGCGAAGATCTGTTTGCCGCCGAGCGACGTCATAACTGGGTTGCCAGCATGGATGACAAACGACTGGTGATTACCACGCCGGATACCACGCTGGTGCTGGATAATAACGGCAGCTACAAAGCGTACAACAGTCGCGGCGAGCCGTTGAAAGACCACAAGCCGGAGCTGGCGTTACTGTTACAGGTGCTGACCGAAGAGAAACGCTTTATCGCTAACTGATTATTTATTAGTCGGTTAGCTTTTTTGCGGCTTGCATTACCAATGATAAGCGGTAGTATAAGCGTCCACGTGTCGGCACGTAGCGCAGCCTGGTAGCGCACTGTCATGGGGTGTCAGGGGTCGGAGGTTCAAATCCTCTCGTGCCGACCAAAAATTTGCAGTCTGAAAAAGGGATTATCCTGCGGGATAATCCCTTTTTTATTGCTCATCCTGGCACGGCCTTCGCTTCATATCAGCCCTGCAACGCACGCCTTTTTGCCGCATCCTCGGTGGTCAAATGCCGATCGGTGCTCTTCAACGCCCTGATTGTCCTTTGCCGAAGGCACCAGCCTGCTGGCTTTACCGCACTCTGGCCGTTTGGCCCTCTCCTGCGCTGAATAAAATCTTGTGACCGCGCGCTGGCAATGCCATCATTTGCATCCTGTTTTTACTGCCGCTGTCCGGATGCGTTGCCATGATTTACGACTGTTTTCTCTATTATGATGAAGCGATGCTGCTGGAGCTTCGTTTGCACACCCTGCATCAGCACGTTGATAAGTTTGTCATTGTTGAATCGACGCATACATTTACCGGCAAGAAAAAAGCGCTGCATTTTGATATCACCCGCTTTGCGGCATTCGCCGATCGCATTATCTACGTGGTGTTTGATGAGCCGCCGCACAGCGATGCCTGGGAAAATGAGCGCCGCACGCGCAATCATATTATGGCGGGCCTGAAACAGGCGCAGGATGATGACCTTATTCTGATTTCCGATGTCGATGAAATCATCGATCCACAGCAGCTGGCACGGGCCAACCCACGAGCGCTGTGTAACACCTTTCACCTCAATTTTTATAACTATCAGTTCAACCTGCAGGTGTTTAACGACAACGGCTCGCCGCGGAAATGCACGCTGGTGAAAATGACGCGTTTCGGCACCCTGCGGGACTTTTTTGCCGGCAAGCCGGAAGATCTGCGTAACGTAAAACGCAGCGCCATTAAACGCAGCTGGTGGCGCTGGAATTACCTGAAATGGCGCACCACCATCGTTAACGATGCGGGATGGCATTTTTCCTGGCTGATGACGCCTGAGCGCATCGCAGAGAAGATGTCCAGCATCTCACACACCGAGTACGACCTGCCTGAGCTGAATAACGCGCAGCATATCGAGCAGGCGGTGCGTGAGGGCAAAGATATCTGGAAGCGCGATCGATCGCTGCGGCTGATTCCGCTGACTCACGACAGTTTCCCGGCGCATCTGGTGCAGCATCCAGAAAAATACGCCGATTTTATTCGCCAATCCGGCGAGTAAACCGGGATTAACGCCTTGCCGCCCACTCTTCACGGGTGATCTCCCAGATCTCTGATTCCAGCTCGCCAGACACATAATCGGCGAGCCGGGTATCCACCAGCCGCATGCCGCTTTGCAATGAGATGCGCCGTGAGCCGATATTCTCTCGCGCCTTTGGCGCGCGCAGCAGCGGCTTGTTCAATACGTTAAACCAGAAGTCGGTCACGCACTCACACGCCTCGCTCATCAACCCCTGGCGCTGCCATTCCGGCACCAGCCAAAAACCACGGTTATCGTCTTCCCCTTCGCGCAGTGAGATCAGGCCAATCAGCGTCTCCGGCTGCGAATGATGGCGCAGGCTCCAGTGCCATGCCGTGCCTTCTGCCATTGCCGGCAACGCCACGCCCTGCACGTAACGCAGCGCACCATCTTCGGGAAACGGCCAGGGCACCGCGTTATGCAAATATTGCACGATTTCCCAGCGCGGAAAGACCCGCTGAATGTGCGGCACATCGCTGAGGCTTAACGGCCTGAGTTCCAGACGAGCGGTAGAGAGCGGTGGCGTTTCCATGATTTCTCCTTCAGGTTATAACTTCATTTATAGGGGAGAATGACCGGGCGGGTAAAGCGTAATCAGCACAGAGATCTGTCGTCTGACTGTCATTTTTTTATGGTATAAGTCTGAAAAATGCTGATTGAAACAAAAATGTCACATCGCCAATTTATTCTGTCTGCTCGAATTTGAAGGCAGGAAGACCTGATGATTATCAAAGCTAAAAACCTGAAGGATGCGGAGGAGATGCTGCATTCTGGCATCAACAAAGTCGAACTGGCCTATGACATCGGCAGCGACGATTTTTTCCGCCTGGCCAGCCGCTGGTGTGAACGCGGGGCTAAAATATCCAAATCTGAACGACACTTTGTCGTTTCCATCAAGGGGATGTCAATTCCGTCTAACGAGTGATCATTGTGGGCAAGGATGCCCTGTCGCTTGCTGCCTGGCACGCGACCTGCTTTAATTCCTGTCTGAATCCCCTACCCTTTGCGCCTATGTTTTGTGCCCAACAGCCTGTTGCCGTGCCCGATCGGCCTTTTTTCAGCAGCATGAGTGTTTCTCACTGGTGCGTATTGCCGCAGGTGCGTTTCTGCGAGCTGCGTTTTAATAGCGCGCATTTCAGCGACGATCTGTTTGCCCTGAGTCAGCTGCCCGCGCCGTCGCACCTTAACCGTTCGGTCAGTAAGCGACGCGCGCACTGGCTCGCCAGCCGCTATGCGGTGCGGCATGCGATGGCAACCTGCGGTATTGATGATGTTGTGCTGGGTAACCATGCGGATCGATCACCGTGCTGGCCCACGGGAATCAGCGCGTCGCTGTCGCATACCGAAGGACGGACGCTGGTGGTATATAGCGAAGAGCCGCGGCTGCTGGGCATCGATGTCGAACAAAAGATGTCGCTTTCCACGGCCGAAGAGGTCGCCGATACGCTGGTTTCCGCCAGCGAACTGTCGCTGTTGCGCTACTGTCGGCTCGACTTTGCCAGTGCGCTGACCCTGACGTTCTCGCTGAAAGAGAGCCTGTATAAGGCGGTCTGGCCGCGCTGCCAGCAGCTGATGGATTTTCATCAGGCGGAGGTGATTGAGCTGGACAGCCGCCGCGGCGTGGCGCGTCTGCGGCTGTGCGAAAGCCTGACGCCGTTTGTCGGCGGCAGGACCTTTATAGCCGCCTTTCAGATTCAGGAAGCGGAAATTACCACGCTGGTTGCCGCACCGGTGTGATTAAGCGGAGGTATCCGTGCGCGTGACCGCATCCAGCGTCGCCTGTTGCCGCTCATCGCCGGTCAGTTCGCTAAGCTGGCCTTCGCGCATCTCCAGCAGGCGATCCGCATGCACGAAGTAGTGATCGTCGTGGCTGATAGCAAACACCGTTTTGCCCATCTCCTGCAGCCAGGGCAGGATTTCCCGGTAAAAAATCCGTCGGAAATGGGGATCCTGATCGGCTGCCCACTCATCCAGCAGTAAAATATCCCGCTCTTCGGCAATCGCCAGCAGCAGCGCCAGCCGCTTACTCTGCCCTTTGGAGAGCTTGAGGTTGAGCACGCGGTTGCCTTCCAGCTTGATTTTGTCCTGCATCTTCAGGCGTGCCAGCCAGTGCTGCACCAGCGTCGGGTTGGCGGGTTCACCGCCCGGCCCGATCAGCCGATCAAACAGATGGGGATCGGTGAACACGGCGGAAAATAGCTGACGATAGCCCTCGCGCTGGTTCTCCTCCAGCGCCACGCCATCGAGTAAAATGGTGCCGCCAGTGGGCTGATACAAGCCGGTGAGCAGCATCGCCAGCGTCGATTTTCCGCTGCCGTTACCGCCGATCAGAAACAGCAGTTCGCCGCGCTTCAGCGTCAGGTTAACCGGCCCGACACTAAAGCCTTTTTCGCCATAGTGAAAGCTGACATCGCGCAGCTCAAGCGTTTGCCACTGCGGATGAACCACCGGCGTGGCAAAGCCCGGCCGGTGCTCGGCCAGATCGAAGGTGCGCAGCTTATTGAAAGCCACCTGTGCGCTGAGTAAGGTTGGTAACGCGCCCACAGCAGAGAGCAACGGCGTGCGTAGAAACAGCAGCGTCAATGAGTAGGTTGCCGCCACTGCGGTATTGGCCCAGCCGAGGCTGTTGGCCATCCAGAACACAATGCCGATAGCGCCCAGCATCATGATGTTTGACCAGTTCACCGCGCTGAGGTGGTAGGTATCCGCCCTGACGATGTGATCGCGATAAGCGCTGGCGTTTTCCTGATAGACGGTGTCATAAATCAGCTGCGCGCGTTGGCGATTAAGCTGTAGCTCTTTACGCCCTTCGGTGACCGTCTGAAAATCGCCATAAAGCCGATCTTCAATGTCGCGCAGCTTTGCCATATGGCGGTAAACTCGCGCCACCAGCAGCCAGCCGCCGACAATGGTAATCGCCACCCACAGCGAGGTGATCAGGAGCATTTTTGGTGACAGCCAGGCGAGCCAGGCAGCAGAGCCGAGGGTCAGGATCACTCCCTGAATCAGTTCCGGCAGGCGCACAAAGGCGATGGTGATGGCGCGCACGTCGCTGGTCAGTCCCGCCAGCAACTGCGCGTTGCCGATTTGCTCGATGCGTTCCACGCGCGTATCGAGAATACGCTTAATAAATTCGCCGCGCAGACGATAAACGAAATGGTGGCCAAGCTGCGTCAACGCCAGCTGCGAAGCCAGCGTCACCGCCATCAGAATCACCAGCAGCAGCAGGAACTCCGGCAGCACGGTCAACGACGCGTTGATGTTGACGATCAGTTCGCGATTGATGAAGGCGATCAGGCCGATGCCCAGCGCTGCGCTCAGCAGGCTCAGTACAATTACCGCGATAAACGGCCAGCGGTATTGCTTATAAACGACGTGCAGTAACTCCATGATACATTCCAGGTCAGACGAGAGCTGCCAGCAGTGTAATCAGATGATCGTTGATAGCAATAATAATTCTCATTAAGCTTAAAAATGCGCCATCCCAGCGCGACGAAACGTCAGGTTGTAGCGGAACGCGCCCGCGTCGGGATGCACGCCCGGCTTCAGCGGCTGAATGCCGTGAAAGCGCAGCCGCGACGGGCCACCCCACACCACTACATCTCCCTGTTCCAGCAGCACGCGCTGCACCGCGTCGCTGCGTTCAAAGCCACCAAACTGAAACACCGCTGGCAGGCCGAGCGAAACGGAGACGATCGGCTGACTCAGATCCTTTTCATCTTTGTCCTGATGCAGCGACATTTTGGCACCGGGCGCATAGCGATTGATCAGACAGGCATCAGGCGCAAAGTCCTTAAATCCCGCCAGACCAGCGGCGCGCTGCGCCAGCGCCAGAAACGACGCGGGCATCGGCGGCCAGGGGCGGTTGCTTTCCGCATCCTGCTCGCTGTAGCGATAGCCACGACGATCGCTGTACCAGCCTAAATTGCCGCAGTTGGTCATCGCCACCGACATGCGATAGCCGCCGGGCGTGATGCGATGCTGAAACGGATTCACGGCGGCAATCTCCATCACGGTGCGCAGCAGGTCGCCCGCCTCATCGCGTGCCAGCCGCCGCAGGATCACCGCGCCGGGTGCCAGTGGCTCAGTCCAGGGTGCTTCATCGCTAAACAGATCGAGCATCATCGCCTCCAACACTATTAAGGTGCAGTTTTGCCCTGCTCGTCGCGGAGAAAGGCGCGAAACTGCGGTGACATCCAGTGGGTGAAACCGTCACCCTGTTTGGTGACCAGATAGACCGCCAGCTTCTCTTTGATCGCCAGCGCCCGCGCTTTTTCCGTGCCCAGCACCATCAGGCCTGTGTCCCAGCCATCCGCTTCCAGCGCGGTGGTGGCGATCACGGTGGCGGAGACCAGCTTATGCTCAATCGGCGCACCGGTCGCCGGATCGATGACGTGCGAAATGCGTTTGCCATCCAGTTCATAATAGTTGCGATAGCTGCCGGAGGTGCTGATACCGTGCCCCTGTAAATCGACAATCGCCTCGACGGCATTCTCACGATCGGTGGGTTTTTGCACCGCCACGCGCCAGGCGTTGCCGCCGCTGTTCAGGCCACGCGTCAATACCGCGCCGCCCACCGACACCAGATAATTATTGATGCCCCTCTGTTCCATCAGGCGTGCCAGATGATCGGTGGCAAAGCCTTCGCCCATGGTAGAGAGATCGACATACAGATCGGGCAGATCTTTCTGCAGCGACGCGCCGTTTACGCCCTCAGTCACCCGCAGATGCTGTAAACCGGTTTGCGCTTTTGCCGTGGCAATTTGCGCCGCCGTCGGCAGATGGTGCGGCTGCGCGTCAGGCCCAAAGCCCCACAGGTTCACCAGCGGCCCAACGGTAATGTCCATCGCGCCCTGGGTTTTGGCGCCAATGCGCAGTGCCATGACAATAATATCCGCCATGTTGGCGCCGATCGGCTGGGGTTCAAGGCCGTGATACTGATTAAAGTGCGACAGCACCGAATCACTTTTCCAGGTGGATAGCTCGCGGTCGTCATGATCCAGCTGCTGTTGTATCGCCTGCTGCAGTTCCGCCTGCTGCGATGCTTCAACGCCCGCGAGGCTCACGCGCCAGACGGTGCCCATGGTCTTGCCCTGCAATACCAGCGTGGATTCCTGTGGCTTATCGCAACCGGTTAACAGCAGCGCCGCACAACAGACGGCGATCAAAAAGCGCATATCCTTCCCTTCTTTTACGGATAATGAAATTTTCAGCATAACTTGCGGCAAATTGGGACAATTGAACGTTGAATAATGTCTTCAGGCTAACGAAAATAGTGATTCATAGATCGCGTCGCAATTGTGGCGGACATATTACTCGCTAAACAGGAGACCGAAATGATCTATTATGCCCTGCTGCTGCTTTCTTTGGCGGCCATGTTCTATGCAACCTGGCGCATGAAAAAACAGACCAGCAAAAAATCGCTGACCGCTTATCGCGCACGTCGATAAGGCATCACGGCCTCCTTATGGGGCCGTTTTTGCACCGGCGCTGTGCAGCTCGCCTTAAAGGCTGCGCCTGAACCCGCGTTATTCCTGCTTTACAGATTTGGCACGACTCCTGCTTAGGTTAGATTGCGTATGTTACGCCTGCCGACTCAGGAGCTGACCATGATCAACACCCCTTCCGTAGTGATGCTTCACCTAATGAAGTTTTCCGGCCTGACGTTAAGCGGCCTGGCCTTTAGCGGCTTCAGTGAGCAGATGCTAAATGCGGCAACAAAGCCGGAGCAAGGTGGCGACACGCGCGTGTCACAGGAGGAAGCTAAGCGGTGAGCGAGCAGATGCATAAAAAAACGGAGCCTGAACAGGCTCCGTTTTTATTTGATCAGAACTGGTAAACCAGGCCGACACCCACCACGTCGTCGGTATTGATACCGGCATCGTCGGTGAACTGGTTGTCGTCCAGCATGTTGATTTGATAATCAACATAGGTCGACATGTTTTTGTTGAAGTAGTAAGTCGCGCCTACATCGATATACTTTTTCAGGTTCTGCTTGCCGTAACCCTGAATGTCTGTACCGCGTGAGGAGACGTAGGCCAGAGAAGGACGCAGGCCGAAATCGAACTGATACTGTGCCACCAGCTCCCAGTTTTCCGCTTTGTCTGCATAACCGTAAACATCGCTGTCGTTGCTGTCGCCGAAACGGGTAGCGTTATAGGATTTGCTGTAGGTCGCTGCCAGGTAGACGTTGTTGGCGTCATATTTCAGGCCGCCCGCATAGACTTCCGCTTTGTCGCCACGGCCACGAATATCGGTGTTGTTGTTGCCCAGGCCATTTTGATTGTTGGTACGATCAGACTGGAACATCGCCGCGCCGATACCGAAACCAGAGCCGAGATCGTAAGTGGTGCTCAGACCCCAGCCATCACCGTTCTGTGCCAGCACATCACGTCCGCCAGCCGCTTCGGTCGCGTTGTCGTTTTTACCCTGATACTGCACCGCAAAGTTCCAGCCATCAACCAGGCCGAAGAAGTTGTTATTGCGGTAGGTCGCCACGCCGTTGGTGCGCTGGTACATAAAGTTATCCGCGCCGTAGGTGTCGCCGCCGAACTCAGGCAGCACGTCGGTCCACGCGCCCAGATCGTAAATCACGCCGTAGTTACGGCCATAATCCAGCGAGCCCGCATCACCGAACTTCAGGCCGGCAAAGCCAACACGCGTAAAGCTGTCTGCGGTGCCCTGGGCTTCAGAATTATTCAGCGCCGCCTGATATTCCCACTGACCGTAGCCAGTCAGTTCGTTAGAGATTTGCGTTTCGCCTTTAAAGCCAAAGCGCACATAAGATTGGTCACCGTCAGAACCGTCGTTATCGGAAAAATAGTGCAAACCGTCTACTTTGCCGAAGAGATCCAACTTATTTCCATCTTTGTTGTAAATCTCAGCTGCGCCTGCTGAACCAGCGATCAGCATCGCGGGGACCATCAGGGAGAGAACGCGAAGTTTCATTTTTATTACCCTCTAATTATGTGCCTTTATTTGCCACTGCGTGCTGAATGCCTAAAAATTCAGCCGATGGGCCATTGTTCATTCGATGAGGGTAATAATCTATAAAGAAAATGCTACTAAATTTCCGAAGATGTTTCATCGATGCGAAGCAGTGTTTCTAAATGTAAATAAAGCGGAACTTTTAAACAGCACACATCGTTTAAAATTATCGCACAAAATGCACAGAAATATAAAAAACCTTCTATTTCATAACATTAATTTACGCTGAAATCTGAGCACTGAATGATAAAAAGAGTCGGTCATCGGGTTATATAATAGATCCCGCTATCATCATTTTATTTCATTATTACCTTCATTCACCCCGAATGATCTGTTTTACCCTTATTTCCCGCCGGGCTTATTGCCCGGCATTTTTTTGCCTGCAATATGGCGGAACTGGCAGGCCGAATATGATCAACCGCGGAAATAAATGTATCGCCAGGCTTCCTTGTCTGACAATTCAGCCATTCGGAATCATCTGACAAAATATCAGCGTTCGCGCATCGCCTCTTTCACTTTGTTCAGCGGTTTCAACAGGTAATCCATGACCGTTTTTTGCCCGGTTTTAATTTCCACGTTGGCAACCATGCCCGGCACAATAGGAAATTTACGCCCCGCTTTATTGGTCAGCTCCGCTTTCTGCGTGCGCACCCAAACGCGATAATAATATTGATCGCGCTTCACCTCATCCTGCAGCGTGTCGGGCGAGACGGTTTCCACTTCACCATGCAGATCGCCGTAAATCGACGAATCATACGCGGTGACTTTCACCACCGCCGCCAGGCCAGGGCGAATATAGGCGATATCACGGGGATTAATGCGCGCTTCGATCAGTAGCTGATCTTCCAGCGGCACAATCTCCATCAGCTTACCACCGGGTTGCAGCACGCCGCCAACGGTGGTGACCTGAATATCCTTGACGATCCCGCGCACCGGTGAATAGAGCGTGGCGCGCGTCAGTTGATCTTCTTTACCGGCCAGCACCTGCAACTGGGCATCCAGATCGGCGTTATTTTTCACCTGCTCCTCCCTGGCGCGCACCGCGTAGTCGTTTTTTGCCTCATCGATTTTGCCGCGCAGATCGCTGATCTGACGGCGCAGGCGAATCACCTCAACCTGCCCCGCTGCGCCTTTCGCCACCAGCGGTTCAGTCATACGCAGCTCATCCTGCACCAGTTTCATCGACTGCTGTAAATTGCTGACCGTTTCGGTGAGATTGCGCCGCCGCGATTCAAACAGCTGGCTTTCGCGCGCCACCAGCTCCGGCGCCTTCAGCGTTTCTGCGCTGAACTGCAACGGCGCACCGGTCAGCTCGGCACGCAGCCGTTCTGCCGAGGCGCGCAGGGTACGCGCTTTGGCCTGCGCTTCGCCAAAGTTGGACTGAAAACGGGTGGGATCGAGCCGTGCCAGCACCTGCGATTTTTCCACAATATCGCCTTCATGGACGTTTAGCTCATTGACGATGCCGCCGTCGAGGCTCTCGATCACCTGCGCACGGCTCGGCGGCGTCACCTTACCGGTGCCGACCGTCACCTCATCCAGCACGGCAAAATGCGCCCACACCAGAAACAGCACCAGCGCCGCGCTACACAGCCAGATAATGGCTGACGTCCGCCGTTCGTTCTGTTTGAATTTGCGATCCATTAACACCAGGCTCATGCGTTTTCTCCCCGTGCGGGTTGCGGCGTGGCACGGCGCAGGATCTCATCGCGGGCGCCGTCAGCAATAATTCTGCCGCCTTCCATCACCACAATACGATCTACCATTTTTAGCAGCGCCGGTCTGTGCGTCACCAACACCAGCGTGCGGCCACGCAGCCATTCATCCATCTGTTTGATCACATGCTCTTCCAACTGCTCATCCATCGATGCGGTCGGCTCATCAAGCAATACCACCTGTGGCTGGCGCAGGATCATGCGACTGAGCATCACCATTTGCCGCTGGCCGCCGGAGAGTCCGCGGCCACCTTCGTTGATCACCCGATCGAGGCTGGCGGCATCCTGCTGCACCAGGCTCAGCGCGCCGCTGATGCGCAGCGCCTGCAACATTTCCTGTTCGCTGGCGTGCGGATTGCCCAGCATCAGATTCTGCCGCAGCGTGCCGAAGAAGAGCCGCGAATCCTGCGACAGCCAGCCAAGCTGACGACGCAGATCCACCGGATCGATGCGCGCAATGTCGACGCCATCCACCAGCACCTTGCCCTGAGTCGCCAGCGCCTGTCCGGCTAACAGCTTCAGCAGCGTCGATTTGCCCGCGCCCACCTTGCCCAGCAGCGCAATGCGTTCGCCCGGCTTGATCTGCAACTGGCCGACGGTGAGCACATTTTTGACTTTCTCTTCATCGTAGCTGTAGCTGACATTGCGCAGGTCGTAATGGCCGGTCAGCGTTGGGCAGTGCGCCGCTTCGCCTTCCGGCTGTTGATCCAGCGGCTTTTTCAGCAGTTCATCCAGCCCGTTCATCGCACTTTTGGCATGCTGCCAGCGCGAAAACACCATGGTCAGCTGCATCAGCGGCGCAATGGTGCGCGAGGAGAGCAGGCTGCTGGCCACCAGCGTACCGGTGGTGATATCGCCCGCCAGCACCAGATAAACGCCAAACACCAGCATGCCAGCGTAGGTCAGCTGCTGCACGGTTGAGGCCCAGCCGGTAAGCCGCGCGCCCCACAGCCGCTGCTGCATGCCGATCGTGGCGCTAACCTCGTGCGTCTGTTCCCACTGCCGCTGAAAGTAAGGTTCCGCCTGCAGCGCCTTGATATCCTCAACGCCCTCAATGGTTTCCACCAGCACCGCGTTGCGCAGTGCGCCTTCGCGCAGCCCCTCTTTCGCCAGCTTCGCCATCGGGATCTGCACCAGCAGGCCGGGAATCACAATCAGCGGAATCGCCAGCAGCGGGATGATCACCAGCGGACCACCGATAAAACCCATAATAAACAGGAACAGAATCACAAACGGCATATCTGCCGCTGCGCCAACGGTAGTGGAGGTCAGCAGTTCACGCACCTGATCGATTTCACGCAGCTGAGAAATAAAAGAGCCGGTGGATTTAGGTCGCGCCTCGTTACGGATGCTCATCGCCCGGGCAAACAGCATGGAAGAGACTTTGAGATCGATGCGCTTGCCCATCATGTCAGACACTTGCGTGCGCATCAGGCGAATCAGGTATTCCACCGCGGCGGCGATCAGCACGCCGGTAAACAGCACCCATAATGTTGGCTGCGACTGCGCCGGGATCACACGGTCATAAACCTGCATCGAAAACAGAATGCCTGCCAGTGCCAGCACGTTGCCGACCACCGAAGCGAGCGAGATCTCGGCGATGCGCCGCCCCATACCGCGAAAATTGCGCCAGAACCAGTGCGGCTGATAGGGCTGCACAAATTCATCGATGCGCGCATCACGACCGCGGGCGGCCACGCCGACCACGCCGACCAGCGGCTCCGCGCGCGCCAGCAGGCTGGCCAGTTCGGTTTCTCGCACCACGTCGCCGCCGTCGCTGAGCCAGTAGCGCGCGTTACCTGCGCCATCAATGGCTTCAATCACCGCCACGCCGCCATTTTCCAGCGCCAGCACCACCGGCGTAATTTCCTGATGCCAGCGCAGTTTGTCGCGCGGCGTCATGGTGAGATGCAGGCCCAGCAGCCCCGCCAGTCGCTCCAGCTGCTGCGCATCGGTTAACTGCTCAAACCAGCGCATCTGCTGGCGCAGGGTGTCACCATCGGCTGGCTTACCGAAGCGCGCCGCGACGCGCAGCATGGCGGCGATCCAGTTCTCGGTGGTTGCACGTTGTGTTGTCATTAATACTGCCTCTGTGTGCCGTTCGCCGCTTAGTTCAGCGAAGGTAAAGTGGTGCCGCTGCTCTTTTCACGATCGATGCCCATGATATCGAGCAGATTATCGACCGCCGCCGCGTAACGAACCGTGGCGTCCCAGCCGTCATACAGCGCGCTGGTGCGCATGCTGTCCGCCTGAAAAACATCCTGCTCCACGCTGAGCAGATCGTTCAGGCTGCGCTTGCTGAGCTTGTACTCATCGGCGTAGACGTTGCGGGTATGTTCCGCGCTGGCCAGCTGGGCCTCGCCCGCCTGCTGACGCTGTTGGGCGCCGATCATGTCGGCATAGGCGGTAGAGGCGTGTTGATTAATATCGAGTTTGGCTTGCTGGATGGCCGCCTGCGCCGCTTCACGTTCGCCTTCTGCCGAACGCGTTTTGGCATTGACCAGGCCGCCCTGATAGAGCGGCGCTTCCACCTGCAGCTGCAGCTCATCGTCCCAGTATGAACGGCTGTCGTTCTCATATCGGGTGCGGCCCGCCTGCACTTTGATGGTCGGCCAGTGATTAGAGCTGGCCTGCTTGATACGCTGCTGCGCTGCCATCTGTTTCGCCTGCGCGCTGCGTACCGCCGCGCTGTCCTGATAGCCAATTTTATCCAGCGTAATCTGCTGTTTAAGTAGCGCCTCGGGCAGTTCCGGCAGCGTGACCGGCACCACGCCGGTTAACACGGTGAGCTGCGCCAGCGCCGAGCGTTGCTGGGCGCGGTACTGCTCCAGCGTGGCGTGCATACCGGCGATGCGCGTTTCCGCCTGCAGTACGTCTGACTGCGAGCTGAGGCCGGCATCGGCGCGCAGTTTGGCGATATCGCGCACGTGCTCCAGCGATTTCACATTGCTCTGCGATGCGGTGACCAGCGCCTGATAGCGCTTCACCTGCAGATAGGCCTGTAAGGTATCCTGGCCGACGGTGGTCATGGTGTCGTAAAGCGCGAACCGGTAGGCGTCAGAGAGCGCGTACTGTTCATCGATGGCGCCGCCGGTACGACCAAAATCGTACAGCAGCTGGCTGAGCGTGACGCCCGCGGAGCCGCTGTTATTCAGGCTGCCGGACGAGTCCGTTTGATGAGAGCGACCGCCTGAACCCTGCAACGAAATCTGCGGATACCAGGCGCTTTTCGCCGCATCCAGATCGCCTTCGTTGACGTGGATCTGCGCCGCCGCTTCGGCAATTTTGGGATTACGGGCAAAGGCCCTGAGGATAGCCTGGCGCAGCGTCAGCGAGGCAACTTGCTCTTCGCTTGGCGCGGCACGCCAGTTGAACTCTGCTTTAGGTTCTGTTGCGGCCCATAAGGGTTGCACCGACGCGCAGAACAACGCGCCCAGGCAGCAGCAGGCAAACAGTCTGTTGATCATGTGGTATCACATCCCGCGATGTTATTTTTGTTGGTTTTTTACCTGGCTGCCAGAAAGGCAACGGCCTCTCTGAACATACTTACCCGATTCGAAACCTGACCGCCTGTCAGGCCAATCGGGCATGTTAGTATCCTGTTAAACGCATTACCTACATTAATACTTCAGCATGAATTAGCGCAACCGTAGCCGATCGGAAAGTGTTAATAAAAAATCGGTAACGCGATGTTATACCGCTTTATCTGCGTTCACGCCTGACACTTTACGGAATTATCCGGCGCAAAAAGTGTGAGTCATTGCCAAAAAACAAACAGTTTTACTTAACCCTGACGGCGAGGGTGTCGCCGTCAGGCGCGTTAAATCAGCGTGGCCTGAATATGCTGTTCGGTCAGCAGATCCGCCAGCGTCGAGGAGACGGGCTGATAATAACTTGTGTCACCACTGTGCTGAGCATCGCCCATTAGCGCAGCGTGGCTGCTGTCCGTGTGCTGCAAACCGAGGTCGGCAGCGCTCAGAGTGTGTGCAGCCTGCGTGCCGTGAGTAGCAGCGGTAAAAAAGTTGCTCAATGTTTGCGTAGCGCTGTTGCCGTAGCTATCCGCCTGATGCACGGTGGCGTTAACCGGGCCATCCGGCAGCGCCAGCAAATCAGCAGAAGGCACAGTGACCATGCCATCGGTGGGCGTGTAGCTCTTGCCGTTGATATCGATACTCTGCACGCCATCGATGTAGAAGCTCAGATCGTGCTGCGCCTCCTGATGACTCAGGGTCAGATCGCCGCCAATATCCAGCTCGTAATAGACTTCAGGCAGCTGCAGCTGGGTGCTGAATTCAAAGCTGACCTGATTATGGTTGCCTGCCGCGTCGCTGGTCGTCGCCACCAGACGGTGTTCGTCGCCATCGATGAAGTTCGCCATCTCCGCCGCTGGAATCGCCACGCTCCAGCTGCCGTCGCTGTGAATGGTGGCGGCATACTCTTTCATGCTGTCCAGCCCGCCCGCCGAGGCGATGGTCAAACTCTGGCCCGGCGCGCTGTGCGTGGAGAGGTGGCCGGTGAGCACCAGACCCTGCTGCGATTCAGCAATGTTGATCACGTTATCGCTGGTGACATTATCGAAGGTGACGTTGGGGATGCTGGCAAGATGGGTGATCAGCGTGACGTTGCTGCTGGCGCTGACCAGTTGGCCGCTGGCGCTGGTCGCCGTGACCACCGCAGAATAAACGCCGTCGCTGAGTGTTGCCAGTTGCTGATCGTTGAGAGAGACGTGCCAGCTGCCGTCAGCGTTGACGAAACTGTCGAAGTGCTTACCGCCCAGCGTCACGCTGAGTGGCGTATCCGCCGCCAGCCCGCTGGCATGGCCGGTAAACACCAGGCCATAAATGCCTTCCTGATAGCTCACCGCGTTATCGCCAGAAACCGCATCCATGGTCAGGCTGGCAGCCGTGTTCATTGTTGTTGCGTGTACCACGCCATGGCTGGCGTCGGTGGCCGCCACAGCGGTATGACTTACCGCTGGAGCGCTGCTGAGCGTGCTCTCTGCGGCGATGCCAACCGGGCTGACCAGCCCGCTGGCGGAATAAAGCGTCGCGGTGGGCAGCGCGGTATCCGCGGTCTGCCCGGCGGCATACAGGCTGCTCAGCGACAGCGTATCGGCGGTAGCGGTAGAAAACGAAAGATTCAGCGGTTCAACCACGACGGGCTGCACGTTGTGCGTTTCCGGCAGCAGCGTATCGGCGGCGTTAAGGGTTGCCGCATCGCGGACCTGGCCGTGCTGGCGTGGTGTTTTAACTGTAGACATAAAGTACCTCGTGAAAACCAAAGAGAAGTTTCGCTCTGAAAAACATAAACAGCAGTTAAGTTTTAGACGTGAGCGAGCCATTCAGCGAACGGGATCGCTGAGATTTCCTGGTGTTCAAGAGTTACAAATCGTAACGCGGAAAGGCGCGTCAAATCGTCAGTCGGCACTTTTAGTGCCAATCATTACCAGAGTGATCATTTTCACTTTCAGGCGTCTGATGCTTGCGCTCACAGGCCTGGCTGGTGCCGTAAGCTACCGCTGCACCGTGGGCAAAACCAGTGTCATTATTCCTAAAAAATGGCTGTAACGATTTTGAGACGGGCATATCTCGAAGGAGCAGGAAAAAAGGAAGGAGAGTCAGAGAGATAGCAGATAAGGTAAACTAATAAATATTCCTTATAAAAAGCGGGGCTTTTGCCCCGCCCTGTTGCTTATACCACGTGAACCTGCAGGTTATGCTGCACCAGCACATCGCCCAGCGTGTTATCACTGGTCAGCGCCGAATTATGGTAGATGTCATAGAGATGACCATCAATCGTACGCTGGCCCGCCGTGCCCCACACGCCGTCGCCGTTAGCCAGCGTTACCTGACCGCCGTTATCGCCTTTGATCAACAGATCGTCAGCGGGCTTGTCGGTGATGCTCAGCGCCTCCTGTAAATTGAGCTTCACGCCGTTGGTGCCCGCTTTGCCGAGATCCAGTACTTCGATATGCTCAACTTTCAGCCCCAGCGCGGTGAGATCCAGCGTCATGTGATCGCCGTTCAGCACCAGCGTATCGGTACCCGCACCGCCATCGATATGATCAAAATTCAGATCGTTGAGCAGCACCTGGTCGTTGCCGCTGCTGCCAATTACCGATGGTCCCTCCTGCTGCGATCCATCCGCCAGCGTGAGCACCAGGCCACCGATGGTATAGCCCTGATCTTCAGCCAGCGCCGCAGGAGCAGCGGCTGCCGTGCCCGAGTCGGCGGTAACGCTGCTGTGGCTCTGTTCATCCGTGGTAGCCACCAGCGTTGAGGCCACCGCGGCTTTGGTCGACAGCGCGGCAAAGGTGTGCGCCTCGCCATTTTGCGTGCTGTTGCCCTCAGTGGAGGCCGCTGCTATCAGCCCATCGTCTGCTGCAAATGCCGCCAGCGTGCTGGTGCCGGTACCGTTCAGCGCCAGCAGCGAACCCAACAGTAACGTTGCCGTGCTGGTGCTGGTGTTGCCCGCCACATCGATCACCTGCGCGCGCACCAGCGTGGTCAGCGAGAGCCCCAATCCCGCCAGCGAGAGCAGCTGCGGTGTGAAGACCGCGCCGAAGCGGCCCAACGCATCGGTAGTGGTGACAACGGTTGGCCCCGGATTGCCGTTCGGCAGCAGCAGCGTTAACCGCACGGTCGATCCCTGTGCGGCGTTAGCGGTACCGCCGGTGACCGACAGCCCGGTCAGCAGCGAGGTCACCACGCTCAACACCGGATCCACGCCAACCAGCGGCGTGTTGTGCGACAGCGCGGTAAAGCCGCGGCTGGCCGAGGCGGTATTGCCGCCGGCATCGGTGACCGTTACCGACAGCGTCTGGCTGCCGTCGTTGATCGCCTTAAGCGCCGAGGAAGGCAGGCTGACGTTCCAGGTACCGTTGCTGCCAATGCTGCCGGTATAGGTGCTGCCGCCGACATTAACCGCCACCCGGCCGCCAATGGCGTTGGTCGAGGTGCCGCTGATGGTTTCCACCGTGTTGGCTTCGGCAATATTCAGATAGCCGTCACCGCCAAAGAAAGTATTCAGGCCCACCGTTGGCGTTGAATGGCTGACCACGTTAAGCGCGGCGCTGCTGCTGCCGCTGTTGCCGACGAAGTTAGTCACGCTGGCGGTGACGTTATAGCTGCCGTCAGCGATGGCTGCCAGCGAGGCGGCGGGCACGGTGATGCTCCAGTTGCCTGCGGCGTTAACCGTGCTGGTGTAGTTGGTGGCGCCGATGCGCACCGTTACCGTTGAGCCTTCGGCGTTGCTGGCGGTGCCGCTGATGGTCTGGCTGGTTTTCACATCCGCCACGCTGAGTGCGTTATCGCCGAACAGTGAAGTGATGGCCACCGCTGGCGGTGTGTTGCTGATTACGCTGACGCTGCTGCTGCCGCTGGCGACGTTGCCATAGGCATCGGTGGCGCGGACGCTCACCGCCTGGTTGCCGTTGGCCAGCGCCGCCAGGTCGGCCTTCGGCACGCTTAACGTCCAGCCGCCGCCGCTGGTGACCTGCGTGGTATAAACCTTGTTGTTGAGGGTGACGCTCACGCTGGCCCCGGCGTTGAGATTGGTGCTGGCGCCGCTGATGGTCTGGTTATTTGCCAGATCGCCCGCGCTGAGCACGCCATCGCCAAACACCGTGTTCAGCGTCAGGGTTGGCTGATTGGCGATGCCAACCTGTACGCCGACATTGCTGCTGCTGGTATTGCCAACCGCGTCGGTAACGGAAACGCCCACGGTGATATTGCCGTTAAGCAGGGTTGAGAGCACCGATGGCGCCACCTGCGCGCTGAAGGCGCCGTTGGCATCGGTGACCGCCCGAATCACCGTATCGCCAATGTTGATCCGCACTTCGGTATTGGGCAGCACGTTGGCGATGGTGCCGCTGACGGTCTGCGTAACCAGCGATTCCACCAGGTTAAGCACCCCGTCGCCGAACAGCGGCGCCAGGGTAATCGCTGGCGGATTGTGAATGCCGACCAACGCACCGGCGGTGGCGCTGTTGGTGTTGCCTGCGCTGTCGGTCACGCTAACGCCCACCGTCAGATTGCCGTCCGCGATGCCCTGCAAAATGGCCGGCGTCAGCACAACGCTGTAGCTGCCGTTCTGCGCGGCGGTGGTCACCAGCTGCTGACCGGCAATCGACACCACCACCCGTGCACCCGGCTCGACGTTGCCTACCACGCCGCTGATGGTCTGATTAATCAGCGCATCGGCGACGTTAAGCAGGCCATCGCCAAACAGCCGGTCAATGGAGACCGTCGGCAGCAGCGTATCGACGCGGAAACCGACCTGTGGCGAGGTGGCAGTATTGCCAGCCGCATCGGTGACGCTGGCGCTGACGATTAAATTGCCCTGTGCCAGCGTGCTCAGCACTTCAGGATTCACCGTCAGGTTAAAGGCGCCGTTCTGACCAACCGTCGTGGTGAGCTGACTGTTACCGACATTAAGCCTCACCACGCTGCCCGCCGCGACGTTATTGACCACGCCGCTGATGATCTGGCCGGTGGCAATATCCGCCAAGTTAAGCACGCCATCACCAAACACCGAACTGATGTTGGTGGTGGGCTGCTGGGCGAAAATGCCGACATCGACCGAGGATTGCGCCACGTTACCGACCGGATCCACCACGCGCACGCCCAACGTCAGCGGGCCGTTGAGCAATGAGGTGAGGTCGGCACCGGGCAGGGCCAGGCTCCAGACGCCACCGGCATTAATCGTGGTGTTGTAGGTGCGCGTGCCGAGCGTCACGGTTAGCTGTGAACCCTGCGCCGCCTGTACCACGCCGCCGATGGTTTGTCCGGCGGCGGCTTCGGCCACGTTCAGCAGGTTATCGCCGGTGAGCAGGCCGCTCAGGCTGCCGATCACCGGCACGGCGTTAACGATCGCCTGCGCGGTGGCGCCTGCCGTCGCGGTGTTACCAACAGCGTCGCTGACGGTGACGTTCACCGCCAGCGAACCGTCCGCCACCGTGGTAAGCAATCCTTGTGGGATAGCAATTGAGAAGCGGCCATCCTGACCCACCGCGGCGCTGAGCGTCTGCCCGGCAAGGGTGGTGCTGACCGTGGCGCCAATGCCCGCCGAGGCGACCGTCCCGGTGATCACCTGCGCCAGCGTTGCATCAACAGCATTCAGGGCACCGTCGCCAAACAGCCGATCCACGGTAAGATCCAGCGCCGCATTGACCACTTTATTGATGTTCAGCGTCGCCTCGGTGGCGTTACCCGCGAGGTCAGCCACGCGCAGGCCGAACACCAGCGCGCCGTCGTTCAGACCGCTCAATACCTGCGGCGTTAAGGTAATCGCAAAGTTGCCATCGCCCTGCACCAGCGCCTCTGCAATCGGGTTGCCATCGCCCGCATACAACCTGATGGTCTGCCCTTCCGCACCGCGTGCGCTGCCGGTCAGCAGTTGATCAACGGTGGTATCCACCGCGTTGATCAGATTATCGCCGAGGAAGGCGTTCACCAGGATCAGCGGTGCGTTCTGGTCGACGGAGAAATCCCGCGTGGCGTTAGTGACGTTGCCCGCTGCATCACCGATCTGGGCGGTTATGGTTTGAGTGCCGTCCGCCAGCGCCCGCACGTCAGCGGCCGGTAAGGCCACTGACCAGCGACCATCCGCCTGCACAAAGGCGTTGTAATTCACGCCGTTCAGGGTAATCGCCACCGCCCGGCCCGCTTCACTCACCGACGCGGTGCCACTGATTTCAGCGGAGTTCGCTTCACTGCCGCTGACCACGTTATCGCTGGTAACCGGGTTGATGGTCAGCACAGAAGGCGTGCGATCCACCAGCACCGCTTGCGTGGTGGTAACCGTGCTGCCATCAAGGCCCGGCGTCGTCACCACCACAGGCACGCTGCCGTCGGCGGCAAAGGCGCTGTTGGGAACCCTTACCGTCCAGCCGCCGTTATTATCAAGGGTGGCGGTATAGTTCGTACCGCCTACCGCCACGCTGATGTCGCTGCCCGCGGTCAGGTTGCTGTACGTGCCGCTCAGGGCGATAGTACCGCTCTCACTGGCGTTGATAATGTTGTCGCCGGTGACCGGTGCCAGCGTAATTAGCGGCCCGGCTGGCGGGGTAAGATTAACGCTGACGTTTATCGACGCGGGTTCACTGACATTGCCCGCCGGATCGGTGACCACCGCCTGTACCGTCGTCAACGACGGCAGTGTCTGCATCTGCTGTGGCGTCAGTGTCAGGCTCCATTGACCGTTAGCCGCCAGCTGGGTAGTCAGCGTCTCGCCGTTCAGGGTGATCGCCACCGTCGAACCCGGCTCCGCACCGGTTGCACTGCCGGTCAGAGTTTGCGAGACGATGCTTTCGCCATAGTTCAGTGCGTTATCACCGGTGAAGGCATCAATGTTGACCACCGGCACCGAGACATTGATCAGCGCCTGACCGCCCACGCTGGCGGTGTTGCCCGCGCCATCAGTGGCCTGCACCGTAAAGTTGTACGTGCCATCATCGATACCGGTTAACTGCTCTGGCGTCAGGGCCAGACGCCAGTTGCCGTCAGCATCTACCGTCGCGTTGGTGTAGGTCTGATCGTTAAAGTTCACGCTCACCGACTGGCCAGCCCCGCTGCTGCCGGTAGTGCCGCTGAGTACCAGACCATCCGCCAGATCGGCAGCATTGAGGTAACCGTTGTCCGAAACCGGATCAACTACCGGCACCGGTGCGCTCAGCGCCGCGGTAAAGGTAAACGGCTGCGTGACGGTGTTGCCCGCCGCATCGGTGGCAATGACGTTTAGCGTATGCGGGCCGTTGCTCAGCCCGCTCAGCGCGCCAGGCGGAATGATCACGCTCCACTGGCCGTTGGCATCGACGGTGCCAGGATAATTAGTGCCGTTGACGTCGATGGTCAGGCGCACCGCCTGATTGGCGCCGCTGCTGCCGGTGCTGCCGGTCAGCGTGGTGCCGTTTGCCGCCTCAGCGATATTCATGACGTCGTCGGTAAACAGCGCGTTGCCGGTGACGGTTGGCGGCGAGACGGTTACGCCGGTGATGATCGCCTGCGTGGCAACATCGCTGTTGCCGGCAACGTCGGTTGCGGTGGCGGTAATGGTGTGCTCACCGTTGCTGAGTGTGCTCAGCTGCGCCGGCGTCAGCGCCAGGCTCCAGTTACCGTTGTCGTCAACGCTGGCGGGCAGCGCTACGCCATTGTTAAAGCCGGAAATGGTCACCAGCACCTGTTGCCCTGCGCCCACCGAGCCGGTGGAGCCAACAAGAGTTTGCGTAATTTGCGCTTCCGTGGCGTTCAGCGCGCCATCGCCAAACGGCAAGCTGATGGTGGCATCCGGGCCTGTTTGCAGCACCTGCAGCGCATCACTCTCTACAGAAACGTTGCCGGTGATATCGCTGACGGTGACCGTTACCGGCAGCGTGCCGTCCGGCAACGCCTGCAGCGTGGCGGCGTCCAGCGCTACGCTCCAGTCGCCGGTTTGCGCGTTAACCACCGCCGTGTAGTCGACGCCGTTAAGGCTAACCACCACCGCGGGCAATCGGCTGGGATCGAGATCGGTAAGGCCGGTGCTGCCGCGTAGCTCAATGCCTGCCGTCGCCTCAGCCGCATTCAGATAGCCGTCGCCCGCGGGCTGTGCTATCGAGGCGATCGGCGTGGCTTCGGTGATGGCGGTTACCAGTGCGCTGTTTTGACCGCTGTTTCCTGCGCGATCCTGCGCCGTGACCTGCACATTAACCGTGCCGTCGCCTGCTTCCTGTAGCAGCGTTGGCGAAACCGTCACGCTCCAGTTGCCGCTCTCGTCCACCGTGGCATCCGGCAGCGTTGCGCCGTTAAAGGTAACGGTAACGCTCTGGCCCGCCCCGCTGACGCCGGTGGAGCCGCTGATGGTTTGCGGCACCTGCGCTTCCTCGGCATTCAGCGCATTGTCGCCAAACACCGGGTTGATGGTAACCGTTGGCACGCTGCGGGTCAGCAGCTCGCTGCTGATGCTGCTGGTCGCCGGATTGCCCGCAGCATCGTTAGCGCTGACCGCGATCGACACCACGCCGTCGGCCAGCGCGCTGAGCGCATTGGCGGGCAGCGTCACGCTCCAGCGGTTTTCATTGTCCACCACGCCGCTGAAATTAAGTTCGCCCACCGCGACGGTGACCGGCGTACCTGACGCCAGCCCGGTTGCCACGCCGCTGAGCGTTTGTGACGTTTCGACTTCATTGCGATTCAACAACCCATCGCCGAACGGCTGATCGATGCTCAGCGTCGGTAACGTGAGAGCCGTTGTGAAATCAACAGTTTGCGTATTGGTATTGCCCGCCGCGTCAATGGCGCTGATGGTTAGCTGCTGGGTGCCATCGGCGAGCAACAGCAGATCGGCACCCGGTACGGTGAGCGTCCAGCTGCCGCTGGCGTCGGCAAGGGTGTCATACACTTTGCCATTGAGCTGCACGCTGATTGGCTGATCGGCATCGCTGCTGCCCGTCAGCGTCAGCCCGGCCAGCGCATCCGCCAGGTTTAGCGTGCCGTCGAAGCCAGGCGCGGTGGCGTCAATCGGCGGCGGCGTGGTATTAACGCTGATGTCGCGGTCAACGGTGGCGACGTTGCCGCCTGTACCCGTTGCGGTCGCGCTGACCACTAACGCCCCCTGCGGCAGCGCTGCCAGCGCCGATGCCGGCACCGTCGTACTCCAGTTTCCATTGGCATCAATAATCGCCGAATAATCGGCGCCGTTCAGGGTGACGGTCACCGTCGTGCCCTGCGCCAGCTGCACGCTGTCACCGCTAATCGTCAGCGGGCTAGTCGACTCCTGCAGGTTAATGATGTCGTCGGTGGCGATCGCATCGAGCAGCAGCAGCGGCTGCGAGGCGGCGCTGGCCAGTAACGTAACGTTGGCGGTGCTGCTGGCCGGATTGCCTGCCGCATCGGTTACGGTAGCGACAGCGGTTAGCGCGCCATCCGGCAACAGTGCCAGATCGGCGGCCGGTACGGTCGCCTGCCAGTTGCCACTGGCATCCGCGGTGGTGAGATAGGTTTGGCCACCAAAAGTGACGCTGACCTCGCGCCCGGCGATCTGCGCACCGCCACCGCGAATAGTCAGATCGCTGCCCGCCTCAACGGCATTGATATAGCCGTCGGCGCTGAGCGCATCGAGGGTCAGCGTAGGCAGATTTGCCGGATCGGCCTGACGCGTCAGCGTGGCGGTTTGCGTGGTGCTGTTAAGCGCAACGTCCGCCAGCGTGGCGGTTACGGTGTAGGCACCATCCGCCGCGCCCTGCATCACGCCCGCCGGTACGATCACACTCCAGCTGCCATCATCCAGTACCTGCGCGGTGAAACTGCGCCCGTTAAGCGTGACGTTTACCGGCTGGCCCGCATCCGCCAGCGAGGCAGTGCCGCTGATCACCACGTCCTGCGTGGCTTCCAGCACGTTCAGCCGGTTGTCGCCGCCGATCGGGTCGATCGTCAACGTCGGCGCGGTGCGATCAACGGTAAAGCTGTTGCTGGCGGTGCCGGTGTTGCCCACGCTGTCGGTGGTAGTGACGGTAACGCTATTCGCCCCCTCCGGCAGGTTACTCAACACCTCGCTGCCAAGGGTGAGCGACCAGCTGCCGTCGCTGTTGACCGTTACCGGCGAGCTTGTACCGTTCAGCTCGATTACCGCCGTTTGCCCCGGCCCACGAATGCCGGTGTTACCGCTCAGCGTTTGCTCGACGGCCGCCTCACTGATGTTCAGATAGCCATCGCTGAACGGTCGATCGATCGAGGGCGCCAGCGCATCCACGGCCACGGTGATATCCCGTCCGACGCTGGTGACGTTGCCCGCCGCATCGGCGACGCTGACGGCCAGCAGGTAGCTGCCGGACGTAATGCCCGCCAGCGCACCTGCGGGCAGATCCAGTGACCAGCTGCCATCGTTATTGACGGTGGTGCTGTAGGTTTGTCCATTCAGCGTTAACGTTACCGGCTGTCCGCTTTCCGCATCAGAGCGGCCGCTCAGCGTAATGGCCGCCGCGGCTTCACTGGCGTTGATCGCATTGTCACCGCCGATAGGATCGATCGTCAGCGTCGGCGGCACGCGATCCAGCACCAGGGTGCCGGTATCGCTGCTGCTGTTGCCCGCGGCGTCGCTCACCGTCACGCTGTAGTCAGTGCTACCGTCGCCTAACGCCGCCAGCGCCGTGGCCGGTACGCTAACCTGCCAGTTGCCGTTGCCATCCACCGTGCCGGTGTAAAGCGCGCCGTCCAGCGTCAGGGTGACGCTCTGGCCGTCGCCGCTGACGCCGGTGGTGCCGCTTAGCGTCTGCGCGCTGGTGAGCTCGCTGCCGTTAAGCTGTCCGTCGCCAAAGGCGCTGTCGATAGCCAGCGTCGGCAGTGCGGTAGCCAGCACGTTCAGCACGCTGCTGCTGCTCACCAGCACATTGTTCTGCGCATCGCTGGCGGTGAGGATCAAGGTAGCCGGACCGTCGGCAAGACCAGCGACGCTGCTGGCCGGAATCAGCGTGCTCCAGCTACCGTTGTTAAAGGTGATGGGGAAAGTTTGATTGTTAAAGCTCAGTGACAGCGTGGCGCCGTTGGGCAGATTCTCCACGCGGCCGCTGAGAAGGAGTGCCTGGCCGGCTTCGCTGGCGTTGAGGTAATTATCACCGGCGATCGCATCAAACGACAGGCCCGCGACCGAGGTGTCAACCGTGATCGACTGACTGGCGCTGGCGGTATTGCCTGCGCTGTCGCTGACCGCAGCGCTGATGGTGGCGCTGTTACCGGTGATCGCCTGCAGTTCGGCGGCGGGGATCAGTACGCTCCAGCTGCCGCTGGCCTGCACCACCGCGCTGTAGAGACCGCTGTTCAGGGTTACGGTGACCGTCTGGCCCTGCTCAACGTTGCTGGTGGTACCGCTGAGCAGCTGATTGCTTTGCAGCTCTGCGCCATCAACAACGGTGTCGCCGGTAAACGGATTAAGGGTCACGGTGGGCGGCGTGGCTTTCAGCGTGATGCTGCTGGTTTGCGTGGTGACGTTGCCCGCCAGATCGGTGGCGGTCACCGGAATGGTGTAGCTGCCGTCGGCGAGGCCGTTCAGGGCACCCGCCGGCACCGACAGCGACCAGCTGCCGTCGCCGCTGGCCGTTACGCTGTATGGCGTACCGTTAACCACGGCAACCACGTTGCTGTTAGGTTCGCTGGTGCCGTTCAACAGCAGCGGCTGGCCGAGATCGGCCGCATTGAGCACGCCATCACCGCCCGGCGTTGCCACTACCAGCACCGGCGCGACGGTATCCACCAGCACGCTGCCGCCGGTGTTGGTATCCGTGTTGCCAGCGATATCGCTGACCGTCACGCTGTAAGGCTGAGTGCCCTGCGGCAGCGCGGCGAGATCGGCCGCAGGCACGCTAACCTGCCAGTTGCCCGCGGCGTCGACGTTGCCGCTGTAGGTGACGCCGCCAAGCACCAGGCTAACGCTCTGGCCAATGCCCGCCACGCCGGTGCTGCCGCTGATAATACCGGCGCCAGCAATATCCGCCGCGTTAAGCGCGCCGTCGCCAAAGGCGGGGTTGAGATCGGCAGCCGAAGGCCCGCCGGTCAGCAGATTAACCGTGCTGCTGTTGGTCAGCGTGACGTTGTTGTTATCGACCACGCTGCTGGTGAACGAGAGCGGACCATCGGCCAGGCCGCCGAGCGCAGCAGCTGGAATGGTGGTGCTCCAGCTGCCATCCGCATTGACGGTGGCGCTGAAGCTCTGGCCGTTGAATGCGACCGTTACCACCGTACCCGGCGCCACGTTGCTGGTGCTGCCACCAACGATCAGCGGCTGGTTCAGCTCGGCGGCGTTGATATAGTTATCACCGGCGATCGGTGCCAGCGCGATACCGCTGGCGGTGGTGTTGACGGTGAAGGTGGCACTGCTGTCGGCGCGGTTACCAGCACTGTCGCTGACGCTGACCGTCAGCGCCTGACTGCCGTTGCCCAGTCCGCTGAGTGCCGCTACGGGCACCACCAGGCTCCAGCTACCGTCGGCGGCGACCACGCCGCTGTAAATTTCACCGTTCAGGCTGAGGGTAACGGTTTGCCCCGCTTCGACGTTGGTGGTGGTACCGGTCAGCGTTTGCGGCTGCTGCTGCTCGGCGGCGTCAACCACGCCATTACCCGCAAAGTCGGTAATATTCACCGTCAGGGTCGGTTGATTATCTGCGGCCGCGTCCACCAGCAAATTACTGGTTTGAACGGTTTGATTACCGGCTGCGTCGGTCATGGTCACGGTGAGCGGATTATTACCGTCCGGCAAAACGGCCAGATCGCTGGCCGGGATTTGCAGCGACCAGCGGCCATTGCTGCCGACGCGGGCAAAGTAAAATTTATTGTTCAGGGCGACGGTAACGTCATCACCGTTTTGTCCGCTGCCTGACAGCTGCAACGGCTGGCTGATGTCGCTGCGGTTCAGGACGCCGTCACCGCCCGCCGGATCGACGCTCAGCGGCGGCGGCGTGGTATTCACCACCAGATTACGGGTTTCGCTGCTGCTATTGCCAGCCGCATCGCTGACCGTCACCGCAACCGGATAGTTGCCGTTGTTCAGCGCTGCCAGATCGCTGACCGGCACCGTCAGTTGCCACTGACCCGTATTGTCGATTACCCCGGTATAGGTTGTGCCGTTGAGCGTAGCGCTGACGCTGCTGCCCGCGGTGCCAGTGCCGCTGAGAGTCAGCGGCTGTGCCTGTTCACTGGCAGAAAGCACGTCGTCGCCAGCCAGCGGATTGAGGCTCACGGCTGGCGGCGTGGTGTCGAGAGTGAAAGGTCGGCTGAGGCTGCTGCTGTTGCCGTTGGCACCGATGGCGGTCAGGGTGACATCGTATCTGCCGTCCGCGAGACCAGCCAGCATATCCGCAGGCAGGTTCAGGCTCCAGCTGCCGTTGGCGGCCACCAGCGGCTGGTAGTTTTCGTCGTTGATCAGCAGATTTAGCGTGCTGCCCGGCGTGGCGGTACCGCTGAGCAACAGCGCACTGCCACTTTCGGCGGCACTGATGAGATCGTCGCCGCTGATGGCATTGATAGTCAGCAGCGGCGTGCTGGTATCCAGTGTGACGCTGTCATTTAGCGTGCTGCTGTTGCCCGCCGCATCGGTCAGGGTCACCGTCAGCGGGATGCTGCCTGACGGCAGGTCTTGCAGCGCCGATGGCGGCAGCTGCAGGCTCCATTCACCGCTTGGCGTGACCACTGCCTGATAATCGGTGCCGTTTAGCGTGACGGTGACCGCCTGTCCGGCGCCATTCAGCCCGGTGGTGCCGCTGAGCGCCTGCGTTTCCGTGAGATCGCTGCTGTTCAGCACGCCATCGCCACCCAACGGCGTGATGATCGTGACTTGAGCAAGCGGCGCGGTGGCGATGTTCACCACCGCCGTGTTGGTCACATTGCCTGCGGTCACGGTTACCGTTTGCGCGCCCTGAGCCAGCGCGGCGATATTCGCTGCCGGTACATTCACCGTCCAGCTGAGATCGGCATTGAGTGTGGTGTCATAGTTCACGCCGCCGAGGTTAACGGTCAGCGCGCTACCGGCATCCAGTCCGGCGCTGCTGCCGCTGATGGCGATCGGTGCCTGGCCCTCGGCAATGTTGATGGCGTTATCACCGGCGATGGTGTTGATCGACAGCGTGGTGGTATTGGTATCCAGCGTGTAGTCCGCGCTGGCGTTGGCAACATTGCCTGCCAGATTCACCACGCTCGCGCTGAGCGTACCGTCACTGGCAATGTTGGCCATATTGGCAGCGGGAACCAGCACGCTCCACAGCCCGCCCGTTTGAACGGTAGTGGTGTAATCGATTTCATTCAGCGTGACAGTAATAGTCTGGCCCGGCTGCACATTGGTGGTGGAGCCAGTGATCTGCTGATCGACACCCTTCTCGGCACCGTTGATCTTATCATCGCCGGTAAAGGGATCGATGGTCAGCGTCGGCAGCAGCGCAGGCGCGGTTTCCACCGTGATCTGCGTATTACTGGTGATGCTGTTACCGGCAGGATTGGTTACCGTTACGGTGGCTGGATTAACCCCCTGCGGCAACTGTGCCACATCGTTAGCGGGCACCGTCACCGTCCATGCACCGCCGTCCGCTACGGTGTCGGTATAGCTCTTGCCATTCAGCACCACGGTGACGGTATCACCTGCGGAACCGGTGCCGGTGAAGACCAGCGGCGCATCTTCATCATCAACGCCAAAATAGCCGTTATCTCCCGGTGGATTAACCGAGGCCACCGGCGGCGTGCGGTCAAAAAGCAGCGAGGTATCGTCGACGTTGGTATTGCCTGCGGCATCGGTGGCGATCACCGTCAGCAGCTGACTGCCCGCGGGCACCTGAGCCAGATCGGAGGCAGGAATGGAGAGGCTCCAGCTGCCGTCGTTGCTGACCACCGTGTTATAGGTTTGATTATTCAGCGTAACGGCGATGGTATCGCCGCGGTTGCCGGTGCCGTTAACCAGCAACGGCTGGGTCTGTTCGCTGGCATTGACCGTACCATCCTGCGCAATGGTATCCAGCGTTAGCGTCGGCTGCGCGGTGTCGATCGTGAGCGGAAGGGTTTGGCTGCTGCTGTTACCCGTGGCATTGCTGGTTACCATCACGATGTCATAGCTGGCTGCGCTTAGCGCGGCTAAATCCGCTACCGGAATCTCTACAGACCAGCTGCCGTCGTCATTAACTGTGGTGCGATAAGGGACGTTATTGAGGGTGACACTGACATCATCACCCGGCGTACCGCGGCCGTTGAGGATTAACGGTTGCGCTAACTCGCTCTGGTTCAGCGTGCCGTCTCCGGCGAACGTGGCTACCGTCACCGCTTCGGGCGGCGTGGTATTCACGCTCAGCGGCACCGTCTGGCTGGTCGTGTTGCCGGTGCTGTCGGTGACGGTGGTCACCAGATCGTAGCTGCTGCCGTTGGCCAGCGTGCCCAGCGTGCTGACCGGTATGGTGGCCGTCCAGTTACCCGCGTCATCGACCACGGCATTGATTGTCTGCCCGTTCAGCGCAACCGTGACCGTACTGCCTGCTGGCACATTGCCGTTAATCTCCAGTGGCACGCCCTGCTCAGCGGCGTTGATCACACCATCGCCCGCCACCGGTTGCTGAATCAGCAGCGGTGGCAGCGTTGATGGCGGAACGTTGAAATTCAGCGTCTCAATAAATGGCGGATTACCGGCGACATCGCTGACGGTGATCTGAATAGCATTCGCACCCGCTGGTAATCCCTGCAACACCGCCGACGGAATACTCAGGCTCCAGCTGCCGTCACCTGCAACGGTAGCCGTATAATCCTGACCTGCCACGCGTACCACTACGCGCTGGCCCGGGCCGACCTGGCCCTGCAGCGGCTGATCGCTGGCGGCTTCGACGGCGGTCAGCGTGCTATCGGCAAACACGGAATCGCCCAGTACCACACGGGGCTGGCTGTCAATCGCCAGGTTCAGCGATGCCTGGCTGGAAATGACGGCGCCGCTGGCATCGGTGACGCTGACAGTGAGCGTTTGTGGGCCATCGGCGGCGTTGGTAAAGGCCGAAGGCGGAAGCTGCACGTTCCAGCTGCCATCCGGGTTAACCGTGCCGCTATAGGGCTGATTATTGAATAACAGCGAGACGGTGCTGCCCGGTGCGATGTCACCGCTGGTGATGCCGCTGACCGTTAAGCCAGCACTCGCTTCGCTGGCGTTAAGATAGCCGTCGCCGCTGAGCGGCTCGGTAATGGTGATGGCATCGTTGTTGACGGTTGGCGCGGCGACATCAACCGTCAGCGTGGCGTTAGCCGCCGTGCCTGCCGCGTTCGCTACGCTGGCGGAAAACGTGGCGTTGCCCGCAGCGAGCGCATTCAGCGTGGTGACAGGCACGGAGATGCTCCAGCTACCATCGGTGCCCACGGTGGCGCTGAAGTTCTGGCCGTTAAGGGTGACGGTGACCGTTTGTCCCGCTTCCACATTGCTGGTGGTGCCGCTGAGGGTTTGCGCACTCAGCTTCTCGCCGTTATCCAGCACGTTATCACCGGCAAAGGTGTCAATGGTGATAACCGGCTGGCCTGGCGTCGGGGTTTCAACCACGGTAAAGCTGTGGTTAGACGACGAAGCGATGCCCGCCAGATTGCTGACCGTGGCGGTAAAGGTGGCAGTGCCCGCATTAAGTGCGGCCAGCGTGTCCGCCGGTACCGTAATGCTCCAGTTACCGTCTGCGCCGACCGTGCCGCTAAAACTCTGGCCGTTGAGCGTGACGGTGACCGTCTGCCCTGCTTCGATATTGCTGGTGGTGCCGTTCAGGGTTTGCGCACTCTGCTTCTCACCGTTGTCCAGCAGGTCATCACCGGCAAAAGCATTGATACCAATGGTCGGCTGTCCGGCGACCGGTGCGATCACGCTGACATCAAGGGTTGCCGTAGCGGCGCCGTTGCTGACCGACACGCCGATGGTGGCGCTGCCGCTGGCAATGGCCTGCAGCGCGGCCGGGGGCACGGTGACGCTCCAGCTGCCGTCAGCCGCAACGACGGCCTGATAATTCTGGCCGTTAAGGGTAACGGTGACAATCTGTCCGGCGGCGACGTTGCTGGTGGTGCCGGAGATCGCCTGATCGCCCAGCTTTTCCGCATTATCGAGCACGTTATCACCGGCAAAGGCGTTAAGCGTGATAGTGGGCTGCGCCGGAGCCGGAGCCGGATTATCGTCGTCTCCGCCGCCACCACCTCCACCACCGCCTATGCCCACTGCGGCCCCGATCAGGCCCAGCGCACCGATACCACTGGCGGTAATCACGCCGGTGGAGTAATCGGCGCTGGCCAGCAGCAGCGGTTCGACGCTGGCAAGGGATTCATAACCAGGGGTTAACGTCATGGCGGTGGTGGCATCAACCGCTTCATTGGTCACCGGAAACAGGGCGTGATCCTGAGGATTGACGCCATCGTCGAACACCAGTTCGCTGTGTTCGCCCTCCGCGTTATCGAAGAAGAATTGTTGATAGCGCACCACGCTGCCATCGCGCATATGCAGAATCAGGTCGTTACCCTGCCGCTCAAACTCCGTCACCATCGCCCGCGTGCCGTTGACACGCACCACGCTGGGTTCGCTCAGCAGTACGCTGCGTGACAGCCCACCGTTTGACTGAGAAATGAGTTCGCCACTGTCACGCGAAAGAATGTCAACCAGGCCTTCATTCAGCTCTGCCATTTTTACAACCCCTTGTCTAAACACCTGTGGTGGCAATCAATTTTTTCTTAATACATAAACCAATCTGTCTATTCTATAAGAAGCAACCTGTGAATGGCCAATGTCGTTAAGTCGATTAACCTGGTGTCAGAAAAGGCATCCGGCCTGCAAGCCATGAAGAAAATTCTTTATAAAATGGTGAGATAGTTATTTTTATCGCTGCACTTGTTTCAAGATATTAATGAAAAAATGCGCCTATATTGCAAACAATATTTATCGATTGGATAAAACATACAAATCAAATTATTAAACAATGGTGATCTTTATGAATTAAAAACATTAAATTAATTGCTTATTTAGCCCACTAATTGGTTGATTTATCGCAAAGAATTTGGCTTAAAGGCGCTGTTAGCTGGGGGGGTAAACAGCCGAAACGGAGTGCGGAAGAAGTAGTGACGTGCGGTAAGCAATGAAAATATTTCACCTGAATTCGTGACTGCCTGCACATAAGCGCAGGCTTTTTGCCAGCGGACGCCCATAATGTGATGGCGTGATGCAGTAATAAGTCATTGAGCCAAAAGCGTTAATGCAATTTGACTTAAGTCATGGCGTTAACTTAATTAAGAAAAAACTCAAAAATAGCAGTCTGGCGAGATAAAAGCGTTAAACCCGCTTTTTCCATGCGTTATTCATCGATACTGCCGTGCATTACGGCTTTCACCAGCGACGAATTATTCATAAAACGTCACTATTATGGTATAAAAGCGCGCCAGATGGCCCTGATGTCAGAGATAACTGAATGTTGATAGATGCAAAACGGAATAATACCCATACTGTGGCGACGCAGCGTGCGACGCGGGCCGTTTTCCTGGTTGCCGGTATCAGCATGTCGGCGTGGGCGCCGCTGGTCCCATTCGCGCGCGAGCGGCTGGGTGTCAGTGACGCTTCGCTGGGTTCGCTGCTGCTGTTTCTTGGTACCGGCTCACTGATTGCCATGCCGCTCACCGGCTGGCTGGTGGCGCGTTTCGGCTGTAAAAACACCATGCTCTGTTCCAGCCTGCTGATTATGATGATGCTGCCTTTACTGGCCATCCTACCGACGCCGTGGATGCTGGCGCTGGCGCTGGCCTTGTTTGGCGCTGGCTTGGGGACGCTGGATGTCGCCATGAATTTTCAGGCAGTCGAGGTGGAAAAACAGGCCGACCGGCCGATGATGTCCGGTTTCCATGCGTTTTACAGCCTGGGCGGCATTATTGGTGCCGGAGCGGTGAGCCTGCTGCTGTGGGTCGGCCTGACGCCGGTTGCCGCGATTGGCGTAATCATTGTTATGCTGCTGTTGCTGATGGTGTTTAGCCTGCCGCATCTGCTTAATGAGCGCATTCATCAATCTGACACACCGCTGTTTGTGATTCCGCGCGGCTGGGTGGCGTTTCTCGGCCTGCTCTGCTTTATCCTTTTTCTGGCGGAGGGCGCGGTACTGGACTGGGGCGCACTGCTGCTGATTCAGATGCGCGATCTGCCCGTGGCGCAGGCCGGACTCGGCTACGCCATCTTTTCTGTGGCGATGACCATTGGCCGCCTGACCGGCGATCGCGTCGTAAAACGCTTCAGTCGCTACAGCGTGATGGTCAGCGGATGTTGCCTGGCAGCGCTGGGCATTGCGCTGGCCGTCTGGCTGCCACAGCCGCAAATCGCCCTGCTGGCGTTTTTACTGGTGGGCTTTGGCCTGGCCAATACGGTGCCGATGCTGTTTACCGCGGTAGGGGCGCAGAAAACGATGCCAGCAAACCTGGCGATTTCGGCCATGACAACCATCGGCTATACAGGTATTCTCACAGGTCCCGCTTTGATCGGGTATATATCCCAGTGGCTCAGTTTGAGCATTGCATTTAGCCTGATTGCGCTATTGCTGCTGGTTGTGGCTGCCAGCGCCAGGCTGGTTACACGTTAATTTCAGGTGTCACTTACTGCTATGGTGCCATATAAGTTTCCGCTCACGTCGGGCAACATCACGCGCTTCTTTGTGATCTTCAATCTGCTGTTGTTGCTGACTATCGGCTTTATGGTGCATAACTCGGTGGGCGCATGGCTGACGGCGAAACGTTACGCCATGCTTGATATCACCCATGCGGTGCAGAAGCGCATCGACACCTACCGTTTTGCCACCTGGCAAATCTATGAAAATCTTGCCACCAGCGCCGCGGGCACGCCGCCAGAAAGCTTGCAGGAGACGCGTCTGCGTCCTGACGTTTACTATCTTGAGAAGAATCGGCGTAAAACCGAAGCGCTGATTTTTGGCTCCCATGACAGCAGCACGCTGGATATGACGCTGCGTATGTCGAACTATCTTGATACGCTGTGGGGCGCTGAGAACGGCACCTGGTCGATGTACTTTCTTAATGGCCAGGACAACAGCCTGATCATGGTCTCTACCCTGCCGCTGAAAGATATGGCGACGCGCTTTAAAGAGAGCGCGGTGACCACGCTGGTCGACGCCCGACGTGCCGAAATGCTGCAACAGGCCAACGCGCTGGACGAGCGCGAAAGCTTCTCCCCGCTGCGCCGCTTCGCCTGGCAAAATGACAACTACTTCACCGTGCGCACCACCTTTAATCAGCCGGGACATCTCGCCACCGTGGTGGCCTTCGATCTGCCGATGAACGATCTGGTACCGCGCAATATGCCGCTGGAGAACTTCCAGCTGCGTCAGGACAGCGCCACCAGCGCCACCACCGACGCCGATTCCGATGGCGATGTGCAAAATACTCAGATTGCGCTGGTGAACCCGAATCTGGAAATTTCCGCCTCGCTCTCCACCACGCCGCTGCAGCTGGTGTACCGCATTCCGCTGACCAGCCTGGTGCTGGATACGCTGCATAATTTGCTTTGGCCACTGCTGGCCAGCTTCTTGCTAATGCTGCTGTCGCTGGCGGGCCTGTTTCTGCTGCGCCAGCAGTCGCTGCGTCCCAGCGAGAATCAAACCGCCGAACTCGATTCCCTGCGCGTGCTGAACGAAGAGATCGTCGCCAGCCTGCCGGTGGGCCTGCTGGTTTATGACTTTGCCAGCAATCGCACCATTATCAGCAATAAAATCGCTGAGCATTTGCTGCCGCACCTTAATCTGCAAAAGATTATCAATATGTCCGATCAGCATCAGGGCGTGTTGCAGGCCACGGTGAATAATGAAGTGTATGAGATTCGCCATGCGCGCAGCGTCTATTCGCCCAATACGCAGCTTTTCCTGATGCGCGATCAGGATCGCGAGTTGCTGGTGAATAAGAAACTGCAGAAGGCGCAGGTGGTGCTGGATCGCAATCATCAGATGCGTCAGCAGCTGCTGCTTAACCTGGGCCACGCGCTGAATCAGCCGCTGGAGCGGGTAGCCAGCAAACTGGAAGAGCTGAACCAGACCCGTCAGGACAATGCTCTGCAGGAAGTGGTTGAGGAAAATCAGGCGCTGGCCCGTTTAGTGGACGATATCGTGCTGCTGAATCGTTTGGAAACCCATGACTGGTTGCCGGATGCTACCTCATTCAATTTGCAGGCGCTGCTGGACGAGATTACCCTTGAATTGCTGCCGCAGGTTCGCCGTAAAGGCTTAACGCTGCTGGTGAACAACCATCTCAACAGCGATGAAGTGCGCTTCGGCGATCGCCGTTCGATCCGCAAAGTGCTGGCCACGCTGATGCACTATTCGCTGACCACCACCAACTGGGGGAAAATCACGCTCAACGTTGAGTCTCCCGAGGCGCGCCCCGATCGCTTAACCATGACGCTGGTGGATACCGGCGCCGGACTAAGCAAAGATGAACTGGGCAACGCTGATTTTCCTTTCCTCGGCGAAACCGCGCAGGACCGCTTCGGTCAGGCGTCCGGGCTCGCCTTCTTTCTCTGTAAGCAACTCAGTAAACAGCTGGGTGGCCATCTGGAGATCGTGGCAAAAGAGGAGATTGGCAGCCGCTACACCATGCATTTCAACCTGCCGCTGGAACACCAGCAGCAGCAGGAAGAGAAACTGCTCGAAGGCGTGAATGCGCTGATTGAAATTGCCGTCGATGATGTGCGCAAGATTGTGTGTCATCAGCTGGAAAACTGGGGTGCCAACTGTATTACGCCCGATGAACGGTTTTCTGGTCAGGATCACGACGTGTTAATCACTGACGATCCGACAAAGCTGGTGCCATGGTCGCTGTTGCTTGATGGCTATGAACAGGGTTATCAGCGCCTGTCTGATAATCAGTACCGGGTGAACTTCAACCTCAGTGGCGCCTTGCAGGATGCACTGTTAACGCTGATTGAACAGCAACTGTCACAGGGCGAGGTTGAAGAGGAGCCGGAGCAAGAAGAGTTAACGCCGCTGCTTGGCGGTGGTTACTACCAGCTATTTGTCGAGACAGTACCGGTTGATGTCAAGAGATTGTATACTGAGTCAGCGGACAATGACTACAGTTCGCTTGCTCAGACAGCGCATCGCCTGAAAGGCGTGTTTGCCATGCTCAATCTGGTCCCAGGCAAGCAGCTATGTGAAACGTTAGAAGAACACATTAAAAAGTGTGACGATTCAAACATTAAAAATACCACCAGTAATATTGACGCCTATGTCAATCAACTGCTGCAGCAAGGTAACCAATAAGATGAATAATTTGAATGTAATTATTGCCGATGACCATCCAATCGTTCTGTTTGGCATTCGTAAATCACTGGAACAGATTGAATGGGTCAACGTTGTAGGTGAGTTTGAAGACTCAACAGCACTGATTAACAGTTTGTCCAAGCTTAACGCCAATGTACTGATCACCGATTTGTCGATGCCAGGCGAAAAATACGGTGATGGCATTACGCTGATTAAATATATCAAGCGCCACTATCCCGACCTCAGCATTATTGTTCTGACCATGAACAACAACCCGGCAATTCTTAGCGCCGTGCTGGATCTCGATATCGAAGGCATCGTGCTGAAACAGGGCGCACCAACCGACCTGCCTAAAGCCCTGGCCGCCCTGCAGAAAGGCAAGAAGTACACGCCGGACAGCGTGGCGAAACTGCTGGAAAGGATCAGCGCAGGTGGCTACGGCGACAAGCGTCTCTCGCCAAAAGAGAGCGAAGTGCTGCGCCTGTTTGCCGAAGGTTTCCTGGTAACGGAAATTGCCAAAAAGCTGAACCGCAGTATCAAGACCATCAGCAGCCAGAAGAAATCGGCCATGATGAAGCTGGGCGTTGATAACGATATCGCCCTGCTCAACTACCTGTCGTCGGTCAGCACCACGCCAGCCGCAGACAAAGAGTAACCTGCCCTTAATGGCAAACAAAAGGCGACAGTGATGTCGCCTTTTTTATTGCCTCCGTCTCGCTTATTCCGCGCGACTTTTCCTCACCCGCTCGGCGTAATAACCCAGCGTCTTTTTCAGCACGTCGAGCGTGACCGGTTTTGACAGGCAATCATCCATGCCCGCTTCCATACAGCGCTGCTTCTCTTCGGCCAGTGCATTGGCGGTGACGCCAACTACCGGAAAACGATGGCCCAATTCACGCAGGCGCTCGGTCAAGCGATAGCCGTCCATGTTAGGCATGTTGACATCGCTGAGTACGATATCAATCTCGCTGCGACCAATCACGTTCAGCGCATCGATGCCATCCTGTGCGGTCTTGACCTGATAACCGAGTGAGCCGAGCTGCTCTGACAGCAGCATGCGGTTGATCGGATGATCGTCCACCACCAGAATCATGATATCGTCGTTGTTCTGGCTCATCGCCTCCGGCAGCGGCAGGCTGGTGCCCGCTGCCAGCTCAACCGGCACGCGATAGATGCGCCCCAGCAGCGCGGGCAGCTCATGCAACGTCGTGGTGCTGCAGATCCAGCGTCCCGGCGTGGTTTCGCGTGGCATATCGATGTGTCGCGGGCAGAAGAGCACCACGGCGCGCACCGGATCTTCCGGTTCGAAGGCGTAATCGGTCAGCACCACATCGTCCGGCTGACAGCGCGCTTTCTCCAGGCGGTTCACCGTCAGGCCCTGACCGCGCAGCAGATCGCACAGGAAGCTGGCCAGATAATCGTTGTGCATCTCCAGCCAAATCGGTTTGTCCTGTAGCCCGTCGAGCAGCGGCGGCGTCACGCCCTGGCTGTTATACATTGGAATGCGCACGATGAACTGGCTGCCCATGCCCGGTTCCGACTCCACTTCGATATCGCCATCCATCATGTTGATCAATTTCTCACAGATGGCGAGGCCGAGGCCGGTGCCCTGGAAATTGCGCTGGACGCCGGTGCCGACCTGGAAGAAAGGATCAAACAGTCGGGTGATCTCTTTGGCCGGAATGCCGACGCCGGTATCACGAACGCGGAAAGCAAGATAGCCATCTTTAACATAGGCGTGCAGGATGATGCAGCCGGTATGGGTAAACTTAATGGCGTTGTTCAGCAGGTTGGAGATGACCTGTTGCAGGCGCAGCGGATCGCCATCCAGCGCCAGCGGCACATCGTTTTCAATAAAGCAGTACAGCGCCAGCCGCTTTTTCACCACCAGCGACAGATAGTTAGAGGTGATATGGGTAATCACTTCACGCGGCGAGAACTCACGTGGCTCAATCTTTAGCTGTTCCGACTCGATTTTTGAGAAGTCGAGAATGTCGCTGATGATTTTCAGCAGCAGGCTGGATGAGTTGGTCATCGCCGTTACCAGCGAATCAACGCCTTTCGGTAGCTGACGCGTTTGCAGCAGATCGAGGTTGCCGATAATGCCGTACAACGGCGTACGCAGTTCATGGCTGACGGTGGCGAGAAACATCGATTTCGACTGGCTGGCCTGCTCGGCCGCCTGCGCCATCTCCTGCAACGACTGTTCCATCTTCACGCGGGTGCTGACATCGACCAGCACGCAGATCGCCACGTTTTCGTTGCGGTAGCGTGAATGAACAAAGCTGATTTGCAGGTTGGTGTTGGTGCCGGTCAGCACATCGACAAAGTTCACCTGCTGACCGCAGATGATCTCGGTTAGCCGCTGCCGATCTTCCTGGGTTAGCAGCGTCAGATAATTGTGCGCCAGTTCGTTGCTGAGAATGTTGGTGCCGTCGCTGGTGCGCAGAATACAGATGCCTACCGGCGCCGAGGCGACGATTTTGCGGTTGAATTGCTCATGCTCTTCCAGCCGGTGTGCGTTCTCTTCCGCCGGTAAAAACATGCGCCGCTCAAACAGCCAGGCGAGCGTAAACAGCACCAGCGCGCTGAGGATGTTCAGCAGCAGCGCGTTAATCAGCATGATTTTCATGCGATCCATCAGCACCGCGGTCGGCACCGAGTAAACAATGCTCAGGCTGGAAGGCGCCAGCGCTTTTTTCAGCGCCAGCTGCTTGTAGCTGTTGAGATAGCCGAACCAGATTTTATCGTCCGGCAGTTCGCTGAAATTAAACCCCGGATTGCCACGCTGCGAGGTAATCAGCGGCCGGTTCTCTTCGTTGACCAGCGTGGTGGTCATCGGCAGGCTGCCCGGTGCCATAAACTCTTCCAGGCGAATGTTTTGCTCAATACCCAGCAGCGCTTCCAGTTTGTTGGCAACGTACACTGGTGTCATCATATAGAAATTACCGGTGCCCGGCTGCGCGGCGGGCGTGATCCACCAGCTGCTGTCGCGGCGCTCATCATCATTACCGTTGCGATAGCGCAGTACATGTTCACGCAGCGTTTTCAGCGCCCGCTCGCGGTCGACATTACCGCTGCTGATATCAAAATCCGCCAGGCACTGGCTGTCGCCACCGATAAAAAACACCCGGTTCAGCTCGTAGGCGGAAGCAAAGTTGTTTTTCCAGTAGTTGATAAAATAGCTAAGTGAGCCGAGCGAATTGCGCCAGGTACGGCTCATCGATGAGCAGTCTGCGTTGGCAAACAGCGGCGAATACCGCGGCACGCTTTTCCCCGGCACCAGACCGTTAAGCACATCGACGCCGCTGGATGAGGCGTTCAGCCGGTTTTCAGCAATGTATTTAAGCTGGCGCATGACGTCGGCCGAGTGGCGAACATACCACTGCGCCTGGCCAAAATTGACGTTGAACTCCTGTCGAACCTGCGACTCTTTTTCGTGCACGACGCTGATCAGGAAAAATGTGGTCAGCAGCGCGCCAAGCAGCCAGAGCAATAGCGCCAGCGCCCGGAACAGATAGCGGGAAATGCGCAGCGTTGTACGAAAGGAAACGAGGTATCTCAAGGGGAATCCGCTGGGTTGGCCTGGGTAAAATGCAATGCGGTTACACTACCGTTAGCGCCAGCAAAAAGCCAGTTTGCCAGCGGCTTTACGTGGATAACAGACGTAAAAAAGGCCGGGCAAGCCGGCCTTTTTTCAACGAGACAAGCAGATTACTCGTCGTCGCTTTCTGGTGCTTCGTCATCGCTTTCCACTTCTGGCGCGATCTCTTCTTCACCTTCCGCTACGCTGCCGTCGATGGTATCCAGTTCCTCTTCAGAAACGGGCTCCGCGACGCGCTGCAAGCCGACAACATTTTCATCTTCCGCCGTACGGATCAGGATCACGCCCTGCGTATTTCGACCCACCACGCTCACCTCGGAAACGCGCGTACGCACCAGCGTACCTGCGTCGGTGATCATCATGATCTGATCGCCATCCACCACCTGCACCGCGCCGATAACCGGCCCGTTACGATCGGTGACTTTGATCGAAATCACGCCCTGCGTGGCGCGTGACTTGGTCGGGTACTCGGCGGTGGCGGTGCGCTTACCGTAACCGTTTTGCGTTACGGTCATGATAGCGCCCTCTTCACGCGGCACAATCAGTGACACCACACGATCGCCTTCGGCCAGCTTGATACCGCGGACGCCCGAAGCAGTACGGCCCATGGTGCGCACGGCCTGCTCCGAGAAACGCACCACTTTACCGGCAGCGGAGAACAGCATCGCCTCGTTGCTGCCGTCGGTGAGCGCCACGCCAATCAGCTCGTCATCTTCGCGCAGGTTAACCGCAATGATGCCGGCGCTGCGTGGACGACTGAACTCGGTCAGGGTGGTTTTCTTCACGGTACCGCTGGCGGTGGCCATAAAGATATTCACCCCTTCGGCATACTCGCGCACTGGCAGAATCGCGGTGATGCGCTCGTTCGGCTCCAGCGGCAGCAGGTTAACGATAGGACGTCCACGCGCGCCACGGCTCGCTTCTGGCAGCTGATAAACCTTCATCCAATAGAGACGGCCACGGCTGGAGAAGCAGAGAATGGTGTCGTGCGTGTTGGCGACCAACAGGCGATCAATGAAGTCTTCTTCTTTGATACGCGCCGCTGATTTACCTTTACCGCCACGACGTTGCGCTTCGTAATCGGTCAGCGGCTGGTACTTCACGTAGCCCTGATGCGACAGCGTAACCACCACATCTTCCTGATTGATCAGGTCTTCGATGTTGATGTCTGCGGTGTTCGCCGTGATTTCGGTACGACGCTGATCGCCAAAGGCGTCACGCATCGCTTCCAGCTCTTCACGGATCACTTCCATCAGGCGGTCAGCATTTTCCAGAATGTAGATCAGCTCCGCAATCTGCCCCAGCAGCTCTTTGTACTCATCCAGCAGCTTCTCGTGCTCAAGACCGGTCAGCTTTTGCAGACGTAAATCGAGAATCGCCTGCGCCTGCTGTTCGGTCAGGAAGTATTCGCCGTTGCGAATGCCGAACTGCTCTTCCAGCCATTCCGGACGCGCTGCGTTGTCACCGGCACGTTCCAGCATCGCAGCCACGTGGCCCAGCTGCCAGGAGTGAGCAATCAGCCCTGCTTTCGCTTCCGCTGGGTTTGGTGCACGGCGAATCAGTTCGATAATCGGATCGATGTTCGCCAGCGCGATCGCCAGACCTTCAAGGATGTGCGCACGATCGCGGGCTTTACGCAGTTCAAAAATAGTACGACGCGTCACCACTTCACGACGATGGCGCACAAAGGCTTCCAGAATGCCCTTCAGCGTCATGATCTTCGGCTGGCCCTGATGCAGCGCCACCATGTTGATGCCGAAAGAGGTCTGCAGCTGGGTCAGTGAATAGAGGTTGTTGAGCACAACTTCGCCCACCGCATCGCGTTTAATTTCAATCACGATGCGCATACCGTCTTTATCGGACTCATCGCGCAGTGCGCTGATCCCTTCGACACGCTTCTCTTTCACCAGCTCGGCAATCTTCTCAATCAGGCGCGCTTTGTTCACCTGATAAGGGATTTCGTGAATGATGATGGTTTCACGGCCAGTTTTAGCGTCGGTTTCCACTTCGCCACGGGCGCGGATGTAAATCTTGCCGCGTCCGGTGCGATAGGCTTCTTCGATACCGCGACGGCCATTGATGATCGCTGCCGTTGGGAAATCTGGCCCTGGGATGTGCTCCATCAGCGCTTCAAGGCTGATATCTTCATCTTCAATAAAGGCCAGGCAGCCGTTGATCACTTCGGTGATGTTGTGCGGCGGAATGTTGGTCGCCATGCCCACGGCGATACCCGAGGAGCCATTCACCAACAGGTTAGGAATTTTGGTGGGCAGCACTTCCGGGATTTGCTCATTGCCGTCGTAGTTCGGCACAAAGTCCACGGTCTCTTTTTCGAGATCCGCGAGCAGTTCGTGAGCAATTTTGGACATGCGCACTTCGGTATAACGCATGGCAGCAGCGGAGTCGCCATCAATCGAACCGAAGTTACCCTGACCATCTACCAGCATATAACGCAGCGAAAACGGCTGCGCCATACGAACAATCGTGTCGTACACCGCAGAGTCACCGTGCGGGTGATATTTACCAATGACGTCGCCGACCACACGGGCGGATTTTTTATAAGGTTTGTTCCAGTCGTTACCGAGTTCACTCATCGCATAAAGTACGCGGCGATGCACAGGCTTCAGGCCATCGCGAACATCAGGTAAGGCACGGCCAACGATGACCGACATGGCGTAATCAAGGTAAGAATTCTTTAATTCTTCCTCAATATTGACCGGTGTAATTTCTCTTGCAAGGTCGCTCATGGAGCCGCTATCCCTCTACATTATGCCCGGATTCAAAGGTGCGAAAGTATATCACACTGCAATCATCCGGTGAACGGAAAGCGACGTTTCACCTACACTTATCGCGCAAACTCTGCCGTGACCCTCAAGGGTGGAAACGGGTATACTCAGGAAAATTTTGGCAGGAGTCTTTTCTTATGAATGCACAACCACAAGCGAATGTTGATCAGGGCGAAATTGCCAAATTTGAAGCGGTCGCTTCGCGCTGGTGGGATCTGGAAGGCGAGTTCAAACCGCTGCACCGCATTAACCCACTGCGCCTTGGTTATATCGCGCAGCACAGCAACGGCCTGTTCGGCAAAAAAATCCTTGATGTCGGCTGCGGTGGCGGCATTCTGGCAGAAAGCATGGCGCGCGAAGGCGCGGAGGTCACCGGCCTGGATATGGGCGCAGAGCCGCTGCAAATTGCCCGGCTGCACGCGCTGGAGAGCGGGGTAAAAATCGATTATGTCCAGCAGACGGTAGAAGCGCACGCCGATGAGTTTGCCGGCACCTACGACGTAGTGACCTGCATGGAGATGCTGGAGCACGTACCGGACCCACGTTCGGTGGTTCACGCCTGCGCCCGGCTGGTTAAACCCGGCGGCGAAGTCTTCTTCTCCACGCTTAACCGCAACAGCAAAGCCTGGCTGATGGCGATTGTCGGCGCAGAATATGTGCTGCGCATGGTGCCGCGCGGTACGCACGACGTGAAGAAGTTTATCCGTCCGGCAGAACTGCTGGCCTGGGTCGACGAAACCTCGCTGCGCGAGCGTAATATGATCGGCCTGCATTACAATCCGCTGACCAACAAGTTCCGCCTCGGCGGCAACGTTGACGTGAACTATATGGTGCATACCCACGCCGTAGCGAAATGATGTTGATGGGCGGCAATCGTGTCGCCCACCTAAGATTTATCTTAATTCAGCCGCGGCACCCACTTTCTGTTCGCCTGACGGCAAGCGGGTTAATTGATAAGTCAGCCAACTGATTTCTTCGCGCTCTGCTTCTTCTAATCGGCCATTTTTTCATCAAAACATTCAGACGCACCGCGCGCAAAAAACGACTTAAACTGAACCAGTTGCCGTTAAAAAAAGCAGCGTGATTTAAAAAAGCAGCAGCTGAAAAAAATTTTCAAAACGCACGGAAACGGTTGACAGCGTGTTGGGCCTTAGCGGATGCGGACTTAGGAAATTTCCACTAAAAAGCAAGCCCCAAACACGATGTTTTCACGCTTGTACCTTCAGCAATTCTCACTACAATACACCTCATCTAGTACTCTTTTAGTTCAAAACCCCAATATATTGTGTTTATCCACAAGTTACCCACATGGCATAACTCTGTGTATAAACCGGGGATATCACTCACACACCGATATTCACGGACAGGTAAAACGCGACATGAATCAGAGTCTTCTCGTCACTAAACGCGATGGCAGCCAGGAGCGCATTAATCTCGATAAAATCCACCGGGTACTCGACTGGGCGGCCGAAGGTCTGAACAACGTCTCTGTGTCTCAGGTCGAGCTGCGTTCACACATCCAGTTTTACGACGGCATCAAAACGTCTGATATCCATGAAACTATTATCAAAGCCGCTGCTGATTTAATCTCACGCGATGCGCCCGATTACCAATATCTCGCCGCGCGTCTGGCGATTTTCCACCTGCGTAAAAAAGCTTACGGCCAGTTCGAGCCGCCAAAGCTGTACGATCAGGTCGTGCGCATGATCGAGATGGGTAAATACGATCGCCATCTGCTGGAAGATTACAGCGTGGAAGAGTTCGAGCAGATGGACGGCTTTATCGACCACTGGCGCGACATGAACTTCTCCTACGCCGCGGTTAAACAGCTGGAAGGCAAATACCTGGTGCAGAACCGTGTAAGCGGTGAGATTTACGAAAGCGCGCAGTTCCTCTATATCCTGGTCGCGGCATGCCTGTTCTCCGCCTATCCGCGTGAGACGCGCCTTGATTATATCAAGCGTTTTTATGACGCAATTTCGACCTTTAAGATCTCGCTGCCGACGCCGATCATGTCCGGCGTGCGTACGCCAACGCGTCAGTTCAGCTCGTGTGTGCTGATTGAATGTGGCGACAGCCTTGATTCGATCAACGCCACCTCCAGCGCCATTGTGAAATATGTGTCACAACGCGCCGGTATCGGTATCAATGCCGGTCGTATTCGTGCGCTGGGCAGCCCAATTCGCGGCGGTGAAGCGTTCCACACCGGCTGTATTCCGTTCTATAAGCATTTCCAGACCGCGGTAAAATCGTGCTCACAGGGCGGCGTGCGCGGCGGTGCGGCCACGCTGTTCTACCCCATGTGGCACCTGGAAGTGGAAAGCCTGCTGGTGCTGAAGAACAACCGCGGCGTTGAAGGTAACCGTGTACGTCACATGGATTACGGCGTGCAGATCAACAAACTGATGTATCAGCGCCTGCTTAAGGGCGAAGATATCACGCTGTTCAGCCCATCAGATGTGCCGGGCCTGTATGACGCGTTCTTCGCCGATCAGGACGAGTTTGAGCGCCTCTACTGCAAATATGAGAAGGATGAGAGCATCCGCAAACAGCGCGTTCGCGCCGTGGATCTCTTCTCACTGATGATGCAGGAACGTGCGTCCACCGGTCGTATCTACATTCAGAACGTCGATCACTGCAACACCCACAGCCCGTTCGATCCTGCTATCGCACCGGTGCGTCAGTCTAACCTGTGTCTGGAAATCGCCCTGCCGACCAAACCGCTGCTGGATGTGAACGATGAGAACGGTGAGATTGCGCTCTGTACGCTCTCTGCCTTTAACCTTGGCGCGATTGAGAGCCTCGACGATCTGGAAGAGTTAGCGACCCTCGCGGTGCGTGCGCTGGATGCTCTGCTGGATTATCAGGATTACCCAATTCCTGCTGCACAGCGTGGCGCAATGGGCCGCCGTACGCTGGGTATCGGCGTCATCAACTACGCCTACTATCTGGCCAAAAATGGCGTGCGTTACTCTGACGGCAGCGCCAACGCGCTGACGCACAAAACCTTTGAAGCGATTCAGTTTTATCTGCTGAAGGCGTCAAATGAGCTGGCGAAAGAGCAAGGTGCCTGCCCGTGGTTTAACGAAACCACCTACGCGCAGGGCATTATGCCGATCGACACCTACAAGAAAGATCTGGATGCGATTTGCAACGAGCCGCTGCACCTCGACTGGGATGGCCTGCGCGAATCGGTGAAGACCCACGGTCTGCGCAACTCCACGCTTTCTGCGCTGATGCCGTCTGAGACCTCGTCGCAGATCTCCAACTCCACCAACGGCATTGAACCGCCGCGCGGTCACATCAGTATCAAAGCGTCGAAAGATGGCATCCTGCGTCAGGTTGTGCCGGAGTACGAGCGCCTGAAAGATCAGTATGAGTTGCTGTGGGACATGCCAAACAACGACGGTTATTTACAGCTGGTTGGCCTGATGCAGAAGTTCATCGATCAGGCGATCTCGTCGAACACCAACTACGATCCAACACGCTTTGCCAATGGCCGCGTGCCGATGAAACAGCTGCTGAAAGACCTGTTGACCGCCTATAAGTTTGGCGTGAAAACCCTTTACTACCAGAACACCCGCGACGGTGCGGAAGATGCGCAGGATGATATGGCGCCTTCTGTGCAGGACGATGGTTGCGAAAGCGGCGCCTGCAAGATCTGATTTTAGGCTGGGGGTGGCCTGTGTCGCCCCTGCTCTTCCCCGTCGGGGCCAGTTTGCTTTGGATATTTCACTATGGCTTACACTACTTTTTCGCAGAACAAAAACAACCAGCTGGATGAGCCGATGTTTTTCGGTCAGTCGGTTAACGTTGCGCGTTACGATCAGCAAAAATATGACATTTTTGAGAAGCTGATCGAGAAGCAGCTCTCCTTTTTCTGGCGCCCGGAAGAGGTTGATGTCTCACGCGACCGCATCGATTATCAGGCCCTGCCGGATCATGAAAAGCATATTTTCATCAGCAACCTGAAATATCAGACGCTGCTCGATTCCATCCAGGGCCGTAGCCCGAACGTGGCGCTGCTGCCGCTGATTTCCATTCCGGAGCTGGAAACCTGGGTGGAAACCTGGGCATTCTCAGAAACTATTCACTCGCGCTCTTACACCCATATCATTCGCAACATCGTGAACGATCCGTCGCTGGTGTTTGACGATATCGTCAGCAACGAACAGATTCTGTCACGTGCGAAAGATATCTCCGGTTACTACGACGACCTGATCGAGATGACCAACTACTGGCATCTGCTGGGCGAAGGCACCCATCAGGTTAACGGCAAAACCGTTACCGTCAGCCTGCGCGCGCTGAAGAAGCAGCTCTATATCTGCCTGATGAGCGTGAACGCGCTGGAAGCGATCCGCTTTTACGTCAGCTTCGCCTGCTCGTTTGCGTTTGCTGAACGTGAGCTCATGGAAGGCAATGCCAAAATCATTCGCCTGATTGCCCGTGATGAAGCGCTGCACCTTACCGGCACGCAGCATATGTTGAACCTGTTGCGCAGCGGCGAAGACGATCCGGAAATGAAAGCCATTGCCGAAGAGTGCCGTCAGGAGTGTTATGACCTGTTTGCGCTGGCCGCCCAGCAGGAAAAAGAGTGGGCAGAATATCTGTTCCGCGACGGTTCGATGATCGGCCTGAACAAAGATATTCTTTGCCAGTACATCGAATACATCACCAATATTCGCATGCACGCGGTTGGCCTCGATCTGCCGTTTAAAACCCGCTCTAACCCGATTCCATGGATTAACTCCTGGCTGGTCTCGGACAACGTGCAGGTGGCGCCACAGGAAGTGGAAGTTAGCTCGTATCTGGTGGGTCAGATTGACTCAGAAGTGGGCGAAGACGACTTCAACGACTTCCAGCTGTAAGCATGGCCAGTTCGCTTGTGATCCTGCGCACCAGCGGTGCGCAGTTACAGTGCAGTGATGAACACCCTTCTCTGCTCGCAGCACTGGAATCGCACAATCTGTGCGTGGAATACCAGTGCCGTGAGGGCTACTGCGGCTCCTGCCGTACCCGCCTGTTAAAAGGCGAAGTCTGCTATGCCGCTAAGCCGCTGGCTTTTGTACAGGAGGGCGAGATTCTGCCCTGCTGCTGCACCGCCAAAGGCGATATCGAAATCGAGATGTAGTCTCTGCTACATCTCGCCACTGTGTTACGCCTTCAACGACTCCACCACATCGACCCAACCGTGCCCGGTACTGACCTCCATTGCCAGCAGCCAGCGACGCAGCATATTTGCGGCCATCATCGCCACCACTTCCTGCCGCGCTTTAGTGTCATGACGGCTGTTGGTAAAGGCGATTCGTTGTGCCCAGGTGCCATCTGGCGTGGTTAACGCCAGGCTGAGCTGATTCTCCTGCAGGCTGCCGATCGCCAGCGCGATGTCAGCGCTGTTTTCGGCGGTCAACTGCGCACAGCGTGTGGCCAGCTCGGTCAGCGTCTCCTGTCCGGCAGGCTCCACATTGCCTGCGCGCAATGGCACCGCGGCGGAGGCGAGCTGCCAGTGGACTAAGCCAGCGGTAAATTGTTCACTGGTAGTGAGCGTCAAACCGCGCGTACGCAACTGCTGTGCTAATAGCGCCGGCAGCCCGCCCGTTCCCTCATACAATGTGCATTCTGCCAGCTGCAACCGAACCTGCTGCCACGCCTGTTCCATTGCCGTACGTTGCGCAGCGGGACCGGTGAGCTTGATTTCAATGATCGGCATGGATGAGCGATAGCCCATGGTGACGCCTTCCGGTAACACAATGCCTTCCAGCTCAGCGGCCAGATCGCTTTCACCGCGGCCAAAGGTTGTCAGGCGCAGGCAGATCGGCGGTTCCGGCAGCTCAAAGCGGCTCTTCAGGCGCGGAATAATCTGCTGTTCCACCATGACTTTAAACTCCGACGGCACGCCGGGGGTAAAAAATATCAGACAGCGGTTAAGCTGCAGCGCAAAGCCGCAGGCGGTGCCGACCGGGTTATCCACCAGCTCGGCATTTTCCGGGATTTCAGCCTGTTTACGGTTGCTGGCTGCCATCACGCGGCCACGGCCAGCAAACCAGGCCTCCATCTTCTGCAGCCACTCTTCATGCAACACCAGTGCGGTACCGCTGGCCGTGGCCGCTGCCAGCGAGCTTAAATCGTCGCTGGTGGGCCCAAGTCCGCCATTAACGATCAGTACATCAGCAATCTGGCTGCGCTCCTGCAACGCACTGACCAGCGCCTCCAGGCTGTCGCCAACCGTTGAACGGCTGGTCATCGGTAAACCCTGTTGAAACAGCACATCCGCCAGCCACGCGGCGTTGGTATCAATAATCTGTCCGTGCAGTACTTCATCGCCCGTTGAGAGCATTTCGACTCTGATCACTTTTGATTTCCTTTATCAGCGCATATTGGCAGGCCAACGCGTAAGAAAAACCGCGCGGTTTGCCTTATTTGATAGATAGCAGCAATAGATTCTGCCTGATTGCCATGCTTCGCTTGCTCGTCACACAATAGGCTATCCCGATGGATATAGCAGAACCTGAAAGACCGTTCCTTAATTCACCTGCAGAGAGATAGCGACATGACTAAAAAAGGACTTACCAGCGCCTCGGGCGCGCCGATTGCTCATAATAATAATTCAATGACGGCCGGACGCCGCGGGCCGTTGTTATTACAGGATGTATGGCTACTGGAAAAGCTGGCGCATTTTGATCGGGAAGTGATCCCTGAGCGCCGTATGCATGCCAAAGGCTCTGCCGCTTACGGCACCTTTACCGTTACCCAGGATATCACCCGTTTTAGCCGGGCAAAAATCTTTTCCGAAGTGGGCAAGCAGACCGAACTGTTCCTGCGCTTCTCCACGGTAGCCGGTGAGCGCGGCGGCGCCGATGCCGAACGCGATATTCGCGGCTTCTCGATGAAATTCTATACCGAAGAAGGTAACTGGGATCTGGTGGGCAACAACACGCCGGTGTTCTACCTGCGCGATCCGCTGAAGTTTCCCGATCTTAACCACGTGGTTAAGCGCGATCCGCGCACCAACCTGCGTAACCCAACCTACAAATGGGATTTCTTCTCGCACTTGCCGGAAGCGTTACATCAGTTGACCATCGATTTCAGCGACCGCGGCCTGCCGCGCAGCTATCGCCACATTCACGGCTTCGGCAGCCATACCTACAGCTTTATCAACGACCAACACGAGCGCTTCTGGGTAAAATTCCATATGCGCTGCCAGCAGGGCATCGCTAACCTGATGGATGATGAAGCAGCACTGTTGATCGGTCAGGATCGCGAAAGCTCGCAGCGCGATCTGTTTGAATCCATCGAGCGTGGCGATTTCCCGCGCTGGAAATTCTACGTGCAGGTGATGCCGGAAAGTGAAGCCTCCTCTACCCCTTACAATCCTTTCGATCTGACCAAAGTGTGGCCGCACGCGGATTACCCGCTGATTGAAGTGGGTGAATTTGAGCTGAACCGCAATCCGGATAACTATTTTGCCGAGGTTGAGCAGGTTGCCATGAGCCCGGCCAACGTGGTTCCAGGCATCGGCTTCTCCCCTGACCGCATGCTGCAGGGCCGTCTGTTCTCGTATGGTGATGCACACCGCTACCGTTTAGGCGTAAACCATCATCAAATTCCGGTTAACGCACCGAAGTGCCCGTTCCATAACTATCACCGTGACGGCGCCATGCGCGTTGATGGCAACAGCGGAAACGGTGCTACCTATGAACCCAACAGCTTTGGTGTATTTCAGGAACAGCCTGACTTCAGTGAGCCGCCTTTGTCACTGGAAGGTGCGGCCGATCACTGGAATCATCGCGAAGATGAAGACTATTTCAGTCAGCCACGCGCACTGTTTAATCTGATTGGGGAAGCGGAGCGTCAGCGGATGTTCCAGCGTATCGCCGGTGAGTTGCGCCAGGTGCCGGAATTTATTCAGCAGCGCCAGATTGCGTTATTTTATCAGGTTGATACCGCGTATGGCGCGGGCGTCGAGCAGGCGCTGGCCGGATAAGGCGATTGGTGGTCACGCCAGAAAGCAGGTTGTTAAACAGCAAAAAGCGCCCGGATGGGCGCTTTTTTTCTTATCGGCGCAGCAGCAGACCGATAATCAAACCGGCGGTGGCGCCGATGCCGATGCCCTGCCACGGTTTTTCGTGAACATAGTCATCAGCACGGTAGGCAACGTTCTTCGCCTGGTAGTAATAGCTGTCCGAAGCGTTGCTGACGCGTGTTTTCACATCATGCAGCGCCTGCTCAGCTTTGGTTTTCAGCTCAATGTACTTCTGGTCAGCCGGATCGCCGGAGGACTTCAACATCTCTTCAAGCGTGTCCGTTAACAGGGTTAAATCGTCATCAAGACGGGCTTCATGCGGCTCATTAGGTGTAGTCATCTTTTCCTCCGTGTAGGTAACAGCTATCCCATTAACTATAGTCACTTTTTCCGTCTGTGCGACCGATCGGCTCCAGGAATGCGCTGAGAATGGCTTTCGCGTCTGGCGGGCCTGAATCGTACGCCAGCTGCGGCCTGCTAAAGCAAAGATATGTCAGCGCACCGGCAGAAGCGGGGAATTTTCTGCGCTTGTTTGATTTATCTGATAAATTTTCCCTGGACTGAATTTTTATTTCTGCGGACTGTCGTACCTCCCTGTAACCTGGCTAAACAGGTCTGTTTGGGGTGCACGAGCACGACAGTCACTACACTCGTTCAGCAAAGGAAAAGATTTCTGGCATGAATCGTAGAATGTTTATGAAAGCGTCGATGGCCTTCGCCACGGTCAGTGGGATGTCCGGCGTCTCCACGCTATTTTCGCAGTCGGCCTGGGCCGCTGATGGGATCGCTGACGGCAACGCGATGCGCTTCGACTTTGAATCGTTGAAAAAGAACGCTGGCGCGCTGGCGAAGCAACCCTGGGGCGGCGCGCCAGGTCCTCTGCCGGCAACGTTAGCGAATCTTACACCGCAGGCTTATAACGATATTCAGTACGATGCAAACCACTCATTGTGGAACAACATCCCCGATCGTCAGCTTGATGTGCAATTTTTCCACGTTGGCATGGGCTTCAAACGCCGCATCCGCATGTTCTCCGTGGATGCCGCCAGCCGCGAGGCGCGCGAAGTTCACTTCCGTCCTGAATTGTTTAATTACAATGACGCCAAAGTGGATACCAAACAGCTGGAAGGTAAAAACGATCTCGGCTTTGCCGGATTCCGTGCCTTTAAGAAACCGGAGCTGGCGCGTCGCGATATCGTCTCCTTCCTCGGTGCCAGCTATTTTCGCGCCGTCGATGACACCTATCAATATGGCCTGTCAGCACGCGGCGTGGCGGTAAACACCTTCAGCAACGGCCAGGAAGAGTTTCCGGACTTCACCGCCTTCTGGTTTGAAACGCCAGACGCTTCTGCTACCACCTTTGTGGTATATGCGCTGCTGGATGGCCCCAGCCTAACCGGTGCCTATAAGTTCACCATTGAGTGCGAAGCGGAGCGGGTGGTGATGACCATCGAGAATCATCTCTTTGCACGCAAGGATATCGGTCAGCTCGGTATCGCACCGATGACCAGCATGTTCAGCTGCGGCACCAACGAGCGTCGGATGTGCAACACCTACCATCCGCAGATTCACGACTCCGATCGTCTGGCGATGTGGACCGGTAAAGGTGAGTGGATTGCCCGGCCGCTGAACAACCCGCAGCGCTTGCAGTTCAATGCTTATGAAGATGAAAACCCGCGCGGATTTGGCCTGTTGCAGCTCGATCACGACTTCAAAAATTATCAGGACGTGATCGGCTGGTATGATAAACGACCAAGCCTGTGGGTCGAGCCGGTCGGAAAGTGGGGCAAAGGCGCCATCAATCTGATGGAAATTCCTACCACCGGTGAAACGCTTGATAACGTGGTCTGCTTCTGGCAACCCGCGGAGCCAATTAAAGCGGGTAGCGAATTTAGCTTTCAGTACAAACTCTACTGGAGCGGATTACCGCCGGTTCGCAGTGGTCTGGCGCGCGTGGATGCCACGCGCACCGGTATCGGTGGCTTCCCGGAAGGCTGGGCGCCGGGTGAACACTTCCCGGATACCTGGTGCCGCCGTTTCTCCATCGATTTCATTGGTGGCGATCTCAAGGCCGCCGCGCCCAAAGGCATTGAGCCGGTGATTACCGTCTCTGCGGGCACTATCAAGCAGGTGGAGATTCTCTACGTTGAGCCGATCAACGGCTATCGCATCCTGTTTGACTGGTATCCGAACAGTGATGCCATTACGCCGGTTGAGATGCGGCTATTCCTGCGCACCAAAGAGGAAACGCTGAGTGAAACCTGGCTTTACCAGTATTTCCCACCCGCGCCCGATCAGCGTAAGTATGTTGATGACCGGCAGATGACGCCGGGATAAACGAATAACGGGCGAGAAATCGCCCGTTTTTTTATGCGTGCGACGGCCCGCGCTGCATGCTGATATGCGGAATACCATCTTCAGAATAGACATCGCCATACGGCGTAAAGCCGAGCTGCTGATAAAACCCCTGCAAATGCGCCTGCGCTGAAAGATATTGCTGATGCTCCGGCCAGTAATGCTCACAGCTGCTTAGCGCCTGCTGCATCAGCGCAACACCAAGCCGCAGCCCGCGCGCTTCGTCCGACACAACCACGCGACCAATCGCTACCGGGCTCTGGGCATCGGCTGGCGCCAGAATGCGCGCGCATGCCAGCACGCGCTGCTGGTGCAACGCCAACACATGGCGGTTGTCGCCGACCAGGTCCAATCCATCCAAATCCAGATAGGGACACTGCTGCTCCACCACAAACACCTGCGATCGCAGCGCCAGCATGCTGTACAGCGTGGTGGTATCCAGTTCATGGTGCGCATAATCACGCCATTCGATCTCCATCATGACAACTCCTGTTATTTCTCTGCGACAGAAATGAAAAAATCAGGCCCGGGAGCCTGATTTTTTTTAGCCTTGCTATGAGATTACATCAGCGGTTGGGCAAGCTGAACCAGCCTGATAAGCGGCTGTGGATAGACACCCAACAGCAGCACCAGAATTGCTGAAATCAGCACCACGACGCCACCGGCGGTAAACGCCCAGTTTGCTGGCGTATCGCGGGTGTGCATTTCCGGCGGGCTGAGGTAGAGACTCACGGTCACGCGCAGATAGTAATAGAGGCCAATGGCGCTCCCTGCTACCACCGCACCGGTCAGCCACCACAGCTGGCCGCTAACGCTCGAAGCGATGACGTAGAACTTACCGATAAAGCCCAGCGTCATTGGAATGCCTGCCAGCGACAGCATCATTACCGTCATTACCGCGGAGAGGATCGGGCGATGCCAGAACAGACCACGGTAAGAGAACAACGAATCGGCATCAGAACCGCGGTACGGGCTGGACATCAAACTGACCACGCCAAACGCGCCGAGGCTGCTGAACAGATAGCCGGCCAGATAGACCCCGGCGGTTTCCAGCGCCAGCTGTTGGCTTTGCACTACGATCAGCGCCACCAGCAGATAACCGAGATGAGCGATAGAAGAGTAACCCAGCAGACGCTTGATGTTGCTCTGCGAAATCGCCATCAGGTTACCAAACAGAATGGAAACAAAGGCGATAACGGCCAGCACGGTACGTACTGCTTCGCTGTCGGTAACCGGTGCGTACATGAACAGACGCATGATTACGCCAAAGATAGCGATCTTGCTGGCGGTGGCGAGGAAGGTGGAAACCGGTGCAGGCGCACCCTGATAGACATCTGGTGTCCACAAGTGGAAAGGCACCAGCGACAGCTTAAAGCCAAGACCGATGATCATCATGCCAAGACCGATCAGCAGCAGCGGCTCACGCAGCATATTGTCGCTGAGGTGCTGTCCCAGCGCCACAAAGCTCAGATTGCCGGAGTCAGCGTAGATCAGGGCGATACCAAACAGCAGGAACGACGAGGCAGCAGCTGAAAGAATGGTGTATTTCAGCGCGGCTTCCAGCGAACGTTTCTGACGGAAAGCATAACCAATCAGACCAAACAACGGCAACGACAGCAGTTCCACACCGATAAACAACGCGGCAAGGTGGTTGGCACTCGCCAGCACGATCCCGCCCAGCGCGGCAATCAGCACCAGCAGATAGAACTCATCCTTGTTATCCGGAAAGCCAGCCAGCCACGGATAGGCAAAGGTGCAGGTCGCCAGGCTGGCTAACATCACCAGGCCGGTATAGAACATCGAATAGCCATCGACGCGCAGCAGCGGCGTCACGTCCATCGGGCCAGCGTGACCAACAAACCATAGCGAAAGCAGAGCCAGGTTGAGGCCAACGACCGTCAGCGTTGCGTTAACAAAATGGTTGCGTCGCCACGCAATGGACAGCATCACAACCACCACCGTCAATCCGACGATCAACAGCGGTAGCAACGCGATCAATTGTTGAGGAGTTATTGTCATGGCGAATTACGGCCTTGTAGTTGAAATTGAAGCGGTAAACCACTGCTGAATGTTGCTCATTGCAGCGTGTGAGGTGTCGAGAAGCGGTTGCGGATAAACGCCAACCAGCACCAGCAGCACCACCAGAACCATAATCATAATGAACTCACGCGGAGTCATGCTTTTCAGCGGCTCCTGCGATGTTGGCGCACCGTAATAGGCACGTTGCATCATGATCAGGGAGTAAACAGAGGCAAACACCAGCCCAAACGTCGCGATGATGATAATGGTCGGCACTACCTGGAAGCTGCCGGTCAGAATCATGAATTCACCAACGAAGTTACCGGTCCCCGGCATGCCCAGGTTCGCCACGGCAAAAAACAGTGACAGGCCCGGAATCCATTTGATGCGCGCCCACAGGCCGCCCATTTTACGCATATCGCGAGTATGCAGACGCTCATACAGCTGACCACACAGAATAAACAGCGCGGCGGCAGAGAGGCCGTGCGCAATCATCTGAATCACCGCGCCCTGGAAGGCCAGCTGGCTGCCGGTATAAATGGCGATCAGCACGAAACCCATGTGGGAGATCGAGGTGTAAGCGATCAAACGTTTGATATCGGTCTGTGAGAACGCCATCCATGCGCCGTAGAAGATGCCGATAATGCCCAGCCACATGGCGATAGGGGCAAACTCTGCTGAGGCGTTTGGAAACAGCGGCAGGCTGAAACGCAGCAGGCCGTAGGCGGCCGTTTTCAGCAGGATGCCGGCAAGGTCAACTGAACCCGCCGTTGGCGCCTGACTGTGCGCATCGGGTAACCAGCCGTGCAATGGTACAACCGGCATTTTCACCGCAAAAGCGATGAAGAAGCCCAGCATCAACACATACTCAACCGTTTTGGACATCGGTGTGTTCAACAACAGCTCATAGTTGAACGTCCAGACGCCGGTGGCGTTGTAGTGCACAAACACCAGACCGAGAATAGCGATCAGCATTACCAGGCCGCTTGCCTGGGTGTAGATGAAGAACTTGGTCGCGGCGGTGATACGCGTTTTTCCGTCGGCGGCTTTGTGTCCCCACAGCGCGATCAGGAAGTACATCGGGACCAGCATCATCTCCCAGAAGAAGAAGAACAGGAACATATCGATGGCAAGGAACACGCCAATCACACCGCCGAGGATCCACATCAGGTTAAGGTGGAAAAAGCCCTGATATTTCTCGATTTCATTCCACGAACAGAGCACGGCCATCAGACCGAGCAGCCCGGTAAGCACCACCATCAATAAAGAAAGACCATCGAGTGCCAGATGGAATTCAATGCCGAAGCGCGGAATCCAGGGTACGGAAAATTCAGATGCCCATTGTGGAAGACCTGACGCCTGCGTTAATGCGTAGTTCCCCTGCAACCAGAGCTGAAGGCCCAGCGCCAGCGTCAACCCCATTGTAATGAGTGCAATCCAGCGCGGTAATTTTGCGCCCATGCGTTCGGCCAGCCAGCAGAGTAAGCCGCCGACGAAGGGGATTATGATTAGCCAAGGTAATAACACGGCGTTTAGTTCCCTTTTTTAACCTTGCTATGCCTATTCCAGCGAGTTACTTGCTCCGTCAGAGCCTTCTGCCTGGCGCAGGTGGCGCACATCGGCTGAGGGCAGTCACGGTGGCAAATTGCCAGCGCGGAATGCGCATTCTTCAGGTAATTTTTAACATTCTTAGTTAAGAGCGGGAGAACGAACTCTCCCACCCCACTCACTTGCTTTTACACCACCAGCATCAGCGCCAGCACGACCACGGCACCAATGCTCATCGACGCGACGTACCAACGGAGATATCCATTTTCACTGACCACCAGTCCCTTGTTTGCCAGTCTGGAAAACAGCGCTGGCAGGTTCATCAATGCGTTAAATGGATCGCTTTTCAGCAGCCAGGCGATACCAAGATAAGGTTTCACAAAGATCTTATCGTATAGCCAGTCAAAGCCCCAGGCAGCAAACCACCACGTTGAGAAGAAGCGGCCCGGTGCGCTGTTAGCAATGTTGTTAACCAGCGTACGTTTACCTAACCACAGCGCGGCGGCGATCAAAATACCGATCACAGCAACCACGCCAGAGGCGATCTCAAGGGCAACTTTGCCCGCTTCTCCAGCATCACTCTCTGGCAACACGGTCGACAGCGGTGGCGTAATGAGTGCGCCAACAAAGGTAGACAGGATCAGCAGGACGATCAGTGGTAGATGGTGAGTGATCCCTTTACCTGCATGCGCATGGATCTTCTCTTCGCCATGGAACACAATGAAAATCATACGGAAGGTATAGATCGAGGTAAGGAATGCGCCCACCAGGCCGGCTACCATCAGGTTCATATGGCCGTTAGCCAGCGCACCGAACAAGATTTCATCTTTACTGTAGAAGCCAGCGGTAATGATCGGCAAGGCTGACAGAGCAGCGCCCCCCACCAGGAAGCAGATATAAACAAGTGGAATGCTTTTACGCAGGCCGCCCATTTTGAAAATATTCTGCTCATGATGACAGGCAAGAATGACCGAGCCTGAGGAGAGGAACAGCAGCGCTTTAAAGAAAGCGTGCGTCATCAGATGGAAAATGGCGGCATCCCATGCCTGCACACCGAGCGCCAGGAACATGTAGCCAATCTGGCTCATGGTCGAGTAAGCCAATACGCGTTTGATGTCGGTCTGTACCAGCGCGGCGAAACCCGCCAACACCAGCGTAACCGCACCAACAATGCCTACCAGATGCAGCACTTCCGGCGTTAGCAGGAACAGGCCGTGCGAACGCGCGATCAGATAAACACCGGCGGTTACCATGGTGGCAGCGTGAATCAGCGCAGAGACCGGCGTTGGACCAGCCATCGCATCGGCCAGCCAGGTTTGCAACGGCAACTGGGCTGATTTACCGACGGCGCCGCCAAGCAGCATCAGCGTTGCCCATTGCAGCATGTGATTGTCAGCGGCGAAGTGCGCCGGTGCCAGCTCTGCCATTTCACGGAAGTTCAGCGTACCCAGCTCGTTGTAGAGAATAAACAACGCGAATGCCAGGAACACATCACCAACACGCGTGATGATAAACGCCTTCATGGCCGCTTTGCCGTTATCTGGATTGGTATAATAGAAACCGATCAGCAGATATGAGCACAGGCCTACCCCTTCCCAGCCGAGATACATCAGCATCAGGTTGTCAGCCAGTACCAGAATCACCATGCTGGCGATAAACAGGTTGGTATAGGCGAAGAAGCGCGAGTAGCCCTCTTCACCGCGCATATACCAGGAAGCGAACATGTGGATGAAGAAGCCAACGCCGGTCACCACGGAGAGCATTGTCAGCGATAAACCATCCAGCGTCAGATTGACGTCGATGTTGAAGTTGCCAACGTGCATCCAGGTCCAGAGCGCCTGCGTATAGGCTTGCTGACCGTGATTAAAGAAATCAAAGCCCACAAATGCCGTGGTAGCCGCAGCCAGACCAACCGATCCCATACCAATAGTGGCTGACAGATTTTCTGACCAGCGACCACGTGAAAACGCCAGCAGCAGGAAGCCGATCAGCGGAAATAAAACGGTTAAGTAGAGAAAGTTCATCCGCGCATCTCGCTTACTGTGTCAATGTTAAGCGTCTGACGACGACGATAGAGCTGTAATAACAGCGCCAGGCCGATACTCGCTTCTGCAGCTGCCAGACTGATCGCCAGGATGTACATAACCTGTCCATCAGCCTGTCCCCAGTAGCTGCCTGCCACCACCAGCGCCAGCGCTGCGGCATTGATCATGATTTCCAGACCAATCAGCATAAACAGCAGGTTACGGCGCAGAACCAGCGACGTTAGCCCGAGAACGAACAGAACCGCCGCCAGGATTAAACCATGTTGCAGAGGGATCATGCGTGCTCCTCCTTTTCAACTTTGACGTCAGCCGGGCGATTGCTCAGCACTTCGCCATGACGATCTTCACGTCCAATGTGGAACGCCACCACTAAACCTGCCAGCAGCAGCATCGAAGCCAACTCAACCGCAAGAACATAAGGACCAAACAGGCTAATGCCGACGGCCTTGGCATCGATAACCGTGCCATCAATGCCCTGATCGTTAGCCGTGAGAATGGCGTAAATCATCACCACCAACAGCAATAACGAGGCGATGCCCGGACCGATCCACATGGCTGGCTTCAACCATTCGCGCTCCTGCTCTTCCGTTGATTTGCCCAGGTTGAGCATCATCACAACGAAGACGAACAGCACCATAATGGCGCCAGCGTAAACGATGATCTCAAGAGCGCCGGCGAAATAAGCACCCAGCGAAAAGAACACGCCAGCCACCGCCAGTAGCGAGATGATCAAATACAACAGGGCGTGCACCGGATTGGTATGCGTAATCACCCGTAACGTGGTGAGAATCGCAACCAGCCCGCAAAAATAAAACGCAAATTCCATGCCTGGCTCCTTAAGGTAATAAACCTTTGACGTCGATGGGTTTGGCTTCGTTTTCAGCGTCGCCCTTATCTTTGCCGTCGATCGCCATGCCCGCCATACGATAAAAGTTATATTCCGGATATTTACCCGGTCCTGAAATTAACAGGTCTTCTTTCTCGTATACCAGATCCTGACGTTTGAACTCACCGAGTTCAAAATCAGGGGTCAACTGGATAGCGGTAGTGGGACAGGCTTCCTCACACATGCCACAGAAAATGCAGCGTGAGAAGTTAATGCGGAAGAACTCCGGATACCAACGGCCATCCTGGGTTTCCGCCTTTTGCAGCGAAATACACCCCACCGGACAGGCTACTGCGCACAGGTTGCAGGCAACACAACGCTCAGCACCATCGGGATCGCGGGTCAACACAATACGGCCACGGTAACGTGGCGGCAGATATACCGGCTCTTCCGGATACATCATGGTTTCGCGTTTGGCGAAGGCATGCATGCCAATCATCCAGATACTGCGAACGGTGGTGCCGAAACCAACGACGATATCTTTTAATGTCATCTCGTAAACCCCTTACTGCGCGTTGTAGAGAATCACTGCGGCGGTCGCCAGCAGGTTCAATAAGGTCAACGGCAGACAAACTTTCCAGCCGAACAACATCACCTGGTCATAACGCGGGCGCGGTAACGCGGCGCGAATCAGAATGAACATCATCATGAAAAATGCGGTTTTCACTGCAAACCAGATGAAAGGTGGTAACCATGGACCGTGCCAGCCGCCGAAAAACAGCGTTACCATCAGCGCGGAAACGGTGGTTATCGCCACATATTCACCCACAAAGAACAGACCGAATTTCATACCGGCATATTCAATGTGATAACCATCGGCCAGTTCCTGCTCCGCTTCCGGCTGGTCAAATGGATGGCGGTGACACACCGCTACGCCCGCAATACAGAAGGTCACGAAACCGAAGAATTGCGGAATGATGTTCCACAGATGCTGCTGGCTGTTAACGATCTCATTCATATTGAATGAGCCCGCCTGCGCCACCACGCCCATCAGCGAAAGACCCAAAAACACTTCGTAGCTCAGGGTTTGCGCAGAGGCGCGCATCGCACCGAGCAGAGCGTATTTGTTGTTACTCGACCAGCCTGCAAACAGCACCGCATAGACAGCCAGACCGGCCATCATCAGGAAGAAGAGCAGACCGATATTCAGGTCTGTCACCATCCACGTTGGCGAAACCGGTACGATAACAAAGGCCAATAACAGCGAGACGAAGGCGATAACCGGTGCCAGCGTAAAAATAGCCCGGTCGGTAAAAGGTGGCACCCAGTCCTCTTTAAAGAACATTTTGAGCATATCTGCCACCAGCTGCAGCGAGCCGCCCCAACCTACCCGGTTTGGTCCGTAGCGGTTCTGGAACAAGCCGAGCAGACGACGCTCGGCAAAGCTCATAAATGCGCCACACACTACAACCACTAACAGAATAATGACCGCTTTTACCACGCCCCAAATGACATCAATAACATCCGGTGTCAGCCAGTTCATTGTACCGCCTCCCGCAGTTGATCAATGTTAGCGCCGACGAGGAATGGCGGAATGCCCGGCATGCCTAACGGCAAGCCAATCTGCCCCGCCTGCAACGCATTGGAAAGTGAAACCGGTAAGCGCAGCGTTTCGCCGGAGCAGGTCAGTTCCAGCGATGTGCCGGCATTGACGCCCAGTTTTGCCGCATCGGCCGGATTAACAAATACGCAGGCCGGCAGCATGCGCTGCTGAATCACTGGCGCACGCTGGCTCATCTCTTCGCTACCGAACAGACGGTAATAAGGCGCTACGCGCCAGCTTGCTTCGGTGCTGACAAAAGCAGCCGGCACTTCTGCAAACCACGCCAGTTGACCCGCAGAGGCTTCAAACAGTCGTACGCCTGGATCGCCGTTACGCAGTTTGCCGCCCACTTCATCCTGGAATTTATTCCACGCCTGCGGTGAGTTCCAGCCTGGTGCCCAGGCAAACGGAATCTGCGAACGCGGTGCCGATGGTTGGTTGTTCCCTTCCATTGAGAAGGCAAACATGGTGTCCTGATCCTGCGGCTGACGCGGTTCATGCACGCTGATGTTGGCACGCGCTGCGGTACGGCCACTGGAACGATGTGGTGAACGTGCCAGCTTCTGTCCGCGAATACGGAAAGAGGCATCAGGTGCGGCTTCTTTAATCGCCCGCAACTGTGGCAGTGCGACAACCACGGCATCAATCACATGATCAAGCTGCGTCCAGTCAACGTGGCGATTTTCCACCGTGCTGCGCAGAGAGTGCAGCCAGCGCCAGCTTTCCAGCATATCAATGCTGTTATCGTAATAAGCGGGATCGTAGACCTGGAAGTAACGCTGAGCGCGGCCCTCAAGGTTGATCAGCGTGCCATCACTCTCAGCAAAACTGGCGGCAGAAAGAATGAGCCCGGCTTTTTCCAGCGTGGCGGTGCGTTGATGATCTACCACAATCACGTTTTCTGCGTTGTTCAGTGCGGCATCAACCTGCGCTTTTGGCGCATGACGATAAAGATCGTTTTCCAACACGATCACCGCCTGCGCGTCGCCGCTGGTCAATGATTCCAGCGCGCTGTCCAGCGTATTGCCGCCCATCAGGCCGAGGCCCATGCTGTTTGCCGCTGAGGCCAGCAGCGTGATCCCGACATCGGCTCCGCGCGCTTTAAGTGCTTTTGCCACATTGGCTGCGGCGGCGATCATCGCTTCGCTACCGGAATGGGTACCGGAAATGATTAGGGGTTTTTTCGCACCGCTCAGCGCCTGCACCACTACATCAAGCTTGCCTTTCAGCGTGGTATCAAAATCTCCGACCGCTGGCGCGCTGCTGTCGATGGCGTTAGCGATCGCAAAGCCTAAACGTGCCTGATCGTCGACCGGCGCGCGATAGCTCCATGCAGCAATATCATCCAGCCGCGTTTCGTCAACGTTGGTGACAAACAGCGGATGTTTCGCATGCTGGCCAATGTTTAAAATGGCAGCGATTTGCCAGTCAGCCACTTTTTGTGCGGCTGCCATTTCACGGGCCTTGCCTTTTACCGCCTGACGAACAGAAAGTGCCACGCGCGCGCCGGTTTGGGTCAAATCTTCACCCAGTACCAACACCGCATCATAGCTCTCAATTTCGCGCAGTGAAGGCGTATGGATGCCGCCTTCCTGCAGAACTTTGAGCATCAGTTCGACGCGAGCCTGTTCGCCTGCTGGCATGCCGGTTGAGAAGTTTTCTGCACCTACCAGCTCACGTAAAGCAAAGTTGCTTTCGATGCTGGCACGCGGAGAACCGATACCGATAATTTTATGCGTCTGGCGTAACACGTCCGCTGCAGCTTCCATCGCCTGGCTTGCATTCAACGCAATCCAGTCGCTACCGCGACGCTGCATCGGATGACGAGGGCGGTCTTTCAGGTTGACATAACCGTAGCCGAAGCGGCCACGATCGCAGAGGAAGTAATGGTTTACGCTGCCGTTATAGCGGTTTTCGATACGGCGTAGTTCACCGTAGCGCTCGCCAGGGCTGGTGTTACAGCCAACGCTGCACTGCTGACAGATGCTTGGTGCAAACTGCATATCCCACTTACGGTTGTAACGTTCCGAGTGAGTTTTATCGGTGAAGACGCCAGTTGGGCAAATTTCCACCAGGTTGCCGGAGAATTCGCTTTCCAGCGTGCCATCTTCCGGACGACCAAAGTAGACGTTATCATGCGCGCCATAAACGCCCAGATCTTTGCCATCAGCATAATCTTTGTAATAGCGTACGCAGCGGTAGCAGGCGATACAGCGGTTCATTTCATGCGAAATGAACGGCCCCAAATCCTGATTGCGGTGGGTACGTTTAGTAAAGCGATAGCGTCGGAAGCTATGGCCCGTCATTACCGTCATATCCTGCAGATGGCAGTTACCGCCCTCTTCACAGACTGGACAGTCATGCGGATGGTTGGTCATCAGCCATTCCACCACGCTTTCACGAAACTCTTTCGCTTCACCATCATCAATTGAGATGAAGGTGCCGTCTGAGGCTGGCGTCATGCACGACATAACCAGGCGACCGCGGGTATCTTCGGCGTTTTGATATTGCTTTACCGCGCACTGGCGGCAGGCACCGACGCTACCCAGCGCCGGGTGCCAGCAAAAATAAGGAATATCAAGTCCCAGCGAGAGACAAGCCTGCAACAGGTTGTCTGCGCCATCCACTTCATATTCTTTACCGTCTACATGGATTGTAGCCATAGTGAACATGCTTCCGTAAGGCTCGTCAGCGACAAGCGTTAAACAATAATTCTTTTTCCCTTCTTCTCTTCAGCGGCCGCTATTACTGCGGCATCGCGGAGAAAAGTAAGGTCAACCGGCGTAAGCCAGTTTGAATCCCGGTAGCGGTGGCTTACCAGCGCGTATTCAGCAGATTAGGCTGAATACCTGCAATGGCACGCGTGTTGCCAAACACCTGCGGCGCGATGCCCGCTTCAAACTCTTCGCGGAAATATTTGATTGCGCTCTGTAATGGCTCAACGGCACCCGGCGCATGCGCACAGAAGGTTTTGCCCGGACCGAGCTGGCGGCAGAGCTGTAACAGGGTCTCAATATCACCAGGCTGGCCTTTGCCCTGCTCAAGCGCGCGCAGAATTTTCACGCTCCACGGCAGGCCGTCGCGGCAAGGCGTACACCAGCCGCAAGATTCACGGGAAAAGAACTCTTCCAGATTGCGCACCAGCGACACCATGTTGATCTCATGATCGACCGCCATCGCCAGCGCGGTACCAAGACGGCTACCAGCTTTACCGATACTGCCAAATTCCATCGGCAGATCGAGGTGCTGTTCGGTCAGGAAATCGGTACCCGCTCCGCCCGGCTGCCACGCTTTGAACTTAAAGCCATCACGCATGCCACCGGCATAATCTTCAAGGATCTCACGCGCGGTGATACCAAAAGGCAGTTCCCAGACGCCCGGATTTTTTACCCGGCCGGAGAAGCCCATCATTTTGGTGCCGGCATCTTCACTGGAAGAAATGCCTTTGTACCAGTCAACGCCGTTGGCGATGATGGCTGGCACGTTGGACAGCGTTTCAACGTTGTTAACGCAGGTAGGCTTACCCCATGCACCAGCAGAGGCAGGGAATGGCGGCTTGGAGCGCGGGTTGGCGCGACGACCTTCCAGCGAGTTGATCAGCGCAGTCTCTTCGCCACAGATGTAGCGACCCGCGCCGGTATGCACAATCAGCTCAAAATCGAAGCCGCTGCCGAGGATATTTTTACCCAGCAGACCGGCTTCCGTTGCCTCAGCAATTGCACGGCGCAGATTAACCGCCGCTTCGATGTACTCGCCACGTAAGAAGATATAGCCGCGATAGGCTTTCAAAGCGAAAGCGCCAATCAGCATGCCTTCCACCAGCTGGTGCGGTAACTGCTCCATCAGCAGACGGTCTTTATAAGTGCCAGGCTCCATTTCATCCGCGTTACACAGCAGGTAACGGATGTTCATGGACTCATCTTTCGGCATCAGGCTCCACTTGAGGCCCGTTGAGAATCCCGCGCCGCCACGACCTTTCAGGCCGGAATCTTTTATCTGCGACACGATCTCATCAGGTGCCATAGCAGTCAGCGCTTTTTCCGCGGCGGCATAACCGTTTTTACTGCGATATTCGTCCAGAAACACCGGCTGTTTATCGTCGCGCAAACGCCAGGTTAAAGGATGCGTTTCTGCAGTACGAATGATCTGTTTAATTGTCATTGATACTGCTCCAGTAACGTCGCAATGGATTCAGGCGTCAGGTGCACATGCGTATCCTCATCTACCATCATGGTCGGGCCTTTATCACAGTTGCCGAGGCAACAGGTAGGCAGCAACGTAAAGCGACCATCCGCAGTGGTTTGACCCGGCTTGATGCTGAGATTAGTTTCCAGCGCGGCCTGTATGCCCTGATAACCGGTGATGTGGCACACCACGCTGTCGCAGTAACGAATAACGTGACGGCCAACCGGCTGACGAAAAATTTGGCTGTAGAACGTGGCCACGCCTTCAACGTCACTGGCGGGAATATCCAGCACTTCAGCAATAGCGTGAATGGCGCCGTCCGGCACCCATCCGCGCTGCTTTTGCACAATTTTCAACGCTTCGATTGAGGCGGCGCGCGCATCTTCGTAATGATGCTTTTCATGCTCAATGGCATCACGTTCAGCAGCGCTCAACACAAAGCCAGCGGTTGGGTCGATCGTTTCGATCGCAATTTTTTGATCGTGCATAGTTAGCGGTCCACGTCTGACATAACAAAATCGATACTACCGAGGTAAACGATCAGATCGGATACCAGGCTGCCACGAATCACCGAAGGAATCTGCTGCAAATGCGGGAAACTCGGTGTGCGCACGCGTGTGCGATAGCTCATGGTGCTGCCATCGCTGGTCAGGTAGTAACTGTTGATACCTTTGGTCGCTTCAATCATCTGGAAAGATTCCTGAGCCGGCATAACCGGTCCCCAGGAAACCTGCAGGAAGTGAGTGATCAAGGTTTCGATATGCTGCAAAGTGCGTTCTTTCGGCGGCGGCGTTGTCAGCGGATGATCGGCCTTATACGGGCCTTCCGGCATGTTGTTAAGGCACTGTTCGAGAATGCGCAGACTCTGGCGCATCTCTTCCATTTTCAACATAACGCGGCTGTAAGCATCGCTGATGCCATCACCAACGGGCACTTCAAAATCGAAGTTTTCATAACCTGAATACGGGCGCCATTTGCGCACGTCAAAATCCAGGCCAGTGGCGCGCAGTCCGGCGCCGGTGGTGCCCCAGGCCAGCGCCTCTTCCAGGTTATATGCCGCCACGCCTTTTGAACGCCCAATCAGCACGGTGTTTTTCAGCGCAGCCTTGGTGTATTCGTCCAGTCGTTTCGGCAACCAGTTAATGAAGTCGCGCAACAGGCGCTCCCAACCTTTTGGCAGATCGTGAGCTACGCCGCCAATACGGAACCAGGCAGGATGCATGCGGAACCCAGTGATAGCTTCCACCACGTCATAAATTTTCTGGCGATCGGTAAAGGCAAAAAACACCGGTGTCATAGCACCGACGTCCTGAATAAAGGTCGAAATGTAGAGAAGATGGCTGTTAATACGGAACAGCTCTGAAAGCATCACGCGGATAACGTCAACGCGATGTGGAACGGTGATGCCAGCCAGCTTTTCTACAGCCAGCACATACGGCAATTCGTTAACACAGCCACCCAAGTATTCGATGCGGTCGGTATAAGGAATGTAGCTATGCCAGGACTGACGCTCGCCCATCTTTTCGGCACCGCGATGGTGATAACCGATGTCAGGCACGCAGTCGACGATCTCTTCACCGTCCAGCTGCATGATGATGCGGAACGCACCGTGCGCAGAAGGATGGTTAGGACCGAGGTTCAGGAACATGAAATCCTGGTTTTCTGTGCCGCGCTTCATGCCCCAATCTTCAGGCTTGAAGGTCAGCGCTTCCATTTCGAGATCTTCTTTCTGCTTGGTCAGTGTAAACGGATCAAACTCGGTGGCGCGTGCCGGATAATCTTTACGCAGCGGATGCCCTTCCCAGGTCGACGGCATCATGATGCGGGTAAGATGCGGATGGCCATCGAAGGTGATGCCAAACATTTCCCAGGTTTCACGCTCGTACCAGTTGGCATTAGCGAAAATTTTGGTCAGCGTCGGCAGGTGTAGATCGGTTTCCGCCAGCGCCACTTTCAACATGATGTCGCGGTTACGATCGATCGACAGCAGATGATAGAAAACGGAGAAGTCGGCCGCTGGCAAACCTGCGCGATGCGTACGCAGACGCTCATCCACGCCATGCAGGTCATACAGCATGACGTAAGGTTTTGGCAGCTTGCGCAGGAAGGTGATGATATCCAGCAGCTGTTCACGCTTAACCCAAACCACCGGAATGCCGGTGCGAGTGGCCTGAACGGTAAAGGCATCCGGCCCAAAGCGGTTATGTAACTCGCCGATCACTGGATCATCCAGATGCTCACGGGTTTGCCATGCTGGCTGAGCGAGATCGTGCGCGGTTGAATCTGTCATAGTTTACTCACCATTCTGGCCTGAAATCAGGCGCGCAGTAGAAGGCGTCAGGATGGGCATTGCGCATTAATTGGTTTTGATCGTGCGCACTGCAGCAGGCCATCCATTAACTGTTTGCTTAAACTTCGTCTGGAGAACGCAGGTTAGTGACCGCGATGCGCTCGCCACGTTTTCTCTCGCGTTCCGACTGCATATTGGCGCGATAGACGCCCTGATCACCAACCACCCAGGAAAGGGGGCGACGCTCTTTGCCGATGGATTCCTGCAGCAACAGCAACGCCTGCATATAGGCTTCAGGACGCGGCGGGCAGCCAGGAATGTACACATCGACCGGCAGGAACTTGTCCACGCCCTGCACGACGGAGTAGATGTCATACATGCCGCCGGAGTTTGCACAGGCACCCATGGAGATCACCCATTTCGGTTCCAGCATCTGGTCATATAAACGCTGAATAACCGGCGCCATTTTAGTAAATGGCGTACCGGCGATGACCATAAAGTCAGCCTGACGTGGCGAGGCGCGCAGTACTTCAGCACCAAAACGTGCAACGTCATGCACCGCGGTAAATGAGGTGGTCATTTCCACGTAGCAGCAGGAGAGGCCAAAATTATAAGGCCAAAGGGAGTTTTTACGGCCCCAATTGACCATATCGTGCAGCGCATGTTCCAGTTTGCCCATATAGACACTGCGGTGAACATGCTGCTCAAGAGGATCGGCGACAGTTTCCTGTTTTTGCAGGGGGTAACGGTCATTGTCTCCACCGTTAGGGTCGACGCGGGTGAGCGTATAGTCCATCAGAATGCCTCGCTGTTACTGCTTATGAGGATTGGTGTGAGTGGCGATGTCAGTTTTGACTACAACACGACGACGTGCAGGAGCCCAATCCAGAGCACCAATGCGCACCAGATAAACCAAACCAGCCAGCAGCACCAAAATGAAAATGGCGGCTTCTATAAAGCCTACCCAGCCGCTTTCACGAATCGAAACCGACCAGGCGTAAAGATAGAGTGCTTCAACATCGAAAATCACAAAGAACATCGCAACCAGATAAAATTTGGCTGAAAGACGTATATGTGTGGTTCCAACGGGATCGATGCCGGACTCAAAAGGTGTGTTTTTGTACCTTGCGCGGGCTTTTCCGCCCAAAAGCCATCCGCCCGCTAACATAAAGGCGCACAAACCGAATGCGATGACGACAAATACCGCAAATGCCCAATGATGGGTGATAACTTCAGTGGTTGTTGACATACTAATTGCTTACTCATCAAAAGTGGCGCTGATTTCTGCCGCGAAAAGGCAGCCAAAATGCCATATCGATTCAAGGGAAGGATAAAAACCTCATAATTTTTGCTGTCATTGACCTATAAGCAGCAATTTTATGGGGTTTTTTACTCCTTTCAATAACCTTTTGTCAACTTTGACAAAAGTAACAGTACATTATTTTACACCCGTAGCATTTTATTAACATATGGTGCTCGCTTTTTAAGCTAAATCGCTTCAGTTAGTGGGGTTAATATAAGTGTAGCGGTTATTCACAGCGGCGGAGCGCACAATTAACAAACATATTTTGGCAGGTATTGTCCGCTTTTCCTGCACCTTATTGGGGGTATTTTTATGATCCAGAGCACACTTTTAGGCTTTATGAAGCAAAATTGTGCAGGCGGTCACGGCGAAAGCGGAAAAGTGATGGCATCAGGTCATTATGAGCATGCTGATACTATTTCATTTATAACAGTAAGCATGATTTACATAAACTTAGGCGCCAGGGCGAGAGAAACGATGGAAAACCATCAGAAAAAGGGCAAAAAAAAAGCCTTACGTCCGGATAAGCGGGCGTAAGGCCTGATATTCACAATTACTTGTCACAATCCGCCATTAGAGATGTGTTTTAATGGCGTGTTTTAGTGAATTTACTCTTCGTCATCCAGCAGAACGGCATCATCGCCACTCAGTGCAAGATTGTAAGGGTCATTGGTCGATTCCATGGCATTAAAAATAGCCAGCGCCAGCTCGTTTTCGCTGTCAGGATTACGACACAGCAAATATTGCGTATCGGGCAGTACCGGCAGGCCTTCTGCCGCACCCATAACACGCAGTTCCGGGCTCATCATTTCAACCGGACGTGCGGTCACGCCAAGTCCCGCTTTTACTGCCGCACGCACCGCTGCCAGCGTTGAGGCAACGTAAGAGATGCGCCACGGAATACCGGCCTCGTTCAGATGATCGATAGCCATATCGCGGTACGGGCTTGGTTCATCCAGCAGAACCAATGGAATCGCTTCGCCGCGCTGGAAGATATAGTCGGCCGCGCAATACCATAAGGTTGGCGAGGTGCGCAAAACCTGATAGGTAAAGTTGCCTGGGCTGGAGGTGGTAACAACCAGATCGACTTCGCCCTGGTTCAGCATCTCCATCATGAACGGGTTACGTTTCACGCGAACATCGATAGCCAACTTAGGATAGACCGACGTCACGCGGTTTAATAAGAATGGCAGGATGGTATCGGAGGTGTCATCGGAAGCACCGATGGTTAGCACGCCCTGAATGTTGCTGTACATCAGCGACGTACAGGCTTCGTCATTAAAGCGCAGAATTTTTCGGGCATAACCCAGCAGCTGAATACCGTGTTCGGTAAGCAGCTTGTTACGGCCATGTCTGGCAAACAGCTCTTTGCCGACCAGCTGCTCAAGGCGCTGCATCTGTTGGCTGACGGCAGATTGCGTTCTGCAGACCGCAGCAGCGGCGGCGGCAAACGTATTCAAATCTGCTACGGCAACAAAGGTTCTCAGCAGATCGAGATCTAGATTGAGTATCGGACGATTTGCGTTAGTCATATTTTTCTTCACTTATAAGTTTTTTAGTACTGCTACCCTGGTGTTATTGCTCAGCCTGCAAAAGACAGGCCGAAACAATTCGCAATGTCTACATGTGGTGCTCTGACGGTACATCATCTTGCCTGAGGCTACGGGCTGATCATCGCGATGAAGTCAGCGATTTCAACACACGCGATCGCCCGTATTAATGCAAAACAGATGACGCTAAGGCATTCAGGCAGTTAAATTCATTGCAGGATGCTGCGTCATAACAGAAGCCTTCAGCCGCATGACAAGATGCCGCGAAGGTAAATGAGACCAGAGTGGTCTCTAATGGTCGTCCCAGACACGTTTTAAAACGCGTTAAATAATAAATTATACTTAATCATTTTGACAATCAAATCGCATTTTTTTTTGCACATCAGCGCAGCAATCTCTGTTATTTACGCGGTTGTGACAAGCAGTAAGGCGATGAATGACTTTTTTCGCTTCTGTAAATTAGTCACCTGGCTTGTTTACAATTACAGATAAAAACCGTGCTGTTGAGAAGCACGATGCCACAACAAGCCAGGCGGCAAAGCGTGTTTGGAGCTTCGTTTTTCGCCATGTGCGCGCCGACTCAGACGCCCTACCCCGCACGCGATCGTCGCCACGCATGATAATTAACCATTTTTATCAGAATTACTTAACAGTTTACCGACGCGTTTATTACCTGTTGATGCAATTCGTTCACAGGCTGTCGTCACAGCGGCCACTGGTAAGCCAGCTTTACAGCGGCAAACTGCCTTTAGTGCATTACGCTGAAATAAAACAAAAAGGCAGCGATATATCCTGGTGATTTTCACCGTTCGCGACTGCCGTGCCAGCATTGCGCGTTATTCTTCTCATTCACGCCAAAACATGTGGTCGGCCTTCTCTAAGTGCAGGCACAGGAGTAGATTGAGCGGGTTTGGTTTCCACGGCAGGAACGATGTTCCGCCAGTTAAGGCGAGAGTAATGAATTTTCAAATTGATAAATCCGGCAAGCTTGATGGCGTGTGTTATGACATTCGCGGCCCTGTTCTGAAAGAGGCAAAGCGTCTTGAAGAGGAAGGGAATAAAGTTCTCAAGCTGAATATCGGCAATCCTGCGCCATTCGGCTTTGAAGCGCCGGATGAAATCCTTGTCGATGTGATCCGCAACCTGCCCAGCGCACAAGGCTACTGCGATTCAAAAGGCCTCTACTCTGCGCGTAAAGCGATCGTGCAGCACTATCAGGCGCGCGATATGCGTGACATGACGGTAGAAGATGTCTACATCGGCAATGGCGTATCAGAGCTGATTGTCCAGTCGATGCAGGCACTGCTGAATATGGGCGATGAAATGCTGGTTCCGGCGCCTGACTATCCGCTCTGGACCGCCGCAGTTTCTTTGTCGAGCGGTAAAGCTGTGCATTATCTCTGCGACGAACAACAGGGCTGGTTCCCTGACCTCGACGATATTCGCAGCAAAATCACTCCGCGCACCCGCGGCATTGTGATCATCAATCCCAATAACCCTACCGGTGCGGTATACAGCAAAGAGCTGCTGATGGAAGTGGTTGAAATCGCCCGCCAGCATAATTTGATCATTTTCGCCGATGAGATTTACGACAAAATTCTGTATGACGATGCGCAGCACCATTCTATCGCTGCACTGGCACCAGATTTACTGACCCTGACCTTTAACGGCCTCTCCAAGACTTACCGTGTAGCGGGTTTCCGTCAGGGTTGGATGGTGTTAAACGGCCCGAAAAAGCATGCCAAAGGCTACATTGAAGGGCTGGAAATGCTGGCGTCGATGCGTCTCTGCGCTAACGTCCCGGCACAGCATGCCATTCAGACGGCGCTGGGCGGTTATCAAAGTATCAGCGAGTTTATCGTGCCGGGTGGACGGCTCTATGAACAGCGCCAGCGTGCCTGGGAGATGATCAACGATATTCCCGGCGTGAGCTGCGTGAAGCCTCAGGGCGCGCTGTACATGTTCCCGCGCATCGATGCTAAAAAATTCAACCTTCATGATGATCAGAAGATGGTGCTGGATTTCCTGCTGCAGCAGAAAGTGCTGCTGGTTCAGGGAACCGCGTTCAACTGGCCGTGGCCCGATCACGTACGCATTGTCACCCTGCCCCGCGTGGATGAACTGGAGATGGCCATCGGCAAATTTGGCCGCTTCCTGGAAAACTATCGTCAATAAGCACGCGTGATATACTCTTTCAGCTTCGGGGAGCGACCCGCTTTGTTCCCCGTCGTCTGAACTCAAAGGATGTTTATCATGCAGCAAAGTCACTTTTTCGCCCACCTGTCCCGACTAAAACTGATTAACCGCTGGCCGCTAATGCGCAACGTGCGCACAGAAAACGTTTCTGAGCACAGCCTGCAGGTTGCTATGGTCGCACACGCTCTGGCCCTGATTAAAAATATGAAGTTTGACGGCCAGCTCAACGCAGAGCGCATCGCGCTGATGGCGATCTACCATGATGCCAGCGAAGTGCTAACCGGCGATCTGCCCACGCCCGTGAAGTACTACAACGAGCAGATTGCCCACGAATATAAAAAGATTGAAAAGATTGCCCAGCAGAAGCTGATAGAAATGTTGCCGGAAGAGCTACAGGAAGCCTGGCGTCCGTTTCTGGACGAGCATGCACATTCGGAAGAAGAGACCGCGATGGTCAAGCAGGCAGACGCGCTCTGCGCCTACCTGAAATGTCTTGAAGAGCTGTCGGCGGGTAATAATGAATTTCGCTTAGCCAAAGCGCGCCTGGAGAAAACGCTTCATCAGCGTCGCAGCCCGGAGATGGACTATTTTATGGCGGTGTTTGTTCCCAGCTTTACCCTGTCACTTGATGAAATCTCACAGGATTCCCCATTGTAAACGGGCGTCCGCGGCTTAGTGCTTTCTGAACACGTCAATCGTACCGTCATCATTTTTGCTGACGATCAGCTCTTCCAGCGAGGTGAGTTGCATAGCGACCTCATCCAGCTGCGCAGCATCCGCTGGGGCATTCACCGCAACAACGTGCGCGCCTGCGGCCAAACCGGAAAGGATTCCGGCCGGCGCATCTTCCACCACCACACACTCCTCAGAGTCGAGTTCCAGCAGTTGCGCCCCTAAAAGATAGGCATCCGGCTCGGGCTTGCCGCGGCTGACGCGTTCGGCGGTGACAAAGATTTCCGGCTCCGGCAATCCGGCTGCTTTGTGGCGCGCGCTGGCGACCGGTTTTGAACCCGAAGTCACAATGGCCCAGGGAATCTGCAATTCGTTCAGCGTAGCCAGCAATTGTTGTGCTCCTGGCAGCGCACGTACGCCTTCAGTATCTTCGGCTTCGCGGCTTTCCAGCAGCAGGAATTCATGTTGAATAGCTTCTTCAGGCTGACCCGCCATAAAGTGACGGAGTGAAGTGATTGCCTGTTTGCCATGAATGAAATCGAGGATCTCATCGGCAGCAATGCCGTGACGCTTGCCCCAGTTGGTCCATGCGCGTTCTACAGCGGGTAAAGAATCCACCAGCGTGCCGTCTAAATCGAACAGAAAACCTCTACACTTCACAAGCCGTTCCTTCTTTCAGGTTGATAATGACCCGCACATTGAACCGCGCCTGACCCGCTTTGTGCAAACCTAATTGGTTCCGCAGATCTGCGCTATGTTCAGCACTGCAAAAAGCACAGGGCGCTGAAAGAGAATTTCAGCGCCCTGTAGGCCGATTGCCACTAAGAAACATGCGGAATCAAAGGTCGTCTAAAAAGGTTTTATCCAGCTGATTAAACGCGCGTTTTAATACGTCAGCCAGTGCCTGATAGGTTGGTTTGCCCTCAACCGGCGCAATCGCCTGCCCTGCTTCCTGCAATTTACCCCGCACCTCATGAAACCAGTGCAGCAGCGTAGGTGGCAACGGCGTTACCGAGCGTTTACCCAGCCACCACAATCCCTGCATTGGCAGGCTACAGGCAAAAATAGCCGTGGCGACCGCCGGACCGAGTTGACCGCCCAGCGCAATTTGCCAGGTGAGCGTAAATATTGCCAGCGGCGGCATAAAGCGAATGGCAAATCGCGTGGCGTTACTGACGCGATTTTCCGGGAACATCGGTGCCAGCCGCTTATCTGCAGGCCAGGTTTTCATATAACGCTGACCACGTTGGAAGAGTGAAAACCAACTGATATTGCCTGAATTTTCTGCCATTGCTGACCTCAACTTCTTTGGTAGGGATTAAAATATTTTTATAACCACACAACTTTACGTGACATTCTTCAAAAGATTTTGTTTTTGCTGGTCACTCTCGTTATCCTGAGCGCGGTTATACCCGTACTGAGGTAAGCATCCCCACAAAACAGGGGGTTAAGCCACATTCGGCTAAGCGACTTTCAAATAATTACGTAATTTTGCAATAATTTTTTGATGCGGGCGGAAATTTTGCCGTTGGCATGATGTCAGTCATAAATATTACCGCTGTCATGCGCTACTCTAAAAACCTGATTGCGTTATTTTTAGCCACTTTAAACAAATAGGTACTTCCATGTCGAGTAAGTTAGTTCTGGTTCTGAACTGCGGTAGCTCTTCTCTTAAGTTCGCTATCCTGAATCCTGCTGATGGCGAAGAATATTTATCCGGTCTCGCCGAATGTTTCCATTTACCTGAAGCCCGCATCAAATGGAAGCTGGAAGGCAATAAACAAGAAGCCGCGCTGGGCGCGGGTGCTGCTCACAGTGAAGCCCTGAACTTTATCGTTGACACTATTTTGGCACAAAAACCTGACCTCTCCGCACAAATCACTGCGATAGGCCATCGTATTGTGCATGGCGGCGAAAAATTAACGCACTCAGTGATCATCACTGACGACGTGGTACAGGGCATCAAAGACGCCTCTTCTTTTGCGCCTTTGCATAACCCAGCCCATTTAATCGGCATTAATGAAGCGCTGAAAAACTTCCCGCATCTTTCTGATAAAAATGTCGCTGTTTTCGACACCGCTTTCCATCAGACAATGCCTGAAGAGTCCTATCTTTATGCCCTGCCTTACCATCTTTACAAAGAGCACGGTGTTCGCCGTTATGGCGCGCACGGCACCAGCCACTTCTATGTTTCGCGCGAAGCGGCAAAAATGCTTAATAAGCCAGTTGAAGAGCTTAACGTAATTACCTGCCATCTTGGTAATGGCGGCTCAGTCTCGGCGATTCGCAACGGCGAATGCGTTGACACTTCAATGGGCTTAACCCCGCTGGAAGGTCTGGTTATGGGCACGCGCAGCGGCGACATCGATCCTGCCATTGTCTTCTTCCTGCACGATACGCTGGGCATGAGCGTAGATGCTATTAACAAGCTGCTGACCAAAGAGTCTGGCCTGCTGGGCCTGACCGAAGTCACCAGCGACTGCCGTTACGTCGAAGATAATTATGCCACCAAAGAAGATGCCAAACGCGCGATGGACGTTTTCTGCCATCGCCTGGCCAAATATATCGGTTCTTACACCGCGCTGATGGAGGGTCGCCTGGATGCGGTGATCTTCACCGGCGGCATCGGTGAAAACGCCGCGCTGGTACGCGAACTGGCCTTAAGCAAGCTGGGCCTGCTAGGCTTTGAGGTGGATCATGAGCGCAACCTGGCCGCGCGCTTCGGCAAGTCCGGCTTTATTAATAAAGAAGGCACCCGCCTCGCCATCGTCATTCCAACCAACGAAGAGTTGGTGATTGCGCAGGATGCCGCGCGCCTTACCGCGTAATATCTTCACTCCGTCAGCTCAGGCTGACGGAATTGTTTTGACCGCTTGCGATACCTGAGAGGTTTCCCGTGTCCCGTACTATTATGCTTATTCCGACCGGCACCAGCGTCGGCCTGACCAGCGTCAGCATCGGCGTCATTCGCGCGATGGAGCGCAAAGGCGTACGCCTCAGCGTGTTTAAACCGATTGCCCAGCCGCGTTCAGGCGGCAACACGCCCGACCAAACCACCACCATTATTCGCAAAAACTCCACGATTCCCGCCGCTGAGCCGCTGCATATGTCACGCGTTGAGTCGCTGCTGGGATCCAATCAGCAGGACGTGCTGATGGAAGAGATCATTGCGCGTTACCATGAAAACACCCAGGATGCCGAAGTGGTGCTGGTGGAAGGCCTGGTCCCGACCCGTAAACACCAGTTCGCCAACGCCCTGAACTATGAAATTGCCAAAACGCTAAACGCTGAAATCGTGTTTGTGATGGCGCTGGGCAATGACTCACCGGCGCAGCTGAAAGAACGTATTGAGCTCACCCAAAGCAGCTTCGGCGGCAGCAAAAACAAAAACATCACCGGCGTGATTATTAACAAACTCAATGCGCCGGTTGATGAACAGGGCCGCACGCGCCCGGATCTCTCTGAGATTTTCGATGACTCCAACAAAGCCAGCGTCGCCAATATCGATCCTAAACAGCTGTTTGCCAATAGCCCGTTGCCGGTGTTGGGCTGCGTGCCGTGGAGCTTTGAGCTGATCGCGACCCGCGCTATCGATATGTGTCGCCACCTCAATGCTGAGATCGTTAACGAAGGCGAAATCCAGACGCGCCGCGTGAAATCAGTGACCTTCTGCGCGCGCAGCATTCCGCATATGCTGGAGCATTTCCGTCCCGGTTCGCTGCTGGTAACCTCAGCCGATCGCCCTGATGTGCTGGTTGCCGCCTGCCTCGCCGCCATGAACGGCATTGAGATCGGTGCCATCCTGTTGACCGGTGGCTACGATATTGATGCGCGCATCAATCAGCTGTGCGAACGCGCCTTCCAGACCGGTCTGCCGGTGTTTATGGTGAAAACCAACACCTGGCAAACCTCTTTGAGCCTGCAGAGCTTCAATCTGGAAGTGCCCAGCGACGATACCCAGCGTATTGAGCGCGTATCAGAATATGTGGCCAGCCACATCGACGCCGACTGGATTGAGTCGCTGACCGCTGCCTCTGAGCGCAGTCGTCGTCTGTCACCACCGGCCTTCCGTTATCAGCTCACCGAGCTGGCGCGCAAAGCGGGCAAGCGTATCGTTCTGCCTGAAGGTGATGAACCTCGCACCGTTAAGGCAGCCTCAATCTGTGCTGAACGAGGCATCGCCACCTGCGTGCTGCTGGGCAATCCAGAAGAGATCAAACGCGTTGCCGCTGCGCAAGGTGTGGTGCTGAACAGCGGCATTGAAATTATCGATCCGGAAGTAGCGCGTAAAAACTACATTGCGCGCCTGGTCGAACTGCGTAAGAACAAAGGCATGACCGAAGTGGTCGCTGAAGAACAGCTGGAAGACAACGTGGTGCTCGGCACCATGATGCTGGAAGGCGGCGAAGTGGACGGTCTGGTGTCCGGTGCGGTGCATACCACCGCCAATACCATTCGCCCACCGTTGCAGCTGATTAAGACCGCGCCAAACAGCTCGCTGGTCTCATCGGTGTTCTTTATGCTGCTGCCCGAGCAGGTGCTGGTTTACGGCGACTGTGCCATCAATCCCGATCCTGATGCAGAGCAGCTGGCCGAGATCGCCATTCAGTCGGCGGATTCCGCTCAGGCGTTCGGTATCGATCCACGCGTCGCTATGATCTCCTACTCCACCGGTAACTCAGGTGCGGGCAGCGACGTTGAAAAAGTGCGCGAGGCGACCCGTATTGCCCAGGCCAAACGCCCTGATTTGGTGATCGATGGTCCGCTACAATATGACGCCGCGATCATGGCTGACGTCGCTAAATCGAAGGCGCCTGATTCGCCGGTTGCAGGACGTGCAACGGTATTCATCTTCCCGGATCTGAATACCGGTAACACCACCTACAAAGCGGTTCAGCGTTCAGCCGATCTGATTTCCATTGGCCCTATGCTGCAAGGCATGCGCAAACCGGTTAATGACCTTTCGCGCGGTGCGCTGGTTGATGACATCGTCTATACCATTGCACTCACTGCTATTCAGGCTCAGCAGGCTGAAGATCAGGCGTAACACATTTCTGCACAAACGGTCGCCTGGCGGCCGTTTTATTTTCTTTTTTTATTGAGAAAAAGTAACCGCTGCGTTTCCCTCCTGAATATATTGATAATTCTCGCCCAATCTCACTCACGCTTTATTTACGTTTCGCTTTTTTTCGATAACTTCTTGTCATTTAGTGGCAAAAGGGCTTATAGCGACTATTCTATTTTTAGCAGTTAAATCAAATTCGCTATGGCAACAGCGTCGTAATGATAAAATAATATGGAGATAGATGAATGCGCGAACCTCATGTTGAAACTCGCACCCCTTATATTGAAAACCGGGAAGTACCGTTAAAACGTATTTCGTGGAGCGCAGTATTTGCCGGTGTTATTACTTCGCTGGTGATCTATATGCTGCTGGCTATTTTAGGCACGGCTATCGGCACCACAACCATCGATCCACTGAAAGAGCAAAACCCGCTTGATAGCATCGGCTGGGGCGCTGCCATCTGGACCGGTGCCAGCATTTTGATTTCCGTTGCCGTAGGCGCCTATATTTCTGGTCGTCTGGCACAGCGTGAAGGCGCACTGCATGGCCTGCTGATGTTTGGCGTTAATGCGCTGATTTGCGTCTGGCTGGCTGTCGTTGTGGTTAACAGCGCGGTGACTGGCGCAATGAATATTGTCGGCACCGGCCTGCAGGCAGTAGGTAACGGTATTGGCGCGGCGGCACCTTCCGTGACGCAAATGGCGAAAGACAAGCTGAAAGAAAATAACATCAATTTGGATGATTTCCAGAACCAGCTGGAAACCACGCTGCGTCAAACAGGCAAGCCAGAATTACAACCGGAAAACCTGGAAAATAAAGCGCAGTCTGAAGCCAATAACGCGCAGAATCAGGCTGAGAACACCGCAAATAACCCACAAAATGCGGATACCGATCTCACCAACTTTGTTAAAGGCTTAATTGATCGTCATGAAAATACATTCCAGGCCGCGGACCGTGAAGCGCTGAAAAATATCATCAAAGCGCGTACCGGAAAAAGCGATCAGGAAGTGGATCAGATGGTAAATCAGGCTGAGCAGAGCTATCAGCAGGCAGTGCAGAAATATGAAGAACTGAAAAAACAGGCCGAGCAGAAAGCGCGTGAAGCTGCAGACAAAGCTGCTGCTGCTACCGCTAAAGTGAGCTGGTTTGTCTTCTTCATGATGATTATCGAAGCGATTGTTGCCGGTGTGATGGGTATGGTTGGCCGTCGTACGCAACCTCGTCATCGTGTTGCTGGTGAACGCCACGTGTAACCACACGGGTTCATCAACAAAAAGGGTCGCTATAAGCGACCCTTTTTTTATCCATTCTCACCGTTGCGGCTCATCCAGAGCGACAAGGCTTTAAGCGAATCATCGGTAAACTCATCGCAGCGTGCGGTGATCTCTTCCGGCAGCATCCAGAATATCTCTGCCACTTCTTCTTCCTGCATAGCGAAAGGGCCGTGCGACACACAGCTGAACAGACCGCCCCAGACGCGGCAGTGCTGATCTTCGAAATAGAACATGCCGTGCTCGGCAAAAGGCACATCAGCGATGCCCAGCTCTTCTTCTGCTTCACGACGCGCCGATTCCAGCATGTTTTCACCGGACTGCACGACGCCGCCCGCGGTCGCATCCAGCATGCCGGGCATAAAGTCTTTGTTCTCGGTACGACGCTGCACGAGGATTTTTCCTCTGCCGTCATGCACAACGATATAGGTTGCGCGATGACGCAGCCGCTGCGCACGCATTTGCGCCCGACTCGACTGTGCGATGACCTCATTCTCTTCGTTGACAATATCAACCCACTCGGTGCCCGCAGCCTGACTTTGCTCCACCATCCGTAACCCTTAATAATATTTTTGGCGCACTGTTGCGCGATGATCTTCGCCATGACCGCGCGTTTCGTTGACGCGCGCCGCCCTAAAATAAAGATTTATCTGTTATGAAGCAATAACCGTTTTACTCCCTTTTTTACCCTTTCATTCGTGACAGCGCGACCAAAATATGCTTCGACCGGCACCCTTTTTTGGCTCTGTTCATGATGCCGAAATCATCACGCGTCATGACGCGGTTTTTTCAGGCTGAAATCCGCGTTATCGCCCCGTTTGTTCGCCAGCCTGGCGCATCTCTTCTATGCTCAAAAGGGGCTATTAAACAACGTATAAGGATACCCGGCATGCATATTTTACTCACCGGTGGCACCGGGCTGATTGGCAGCCATTTGGTGCCAGCGTTATTAGCGAAAGGGCACCAGATTAGCGTGATCAGCCGCGACGTCGCGGCGGCACGGGAAAAACTGGATTCACGGGTGACCATCTGGTCCGGCATCGCCCAACAGAAAGATCTCAACGGTATTGATGCAGTGATTAACCTCGCCGGCGAACCGATCGCCGATAAGCGCTGGAGTGAACAGCAGAAACAGCGCCTGTGTGAAAGCCGCTGGCAGATCACCGAACAGCTGGCGTCACTGATCAATGCCAGCAGCCAGCCGCCACAGGTGCTGATCTCAGGCTCAGCCAGTGGGTTTTATGGCAACAGCGGCGAAGCGATTGTAACCGAAGAGGATGGCGGTCAGGATGAATTCACCCACCAGCTCTGCGCCCGCTGGGAAGCGCTGGCGCTGGCCGCTGAAAGCGATCGCACCCGCGTTTGTCTGCTGCGCACCGGCGTGGTACTGGCGAAGGAAGGCGGCGCGCTGACCAAAATGAAGCTGCCGTTTAAGATGGGCGTGGGCGGACCGATCGGCAGCGGCAAGCAATATATGCCGTGGATTCACATCGACGATATGGTTAACGGCATCCTCTGGCTGCTGGAAAAACCGACGCTGCGCGGCCCCTTTAACATGGTTGCACCTTATGCCGTGCGCAACGAGCAGTTTGCCGCCACCCTGGGTCATGCGATGCACCGCCCTGCCTTTATGCGCACGCCAGCGGGCGCTATCAAGCTGATGATGGGGGAATCGGCGGTGTTAGTGTTAGGCGGTCAGCACCTGCTGCCGAAGCGGCTTGAGGAGTCAGGCTACCGCTTTAAATGGGTACAGCTGGATCAGGCGCTGGCTGACGTGGTGTAACGTGAGCCAACGGCGCAGCCGTTGGCTCAATGCGGTTATTTTAACGACCCCGAGAGGAACTGTTTCAGCCGTGGGCTTTGTGTACGGTCGAACACCTCTTCCGGCGTGCCCTGCTCTTCGATTTTGCCCTGATGCAGGAAAATAACGTGGCTGGAGACGTGACGGGCAAATTCCATTTCGTGTGTTACCACCACCATGGTTTTCCCCTCTTCCGCCAGCTTCTGCATAATGCGCAGCACTTCGCCGACCAGCTCAGGATCGAGCGCCGACGTCGGCTCATCAAACAGCAACACGTCCGGCTCCATCGCCAGGGCACGCGCAATGGAGACGCGTTGCTGCTGACCACCGGAGAGATGCACCGGATATTTACCGCGCGCGCGCTCATCAATGCCAACCTTATCAAGATAGGTAATGGCGCGCTGGCGCGCTTCCTGCTTCGACAATCCCAGCACCTGAATCGGCGCTTCCATTACGTTTTCCAGCACCGTCATGTGGCTCCACAGATTGAAGTGCTGAAACACCATGGTCAGGCGCGTACGCAGCATACGCAGCTGCTCCTTGTTCGCCACCTTGAGCTGACCATCGGTGTCGCGCACCAGCGAAATAGCGGCGTTGTTCACCGAAATCGCTCCCTCGCTGGGCTTTTCCAGAAAGTTAATGCAGCGCAGAAAAGTGCTTTTACCAGAGCCGGACGATCCGATAATGCTGATGACATCGCCCGCCTTAGCCTGCAGCGACACCCCTTTCAGCACTTCATGTTCGCCATAACGCTTGTGTAAATCGGTCACGCTTAATTTCATTTCAGCCATGGTCAATCACTCAGTGAGGCGCTATATGTGCCAGCCAGCGGCGCTCTGCGGCGCGGAACAGGCTAATCAGCACATAAGAGATAATAAGATAGAGCACGGCCGCAAGACCGAACGCGGTAAAAGGCTGATAGGTTGCTGAGTTAATATCGCGCGCCACTTTCAGCAGATCCGGCACGGTGGCGGTGAAGGCCAGCGCCGTGGAGTGCAGCATTAAAATCACTTCATTGCTGTAGACCGGCAGCGCGGTACGCAGTGCAGAAGGCAAAATAATGCAGCGATAAAGTTTAAAGGTGGAAAAGCCATAGGCGCGCGCCGCTTCGATTTCACCGTGCGGCACCGCCCGAATGGCTCCGGCGAATATCTCGGTGGTATAAGCACAGGTGTTAAGGGTAAATGCCAGCAGCGTACAGTTCAGCCCACTGCGAAAAAACGCGTTGAGCAGTTCGGTGCCCTTCACCACTTCCAGCGTATACATGCCGGAGTAAAACACCAGCAGCTGCACGTAGAGTGGCGTGCCGCGAAACACATAAGTGAACAGCCAGACAGGCAGGCTAATAAACCGGTTCGGTGATACGCGGGCAATCGCTAACAGCACGGCCAGACAGCCGCCCAGCACCACCGAAATAATCAGCAGCCACAGCGTCATCGCTACGCCGGTGATGCGATAACCATCGCTCCACAGCAGTGCTTTCCAGTATTCCTGAATAATATCGATCATAGCTCAGCCTTTTTCACCCCAACTGAATATCGACGCGTCAGCCACCACAGCACACCGTTGGATAAGGTGGTGAACAGCAGATAAATGGCTCCCGCCACGATAGCGAAGTAGAAAGGTTGCCAGGTGCTTTTGCCTGCCAGTTGCGTCGCTTTTACCACATCTTCCAGCCCAAGCAGTGAAACCAGCGCGGTGGCCTTCAAAATGACCTGCCAGTTGTTGCCGATGCCCGGCAAGGCGTAACGCATCATGCCGGGAAACAGAATGCGGCGAAAAACCTGCGATGAGGTAAACCCAAAGGCGGTTGCCGCTTCAATTTGCCCTTTTGGTACGGCGAGAAAGGCACCGCGGAAGGTTTCGGTAAAATAGGCGCCGTAGATAAAGCCGAGCGTGATGATACCGGCCACCATCGGATCGATATCAAACTGCCCAACGCCTAAGGCATCGGTTAGCTGGTTAAGCGCGATCTGCAATCCATAAAAAATCAGCAGCATCAGTACCAGATCGGGCACGCCGCGGATCAGCGTGGTATAGGCTTCAAACAGCAGCGCCAGCGGTCGATTGCGAGAAAGCTTGGCGGCCGCACCGGCGAGGCCAAGCACAAGCGCCAGCAACACTGAACTGAGTGCCAGCTCCAGCGTCACCGTTGCGCCTTTAAGAATAACGTCAGAGTAGCCGTAAAGCATGGGGATGATCCTGTCGTGAAGTGTCGATGAACAAGCTGCCCGCTATGCGGCGGACAGCCGTGACGACAGGTGTAAATCAGTCACCGTATACGTTGAAATCAAAGTATTTTTTCGCGATTTTGTCGTAAGTACCGTCTTTACGCATTTCGCCAAAAGCCTTATCAATTGCCGCTTTCAATTCGCCATCATCTTTGCGCAGGCCCATGCCGGTGCCGACGCCGAAGATCTTGTCGTCTTTCACTGCCGGACCAGCAAACGCATAGGCTTTGCCCACTGGCTGCTTCAGAAAGCCTTCGCTTGCCTGAATTTCATCCTGGAATGCCGCATCAATGCGTCCGGCGTTAAGATCCTGATAGACCAGATCCTGGTTGGCATAAGGCGTGATGGTCACCCCTTTTGGCCGCCAGTACTGATTAGCGTAGGTTTCCTGCGTGGTGCCCTGCAGCAGGCCAATGGTTTTGCCTTTCAACGCGGTCAGATCGGGGGAGATTTTCGCGCCTTTCGGTGCTACCAGACGGGCGTTAGCGGCATAGAGTTTTTCAGAGAAGGCGATCTCCTGCTGCCGTTTTTCAGTAATCGACAGTGAGGAGATAATGGCATCGATTTTTTTGGCTTTCAGTGAGGGAATCAGCGCGTCAAAGTCGCTTTCAACATAGGTACATTTGGTCTGAATACGTTTACAGATTTCGTTCGCTAAATCGATATCAAATCCGGTCAGCTGGCCCTGCGTGTTTTTTGATTCAAAAGGCGGATAGGTAGGATCGGTGCCGATGCGCAGCGTTTCAGGCAGAGCAGCAAAGGCGCTGCCTGCGCAGAAGCAGGTCAATAAAGAAAGAGCCAGGAGTCGCTTCTTCATGGATTACCCTCAGTGATGTGTTTGCTTGTTGTTATGATGCTGTTTGCCTGTCCAGAATTGCAGATTTCGTGCCAGATCTGCAAGCGCCGATAACATAGGCGTTGCGCCATTGCCTCCCGGATGAACAACGCTTCATCTTGTCGGTTTAGTGTTCAATATAGAGAATAAAAAGCCGAAGCAAAGCAGGATGATGGCGCATTTTGGTGCATTTGCCGGACAGGTCACGCGGCGGCTCCGTTTTTATGCACCAGACTGGCGCATCACATCACTTTTGTGCACCTTGCCAGCGCACAAATAGATCGTCAGGCAGGTCAATATCAAACTGATCGATGACTCGGTTAACGGTTTGATCAACGATGTCCATGACGTTTTGCGGGCGGTGATAAAACGCTGGCACCGGCGGCATAATGATCGCGCCCATTTCTGCGGCGGTGGTCATCATGCGCAAATGGCCGATATGCAGCGGCGTTTCCCGAACGCACAACACCAGCCGACGCCGCTCTTTTAAAATGACATCTGCGGCGCGCGTCAGCAGCCCGTCGGAATAGCTGTGAACGATGCCGGAGAGCGTTTTCATTGAGCACGGCACGATTGCCATGCCTTCGGTTTTAAACGATCCCGAGGAGATTGTGGCGGCGATATCACGCGCATCGTGCACCACATCCGCCATCTGTTGGACATCACGCAGGCTGTAATCGGTTTCCAGCGCCAGCGTCTGCCGCGCGGCGTTACTCATGATCAGATGGGTTTCCACCTCGTCTACCGCCTGCAAAACCTGCAACATGCGCACGCCGTAAATCGCCCCGCTGGCACCGGAAATGCCAATAATTATTTTTTTCATGCTGATCCTGTTTAGCTGCGTTTACGCCGGTTGTGCCCACAAAAAAGGCCGGTTTCCCGGCCTTTCATTTCCTGAACGCATCGTCGGTGATTAGCCTTCGTTGTGCAACTCAAGATTTTCGCCTTCATTCTGGCGCAGCGCGGCTTTTGCATCATCATTGCGCAGCGATTGCAGATATTCAAGATACTGCTGATCAACATCTTTGGTGACGTAAATGCCATCAAACACCGAACACTCGAACTGACCAATGTCCGGGTTTTCTTCGCGTACCGCTTCAATCAGATCGCCCAAATCCTGGAAAATCAGCTTGTCCGCTTTAATCAACGTACAGATCTCATCCGCTTCACGTCCGTGGGCAATAAGCTCAGTGGCGCTGGGCATATCGATGCCGTACACGTTAGGGAAGCGAATCTCTGGTGCAGCTGAGGCGAGATAAACTTTCTTCGCGCCCGCTTCACGCGCCATCTCAATAATCTGCTCTGAGGTGGTACCGCGCACGATGGAATCATCTACCAGCAGCACGTTCTTATCGCGGAACTCGGCGCGGTTGGCGTTCAGCTTGCGTCGAACGGCGCTGCGACGCAGATGCTGTCCTGGCATAATGAAGGTACGTCCGACATAGCGATTTTTTACAAAGCCCTGACGATACGGCTTGTCGAGAATGCGGGCAATTTCCAGCGCAATGTCGGTGGAGGTTTCCGGAATGGGAATCACCACATCGATATCGAGATCTTCCCACTCACGCGCAATTTTATTGCCCAGCTTGGTACCCATGCGAACGCGCGCGCTGTAGACCGAAATTTTGTCGAGGAAGGAGTCCGGACGCGCAAAGTAGACGTATTCGAACAGGCACGGATTGGTTTTCGGGTTTTCTGCACACTGGCGCGTGAACAGCTGGCCCGCCTGCGTGATATAGACCGCTTCGCCCGGCGCGACGTCACGTAAAAACTCAAAGCCCAGGGTATCCAGCGCCACGCTTTCCGAGGCAACCATATACTCCACGCGGCCATCAGGCATAGCACGCTTGCCAATGACCAGCGGACGGATACCGTTGGGATCGCGGAAAGCGACCATGCCATGGCCGATAATCATGGAAACGCAGGCGTAGGCACCGCGCACCATTTTATGCAGCGCGGCAACCGCGGCAAAAATATTGTCTGCCTGCAGCGGATGCTGCGGAAAACGATCGAGTTCCTGCGCAAAGATGTTCAGCAGGATTTCAGAATCGGAGGTGGTATTGACATGGCGGCGGCCGCTTTCGAACAGCTGCTTGCGCAGTTCATGTGCGTTGGTCAAATTACCGTTATGCGCCAGCGTAATGCCGTAGGGCGAGTTGACGTAAAACGGCTGCGCCTCAGAGGCGCTGGAGCTACCGGCAGTGGGATAGCGAACATGGCCGATGCCCATGTTGCCCTGCAAACGCTGCATGTGGCGCGCTTCAAATACATCGCTGACCAGACCGTTTGCTTTTCGCTGACGGAAGCAATTAATGGCATCAATGGTACAAATGCCTGCGGCATCCTGCCCGCGGTGCTGAAGCACCGTTAACGCGTCATAAATCGACTGGTTTACCGGCATGAAACCGGTGATACCGACAATACCGCACATGTTGTCATTTCCTCATAAGCCGCAGCCCAGTGGAATCACTGGGGTAAAAAACTCGACGAGCTTTTCAGATAATCAAAAAACCACCTGATGATATAACTAAACTGGGGAATCAGCTGTGACTGTTGCCAGTCGGGACTTTTCGAAAAGCCGGTGAATGTATCGAGGAAGAAAAGTATGGCAGAGACAATCAATACGCCACGCAATGCCCCAAAACAGACGCCCAAAACCCGGTCAGTGCCGGACAAGCCGGTCTTTTCCACCAGGGAGCCGATGACGTAATTCACAATCGCCCCTACGATAAGGGTAGCAATAAAAAGTACGCCGATGGCAATGCCATTTCGAACCAGTTCGTCTTCAAAGCCTGTAAACCAGACCGCAAGGAAGGAGTAATAATGACTGGCGACAAAGAATGCGCATCCCCAGGTAACGAGAGATAAGGCTTCCCGAACAAAGCCACGAATCAGGCTGACGAGGGCCGAAAAACTTACTACCGCAATAATGGCGTAATCTATCCAGATCATGAACTCTTCCAGTGACGGTGCCCCTGCATCCAGTTCGGGGCGCATTCTAACAGAAAAAGAAAACGTTTGCGTAGCGTTTTCCCCGTGCCTTTTCGCATAAAAAGAGGCGGCGAAAAAATTCTCAATCGCCGCCTCCGGTTAGCATAATGTTTGCCTGAACAGAAGGCACAAAGCGTTAACGGGCGCTGTAAGGCTTCACCACGCCGCTCAGGCCAGAAATGCTTTTCAGCTCGCTGACTGCCGCCTGCATTTTCGCTTTTGACGCATCCGGTCCTACGTAGAGACGTGTAATTTGTCCCTGCACCGGCGTGGCTGGCACGGTAAAGGCGCGATAGCCCGACAACCGTAGCTGCGCAACAATTTCATTGACCTTGCTGGCATTTTTCAGCGCGCCCAACTGCACCACATACGCCTGCCCAACCGGCGCATCAGCGGGTTTCGTCTGCTCAACAGGTTTAGGTTGCTCAACCACTTTTGGCTGTTCAACCGGTTTGCTTTGCTCGACCGGCTTGCTTTTCGGCTGCTCAACCGGCTTCGCTTTTTCAACCGGTTTCGGCTGCGCTTTAGGCGGCTGGCGCACCGGCTCCGCAGGTTTTGTCGCGGCGACAGGCGGCGGCGTCACCACCGTTGGCGACGTATTGCTTTGCGGCTGCGTCGCGCCACTGTCGGCTGACTGCTGCGGTCGGTTGCTGTTGCCGCCTACCGCCGCACCCGCGCCTTCCGGTGGCTGAGACGGCAGCGACTGGGTCACCGGCGGCACCATTTCGCTGTCCTGCTGATCTTCCGGTTTCGGCACCAGCGGAATCGCCGCAAACTCTTCTTTATAGTGCTTCTTCTTGCCGTCAAGCAGCCCAGGCAGCACGATGACTCCCACGGCGACTAATATGATGGTGCCGACTAAACGGTTTTGAAACTTACTTGCCACTGCCCTTCTCCGTTTCCAGCGTTTCCATAACCTGTGCCACGGTGTGGAACGAACCGCACACCAGCACAATATCCTGCTTGCCCGCCTGCTGCATGGCCGCACGCCAGGCTGAAGTCACATCGCTGAACGCCTGTCCTGCAGGCAGATGCGCCAGCAGCTGTTCAGCACTGGCACCGCGCGGTCCGCTTAACGGTGCGCAATACCAGACATCCACCTGATTTGCCAACGCGGCCAGCGTGCCGGCAATATCTTTATCGTGCAGCATGCCGACCACCGCGTATACTTTACCGGCCACTGGCTCTGCCGCCAGACGACTCGCCAGGTAGCTGGCGGCGTGAGGATTGTGGGCAACGTCGAGAATCAGACGCGGAGCCTGGCTGACGGTTTGAAAACGGCCCGGCAGAATCGCCCGCCCGATATGCGCCCGAATAACCGCATCGTCGACCGCCAGCCCTGACGCGCGCAATGCCGCCAACGCGGTAGCCGCATTCGGCAACGGCACCTGAGGCAGCGGCAGATCGTTAACTTCGCCCTGCGCGTCCACAAAACGCCAGCCGGTAGCCAGCTGTTGATAATGCCAGTCGCGATCGCGTTGATGCAGCCGGGCGCCGCAGGCGCTGGCAACGTCAGCAATGGTTACTGGCATGTCAGGCTCGCCAACCACCGCCGGCTTACCCTGGCGAAAGATACCCGCTTTTTCGCGGCCAATGCTTTCACGATCGTTGCCCAGCCAGTCGGTATGATCCAGCGCAATGCTGGTCACTACCGCAACGTCGGCATCTACAATGTTGGTGGCATCCAGGCGACCGCCAAGGCCAACCTCAAGGATCACCACATCGAGTGCCGCCTGCTTAAACAGCATCAGCGCCGACAGCGTGCCAAATTCAAAGTAGGTTAATGAGGTGGTTCCGCGCTCTGCTTCAATTGCCGCAAAGCTGGCGGTGTGCGCCGATTCGGCCAGCTCTTCGCCCTGAACACGTACGCGCTCGGTGTAACGCACCAGATGAGGCGAACTGAAGACGCCAACGCGAAAGCCTGCCGCCATCAGCACCGTTTCCAGCGTGCGACAGGTGGTACCTTTGCCGTTGGTGCCGGCGACGGTGAAGATAAACGGAGCGGGTTGCAGCAGGTCGAGCCGCTGAGCGACGTCGCGAATGCGGTCAAGCCCCAGCTCGATCGCTTGCGAATGCAGGTGTTCAAGATAATGAAGCCACGTGGCCAAAGGCGACGTGGCTTGAGGAAGGTGAAGATTATCCATGTGTCCCGTTCACAACGTTACGGTGCATTGGTGAAAGGCGCTCAGCGCGCCTTTCGATCATCTGTCAGGCCTCGTGGCTTTCTGGCTCAGAAGCCTGTGCTGGCTCATCGCTATCAGGCAGCGGGGCTGGCAGGTTCATCATTTTTGCCAGCAGGCTGGCCAGCTTGTAGCGCAATTCCGGACGGCGAATGATCATGTCGATCGCGCCTTTTTCAATCAGGAACTCGCTGCGCTGGAAGCCTGGCGGCAGCTTTTCGCGAACCGTCTGCTCAATCACACGCGGACCAGCAAAACCGATCAGCGCTTTTGGCTCAGCGATATTCAGATCGCCTAACATGGCGAAGCTGGCTGACACACCGCCCATAGTCGGGTCAGTCATGACAGAAATATAAGGCAGACCGCGCTCGCGCATCTTGGCCAATGCCGCACTGGTTTTCGCCATCTGCATCAGCGACATTAACGCTTCCTGCATACGGGCGCCGCCGCTGGCGGAGAAACAGATCAGTGGACAGTTATCTTCCAGCGCCTGCTCAACCGCACGCACAAAGCGCGCACCCACTACCGAGCCCATTGAACCGCCCATAAAGGCAAACTCAAACGCGGCGGCAACGACCGGCATGCTGTGCAGCGTGCCTTTCATAACAATCAGCGCGTCCGTCTCATCTGTCGCTTTCTGCGCGGCAGTCAGACGATCTTTATATTTTTTGGAATCCTTAAACTTGAGCACGTCTTTTGGTTCCAGCTCGCTGCCCAACTCCACCAGCGTGCCTTCGTCAAGCAGCCGGTTCAGGCGCTCACGTCCATGCATACGCATGTGGTGATCGCATTTCGGGCAAACTTCCAGATTGCGCTCCAGTTCGGCACGGTACAGAACCTGGCCGCAGCTGTCACACTTGGTCCACACGCCTTCCGGGATACTCGCTTTACGCGATGGCGTGATGGTGCTCTTGTTGAGAATTCGTTCAATCCAGCTCATTGATGACCTTTCTGTTTGAACCTGGTGAGACCAGTTTTTCTTGTTGCTGCTGTCGGTGACAGCAGACCATAAATGTCGCTCATTAAACCATAACCATCCGGCGCTGTGGATAAAAATCTGGTCGGATGGCCTGGCCTGAACCCTTTTTTTAAGGCTGCTTCTGCTGCTTCGCCGCACGGCGATGGCGCCACACTTCTATCACGCCTGGCAGCACAGAAACCAGGATAATCCCCACGATCAGCAGTTTCAGGTTCTCCTGCACCACTGGTAAATCACCGAAAAGATAACCGGCGTAGGAGAATAGCACTACCCATAAAAGCGCGCCCGTCACGTTATACAGCGCAAAGTGACGGTAGGACATGTGCCCCATCCCGGCAACAAACGGCGCAAAGGTGCGCACGATCGGCACGAAGCGCGCAAGGATAATCGTTTTTCCGCCATGACGCTCGTAAAACGCATGGGTTTTATCGAGATAGCTTTGACGAAAGATTTTCGAGTTGGGGTTACTGAACAACCGCGCGCCAAACAGGCGGCCAATGGTGTAGTTCACCGCATCGCCAAGAATAGCGGCAATCACCAGCAGCGCGACCATCAGATGGATATTGAGGTCGTTGCCCGGCAGCGCCGCCAGCGCACCGGCAACAAACAGCAGCGAATCACCGGGTAAAAACGGCGTCACGACCAGGCCGGTTTCACAGAACAGGATCAAAAACAGAATGGCATAGACCCAGACGCCATACTGCGCCACCAGCTCGGCAAGATGCACATCAATGTGCAAGATAAAATCGATGACTAAATGGATGAAATCCATGGCGCTACTATCCTATGGCTAAAAGTTAATCCGCGAGGAACAGCGGTCCCATCGGCGGTCGGGGAAGATCAAAATGGGATGGATAATCCACCGCCACCAAATAGAGCCCTTCTGCTTTGGCGGTTGCCGCCGCCAGCGTACGATCCTTTGCCGCCAGCAGGCTGGCCATCCAGCTTTCAGGCTGGTTGCCGCAGCCAATTTCGAGCAGGCTACCCACAATGTTACGCACCATGTGGTGAACAAAGGCGTTGGCCTTGATATCCACCACCACATAAGCACCAAAGCGGCTGACCTCAAGGTGCATGATGTTGCGCCACGGCGTGCGCGACTGACACTGCACGGCACGAAACGAAGTGAAGTCGTTTTCACCCAGCAGGCACTGCCCGGCGCGCTGCATTTTTTCCACATCCAGCGGATGGTAAAAATGGGTCACGCCGCCGTGCAGAATCGCTGGCCGCAGCCGTTGATTATAAATGATGTAGCGATAGCGGCGTGCGGTGGCGCTGAAACGGGCATGGAACTCATCCGGCACCGCTTTGACCCAACGTACCGCGATGTCATCCGGCAAATTGGCATTAACGCCCAGCGTCCAGGCCGCATCTTTGCGGATCGACGTGGTCACAAAATGCACCACCTGACCGGTACCATGCACACCTGCATCGGTGCGACCCGCACAAAACACGTTTACGTCATGATCGGCTACTTTTGCCAGCGCCTGTTCCAGCTTGCCCTGCACGCTGCGCACTTCCTGCTGTCGCTGCCAGCCATAATAGCGGCTGCCGTCATATTCGATGCCCAACGCCAGTTTGTGCTCGTTGACCGCCTCAGACATCAGTACATGTACTCCCGCACCAGCTTCTCAGCGGTTTTGATGGCCATCAACGCGCCACCGAAGCGAATATTATCCGCTACCGTCCAGAACTGCAGCAGCTCCGGTACGCCGTAATCATTGCGCACGCAGCCAATGCTCAGCGTTTCGTTACCGGACGCATCGCCTACCGGCGTGGGATAATCGTTCTCTTCAGAAAGAGAAATATCCTCCGCCTCCAGCAAAATCTCGCGCGCTTCTTCAGCCGAGAGCGGACGCAGGTTTTCGACCCACACCTGCTGCGCGTTGCCGTAAAACACCGGCGCCTGCAGGCTGGTTACCGCAATCGGCAATCCTTCGTCCTGCAGTACTTTGCGTACCTGATCCACCAGGCGCCGCTCGCTGGCGACGCTACCGGCGTTATCTGCCAGCTGCGGCAGCAGGTTGAACGCCAGCTGACGGCCAAAGTGGTGCTCTTCGGGCGGAATGCCGTTCAGCAAACGGGCGCTTTCGCCTGCCAGTCCGTCCACCGCGGCTTTGCCGTGCGAGGAAACCGACAGCAGGTTGGTGACCTGAATACGGCTGAGCCCGGCCTGCTCAATCAGCGGCTTCAGTGCACTCAGCAGCTGGCTGGTCAGACTGTCGGCCACGCTGACAATGTTACGATTGCGGTAATCGCCCAGTACCTGCGGATTCACATCCGGCACCACCAGCGGCACATCCGGCTCCAGCGCGAACAGATCGCTGCTGTCGATCACCAGACAACCGGCGTTGGCCGCTTCTTCGGCGTAGCGCGCCGAGGCGTCGCGTCCGGCAACAAAAAAGGCCAGCTGCGCCTGAGACCAGTCAAATTCACTGGCGTCCTGCACTACCAGCGTCTGGCCCACAAAGCGTTTATTTTCACCGGCGCTGTTGGCGCTGGCGAGTAAAAATAATTCACCCACCGGGAACTCGCGTTCCGCCAGCAGTTCCAGTACAGCGTTCCCTACTGCGCCTGTTGCGCCAAGTAGCGCAATATTCCAGCCGTCAGACATGGTGGTTTACCTCAGACAATGACATAAAAACAGAAGGCGGTGATATTCACCGCCCGGGGATTCAGATTTTTCCCCCTGTAAACAGGGAGAGAATGATCGGCGTATTTATCCCGCCTGATGCACCGCGTTAAAGCCCAGCTGCTGCAGCATCGCTGCTGCTGCGGCATCATCACAGTTAACCTGCAATGAAGACCACTCGCGGCGTTCCTGATATTGCTTGCGTAAACGGTCAAATTCACCCGCTATGGCAGCGACCTGGCGCAGGGGCGCATCATCGCGGCGCACATCATACACCAGATGCACCAATCGTTTCAGCGTTGCCTGATCGAGCGGCCCGCGCAGCGTAATCTCGCCAAACTCCGGTGCGGGCAGCAGGCTGGCCAGCGAGACCTGTTGTGGCTGGCCAATAAACGCACTCCACGCCTCAAACACCTGCGTGGTGCCGCGCGCTTTGCCCTCGAGCGTGTAGCCAGCAATGTGCGCCGTAGCGATGTCCACTTTTGCCAGCAGCGCCAGATCCAAGTCCGGCTCCGGCTCCCAAACATCCAGCACCACGCTTAAATCTTCCCGGCTGTTTAACACGTTCAGTAACGCCGCGTTATCCACCACCGGCCCACGACAGGCGTTGATCAGGATGGCGTTGGGCTTCAGCGCGCGCAGCAGCGCCTCATCGGCCAGATGCAGCGTTTTATACTGTCCCTGCTTAAACAGCGGCGTGTGGAAGGTGAGAATATCGGCTTCCGCCACCAGCGTGCTAAGCGGCTGAAAGTCGCCAGGCTCGCCCCTGTCGGCGCGCGGGGGATCGCAGAGCAGCGTCCGCACGCCCCAGGCTTCCAGACGTTTTTGCAGGCGCCCGCCCACGTTGCCGACGCCCACAATGCCAACCGTGCGGTCGGTGAGCTGAAAGCCATCGCGCTCCGCCAGCAGCAGCAGTGCGGAAAACAGGTACTCCACTACCGCGATGGCGTTACAGCCCGGCGCGGCGGAAAAGGCGATGTTCGCTGCGGTAAGGTAATCGTCGTCGATATGATCGGTGCCCGCGGTGGCGGTACCGACAAACTTCACGCTGGTACCATCAAGCAGGGCGGCATCCACCTTTGTCACTGAACGCACCATCAAGCCCTGGGCGTCACTCAACTCAGCAACCGGCAGCGGACGCCCCGGTACGGCAACCACATCGCCGGTGCGGCTGAACAGTTCATGGGCATAGGGCATATTCTCATCAACGACAATTTTCACAGCGGCTTTCCTGTTCGGACGAAAAGAAGTAAGGAAATTATTCTGGCATAAAGAGGCGGTAAACACACATCGCCTTCACCGCCCAGACCGGCAATGGGATTTTTCTGTGCGTCGCGCTTTTATAAAATGCTGACAGGCGTAAACTTGCGCGCCTTATTATGATGAGGTCGCTATGAATTTTTTGTTTCCCCTGTTTGCGGTGCTGATCTGGTCGATCAACGCCATCGTCAGTAAGCTTTCGGCCGGCGCTATCGATCCGGCGGCGATCTCGCTCTATCGCTGGCTGCTGGCCTTTTTGGTGCTAACCCCCTTTGTGCTGCCCGGCGTATGGCGCAATCGCCAGCGTGTGCGGCAGGTGTGGTGGCAGCTGGCGCTACTGGGGCTACTCGGCATGGTGCTTTATCAGAGCCTTGCCTACTTTGCTGCGCACACCGTTAGCGCGCTGTTTATGGGCATTCTTAACGCGCTGATTCCGCTGCTCACCGTGTTGTTGAGCGTGCCTTTGCTGCGTCTTGCGCCCACCGTTGGCATTCTGCTGGGCAGCGTGATCTCTTTCAGCGGACTGGTGTGGCTGGTCAGCGCCGGGGAACCGCAGCAGTTGATGACGCACGGGCTGGGAAAAGGGGAACTGATGATGCTGGCGGCCTCAACCTCCTACGCACTCTATGGCGTGTTGACCAAACGCTGGAGTATCGGCCTACCGAACTGGCAGAGTCTGTATGTGCAAATTTTCTTTGGCCTGCTGTTTCTGACACCCAATTTTCTGCTCGCGCCGGAGGTCACACTCAACCTGCATAATCTGCCGCTGGTGCTGTTTGCCGGTATTCCTGCCTCGATTATCGCGCCGTTTTTGTGGATTCAGGGCGTGCAGCGCATGGGCGCCAGCACCGCCAGCATTTTTATGAACCTGGTGCCGATTTTTACCGCGCTAATCGCCGTGCTGTTTCTGCACGAACAGTTGCACAGCTATCACTTTATTGGCGGTGGACTGACGCTGGTCGGCGTGGTGCTGGCGCAACGGGTAAAAACGCCGTTGCGTCGTGTTAACACAGCCTGAAGGCGATCTGCACACACAGGCCGCCCAGCGGTGCGCTGTCGCCAAGCGTAAGCTGGGTGCCGTGCCACTGGGCGATATCATTCACCAGCGCCAGCCCGAGGCCTGCCCCCTGTTCAAGCCGGGCGCTCTGCAGGCGCTGAAAAGGCTGTAGCGCCTGCTGCCGTTGCGCCTGGGCGATGCCAGGCCCGCTGTCCTCAATGTTAAGGCAACCCGCCACCACGCTGGCGGTTACCACGCCGCCCGGCGGCGTATATTTTATGGCGTTATCCAGCAGGTTAGCGCACAGCTCCGCCAGCAACAGCGGATCGCCCAGAATCATGCAGCGTTCATCACCTTCATAGCCTAAATCGATCTGCTTACTGCGTGCCTGGCTGTAACGCGTCAGGCAGGCATCGCGCACAATGCCGGTGAGATCGAGCTGCTGCATCGGCTGCTGTTCGCTCTGCCGCCCTTTTACCCGCGACAGCTGCAGCAGACGATCGGTAAGCTGAATGGTGTCATCCAGCGTGCTGCGCATCGCCAGCAGGCTTTCGGTGCGCTGCGCATCCTCTTCGCTGTTTAGCGCTACCGTAACCTGGGTTTTTAAAATGGCCAGCGGCGTGCGCAGCTGATGCGCCGCATCACCGCTGAACCGTTCCTGTCGCGCCAGCAAGGCGCGCAGCCTTGCCATATAGCGATTGATCGCCATCACCAGCGGCTGCAGCTCTGACCACGGCAACAGCGACGGCAGCGGCGTAAGATCGCTGGCATCGCGATGCAGCATCAGCCGTGACAACCGACGCAGCGGACGCAGCAGCCGCCGCAGCATCAGGCTGGCCAGCAACAGCGTGACCAGCACCAGCACGCCCTGACTCCAGAGCGCGGTGCGTAACAGACCGGCCGCCATCTGCACGCGAGAATTAAGCGTTTCGCCCACGATCACCAACGCCATTCCTTCAAAACCCTCCTCGCTGACCGGCTGCCACAGCGCGGCAATCCGAATCGGCAACGACTGATAGGTGGCGTTGTAAAAATGCACCAGCGCCGGATAGCTGGTGGCCATAGGATTATCCGCGGGAATGGGTGGCAGATCCTGATAACCCGACAGCGTTTTTCCTTCCGGCGAGATCACCTGATAAAAAAGCCGATCGTCCATGTTGCGCTCAAAGCTGTCCAGCACCACCCACGGCACTTCAACCTCCAAGTGACCGCGGCGCACCACCAGCCGCTCGGCGACCGTGCGCGCCGAGGCGAGCAGCGATCGATCGTAGGCAAGATTGGCGGCGGCTAATGCGCTCTGATAATGGGTCAACACCGACAGCGCCCAGAGCAGCAACAGCGGCAGGCCAAGCCAGAGCAGCAGCTCATTGCGCAAGGTTAACCGCATGGCTGGCACTCAAGGCTGTAGCCGAGGCCGCGCAGGGTAACGATGGCCACATTGCTGCCGGCCAGTTTTTTTCTGACGCGATGAACGTAAAGTTCAATGCTCTCGAGGCTCGCCTCATCAGCCAGGGTGAACGTCTGCTCATACAGCTGCTGGCGCGAAACCGGGCGACCACGGCGCTGCATCAGCGTGGTCAGCACGCTCGATTCGCGCGGCGTTAGCGCCAGCGGTTTATCCTGCAGATGAAAATAGCCCTGCTCAAACAGCACCAGTTCACCCAGCACCTGCGTCTGGCTCTGCTGTCCGTGGCTGCGACGCAGCAGCGCACGAATGCGCGCCTCCAGCTCAACCAGATCAAAAGGCTTGCTGAGGTAATCATCGGCACCCTGATTCAACCCGCGCACGCGATCCTGCAGATCGCCGCGCGCCGTCAGCAGCATCACCGGCAGGCTCTGCCCACGCTTGCGCAGCCGCGCCAGCACCTCAAGACCATCAAGCCGCGGCAACGACAGATCCAGCACCACCAGTTCATAGTGTTCGCTTTGCAACAGATGATCGGCGGCAAGGCCATCGGCGACCCAATCCACCACAAACCCCGCCTGGGTCAGCGCTTTTTGCAGCCAGCGCGCCAGCTCCGTCGTATCTTCCACCAGTAAGAGACGCATATCACATCCTGTAATTTTTCCCGGGTAATGAAAGGTAAATGAAAGGTTGCGGCATTAACAATTCGATAACCCAAGAAGTTTGGCAATGTTCACAAACTGGAAGAAAGCCTGGAGCCTTCATGAAAAAAATACTTTGTCGCGCCATTACCTGCGCCTTGCTGACCGTCGCTACCGCCCCTGCTTTTGCTGCCGAAGCGCCGTCACGCACTGAATGTATTGCCCCGGCCAAGCCCGGCGGCGGCTTTGATCTCACCTGTAAATTACTGCAGGTTTCGCTACAGCAAACCAAACAGATTACGTCGCCCATGCGCGTGACCTACATGCCTGGCGGCGTTGGCGCGGTAGCTTACAATGCGATAGTCGCACAGCGCCCGGCTGAAGCGGGCACCGTGGTCGCCTTCTCCGGCGGCTCCCTGCTAAACCTGTCACAAGGCAAATTCGGCCGTTATAACGTTAACGACGTCAAATGGCTGGGCGCGGTCGGCACCGACTACGGCATCCTGGCAGTGCGCAGCGACTCGCCGTGGACCTCGCTGAAAGAGGTAATGACAGCGATCAAAAACGATCCCAATAAAGTGGTGGTCGGCGCGGGCGCCTCGATCGGTAGCCAGGACTGGATGAAAACGGCGCTGATCGCCAAAGCCGCCGACGTCGATCCACGCAAAATGCGCTATGTCGCCTTTGAAGGCGGCGGCGAGACGGTCACCGCCCTGCTCGGCAATCATATCCAGATGATGTCCGGTGACATGAGCGAAATGGTGCCGCACTTGCAGGGCGGCAAACTGCGCGTGCTGGCGGTGCTGGCCGATCAGCGTTTGCCTGGCGACCTGGCCAACATTCCTACCGCTAAAGAGCAGGGTTACGACGTCTCCTGGCCGATCATTCGCGGCTTCTATCTGGGTCCAAAAGTGACCGATGCAGAGTATCAGTGGTGGGAATCCGCCTTCAAAACCATGATGGCCAGCGACGAGTTTAAAAAGCAGCGCGATATGCGTGGCCTGTTTGAATTCAACATGACCGGCCCAGAACTGGATGCCTACGTGAAAAAACAGGTAGCCATGTATCGCGAGCAGGCAAAAGCCTTTGGCCTGGCGAAATAAGCGGAGGCGGCAATGAGCGATCGTATTTTTGCCAGCCTGTGGCTGCTGCTCTGCATCGGCGGCCTGTTTATCGGCGCAGGCATTCAAAGCGAATACAGCTATGAACCGGTGGGGCCTCGGCCCTTTCCGATGATTATTCTTGGTCTGATGGCGGTTTGTGCGCTGCTGATGCTGTTTAAAAAACCGGACAGCATCGCGTGGCCACATAAAAATACGCTGGGTCGACTGGTGGCGCTGGCGGCGATGATGATGCTGTATGGCTGGCAGTTCGAAAACCTCGGTTTTCCGCTCTGCACCACGCTGCTGACCTTTGGTATTGGCCTGCTGTTCGGCGCGACCTGGTGGGCAGCGGCCCTCTCCGGCGTGATCATGGGCATCTCGCTGTTTTACGCCTTTGATCGCCTGCTGGAAGTGACGTTACCGATCGGTAGCTGGCTAAGTTAACGGAGAACCCTATGGAAACCTGGTCTTTTTTAATGCAGGGTTTTGCCGTCGCCATGACGCCAACCAACCTGTTTATCGCCCTGACCGGCTGTTTTATCGGCACCATCGTTGGCCTGTTGCCGGGGCTGGGGCCAATCAACGGCGTGGCGATTTTGATGCCGCTGGCGTTTGCGCTGCATCTGCCCGCTGAGTCGGCGCTAATCCTGCTGGCAACGGTCTATATCGGCTGCGAATATGGCGGACGTATCTCATCGATATTGCTGAATGTGCCAGGCGATGCGGGGGCGATCATGACCGCGCTCGACGGCTATCCCATGGCCCAGCAGGGCAAGGCGGGCGTCGCCCTGTCGATTTCAGCGGTCAGCTCTTTTGTCGGCTCTACCATCGCTATCCTCGGCATTATCCTGTTCGCTCCGCTGCTGGCCAGCTGGTCACTGGCGTTCGGCCCGGCGGAATATTTCGCCCTGATGGTGTTCGCTATCGCCTGCCTCGGCAGCATGATGAGCCATAACCCACTGAAATCTTTCCTGGCCGCGTTGATTGGACTTGGCATGGCCACGGTGGGCGTGGACGCCAACACCGGCGTGTACCGCTTTACCTTCGACAGCGTGCATCTCTCCGACGGCATTCAGTTTGTGGTGGTGGTTATCGGCCTGTTCTCGGTCAGCGAGATTCTGCTGATGCTGGAATCCACCCGCAGCGGTCAGAAAGTGGTGCGCGCCAGCGGCCGCATGATGTTCAATATGAAAGAGGCGGCCCAGTGTACCGGCGCCACGCTGCGTTCCTCGCTGGTGGGCTTTTTCGTCGGCGTGCTGCCGGGTGCGGGCGCCACTATCGCCAGCGCTATTGCCTACATGAGCGAGAAAAAGATCAGCGGCAGCGACCAGTTCGGGAAAGGCGATATCCGTGGTGTCGCGGCGCCGGAAGCGGCCAACAACGCCTCTGCCTGCGGCTCGTTCATTCCGATGCTGACGCTGGGCATTCCCGGTTCTGGCACTACTGCGGTAATGGTCGGCGCGCTGACGCTCTATAACATTACCCCAGGCCCGGCGATGTTCACCGAGCAGCCCGATATCGTCTGGGGGCTGATCGCCGCCCTGCTGATCGGTAACGTGATGCTGTTAGTGATGAATATCCCGATGATCAACATCTTCGCCCGCATGCTGTCGATTCCGCTGTGGTTTCTGGTGCCGGCAATTGCTGCGATTTCGGCCGTCGGCGTCTACGCCGTGCACAGCACGACCTTCGATCTGCTGCTGATGGTGGCGCTGGGAATATTTGGCTATATCCTGCGTAAAATGGACTTTCCAATGTCGCCGCTGATTCTGGGCTTTGTCCTGGGCGAGATGCTGGAACAGAACCTGCGCCGTGCGCTGTCGATCAGCAACGGTAACCTGCCGATTCTGTGGGAGAGTTTAATCTGTAAGGTTCTGTTAATTCTGGCAATTACGGTATTGCTGGTGCCGCCGTTGTGGAAACGCTGGCGTCGTAAGCGCCTGGCGCTGGCCGCAGAGTAAGATTTTTCGCCTTCCTCACCGCTTGAGGAAGGTTTTTCCCTTCTGTTTTCTGCCCCGCTTTTGTATCATATCCCACGCTCATTTTCCGGTATGCCGGCTTCGTTCTTAAGGATTCCCCATGCAACCTCTCAGCGGCCCCGGTCTGCCACCAGGCGATCGCCCTTCGCTTACGCCTGCCGGTGGGCAGAACCGCGTTGCGGGTGAGCAGCCGCTTTCTCCGGCGCAGCGCACCACGCTGGAGCGTTTGATTGTGCGCATATTGTCGCTGAGCACCTTGAAAGCGCCAGAGCTGTGGGCTGGAATCCGTCATGAAGTGGGCGTAAAAAGCGAGGCTGAACTGCAGTCGCGCCATTTTCCCGCAGCGGAACAGTATCTGAATACGCGTTTGTCGCAGGCGCAGGATGGCCACGCCTCACGGCAGCTGTTGCAACAACTCAGCGATCTGCTGCCGCAGGGTAATAATCGCCAGGCGGTCAGCGATTTTATCCGCCAGCAGTTTGGCCATACCGTTTTGAGTTCATTAACGCCCGATCAGATGCGTCAGGTGCTGACCATGCTGCAAAACGGACAGATGGCAATTCCGCAACCGCAGCAAACCCGCGCTACCGATCGCACCCTGCTGCCGGCAGAGCATCACACGCTGAACCAGCAGGTTGCGCGTCTGGCGGCCGCCACCGGCGAGCAGCCGGTCAAGCTGTGGGCTGGCGTAATGAAGCTGGCCAACCTCAAAAGCGGCGATCCCATTCCGTCACGGCAGTTTCCGTTGTTGACCCATTATTTGCAGGCGCGACTGGCGCTGACGCAGCATCAGGCGCCTACGCTACAGCTGCTTGAAGCCTCGTTGCGCCAGCCGCCCGATCAGGCTGAACATCGCCTGCTGGAAGATTATAGCCAGCAGCGTTTCCAGGCGACGCCTCAAACCGTGCTGACCGCAGCGCAGGCGCAGGATCTACTTAATCAGCTGTTTGCTCGACGTGCTGAAAAATATCATGAAGCGCGCCTGGCGGATGACGAACTGCGTCCGCAGCCGATCTACTCGCCTTTTGTGGCCTCGCTGCCGTCGCTGTTGCAGCCCGCCGCAGCACGACCGGCGATGACTGCTTTTATCGTGCTGCTGGTGGTGGTTTTCCTGCTGTGGCTGTTTCTCTGATTAACAGCCGCAGGTCGGCGCGCTGGCCGTTTCAGGCCAGTGGCCCGGCGCATCCCCGGTGTTAACCGGATGGCCGTCACGCAGCCAAAAGTCGAGCCCGCCAATCAACTCCTTCACCTGAAAACCTAAGCACGCCAGCTTCCACGCCGCTTTGGTCGAACCGTTACAGCCAATGCCGTCGCAATAGGTGATATAGACTTTGCTGCGGTCCAGCGTCGCGGTGCTTTCAGCGGTCATGGTGCGATGCGGAAAACTCACCGCGCCAACGATATGGCCGCTGGCATACGCCGCTGAAGAACGCGCATCGATTACCACAATATCGTCTATCTGGCGGGCAAGATCCTGCGCCACATCCCAGGCATCGGCATAATAACGTAATTTTTGTTCCAGCCAGGCGGCGCTTTCATCAGCGGCAGGCGGGGGAAAAGCAAGAACAGCAGAATGTGGGTGCATGTTTATCTCCTGGTTGGCGCTTGATAATACTCCGCGCTGGTCTTAGCGTAGAGGCCAATTCTCCACTCAGGATAAGACCCATTCATGGTCAGCGTTGCGTTTTCGTGGCATCACCATTTTGCCCGTCAGCCGGGTGAACATCGCCGCCAGCGTCTGTGCGCTATGCTGCGTGAGGCAATCAATCAAGGTCGCCTGCAGCAGGGCGATCGCCTCCCCTCCTCCCGTCTGATGGCGGCCGATCTGGCACTGTCGCGGGTGACGGTGGAAGCCGCTTATGGTCAGCTCGAAAGCGAAGGCTATCTGTTGCGACAAACCGGCCGCGGTACGTTTGTTGCATTCAGCGTGACCAAAAAAGCGCAACAGCAACAACTGGCGTTGCCGGTAAAGCTTTCACGACGCGGCAACCAGATTCTCGCCACTGGCGGCTGTCAGGATCCGCTGTTTCCCCACGCTTTTGCCGCTGGTTCACCTGAGCTGCGAGCGTTTCCTCAGCACATCTGGCAGCGGCTTACTTCGACGCTGCAGCGCCAGCAAGGTATGACGCTACAACGCTATGGCGATCCGCAAGGCTATTTGCCGCTGCGGGAGGCAATAGCGGGTTATCTGGTGCAGTCGCGCGGTGTTCGCTGCAGCGCGCAACAGGTGGTGGTGTTAACCAGCTCGCAGCAGGCACTGCAACTGCTGGCATGGCTGCTTATCGATCCAGAGGATGAAGCATGGCTGGAGGAACCCGGTTATCCTGGCGCGCGCAATGCGTTGTTGAGCGCAGGTGCGAATCTGCATCCGGTCATGCTGGATGGAGAAGGTGCGCAACTGCGTGAGGGCCAGCCGAAACTGATCTATTTAACCCCTTCTCACCATTATCCTGGCGGCGTAACGCTAAGCCTGCAGCGACGACACGCCTGGCTGGCATTTGCCCGTCAGCAGCGCAGCTGGATCGTGGAAGATGACTACGACAGCGAGTTTCACTATCAGGGCGAGTCGATGCCCGCCATGCAGGGTCTCGATCGTACCGGGCGGGTGATTTATCTGGGCACCTTTTCTAAATCACTTTTTCCCTCGTTACGGCTGGCCTATATGGTCGTGCCCGACGGCCTGGTGGATGCACTGTGTGCCGCGCGTAGCCTGATGGATGGGCACAGCGCACTGTTGCCACAGGCTGTAACCGCGGCCTTTATTTCTGCAGGGCATTTTGGCGCGCACCTGCGGCTGATGCGCCAGCTCTATCACAGCCGTCGTGATTTGCTGAGACAGCAACTGGAACAGAAATTGGCGGAGTCGCTGGTGAGTTTTCCCACGCAGGGCGGCATGCAATTGCCGGTCAGGCTGTTGTATGGTGATGAAGCAGTCATTACCCGAACAGCCCGTCAGCAGGGGCTGCTGTTACCGCAATTATCTTCCCTCTATCGCCATGGGAATGCGGTGCCGGGCTGGCTGCTCGGCTTCAGTGCACTGGAAAATCAGGAAATTATTCAGGCGGTAGATAAGCTGGCGCGGATCATGGAAAGCAGTCATTGAACACGGCACAAAAACAACAAAGCCCGGTTTCCCGGGCTTAAGCAGATCAATAAGCAGAGGCTTACTGATATTTGCGCATGGTCAGCGTGGCGTTGGTGCCGCCGAAACCGAAGCTGTTAGACATCACCGTAGTCAGCTTGCGCTGGGTAGGCTCGGTCACAATGTTCAGGCCTTCGGCTGCCGGATCCAGCTCATCGATATTGATGCTTGGGGCGATAAAACCGTGCTCCAGCATCAGCAGTGAGTAGATCGCTTCCTGTACGCCAGCGGCGCCCAGTGAATGGCCGGTCATCGCTTTGGTCGCAGACATCGCCGGTGAGTTATCACCAAACACCGCGCGAATGGCGCCCAGCTCTTTCACATCGCCAACCGGCGTTGAGGTGCCATGCGTGTTCAGATAATCGATTGGCGTATCCACGCCTTCCATCGCCATACGCATGCAGCGCATTGCGCCTTCACCCGATGGGGCAACCATGTCCGCACCGTCAGAGGTCGCACCGTAACCGACGATTTCAGCATAGATGTGCGCGCCACGTGCCAGAGCGTGCTCCAGCTCTTCCACCACTACCATGCCGCCGCCGCCGGCGATCACAAAGCCGTCGCGTTCGGTGTCATAGGTGCGGGACGCCTTTTCTGGCGACTCATTGTATTTGGTGGAAAGTGCGCCCATCGCGTCAAATTCACAGGACATTTCCCAGCACAGCTCTTCGCCGCCGCCAGCGAAAACGATATCCTGTTTGCCCAGCTGGATCTGCTCAACCGCGTTACCGATACAGTGTGCTGAAGTCGCACAGGCTGAGCTGATGGAGTAGTTTACGCCATGGATTTTAAACGGCGTGGCGAGGCAGGCGGAGACGCCGGATGCCATCGCTTTGGTCACCATATAAGGACCGACGCCGCGCAGGCCTTTTGCACGCATGCCATCAACGCTGGCTGCCTGATTGACCGGCGAGCCGCCGCCTGAACCGGCCACCAGGCCGACACGCGGGTTATTCTGATATTGCTCAACGGTCAGACCGGAGTCTTTCACCGCTTCCAGCATAGAGATATAGGCATAAATTGACGCGTCACTCATGAAGCGCAGCATTTTGCGGTCGATAAGGGCGGAAATCTCTTCTTTAGTGAGTTTAACGTTGCCCCAGACGTGACTACGCATGCCGGAATCTTTCAGCTCCTGTGAGAAAGTGATGCCTGAGCGACCTTCACGCAGCGAAGCTAAAACTTCTTGCTGGTTGTTACCAATGCTCGAAACGATTCCCAAGCCTGTAATCACCGCACGTTTCATTCATTACCTCTGCCACTTTAATTAAGATTCGAGACGCACTCTAGCGTACACTTGTACGCCGTACAAGTCCGATCAGCAGTTTACTTTTGTAAATTTGCGTCATGTGATCGCTGTCGCTAGAATCGCGCCACTGCCTGATTAATGAGCCATAACCCATGAAATTGACCCCGGTAGAACATGCTGAACTTGGCTGGAATGAACAGGGTACACCTGTATCCCGAGCATTCGGCGATATCTACTTTTCCAACGATGATGGCCTCGAAGAAACACGTCATGTTTTTCTGGGCGGCAACGGTTTACCGGCGCGTTTTGCCACCCATCCGCGCCCGCTTTTCATCGTGGCGGAAACTGGATTTGGCACCGGGCTCAACTTTTTAACGCTGTGGCAGGCCTTTGATCGCTTTCACGCCGCGCACGCTGGGGCCAGCCTGCAACGTCTGCATTTTATCAGCTGCGAGAAATATCCGCTGACACGCGCCGATCTCACCGCCGCGCTGGCACAGTGGCCGGAACTGGCGCCCTGGTCAGCCGAGCTGTGCGCGCAATGGCCTGCTGCCCTGCCCGGCTGTCAGCGCCTGCTGTTTGCCGACGGACGCATCACGCTGGATCTCTGGTTTGGTGATATTAATCAGTTACCCGACATTTTTGATGACAGCCTGACGCGTCAGATCGATGCGTGGATGCTGGATGGCTTCGCGCCGTCGAAAAACCCGGATATGTGGACGCCGGAACTGTTTGCCACCATGGCAAAACTGGCAAGAGCCGATGGCACCTTCGCCACTTTTACCGCCGCCGGATTTGTGCGTCGCGGGCTGCAACAGGCGGGATTCACCGTTGAGCGGCGCAAAGGCTTTGGCCCGAAACGGGAGATGCTGTGCGGCCAGCTCACGGCAGCCACGCCGATCGCAGCGATGCAGCCCTGGTATGCGCGCCCTGCCGCGCAGCCCGGTGATATTGCAATTATCGGCGGCGGCCTGGCCAGTGCCACGCTGGCGCTGGCGTTGCTGCGACGTAATCTGCGGGTCACGCTTTACTGTGCTGACGACGCCCCCGCGCTTGGCGCATCAGGCAACCGCCAGGGCGCGCTCTACCCGCTGTTGCAGCCGCATGATGAGGCGCTCAGCCGCTTTTTTCCGGCAGCGTTCAGCTTTGCCCGTCGCTGGTATGACGCGCTACCGCTGAATTTTGATCATGACTGGTGCGGCGTGACGCAGCTCGCCTGGGATGAGAAAAGCGCGAAAAAAATCGCCGGCATGCTGGAAATGGCCCTGCCGCCCGAGATCGCCACCGCGGTCAGTCAAAGCCAGGCCGAAGCGTTGGCGGGCGTGAGCCTTGGCTGCGGCGGCATTCATTACCCGGCGGGCGGCTGGCTTTCACCGGCGGAGCTGACCAGTGCTCTGCTGCAACGGGCAGAAGCGCAGGGACTCCGCGTGCACTGGCTGCATAAACTTAATGCGGTGGATCGCGAGAACAGCGGCTGGCGGCTGCACTTTGCCAGCCAGCCATCAACGCGGCACGATAATGTGGTGCTGGCTAACGGCCATGCGATGGCCGATCTGACGCAGAGTCAAAAGCTGCCGCTCTACGCTGTCGCCGGCCAGGTCAGCCATGTGCCCTCGCGCGATGGCCTCACCGAACTGCGGCAGGTCCTCTGCTATGACGGTTATTTAACGCCAGCCAGCCCGCAGTTTGCCAGTCATTCCATCGGCGCCAGCTATCATCGTGGCGAACGTGAAACGCACTTTCGCGACAGCGATCAGCAGGAGAATGCCGCGCGCCTGCGCGCCTGTCTGCCCGACAATAAATGGACGGATGCGGTCGACGTCAGCGATAACGATGCGCGTAACGGCGTGCGCTGCGCCACCCGCGATCATCTGCCGATGGTGGGCAGCCTGCCCGATTACGATCGCACGCTGGCCAACTATGCCGATCTCATGACGCAGCAGCAGGATGCCGACAGCGCACCCGTCTGGCCGGGATTATTTGTGCTCGGGGCGCTGGGTTCGCGCGGCTTATGCAGCGCGCCGCTGGCGGCAGAGATTTTGGCGGCGCAGATCAGCGGCGAGCCACTGCCGGCCGATCGCATTACGCTGGCGGGATTGAATCCAAACCGTTACTGGATCAGGAAGTTACTGAAGGGAAAAGCGGTAGAGAAGTAAGGGCGGCAGACCGCCCTGTTATTACGCCTGGCGGCGAGCCTGCAGAAACAGATTGTCCCACATGCCGATCACCAGCGCCTGATCGCGCGGTGAAAGCTCACCGGCGGCAATGGCGTTTTGCAGGCTGTTTTGCACATGCACCTGCAACGCTTCAGGCGTGTGCTCATTAAGCTGCTCTACTTCCGCCACCGCCAGCGTAAGATGACCGCGCAGATACCCGCTGGCAAACAGCTCATCGTCACTGGCGTGGTCAACCATATCGTCAATCAGCGCCAGAATACGTGTTTCAAACTCTGCGATCATGTCATTTCCTCGTTAGAAAATCGCTCCCGCTCAGCTCAGATCGTCCGACCAGGAAAACTGTTCCGCCATAAGCGGAGGGGTGCCATAAAAGGTGCGAAGTCGTTCAATAAAGCGCACGGGCCGCGTCGGGATCCCTTTAGCAAGATAGTGCATAACCTGCTCATACACCTTATGCTGAAAAGCGATGCGATCGGGCTCACAATCGCCTTCGAGATTGTCACAACTTACATTGAAGGGAAAGCCTGCTGCGACACAAAACATCCACTCCAGCGCCTGCGGTTTTACCTCAACCGATTCAAACTGGCTTTGCGTAGCGGCATCGCGGCCATCAGGACAATACCAGTAGCCGAAATCGACCTGCTTGCGGCGCTCTGCGCCCGCAATGCACCAGTGCGAAATCTCATGCAGCGCGCTGGCGTAAAAGCCATGGGCAAACACTACCCGATGCCAGGGTGATGTCTCATCCGCAGGAAGATAGATCGGTTCATCATCGCCTTTAATTAGACGGGTCTGAAAGTCGTCAACAAAACAGCTGTCGAACAGGTCGATAAGCTGCTGATAATGGTGTGTGGTGGTCATAAACATTCTTCAAAAAAGTCAGCGCGCGATTGTCGCATCTGGCGGCAACACTGACGAGTAAAAAAGTGGCTTAAAGCTGCTGAAACCAGGCAAGAATTTCCATGCCGTGGCTGTCATAGAGCAGCTTGCTGCTCATCACCGCAGAGACAATCACCACCATCGGCCGGATAAGCTTCTGGCCGCGGCTGAGCACCATATGTGCGCCCATACGCGCGCCGCAAATCGCCCCCAGCAGCATCACCACGCCCAATCCCCACATCACCTGCCCGCCAAACATGAAAAACAGCAGGCTGCTGAGGTTGGAGGTAAAGTTAAGCACCTTGGCATGCGCGGTGGCTTTCGCCATGTTGAAACCGGCCAGCGTGACAAACGCCAGCGCATAAAACGAACCGGCGCCGGGGCCAAAAAAGCCGTCATAAAAGCCGACGCAGCTGCCAGCAATCAGGGCAAACGGCAGGCCGTGCAGCCTGCGCGCACGATCTTCCTCGCCCAACCGCGGCACCAGCAGGAAATAGAGACCGATGGCCAGAATCAACAGCGGTAAAATTCGACGCAGGAGTTCGGTGTGCAAATGCTGAATCAGCAGCGTGCCAATCACCGCGCCGATAAAGGTCATGGCGATGTTGAGCCGCTGTTCGCGCAGGTTGACCGCGCCACGCCGCAGGAAATAGAGGCTGGCTGAAAAAGAGGCCCCTACCGCCTGCAGCTTATTGGTTGCCAGCGCCTGTGCCGGAGTTAATCCCGCAGCCAACAGCGCCGGTACGGTCAGCAATCCGCCGCCGCCAGCAATCGAGTCGATAAAGGCCGCCAGCATCGCCACGAAAAACAGCAGCGCCACAATTGACGGACTGACCACAAACCATTCCATGACGTTTCCTAAAGCAGATGTTTATCCAGCAATGCCTGACAGGAAGGTGGCAGCGGCGGTGGCTCACGTTTTACCGGCGCCGCGCCTGGTTTTTTCGGCAGGAACCAGCTGTTCAGCTCGGCGCCACAGCCATCGCCCGGCGGCGGCGGAGATTGATCTTCGCATTCCAGGCTACCTGCCGGGCAGCGCAGCCGCACATGCATATGTGCACGGTGCTGGAACCAGGGGCGCACTTTATGCAGCCAGTCACGATCGCTACCGGCATCAGCACAAAGCTGTTTTTTAATCGCTGGATTGACGAAGATACGCGTTACCTCTTCGTCTTTCGCCGCCAGTTTGATCAGGCTGGCAATCTGCGGCTGCCAGTGACGCGCTACCACGTTTTTGCCATCGGCGGCCACTAAATCCAGCGGCTGCGGCTTCAGCAACATCTGCTCGCTCCAGCGCTGCTTCGGCAGCTGTAGCCAGATATCGACATCCAGCCCGGACTGATGGCTGGCGTGACCGCTGCTGAATCGTCCGCCTGCCGCCATGCCCATGTCGCCAATTAGCACTTCGCCCAGGCCGAGGTTATGCACCTGCATGCCCAGCCGCTGAATGAACAGAATCAGATCGGGATGGCCAAAATAGCGGCGCTGATCCTGACGCATCACCTGATAATGCGGCGAGTTCAGCGGCAGCGGCTGTGCGCCAACAATACAGCCGTTGGCAAAACCGCCGATCGCCTGCGGTGAACCGACAATGGGCTGACGGATGTTTTGCCACGGCGTTGCCGCCAGCGACACGGCGCTGAACAGCAGCGCCGACAGAAAGATCAGGCTCTTTTTCATTGGTTTACCAGCGCGGTACGGAAGAGGCAACATCGGCATTCTGCGCACGATGACGCAGCAGATGATCCATCAGCACGATCGCCATCATCGCTTCAGCGATCGGCACCGCACGAATGCCCACGCAGGGATCGTGGCGGCCTTTGGTGATCATATCGATCTCAGCGCCGTGACGGTCGATGGTTTTGCCCGGCACGGTAATGCTTGATGTCGGTTTCATCGCAATATTGGCGCTGATGGTCTGGCCGCTGCTGATGCCGCCCAGAATGCCGCCGGCGTGATTGCTCTGAAACCCGTTGGCGCGAATTTCATCGCGATGTTGGCTGCCGCGCTGATTCACCACGGCAAAACCGTCGCCGATCTCCACGCCTTTTACCGCGTTGATGCTCATCAAGGCGTGGGCTAAATCAGCGTCAAGACGGTCAAACACCGGTTCGCCCAGGCCAACCGGCACGTTTTCTGCCATTACCGTGACCTTAGCACCAATGGAATCGCCCTCTTTTTTCAGCGCGCGCATCAGCTCGTCCAGCGCCGCTAATTTGTCAGCGTCCGGGCAGAAAAACGGGTTCTCTTCTACGATGCTCCAGTCTTTCAGCTCGCAGGCAACGTCACCAATCTGCGCCAGATAGCCGCGCACCTGGATACCGTGTTTCATCGCCAGATATTTCTTGGCGATCGCCCCCGCGGCCACGCGCATCGCGGTTTCCCGCGCCGATGAACGGCCGCCGCCGCGGTAGTCGCGCACGCCATATTTCTGCTCATAGGTGTAATCAGCGTGGCCAGGACGAAAGGTATCTTTGATGGTGCCGTAATCCTGCGAGCGCTGATCGGTGTTCTCGATCAACAGGCCGATGCTGGTGCCGGTGGTCACGCCCTCAAACACGCCGGAGAGAATTTTTACCTGATCCGGTTCGCGGCGCTGGGTGGTGTAGCGCGAGGTGCCTGGACGACGACGATCGAGATCGTGCTGCAGATCGGCTTCGGTCAGCGGGATGCCGGGCGGCACGCCGTCAACAATGCATCCCAGTGCCAGTCCGTGGGATTCGCCAAAGGTGGTTACTCGAAAAAGTTGCCCGATGCTGTTTCCGGCCATGCTGATTCCTTTGCTTACAAGCTGAGTAGCGGCGGGTTCACGCCCGCCAGCGATTAATCGCGATAGAGAGAAAAGTGGTGCTGCGCGTCGATGATCTGCTGTTTAGTCAACATAAAGACACCGTCGCCGCCGTTGTCGAACTCCAGCCAGGTGAAAGGCACATCAGGATACTGTTCCATCATGTGCACCATGCTGTTGCCCACTTCGCAGATCAGCACGCCGTTATCGCTGAGGTAATCAGGCGCGCAGGCCACAATCCGCCGCACCAGCTTCAGGCCGTCGCTGCCTGCCGCCAGGCCTAGCTCCGGCTCATGACGGTACTCATTCGGCAGATCGCCCATGTCATCTTCATCGACGTAAGGCGGATTGCTGACGATCAGGTCGTAGCGCATCGGTGGCATATTGCGGAACAGATCGGAGCGCAGCGGCGTCACCTGGTGAATCAGGCCATGCTCTTCAATGTTCTGTTCGGCTACCGCCAGCGCATCGACTGAAATATCCGCCGCATCGACTTCCGCTTCCGGGAAGGCGTAAGCGCAGGCGATGGCGATACAGCCGCTGCCGGTACACATATCCAGAATCGTGGCAGGCGGCTGCTGAACCAATCCGGCGAAACGGTTGTTGATCAGCTCGGCAATCGGCGAACGCGGCACCAGCACACGCTCATCGACATAAAATTCATGACCACAAAACCAGGCTTTATTGGTCAGATAGGCCACCGGCACGCGCTCGTTCACCCGGCGAATCACCCGTTCAACAATACGATGACGCTCGCTGGAGGTCAGGCGCGCATTGTGCATCTCTTCGGGAATATCGAGCGGCAGATAGAGCGTTGGCAACACCAGCTGAACAGCTTCGTCCCAGGGATTATCGGTGCCATGACCATACCAGATGTTGGCGGCGGCGAAACGACTGACCGACCAGCGCAGCATATCCTGAATGGTGTGCAGTTCATTGACCGCCTCTTCGACGAAAATTTTGTCCACGTTGCCCTCCGCAGGCCGTTGGCTAAACACGGCGGCTAGTTTGCCATGAAGAGGGCGATAATTCAGCGCAGCAGTGTGAAAAAGCTGACTTTTGTTTCGGCTGCGGGTTAAGGTAACGGCAAATACGCCCCTGATTACCGACAGAACCTATTCCATGAGCAAAAAACAGACGCTGAACGCCGACGATAAGGCCCTGTTCTCGCAGCTAATGGCGGGAACCAAAAAGCTGACGCAGGATACCATTCTGCATAAACCGGTACGCAAGCCGGGCCGCGAGCTGCCGGTGAAGCGGATGATTTCTGAGCAGATGGACAACAGCCACTACTTTTCCGATGAGTTTCAGCCGCTGCTCTCCGCGGAAGGCCCGATGCGCTACGTGCGCAGTGACGTCAGCCATTACGAGTTGAAAAAGCTGCGGCGCGGCGACTATACGCCGGAGATTTTCCTCGATCTGCACGGCCTGACGCAGAATCAGGCGAAGCAGGAACTTGGCGCGCTGATTGCCGCCTGCCGCCGCGAGCACATTTTTTGTGCCAGCGTGATGCACGGCTATGGCAAACACGTGCTCAAGCAGCAAACGCCGCTCTGGCTGGCACAGCATCCGCACGTAATGGCGTTTCACCAGGCTCCGAAAATGTTTGGCGGCGACGCCGCGCTGCTGGTGCTGATTGAAGTGGAAGAGTGGCAGCCGCCTGAACTACCGTGATCGCTATTCCAGCGACGGCGTAAAAACCAGCCTATTAGCAACGCCGGGAGCAACAGGCACAGAAGTTAAAAATGGCTTTTGCTGGCGGTTCCCGGGCCGGCGATGTAATACAAGAGACTTGTGAAGTTAAATAAGCGGTTAAGTCGCCAGAAAATTAAACTGGATTGGCGTTTCTGTGGTGGCCGAACGCAGAAAAAAAAGAAAATAAAATAAAATCGCAGAGATAAAATAATTCAGTTAATTATCAGAATATTAAATTGACTTCTTCGGTATTAATTAAAAAAGCCCTGCGTATTTTTAATTAAAAATGCAACAACAAAATCCGATTAACGATAAATAATTATGGAAAATTCTTTTTTCCATTAAAAAAGCCAGCCGCGAGGGCTGGCTGAATTAGCAAATAATAAATCAGATTAGCTGGGTTTGCACTCCGCTTTGAATCAGCAGCTCGGCATCCTCGCTGCTGTGCTGCCAGACGCTGTACTCCAAGCCGCCCACCGTTATGGTGCCGCTGAGCTGCGACCAGTCGCCGTTATCACGCCCGTCGCCCAGCAGGTCGTCAAGGTTAACCACGTCGCTGGCATCGCCATTGATCATCAGCTGGGTTTTGCCGTCGGCGATAAACAGATCTTTTTCGCCGAACGCCAGCACGTCGCCTGCGGTCACCGTCAGCGTGGTGCTGCCGTGGCCGGTGAGGTCGGCGCCTTTTTGCACGGTGCCCTCCAGCGCATCCGCCATCAGCAATGTCGGCTGTTCACTATCAACACGATTGATTTCCGGCTCGATAACCACGTTATCAAACCAGAAGTCGTTACCATTGCCAGACTTCTCTCCGTTGGTTACCGCTACACGTACGGTTTTGCTTTCCGTCGCAACGTAGGTACCGCTGAGATGAATCCAACTTTCGGTTATTGGAGTTTCAGGAATAACAGTTTGCCCATCAACTTTCATGCCCAGCTTTGGCGCCTGATGCTTATCATTTGCCCTAAATGCTTCAAATTCAAAGTGATATACCTGTCCCGCCACTACGGTAATGTCACGATAAATAATGTCGCCATCGTATCCACTTTCGGTCTTATCGTCAGTGTGGCTGTTTACGCCGATACCTGAGCCATAACTTTTAACGGCCATTTCGTTTTCTTTGGCATATTTTCCTGCTGCCGACCAGCCCTGTAGCGTACCGTCGTTAAAGTCCCACACGGTTCGGCTTTCAATCAGGTTGTCACGCACTTCTATATACATTTGTGAACGAAGTTCGCCTTCATTGCCCGCAGCATCGACCGATTTAACCCGAAAGTGCCAGCGATCGTCTGTCAGCTCAGGAGCCGGAATCGTTACTTTCCAGTTGCCGTTTTCATCAGCCCAGGTTTCAACGCTACGGTTATTGTTTTCCCACCCTTCTTGTCCTTTTGCCAGCACGACGATAATTTTGCTGTTTGGCTCGCCCGTGCCGCGGATTTCTGGTGTGCGATCGTTGGTAAAATCGCCATCTGCCAGTTCGCGCAGAGATCCTTCGTTATCCCAAATAGCGGTAATAACCGGTTCTGCCGCACTATCGCTTTTAATGTCCAGCTGAAAACTGGTGGAATAATCGAAACCGGCTGAGGTATTACTCACAAAAAAATCCCACTTATGAGCATGGTTCAGTTGCGGTGTGAATGACCACTCGCCTTTGGCGTTGGCTTTGACGCTGGCGAGCGGTTCAAATGCGATGGATAAGCGGCCGTATTGAATATAGACAATGCTGTTTGCTTCGGCTTGACCGCGCAGCGTTGGCGTAGTGTCATCAGTTGCGGCACCATTGGCCAGCGCACTGGTGCGTGCGCCGAAATCATCCCAGGCGTCAATGATGACCGGCTTTACATCGATGCTGTTTCTGAGGTTAAGCTGGAAAACATCCGCTCCGGCATTGCGCTCCGGTGCATCACTGACCTGAAAACTGTAAGTGCCTGCAGCAAAGTCATGCGTTGAGGTTTCCCAGCGGCCCGATGCGTTGGCAACCACGCTTTTTAACAGCATCCAGTATCCATCCGGTTCGCCTTTCGCAAAGAGATACACCACGCTATTTGCTTCTGCGGTTCCACGCAGCGTCGGATTACGATCGTCGGTTATTGCGCCGTTGGTCAATATGCCCGTTATGACGCCAACATCATCCCAGCCATCGACAATTTCTGGTTTTCCTGTGAAGTCATTCTTCACATCTAACTGAAAAACCGGCGTGCCATCACGCCAGCTGGTCGTCGGCGAGGCATAAAAATCCCACAGATAATCCTGATAAAGCGTTGGCGTAAATAACCATTCGCCCTTCGCGTTTGCTTTTACACTTGCTACCGGCTCCCATGACACGCCAGAGCGGCCGTAGTGAATGTAGACAATACTGTTAGCCTCGGCCTTGCCGCGCAGCGTCGGCGTGCGATCGTCAGTGGAGGCGCCGTTTACCAGCTCGCCGGTGCGCATACCGAAGTCATCGTATGCATCAATAATCACTGGCTTCAGCGCATTGCCGCTTTTCACATCAAGCTGGAACACCGGCGTACCATCGCGCCAGTTGGTCGTCGGTGAAGCGTAAAAATCCCACGTTTGATCCTGATACAACTCGGGGGTAAACGTCCATTCGCCTTTTGCGTTAGCTTTGACGCTGGCCACAGGCTCCCATGAGACGCCGGAGCGGCCATAATGAATGTAAACAATACTGTTTGCTTCCGCAGTGCCGCGCAGCGTCGGCGTGCGGTCATCGGTCACTGCGCCGTTTGCCAGCTCACCGGTAGCGGGGCCTGCATCATCAACCACATCAACAATCACTGGCTTCAGTGCGTTGCTGCCCGCATCAGCAATGGTCAGACGGAAAATATCAGCGTTCGGGTTGCGCATCGCGCTGCTGCTGACCTGAAAGTCGTAAGTGCCTGCATTTAGCTGTGCGGTTTCTACAGACCAGCGGCCATCTGCCTCGGCCCGGGAGCTGGCCACAATCAGCCACTGCCCGGCGGCGTTTGCGGCGAATACGTATACCACGCTGCCCGGCTCGGCCATGCCCTTCAGCATAGGACGGTTATCGTCGGTCACCGCGCCAAACGCCAGTTCCCCCTGCGCTGTGCCCACGTTGTCTGCTCCGCCGGTAATATAGGGATCAGATGCAGGCGGCGCATTGGGATCCTTGATATTTACCACCCAACTTTCGGAAGGTTCGCTGACATGATTATGGCGATCGCTGGAGGTAACAAAAACTTCGTGCTGGCCGTAACCCAACTCTTCCTCAATCGACCAGTAGCCGTTGGCGTTCGCTACCGTCGAGCCCAGTAGCGCGCCGGTGTTCTTATCGAACAGACGTACAATGCTCTGCGGCTCCGCGGAACCACTGAACCGTGGCTTGGTGTCATCGGTAATTTGCCCGTTTGAAAGCGGCATCGCATCGCCGACATCATCCAGCACCGTCTGAATTATCGGCTTCGCTGGCGGCGTGGTATCGACATGAATTGTTGACAGGTATGGCGGGCCGTAATTCATCGCCCGATCGATGTAGCGTACCGACAGATTATGCTGGCCGTCCATCAGCATTACCGGCAACTGGAATGTCCAGGAGCCGTCGGCCTCAATGTTCGTGGTATAGAGCATATTATTAATCACAAACTCTACTTTACCGCCCGCCTCTTTAGGCTCGGAGCCGGCCCAGTACTGGTAGGGAGAGCTGGTGTAGTCTGCGTTGCCGCTGGTAGGATCCCATGGGAAATCTGACATTGTCTGTCCTGTGTATTTTTAGGTTATAAACGTGCGTAACCTCTCACTTCGATGATTTCTCATGTACGGGCTTTGTCTCAAAAACGGGAATGTGCAGATGAAAAAGAATTAATAAACTTGAGATTAATTGCAGCGAAATAAAAAACGAAGAAACGCAGTGTTTATTGCTGCCGCGCCTGGCTAATTAAAAGGCGGGTTTACCGATATAAATGTTTGATAAAATGCTGACGTCATTCTTTGGAGAAGAAAGAAAGTGTTAATCCGCGCAAAGCAAACGGATAAAAGAGGCGAATAATTATTGGGAATTGAAAATGAGAGGGTTAACGGTGAATGCCGGAGCGCGCTCCGGCAGAGTAGATTAGATCGCTTTGGCTAATTTAGATGGGCTGACCTGCCACTCCAGTTTGCTTTCCGTGTCATCGTCGCTAAAAGTCACGCAGGCGATAGCGGAGGTGGCGAACATCGGCGGCGCTTCCGCCGGGCACAGCTCGCTGACCAGATAGCCCACCAGCGGCAAGTGCGAAATCACCAGCGCAGATTTTACGCCCATTTTTTCCAGCGCATGCAGGTAGCTGGCGACCTGAGCGGGATCGCCGCCCGGCGTCAGTTCAGGCAGCACTTCTGCCGAAACCGGCAGCTTCAGCGCTTCGCGCACCGTTGCCAGCGTCTGCTCTGCACGCAGATAGGGACTAACCAGGACACGCTCAATATTCAGGTTCTGGCCGTTAAGCCAGGTCGCCATTTGGCGTGATTCGTCACAGCCGCAATGTGTGAGGGGTCTTACCGAATCACTTGCTGCTTCAAGGGCGGCATCGCCGTGACGCATGATGAAAACTTGCATAAAGCACCGATGTTGTTTGACATGATCGCCGGTAAACCGCGCCTACCGACTCTTCATTCACGCGAATGAACGCTGTGTTTTACCGCAATGCTCTGAGTATAGTCAACTGATTGTTTATTAAATAAGCGCTTCTCAGAGCAGTGCCAGTCGGGCCCTTTTTTACAGCCTCAACTAAGCCGCTGAATTGGGTTGTTTATTCGCCACATCCGGCAGCGGATAATAGCGTTCACCCTGCTCAGCCAATCGGTTCAGCGCCGCACAGGGTGCGAAACGATCGCCATGCAGCTGCATCAGGCTATGCAGCAGCTGCCGCAGGTTTTCAGCGCCAAAACTGTCGATATAACGGAATGGCCCACCGGTAAACGGCGGAAAGCCGATGCCGAATATGGCGCCGATATCGCCGTCCCGTGCGCTACGAATCACCCCTTCATCCAGACAGCGCACCGCTTCATTCAGCATCATCGCCACGCAGCGCTGGGCAACCGCACCGTCGGCCAGCTGGGTTTTCGGCTGCATCTTAAGCAGAGAATAGAGGCTGGTATCAGCCTGACGCCCACGCCAGCGTGGCGCATCGTAGCGATAAAAGCCGCGGCTATTCTTGCGACCTTTGCGGCCATCGTTGAGCACCGCAGCAAACGCGGGCGGTGCGGCAAAACGCTCACCAAACGCTTCGGTTAACACCGGCACAATTTTACTGCCGACATCAATGCCGACCTCATCCAGCAGCTGCAATGGCCCCACCGGAAAGCCGAACTGCACCAGCGATTTATCGATGTGCTCAATCGGCTCGCCCGCCAGCAGGCAATGCAGCGCTTCATTAATGTAGGGTGCCAGAATGCGGTTAACGTAAAACCCGGCTTTATCCGCCACGACGATTGGCGTTTTGCCCTGCTTTCTTGCAAGCGCCACCGTGGTCGCGACGGTTTCAGGCGATGTCGCCGCATGCGGAATGACCTCCACCAGCGGCATTTTGTCCACCGGACTGAAATAGTGCAGCCCGATGATGTTCTCAGGCCGCTGCGCGCCAGCGGCGATATCCGCAATCGGCAGCGATGAGGTATTGGAGGCAAAAATGGTCATCTCGCCGCACTGCTGTTCTACTTCCGCCACCATCTGCTGCTTCAGTGCCAGATCCTCAAACACCGCTTCCAGCACAATATCGCGATGGGCAAAGCCTTGATAATCGGTGCCGCCGGAGATCATCGACATTTTCTGCTGGCGTTCCGCTGGCTTCATCTGCCGACGCTGCACTTTCTTGCTCAGCAGATCCCAGCTGTACTGCATGGCATGGTTGATGCCCTGATTGTTGATATCTTTAATGCGTACCGGCAGCCCGGCGCGCATCGCGGTCACGCTGGCGATGCCGCCGCCCATCAGGCCGCCACCCAGTACACCGACGCGCGCGATGGTGCGCGGCTCCGCGTCCTGCTCTTTTTTCATTTCGGTGGTAGCAAAAAACAGGCTGCGCAGTGCGACAGACTGCGGCGTCATCGCCAGTTCCCCAAAGGCCTGCGCTTCCGCAGCGTAGCCATTGCTTTGGCCTAATCCGCGCCGAACCACCGCCAGAATCTGTTCCGCCGCCGGATAGTTGCCGTGGGTTTTTCGCTGGGTCTGCTTGCGCACCACAGAGAACAACAGCGGACGCGCGATCGCACTCTGCGCCAGCCGTTCGCGCCACGGCAGAGGCCGACGCTTTTTCTTGCCCTGCAGTGCGCTTTTCACCGCGGTCTCCAGCAAAATAGAGACGGCAACGGCATCATCTACCAGCCCGCATTTCAACGCCTGACGGGCGCGCAGGGCTTTACCGGTGAGTATCAGGGGCAGCGCCTGCGTCACGCCAATCAGCGCGGGAAGCCGCTGCGTGCCGCCGGAGCCCGGCAGCAAACCCAGCTGCACTTCCGGCAGGCCGAGCCGGGTTTTGTCATCCAGCGTGCAGATGCGGCGATCGCAGGCAAGCGCCAGTTCCAGGCCGCCGCCGAGGCAGGCGCCGTGAATCGCCGCCACGGTAGGAAACGGCAGATGGGCAATCTCCGCCATCACCTGCTGTCCCTGCTCTGCCAGCGCCTGCGCCTGTTGCGCGCTCTGGCAGCGATCGATCATGCTGATATCAGCACCGGCAATAAACGAATCCTTTTTACCCGAGATAAACACCAGACCAGCCAGGCGCGGGTTTTCCCGCGCCTGGCTGATGATCTGCCGCAGCTGCGCAGCAAACTCCGCCTTCAGGGTATTCACCTTTTCATCAGGTACATCAATAGTAATCACCGCGACATGATCCGACCGTAGAGTGAGATGAAACGCTGAACGGTTCATGCATCCACCTCCAGTACCATCGCCGCGCCTAACCCACCCGCCGCGCAGGCGGTGACCAGCCCGAGTCCGCCGCCGCGTCGTCGTAGCTCATGCAGCGTTTGGGTAATCATGCGCGCCCCGGTGGCGGCAAACGGATGGCCGTAGGCGATAGAGCCGCCGAGCACGTTGAATTTCTCTTCGTCGATCTCACCCAGCGCCTGCGGGCGGTTGAGCACCTCGCGGGCGAAGCGATGATCGTGAAACAGCTTGAGGTTGGTCAGGGTTTGCGCGGCGAAAGCTTCATGCATATCAATCAGGGTGAGCTGATCGAGGGTGATCCCGGCACGATCCAGCGCCAGCGGCGAGGCGTAAACCGGGCCCAACAGCATATCCTGATGCACATCAATGGCGGTAAACGCGTAGCTGCGCAGCCAGCCGAGCGGCGTGATGCCCAGCTCGCGCGCACGGGATTCGGTCATCATGATCACCGCCGCTGCTCCATCGGTAAGCGGCGTGCTGTTCGCTGCGGTCACCGTGCCGTGCCGACGATCAAAGGCGGGACGCAGGCGCGCATAATCCTGCGGCTGCGAATCGTGACGCACATTGTTGTCCTGCTCAAACGGCGCGCGCCACGGCGGGATAAAGGCAGTCATCACCTCCTGCTGCAGCTTGCCCTGCTGCCAGGCGAGCGCCGCTCGCTGGTGAGATCGGTGCGCCAGCGCATCCTGCTGCTCGCGGCTGATGCCGTGGCTTTTTGCCATCTGCTCGGCGGTATCGCCCATGCGCAGACCGGTGGAATATTCCGCGACCGCGGGCGGCACCGGTAACAGATCTTTTGGCCGCAGCCGTTTCAATACCGCGAGCTTCTGCCCCAGCCGCCGCGCCTTGCTCAGATCGAGCAGCGCGCGTGCCAGCGCTTTGCTGACGCCAATCGGCAGCACCGAAGTGGAATCGGCACCGCCAGCAATACCGGCGCGAATAGTGCCCGCACGCAGGCTTTCTGCCACGTTGGCCACCGCCTGAAAGCTGGTGGCACAGGCACGGCTGACGCTGTAAGCATCGGTGTGCACGCTAAGCCCGCTGGAGAGCACGATTTCGCGCGCAATGTTCGGCGCCTCCGGCATCTGCACCACCTGCCCGAACACCAGCTGCTCAATGATTTCCGGCGGCAGTTCGCTGCGCGCCATCATTTCGGCAATCAGCAGCCGACCCAGCTCCACGGCGGGCAGCGCCTGCAAAGCGGTTGACTGGCGGGCAAAGGGCGTACGAAGCCCGTGAGTAATAGCGATGCGTTCACCCTGGCGCAAATGCGGCTGACTCATTGTTTCCACCTGTAATCAAATGTTGGCTTCATGCCAAAAGAGGTCTGACCTCCCAAGTGTTAACCGGATTGTTGCGCGACGCCAGAGTGAGAAAAAGAAAATGGGAGAGAAAACACGAAATTGCGGGCCAACAACTGGCCCGTTTTGTTTAGCGCAGGCCGAGCTGAAAAATCAGCGTTTCTGCCTGACAGCAAAAGGTAAAATCGACGTCGAGGCGCACGCCGTCGCCGTCGGGCAGAAAGCGCGGCGCAATAAAACAGGGCTCTGATTCCACCTGATGCGCTTTCGCCGACAGGCTGGCCAGCATCGCTTCCGCCTCTTCACGGCTGGCAAATACCCGCGACCAGGAGGCGGTACAGTCGCTGTTATCCATTATCGTGCCGACATCGACACAGCAACAGGCGGCGGTTTCGGTGGCGCGGGGTTTGTTCAGATCAGACATAGTCGACTCCGGTAAGCTGAAAGCGGATAAGTGTATTGCGTGAATTTTACCCCTTTCGCACAGCGATGTTTACTCCGTCGGGTGAGCAAAGGTTGATCCAGAATAACGATGTTGCATTCTGTGAAATCAGAGCCAAATGAATTTGTTAAGCAGATCTTATTTTGTCGATCAAATCCGTAATATTTGAAAAACATTATTGCAACATCACCAGCGGTCAGCTCTATACTGGCCCAACTGGTCTGATTTGTCAGTTTCAGATTAGTCCCTAGAATCCGCCTTCACCTGTTACCCGTTGTAACAGAGTCTAATAAAAATCTAACTGAGGTTGTGGTCATGAACCATAAGAACCTGTTTGCAAAATCAGCAGTGGCAATTGCGGTGGCGCTCATCTCTACACATGCCTCGGCAGCGGGCTTTCAGCTTAATGAATTTTCTTCGATTGGTTTAGGCCGTGCCTATTCCGGTGAAGGTGCGATCGGCGATACCGCCGCGTCAGCCAGCCGCAACCCGGCGACCATGGCGTTAATGGATCGTCCAGCGTTTTCAATGGGTGCGGTTTATATCGATCCTGATGTCAACATCAGCGGCACCAGCGATACAACGGGTAATAGCCTGGATGCCAAAAACATTGCGCCCTCAGAATGGGTGCCTAACCTGCATTATGTGCAGCCAATCAACGATCAATGGTGGGTGGGCGCGTCGGCCACTGCCAACTACGGTTTGGCGACCGAGTTCAATAACGGCTATGCGGCAGGCGCTTACGGCGGCAAAACCGATCTCACCACGGTTAACTTTAACCTCAGCACCGCCTGGCGCATGAACGACCACTTCAGCCTTGGCGTCGGCTTTGATGCCGTTTATGCCCGAGCGAAAATCGAGCGCTATGCCGGAGAAGGCGGCGCACGCCTCGGCATTCCTGCCGACACGCAGGTGGCGCATCTGAAAGGCGACGAATGGGGCTATGGCTGGAACGCCGGTGTGCTCTACGAAGTGGATGAAAACAACCGCTTCGGCTTTACCTATCGCTCAGAGGTGAAGGTCGATTTCGACGGCGACTACAAGAGCAGCCTGCCGCCAGCGTTAAATGCCCGCAACACCGGCTTACCGTACGCCACCGGCGGCACCACCATTCCTGGCGCGCTGACCCTGAACCTGCCGGAGATGTGGGAAGTGTCGGGCTGGCATAAAGTGGCGCCGCAGTGGGCGGTGCATTACAGCATGGCTTACACCAGCTGGAGCCAGTTCCAGGAGTTGAAGGCCACCGGTTCAAACGGCCAGACGCTGTTCTATAAAGATGAGAGCTTCCACGACGCCTACCGCATCGCGCTTGGCACCACCTACTCTTATGACGATAACTGGACCTTCCGCACCGGTATCGCCTTTGACGACAGCCCGGCACCGGCAGAAAACCGCTCTATTTCCATTCCGGATCAGGATCGCCTCTGGCTGAGCGCCGGTACGTCCTATGCGTTTAATCAGGATGCGTCAGTAGACGTCGGTATTTCTTATATGCACGGTCAGCATGTGACTATTGAAGAAGGCCCGTACAAATTTGAGTCAACTGGCAAAGCCTGGCTCTACGGCGCAAACTTCAACTACAAGTTCTGATGCTTTCCTGAAGACATAAAAAAAGCCGATCTGACGATCGGCTTTTTTTATCTGTCTGGCTGTGCTTACTCGGCGTCAATATCCTTGAGATCGCCTTCAATCGCCGCCGCGTTAGGGTTCTCTTCCGGCTTCAGCTCGCCGCCGCGGGCAAGGAAATCGTGCCGCTGGAAATAGGCATTGCGGATAAAGGCGTACGGATCGTCCTGCTGGCGCAGAATGCCATCGGAATCGAGCAGCTGCGCGCGCGTTTCCACCCCTTCAATCGCCCATTTACCGAGCGATACCGGCCATGTCAACCAGCCTAACACCGGATAGAGCGTATCGACATAATCGCCGCCGTCTTCACGGATGGTAAAGCTACCGTAGGCTGGCAGCTCAACATACGGGCCGTAACCGACGCCATAATGACCGAGCGTGCTGCCAAAGCGACGCGGACCGCCACGCGCCAGCTCAGGATTGGCCTTGCCCGCCACGTCGATGAAGCCGCCAAGCCCCAGCGTAGAGTTGAGGAAAAAACGCGTGAAGTGAATCATCGCCTGACGCGGTTCGCCAATCAAAAAGGCGTTCACCATGCTGGCTGGCTCATCCAGATTGCCCAGCACGTTGCTCAGTCCGGTCCGCGCCGGTGCTGGCAGATAATCGCGCCACGCCACCGCCACCGGCCGCAGCACGTAAGGATCAACTACGTTGTAGTTGAAGTTAAACATGGTGCGGTTAAAACCTTCCAGTGGATCGCTACGGCCCTGCGGTTCATCCCCAGGTTGCGAGCTGGCGCAGCCGATCATCAACACGCTGGCAAGCGCGACGCCGCTAAGGCGATAGTTCATGGTGTTCTCCCTGTGCTGATTTACTGGGCCCCGTTCAGCGCTGCTGCTGATTAACCTCAACAGACACCGACTGATGACCATCATATGGCGTGACCGCGCTTTCGCCGAACCAGTCACCGGACTGCGGATTCGCGCTGCCGTCACGAGAAATACGCACCCGCACTTTGACCTGATGCTGCGCTGACAACAAACGATCCGGCATCATCGCGTTGCTGTCATCCAGCGTCAGCGATAGCGGAAAGTGGCCTGGTGGCACACGCTTCACCGCGACCGGCACCGGCGAAAGCCCGTCGGAAACAGAAATATACATGACTCCGCCCGGCGGTAACATTTTTTCTGCCGCAGCGGAGAGGCTGATGGTCAGCGGTAAGCTGCCCGCCTGTTCACCGGCCGCGGCTTTTGCCTGAGCGATACTGTGGGTGATTTTTTCCACCCGTGCATCGCCTGCGGGCAGCAGCGGCAGCATGGTCTGCCAGGCGTCAATTGCCTGCGCATAATGTTGCTGTTCCCAGGCGTTAAATGCCAGCAGCGCCAGAATGCGTAAATTGCTGCCATCCTGCTGCTGCATTTCCTGCAACAGAGCACCGCCTTCACGGTTATCTTCTGCATCGCCGGAGCGCGTCAGCACTTCAGCATAGCTTAAACGCACCTCTTCGTTGGTCGGTGCCAGTTGCAATGCGTGCTGAAAGGCCTGCGTGGCGGTGGTGACATTGTTCAGCACCATGCCGATGCGCCCCAGAATCATCCAGTCGTTGAGGTTTTGCGGATCCTGCTGCAGGCTGCTGCGAATGCCCAGTCCAAGCCGCGCCAGCTCTTCCATCGACAGCGGTTTGGCCTGCGGATCCATCATCCGCGCGCGCAGTTGCGGCAGCGAGGCCTGCACCTGCGTCCAGGCCGTCAACTGCGTCAGACCACCGGTTTTCAGATAGACGCCCAGCGTGACGCCGATCAACAGCAGCACGCCTGGCAGCAATACCCAGCGGGAAACCGGGGCGCGCGCATTGCCGGTCTCAGCATCAGGAATATCCGCCAGCAGCGTCTGTTGCAGTTCACGCACCATTTCTGGTCGCTCCGCTACCGTGCCCTGCGCTTCATCTTCCTCCAGCTCCTGCAAACGCTGATGATAAAACGCCTTGTTCAGGGCATCGCGCTGATGGCGATCGACGCCGTGATTCCGCCAGGCTGGCAGCACAAACAGCGCGCAGGCGGCCAGCAGTAATAATAAAAGCGTTAGCCAGTAGAGGCTCATGGTTGCTTCCTGTTGTGATCGAGCAGCGCATTCAGCCGCTGTTGCTCATCGCTATTCAGCGTGGGTGCCTGCCGCTTACGGCTGCGTAAAATAATCACCGCCCCACCCACCAGCACAAACAGCAGCGGGCCGAGCCATAAAATCAGCGTCGCAGCGGTCAGCGGCGGCTCATAGGTCACAAAGTTGCCGTAGCGCGCCACCATGTAATCGGTGATCTGCGCCTTGCTCTGCCCTTGCTTCATCAGCTCATACACCTTCAGCCGCATATCCGCCGCAATCATGGCGTTGGAATCGGCGATGCTGTTGTTTTGGCATTTCGGACAGCGCAGCGAGGCGGTGAGCTCGCGATACTGCTGCTCCTGCGCTACCGAATCAAAGTGCAAGGTATCGATAGCCGCGAACAGGCTGCCGCTGAGCAGCAGACCTGCCAGCAATATAACGATGCGCCTCATACCCCGCTCTCCCGGCTGTATTTCTCCCACAGCGGCTTCACTTCCTGATTCCAGACGCGCTCGTTGAGATCGCCAGCGTGGCGATAACGAATAATGCCTTTGCCATCGATCAGAAAGGTCTCCGGCGCGCCATATACGCCGAGATCGAGGCCCAGCATGCCGTTGCCGTCGTACAGGCTGAGCGCATAGGGATTGCCCAGCGTATTCAGCCAGTTAATCGCCTTGCTGCGATTGTCTTTGTAGTTCAGCCCGACCACGCGAATGCCCTGTTCGGCCAGTCCGTTAAGGTATTGATGCTCGGCACGGCAGGTCGGACACCAGGTAGCCCAGACGTTAAGCAGGATCGGCTTGCCGTCGGTGAGGATCTGCTGATCGTAAATTTTGCCAGGCTGATCCAGCGACTCCAGCCGAAACACGGGCACCGGCTTGCCAATCAGCGCCGACTCCAGCCGCGTAGGATCGTCGCCGCTGGCATTGCGCGTCAGCTGCCAAAGCAGCGCCGTTGCCAGCAGTAAAAACAGCACCAGCGGGATATAAAGGATTTTTTTATTCATGCTGGCTCCTGCTGCGTTTTTTTACGGGAACGGTAGCGCGGATCAAGCAGGCAGAGCACGCCGCCCGCCGCCATAAACAGGCCCCCAAACCAGATCCAGCGAACAAAAGGCTTGTAATAAATTCGCACCGCCCAGGTGTTGTTATCCAACTCTTCGCCCAGCGCCGCGTAAAGATCGCGGGTAAAGCCGCCGTCGATGGCCGCTTCGGTCATCATCGCGCGCGCCACATTGTAATAGCGTTTTTCCGCATGCAGCGTTGCTTCCGGCTTGCCGTTACGCGTGACGTCGATGATGCCTACGCCGCCGCTGTAGTTAGGGCCTTGCAGGCTGTGCACGTCGCGAAAGGTAAAGTGATAGTGGTGAATATCCACCGTGTCACCCGCTTTCATGCGCACATCGCGTTCGACGCTGTAGCTCTGACTGAAGGCGATGCCGATCACCGTCACCGCGACGCCAAGATGGCCCAGCACCATGCCCCAGTGGCTGCGTGAAAGGTGGCGCAGTCCGGCAAAAAAGCGATGCCGATGGGTGGCGCGTTCATGCAGTTCCATCAGCGTCAGCAGAATTACCCACACTGCCATCAGCAGGCCAACTACCGTCATCGCCTCAATGCGATCCTGTAGCAGCCACGGCAGCACAATGGAGAGCGCCAGCGTAACCAGCAGCGCTACCGCCAGCCGCCGCCACAGTTTTTGCGGCTCATCACGACGCCAGCGCACCAGCGGGCCGATGCCCAACGCCAGCGCCAGCGGTGCCATCAGCCAGGTAAACATCGTATTAAAGAAGGGTTCGCCAATGGAGATGCTGCCGAAGCCGAGCTGTTTGTGCACCAGCGGCAGCAGCGTGCCGAGCAACACCACCAGCATCGCGGCGATCAGCAGCACGTTATTGCCCAGCAGAAAGGATTCGCGCGACCAGGCTTCATTTTGCACCCGACTACGCACCTTGCTGCCCTTGATGGCGTAAAGCAGCAGCGAACTGCCAATGACAATCACCAGAAAGGCGAGAATAAACATGCCGCGCGCCGGATCGGAGGCAAACGAGTGCACCGAGACCAGCACCCCGGAACGTACCAGGAAGGTGCCGAGCAGGCTTAACGAAAATGCGGTAATGGCCAGCAGCACCGTCCAGGCTTTGAACGCGCCGCGCTTTTCGGTCACCGCCAGCGAGTGAATCAGCGCGGTGCCCGCCAGCCACGGCATAAACGAGGCGTTTTCTACCGGATCCCAGAACCACCAGCCACCCCAGCCAAGTTCGTAATAGGCCCATGCCGAGCCAAGCACAATGCCAATGGTCAGAAACACCCACGCCGCGGTGGTCCACGGACGCGACCAGCGCGCCCATGCGGTATCAAGTCGTCCAGCCATCAGCGAAGCGATAGCAAAGGCAAAGGCCACCGAAAAGCCGACGTACCCCATGTAAAGCAGCGGCGGATGAAAAATCAGCCCAATATCCTGCAGCATGGGATTGAGATCGCGGCCATCAATCGGAAAGTCGGGCAAGGTGCGGGTAAAGGGATTGGAGGTTAAGGTGATGAACAGCAGAAAGCCGAAGTTAATCATCCCCATTACCGCCAGCACGCGCGCCACCGCATCCTGCGGCATGCTACGGCTAAACAGCGCCACCGCCAGCGTCCAGCCGCTGAGCATCAGCACCCACAGCAGCAGCGATCCTTCATGCGCGCCCCAGGTGGCAGCAATGCGGTAGTAAACCGGCAGTTGGGTGTTGGAGTTGGCCACCACATAGGCGACGGTAAAATCATTGGCGATAAAAGCGTGAATCAGAATGATAAACGCCGCGGCGATGCAAAAAAATACGCCCCAGGCGAGCGGGCGTGCCAGCGCCATTAATCGTCCATCCTGGCGAGCGGCACCCCATAAAGGATAAACGCTTAACAGCAGCGACAGCCCCAGCGCCAGACAGAGCAGAAAGCTGCCAATTTCAGGGATCATGGTTGTGCCCCCGCCAGTGCAGCCGGGCTGGTATGGTTCTTTTTCATGGCGTCTTCAATTTCCGGCGGAGTATATTTTTCATCGTGCTTGGCCAGCACCTCTTTTGCATTGATCAGGCTGCCGTTCTCCAGCACGCCCTGCGCAACCACGCCCTGCCCTTCACGAAACAGATCGGGAAGAATCCCCTCAAAGGTCACGCTGACCACGCCACTGGCATCATAAAGTTTGAACGAGACCTGCAGGCTTTGCGGATCGCGCTTCACGCTGCCCGGCATCACCATGCCGCCGACGCGCAGGCGCTGACCAGGCTCGGGTTTTTCGTGCGCCTCGCCTTTGCCCTGCAGAATTTCACTCGGGGTATAAAACAGATCGATATTGGCGCGCAGCGCATACATCACCAGCGTGGTGATTAATCCCAGGCCCACGACAATAGCGATAACGACCAGCATGCGGTTTTTACGGCGGCTGTTCACGGTTGATCTCCTGCCGACGTGGCGTGGTTTTTCTGTTTCGCCGCACGGATGCGCCGATCGCGGGCCTGCTGCTGTTGAATGGCGGTGAGCAAGCGACGTCGTTGCAACACGGTGTGCAGCACCAGCCCGGACAGCGCAATCAGGGTGACGATCACCGAAAGCCAGACGAAGAAGGCGTAGCCGCCCATGGCAAAAAACGCCTGCCAGGATGAGAATGCTGGCGTCATGGCTGGCCTCCGGTTTTCGTCGCCACGGCAATTGCCCACGGGCGATGCCGTTCGGTAAACAGGATCAGGTTACGCAGCCGCATCAGCGTCAGGGTAATAAACAGCAGCAGGCAGCCAAGGATCGACCAGCGCAACGGTGTACGCATGCTGGGCGCAATCGCCTGTTGCAGCATGCCGGACGATCCCTGATGCAGCGTATTCCACCACTGCACCGAATAGTGGATGATCGGCAGATTTACCACGCCCACCAGAATCAGGATGCTGGCCGCGCGGCCCGCCAGACGGCGATCGTCAAACGCATGCCACAGCGCAATCACGCCCATATAAAGGAACAGCAGCACCAGTTCAGAGGTTAACCGCGCATCCCAAATCCACCAGGTGCCCCACATCGGTTTACCCCACGCGGAGCCGGTGACCAGCGCGATAAAGGTGAAGGTTGCCCCCACCGGCGCCATTGCCGCCGCCGCCAGATCGGCCATTTTTATCTGCCAGATCAGGCCGGTAAACGCCGCCACCGCCATCGCCGCGTAAATGCCCATCGACCACATGGCGGCCGGAACATGAATATAGATAATGCGATAGCTGTTGCCCTGCTGGTAGTCCGCCGGGGCAAAACCAAAGCCCCAAATCCAGCCGGTTAACAGCGTCGCCAGTGCCAGCAGCGCAAACCAGGGCACAAGACGACCGCATAACTGGTAGAGCCGCTCAGGCTTTGCCAGCTGATGTAACCACTTCCACATTTTTATTGCTCACAGTGAAGATAAGAAATCGAATCAGTGCAGGCTGATACGCAACGCGGCGGCGGTCGCAAACGGCGACAGCATGGCGCTGAGCACCAACATCGCGCCGAGAATGGCCAAATAGCCGCCGATCGGTAAACCCATGCCGGCGGCATCGATGGCCGCACTGGCAAATATCAATACCGGTATCGCCAGCGGCAATACCAACAGGCTGAGCAGCACGCCGCCACGCCGCAGGCCCACGGTCAGCCCGACGCCGATCGCCCCTAAAAAGCTGAGCGTCGGCGTGCCGAGCAACAGGGTCAGCGCTACGGCGCGCCAACTCGCCATATCCAGCGACAGCAGCAGCGCCACCAGCGGCGACAGCAGGATCAGCGGTACGCCGGTCAGCAACCAGTGCGCCACCACTTTGCCGATCACCGTGATCGGCAGCGGCGTGGGCAGCAGCAGCAGTTGCTCCAGCGAACCATCGAGAAAATCATCGCGAAACAGCCGCTCCAGCGCCAGCAGCGAGGCCAGCAAGGCCGCCACCCAGACGATGCCCGGCGCGATACGCGCCAGCAGCTGCGGCTCCGGGCCGACGCCCAGCGGAAACAGCGTAATCACGATCAGGAAAAACCACAGCGGATTGACGATCTCTGCGCCGCTGCGAAAGGCGAGCTGCAGTTCACGCCGGATAACGCGGATCAGCATGCGTCAGGCTCCACGCCGCACAGCTGGATTTTGCGCACGCGTCCATTGCCTTCCGGCAGATCCTGATGGGTAGTTAAGATGACCATGCCCCCGTTATCGGCATGTTGCATGAAATGCATCATTAATTTTTTTACGCCCGATTTATCGATAGCGGTCAGCGGTTCATCGAGGATCCACAGCGGCGCCTGGCTAAGCCAGAGACGCGCCAGCGCCACACGCCGTTGTTGTCCGGCAGAAAGCTGCGCCACCGGCACCGTTTCATAGCCGAGCAGATCGACGCTCTCCAGCGCTGCATCACGCTGCGCTTCCGTGCTGGTCGCATGTAAAAAGGCCAAATTTTCGCGTGGCGTCAGCACCGCTTTGATTCCGGCATGATGACCTAAGTAGAGCAGATCGCGATGCCAGCGCTCACGCTGACGCGCTATCGCCGTGCCGTGCCAGTGGATAGCGCCGCTTTCCGGCTGGCTAAGCCCGGCCAACAGCCGCAGCAGCGAGGTTTTTCCGGCGCCATTCGGCCCGTCAATCTGCACAATATCGCCCGCGTCCGCGCGAAAATTCAACGCGCTAAATAGCGTACGCTCATCGCGAACACAGGTGAGATTAATGATTTCCAGCATGAGGGAAAAATCGCGCTATAAAAATGAGGGCGGCATGATAACACATGCCAGCATACTGCCGAAGCGCGCGCGGTGGCCGCAAAGGCCGCTCTGGCCGCGGATTGCCCTGCTGAAACGGCAAAAGCGGGCTAAAATAAGCAGAGTTAATACCTTGTTACTCTTGGTTGTATTTACCGTAACAATTTCAGAACACAAAAACCCGCTACGCTTATTGCCGTGCGCAAATATCACTGGGGAAAAACATGAAGTCAGAAGAAACAATAAAAGAGCACGACGGCGAAAGTAACGAAGTCGATAGCGAAGAAAAAGACAAGGGCGAAGAGATTGAGGTCGACGAGGAAGATCTGCCTTCCGGTGCCGCGGCGATCCATGAACAGATTCGTGAAGATGGTCAGAAAGAGCTTGAGCGCGACGGCATGGCGCTGCTCTGGTCCGCGATTGCCGCTGGTCTGTCTATGGGCGCATCGCTGATGGCGAAAGGGATTTTTCAGGTCCATCTGGAAGGCGTGCCCGGCGGCTTTTTGCTGGAGAACCTCGGCTACACCTTTGGCTTTGTGATTGTCATCATGGCGCGTCAGCAGCTGTTTACGGAGAACACCGTCACCGCCGTGCTGCCGATCATGCATAAGCCCACCGCAGGCAACTTTGCGCTGCTGCTGCGCCTGTGGGGATTGGTGCTGCTCGGCAATATGATCGGTACCGCCATTGCGGCGCTGGCTTTTAGCCAGATGCCAATCTTTGACGATGCCACGCGCCAGGCATTTACCCATATCAGCGAGAAAGTCATGGAGAATTCGCCTGGCGAGATGTTTGCCAATGCGGTGATCTCCGGCTGGATCATCGCTACCATGGTGTGGATGTTCCCTTACGCAGAATCGGCAAAAATCGTGGTGATCATTCTGATGACCTGGCTGGTGGCGCTTGGCGATTTGGCGCATATCGTGGTGGGTTCGGTGGAAGTGTTCTATCTGGTATTTACCGGTGCCGCGAGCTGGCATGAATTTTTATGGCCGTTTGCCGTGCCGACGCTGCTTGGCAATATCACCGGCGGCACGCTGATTTTTGCGCTGATCAGTCATGCGCAGATTCGTAACGACATGAGCAACGACAAGAAGCAGAAAACGTCGTCGCGTAAAAAAACCGCCTCAAAACAGTAAAACGCGCGCCGCTGGCCACTCTGGTGCCAGCGTCGCGTTGCCCCTAAGGATGATTGATGTCCCCTTCCGACCAGCAACTTGAACACCTTTATCAACAGGCTACCGAGCGTACGCTTACCGGCTGGCAGCAGCAGCCCGATATCGGCAACCTTCTGAGCGCGCCGCGCTATGCACAGGATAAATTTGCGCTTACCGCGGGTATCACGCCGGTTATAAACGCAGAGATTCAGTCACTGTTAGCCGCGCTGCACCAGCTCGCCGCCGAGGATCCGCTGGCCGATGTCATGCCGCCTGGCGCAGTGCATTTTACCTTTCTCGCCATTACGCCGCCGCACTATGACACGACGGATGCGCAGGATGATTTCAGCCAACTGACACAGGCATTTCAGGCGATTACACCGCTGCGCGTGCGGCTGGAAAAACTGCGGCTGGTGGCGCTGCCAGGGCAGCTGTTGCTGGCGGGGATACCCGATGCGTACAGCCTGGCCATGCGCGCCGCCTTCACGCAACAATTGCTGGCAAGCCCATGGCAGAACGCGTTGCACCAGCGCTATCCGCATACGCCGCTGCCGCCGCCCTTTTGGCACAGCACCCTGCTGCGCTATGAAGCTGAGCAGCTACCGCTGCACTTCCGTGCGTTTTTCATGCAGCATCAGCATCGATTTTACGGCGCGGTCGATGCGCCGCTGAAGCTGGTGATGAGTAATTACAACTGGAGCAAAGCCAGAGTGATTACCGCCTCGCCTTAGTTAAACAGCGCGAAGGTGCTGACAAAATAGGAGCCGGCAAAGGCGACATAGCTCAGCCACACCAGCATGATTAGCGTCACAGAGAGTTTGAGAGACATGATGTTACCTCGTCAGCAAGGGGGTCAGGGAAAGCGTCTTTACTTTCCTTTACGTTATGCCTGACTGGCGGGAGGGTTATTGATCCAGCGCAATTCTGTGTGCGTTGGCGATAGCCGGAATAATGCGCTGCGGACAGCTGCGGCCGGAGGCGGTATTGATCGCAACAAAACCCTGCCATCACTTGTAAAAAATGCGGCAATTACGGTAACATGCGCCGCGACACTGATGTGTCAGGTTGTCTCCTTAGTTAAATGGATATAACGAGCCCCTCCTAAGGGCTAGTTGCAGGTTCGATTCCTGCAGGGGACACCATTCTATAGTTCGCCACCCTCCGTAATAGTTCGCAAAACCCCTTTAGATACAAGCTAACAGCCAATTGCCCGTTCGTAACAGTTCGCATTGGTTCGTTGACAGCCGCATCCTTCGGCGGGTAAAAAAATGGGTCACTAATTTTACCCATCGGAATTTTATCCATGCTCACGATGAAGCAGGTCGATGCGATCAGGCCGAAAGATAAATCGTACCGCCTGCTTGATAGCAATGGCCTGTACCTCTGGCAGATGTCAGGTAAAAAAGCCTGGCAGTCAGGATACAAAATTGATGGTAAGGAGAAGGTTTTTTCACAGTGCCGCGAATACCGGCTTCAATCCGACCCGCATGAAGTTGCACTTGCCTGGCAGGCCATACAGCTCAGCGCCCAGCGCAATACAATCCCCTTCCCGGCCAACGCCTCTATTTCAGGAGCACCTGAAATCAGTCAGCAATCGTTTATAAGATTGAGATGAAGTAATCCGCTGAGCTAAAGGGGGATGGCTTCAGATTAGGCTAAAATTCTATAAACAAGCGTCAGCAAACTCCACTGAGGTAACGACGCGGTTTAACAGAAAGAGGACGGAAAATGAAAATTACTGTGGTTTTTGAGGATACTGGCGTTGAAGAGGAGCATGAGTTTGAATCTAAACCTCGCGCCGGAGATTTAGTCACATTAACGCGCGATGGGAAAGGTGAAGATTATATCGTTATCATTGAGCCTGACCCCGATCACACCCATGACAATGGACGTGATGGCTACCCCAAAAAGGCCAGGGTCCGGCCCGCATAATGACCGCTGAAACCGCCCGCACATGGCGGTTTCAGCGTGCGCACTACTCAGTCAAACACACCATTAATCACCGCGGTGACCACGGCGGTGCTCAGTGCAATCAGCACCAGATTATCGCCCACGATTTTCCATTCATGGCCGGGATAATAAGGCAGTTCATTGAGCATCGACGGCGGTAAGCTGCGTTTAGCGATGCCCGGCGGAAGCGGCTTACCGCGAGCGAGATTTTTGGCGATGCCTGGCGGCAGGGATTTGTAGCCGGTAATGCCATATTCTTCGGCCAGGCCTCGGGCAAAGGAATAGCCGATATCACGCTCAGCATCACGCGGGTTACCGCCCTTTTTATGGCCGCCTTTGCTTGCGTTGCCCTGCCCTTTCTCCGCATGCTTGCTGTTGCCGTGGGCGTTACCTTTGCCATTGCCATTGCCGTTGCCATGCCCATTACCGGGATCGGCAAGCACAGAAAAACTGGAAAACACTATGCATAGCGCCAGCACAGCAGAATGTGATTTAACGTTCTTATTCATGTTTTTATTCCCGCGAGGATAATCAACATCAATCTATCGCTGGTCCTGATAAACCGCAATCAGCAAAAAGCTCATCTGCGATACCGCCCTTGTACCCGCGGTTAAAAGCCGAGTTGCAGGCTGAGTACCACAATGCCCGGCAATATAAATCCTGACCGGAAACTCACATAGCGGTTAATTTCATATTTCACGCCATGATAAATATAGGGAGCAAAGCCGATGCCGGAGAGTTTTTTCATTTCGCGGTAAGCACCCGCATCGCCGCATTGTGAAAACGGCTTGATAAAAAACTCTCCGGCATAAACATATATGCCTTCAATCACCAGATTGTGATATTCCCCCCAGCGCTTCTCCATGCCCAGTAGCGCACAGCGGTTGCCTTCGCTATTGATCAACGTACCGCCATACAGACTGTAATCGGACTTTTCGTCTATCTGCTTCTCCAGCGCAACCAGTTCATTTTTAAAGTATTGGGTATAGTCTTTCGTTGGCGCGTAAGCGTGCCAGACAAAGGAAGCGGTGTGTAAGGAATAAAGGTCTAATTCATTAGCCGCAACATCCGATAATCCTGCACTCGCGATAAGCACAGCGCAGACCCTGCGTTTTACGTTAATGCCCACGTGTATTTCCTGAAAGGAAACCTGCAATCTGGCTGAGTAAATGTGGATTGCGATAATACTGTGATTATATTCAGCCTCCCGGCCTTTACGCTTCGCTTAATAATAGCCGAGGCGAATGCCGTAATTAACATAGAGCAAGGTTATTTCAGGAACAAATAAAATATGTTTCTTACACCGGTTCTGTGATGAGGAAGGATAAAGGCAAATTCAGGCGGGCCGCGTGTTGACCATTATCAGCAAATAAAGATCAGGATTCGCCTGGTTAATCAGCTTAACGGCTTACCGGCAACGCGATCCAGGGATCGCACGCGTCGCCAGCGTCATCAAAGGTCCAGTGGCAGCAGACATCACTCCTGCTGAGGTTTCTCTTTGTGCTGCTCTCTTCCACTCTCTTGCGGCAAATCGTCCTCATACACGGGAATTTCCGCATCGTCTGGGATGGGTTCAACATAATCAGGTTGGGGTGTCATAACAGAGATCCTCACTGGAAATAGGTAAGTTAAGCGTAGTCGATAAAGGCGCTGGCGATAACGCTGCTTTCATGTCGCGGATCCTGTCGATCCTCAGCGAAGCAAAAATAGAGCGGATAAAAAATGCGGTACGCGGTAGCACAGAAAAAAACAGTAACTTGCCTGATGCTCTTTCTCTTCAGATGCTATTAATCACGCCATGAACAAATTGACTCGCCTGTAATGCAAAAACAGGACTGCTAGCACTAATATCCTGACCTAATCCTGCAAAATCAGCATTAAATCAGCAAAAGAAGCATTTAAAATACACCTCCGATCAGCGCATTTTCGCAAATCATAATTGTACAAAGTAATGCGTTTTGTATAAGTTTGCCGGGTGATGATTCATCACACATAACGAATGATGCTTTGCATCGCCTCTGGAGGTGTTCGTGGATTTCCACCTGCAGAGGCAATCTTTTTTTCCTGCCCTGTCCCGCGCAATAAAATACCGCTTCAGCAGTCAACTTTACCCAGAGCAAAACGCATTTACCCAATCAGATAAAAGGCACGCCGCCGGTTACCGCAATTGTTGCGCCTGAAATATAGCTGGCGTCATCGCTGGCCAACATCACGTAAGAAGAAGCGAGTTCCGCAGGCTGACCGGCACGTTTCATCGGCACCGATTCACCATCATGCTTCACATCTTCCGCGGTCATCGTGGCCGGAATCAGCGGCGTCCAGATTGGACCCGGCGCAACCACGTTGGATCGAATGCCTTTTTCTGCCAGCAGCGCGGCAAAACTGCCGGAAAAGTTAATGATCGCCGCTTTGGTTGCGGAATAGGCAAGTAGCGTCGGCACCGGACGATCGGCATTCACCGAAGCAGTATTGATGATCACGCTGCCTTTTGGCATATGTGCCACCGCAGCCTTGGTGATCCAGAACAGGCTATAGAGATTGGTTTTCATGGTGCGATCGAACTCATCATCGCTGATCTCTTCCAGCGACTGACGCGTCTGCTGAAAAGCAGCGTTGTTGACCAAAATATCGATTTTGCCGAAAGCATCCACCGCCTGTGATACCAGATGCCGGCAGTGTTCCGCCGAGGTGATATCGCCCGGCACCAGGACGGCTTTTTGACCCGCCTCTTCAATCAAACGCGCGGTGTCCTGCGCATCTTCATGTTCGTTGTAGTAGCTGATCAGCACATCCGCGCCTTCACGCGCATAGGCGATGGCCACCGCACGGCCAATACCAGAATCACCGCCGGTAATCAGCGCCTTTTTGCCCTGCAAACGTCCGCTGCCCTGATAACTCGTTTCGCCATGATCCGGCGTCGGCTGCATTTTAGCCGTGGTGCCCGGCCAGTCTTGTTGCTGCTCGGGTTGCGGTGGAAAGGGGCGATGGGAAGTCGTCATCATGTTCTCCTCTTAGGCCAACGCGAGGTTGGCAATCAATGGCGCCTGTTCCGCAGAGGGCGGATGCAGCACGACCATGTTTTCGCGAATGGGAGGTAAGCATAGTTCAGGAAAACCACAGTGACGGGATTCTGCCGGAGAGTAAGTGCATTGAAGAGGTTTACAGCGGAAAAGCGGAAACACGCGGCATTACGGGCGGACAGATGCTGTCCGCCCCTTCCTCTATTGGGCCTGTTGCGCCCAGCGGGAAACACCAATGTTGAGCTTATAGGGTTGCGTAATCGCCTTGCGGGCTATCCAGTAGAGTAAAACCCGGTCGTCGTCACGGTCGCGGTCAGCCATCGACAATAGCTTTAAAGAGAGTGTCGATTTGTTAACCGGCTGATGTTCATCGCTAAGCTCAATCACAGCCTGACCGATTAAACAGCAGACTTCGTCCTCGTTGGAATTGGATTCATATGCTCGGTCTTTCATATTTCCTCCTCGTTAAATGAATGTAAAGCCTGGCACAGCATTTTCCACTGCGCAAAAACAACGTGCCAGTAGAAACATTATGTAACCCTGGTTCTGCTGACGCGTAATCCACTATAAAAAACTTACGAAGCGCAGTGCTAGCAAAAGTGTCGTGATATTAGCCACTTACCGCTAGCAATCTTTAATCCTCGCCGTGAAGCGCCACCATTTTAGGAATTTACTGAAAAAAGCCGTTCATGCCGAAATTACGGCAGTTCATTCCCTGCTGAGGGCGATTCATGGCTTCATTTCTACCATGCGCGTGCGTGAAGGGTAGGCTGAGGGCAATTTAATGATTCCCGCATGGGGGAGACGCAATGAGCACATCAACAGCACCGTTTTCGAGCCGCACCCGTTGGCTGACCTTAGCCGGCACGGTGGTCATGCAGTTTGCCCTTGGCTCGGTTTACACCTGGAGCCTGTTCAACGGCAAGCTTTCGGCCAAGCTTGACGAACCGATCAGTCAGGTGGCCTTTTCATTTGGTCTACTCAGCCTCGGGCTGGCGATCGCCTCCTCGGTGGCGGGAAAGCTGCAGGAGCGTTTTGGCGTGCGTAACGTCGCCATTGGCGCCGGTATCCTGATGGCGATTGGCTTTTACCTCACCGCGCACGCCAGCAATATCTATCTGTTATGGCTCAGCGCCGGTGTGCTGGTCGGCCTGGCGGATGGCGCCGGTTATCTGATGAGCCTGTCGAACTGCGTGAAATGGTTTCCGGAGCGCAAAGGGGTCATTTCCGCCTGCGCCATTGGCGCCTACGGCCTGGGAAGCCTCGGCTTCAAGTTTATCTGCGGCTATCTGCTCAGCGTTACCAGCCTGGAGAATACCTTTATCATCTGGGGCGCGATGGCAATGACGATGATCATTATTGGCGCGCTGATGATGACCGATGCGCCGGCACAGCAGCCGACGCAAAACGCGCTGGGCACGACGCGCGACTATACGCTGGCCGAATCGATGCGCCTGCCGCAGTACTGGATGCTGGCGTTGATGTTTCTTACCGCCTGCATGAGCGGCCTGTACATTATTGGTGTGGCCAAGGATATCGGCGAAAGCCTGGTGCACTTAACCAGCCAGACGGCGGCCAATGCGGTAACGGTGATTGCTATTGCCAACCTCAGCGGACGTCTGGTGCTGGGCGTGCTCTCGGATAAAATGGCGCGCATTCGCGTAATCTCACTGGCGCAGATTGTTTCACTGGCGGGCATGAGCCTGCTGCTGTTTACCCAGATGAATGAAACCAGCTTCTATCTGTCAGTCGCCTGCGTGGCCTTCAGCTTTGGCGGCACCATCACCGTTTATCCTTCGCTGGTCAGCGACTTTTTCGGCCTGAATAACCTGACCAAAAACTATGGCGTTATCTATCTGGGCTTTGGTATTGGCAGCGTGCTCGGCTCGCTGATCGCCTCGCTGTTCGGTGGCTTTACCGTGATCTTCAGTTTGATCGCCACGTTGCTTACCCTGTCGCTGGCGATGTCGCTGCTGATACGTCAGCCGGCTCGCGAACGTCATGCCCAACCCGTATTGCAGCGCGGATAAAAAAAGGGCGCCGCGGCGCCCTGCTCTCTTCTCGTCGCCTGACGGCGGCGTTATTTTTCCAGCGAGATAAAGCACGGCTCGGCCACACCGGCCACATCAACCCTGACGGCAAACAGATCGCCGGAGAGCGGATAGGTTGCCAGCTCTTCTTCGGTGCGATTTTCACGCGAACTGGTGATATAAAGCGTTTTCAGATCGGGTCCGCCAAACGCCACCATGGTCGGCCAGCGCACCGGCAGCGTGATTTCATCGACGATTTCAGCCGTAGCCGGATCGACCCGCACCACACGCCCACCATCAAATTGCGCCGACCAGTAAAATCCTTCGCTATCGACCGCTGCGCCATCAGGCTGACCGCCCTGCGCATCAAAATGCCGGAACACTTCACGCGGGCCGTGCTCGCCGGTGTTGGGGTCGAGCGGATAACGATAGAGCACGCCATGCGGCGTATCGCTGTGGTACATCCAGCGGCGATCCGGGGAAAATGCCAGCCCGTTGGAGATTTTTACCTCGTCGATGACATGCAATTGGTAATCGCTGTCGACACGGCAGAGTTTGCCACCGTCGCGATCCTGCGGTTCCCACAGGCTGCCGCACCAGAAGCGGCCAAAATGATCGACGCGGCCATCGTTGAAGCGGCTTTTGCTCGCCTCGCCGGGATTATCGGCAACCTTACGCAGTGGCCGACACTGCTCATCCAGCAACCAGACGCCGCTGCGCAGTGCCGCAATCAATCCGCCCTCTTCCCGCAGGCCGATGCAGCCTACCTCTTCCGGCAGGGCAAAACTCTCCAGCTCGCCGCTGGCCGGATCGTAGCGATGAATGGCAGGCGCCAGAATATCGACCAGCCAGAGTTTCTGCTCTTTCACCGACCACAGCGGACATTCTCCCAGCTCGGCCTGCAAGGCCAGCTCGTGCTCAACCTTATATTCCATGTTTACTCCTCAATATTGGCGTAGCCATTAAATATAGTGCTAAATCAGATGCGAATGATAATCTCTTTTTACTTGCTTTTCGGATTAATCGCTTTATGCTGGCAATATATTAAGTGCATTCCTATTCACCTTGCCCTCTTAATAAACCCCCCCTTTATTTTGACATATTTCTACATATCTTATTCGCTATATCTACATTACATACATCTTTTCTCCACTTTTATTGCGTAACGTTACCGGCAGAAGCAAGAAAGAGGACGATGAGATGAACAGAATAGTAAAAATGCTATTTGTCGTTGCGACGGTTAGCACATTAAGCGGATGTATTGTCGATCGGGGTTGGGACCATCATCATGGTGGACATCACCACGGCGGCCATCATCGCGGCTGGTAACGGATAAAACAATAAGGGCTAAAAACCCACGGGCAAAGAGTACACACAGCAATATAAAAATAAAAACATTAAGGCGGGAATTTTTCCCGCCTCTTTTTTTAGCTTTTAATCGCGTAATTACATTGATACCAGGTCTTCTTCAGTCCGGGAATATGGCTGTCCTGCGACGGTAAAGAATCCACTTTATCAAATCCCCGCTCGCTGCAATATTGTGACAAATCTACCTGCATCGCATCATTATTCACCCGCGCTGGATCAAAGCGGTATTGCACCGTATGCGCAGTGGTGTCTTCGTCTATACGTTCAAAAGCGCCTGGCTTGTTGGCGGTACATCCCGCCAGTAATAAAAGCGCAACTGCGCTAATAACTGATTTTTTCATTATTTTATCCTCATTGAATGCGAGGGAGTGTAAATACGCCACAGGGTGCAAAACATCGGCGTTGTCCGGTTTTTTCCAAGCTTACACCGATTGAATCAATCATTTTAAACGGCTGGTGCTATTGATGAGATCTTGCGAAGATAGCGTCAAGAAGCAAAGAAGAGAGCGCCACACCAGGAATTACCAATAAAAATAAAGCTATACTGACCTTGATGCCCGCGCTGAGCGGGCTTTTTTTATGGCACAGCTTTTTTGTTTACATCAGGCGCGCACATCCACCAGCACCGGGCAGTTCGCTCGCTCAATCACCGCCGCGCTAACCGACCCTTTCAGCAGACGATTGAAAGGCGACAGGTGGCGGCGTCCCATAATAATCATGCTGGCCTGATATTTATTGGCCTGGCTGACGATGGTTTCCGCCGCGTCTCCGGCAATCACGACGCCGCGCGCTTTAACGCCGTCGCGAAACAGCGCAGCCAGTGCGTGGCGCACCACCATCTCTGCGGTGTTTTGCTCATCCAGCGCTGCGCCAAAGTCACCGGGATCTTCACCGGCATCAATTTCAAACGGCTCATTGCAGGAAGAATAGGTGGGATCGACACAGCACAACACCAGCACGCTGGCCTGCTGCGCCAGCGCCTGTTCGCCTGCCAGACCGGTCACATTTTTCGCCACCGGACTGTTATCGACGGCCAATATCAGGGTTTTCATCGTCGCAACCTCACTGTTCGCTGATGGTAATTTTGCCAATTTCGCGCATAAGCGCCTCTTTGCAGCGCAATATTTCAACCTGGTAAAGCGCTTCGTTTTTCTGAAAACGCGCGGAAGGCACCAGCAACGAAATGGAAAAACGCCCAAACAGCGTATCCAGCGCCACTGCCATGGTTGAAATGCCTTCCAGCGTTTCACCGCGATCGTAAGAGATGCCGCTTTTACGCACCTCCCCAATCAGGTTTAGCAGCTCAGGCAGGGTTTTTACGGTTTTTTCGGTGAGTTCAGCATAGGCTTCACCTACCATGGTGCGCACATCTTCATCGCGCTCCAGCGCCAGCAGCGCACGGCCACCGGAAGTGCTGTAAAGCGGCAGATTCAGCCCCATGCGCGGTACCACTCGCAGTTCACGCGACGCGACGACATGATGAACGATAGCCAGCTGCGTGCCACTGGGTCGCGCCAGCGACACCGTTTCATTGGTGGCGTGGCAGAGCGCATCCAGCGCCGGGCGGGAGATTTCAATCATGTCGCTGTGCACGTTATTGATCAGGCGCAGCAGCGCCGGGCCGAGACGCACGGCGCCCGCGCCGTAGCTGCGTATCAGCTGTGCCGACTCCAGCGCGGCAACGATTCGCTGCACGGTGGATCGTGGCAGATCAACCGCCTGGGCAATTTCGCCGAGGCTCATGCCGCCAGGCCGATCGCCTACCGCATTCAATATTTTTGCAGCGCGCGCGATCACCTGAATGCCGCCGCCTCTCTCATCATCTCGGGTGGAACCAGTATCCTTCATCGTGTCGTTTCCTTACTTATGAGGCGGCATCACTGTAGCGTTTTTTTTCAGCGTAAGCAGCATGTATCACATTGCAATACACCAGACCACACTGTAAACTCCGGCTGTATCACATAGCAATACACTGCATCAATAAATGACAACATCCCCTGCTGCGCCCACACCGCCTGCGCCGCATCCTTTTACCTTTCGTCTGGCGATGGGCTTGCTTGGTGTGCTGATTGCCGCCCTTACTTCCGGCCTTAACGATCGCGTTAGCGATATGGCGCTGGCGGATCTGCGCGCCGCGACCGGCATCGATTACGCCACCGGCAGCTGGCTGGTCTCCGCCTATCAGGCGGCGGAAGTAGCAGCGATGATGCTGGCACCCTGGTTCGCCGTCACCTTCTCGCTGCGTCGCTTTACGCTCACCGTTTCGCTGGGCTTTGCGCTGATCGGCGCGCTGCTGCCGTTCGCGCCCAACGGCACGCTGCTGATCGCTCTGCGCGCGCTGCAGGGGCTGTTTGGCGGTGCGCTGCCGCCGATGCTGATGACCGTGGCGCTGCGCTTTTTGCCGCCGCCGATCAAGCTGTTTGGCCTCAGTGCCTACGCGCTGACCGCCACCTTTGGCCCAAATATGGCCGCCTCGCTGGCGGCGCTGTGGACCGACAGCGTCGGCTGGCAGTTTGTGTTCTGGCAGGTGATCCCGCCGATGCTGATCGCCTGCTTGCTGACCGGCTGGGGCATTCCGCAGGATCCGACGCGCTATGAGCGTTTTCGCCAGATGGATCTGTTTGGCATGGTCACCGGCAGCGCCGGCATCGCTATGCTGATTCTGGCGCTGACGCAGGGCGAGCGGCTCGACTGGTTCGACTCACCGCTCTACAGCGGCCTGTTACTGGCCTCGCTGGCCTGCCTGACGGTGTTTGCCATCAATGAATGGTTTCACCCGCTGCCGCTGTTTAAGCTGCAGATGTTGTCACGCCGCAATCTCAGCTTCGGCCTGATCGGATTATCGGCGGTGCTGGTGCTGACACTCTCCGGTTCAGCGTTGCCGTCGGGCTATCTGGCGCAGGTCTCTGGTTTTCGCACCGTGCAATTTGCGCCGCTGGCGCTGACTATCGGCCTGCCGCAGCTGTTCGTGGCGCCACTGCTGGCCGCCTTGTTGAATATCCGCTGGATCGACTGCCGCTGGATGCTGATCGCTGGTGCCACGCTGATTGCCGGTTCCTGCCTGCTCGGCACGCAGATCACCAGCGACTGGGCGCGCACCAATTTCTGGCTGATTCAGGCGATGCAGGCGCTGGGCCAGCCGATGATTATTCTGCCGATTCTGATGACCGCGACCAGCGTGGTGGCACCGCCAGAAGGGCCTTTCGCCTCGGCGATGTTTAATACCGTACGGGGTTTCTCCAGCATTGCCGCAGGCACGCTGGTGGAGTGGTTTCTGAGCCATCGTGAGCAGTTTCACTCCAACGTGTTGCTGAACGCGGCAGTGCAAAAGCCCTGGCTGCTCAGCGCTGAAAACGGTGCCAGCGCCAGCGGTTCACAGCCTTTTCTGGCCGATGGCAGCGTCAGTTCCGGCGAAAATCTCAGCCAGTTTGCCAGCATGGTGAAACATCAGGCGCTGGTGTTGGGCATTAGCGACAGCTACCTGATGCTGATCGGTTTTGCGGCGCTGCTGATCCTGCTCACCGCCCTGCTGCCGCGCCGCGTCTGGCCGCCACAAACTTTACTTAATTCTTCTACCACGAAAACGAGAATCTGATTATGTCTGCGATGACAACAACACGGCGCAGCGCGCTGCTGCTGGGCCTGCTGATAATTCTGCTGCTGATCGGCTGGGCGATCTGGCACGCCATCAATCAACACGATCGCCGCACCGATGACGCCTGGGTTACCGCGGATTACACACTGGTTGCGCCGAAAGTCTCAGGCTATGTCGCCACGGTAAACGTGCGCGATAACCAGCAGGTCAAGGCGGGCGATATTCTCGCCACGCTGGACGATCGCGATTATCGCGTGGCGCTGGAAACCGCGAGGGCAAATTTACAGGTCAGCGAGGCGCGGCATATTAGCGCACTGGCGCAGCTGGAGCAGCAGCAGGCAAACATCGACGAGGCAAAGGCCGCCCTGCTCGCCAGCCAAGCGACCGCGCAGTACGCCGGGCAGAACGCCGCACGCTATCGCCGACTGTTGCAAAGCGGCACCGCGACCGCGGACGAACAGGAAAAAGCGAGCTCAACGATGCGTTCATCTGCTGCCAGCGTGCAGCAGGCGCAGGCGGCGCTGAGCGCGGCGCAAAAGCAGGTTGGCGTGTTGCAGGCTGCGGTGCGTCAGGCGGAAGCGGACAGCGCGGCCGCCCAGGCGAATGTCGATCAGGCGACGCTGAACCTTTCCTATACGCGCATCGTTGCGCCAATCGATGGCATGGTTGGCCAGCGCGCAGTGCGTCAGGGAGCCTATGTCAGCGCGGGCACGCGTCTGTTGGCGGTGGTGCCGCTGCAGGAGACGTGGATCATGGCGAACTATCTGGAAACGCAGCTGCGTGATGTGCATCCTGGCCAGCCGGTATCGATTCGCGTGGATGCGCTGCCAGGCAAAACCTTCCACGGCCACGTCGACAGCATTGCGCCCGCCACCGGCGCCACCTTCTCGGCTCTCTCGCCAGACAATGCGACCGGAAACTACACTAAGGTGGTACAACGCCTGCCGGTGAAAATTGTGCTGGATGCTCATCAGCCCGATACGGCGCAGCTGCGGGTGGGCATGTCGGTTGTTCCGTCGATTGACGCGCCCTGATTGCGCTATTTATTTTTCTGACGTCGACGGGTAAATTAGCTGCCGCTCCCGCCCTGAACACAACGGGCACATGCGGTTCAGACGAGACTGAGCACGTTAGCGTTTTTTCCGGGAGGTACGATCGTTTTGGCCGCCATCATTAAGAGGAGTGTGTGATGAAATATGCGCTGATGGGACTCTCTTTCTTCCTGTTGCTGTGGCTCGGCACGTTTCTGCTGATGCTGTGATCATCTGTGATAAAAAAGGCGACCCACGGGTCGCCTTTTTTTTGGCTATTCCGCCGCGTCCGTTTTGCCCGGCAAAATACCATCTGCCCGAAACATCGCCTTGATGCCGCGCACCGCCTGACGAATTCGGTCGCTGTTTTCAATCAGCGCAAAGCGAACGTGCGTATCGCCGTAATCGCCGAAGCCGACGCCCGGCGACACGCAAACCTTCGCCTCCTGCAGCAGCAGTTTGGCAAACTCCAGCGAGCCGAGATGCGCATAGTGATCAGGAATTTTTGCCCAGACGTACATTGATGCTTTGGGCATATCTACCATCCAGCCCGCTTCGTGCAGCCCTTTCACCAGTACGTCGCGCCGCCGCTTGTACTGTTCGGCGATATCGCGCACACACTGCTGATCGCCTTCCAGCGCGGCAATCGCTGCCACCTGTAGCGGCGTGAAGGTGCCATAATCGTGATAGCTTTTGATGCGGGCCAGCGCCGCCACCAGCTCAGGATTACCGACCATAAAGCCGATACGCCAGCCCGCCATATTGTAGCTTTTTGATAGCGTAAAGAACTCTACCGCCACGTCGCGGGCGCCGGGAACCTGCATAATCGACGGCGCTTTCCAGCCGTCGTAAACGATATCGGCATAGGCGAGATCGTGGATCACCAGCACGTTGTACTGTTTCGCCAGCGCAATCACGCGTTCAAAGAAGTCGAGCTCGACACACTGCGCGGTAGGATTCGACGGGAAGCCGAGGATCATCATTTTCGGTTTTGGATAGCTTTCCCGGATCGCACGCTCCAGCTCGTTGAAGAAATCGACGCCAGCCACCAGCGGCACCGAACGGACCTGCGCACCGGCGATCACCGCGCCGTAAATATGAATGGGGTAGCTGGGATTGGGCACCAGCACGGTATCACCGTGATCCAGCGTCGCCAGCATCAGGTGCGCCAGCCCCTCTTTCGAGCCGATAGTGACAATCGCTTCCGTTTCCGGGTCGATTTCTACGTCGTAGCGCTCGCCATACCATTTTGCGATGGCGCGACGCAGACGAGGAATGCCGCGTGAAGTGGAATAGCCGTGGGTATCGTCACGCTGGGCAACCTGACACAGCTTCTCAACGATGTGCGGCGGCGTTGGGCCATCAGGATTGCCCATGGAAAAATCGATGATGTCTTCGCCGCGCCGACGCGCAGCCATTTTCAGTTCAGCGGTAATGTTGAATACGTAAGGGGGCAAGCGTTCAATGCGGGAAAAACGACGAGACGAACTGTTATCAGCCATGATGTCCTCTGGATTACGTTAGCGCCCGGACCGTCCGAGCGACGTGGATCGCCTGAGCGATCGTCAAAACCATAACGTAGTCGCAACAAAATTGTCGAGAGACCGTCACGCTTTTTTTTAAGCCCGTGCGTTGAGTCGCCCAAAAACCCAGTCGTTGACCCATTCGCCACGCAGCAGGTAATTATCGCGCAGCGTGCCCTCCAACAGAAAACCGTTTTTCTCCAGAATACGCCGCGATGCCCAGTTGCCTTCCACCACTGACGCTTTCAGCTTGTGAAACTCACACTCATTCAGCAGGAAATCGCATACCGCTGCCAGCGCTTCGCTGCCGTAGCCCTGTCCGCAGACGTGCGGCAGCAGGGTGTAACCAATTTCCGCCTGAGCATAGGGCTTCCATTCGGCGTTGACGCCCATCATGCCTATCGCTTCACCGGTGGCTTTCACCGTCAGCACCACGCAGAGCATATGAAAACTGGTTTTGAGCCACGGCGCCAGCCGGCTGGTAAAGCGCTGCTGTAGATCGTCGTCATCAGGCACGTCACCGATCCACTCCATGGTGCGCGGATCCTGATGCAAACGTTGAAACAGTGGCCAGTCGGTATTGTGCAGGCGGTTTATTTTTAGCCGCTCGGTAGTTAAGTACATAGTCTCATCCTGAAAACCGGAAAACAGCGATAGCGTAACCAGCAAGCGTGCCGGATTAACGCGCCAGAATTGTCATTACCCTCCAACGCACACTGGCAGCACCACTGGCGTAAGGTCGGCTAAACAGCGTAGCCCTTTTGTCACCCGGTTACCGTGATCGCCGCAGTAACTCATCATGCTGATGCTGTGTGCACTGAATGACCGATGCCGATGCCGACATTGCATGTATGTTGTAATCAAAGCAAGTCATTCCACTTAATCCCCTTTTTCTCGCCAGGATTTCCTCTTATTGAAGAGATGAAACCGCCTCCGGATTGATATGGCGCGTGGAAACTGCATTCGCTGCCACTGTGCGCTGGCGCCCGGCGCGTGCATTTTTTATCATGGTCCTTACGCTTATCTATGCCGGAATCTTTGTGCAAACCCACTTTGAAATGTTATTGGCGGTGTTAGACCGCGCCGCGCTGATGCTGATCTGTCTGTTTTTTATGACGCGCACGCGCCAGTTTCGTCAGCTGCTGCAAAAAGAGGGGCATTCGCGCCAGGAAAAAATGGCGGTCACCGCCATTTTCTCGCTATTCGCGCTGTTCAGCACCTGGTCCGGCATTAACGTTGATGGCTCGCTGCTTAACGTTCGGGTTATCGCCGTCATGTCCGGCGGCATCCTGTTTGGCCCGTGGGTCGGCATCACTACCGGCGTCATCGCCGGGCTGCATCGCTATCTGATCGATATCGATGGCGTCACGTCGATTCCCTGCCTGATCACCAGCATTATTGCTGGCCTGGTTTCGGGCTGGATCCACCTTAAAATCCCTAAAAATCAGCGCTGGAGCGTGGGCATTGTCGGCGGCATGCTGTGTGAATCGCTGACCATGCTGCTGATTGTGCTGTGGGCAAAACCGCGGTCGCTGGGGCTGGAGATCGTCTCTGACATTGCGCTGCCGATGATCCTTGGCGCTTCCAGTATTGGCCTGATCGTGCTGCTGGTGCAGAGCGTTGAGGGAGAAAAAGAGGCCATTGCCGCCCGTCAGGCCAAGCTGGCGCTGGAGATTGCCAATAAAACGCTGCCGTTGTTTCGGCAGATCAACAGCGAATCGCTGCGTAAAGTGTGTGACATTATTCGCCACGACATCAACGCCGATGCGGTGGCGATCACCAACACGCACCAGATTCTTGCTTACGTCGGCTATGGCGAACAAAACTATCACGATGGCGACGAAGGCATCAGCCCGACCACCGCGCAGGCGATCGGCAGCGGAAAAATTATTATCAAAAACAACGATGAGGCGCACCGCACGCCGGATATTCATTCAATGATTGTGATTCCGCTGTGGGAAAAAGGGGAAGTCACCGGCACGCTGAAAATTTATTATCGTCACGCGCATCGCATTACCTGGACGCTGAAAGAGATGGCGGTAGGGCTGTCGCAGCTGATTTCCACCCAGCTTGAAGTGTCGCGCGCGGAGCAGCTGCGTGAGATGGCGAACAAGGCCGAACTGCGGGCGTTACAGAGCAAAATCAATCCACACTTCCTGTTTAACGCGCTGAATGCGATTTCCGTGTCGGTGCGACTGAATCCCGATACCGCGCGCCAGCTGATCATCAACTTATCGCGTTACCTGCGCTATAACCTTGAATTAAATGATGATGAAAGCATCGATATCAAAAAAGAGCTGTGGCAAATCAAGGATTATATCGCCATTGAGCAGGCGCGATTTGGTGACAAACTCAGCGTGATTTATGACATAGATGAAGAAGTCAGCTGCACCATTCCCAGCCTGTTGATTCAGCCGCTGGTGGAAAATGCCATTGTGCACGGCATACAGCCCTGCCGCGGCAAAGGCGTGGTAACCATCATGGTGCACGATCTGGGCAATCGCGTGCGCGTTGCGGTGCGCGATACCGGCAACGGCATCAGCGATGATGTGATCGCCCGCGTGGCAAATAATGAGATGCCGGGCAACAAGATTGGCCTGCTCAACGTACATCATCGCGTCAAGCTGCTGTATGGTGCAGGCTTGGAGATCAGTCGTCTGAATCCCGGCACGGAGATCGCCTTTACGCTGTCGAAAAATGGCCAGCTGCTGCCGGAACATAACTTTTTCCTGAATAACTGAAACGGAACCGACGACGTTGAAAGCCATTATTGTTGAAGATGAATTTCTGGCCCAGCAGGAGCTAAGCTGGCTGATTGAGCAGCACAGCAATATCGACGTGGTTGCGCGTTTTGACGATGGCATGGAGGTGTTGCGCTATCTGCACCATCATCGCGTGGATGTGATTTTTCTCGATATCAATATTCCGTCGATGGATGGCGTGCTGCTGGCGCAAAGCGTCAACCAGTTTGCGCACAAGCCGTTGATTGTGTTTATCACCGCGTGGAAAGAGCATGCGGTCGAGGCGTTTGAACTGGAGGCGTTTGACTACATCCTGAAGCCTTATCACGAGGCGCGGATTGTCACGATGCTGCATAAACTGGAAGCGAGCTGGCAACAGCAGCAGTCGGGCAGCAACAGCGGAGCGCCTTCGGTGCCGCAAACGGTGAATTTAGCGAAAGATGAGCGGATTATCGTCACCGATATCGACGATATTTACTATATCGAAGCGCACGAGAAGCTGACGTTCGTTTATACCCGCAAAGAGGAATATGTGATGTCGATGAACATCACGGCGTTCTGCAGTAAGCTGCCGGAAAACCATTTTTTCCGCTGCCACCGCTCCTACTGCGTTAATTTAACCAAGATTCGCGAGATCGAACCCTGGTTTAACAATACCTACATTCTGAAGCTGCACGACCTGCCGTTTCAGGTGCCGGTCAGCCGCGGCAAAGTCAAAGCGTTTCGCCAGCTGATGCGGCTGTAACGCGGGGCGTCGCCGCCCCGCCGTCGATCAGAGAATGCGACCCAGCGTCTGACGCAGATGCGCACCGGCGCCGAGCAGGCCCGGCTGATCGTGGGTGATCATATAAACCGGAATATTGGTTACATAATCCTTGAAGCGCCCTTTGTCTTCAAACGCCGCACGGAAGCCCGACGCTTTGAAGAACTCCAGGAAGCGCGGCACGATGCCACCCGCGATATACACGCCGCCGAAGGTGCCCAGCGTCAGCGCCAGGTTGCCGCCAAAACGGCCCATGATCACGCAAAACAGCGATAGCGCGCGACGGCAATCGATGCAGCTGTCATCCAGCGCCCGCGTTGAAACATCTTTCGGCTTCAGATTTTCCGGCTCGCGCTTGTCCGCTTTAACCACTGCACGATACAGATTAACCAGACCCGCACCGGAGAGCACGCGCTCGGCCGACACATGGCCCATCTCACCGCGCAGAATACGCAGGATCTGATCTTCTTCTTCGCTGTTTGGTGCGAAATCGACATGGCCGCCTTCGCCTGGCAAGCTGACCCAGCGCTTATCCACGTGAACCAGATGCGCCACGCCTAAACCGGTACCGGCACCGTAAACGGCGATAGGTTTGTCCGCAACCGCCGCGTTACCGCCAAACTGAATTACATCGCTGTCGGCCAGCATCGGAATCGCCATCGATACGGCGGTGAAATCATTGATGATTTCCAGATGCTCGAAGCCAAGGTTGGCTTTCATTTTGCTGGTAGAAAACGCCCAGTCATGGTTGGTCATCTCAACCCAATCTTCAGTGATTGGGCAGGCAATGGCGATACAGCCATCGATCACATCCTGCTTCTGGCTTTCCAGATAGTAGCGAATGACCGCTTCGAGGCTGGCATAGTCTGATGTTGAAAATGTCTCAATATGGGAAATCGTGCCAGTTTCCACCTCGCACAGGGCAAGGCGCGCATTGGTTCCACCCACATCGCCGACCAGGGCAAATTTTGTCATTCTTCTACTGCTCCGCTTGCGTCAATTCGGTTGAGGGACACTATAAATTTCCCTCCTTAAAACAACAACGCTCACCGGTACGAAAGGTGAGCGCGTCGGATAAAAAAAGCAGCCTACCCTGCCCGGCCTCTGCTCGCCAGCGGCAACTTTCCGAAACTGCACTCAGAATGGCTTCAGAGCAGACTTTTCTTGCGCAAAAACGCGCTTTGCTGTTCGGGCATGGCCGATAAGCCAGGGCGCTATAGCAAGTCTGGCACAGAACCTTAATTTTGGAAGTTGCGATCCGTGCCGAAAAGTGGAGTAGTGTAAACGTATACACTACGCTGTTTTTTTCATTATTGTGCCACTGACGGGAAGCTGCCATGCCTTATCATCCTCATGAATCACGCTATGAAACAATGGAATATCGCCGCTGTGGTCGCAGCGGTCTGAAGCTACCGGCGATCTCGCTCGGCCTGTGGCATAACTTCGGCGACAGCACGCGCGTCGACAACAGCCGGGCGCTGCTGCGTCACGCTTTTGATCGCGGTATCACCCATTTCGATCTGGCCAATAATTACGGCCCACCGCCGGGCTCAGCTGAAGAGAATTTTGGCCGCATCATGCGGGAAGATTTTCACGCCTACCGCGATGAATTAGTGATCTCAACTAAAGCTGGCTACACCATGTGGGACGGCCCTTATGGCGACTGGGGATCACGTAAATATTTGATTTCCAGCCTCGATCAGAGCCTGAAGCGCATGGGCCTCGAGTACGTGGATATTTTTTATCACCATCGCCCCGATCCGGAAACGCCGCTGGAAGAGACCATGCGCGCACTGGATCACGTGGTGCGCCAGGGCAAAGCGCTCTATGCCGCGATCTCCAACTATCCTGCGGATCGCGCTGCTGAAGCGATCGCTATCCTGCGTGATTTAGGCACGCCTTGCCTGATCCACCAGCCGCGCTATTCACTGTTTGAACGCACACCGGAACAGGGCCTGCTCAATGTGCTGGGCGAACAGGGTGTGGGCACTATCGCCTTTTCCCCGCTGGCGGGCGGTGTGCTTACCGATCGCTATTTGCAGGGTGTGCCGGATGATTCCCGTGCCGCCAGCGGCAGCCGCTTTTTGAACAGCGATCAGCTCACCGCAGAGAAGATGGCGAAGGTAGAGCGTTTGCAGGCGATTGCCGTCGAGCGTGGGCAAAAGCTGGCGCAGATGGCGCTGGCTTGGGTGCTGCGTCATCAGCAGGTGACCTCGGTACTGATTGGCGCCAGCAAGACCGCACAAATTGATGATGCGGTTGATATGCTGACCAATCAGCACTTTAGCGAGGAGGAGCTGCAGCGTATTGAGGAAGCGCTGAAATAACCACAGGCTGACGCTATCAGCGGGCAATCGGTCGTGCCAGAATTATCTCAATTCGGACGTTTCAACGCTGTTTCAGACAGACAGCGCTGTGCAAAAACGGATTTCACCATAAAGTGACTTCACGGCGGAGCAATCAGCTGCCGACAAGGAGATAATATGAAACGAGCATTACTTTTTGCCGCTTTGCTGGCAGCGTTATCGCCTTTGGCTATTCACACAGCAGAAGCCAACAGTGCAACCATCGATCTGGCGCCGGGCGTCAGCCTGCGCCTCGGCGACCGTGATAACCGCGGTCATTACTGGGATGGCGGTCGCTGGCGCGACGGTCGGTGGTGGAATGACCGTTATCGTTACGATAACCATCGCTGGTGGCGCCAGGATGAATGGCGTCGTCAAGAGGCGTGGGAGCGGGAACATCGCCGACGCGCCTGGGAACGGGATCGTTATGATTTCCGCGGACCGCCGCCGCCAGGCTGGCATCACCGGGGCCGCGATCGCGATCGTGATGGCTGGCGTGACGATCGGCATCACGACCGCCGCGGTCCGCCTGACTGGGATCGTCGTCGTTAATTAATCTGATGCCCTGCCTTTGCTTTCACATAGCAGGCAGGGCGTTAGCATTCCAGTTACCCGTCTTTTCTGCTTCCAATGTTATTTTTTGAATGCACGCTATTATCTTCACGTCAGCTTCATCACTTTGTCTTATTACTTCCATAAAGATTGCTTATTTCCCCTTCACACCTGCCTTTACAGACATATTATTAAAACCCATACACCAGGAAACTTCCGACTTTACATAAAAACCATTCAGCTATAAAAACAATCAATACTTCCTCTCTGGCAAGGATAAATCTTAAAACTAATATTTCTGATCATTCGTCAAAAAACCAATAAAAGGAAATAACCTTTTACAATCAAAAACATAAATAAGATAAGCCTAACAGCCAATTCAGAATCCCTCTTGAAAAAAGCATAAGACAATTTGAATATGGGGCGGGCTATTTAGCCACATGTTATATTCCGGCCACGCATATTGTTAATATTTTCACAGGAGTTACCGTGGACATTAAATATCGTTCAGATATTGACGGCCTGCGCGCGCTAGCTATCGTGCCCGTTTTACTTTTTCATGCCGGCTTCACCACTTTTTCTGGTGGCTATGTCGGCGTTGATGTCTTTTTCGTCATTAGCGGCTTTTTGATTACCTCTATTTTGTTGAAAGATATCCGCAACAACACCTACAGCATTCTCGATTTTTATGAGCGCCGTATTCGCCGAATATTTCCTGCCCTGTTTGCGGTGATTCTGTTTGTGTTGGTGGTGTCGCCGTTTGCCCTGCTACCGGATGATTACAGCTTCCTGCCTAAGGAGATCGCCGGTGCGCTGCTGTTTGTGTCCAACATTGTCAGCTGGCGCAAATCAGGCTATTTCTCCAGCGATGCCGAAGAGCGTCCGTTACTGCATACGTGGTCGCTTGGCGTGGAAGAGCAGTTCTATATTTTCGCGCCTATCCTGCTGTTCTTTATCATCAGCACGCTGAAGAAAAAGCCCGACCTGTTTTTGCTGGTCATCTTTGCCGCTTCTTTTTTGTTAAGTATTTTTCTTACCGAGCCAAAACCCTCAGCGGCTTTTTACCTGTTGCCTTCGCGCACCTGGGAATTAATGGCAGGTTCCCTGCTGGCGCTGAATCGCGTACCTAAAGCGAAAAGCGCCTTGCTGAATGAAGGCTTTGCGCTGGCGGGTCTGCTCGCCATCGTTAGCAGCGTCTTTCTTTTCGATGCCAGCACTATTTTTCCAGGCTATGCCGCCGCGCTGCCGGTGCTGGGTAGCGTACTGATCATCTACGCCGCGGAGAAAACGCTGGTTGGCAAATTGCTGTCGCTGAAACCAGTGGTCTTTATCGGCCTGATCTCCTATTCGCTTTATCTCTGGCACTGGCCGCTGATCGTCTTCTTCCGAAACTGGAATCTGCTACTTGATGACGGCGGACGTTGGTTAGTGGTTGCCGTATCGCTGGTGATCGCCACGCTGTCATGGCGCTTTATTGAAAGGCCTTTCCGCCATCGTGCCGCATTCCCGGCGAAGCGCCTGTATAAAGTCAGCGCCTGTGGTCTGGCTATCCTGGTTGCTGCCAGCGCTGCAACCTGGAGCAAAGGCAGCTGGCCGGAGCGCTTTGATGCGCAAACGCTGAGCTTCATTTCTGCCCATCAGGACATCAGCCCCGCGCGTAGCAGCTGCCATTTTGGTGAAGGCGTGCCGGATACCGCTAAATATTGTCATTTTGGTGCGGCAAAGCCTACCGTCGCCGTCTGGGGTGACAGTCATGGCGTAGAGATCTCACGTGCACTGGGCAACAATAACGTCTCGCTGTATGAGATTACCTATTCTGCCTGCCCACCGGCGTTGGGCTTTCAGCTCGATGTTCGTCCGGATTGTATTGCCCATAATCAGCGTGCGCTCGACTTCCTGAAGGCGGATAAAGCGATCAATGTGGTTGTACTGGCCGCGCGCTATGAAGCCTATCCCACCACGTTTTACGATAATCTCAACCGCACTGCCGAAGCGTTAATCGCCAGCGGCAAGAAGGTGATTATTATGGGGCCGGTGCCAACGCCGGGTGTCGATGTGCCGAGTACGCTGGCGCGGGGTCGCGATCCTGAATTCTCATTCAGTAATCCGGCCTTCGCCAACATCGATAAGTACATTGACGATAACGTGGTGCGCTTTATGCCCTCTTCTGTGCTGTGCAAAGAGGGCAAGTGCAGCATGTTAGTAAACGGTAAGCCGTTGTTATTTGATAACAACCACCTGAGCATGCAGTCGGCAAATTACGTGGCAGGCTATCTGTCGCAGACCATTGCCAAACAGCAGGGTGTGGCAATCAGCCAGCCGCAGCAGGCGATGGCGCAGAATCGCTCCTCGCTGTAATAAAAAAAGCGGAAGAGCCAGGCTCTTCCGCTTTATTGTCTTACGCAGTGCATCGTCAGAACCCCAACGCTTGCCCCACCAGCAGATAAAGATTCAACGCAATCACCAGCACCACAATCAGCCTGCCCGCATTTTGCATCAGCCGGGTATTGGTTAAATCCCCCATCAGCTCACGATTACCGGTAAAAGTCAGCAGCGGGATCAGCGCCAGCGCGATACCAAAACTCAGCAGCACCTGGCTCATCACCAGAATGCGCGTTGGATCCCAACCAGCCATAATCACGATGAAAGAAGGCAGCATGGTGACCAGCCTCCTGACCCACAGCGGGATGTGAAAGCGGATAAACCCCTGCATCACCACCTGCCCTGCCAGCGTTCCCACCACCGTCGACGAAAGGCCCGCGGCCACCAGGCTGAGCCCAAACACCGTAGCGGCCATATGGCCCAGCAACGGTTCCAGCGTCAAATAAGCCTGATCGAGGTCGGCAATGCCGGTGTGGCCGCTGAAGTGAAAAGCTGCCGCAGCGGTCGCCATCATCGCCAGATTAACAAAGCCGGCAATGGTCATGGCAATGGCCACATCCAGCTTGGTCGATGAATAACGATCGCTGCGCGAGCCGCCGCGATTCACCTGCGTCAGGGCGGAGTGCAGGTAGATGACGTGTGGCATGATAGTGGCTCCCAGCACGCCCGCCGCGAGGAATACCGCATTGGTACCCGACAGCGTTGGTATCGCCATGCCGATCACCAACTCTTTCATTTTAGGCTGGGAGAAAAACAGCTCGACGATATAGGCGGCGGCAACAAACAGCAGCAGGCCGCCAATGACCAGCTCCAGCGGCTTCTGCCCTCGGCTCTGCAACATCAAAATCAGGAAGGTGGCAATACCGGTCAGCACCGCGCCCTGCAACAGCGAGATGCCTAACAGCAGCTTGAAGCCGATGGCGGCGCCAATAAACTCCGCCAGATCGGTGGCCATGGCGATAATTTCCGCCTGCACCCAATAGAACCAGACCGCCGGACGCGGAAAGCGATCGCGAATGTGCTCCGCCAGGTTTTTACCGGTGGCGATGCCGAGTTTGGCCGACATCAGCTGAATCAGCATCGCCATGACGTTAGCCCATACCACGACCCACAGCAGTTGATAGCCATAGGAAGCGCCTGCCTGGATATTGGTGGCGAAATTACCGGGATCGATATAACCGATCGCGGCAATAAAGGCCGGTCCAAGCAGCGCAAGTTTGATTTTTCTGGCCCCACGCGCGGCTCGCTGCGCAGTACGACTTTCCAGCATAGTATTCTGCCCTGTCTTCTTGTGCCCGCATTCAGAATGGGGCGTCGCCATTAAAAGGTCTAAACGGTGGTGCTAATTATTGTGATAGTCATTGCTATGAAGTATAGCCTTGGCTATACCATAGGCCACATTACTGGATCGATTATGGCTGAGCAACCCCCTAAGGGTAGGATATGCTCAAAAAATTAACAATCTTTGTGCGGTTTTTTTGTGCAGACATTCTGTGACCGCTGCGCCTGTTCCGGAAAACAGCAAGATAGGTAATTATTATAATGCGGAGTAGATCTCGTTTTTATGAACGCCGTTACATAGAATACGCAACGAAATATAGCCTGCCTCATATTTGGAGCACATATGTCCCACGTTTTACAATTCCTGTTAGCGCTGGTGGTCGTGACCGTGCTCGCCCTGTTGGTGAGCCACGATCGGAAGAGCATCCGCGTGCGTTACATTATTCAGCTGTTGGTGATTGAAATCTTACTGGCCTGGTTCTTCCTTAACTCGGAAGCGGGTCTTGGCTTTGTGAAAGGTTTTGCCGGGTTGTTTGACCATCTGCTCAAATATGCTGCGCAGGGCACTAACTTTGTGTTTGGCAACATGAGCGATAAAGGCCTCGCATTCTTCTTCCTGAATGTACTCTGCCCTATCGTCTTTATCTCTGCGCTGATCGGCATTCTGCAGCATTTCCGCATCCTGCCCATTGTTATTCGGGCGATCGGTACCGTGCTGTCGAAAGTTAACGGTATGGGCAAGCTGGAGTCGTTTAACGCGGTCAGTTCGCTGATTCTGGGACAGTCAGAAAACTTTATCGCCTACAAAGATATCCTCGGCAAAATGTCGCAGCGTCGTATGTACACCATGGCGGCCACGGCGATGTCGACCGTCTCCATGTCCATCGTTGGCGCCTACATGACCATGCTGCAGCCAAAATATGTCGTGGCCGCGCTGGTGCTGAACATGTTCAGTACCTTTATCGTGCTGTCGCTGATTAACCCTTACCGCATTGAAAATGAAGAAGACCTGCAGCTGAACGATCTGCATAAAGGTCAGAGCTTCTTTGAGATGCTGGGCGAATATATTCTGGCAGGCTTTAAGGTGGCGATCATCGTTGCCGCCATGTTGATCGGCTTTATCGCGCTGATTTCAGCGGTTAACGCGCTGTTTGATACCATTTTTGGTATCAGCTTCCAGGGCGTGCTGGGCTACGTTTTCTACCCGTTTGCCTGGGTAATGGGCGTACCGGCTAACGAAGCGTTGCAGGTTGGCAGTATTATGGCAACCAAACTGGTGTCGAATGAGTTTGTGGCGATGATGGATCTGCAGAAAATTGCGGGTCAGCTGTCGCCGCGCGGCGAAGGCATCCTGTCGGTGTTCCTGGTCTCTTTTGCTAACTTCTCTTCCATCGGTATTGTTGCCGGTGCGATTAAAGGCCTGCATGAAGAACAGGGCAACGTGGTGTCACGCTTTGGCCTGAAGCTGCTCTACGGCTCAACGCTGGTGAGCGTGCTATCTGCGGCCATTGCTGGCCTGGTGCTGGCGTTCTGATTATCACGGGCGAGCTGGTCTCGCCCGTTATTCCTCTGCCCTGCTCTCTTCTGCATTTCCTCTGCGTCGCGACTTTCCTCCAGCCAGCACACTGACGCCGCCTCAGCCGTTCTGCGCGCAATAACCGGCAAAATACCATAGCGTAAAGCCGCCGACGCAGGTTAAGCCGCGTAGCGAGAAACAGTGAACATTTTGGATATCACAAAAGAAAGGTAATCAGAGATGATTGGTGGAGATAAGCGGGATCGAACCGCTGACCTCTTGCATGCCATGCAAGCGCTCTCCCAGCTGAGCTATACCCCCACATCTGGAACCCTTTTTTCAAGCCAAACTTTTGGGAAGAAGTTTGGTGGAGCTAAGCGGGATCGAACCGCTGACCTCCTGCATGCCATGCAGGCGCTCTCCCAGCTGAGCTATAGCCCCGTTTGAAAAACGGTGTCGTATCGACGGACGGCATAATATGAAACGGGCCCCGGAGTGTCAACGCCAAATTCTGTTTCTGCGTTTGATCGCTGAAAAAGGCGGCAATCTGTTGCATAGCGATGGTAAACCCGCAGCATCTGGACAGAATTTTCTGCTGAGGCGCCGGGCGAAATAGTGAGAGTGTGTGGATAATTTTATCCAGCGGCCTGTTTCCTTTTTTATCTGTCCCGCTGACGCCCTTTTTATGTTAATTACGGGTTAATAGCGTTATAAGAATTCTCTTGTTTTTGTTAACCTCGCGTGTAAAACTTCGCACGCTAACTATTAGCCCAAGCCGCACCAGCGCTGGGCACGCGGGCATTTTGTTCGCGATTTATTTCCTTAAACAACTCCAGAGATATTATGTCCTTGCATACACCAAAAGAGATCGCTGCCCTGGCTATTCAGGCTGGCGTGGCGAAAAGCCGTCTGCCGATTTCCACCCTGCTGATTTTAGGCTTTTTAGCGGGCGCTTTTATTGCTACCGGCTTCCTGCTCGACCTGCACGTCATCAATCAGTTACCTGCTGACTGGGGCTCGTTTGGCGGTTTCCTTGGCGCTGCGGTATTCCCGGTGGGCCTGATCCTGACCGTGCTGGCCGGCGGCGAATTGCTGACCGGTAATATGATGACCATGCCGGTGGCCTGGTTCGCTCGTCAGATCAGCGCGTTCAGCCTGCTGCGCAACTGGTTTTGGGTAACCCTTGCCAACTTCCTCGGCAGTATTGCGATCGCCTGGTTCTTTGGTCATATGTTGGGCATGACCGAAGGGGATTACCTGAAGAAAACCGTGGCCATCGCCAACGCCAAAATTCACGCTGATTTCCTGCACGCCTTTATCTCCGGCATCGGCTGTAACTGGCTGGTCTGTCTGGCGGTCTGGCTGGCGTTCGCCAGCAAAGATGTGGTTGGCAAAATTTTTGGCATGTGGTTTCCGGTCATGGCCTTTGTTGCCATCGGTTTCCAGCACGTGGTAGCCAACATGTTTATCATTCCGGCGGCTATTTTTGCCGGTCAGCTTACCTGGGCTGATTACGTACCGAACTTTATTGCCGTGTTCCTCGGCAATGGCGTTGGCGGTGCGGTATTTGTCGGTCTCGCCTACTTCCTCGCCTATCGTCCGGCGGTGGAAAGCGCCTCAGCTACCCGATAATTGTTAAGTTTGCCTTCTGCATTAGTTGCGGAGGGCAATTAACTGTTCCTGTTACTTTCACCTGTGACAAATTATTGTAATATGGTCTCCTAACAGACCGTGGCAGGGAAAGCAGCATGAAAAAGGATTGGTTAACCCCGGAAGAACTTGCGAAAGCAACAGGTTACAGCCGCCAGACCATCAATAAGTGGATCAAGCGCGAAAACTGGACCACCGCACCCAAGCCTGGCGTACAAGGCGGTAAGGCGCGCGTCATATTGATTAACGATCAAGTTAAATCCTTTCTGCGATCGACTCGCCACGCGGCGGAAACGCCCGGCTCTTATCAGATTACTCAGCACAGCCTGCCAACCCTGTTATTAAATTCGATTCAGCAGATGAGTAATAATGAACAGGCGCAGCTCACGGCGCTGTTGTTACGCGAAGGGGTAAAAGGTGTGTTGGTGCGGCTGGGGATTAGCGATAGCGAATAATGCGCCCCGGAAGCGACGATGCATTCCGGAGCGCGCGAGCCTTATGCCTGTGCTTCACGCTCGGCGATAAACGCCAGCGCTTTCTCAATACGCGCGATAGCACGCGACTGTCCAATGGCATGAACCGTCACATCCAGCCCCGGCGACTGACCGGCACCTGTTACCGCCACGCGTAACGGCATACCGACTTTACCCATGCCCACTTCCAGCTCATCGGCGGTTGCCTGAATCGCCTGATGCACATTTTCCGCCGTCCAGTCGCTGATGGCCTGCAGCTTATCGCGTACCACTTCCAGCGGCTGGCGCGCTACCGGACGCAGGTGTTTCTTCGCCGCGTCGGCATCGAACTGCTCGAACTCTTCATAGAAGTAGCGGCATGACGCAGCCATCTCTTTCAGCGTTTTACAACGCTCGCCAAGCAGCTGCACCAGCTGAGAAAGCTGAGGACCGGTGCGGGTATCAATATTTTCCTGCTCGATGTGCCATTGCAGATGCGTAGCGACATATTCCGGCGGCAGCGTGGTGATGTAATGATGGTTAAGCCATTGCAGCTTCTCGGTGTTAAAGGCGCTGGCTGATTTGCTCACCGCCGCGAGGTCAAACAGCTCGGTCATCTCGGCCACGCTGAAGATCTCCTGATCGCCATGAGCCCAGCCCAGACGCACCAGATAGTTGAGCAGCGCTTCCGGCAGATAGCCATCATCGCGATACTGCATTACGCCAACCGCGCCATGACGCTTGGAGAGTTTCTTGCCGTCATCGCCTAAAATCATCGACACGTGGGCGTAAACCGGCACCTCGGCGCCAATCGCTTTCAGAATGTTGATCTGACGTGGCGTATTGTTGATGTGATCTTCACCGCGAATCACGTGGGTAATGCCCATATCCCAGTCGTCAACCACTACGCAAAAGTTGTAGGTTGGCGCGCCGTCGGTACGGCGAATGATCAGATCGTCCAGCTCCTGATTGCTGAATTCAATCGGGCCGCGGATTTGGTCATCAAAAATCACCGAGCCTTCCTGCGGGTTACGGAAGCGTACAACGCAAGGCTCATCATCGGCATGGTGCTCATGGCTGTCGCGGCAGCGCCCGTCGTAGCGTGGCTTTTCATTATTGGCCATTTGCGTTTCACGCAGCGCCTCAAGACGTTCTTTCGAGCAGTAGCATTTATAGGCCGTACCCGCTTCCAGCATCTCGTCAATGACGGCGTTGTAACGGTCAAAACGTTTGGTCTGGAAATATGGACCTTCGTCCCAGTCAAGATTCAGCCAGTTCATGCCATCCATGATGGCGTCGATAGCTGGCTGCGTGGAGCGCTCAAGATCGGTATCTTCAATACGCAGCACAAACTCACCGCCAAGATGACGGGCATAAAGCCAGGAGTAAAGCGCGGTGCGCGCGCCGCCGACATGCAGATAACCGGTCGGGCTGGGTGCGAAACGGGTTTTGATTTTCATTGAGCGTTGCCTTATTGCGCACGGTTTTTGCTTTAAGCAAAAAACAGGGACATGCTGAAAAAAAGAGTGGCGACATTCTATCATCTGTCGTTGATTCCTCAATCGTTCCCCCGAGGATAAGCGTATCGACAGGTCATATTCCGGCTTCAAAACAGCAATTTTGACTAAATCAGCAACGGCCTGGCTAATTTTAAGACGAACGAACATTTTCGTTTTAAAAACCGTTGACTCACTTTGAACTATCCCTATAATGCGACTCCACACAGCGGGGGTGATTAGCTCAGTTGGTAGAGCATCTCCTTTACACGGAGGGGGTCGGCGGTTCGAGCCCGTCATCACCCACCATCCTAAAGATGGCCTGCAGTGGATAAAAGAATGAGATTGGGTGATTAGCTCAGTTGGTAGAGCATCTCCTTTACACGGAGGGGGTCGGCGGTTCGAGCCCGTCATCACCCACCACTCTCAGACGCTTTTATCAGTAGTAACGAAATGGGTGATTAGCTCAGTTGGTAGAGCATCTCCTTTACACGGAGGGGGTCGGCGGTTCGAGCCCGTCATCACCCACCATTTCGGGTCGTTAGCTCAGTTGGTAGAGCAGTTGACTTTTAATCAATTGGTCGCAGGTTCGAATCCTGCACGACCCACCAATGTAGAAAGGCGCCCTAAAGGCGCCTTTTTGCTTTTCTGCACGTGCAGGGTTTGAACCTGCAGCAGGTTCGACAACATGGCCGGGAGCCATGTTGGCTGATGCGTCAGCATCACCCGCAGGGCGAGGCGCACGATGCGCCGAGGCATATCCTGCACGACCCACCAATGTAGAAAGGTGCCTTTTTGCTTTTCTGCTCTGCCCTTCCGTTACCACCTCAATCCTGCGCTTCACTGGCCGCCATGCTGATCGCTCAGGCATCGCTTGCCCATCGATTTAACCTGAAAACAGTTTACCTGGGTAATATTAACGCCTGTCTGATTAAAGTCATGCGCCCGCAGGCCGATAACCTTTACGCACTTTTGCATGCAAGGAGGATTCTATGTCTGGTATTACATCTGTCAGCAGCATGATCGGCAGCGACACCGGCAACGGCGGCAGCGATGTTTCATCGCAAATCAACAGCCTTAACAAGCAGATTCAGAAAATTACCCAGCAACTTAAAGATTTGTCGGGCAATGACGAGCTGAACAAACAGCAGAAAGCGGAGCAGCAGCAGCTTCTGGAAGCGCAGGTGCAACTGCTGATGGCCCAAATTCAACAGCTGCAACAGCAGCAGGAGGAAAAGCAGCAGGTCATGCAGGAGAGTTCACCGCTGGCCGAACGTCCGGCGGACGGTATCAATCGTCCAAACGACACTAACTCGCTGGATGTGTATATTTAAAAGGCGGGCGCCAGCATCCTTTGTTGCGAAAGCAGAGCAGCCTGCTGGCGCACTTCCTGCCATATCGCTTCGGCGGCGGGAGACAGCGATCGGTTTTTTCGTCGAATCAGCATCAGCTTGCGGTTAACCTCAGGTGTGATGCGTCTGACCATTAACGGCCGCCCTTCCGGCAACGGCAGCGCCAGCGCGGGCAGAATACTGATGCCAATACCGGCATCGACCATCGGGTAGAGCGTGACCGGATGGCCAATCTCCTGCACCACGTTGACCGCAATCTGCTGCTGCTGCAGCGCCTCATCGATCAGCACCCGACTGCCGGAGGTGTAATCCTGTAGCACCATGGTACGGCCATGCAACATTGACCAGTTCACCTGCTCTGCCGCCGCCAGCGGATCGTCTTTGCGACACAGCAGCAAAAAAGGCTCTTCCAGAATCGCCTGCTGTTCAAGATCGACCGAACGCAGCGGGCCGATCACAATCCCAAAATCGACCTCCGCATTGCGCACGCCTTGCAGAACCCACTGCTGTGGTCGATCGTGCAGCATGATTTTTATATCCGGAAAATGCAGCTGCGCCGCAGCCAGACACTGCGGCATCAGGTGTGCCGAGATGGTTTGACTGGCGGCTACCCGCACGGTGCCACTGCGTTGTTGACCGTAGCTGCGCACTTCCAGCAGCGTGGTGGTTAACTCTTCCAGTAAGCGATCCAGACGGCTGGCGAGCTGCTGGCCTGCATCGGTCAAAATCACTTCGCGAGTAGTGCGATCGAGCAAACGAACGCCCATTTCCGCCTCAAGCTCCTTAATACTGTGACTCACCGCCGACTGGCTAAGACCAATTTGCTGCCCCGCCTGGCTAAAACTTCCCTGCTGCGCCACCATCACAAAGACACGCAGTTGCCGTAAGGTATAATTCATCTGTTTTATTCATATATGGATTCAATAAATCAATTTTATTTCTAAACCTGCGCGACGCACAATAGCACCCAACATTTCTTTACAAGGCGTTAACAATGCGAATCTTTCGACTCGATCCCATGATGATCAAACTGATCATCACGGTTTTGCTGGCAACTTTCCTGCCGGCGAAAGGCGGTTTTGTGCCGTTTTTTGAATGGCTGACCACCGCGGCCATCGCCCTGCTCTTTTTCATGCACGGTGCAAAGTTGTCACGAGAGAAGATTATCGCTGGCAGCAGCCACTGGCGTTTACACCTGTGGATTCTGTTCAGCACCTTTGTGCTGTTTCCCATTCTTGGCCTGCTGCTGGTTTGGTGGCATCCGGTTAATGTCAGCGCAGAAATCTACACCGGCTTTCTCTACCTGTGCATTCTGCCTGCTACCGTGCAGTCCGCTATCGCCTTTACCTCGATGGCAGGCGGTAACGTCGCGGCGGCGGTGTGCAGCGCCTCGGCGTCGAGCCTGTTAGGCGTCTTTATTTCTCCGCTGCTGGTTAATCTGGTGATGAATATTCACAGCGCTGCCGGTAACAGCGGGCTGGAACAGATCGGCAAAATTATGCTGCAGCTGCTGGTGCCGTTTGTGCTCGGCCATCTGGCGCGGCGCTGGATCGGCGGCTGGGTGGAACGCCACAAGAGCCTGATTGGCAAAACCGATCAAACCTCTATTTTGCTGGTGGTGTACACCGCGTTTAGTGCTGCGGTAGTGAACGGTATCTGGACGCGGGTTGGCGTCGATACGCTGTTGTGGATCGTTGCTGGCAGCCTGCTGCTGCTGTTTGTAGTGCTGCTGGTTAACCTGGCAGCGGCGCGCCTGTTTGGCTTTAGTCGCCCGGATGAGATTACCATTCTGTTTTGCGGCTCGAAGAAGAGCCTGGCGAACGGTGTACCGATGGCCAATATTCTGTTTCCCGTCGCGGCAGTCGGTATCATCGTGTTGCCGCTGATGATTTTTCATCAGGTTCAGCTGATGGTCTGCTCGTTCATCGCACAGCGCTACAAAAAGAAAAATGAGGCCGCTGCTGCAGCGGCTATCAGTAAGCCGGTGAAATCGACCAAAGCCGCCGGTTAAGCGTAGTGAAATAACAAAAAGGCCCGCTTGCGGGCCTTTTTTAATGGGTTGATGCCATGCTAATTCCGCTATCACTACATCGGCACCCCTTTGTCAGGAATCGTGCAGAACACCTCTTCATGCAGTTATTCAGCAGCCTTATACTGGCAGCAAAAAAGAGAGCTAACGACATAAACTGATGCATAACCGCTGGTGATACAACCGACCGCAGCGCGGCCAGCCTGATTCAGGTCCCTTTTTTCAGGGGCTTCACCAGCCCCTCCAGCCCTTCAATTTTGATCGCCAGCGTCATTTCCATCAGTTCACCCAGATGCCCTGATGGAAATTCGGCTTTGCGCGCAAACCACAACAGGTAAGGTTCGGGCAGATCGATCAGCGTCAATCCTTTGTACTTACCAAACGGCATGGTGGTGTTGGCAATTTCTACCAGAAAGGCTTTATCCATTCTGCTCACCCAGCAGGCGAATCATTTCCGCCTCATCAATGATCTCAATACCGAGCTCTTCCGCTTTGGCGCGTTTAGAGCCAGCGGCTTCACCGGCGATCACCAGATCGGTTTTCTTCGATACGCTGCCGCTGACTTTAGCCCCCAGCGCCGCCAGGCGTGCTTTGGCATCATCACGTGACATGATGGTAAGCGAACCGGTGAGCACCACCGTTTTGCCTGCAAATGGCGAATCGATCTCTTCAGCTTTGACCACAACCACTTCCGGCCAGTGAATACCGATGTCGTTGACCAGCTGATGAATAATCTCGCGGTTGCTCTCTTCATCCATGAAATTACGCAGGTGGCTGGCGACGATTTTGCCGACATCCGGTACGGCAATCAGCTCATCCAGCGTTGCCGCCATCAGCTTCTCCAGCGTGCCAAAATGCGCGGCCAGATTCACCGCTGTCGCCTCACCCACCTCACGAATACCCAACGCATAGAGGAAGCGCGGCAAGGTGGTTGCCTTGGCCGCGTTTAGCGCGTTGACCACATTTTGCGCCGACTTTGGCCCCATGCGATCCAGTCCGGTGAGCACGCCAGCGCTGAGGCGAAACAGGTCGGCAGGCGTTTTGACGTACTCTTTTTCCACCAGCTGGTCGATAATTTTATCGCCCATGCCATCGACATCCATAGCGCGCCGTGACACGAAGTGTTTCAGCGCCTCTTTGCGCTGTGCGCCGCAAATCAGGCCGCCGGTGCAGCGCGTGACCGCTTCGCCCTCGACCCGCTCGACATCTGAACCGCAGACCGGACAGTGGCTGGGAAACACGATTTCACGCGTCTCTTCCGGCCGATCGCTTTCTACCACGTTGACCACCTGTGGAATGACATCGCCTGCGCGACGAATCACCACGCGATCGCCGATGCGCAGACCGAGGCGGGCAATCTCATCGGCGTTATGCAGCGTTGCGTTGCTTACCAGCACGCCCGCCACCTGCACCGGCTCCAGACGGGCAACTGGCGTGATCGCCCCGGTGCGGCCCACCTGGAATTCCACCTCACGCACCACCGTCAGTTGCTCCTGCGCCGGAAACTTAAAGGCGATGGCCCAGCGCGGCGCGCGCGCAACAAAACCGAGCTGCTCCTGCAAATCCTGTGAATCGACTTTGATCACCACGCCGTCGATGTCGAAACCCAGCACCGGGCGATCCTGCTCAACCTGATGATAAAAGGCGAGGACCTCTTCAGCACTGTGACAGAGACGAATGCGATCGCTTACCGGTAAGCCCCAGGCTTTTAGCTGCTGCAGGCGCTGCCAGTGACTGCGCGGCAGTTCGCCGCCTTCCAGCAGGCCAAAGCCGTAACAGAAAAAGGTCAGCGGGCGCTTAGCAGTGATGCGTGGATCGAGCTGGCGCAGCGAACCGGCCGCGGCGTTACGTGGATTAGCAAAGATTTTGCCGCCGTTGCGGCGCGCATCGTCATTGAGCTTCTCGAAGCCTTTTTGCTTCATAAACACTTCACCGCGCACTTCAAGCCGCGCCGGAATGTTGTCGCCTTTCAAACGCAGAGGAATCGCGCCGATGGTGCGCACGTTGGCGGTAATGTTTTCACCGGTAGTGCCGTCTCCGCGCGTGGCGGCACGGACCAGCAGGCCATCTTCATACAGCAGGCTGACTGCCAGACCGTCCAGCTTCAGTTCGCAGCAAAAGGTAATCTCATCGCTGCTTTTCAGCCGATCCTGCACGCGCTTATTGAACGCGAGATAGGTCGCCTCGTCAAAAGCGTTATCCAGCGACAGCATCGGCACTTCGTGGCGAACCTGCTCAAATGCGCTCAGCGGAGCAGCGCCCACGCGCTGGGTTGGCGAGTCCGGCGTAATCAAATCGGGATGCTGCGCTTCAAGTTCACGAAGTTCGCGCATCAGACGATCATATTCAGCATCCGGCACTTCCGGCGCATCCATCACATGATAGAGGTATTCATGATGCCGAAGCGTGGTTCTTAACTCGGTTATTGTGTCCTGTACGGATTTCATAGCGCACCATCAAAGTGAAAAACCCCCGATTAACGGGGGTTTGCGGGTCTAACGAAGAAGAGATAAAGCTTAGCTGTTCGCGTCAATCACATCACGAATACGGGCTTTATAGGTCTCAAGCTTTTGCGGCGTCATCATGCGGCGTTCATCATCCAGCACCACGCCGCCTACATCATCGGCAATGCGTTGTGCGGATTGCAGCATCAGCTTGAAGTTCTGATGCGCATCGCCGTAGGACGGCACCATCATAAACATGGAGATGCCTGGCGTGGAAAAGTCAGACATTTCGTCAGGATTAAAGGAGCCTGGTTTTACCATGTTCGCAAGGCTGAACAGTACCGGGCCGCTGCCCGCCGGGCTGAGGTGACGATGGAATATATTCATTTCGCCAAACTGGAAGCCCGCCTGCAACACACCCTGCAGTAGCGCTTCGCCGTTCAATACGCCGTTAGCGTGGGCGGCAACGTGCAGCACCAGCACGGTCTCTTTCACTTTTTCAGCAGGCTTAGCAACTGGTGCTGACTGAACCGGCTGTGGCGCAGGCTCAGGTTCCGGCTGGTGTTCAGGCTCCATCTGCAGCAGCGGATCAAGAAGCTGATCGGCCTGAGCAAGCTGTGGCGGCATCTGTGTCGGTACAACCGACTGCGGACGCGGCGCCGGTGCGGCTTTTGGTTGCGGATGCGCGACGGGATCGGTCTCAAACAGCGGATCGCGTGCCGCATTCTCTTCCCGGCGCGGTGCCGACCGGGCAGGTTCAGGTTGTTTACGCGGCGCGGGTTGCACGTTGTCGGTATCGTCCAGCGTGTTAAAAGGCGGTTCTTCGTGCTCGGTATGAGAACGACGCACGCGCACTTCGCCCAGCGCATCATCCTCGACGTCGTCACTATCATCTTCGTTTTGCTGTTTTAAACGCTTGTGCGGGCGATCGCGAAAAACGGATGAGCGCTCTTTACGGCTGGTCCACAAACCGTGAAGAAGAAGCGCTATTATGGCGATCGCGCCAACAACGATTAATATCAGACGCAAATCCTGCATCATTGTATTCTCTGTTGTTCCAATACCTTGCCACCGCGGCAAACTTTATCCTCTAACTGTATTTGCCCTGCTACACAAGTGCAAGTCTGTGCACTATTTTCTAACAAATAAGATAGCCTGGACACGGTTTTTCGCTGTTTTTTCAGCCAATTCGCCGCTGGCCTGCAATAAAAGCTGCGTTATGATGGCGCTGTCTGATGGACAAAGGAGAAAATGCCCATGGCAAATGAGAATCGCGTCGCTGCTTATAACGGCGTGCACTACTTTTCGGCGGGCTGGAAACTGATCCGTCTCCCCGGTATTCGACGTTTCGTTATCATCCCACTGCTGATCAATATTTTGCTGTTAGGTGGCGCTTTTGTCTGGCTTTTTCATGAACTGGGAAACTGGATCCCGACAATGATGTCGTGGGTGCCCGGCTGGTTACAGTGGCTGAGCTACATTCTTTGGCCGCTGACGGTGATTTCGATCATTTTGGTGTTCAGCTATTTCTTCTCAACGCTGGCCAACTGGGTTGCCGCGCCGTTCTGCGGCATTCTGGCCGAGCAGCTCGAAGGGCGTCTCACCGGTCAGCCATTGCCGGACAGCGGTTGGGCGGCGCTGGTAAAGGACTTCCCGCGCATCATGAAGCGTGAATGGCAGAAGCTGGCCTATTATCTGCCGCGGGCAATTGGCCTGCTGCTGCTCTATTTCATTCCGGGCTTTGGGCAAACCGTCGCGCCGGTGCTGTGGTTTCTGTTCAGCGCCTGGATGCTGGCGATTCAGTATTGCGATTATCCCTTCGACAATCACAAGGTCAGCTTTCAGCGGATGCGCCAGGCGCTGCGTCAGCACCGCTCCGCCAATTTGCAGTTTGGTGCGCTGGTGAGCCTGTTTACGATGATTCCGCTGCTGAATCTGATGATTATGCCGGTGGCGGTATGCGGCGCCACTGCCATGTGGGTTGATCGTTATCGCGCGCAGTCAGGCAGTGGACACCCGCATTAATCTGAGAATCGAGGCGGCTCATGCCGCCTTATGCTTTTATCGCAGGGCTTATTTCAGCTAATAATATACATATACGATTTCCTTCCTTCCTTGCTCAATCGTAAGGGGTATTCTTCTGGGGTTTATAATATTTCACACAGTAAAGGACGGGCTATGAGTAAGATCTATGAAGACAACTCTTTGACCATCGGGCATACGCCGCTGGTTCGGCTGAACCGCATGGGCAATGGCCGCATTCTGGCAAAGGTTGAATCCCGTAACCCAAGCTTCAGCATTAAGTGCCGTATTGGCGCCAGCATGATTTGGGATGCGGAAAAACGCGGTATCCTCAAGCCCGGCATTGAACTGGTTGAACCTACCAGCGGTAACACCGGTATTGCGCTGGCCTATGTTGCCGCCGCCCGCGGTTACAAACTGACGCTGACCATGCCAGAAACCATGTCCACAGAGCGCCGCAAGCTGCTGAAGGCGTTGGGTGCCAATCTGGTGTTGACTGAAGGCGCAAAAGGCATGAAGGGCGCGATTTCCAAAGCTGAAGAGATCGTCGCCAGCAATCCCGATAAGTTTGTGCTGCTGCAGCAGTTCAGTAACCCGGCTAACCCGGCGATTCATGAAAAAACCACCGGCCCGGAGATTTGGGAAGATACCGACGGCGAGATTGATGTGTTTATCGCGGGCGTTGGCACCGGCGGCACCATCACCGGCGTGACCCGTTATCTGAAGAACACCAAAGGCAAAACCGATCTGATCAGCGTCGCGGTTGAGCCGACCGACTCGCCAGTGATCGCCCAGGCGCTAGCAGGCGAAGAGATCAAGCCCGGCCCGCATAAGATTCAGGGCATCGGCGCTGGCTTCATTCCAGGCAACCTCGATTTAAGCCTGGTTGATCGCGTCGTCGCCATCACTAATGACGAATCTATCGCCACCGCACGGCGTTTAATGCAGGAAGAAGGTATTCTGGCCGGGATCTCGTCCGGCGCGGCCGTCGCAGCGGCGCTGAAGCTGCAGGAAGAAGAAGAGTTTGCCAATAAGACCATCGTGGTGATTCTGCCCTCTTCCGGCGAGCGCTATCTGAGTACTGCGCTGTTTGCCGATCTGTTCACGGAAAAAGAGCTACAGCAGTAATCAAACATTTCCTAAAGTTGTGTAAAAGGCACCCAAATGGGTGCTTTTTTGTGGAGCAGATCTCACTTTCGCAACCACACTGATTGATCTCTGCTGCGCGGCTCTGGTATTTAAGCAACCAATTATTTCGATCCGCGAAATTAATCGTAGCTTGCGCCAAATCACGCTGAATCGATTTACTGATTTGGTCACAAGGTAATTCGCGGCATAATGGTTAGGTTGAAAAGAGAGCATCGGCCAGATTTCCGCCGTCTGCCTCCAACCTCGTACCGGCGCATCTTTGCCAGGCATAATCCTGAAGCGCGCACCAATACAGGCTAAAGTCCTGCCGCCAGGCTAAACTTTAGATTCATAACACCAAACCAGATAAAGTTGGGGAAATAGCATGTTCCAGCAAGAAGTTACCATTACCGCACCAAACGGTCTGCACACTCGCCCTGCCGCTCAGTTCGTTAAAGAAGCTAAAGCCTTCCAGTCAGAGATTACCGTGACCTCTAACGGCAAATCTGCCAGTGCCAAGAGCCTGTTCAAACTGCAAACGCTGGGTCTGACTCAGGGTACCGTTGTGACGCTGTCTGCTGAAGGTGAAGATGAGCAGCAGGCGGTAGAACATCTGGTCAAACTGATGGCTGAACTTGAGTAATCTGTCGGTTAGTAAGTAGTTTCTCTCCGGCTTAAGAAGTGCCACTTAATTGATCGCGGACATTACGTCCGCGTTATTGCATCCGTAAAGTACGCTTTCGCATGACACTGGCGCACTTAAGTCATGAGCCATCGAGATAAAAAGGTAGGGTTATGATTTCAGGCATTTTAGCATCACCGGGTATCGCTTTTGGCAAAGCACTTCTGCTGAAAGAAGATGAAATCGTCATCAACCGGAAAAAGATCGCTGCAGAGCAGGTGGATCAGGAAGTGCAGCGTTTCCTCGACGGACGCAGCAAGGCCGCCACGCAGCTCGAAGCCATCAGAATTAAAGCCGGTGAAACGCTTGGTGAAGAGAAAGCAGCGATCTTCGAAGGTCACATCATGCTGCTGGAAGATGAAGAACTGGAACAGGAAATCATCTCTCTGATCAAAGACGACCATGCCTCTGCAGACGCCGCTGCCTTTGCAGTCATCGATGGCCAGGCGAAAGCGCTGGAAGAGCTGGATGATGAATACCTGAAAGAACGTGCGGCTGACGTACGTGACATCGGTAAACGCCTGCTGCAAAACATTCTCGGCCTGCATATTGTTGATTTGAGCGCGATCACTGAAGAAGTGATTCTGGTGGCCAAGGATTTGACGCCGTCAGAAACCGCACAGCTCAATCTGAAAAAAGTGCTGGGCTTTATTACCGATCTGGGTGGCCGCACATCGCACACCTCGATCATGGCGCGTTCGCTGGAAATTCCTGCCATTGTCGGCACCGGCAACGTGACCGCCACCGTGAAAAACGGTGATTACCTGATCATTGATGGCGTTAACAACGCTATCCACGTCAACCCTGAAACCTCGGTTGTCGATGAGCTGAAAGGCGTTCAGGAACAGTATCATTCAGAAAAGAATGAGCTGGCAAAACTAAAAGATCTGCCTGCTATTACGCTGGATGGGCATCAGGTTGAAGTCTGCGCCAACATTGGTACCGTGCGCGACGTCGCTGGTGCCGAGCGCAACGGCGCGGAAGGCGTTGGCCTGTACCGCACTGAATTCCTGTTCATGGACCGTGACTCGCTGCCAAGCGAAGAAGAACAGTTCCAGGCGTATAAAGCCGTGGCTGAAGCGGTAGGCGCGCAGGCGGTTATCGTTCGCACCATGGACATCGGCGGTGATAAAGATCTGCCGTACATGAATCTGCCAAAAGAAGAAAACCCGTTCCTTGGCTGGCGTGCGATTCGTATTGCCATGGATCGCAAAGAAATTCTGCATGCTCAGCTGCGCGCTATCCTGCGTGCGTCGTCATTCGGCAAGCTGCGCATCATGTTCCCGATGATCATTTCCGTGGAAGAAGTGCGTTTCCTGAAGGCGGAACTGGAGATGCTGAAAGCGCAGCTGCGTGAAGAAGGCAAATCCTTTGATGAGAGCATCGAAGTCGGCATCATGGTCGAAACCCCGGCATCTGCGGTCATCGCGCGTCACCTGGCGAAAGAAGTCGACTTCTTTAGTATTGGGACAAACGACCTGACGCAGTATACTCTGGCGGTCGATCGTGGTAACGATTTGATTTCACATCTCTACAACCCAATGACGCCGTCTGTACTGGGCCTGATCAAGCAAGTCATTGATGCTTCACACGCCGAGGGCAAATGGACCGGCATGTGTGGTGAGCTGGCTGGTGATGAACGTGCTACACTACTTTTATTGGGAATGGGGCTGGACGAATTCAGCATGAGTGCCATTTCTATTCCACGCATCAAGAAAATCATTCGTAACACGAATTTCGAAGATGTGAAGGCATTGGCAGAGCAGGCTCTGACTCAGCCCACCGCGGATGAGTTAATGAACCTGGTCAACAAGTTCATTAAAGAAAAAACACTCTGCTGATCCGCAAGACGCTGGCCCAAAATTACTGCTTAGGAGAAGATCATGGGTTTGTTTTCTAAACTTTTTGGCGACAAAACAGATCACGCATCAGGAACGATTGATATTGTTGCGCCGCTTTCAGGCGAAATAGTGAACATCGAAGATGTACCAGATGTCGTGTTTGCGGAAAAAATTGTTGGCGATGGCATCGCAATCAAGCCAGCGGGCAACAAGATGGTGGCACCGGTTGACGGGACCATCGGCAAAATTTTCGAAACTAACCATGCGTTTTCGATCGAATCAGATACCGGTATCGAGCTGTTTGTACACTTCGGCATTGATACCGTTGAACTGAAAGGCGAAGGTTTTAAACGTATTGCGGAAGAAGGCCAGAAGGTCAAAAAAGGTGATCTGATCATCGAGTTTGATCTGGCACTGCTGGAAGAGAAAGCGAAGTCTACGCTTACGCCAGTTGTGATTTCCAATATGGATGAAATCAAAGAGCTGACCAAACTTACCGGTCAGGTCGTCGTCGGCGAAACGCCTGTGATTCGTATTAAAAAGTAATCTCTGCAGGTCTGAGAAAACGGCACCCTTCGGGGTGCCGTTTTTGTTGCTGCACGAAGCGCGTTCTTCAGCTCAGCTGCCAGTGCGGTAATCGCAATGTCAGGGTCAGGCCGCCCTGCTCGCCGTTGACCGCCTGCACTTCGCCATGATGCGCCAGCATCACCTTGCGCACAATCGCCAGCCCCAATCCGTAGCCTTTTCCCATCAGCGGTGAATTGACCCGAACAAAGGGGTCAAAGATACTCGACAGCTTCTCTTCATCCACGCCGGGCCCCTGATCGCTGATGCGTATCGATAACCATTGTGCCTCACGCCACAGCGTCACCTGCACGCGTTGCCCGGCATGTGAAAAGCGCAGCGCGTTACGCAGCACGTTTTCCAGCCCACGCCGGATCAGCTCGGCGTTACCGCGCACGGTATAATCCTGCTGACGATCGATATCCAGCCCAATTTCCACGCCCGGTATTTGTGCCTCGTAGCGCACGTCAGTGACCACCGCCTCGATCAGGCCGGTGAGATCGAAATATTGCTCATCGGGCATCGCGTCGTGCTCGGCGCGAGAGAGCGTCAGCAGTTCGCCGATCATCTTATCCAGGCGCTGCGCTTCCGCATCGATTCGATCCAGCGACGCGCTGACGTTTTCGGGCATCTGCCGGGCCAGGCCGGTAGCCAGCTGCAACCGCGCCAGCGGCGAGCGTAACTCATGTGAAATATCATGCAGCAGCTCTTCCCGCGCCCGCACCAGCACCGACAGCCGCTCCACCATTTCATCAAAGTTTTTTGCCACCTCGGAAAGCTCATCATGACGACGTCGCATGTTGGGAAACAGTCTTACGGAGAGATCGCCGCTGGAGACCCTGGCAAAGCCCAGGCTCAGCTGACGCATTGGCCGCGTCAGGTTCCACGCCAGCAACAGGCTAAACAGCAGCCCGGCAGCGCCGGCCAGAATAACCATCGGCTCGGGAATGTTGAGGAATTTACGCTGTGAGCCGAGGCGGCTGTCTGCACGCAACGCCTTAACGTCATAACGCAACGCATACCAGCGATCGTCCGCACCTTTTACCCGCCGCACCATGACATCAGGAAATGGCCCATCAACGGGCTGTGCCGCCAGGTTATCAGGCGCGTCCTGCGGGGTGACGGTAAAGAATTGGCGATCGGCTGACGGCCAGCCCGCCATCATCTCAGCCAGTGCCGCCGGGCCGCCGCTGGACAATACCGATGCCGCCGAGGCGATTTGCAGTTCGGCGATGCGGCGTACCGCGCGCATTTCAGGCGGTTCATGGCGCTCACCGGAGATCACAAAGCCCAGCCATAGCAGCTGGCTGATCACGATAAACACCAGCCAGAATCCGATCAGGATTTTCCAGAACATCCTGCCGCGATAATGGCGAATCATCGAATACGGTAGCCGATGCTGCGCACGGTTTCGATGGTCACGTGGTCAGCGGTTAACGCAGAGAGTTTTTGCCGGATGTTGCTGATATGCACGTCGACGCTGCGATCGTAGGCTTCACGCGGGCGGCCAAGGCCTTTTTCAGACAGCTCATCTTTGGACACCACGCGATCAGGCGCACGCAGCAGCAGATCGAGCAGGTTAAATTCGGAGGCGGTTAAATCAAAGGGTTTTTGCTGCCATTCGGTCATGCGCGTGGCGGGGTTCAGCGTCAGCTCGCCCCAGCGAATCACCTCTTTGCGATCGGGCACCGGCGCCTGCTCTTCAATGCGTCGCAGCACGGCACGCAGACGCGCCACCAGCTCACGCGGATAGCAGGGCTTCGGCATGTAATCATCCGCGCCCATTTCCAGGCCAATCACGCGGTCAATATTGTCGCCTTTTGCCGTTAGCATAATCACTGGCAGTCGGCTTTTTTGCCGCACCTGACGCAGCACGTCGATGCCGCTCATATCAGGCAGCATAATATCCAGGATCATGGCGGTGTAATGGCCGGATAACGCGCCAGCCACGCCAGCGCTGCCGGTCAGTACCAGCGTCGCGTCAAAACCTTCGCCGATCAGGTATTCGCTGAGCAGAGTACCCAGTTCCAGATCGTCATCAACCAACAGAATTTTCATTGTTACGCTCTCACAACAGACTGGCGCTATTTTGACCTGACTGTAAGAAATCCGCAGCCGCTTTTACGTTATTATTACAGTTGCAGGATTCAGCGGAGCACGATGAAAAGATTAGCTACCGTAAACGCCAGTAGAGAGATAACGATCGCCGCGATCGCAGATAATCGCCACCACCACGCTGCCCGGCTGGGCGGCGGCCAGGCGAATCGCGCCCGCGACGGAGCCGCCGGAGCTGACGCCGCAAAAGATACCTTCGCGTTGCGCCAGCGCGCGCATGGTCTGTTCCGCGGTGAGCTGATCCATATCGATAATCTGATCGACCAGCGAGGCGTCATAAATGCCCGGCAAATAGTCGGCTGACCAGCGACGAATGCCGGGAATGCTGCTGCCCTCGCAGGGCTGCAGGCCAACAATCTTCACCGCTGAAGATTGCTCTTTAAGATAGCGCCCCACGCCGGTAATGGTGCCGGTGGTGCCCATGCTGGAGACAAAGTGCGTCAGGCGACCCGCGCTCTGCTGCCAGATTTCCGGGCCGGTGGTGCGATAGTGCGCCAGCGGATTATCGGCGTTGTTGAACTGGTCGAGCACCTTGCCTTCGCCCTGCGCTTCCATCTCCAGCGCACGGTCGCGCGCGCCTTCCATGCCCAGCTCACGGCTGACCAGAATCAGTTCGGCGCCATAGGCGCGCATCGCCGCCTGCCGCTCCTGGCTCATGTTCTCAGGCATCAACAGCCGCAGGCGATAGCCTTTCATGGCGGCAATCATCGCCAGCGCAATGCCGGTATTGCCGCTGGTCGCCTCAATCAGCCGATCGCCCGGCTGGATCTCACCGCGCAGTTCAGCCTGATGGATCATTGAATAGGCTGCGCGATCTTTCACCGAGCCCGCCGGATTATTGCCTTCCATCTTCAGCCAGATTTCACTGCCGGCCGGTGCCAGGCGTTGTAATTTGATCAGCGGCGTATTGCCAATAGTCTGTTCTAACGTTGTCACGCGCGATTTCCTGGGTAAGCGCAATCCGCTCTGAGACGCGCTAAAAAGGGCTGTTAACTGCATAAAAAAGGGCGGAAAGAATTCCGCCCCGGAGATAGCATAAAACTATCAGGCACTCTGGGCAAAGGCAACCGGACGCAGCGGCGTATTGCCCTGATACAGCCGCGCCTGTTGCAAGCCGACAAACAGGCGCTCGCCCCGCAGCGGCGCGGTCTGATCGCCGTCGAAGACCACGGTAAAGGTTTCTGCCTGCCAGCCCACCGGTGCCACCACCAGTTGCCAGAAGTGTCCACGCGGGCTCACTTCCAGCACGTTGACCGGCAGCGGCGTTTCAATGCTGCTCTGCCGCGCAACGTCCACTTCCCACGGACGCAGGAAGAGCTCAACCGCGCCCTGGTGAACAGGGGTGTAACCCAGCGGCCAGTGATGTGCATCGACGTGGAACTGCGAGCCGTTAACCTGGCTGTCAAAGCGGTTTACTTCGCCGAGGAATTCCAGCACAAAGCGCGTAGCAGGCTCGCGCCACACGTCATCCGGCGTGCCGACCTGCTCAATGTTGCCCTGGCTCATTACTACTACGCGATCGGCAACTTCCATCGCCTCTTCCTGATCGTGCGTAACAAAAACGCTGGTGAATTTCAGCTCTTCATGCAGCTGGCGTAACCAGCGACGCAGCTCTTTCCGGACCTGCGCATCCAGTGCGCCAAACGGCTCATCCAGCAGCAAAATTTGCGGTTCCACCGCCAGCGCACGCGCCAGGGCCACACGCTGTTTCTGTCCACCCGACAACTGTGCCGGATAACGATTTGCCAGGTGACCCAGCTGCACCATCTCCAGCAGCTGCGTCACTTTCTGTTTGATCGCCGCCGTGGAAGGACGATCGCGACGCGGCAGCACGGTCAGGCCAAAGGCGATGTTGTCAAACACCGTCATATGGCGAAACAGCGCATAGTGCTGAAAGACAAAGCCGACCTGGCGATCGCGGGCATGCGTCTGGCTGACATCTTTACCGTGGAAACGAATGTGTCCGCTGTTGTGATGCTCCAGACCGGCAATAATGCGCAACAGCGTGGTTTTCCCTGAACCGGACGGGCCCAGCAGCGCCACCATCTGTCCGGAAGGAATATCCAGCGAGATGTCATTCAATACCTGGGTGCGGCTAAAGGATTTGTTGATGTGACTGATCTCAATGCTCATGATTTTCCTCCCGTTGCAAACGCTGATGCTGGCGTTCTAACCGCCACTGCACCGCGCTTTTCAAAAACAGCGTAACGATCGCCATCAGGGTCAACAGCGCGGCAGCGGTAAAGGCGCCAACGGTGTTGTAATCCTGATGCAGTAATTCAACCTGCAGCGGTAACGTGTAGGTTTCGCCGCGAATCGATCCCGATACCACCGAGACCGCACCAAATTCGCCAATGGCGCGCGCGTTGGTCAGCACGATGCCGTACAGCAGCGCCCAGCGGATGTTGGGCAAGGTCACGCGACGGAACATCTGCCAGCCCGATGCGCCAAGCAGAATGGCCGCCTCATCTTCATGGCTGCCCTGGCTGAGCATCACCGGCACCAGTTCACGCACCACAAATGGACAGGTCACAAAAATGGTCACCAGCGCCATGCCCGGCCAGGAGAACATCACCTGCAGATGATGCGCATCAAGCCAGCCGCCCGCAGAGCCATTCACTCCCCAGAACAGCAGATACGTCAGCCCTGCCACCACCGGCGACACGGCAAACGGAATATCAAACAGGGTGAGCAGCAGCTGCCGTCCCGGAAAGGTAAAACGCGTCACCAGCCAGGCGAGCAAGGTGCCAAACACCAGGTTCACCGGCACGGTAATCAGCGCCACCAGCACCGTCAGCCAGATCGCATGCAGCATGTCCGGATCGGCGAGATTTTGCAGAGAAGCGATCAGTCCTTTGCCCAGCGCCTCATAAAAGATCGAGATTAGCGGCACCACCAGCAGCAGAAAGGTGATCAGGGCGCCGACACCGATCAGCAGCCATTTCGCCCAGTTTACCGGCTGGCGCTCGGCATCATTGCTGTGAGTCATGTCAGTCATCAGTGACCTCCCAGACGGCGGCCAAAGCGGCTTTGCAGGGTGTTAATGGCAAACAGCAGCAGCAGCGAAGCGGCAAGGATCACCGAGGCGATGGCGCTGGCCGCCGGATAATCAAACTCCTGCAACCGAACAAAAATCAGCAGCGAGGTCACTTCGGTTTTCCAGGCGATGTTACCGGCGATAAAAATCACCGCGCCAAACTCGCCAAGGCTGCGGGTAAACGACAGCGCGGTACCGGCCAGCAGCGCTGGCGCGACCTCGGGTAGCACCACACGACGGAAGCTCTGCCACGGCGTGGCGCCCAGCGTCTCTGCCGCCTCTTCATATTCCGGACCTAACTCTTCCAGTACCGGCTGCACCGTGCGCACCACGAAAGGAATGCTGGTGAACGCCATCGCCACCGCGATGCCGATCCAGGTATAAGACACCTTAATATCGAACTGCGCCAGCCACTGACCGTACCAGCCGTTTACCGAGAACAGCCCGGCCAGCGTCAGGCCCGCCACCGCCGTTGGCAGCGCGAACGGCAGATCCATCAGGCCGTCGAGAATGGCGCGGCCTGGAAAGCGATAGCGCGTCAGGATCCACGCCATCAGCATGCCGAAAACCGCATTAAACAGTGAGGCGACGCCCGCTGACAGCAGCGTGACTTTGTAGGCGGCGATCAGCTGAGGATTGGTGATCACATCCCAGTACTGCGCCAGCGTCATCTGCGACAGCTGCATAATCAGCGCGCTCATCGGCAGCAGCAGAATCAGGCAGGTAAACAGCAGGCTGCTGCCTAAGCTGAGCCCAAAGCCGGGCAATACACGTTTATGACTTGCCGCAAACATCAACCACGCCCCGCCGCTAACAATTTATCCAGCTCGCCGCCGCTGGCGAAATGGGTTTTCATCACCTTATCCCAGCTGCCGAACCGATCTTCCACGCGGAACAGCTCGGTGGCAGGAAACTTCGCTTTTTGCGCATCCATTACCGCCGCGTTATTCACGCGATAATAATATTGGGTAATAATTTGCTGAGCCGCTGGCGTCCAGAGGTAGTTCAGATAGGCTTTTGCGGCCGCTTCGGTGTTATTCTGCGCCACGTTTTTGTCCACCCAGGCCACCGGAAACTCCGCCAGAATGTTGGTTTTCGGCACAATCACTTCGTAATCATCTTTGCCATACTGGTTGCGGATGTTATTCACTTCCGACTCAAAGCTGATCAACACATCGCCTAGTCCGCGCTCAACAAAGGTGGTGGTTGCCCCGCGACCGCCGGTATCAAACACCTCAACGTTTTGCAAAAATTTGGTCATGAACTGACGCGTTTTCGCCGCATCCTGACCGTCCGCTTTGTCGGCGGCACCCCAGGCGGCGAGATAGGTGTAACGCGCATTGCCGGAGGTTTTAGGATTAGGGAAAATCAGCTTCACGTCATCGCGGGTCAAATCCTGCCACGACTGAATGTGTTTGGGATTGCCCTTGCGTACCAAAAACGCCATGGTCGAATAGAACGGGGAGCTGTTGTTGGGCAGCCGCTGCTGCCAGTCGGCAGGAATCAGCGCGCCTTTATCATGCAAAACCTGTACGTCGGTGACCTGGTTGTAGGTCACCACGTCGGCACGCAAACCCTGCAGAATAGCTAACGCCTGTTTGGACGAACCGGCGTGCGATTGTTTGATGGTCAGTTTGTCACTGGGATGGCTGGCATCCCACTGTTTTTCAAAAGGGGTATTCAGCGCCGCAAATAGCTCGCGCGAGACATCATAAGAACTGTTCAGCAGTTCGGTGGCCTGCGCTGCGCTCGCCAGCAAGAGCGAGACAGCGGCGCCGCTGACGACTTTTTTTATCATTGGAATGGTCATTTCGCACCCTGAGCAGAAAACCGGCGCAACTCCGCCGTGCAATCAGTGTATTTATAACCCTGTGAAAACCAGTAACGGTTTTATATATCGTTTGATGATTTCAAAGTCGAAAACGCTATAAGCTGCGGGGAAAGGATATGCGGAAAAAAGCTAATCGCCAGCAGGGATGCGGGCGGGCCCGGCTGATTATCAGAACAACCTCACCGGGCCAGAAGTGGGGCGCGATGAGGCCGTTTCGCTGGCCGGTTACTTCTGCCAGACGATTTTGCTCAGCGTCCAGCTTTTTAGCGTGTCGTCAGAAGGAATCAACCCTTCCGGACCGTGCCAGTTGCCGTGGTAAACGTAGGCAATGTGTTGGCTTCCCGGCGCCTTACATTCGATATCGCTGCTGTCGATACCGGGCGCTTTCTGGCAGTGACCAAAGGCTTTATCGTAATGCTGACTGAAGGCGTCACCGATTTTACTGCCGTCGGCGCTGGTAATGTCCTTATCCATCACTTCCACCCGCGTGACGCGACTGTCGCCGTAGATCACCAGTTTGACCTGCTCGCCATCCAGCGCCTGCCAGAAACGGCTGACCGCGCCGCCATCGCCACGCATGCCGGAACGCAGACGGTAATCGCCGCCCAACGCCGCTTCCAGCGCGCTTTGCGTCATCGGTGTGGCACCATTAATAGCGCCTACGCCCTGCTCGCTGACGCTCAGCGAATCGCCAAACCAGTGCGTGGGTGACAGGCTTGACCAGGACCAGGAGAGTGGATTCCACCAGCTGCTGTCGCCAGCGGCAGAAGAAGAGGAAGAACCTGAGCTGGCGCAGCCGGCCAGCATAAGTGCGGCAACTATCGCTACCGGGCGAATCGCTTTCATATCAACTCCTGTGAATCGTGCGCATCGCAAAACTGTGCTGGTTGGAGTGCGCAACAGGCAAAAAGTTTACTCGACGTGGCGATCGGGCCGAAAGCAGTCGGCAAGACGGCGATGGCACAGCAGCCAGCCAGCGGCGAACAGATCGACTAACGCCAGCAGCGACGCGGCCAGCGCCTGATCGTCCTGCCAGGCAAGCCAGCCCTGCTGCACCACGCTGGCCAGCAGGCTAACGATCAATACCCAGCGCCAGCTCTGCCACAGCCGCGGTAGCCGCTGACGATAGCCGGTGAGCAGCAGGCCAAGCGCCGCCGGAATGCCTGATGCAATGCCAATCCAGAACGCCTGTCTGTCGGGGTAAAACAGGGCCAGAAGATCGCTGCCCTGCTGCCGGGACGCGCCCGCCATAATAAACAGCAGCCAGGTGCGCGCCTGCAACAGCAGGATCAGCCAAAAAGCCAGCGGCAAACGCAGCTGGCCTTTGTTGTCATACTCATCAGGCAAATAGTGAGAGGGCATCACGGCGGCAATTAATATTCGCGATCTTCAATCAGGCGCTTGCCCACGCAAATGGCATCCTGCACTTCATAATCGAGCTTTTCATAAAAGCCGAGCACCAGATCGTTCTCTTCCCGCACCATCAGATTAATTTTGGGACAGCCGCGCGCGATCAGCTTTTTCTCCAGACGGTTAAGCAGCGCATTGGCGAAGCCGCGTCCGCGGTAATCAGGATGCACCGCCAGATAATAGACCGAGCCACGATGACCATCGTAGCCACCCATCAGCGAGCCGACAATTTCGCCGCCCACAACTGCCACCAGAAACAGCTCAGGATCGTGATTAAGCTTACGTTCAATATCCATTTCGGGATCGTTCCACGGGCGCAGCAGATCGCAGCGTTCCCACAGGGTAATCACCTCTTCAAAATCTTCCTGGCGAAAAACTCGGATTTCCATCATCTCAGCCCCGATAGCAGCACAATTTGCTGATTATCACGCTTTCTTTTACCGGCGCAACCCTGCACGTCACCATCGGGGCAAAAAAGCGCCGTTTAGCCATCAGGTACGGTGAAATAGTAAGTAAAATGCTGACACACTCGCGTGCTCGAAGTCGCCAGGCCGTTAGGCTATAACACGGGGCTGTTATCTCTTTGCGGAACGCCCATGAAAAAGATCACTGTTCTTAAGCCGTTAACCACGCGTCGCCAGCTGCTGCTTTCCGGCCTGGCGCTGGCGCTGCTGACGCAAAAAAAAACGCAGGCAAAGCAGCCCGCGTCCCCTGCCCTCGCGCGTCCCGCAGCCCGCACCAGTGCAAAGCGCATTGTCATGATCGATCCCGGTCACGGCGGCATCGATTCAGGTGCCGTGGGTGAAGAGGGCTCTGAAGAGAAGCATGTGGTGCTGGAGATTGCCAATAACATTCGTCGCCTGCTCAGCGAGCATGCGCATATTGAGGTGCGCCTGACGCGCGAAAGTGACCACTTTATTCCGCTGGGCCAGCGTGTTGAAATCGCCCATCAGCACGGCGCCAGCCTGTTTATGTCGATTCATGCCGATGGTTTTACCAGTCCGACCGCAAACGGCGCCTCGGTGTTTGCGCTGTCAAACCGCGGCGCCAGCAGCGCTATGGCGCGCTACCTGTCGAAAAAAGAGAACGCGGCTGATGACGTCGGCGGCGTGCAGGCAAAAGACAAGGATCACTATCTGCAGCAGATCCTGTTTGACCTGGTACAAACCGACACCATTAAAAACAGTCTCAACCTCGGCAAACACGTGCTGAATCAGATCCGTCCGGTGCATCATCTGCACAGCGAGCATACTGAGCAGGCGGCTTTTGCGGTATTGAAATCCCCTTCCATTCCCTCGGTGCTGGTGGAAACCTCCTTTATTACCAATCCTGAAGAGGAGAAGCTGCTGGGCAGTACCGCGTTCCGCCAGAAGATCGCCAGCGCTATTGCTACTGGCATCACCCACTATTTTGATGAATACGATCGCCATCCAGGTCGGGTATGATTGGCACACGCTTTTTAAGGTGAGAAACTTATGAACCATCCTGATATTGACCGTGTGAAGCACTTCCTGCTCGATCTGCAGGACCGAATTTGCCAGCAGCTGTCGCTGGCGGACGGCGGTACGCCCTTTGCCGAAGATGAATGGACGCGCCCCGGCGGCGGCGGCGGACGCACACGCGTGCTGCGTAATGGCGGGCTGTTTGAGCAGGCGGGCGTTAACTTTTCCCACGTTTATGGCGATCAGATGCCCGCGTCCGCCACGGCGCATCGCCCGGAGCTGGCAGGACGCAGCTTTCAGGCAATGGGCGTCTCGCTGGTGGTGCATCCGGAAAATCCGTACGTGCCGACCAGCCATGCTAACGTCCGCTTTTTTATCGCTGAAAAGCCGGATGCCGATCCGGTATGGTGGTTTGGCGGCGGTTTCGACCTCACGCCCTATTACGGCTTTACGGAAGATGCGGTGCACTGGCATCAAACCGCCGCACACATCTGCCAGCCGTTCGGCGATGATGTCTATCCACGCTATAAAAAATGGTGCGATGACTACTTCTATCTTAAACACCGCGATGAGCAGCGCGGCATCGGCGGGCTGTTCTTTGACGATCTGAATACGCCCGATTTCAACCGCTGCTTCGACTTTATGCAGGCGGTGGGTAACGGCTACCTTGATGCCTACCTGCCGATCGTGACGCGTCGCCGTGCGCATCCATGGGGCGAACGCGAACGCCAGTTCCAGCTCTATCGTCGCGGGCGCTACGTGGAATTTAATCTGGTCTGGGACCGCGGCACGCTGTTCGGCCTGCAAACCGGTGGCCGAACCGAATCGATCCTGATGTCGATGCCGCCGCTGGTGCGCTGGGAATATGACGCGCAGCCGGAACCGGGCTCGCCGGAAGCGGCGCTTTACAGTGATTTCTTACCGGTAAAAGCCTGGATCTAAGCCCGTCGTGGCAGGGCAATAACGGTTGCCCTGCTGTTCACCTGCCGCGTTTTACGCGCACTTTCTTCTCTCTCTGCTAAGCTTGAAGGTGTGATTTTTCCCGGATGCCGGTTCCAGCACCAGCTGAATCGAGCCGACAGACAACGCTTTTGCAGGTGACTCATCAACCCGAACCATTGCAACAATCAGAGAAAACGCATTTTCATATGTAAACGCCTGATGCAATGTGGTTCACCTACTACGCGCGCCGTGACGCCTGCAAGCGCTATCCTGAACAAACAGAGCGACGTTTCCCCCGTCTGTTCTGCTGCGCTCATGCCAGTCAGCACGGCCAACGGAACGTTGCGTTATAACGAAAGTTATCATCCGATTGCTTATCAAGGAGTTTTGAGATGAACCAGCTAGAAGCATTAAAACAGTTCACTACCGTTGTGGCAGACAGTGGCGATATTGAATCCATTCGTAACTACAACCCTGAAGATGCCACCACGAATCCCTCTCTGATCCTGAAAGCCTCCGGCCTTGAATCTTATAAGCACCTGATGGATGACGCCGTTGCCTATGCGAAAAAACAGGGCGGCAGCAAAGAGACGCAGATCATCAACGCCAGCGATAAAGTGGCCGTTAACCTCGGTATGGAAATCCTGAAAAGCATACCGGGCCGCGTCTCGACAGAAGTAGACGCTCGCCTCTCTTTCGATCGCGGTATGTGCGTCACCAAAGCCGAAAAGCTGGTGCGCATGTATGAAGATCACGGCATTGACCGTTCGCGCATTCTGATCAAGCTGGCCTCAACCTGGGAAGGCATCCGCGCAGCAGAAGAGCTGGAGAAAAACGGCATCCACTGTAACCTGACGCTGCTGTTCTCCTTTGCCCAGGCGCGCGCCTGTGCTGAAGCGGGCGTGTTCCTGATTTCACCGTTTGTTGGCCGTATTTATGACTGGTACAACAGCCGTGAAAAACTGGAACCGTACGTGGCTGACGAAGATCCAGGCGTGAAATCGGTGAAAGCGATTTACGACTACTACAAACAGCATCGCTATAACACCATCATCATGGGTGCCAGCTTCCGTAAGGTTGAGCAAATTCTGGCACTGGCGGGCTGCGATCGTCTGACCCTGTCGCCAAATCTGCTGGAAGAGCTGCAATCAAGCGATGCGCCGGTTGAACGCAAGCTGACGCCGTCAACTGAAGCGTTCCATCAGCCTGCGCCGCTTTCTGAATCTGAGTTCCGCTGGGAGCACAACAAAGATGCCATGGCAGTAGAAAAACTGTCTGACGGTATCCGCCAGTTCGCGGCTGACCAGGAAAAACTGGAAGCCGTACTCGCCGCACAGCTGTAACCGTAACGCCTCTCAGGCGGGCCGTTGCCCGCCTCGCCATTTCCTCACCTCATAAAGGGAGAAGAACATGTCTTCACATAGAGAACTGGCCAATGCCATTCGTGCATTGAGCATGGACGCCGTACAAAAAGCGAAATCGGGTCATCCGGGCGCACCCATGGGCATGGCCGATATCGCCGAAGTGCTGTGGCGCGACTTTTTGAAACACAATCCGACCAATCCGGCCTGGGCCGATCGCGACCGCTTTATTCTTTCCAACGGCCACGGCTCCATGCTGCTGTATAGCCTGCTGCACCTCAGCGGTTACGACCTGCCGATTGAAGAGCTGAAAAACTTCCGTCAGCTGCATTCGAAAACGCCGGGCCACCCGGAAATCGGTTACACGCCGGGCGTGGAAACCACCACCGGCCCACTGGGCCAGGGCCTGGCGAACGCCGTGGGTCTGGCGATTGCTGAACGCACGCTCGGCGCGCAGTTCAACCGTCCTGACCATGAGATTGTCGACCACTTCACCTACACATTTATGGGTGATGGCTGCCTGATGGAAGGCATTTCCCATGAAGTCTGCTCGCTGGCTGGTACGCTGGGCCTCGGCAAACTGATCGGTTTCTACGATCACAACGGCATCTCGATCGACGGTGAAACAGAAGGCTGGTTTACCGACGACACCGCCAAACGCTTCGAAGCCTATAACTGGCACGTGGTGCACGAAATTGACGGCCATGATGCTGAAGCGGTGGCTAACGCCATCAAAGAAGCGCAGAGCGTAACCGATAAGCCATCGCTGATTATCTGCCGCACCGTAATCGGTTTTGGTTCGCCAAATAAAGCGGGCAAAGAAGAGTCGCACGGTGCCGCGCTGGGCGAAGAAGAAGTGGCGCTGACCCGCAAACAGCTGGGCTGGAACTATCCGCCGTTTGAAATTCCACAGGACATTTATAGCCAGTGGGACGCAAAAAGCGCCGGCCAGCAGAAAGAGCAGGCGTGGAACGAGAAGTTTGCTGCCTATAAAGCGGCGTATCCGGAGCTGGCGGCAGAGTACAGCCGTCGTATGGATGGCGGCATGCCCGCTAACTGGGAAGCCGAAACGCAGAAATTTATCGCTGAGCTGCAGGCTAACCCGCAGAAAATTGCCAGCCGTAAAGCGTCACAAAACACGCTGGAAGCCTACGGTAAGATGCTGCCAGAATTCCTTGGTGGATCCGCTGACCTTGCGCCAAGCAACCTGACCATCTGGTCTGGCTCGAAGTCGATTAAAGAAGATCAGGCGGGTAACTATATCCACTACGGTGTGCGTGAATTCGGTATGACCGCCATCGCCAACGGTATCGCCCATCACGGCGGCTTTGTGCCCTATACCGCAACTTTCCTGATGTTTGTGGAATATGCGCGTAATGCGGTACGTATGGCGGCGCTGATGAAGGCGCGTCAGATCATGGTTTATACCCACGACTCTATCGGTCTGGGTGAAGATGGCCCGACGCACCAGCCGGTTGAGCAACTTGCCAGCCTGCGCCTGACGCCGAATATGGCGGTTTGGCGTCCGTGCGATCAGGTGGAAACTGCCGTGGCCTGGAAACTGGCGATTGAGCGTCACAATGGTCCAACCGCGCTGATCCTGTCACGCCAGAATCTTCTGCAGCCGGAACGCTCTGCTGCACAGCTGGATAACATCGCGCGCGGTGGTTATGTGCTACAGGATTGCGACGGCACGCCAGAAGTGATCCTGATCGCCACCGGTTCTGAAGTGGAGATCACCCTGGGTGCCGCTGAGAAACTGACCCGCAGCGGTCACAAAGTGCGCGTGGTTTCACTGCCTTCAACGGATATGTTTGATAAGCAGGATGTCGCCTACCGCGAATCCGTTCTGCCTTCAACCGTTACCGCGCGTGTGGCGGTGGAAGCAGGCATCGCCGATTACTGGTACAAATATGTCGGTTTGAACGGTTCAATCGTCGGTATGACCACCTTTGGTGAGTCAGCGCCTGCCGATAAGCTGTTCAACGAGTTTGGCTTTACCGTGGAAAATATCGTCAGCCACGCTGAAGCATTGCTGCAACCGCATTAATCCTCTGGCCCTCTCATCATGAGAGGGCCATTTTTTTCTGCGCCAATCGTAAAAAAACCTCATCTGGCTACTTCCCGTTGCACAGAATCTGATTACTATGTGTTTTTCCCTCCGCAATCAGATTTGGATGTTATTTCGTTGAAAACTTCCGCTCGTGTTTTACTGGCGCTGCTTTCTGTCGCGCTGCCGTTGAAAGGCATGGCGCAAATCGCGCCGGATCCGCTGCTCGCCTCGCAGATTGTCGACCGTTACGCCGAACATATTTTTTATGGCAGCGGCGCAACCGGTATGGCGCTGGTAGCGATTGATGGCAATCAGCAGGTATTTACCAGCCTCGGTGAAACGCGTCCGGGTAACAACATTCGGCCGCAAAAAGATTCGGTAATCCGCATCGCCTCACTGAGCAAGCTGATGACCAGCCAGATGATGGTGAAACTGGCAGAGCGCGGCACCCTGCGCCTTGACGACCCGCTCAGCAAATATGCCCCGCCAGGTGCCAGCGTGCCGAACTACAACGGCCAGCCAATTCGGCTGATCAATCTCTCCACCCATACCGCTGGCCTGCCGCGTGAGCAACCGGGCGGCAAGGCGGTGCGACCGGTGTTTGTCTGGCCAACCCGCGCCGATCGCTGGAACTGGCTGACGCGCGCGCCGCTGAAGGTGGCTCCGGGCAGCCGCGCCGCCTATTCGAATATCGGTTATGACCTGCTGGCCGATGCGCTGGCGCGGGCGGCCGGTACGCCTTATCCGGCGCTGTTTTCTCAGTTGTTAACCCGCCCGCTGGGCATGAAAGACACCACCTTCACGCCTTCGCCCGATCAGTGCGCCCGTTTGATGGTGGCTGAAAAAGGCGCCAGCCCGTGCGTTAATACGCTGGCGGCGATTGGCAGCGGCGGCGTTTACTCAACGCCAGAGGATATGGGCCGCTGGATGCAGCAGTTTTTGAACTCCGATATTCATCGTCGCACCAGCCAGAGCGATCGCCTGCAAACGGTAATTTATCGTCGCGATCAGCTGGTTAAAGTCGACGGCATGGATGTGCCCGGACGGGCAGACGGCATCGGTATGGGCTGGGTCTATATGGCGCCGCGTGACGGGCATCCCGGCATCATCGAGAAAACCGGTGGCGGCGGCGGCTTTATCACTTATATGGCGATGGTGCCGCAGCATAACGTGGGCGTTTTTGTGGTAGTCACGCGCTCGCCGCTGACGCGTTTTACCGCGATGAGCGACGGCGTTAACAACCTGTTGGCCGAGCTGGTCGGCAATCAGAACGGATCGCCAATGCGGATTGACGCCATCAACTAACCTTAAGGCTGGCTAACCCACAGGGTTGGCCAGTCATCGCTGCTGTGCCAGAGATCGCAGCTTGATTCTTCCGCATACTCCGCCAGCACAAACTCTTCCCCGTTGAAGCGCCAGCGGGACGCGATGCCGCAATCTCCCAGTCCACGTCCTTTCGCCCAGGTGTAAAGTTCGCCCTTCGCGGCGTCAAACTGCGCGTTCACCAGCTCCATCGGCTTTTCGCTTTTTCCCGGCGGGGCAAACGGCAGCGTTAGCATCAGGCCACGGGCGGTCCAGGGCTGTCTGCGCGTGACCTCAAAGGCCAAATCGATGACGTTATACGCGCCCATTTCACAGCTGACCAACAGCAACGCTTTGTCATCGGTCAGTGGCGACACGCTAACCTCACGGCGCATCGGATCCAGCGAACAGGATTCGGTGTTAATGCGCCAGGTCGCGTAGTCGATCAGATCGCGGGTTTCATCGGCGGTCAGCGCTGCGGGCGTCGGCGGCGGCGCTAACGTTGGCGCAGCGGGCTCCGGCGGCACTTGCAGGCGTTCGCCGCGTTTCACCCACGCGCTTTGGCTGTTTACCCTGCCCTGCACATCATCAATCAGCAGCAGGGCAGCCTTGAGTCCATGCAGGGAAAGCGTGGCCTGCGGCTGGAAGGTCAACTGCAAATTATCCGCGTCCAGCACCTGCGCCAGAAACTCATCGACAGAGATAGTATGCGAAGTGGCAATATGATGCGCTTCCACCGCCCAGTGTTTGAGATCGGGATTAAGGCGGCGCTGGTCGATCAGCAGGTTTTCTTTTAACGAACCGCCCGGCAGCGCACCGCTGTAGCGACTGCCGTAATCGATGCGCAGCAGCGGGCGGTCATTTTCGCCAGCGTGGCGAGACAGCGTCATTACCAGGCCATTTTCGCCGGTCATGCTGCGCGCCACGCAAAAATTCAGGTTATTACAGGTGACCTGCCAGTCCGAAAAGGTTTTTTGCAATGGATCTGCATGCGCACTGGCGACAAAAAGAAAAGGCAGTAACAGCAGCGATTTTGTCGAATAAGACATGAAAAAGACAGATCCCGGTTAAGTGAATGATCATAGCGTAGCGCAATCGATTCAATCTGCCCTTATCCATAAGCCAGCCTGAAACTCACGGCAAAATGAACGGACATGCTGAACAGAGAGATGATTAATACCACAAAAAGCATCCTCTGCCGCTACGCTTTGCTCAATCAGATTGTTCGGACTGTGCACGAACTGGCGCTTCAGGGCTGAAGCCAACCCGCCAGTTGCGCATGCTGCAACAGCATGATGGTTTTGCCATCGCGAATATCGCCACTTTTTATCATCGCTAATGCCTGCGGAAAAGCGATTTCAAGCACCTCAATATCTTCATCTTCCACGCCGCCGCCCGCGTTGTTTCGCTGGCTGTCATCATATTCCGCAGCAAAAAAATGGACGATTTCCGTTACGCCGCCCGGCGACATATACGCAGAAAACAGCGTTTCAACCTCGCCCACTGCATAGCCGGTCTCTTCCACCGCCTCTTTACGGATGCAATCTTCCGGCGAATCGTTGTCCAGTAAACCGGCGCACGCCTCAATCAGCATGCCGTTGTGATTACCGTTCACCCAGGTAGCGATGCGGAACTGGCGGATGAGCACTACGCTGTTTTTCTTGCGGTTGTAGAGCAATATGGTGGCGCCGTTACCGCGGTCATAAACCTCGCGCTTATGGCGTAACGGCTCACCCTGCTGGCGAACCAGCTCGTAGGTGTAATTACGCAGGGTAAACCAGTTATCTGAAAGCAGTTTATCTTTAATGACGTTGATTTTAATGCTCATTTCTTTTCCTGCCTGACGCCTTTCTGGCCGATCATCTTAAAACGCTCTGCGGCTTAACGCCATCCGAAAACCGGCAAAAAAAAGGCGGAATGCCATGAGCATTCCGCCTGTTAAGCCTTAACGCAATTAGCGCGGCGTGGTATCCGCCGATTGATTGGGTTCCGTGGCCGCAACGGCTTTTACCCGCTTACGTACGCCAAACCATCCCAACACCAGGATCACCGCAATCAGCGGCACTGACGCGATGGTGTAGGTGCCGTTCGGATAGTCAAAGGCCATCAGCACCAGTACGCTGGCCAGGAACAGCAGCGTCAGCCAGGAAGTGAACGGCGCGCCAGGTAGCTTGAAGCTGATGTCGTCCGCCTTGCCCTCTTTGATCGCCTTACGCAGGCGCAGCTGGCAGACCACGATAAAGCCCCAGGAAGAGATAATACCCAGCGAAGCGATGTTGAGTACGATCTCAAACACCTGCGACGGCACGTAATAGTTAAGCACCACGCCAAACACATAGACCACGCAGGTCACGAGAATACCGGCATAGGGCACCTGATGGCTGTTCATCTTCGACATGAACTTCGGCGCGGAGCCGCCCATCGACATTGAGCGCAGAATACGGCCGGTTGAGTAGAGGCCGGAGTTAAGGCTGGAGAGCGCCGCACTCAGCACCACGATGTTCATGATGCTACCAATGTAAGGCACGCCCAGTTTGGAGAAAAAGGTCACAAACGGGCTTTGGCCCGCCTGATAGGCGTTCCACGGCAGCAGCATCACCAGCAGCACCACCGAGCCAACGTAAAACAAGCCGATACGCCAGATGACGCTGTTGATCGCTTTCGGCAGCATGGTCTGCGGATCTTTACACTCGCCTGCCGCCGTGCCCACCAGCTCAATCGAGGCAAAGGCAAACACCACGCCCTGTACCAGCACTAAAGCAGGCAACAGGCCGTGCGGGAACATGCCGCCATTATCGGTGATCAAATGGAAACCGGTAGCATTGCCGTCCAGCGCTTTGCCGCTGCCCAGAAACACCACGCCCACAATCAGGAAGATAGCGATAGCCAGCACTTTAATCAGTGCGAACCAGAACTCCATTTCGGCGAACCATTTCACGCCAATCATGTTCATGGTGCCGACAATCGCCAACGCGCCCAGCGCAAACACCCATTGCGGCACATCGCCGAAAGCACCCCAGTAATGCATATAGAGCGCCACGGCGGTAATATCGACAATGCCGGTCATCGCCCAGTTGACGAAATACATCCAGCCCGCGACATAAGAGGCTTTTTCACCTAAAAACTCACGGGCATAAGAGACGAAACTGCCGCTGGAAGGCCGGTGTAACACCAGTTCGCCCAGCGCGCGCAGAATGAAAAACGAGAAAATACCGCAAACCAGATAGATTAACGCCAGCGCCGGGCCAGCAGCCTGCAATCGGGCGCCTGCGCCAAGAAACAAGCCGGTACCGATGGCGCCACCGATAGCAATCATCTGCACATGACGATTGCCCATCGCTTTGTGATAACCGCTGTCGTGGGAGTTTAGCCAGCGGCGTTTTGCAGCGCGTTGTTCCGCTGCGTTTTTTGTAGATGCTTTCATACCTGTCCTGTTTATCCTGTCCAACCTGACTCACGCCAGATTAAGCAACCAAACGATTGCGCTGGTTGGGCTAAAGTGACGCGATTAACGCCACCACTCGCTAGTTATAATGTTGTGGTATAGGCAAAATTACGGCGATGAATCCTAACCGTTCTCTTGAAATGAAGCAAAATATCCAGGGCGGGAATAACTATACAAATTGTAATTTTGTGGTGCAGATGTGAGAAAACCGATCAACGAGGTTGACCGGTTGTAATATCAGGGGTTCAGGAAAGAAAGCGGGTTGTCTTAGCGATAGATTTCTGCGGTACCGCTCCAGCGGCTGGAGTCGCCAGGGCTGTCCAGGCCGATGATACGATAGTGATCGGCGCCCTGTGCTTTCGCTTTATTCGCCAGCTGGCGCGCGGCATCATCCAGCGAGCCACCTACTGATGAAACGGATACGGTGCCCATCGCCTGCAGGCCCTGCGCCTCATCAGCATCCACCGCTGACGCAGCGAGTGCAGAGAATGAACTGGTAGCCAGTAAAGCGACCGCAGCAATAGCAGCAAGTTGTTTTTTCATCGTATATTCCTTCATTATTCGTGGGCGGCGATTCAGAGCCGCAATCAATTATTTCGATGCTAATTATCTTCCATGCAATGAAAAGCAATCTCACAGGCCGGTAAAATCTCGCAAGGTTTGCGTCGCTTATGCGGATAAAGTTAGAGAAATGTCAATTAAGTAGGGCAAGCAGTATGAAAAGGTTATAAATGAACGTGGTCTGTTTTCACCGGATCGCGGTTACCGCCTTTATCAGTATGTAACCTGCGTTCTTTTTATACGCAGCGACAATATTGCCGGCTCTTTTTTACATTTTCTCCTTAATTCCTCCACGGTTCTGGCCGTTTTGGCGCGTAGAGTAACGGAGTTACGGAAAAGGTAAAGATTGCTAACCCGCTGACAGGAAAGTAAAAATCCTTCGTGATGGCCAACGGGCATTTCAACTGAGATAAGGAGTGTGGTGTCGATGGCGAACTTTTTCATCGATCGTCCAATTTTCGCCTGGGTACTGGCGATATTGATGTGTCTGATCGGTGCGCTGGCGATCGTCTCCCTGCCCGTTGAACAGTACCCCGATCTTGCACCGCCTAACGTGCGTATTACCGCTAACTATCCTGGCGCTTCAGCGCAAACCCTTGAAAACACCGTTACCCAGGTTATCGAACAGAACATGACCGGCATCGATAACCTGATGTATATGTCTTCGCAAAGCAGCAATACCGGTCAGGCGACCATTACCCTCACCTTTACCGCCGGCACCAATCCCGACGAAGCGCGCCAGCAGGTACAAAATCAGCTGCAGTCGGCGCTGCGTAAGCTGCCGCAGGCGGTGCAGTCGCAGGGCGTAACGGTGAATAAAACCGGCGACAGCAATATCCTGATGGTGGCGTTTGTGTCTACCGATGGCAGCATGGACAAGCAGGATATTGCCGATTATGTGGCCAGCAATCTGCAGGATCCGCTCAGCCGCGTCACCGGCGTTGGTCAGGTTGACGCCTACGGTACGCAGTACGCCATGCGCATCTGGCTCGATCCCACCAAACTGATCGACTATGCGCTGACCACCTCTGACGTGGTTAGCGCCATCGAGTCACAAAACAGCCAGGTGGCCGTAGGCCAGGTAGGCGGCCTGCCGTCGGTGGATAAGCAGGCATTGAACGCCACGGTAAATGCGCAATCGATGCTGCAAACGCCGGAACAATTCAAAGCGATCACGCTGAAAACACAGCAGAACGGTGCCGTCGTCACGCTGGGCGATGTTGCCATGGTTGCGCTCGGCGCGGAAAAATATGACTACATCAGTCGCTATAACGGCCAGCCCGCTTCCGGCCTCGGCATCAAGCTCGCTTCGGGTGCCAATGAAATGGAGACCGATCGGCTGGTTCGTGCGCGTATTGATGAACTGGCGCACTATTTTCCGCACGGGCTGGAGGCGAAAGTCGCCTACGAAACCACGCCTTTTGTGAAGGCATCGATTGAAGATGTGGTTAAGACGCTGCTGGAAGCGATCGTGCTGGTGTTCCTGGTGATGTATCTGTTTATGCAGAACATCCGCGCCACGTTGATTCCTACGCTGGCGGTTCCGGTGGTGCTGCTCGGCACCTTCGCCGTGCTCTATGCCTGCGGCTTCAGCATCAATACGCTGACCATGTTTGCCATGGTGCTGGCGATCGGTCTGCTGGTGGACGATGCCATCGTGGTGGTGGAAAACGTTGAACGCATCATGCGCGAAGAGGGCCTGTCACCGCGTGCGGCAACGCGTAAGTCGATGGGCCAGATTCAGGGCGCGCTGGTCGGCATCGCGCTGGTGTTATCCGCCGTGTTCGTGCCGATGGCGTTTTTTGGCGGCACGGTGGGCGCCATTTATCGGCAGTTCTCCATTACCATCGTTTCCGCTATGGTGCTGTCGGTGCTGGTGGCGATGATCCTGACGCCAGCGCTCTGCGCCACGCTGCTGAAGCCGGTTACCGCCGATCACCATCAGCCACGTCGCGGGTTTTTCGGCTGGTTTAATCGGCAGTTCAATCACAATGCCGATCGCTATGCACGTGGCGTGCAACATATTCTGCACCGCAGTGGCCGCTGGCTGTTCATTTACATGGCAATCATTGGCGTAATGGCCTTTCTGTTTTTGCGCCTGCCGACCTCATTTCTGCCGCTGGAAGATCGCGGCGTCTTTATGACGCAGGTACAGCTGCCGCCAGGCGCAACGCAGCAGCAGACCTCACAGGTAGTGGCAAAAATTGAAAACTATTATCTGACGCAGGAAAAAGAGAACGTGCTGTCGGTATTTTCTACCATCGGCTCAGGACCGGGTGGCAACGGCCAGAACGTGGCGCGCCTGTTTATTCGCCTGAAAGGTTGGGATCAGCGTGACGCGACCGATCGCACCTCGTTTGCCATCATTGCACGTGCAACCAAAGCCTTTCAGAAAATCAACGAGGCGCGCGTGATCGCCAGCAGCCCACCGGCGATCACCGGCATGGGTAGTTCATCCGGCTTCGACATGGAACTGCAGGATCACGGCGGGCTGGGCCATACGCAGCTGATGGCGATGCGCGACCGTTTACTGGAAATGGCGGATAAAGACCCGGCGCTTTCCCGCGTGCGCCACAACGGGCTGGACGACAGTCCGCAGCTGCAGATCGACGTCGATCAACGCAAGGCGCAGGCGTTGGGCGTGGATCTGGATGAGATCAACGACACGCTGACCACCGGCTGGGGCTCTACCTACGTCAATGACTTTATCGATCGCGGCCGGGTTAAAAAGGTCTACGTACAGGCTGCCGCGCCGTATCGCATGCTGCCTGATGACATTAACAAATGGTTTGTACGCAATAAGAGCGGCGGCATGGTGCCCTTCTCTGCGTTTGCCACCAGCCGCTGGGAAACCGGCTCACCCCGGCTCGAGCGCTATAACGGCTATTCGTCGCTGGAGATCGTCGGCGAAGCGGCCGATGGCGTCAGCAGCGGAACGGCGATGGATGCGATGGAAAAATTGGTGTCACAACTGCCGCTCAGCGTCGGGCTGGAATGGACCGGTGCCTCGTATCAGGAGCGGCTGTCAGGCTCTCAGGCACCTGCGCTCTATGCGATATCGCTGCTGGTGATTTTCCTCTGTCTTGCCGCGCTCTATGAAAGCTGGTCAATTCCTTTTTCGGTCATGCTGGTGGTGCCGCTCGGCGTGGTCGGCGCGCTGCTGGCCACCTGGTTGCGTGGACTGGAAAACGACGTCTATTTTCAGGTTGGCCTGCTGACCGTGATTGGCCTGTCGGCGAAGAACGCCATTCTGATTGTGGAGTTCGCCAATGAGGTCAATACGCGGGGCAAAGATGTGGTGTCCGCTACGCTGGAAGCGGCACGCCAGCGACTGCGGCCAATTCTGATGACCTCGCTGGCCTTTGTGTTTGGCGTGCTGCCAATGGCGATCAGCAGCGGCGCGGGTTCCGGCAGCCAACACGCGGTGGGCACCGGCGTCATCGGCGGCATGATTTCTGCCACCGTGCTGGCGGTTTTCTTTGTGCCGCTGTTCTTTGTGCTGGTGCGTAAGCGCTTCCCGTTAAAAGAGAAACCGCGCGATTAAATAAAAAAGGCAGTCACCTCAGTGACTGCCTTTTAATGTGTGTAATCAGAATTAATAGCAGGCTAATACACGCCTTCTGAATACGATATTACTTGCGTAACATCGACTCAATAAATTCTTTCCAGGTTGCTACTTCAACTTCAATCATATGATCCTCTCTTATAATGCTAATGACTTTACCCTGACACTGGCGAAAAGTGGTTATGTTTAAACTTATTACTGGTATCGGCTAATTTAGGAATTATCTTAAAACTATTTTCTCTTTTACGCTACGATTTTTTTTCGCTGCCTGATGAGTTTTTTGATACCACGCTACATGGATACTGACAAACTCCGGTTTAACAGCGCTATGGTTGCGTTCTTATGCAAAGGCTTTGTCACCTCATGCTGACAATAGAGTTATGCAAAATCAGTGCCAGGTAAAAAGTGATAAACTGCGGAAATATAACAACACCTATTATTCCCCCCCCGTATCATTAACGGCTAACTGGGTTATTTCGCCAGCACGTTGATTACCGGCTTTAATTATTTCCTGTGAAAGGCATTCTCCTTATTACCGGCGGCAATACCATTGAGACATGTCTTGTTTTTGAATTAATTCACTCTTATCTGGCCGCTACGCTTGTTTTTTGTGATGGCGGTCTAAAACGTGGCGTTATGAATAGTTATGCGGCATGATCCTGTGACGTGTTTTTGATTATCCCCAGGAATATACCGATGACTGACATCCGCCAGCAGCCGTTCACCCTCTACGGCATCAAAAATTGCGACACCGTCAAGAAAGCGCGGCGTTATCTGGACCAGCAACAGATTGACTATCGTTTCTATGACTATCGCGTTGAAGGCCTGCCCGCCGCACTGCTTCAGCAGTTCATCGATCGCCTGGGTTACGAAGCGTTGCTGAATACGCGCGGCACCACATGGCGCAAGCTGCCGCAGGAGACGCGCGACGCCATTACCGATGCTGCCAGTGCGAAAGCGCTGATGCTGGAACAGCCTGCTATGATTAAACGCCCGTTGCTCCATGCCGCAGACGGTTCTATGCTGCTGGGCTTTGATGAGTCGCGTTACCCTACCTTTCTCCAGGAGACGTTATAATGTTCTGCCCGGTTATCGAATTAGCTCAACAGCTTATCCGTCGGCCTTCGCTTAGCCCGGACGATGCCGGCTGCCAGGCGCTGCTGATCGCCCGTCTGCAGGCGATCGGGTTCACCGTCGAACCCATGCCGATGGGCGACACGCTCAATTTCTGGGCATGGCGTGGCGAAGGGGAAACGCTGGCGTTTGCCGGCCACACCGATATTGTGCCCGCCGGTGATGCTAACCGCTGGATCAACCCGCCGTTTGAACCCACCATTCGTGATGGCATGTTATTTGGCCGCGGTGCCGCCGATATGAAGGGATCGCTGGCCGCAATGGTGGTGGCCGCAGAACGCTTTGTCGCCGCTCATCCGCAGCACCGCGGTCGCCTGGCTTTTCTCATCACTTCTGATGAAGAGGCCAGCGCAGCCAACGGCACAGTTAAGGTGGTGGAACGGTTAATGGCCCGCAACGAGCGGCTCGATTATTGTCTGGTCGGTGAACCCTCCAGCACGGAAATCGTTGGCGACGTGGTTAAAAATGGTCGCCGTGGATCGATCACCGCCAACCTGACGGTGCACGGTGTGCAGGGCCATGTTGCCTATCCGCATCTGGCGGACAATCCGGTGCATCGCGCGCTGCCCGCGCTGAACGAGTTGGTGGCCACAGAATGGGATCGCGGCAATGAATTTTTCCCGCCCACCAGCATGCAGATTGCCAACGTGCAGGCCGGAACCGGCAGCAATAACGTTATCCCTGGCGAGTTCGAGGTGCAGTTCAACTTTCGTTTCAGTACGGAATCTACCGATGAGTCGATTAAAACGCGTGTACAGGCGCTGCTCGATCGCCATCAGCTACGCTATACCATTGAGTGGAAACTCTCCGGCCAGCCTTTTTTAACCGCCCGCGGCAAGCTGGTGGATGCGGTGGTCAAGGCGGTTGCGCACTATAATGAAATTAAACCCCAGCTGTTAACCACCGGCGGGACTTCCGATGGTCGGTTTATTGCCCGAATGGGCGCGCAGGTGGTTGAACTGGGTCCGGTAAACGCCACGATTCACAAGATCAATGAGTGTGTGAAAGCGTCCGATTTGCAGCTGCTTAGCCGCATGTATCAGCGCATCATGGAACAACTGGTCGCCTGAGTATTCTGAAGGAGAGAGCAAATGGAATGGCTGAAAGAGTATTGGTGGATTTTCGTTATTGTGCTGATGGTCGGCGTGTTGATGAACGTTTATAAAGATCTGAAGCGTATCGATCATAAAAAATATATGGATAACCGCCCGGAACTGCCGCCCCATCGTGATTTTAACGATAAGTGGGACGACGAAGATGACTGGCCTAAAAAGAAATAATGCTTTTACGTCCCTCGCCCGAGGGACGTCGCTTTACATCAATACGATCACATCGTCATCGCCTGGAGACGCCCCACTCAACGCCTCATCAAAATAGCGCCGCGGCACGGTATAACGCAGATGATGCAACGCCAGTCCCATACTGCGCTGATCGATGGCGTGAGCCAGATCCTCCACAACGTCCAGCGTTACGTCGCCGCCTAACGCGGTCAGCCGTTCACTGGCCTGTTCCATGGCGCTGACCGGCACGCGATCGTCATACTCGCCGTGAATAAGATGAATGGTCGCCCGGTTTGATGCCCGCTGCGGGGTGTGTACATAGCTGCCGCTGAAGATCACGGCGCGACCCGCCAGGCCCGGTTCGGCGTTAAGCGCTTCCAGCACCATGGTGCCGCCCTGCGAAAAGCCCACCAGCGCCGTGGCCGCCGGAGCAATGCCGCTACTCTGCTGCCAGCTGCGTACCGATGCCAGAAACTCAGGCAGGATGGCGGCCACTCGCGTGCGGGCTTCCTCAGCCGACGTCGTCGCCTCAAACCACTGGCTGCCGTTTCCGCTGCCGCTGGCGGCTGGTCCGCCGATGCAGACCACGCAAGCGGTCGGAAATGCGTCGGCAAACCAGCGCCCCAGCTGGCTCAGCGCATGCGGATTATCGCCGACGCCGTGATAAAGCAGAAAGAGCTGTTCAGCGGGCTGAGTCGGCTGTTGTACAACAACATAGTCAGGTTTCATCATTTTCTCCTGAAGCAGTTCCGGTAAAGACGCCCGGACATAGAAGCCCGTTATGTTACGCCGCGTATTGCATCAGCATAGCGGGAAAAACTGAACAACAGGGTCGATTTATTGCAATGCTTCCAGCCGCCGCTGCCACTCTTCCGCCCGTGCAGCATCGCACTGATAAAGCGCGCTGGCCGTTTCCTGTCGCCAGGTGCGGATTGCCCCTTTTGCACCCGCCAGACCGAGCGCTGTCACGATATCGTTAACCGATCGACGCTGAGTAATCCGTGCACGCAGCGCGGGCAGAGTCATCGACGACTGCGCCAGCAGACGAGTTAGCGCGGGCAGGCTGACCTCAAACGGGCGCAGCGCAAAAGCAAATCCCGCCGCTTCACGCCAGTCATCCTCGCTGAATTCCGGCTCGTTTACCGTGGTCATTTCCAGTTCGATGTTGATCTCCGCACGCAACAGTGGCCAGTCGCGCCGCAGACGCTGGCTGGCCCGCTGCGTCATCTCAACAGCACAGGGTGTGAGCGGCAGCAACGCCATTGCGGTATAGCAGCCGCTGCTGGCTTCAAGGTGCGAGCCGATACGCACCAGCTCAAAGCCATTTTGCTGCCAGAAGCGCCACAGCGCGGGGGTAAAGCCAAAGCTCACCGACAGAAAGTCGCTACCGTTAGTAGCCTGCCGTGCGGCGTCGAGCAGACGGCTGCCCAGCCCCTGCTGGCGCAGGCTGGCTTCCACCGCTATACGGCTGATGCGCAGCGAGCGCAGCGTTGCCGCCTGAGGGCTGTCGCCGTGCGCAGCCAGCGACTGCGCCACCAGATTACCGCGAGGGCGGCGCCTGCCCGCCCAAATCTGTGCCGCCAGTTCCGCATCCAGCCCGCCCTCTTCGATCAACCACAGCGCGCCTGCCACCTGATGCTGATGACGCAGCGCGATAAAACGCATGCCTGGCGCATCCATCATGCGACGCAAATCAAGCGGCGAGGTGCGGTAATGTGCACTGGTCAGCAGCTGATAGAGCGAGATCATTAAGGCGGGCTGGCGCTGCCAGTCATGGCGGTCGAGCGGCACGCACTGCCAGTCAGCCTGCGCCACAAGCGGCAAGGGTTCGCTGAACAGCAGACTGCTGTTGAGCAGCGCTTCCAGCGGATCGTGGCGTGCCCAGCGTAACGGCTCGTCGAGGGTGAAATAGTGGACATGCGGCAGGCTGGCACAAAACTTCAGCATAAAACCGCGCCCGGTGCCTTCATAGCCTTGCACGGTGGTGACTAACAGCACATGAGGAAAACGGCTAACCAGCTGCGCCAGCAGCGGCGCCGGAATGGCTGCCGCCTCATCAACGATCAGCCAGTCGGCCGTCACCGCTTCCGCCGCCAGCAGCGCATCCGGCGCCATAAACCGGAACGCCTCACCGGCAAAGCTGGCCAGCACGTCGGTTGCCACTTTGGCCGGCGCGGTAATAATACAGCGGCGCTGCTGTGCCAGCATGCCGGCCAGCGCCGACTTGCCGCGCCCGCGTGGTGCCGTCAACACCGCCACCGCAGGCGGTAGCGCCAGCAGCTGCGACAATATGGCCTGCTGCTGCTGCGGTGCCTGACAATGCCACGCTGGACGTGACGGCCATGCTGGCTGCGGCCACGGGCTATCCTGCCGATGCAATAAACATTCATGGCAGCTCAGCGATCGCTGAAGATGATGGATAAAATGCGGTGTGGGGATAGCGGCGGGCTGTTCGCTCCAGCGCAGGCTGTCACTGTCGGGCCGTTCAGGCCAGTACTGCCACGGCGGCACGATGAGCTGTAGCCAGCCACCGGCACGCAGCGTACCGGCCAGTGCAGCAAACGCCTCTGCGTGAAAACCGCGGTGCGCATCAAAAACCGCGTGCTGAAACTCGCGGCCCAGCAGATTTCGTGCGGCGGCTGGCGTGCATGTTATTGAGGCACCTTGCGGTGCCTCATCGCTGACCCAAATCCACTCGCCTGCCAGCTGCTGCTGCCAGCGCTGCGCCTGCTCAAGGCACCAGGCCACATCGCCGCTGATTACACGTACGCGACGAATGCCCTGCTGCTGCATTAACCGCGTTAGCGCGGCAACCTCCATTGCTTACTGACCGAAGGTATCGCACTGGCCTGGGTTGCCGCTGTCAAAACCGCGCTTGAACCAGGTGTAGCGCTGTTCCGACGTGCCGTGCGTAAAGCTGTCCGGCACCACGCGCCCCTGACTCTGCTGCTGAAGGCGATCGTCGCCAATCGCCTCGGCGGCATTCAGCGCTTCCTGTAGATCGCCCGCCTCCAGAATTTGCTGTTGCTGCATGTAATGGCCCCAGACACCGGCAAAGCAGTCAGCCTGCAGTTCCATCTTCACCGACAGCTGATTAGCCTGCGTTTTGCTGCCGTTCTGCTGCATCTGGCGAATTTTTGGCTCAATGCCCAACAGTTTTTGCACGTGATGTCCAACCTCATGCGCAATCACATAGCCCTGAGCAAAGTCACCATCGGCGCCCAGCTTGTTCTTCATTTCATCATAAAAGGAGAGATCGATATAAACAGTTTGATCGCTCGGGCAGTAGAACGGCCCCATCACCGATTGCCCGGTGCCGCAGCCGGTCGAGGTCGCGCCGCGATACATCACCAGCTTCGGCGGCTGGTAGGTTTTGTTCATCTGCTGGAATATCTTGCCCCAGGTATCTTCGGTGGTTGCCAGAATAACCGAGGTGAATTTTGCCGCCTCGTCATCTTTCGGACTGACCGCCTGATGCTGCTGAGTGGCCGGCTGTCCGCCGGTAAGCAGCGGCGATAAATCATAGCCGTAGTAGCCTGCTACCACGATAACCACCAGCACCACGATGCCCGCTTTGCCACGCGGCAACGGTATTCTTCCGCCGCCGAGGCCAGACGATGAACGTTGGTCGCGACGATCTTCCACATTGTCGCTTTCGCGACGCCCTTGCCAACGCATAGCGTTCTCCTGAACTTTCCACTGTCGATGACGCAGATTCTAGTTGCGGAAGGCGGTAATAACCAGCGGGGAGCGTGCAGGAATCGCGAACGGAGCGACGGGCGTCGCTCCGCTGGAACAATTAGTCGAGTTTTACACCCAGGCGGTGCGCCACTTCTTCATAGGCTTCAACCACGCCGCCGAGGCTTTGGCGGAAGCGATCTTTATCCATTTTGTTCATGGTTTCTTTATCCCACAGGCGCGCGCCATCCGGGGAAAACTCATCGCCGAGCACCACTTCGCCGTTGAACAGGCCAAATTCCAGTTTGAAATCGACGAGGATCAGACCCGCGTCGCTGAACAGCTTGCTCAGCACCTCATTGGCTTTGTAGGTCAGTTCCTGCATGCGTGCCAGGTTAGCTTTGCTTACCCAGCCAAAGGTTTCGCAATAGGATTCGTTGACCATCGGGTCATGTTTTTCATCGTCTTTGAGGAAGAGATCAAACAGCGGTGGATCCAGCACAATGCCCTCTTCCACACCCAGGCGTTTGACCAGCGAACCTGCGGCGCGATTGCGGATCACACACTCCACCGGCACCATATCCAGCTTTTTCACCAACGCTTCGTTATCGGAAAGCAGCGCTTCCATCTGCGTCGGAATGCCCGCTTCCTGCAGTTTGGTCATAATGAAATGGTTGAACTTATTGTTGACCATGCCTTTTCGATCGAACTGTTCGATACGCGCACCGTCTCCTGCTGACGTATCGTTGCGGAATTCGAGTATCAGCAGATCCGGGTTCTCGGTGCTGTATACGGTTTTCGCTTTGCCGCGATACAACTCAGCTTGCTTTTGCATCTTAATTCACTCCAAACATGACGAAATGGTGGTAAGCGGCGAGCGACTGCGCGACGCAATCGTTTACCTTGCTGGGCGCTATTATGCCAAACTCGAAACAAAAAGGCCGGAGAATCTCCGGCCAGACAGGATTTATTTGCTTAGCGCCGCTTGGAACACGGCCACCAGCGCATCATTTTGCGACTGGGTCAGCACATGACCTTTGGGATCGATAAATTGCAGACTGCTGCGGTTGTCGAGATCGCCGACCTGCAGTTTGTAATCGCCGTTTGGCAACTGAGGATCTTTCGCACCCAATGCGTCCCAGTCACTTTCGCCTGGCGCGCTGTAGCTGACGTTCAGGCTACCCTGCGAACGATTGCTGTCGCTGACTTCCATGCCGACACGTTTTAACGCCTCTGGCAGACGCTGCCAGACGGTGTTGAACGGTGCGCGCAGGATCAGCGTTGGCAAACCGGTGTCGTCAGCGCCGCTCTGCACATCGATCTGCGCTGAGCTGCGGCTGGCCGCGGCGTTTTGCTGCGCGGAATCCATTTTATCCATGCCGGTGCTGATGTCGTTCAGCATCTGCGCGGTATAACGCTGGATCTGCACCGGCGAGTTCACGTCGTTGCCCTGCTGCTGTAGCTGCAGCAGACGCACGGTCAGCGCCTGCTGATAACCTTGCTTCTGCACGCTGATTTGATAACGGCCGCGGTACTGGTTGTCCTCATCGGCACGGTTCCAGTTTACCCAGTCGGTAGTCAGCTGTTGGCTGCTATCCTGACGTGAAGCGATCGGGAACTTGTAGGATTGCACTACGTTGACCACCTGTGGCCATACCGCGGCGCTGCCTGAACCGTCCATCATCAGCACACCGGTATTACCGGTAAACTGCGCGCGCGTGCCGTTCATCAGCGCCAGCGCCTGAGCTGGTGGGCGGATATCGAGCTGTTTGCCAACCGGACCGTTGCTGGCACTGCGCGGCGTTTCAAAATCGCCGTTTTGCAGCGGCAGTACGGTACCTGGGGCAGCGTTAAGATCTTTCAGCTCGCTGGCCTGAAGATAAGACTCATCGCCGCTGACCTGACGCTTGTAGCGCTGATCGTTGGAACATGCTGCCAGCAGCATAATGGTGGATAGCCCAACTACTTTGACTACCGTGGATTTCGTTACTGAGTAAGCCATTAAATCTCCCTAAATTACAGCAGGCCTGCGTGTTTCAGAGCCTGCTCCACGAACGGACGCGCCGCGCTGGTGATTGGCGTCATTGGTAGACGCAGCGTGTCCGTAGCGATTAATCCCAGCTGTTTTGCAGCCCATTTCACCGGAATAGGATTGGGTTCAACAAAGAGTTTTTGATGCAGCGGCATCAGGCGCTGGTTAAGGCGACGCGCTTCGGCAAAGTTGCCCTGCTGAGCCAGCTGGCACAGCGCAGCCATTTCACGTGCAGCCACGTTAGCGGTGACTGAAATTACGCCGTGTCCGCCGAGCTGCATGAAGTCCAGCGAGGTCGCATCATCACCACTGACCAGGATAAAGCTATCGTCAACCAGCTCTTGGATCTGGCTAACCCGCGATAAGTTCCCGGTTGCCTCTTTAATACCGATAATATTTTTGATTTCGGCCAGGCGGGCAACGGTTTCCGGCAGCATATCGCAGCCGGTACGTGAAGGGACGTTATAGAGCATTTGTGGCAGGTCGGTGCTGTCGGCAATCGCTTTGAAGTGCTGGAACAGACCTTCCTGCGTTGGGCGATTGTAATAAGGCGTCACGGTCAGACAGCCGACAACGCCGGAATCCGTAAAGCGTTTGGTCAGTGAGATGCCTTCCGCGGTGGCGTTTGCGCCGGTACCCGCGATAACCGGAATGCGGCCATCGGCCAGCTCCAGGGTCATCAATACCACCTCACCATGTTCATCATGGCTCAGGGTCGCCGATTCACCGGTGGTTCCTACGGAAACGATCGCCGAAGTGCCGCTGGCGACGTGATAATCAATCAGTTTTTTCAGGCTGGTGCGGCAAACATTTCCTTTATCATCCAAAGGCGTAATGAGCGCAACAATACTTCCGGTGAACATTGGCTAATCCCTCCACAAACAAGTGCTTCATGGTACGTTTGACGGGCAGGGAAAAGCAAGCAACGGCGTCGCCAGGGCGCTTGGCACAGGGTATTTTTTATGTTTACCTTATCCGTATCACTTATGCTTATCACTCTGACGGACAGGAAGCACCATTTTGCCCCAGTCACAGCCACATCATCTGGTTATTACCGCACTGGGCGTTGACCGTCCGGGTATTGTCAACGCCATTACGCGCCACGTCAGCAGCTGTGGATGCAATATCGAAGACAGCCGGCTGGCGATGCTTGGCGACGAGTTCACCTTTATTATGCTGCTTTCCGGTTCGTGGAATGCCATTACACTGATTGAATCCACGCTGCCGCTGAAAGGCGCGGATATGGAGCTGCTGATTGTAATGAAGCGCACCAACGCGCGCGCGCAGCCGCCGATGCCCGCCACGGTATGGGTGCAGGTGGAAGTCACCGATTCGCCGCACATTATTGAACGCTTCACCGATCTGTTTGACTCAAACCAGATGAATATCGCCGAGCTGGTTTCGCGCACGCAGCCTGCGCAGGACGCCCTGCCACCTCAGCTGTTTATTCAAATTACTGCGCACAGCCCAGCCAGCCGTGACGCCTCGTCTATTGAACCTGCTTTTCATCAGCTATGTACAGAATTGCAGGCGCAAGGCACTATCAATGTCGTTAATGTCGTCCATTCCCCACAGCATGAAGAAAAAATCGGAGAATCGTAATGAATCCACTGAAGGCCGGTGATCCCGCACCGAAATTTAGCTTGCCCGATCAGGATGGCGAGCAGGTAAATTTGACCGACTTCCAGGGACAACGCGTGTTGGTCTATTTCTATCCCAAAGCGATGACGCCTGGCTGTACCGTTCAGGCCTGTGGCCTGCGCGATAACATGGATGAGTTCAAACGGGCTGGCGTGGAAGTGTTGGGTATCAGCACCGACAAACCGGAAAAATTGTCCCGCTTTATTGAGAAAGAGCTGCTCAACTTTACGCTGCTGTCTGATGAGAATCATGAGGTTAGCGAGCAGTTTGGCGTCTGGGGCGAGAAGAGCTTCATGGGGAAAACCTATGATGGCATTCATCGCATCAGCTTTCTGATTGACGCCAAAGGCAAGGTGGAGAAAGTGTTCGACGATTTCAAAACCAGTAACCACTACGACATCGTGATGGATTATCTGAAGTCAGCGTAATTTACTCAGCCGGGCCCGCATTTAGGGGCCCGGCTGATTTCCGCTACAGCGTGTACCACACCTCTTCATCGACTACCGGCAACGGCGCTATACTCTGCTCCACACCGTGCTGACTTTCCAGCCGCATGTCCGCTTCTTCCAACACCAGCGACGCAAACGGCGTTGCGCTGGCCACGTCGTCAAGCAATGAGGCACTTTCCTCAACCAGCAAATCGGCCAGACGCAGTGCGGGTGCAGCTTCGACCATAAATTCAATTGGCTGGGTAAAGGCTTTGCCGTTGGTGGCAAACAGCCGGTGCTGACCGGGGCGTAAATCGTCCTCCGGCGCGACGTGCCAGGCGCCGTTCTCAGCGGCCTGGCTGCTGCCGATCACCGTCGCGCCATCCAGCAGATAGATCAGCGAAGCCTGACCCGCATTGCCCATCATCGTCGGCCGCAGATCTGAGGTGACCTCGCCGCCGAGAAGCGGCACCGAAGCGCCGTTGTCCGTGGTAAACATATTAAAAGGCATTGTTTCAATGCGTCTGTTCATAGAGCCTCCCTGCAAAAAGTGCGCTCTACGATGCCACGCATCAGGGAAACACGACTGGAGACCTGTCTGGAAATCGCCTTATGGCTCCACGGAATGCTCATCGGCGTGCAGCGTGTCGGGCCAGGCATGCACCACCGCTTTCACCAGCGTGGCAAGCGGGATAGCAAAGAAGACGCCCCAGAATCCCCACAGGCCGCCGAAAATCACCACTGACAGGATAATCACCAGCGGATGCAGGTTCACCGCTTCGGAGAACAGTACCGGCACCAGCAGATTGCCGTCCAGCGCCTGGACAATCAGGTAAACCACGATCATGGTCCAGAAATCGCTACCCAGCCCCCACTGAAACAGGCCGACACCAATCACCGGCACCGTCACCACCAGCGCGCCGATATAGGGGATCAGCACCGACAATCCCACCAGCACCGCCAGCAGCAGCGCGTAGTTCAGGCCCATCAGCACAAAGGCGATCCAGGTCACCACGCCGACCACCACCATTTCCACCACTTTGCCGCGAATGTAATTGGTGATCTGCTGATTCATCTCCAGCCAGACCTGTCCGGCGAGACCGCGATTGCGCGGCAGCACACGCCGCACCGCATTCAGCATCTGCTCTTTATCCTTAAGCAGGAAGAACACCATCAGCGGCACCACCACCAGATAAATTGCCAGCGTCATTAATCCCATCAGCGAGGCGAGGGAATATTTCACCACTGATTCGCCCAGCCCGGTGACGCGCGCCCGCAGATTTTCCACAATCACATCCACGATGCCGGCATCGACCAGCGCGGGGAAACGCCGCGGCAGACCGGCCGCATAGACATAGAGCTTGTTGAGCATATTGGGCAAATCGCGCATCAGATTGATGCCCTGCTGCCAGGCAACCGGCGCGACAATCAGCATCATCACCAGCAGCAGACCGGCAAAAATAACCAGCACGATGCTGGTTGCGGCGGTACGGGAACAGCCCAGCCGCTGAAGCCGCACGGTGGGCCACTCCAGCAGATAAGCCAGCACTATCGCCACCAGCAACGGCGCCAGTAATCCGCTAAAAAAGAAGAGAATTGAGAACGCCGCCAGTAAAATAATCAGCAGCGCGATCGCCTCCGGGTCGCTAAAGCGACGGCGATACCATTGGAATAACAGAGCCAGCACAGGCTTTCCTTTCCTGAAAAAAAGAGGCCCGATTCTACGCGAAACGGGCAGGGTTAGCAGTAAGCGGTGTTTGCAGCAGCTCGCGCCGTTAAAGCAACGGCTCGGCGACGGTACCGGCGATCACCACGCGGTTGCGGCCAGCATGTTTGGCCTGATAAAGCGCATCGTCCGCCTGTTTGAAAAATGGGCCAAACGGCCCGTCGCCCGGCTGCCAGAATGAGACGCCAATCGAGATAGAGATTTGACCCACCTGTTCAATGGACGACTGGAAAATGCTTTGCCGTACCCGCTCGGCGATGGTGCGGGCGATTTCCGGCTGTGCGCCCGGCAGGATCATCAAAAACTCCTCGCCGCCGTTGCGACAGACCACGTCAGTCTGACGTGAGGCGTTGTTCAGCTCGATAGCCACCTGCTGAATCACCCGATCGCCGACATCGTGGCCCCAGTTATCGTTGATGCGCTTAAAGTGGTCGATATCCATCGCCAGAATGGCAAACGGCTGCTGGGTAGCAAGCAGATAATCGAGCACCGAACTCAGCCCGCGGCGATTCAGCAGCCCGGTGAGCGGATCGCTCTGTACCTCTGAGCGCAGACGGCCAATTTTATCCTGCATGCTCAAAATGCCGGTGCGCATCGCCCGCTTGATCTGCGCCGCTTCAAAGTACCAGCTGCGAATTGCGCCAATCTCTTCTGATACGCCCGGCTCCTCCATCTGCCCCGCGCGCCGCGCCAATTGCCACAACGGCGAGGCAATCAGCCGCGCCAGCACCATCGACGCCAGCAGCGTCAGCAGCACAAACGGCACCGAATGGCGCAGCACGTTAAACAGCAAGCCGGTCAGCGGCTGCAGCGTGGTCAACGTGGGTTTCAGCGCTACCACCAGCCAGCCAGCGGTTGGCACCGTGGCATAGCCTGCCAGCATCGATGCATTGTCGAGATGGTCAATTTCCAGCGCGCCATTTTTATTGGCGTCGAGGGTTTTATCATCCACCAAAGGCGCGATGGTTTGCCCGACGCGCTTGCCGTTCTGGTGATAAAGCACCTGATTGTCGCTGTCGACCACATAGAGCGACGTGTCGTCACGATAATACTGTTCGCCCAGCAACGAATTGAGAATGCTTTTCTTCTTCAGATAGAGCGTGCCGCCCACATAGCCAAGATAACGGCCATCCCGCGACCAGATGGGCGTGGAGATAAATACAATCAAATTATTAGCGGCCGAAATGCTGGGTTTGCCGATCATCGGCGCACGGGCGGTCAGCGCAGCGTGCGAGCTGTCGCTGTCAAGATGCATGCCTTTCAGGGTCAGGGATTCCGGTGAAATCGCGCGCACAAAGCCATTTGCGTCGATTACCGCCACCGAGTTAAAGCTGCTGGTCTGTTCCCGCAGACGATCCACTTCACTCTGCAACAGCGCATCATCGTCAAAGTCTTTGCCGATCGTGTTGGCGCTGAAGCGCAGCTGTGACTGAGCCAGCTGAAAAAAGAGTTCGGTGGTTGATGCCAGCTTGGCGGCATAGACGCGGTTATTTTCCAGCGTATTTTCAATCAGCTCGGCACGCTGTACGCGCCAGGTGGCATAAAGCGCATTGGCCAGAGTGATGACGATACTGGCAACCGCCAGCAGGGTGATCAGCGTACGCAGATCGGTGCGGGGGCGAAGCCGCCCTATCACTGGCAAACTCGCAGGCAGATAAGTTTCATTATTCAGCGCCTTTTAACGTGCGTTTTTTTGGTATTGGCAAACAAGAATCACCCTGAAAATCAGGCGCAATTGTACACCTGACGGAAAAATTAGGAATATCTTGAGGGCCTGACGCTGAATTTATTTTAGTTAAGTCTGGTATTGAAGCGGCGGGGTAGCGACGGTTGTGCCTCCGCCCGCATGACATAGCGTGCGGGCGGAGAACAGCAAACCGGCGTGCCGGAGGCGGGAAACGCGTTACAGCATCAGGAAGGCGTAGCCTTCATTTTGCAGCGTAGCCACCGTGGTGCCGCTGGAGATGGTGTGGGTAACCGAGGTGTCGATCCACTCACGCTCAAGCTGATGGAACGCCACCGACTGATCGCAAATCGTCACCTTGACGCCCGCTTTTTCCAGTTCGGAAATAACCTTCAGATTGGGGTTATCGATACCGTACGCTTTTTTGAAATGGTCATTATCCAGCGCCGCAGAAACCGCATCGCCATTAATAGAGACCACAAAATCCAGCTTATTCAACGGCACGCCAGCGGCGTAATAGAGGTTAGTCACGCGCGCAACACGCTCCAGACCGAGGTTGGTCTGCTTGATGTCTCCCTCGTTACGGTTGATCTGAAACACAATCTTATTGCTCAGACCGGCAACGGTGCCAGGTTTGTAAGCCGGGGTATCGACATAGTGAATTTTGCCGTAACCGTCGATCGCGGGCGTTGACCAGAAATTAGCCGGCTCGCTTTTTTTATCGCTAAAGTGATCGCTCACTTTGTCGAACAACGCCGGTGCCTGCAGCACATTGCCGCCAATAAAACCGGCAACCGCCGCGATAACAATGTATGACGCTGGACGCATAGAAGACTCCCTGAAAAAAAGATAAAAATTACATTTGTAACCAGGCGTAGCCCTGGTTTTCTAAAGTCGATACCGTGGTCGGACTGGACAACGCATGTACCACCGATTTATCGATCCAGTTGTTGGGGTAGTGATGGAAGGCCACCGACTGATCGCAGACCGACACCACCACGCCCATAGCGTTAAGCTCCTGAATCAGCTTCAGGTTGGGATTGTTAACACCATAGAGCTTGTGAAAATGATCGTCGGTCAGTAGCGCTGGCGTGGCATCACCGGTCACCGAGACCACAAATTTCAGCTGTTCCTTCGGCACGCCCGCGGCAATGTAGAGATTGACCACGCGCGCCACGCGCTCCAGCCCCAGATTCGGATCGGTCATGGCACCGTCGCTGCGGGTAATCTGGAAGACAATTTTATTGCTCAGGCCCGGCGCCGGTTTATAGGCGGCATCATTTTCATAATGAATTTTGCCGTATCCCGGCACCGCCGGCGTGGTCCAGAAGCCTTCCGGATCGCTCGGCGGTGAAGAGAGATGGGTGGCAATCTTGTCGTAGATATCACCGCTTTTGGTAATACCGGCGCCCACTGCGCCGCCGATAATGGCAATGAGGGCATAAGAGACAACAGCTCGCATGAGAAAAGCGCTCCAGAATGTCCGGTCTTGGCCGGATGCAAAAAGTAAAGTGCGACATCTATATCACAGCGCTGATTTGAGATGAGTGTCTAAATTCGCCGCTAAAATGGCAGGCAACAGACGAAAGATAATTAACGCCTGTTATCATCAAAGGTTGTTGATTAAGGCGGTGGGATTTTCACAGGAACAGGCGGTACGTAAAAGTGCAGCATCACCGGAATGAAAAGCGTATTGCTCACCTGTTAAGGGGAATGGTATTCACTAAGTGCAATTTCCAGCGCGAAAATCGATCCAAATATAACTATTAACCTATAAAAATAATAAACATTACAATTAAAATAACTAATTGAAATACGAAACCTAATGTGCCCTGCTACGGCTATTTTTCAGAGTATACCTGGATAACATGACAATTACTTTCAGTAAATTTGAATGTGTTTACATAACTTTAAGAAACCGCCATTCTTACGGACGATTTTTTTAATCGATATTTCGTCCCGATTGCGGCTTGCGCAGGCAGTATCCAGCGCGGTAAAGCGTTTGCCTTGAGGTTCACTGTCGCTGACACCGCCGCGTTGCTCCTGCAGAGAGATATTCAATTTTTTACGGCAATTTTGATGCCAGCTCGCGATTTTCGTCTCTCAGCACGTTGTTTCATTCTTTTATCTCACTCGTTAAGATAACTTACGTTCAGCCCGACATCGCTAACGGCGTGTCACAGATCCATCCTCTTTTCCATTCCGGGACCGCTGCATGATGATTGATTTGAAAAAAACGGTGCTTGCCACTCTGCTCTGCTGCCAGTTTGCCGCAGCGATGCCCGCACGGGCGGACATGCCAGATAATTTACCGGATATTGGCACCACGGCGGGCGCCACGCTGTCGATCAATCAGGAACTGCAGATGGGCGACTTTTATGTGCGCCAGCTGCGGGCCAGCGCGCCGCTGATCAACGATCCGCTGCTTAATGACTACATTAATCAGCTGGGACAGCGGCTGGTATCGCATGCCCAGTCGGTCAGAACGCCCTTCCATTTCTTCCTTATTCGTAATGATGAGCTGAACGCCTTCGCCTTTTTTGGCGGCAACGTGGTGCTGCATTCGGCGCTGTTTCGCTATGCGGATAATGAAAGCCAGCTCGCCTCGGTGATGGCGCATGAGATTTCGCACGTGACCCAGCGCCATCTGGCGCGTGCGATGGAAGAGCAGCAGCGCAACGCGCCGCTGACCTGGGTGGGCGTGCTCGGCTCTATCCTGCTGGCGATGGCCAATCCGCAGGGCGGCATGGCGGCGCTGACCGGCACGCTGGCGGGTACGCAGCAGGGCGTCATCTCCTTTACGCAGAATAATGAACAGGAAGCGGATCGCATCGGCATTCAGGTGTTGCAGCGCGCGGGCTTCGATCCGCAGGCGATGCCCAACTTTTTGCAAAAGCTCGCCGATCAGTCACGCTTCTCCTCCCGGCCGCCGGAAATTTTGTTGACCCACCCGCTGCCCGACAGCCGCCTTTCTGACGCGCGCAACCGCGCCAATCAGATGAAGCCGATGGTAGTGCAATCTTCCCAGGATTTTTACATGGCAAAAGTGCGGGCGCTGGGTATGTACGCCACCGGGCAGAATCAGCTGGGTGACGATCTGCTGAATGAGTGGATGAAAGGCAACAGCCGTGAGCAGGCCGCCGCACAGTACGGCAAAGCGGTGCAATTTTTACAGGCCAAAAGCTTTGATAATGCGAAGCGTATCATTGCGCCACTGCTGGCCAAACAACCGACCAACGTCTGGTATCTCGATATCATGAGTGACATTGAGATTGGCCTGAATCAGCCGCAGCAGGCGGTTGCGCTGTTGAGCAGTGTGAAGAGCAACAGCCCGGTGGTGCAGCTCAACCTGGCGAATGCCCTGCTGGAAGCGAAGCAGCCTGCCAACGCCAGCCGCATTCTGAATCGTTATACCTGGGCGCATCCTGATGACAGCAACGGCTGGGATCTGCTTGCACAGGCGTCGGCAGCGCAAAACCTGCGTGACGAAGAGCTGTCGGCACGTGCCGAAGGACTGGCTTTAGGCGGGCAGCTGGATCAGGCGATCACGACCCTCAGCAGCGCCAGCGCCCAAGTGCCGTTGGGCAGCCTGAAGCAGGCGCGGTACGATGCGCGTATCGATCAGCTACGTCAGTTGCAACAGCGTTTCCGCCGTTATCAGAAGGGATAACTCGCCTACAGCGCGAGGATATCTTTCACGAAGGGAATGGTGAGCTTGCGCTGGGCGCTGATCGACGCGCGATCGAGACGATCCAGCGTAACGAACAGCGTGCGCATTTCGCGGTCGAGCCGCTTTAGCAGAAAGCGGCCCACATCATCCGGCAGCTCAAAACCGCGCAGGTTGGCGCGTAGCTTAAGCGCCTGCAGTTTATCTTCATCCGACAGCGGTTGCAGACGGTAGATCTGGCCCCAGTCGAGCCGCGAGGCGAGATCGGGCAGCTGCAAATTGAGCTGCCGCGGCGGCCGATCGCCAGTGATCAACAGCCGGGTTTTACCGGTTTCCAGAATGCGGTTGTAGAGATCGAAGATCGCCATTTCCCAGGCGTCGTCACCGGCGATGCATTCGATGTTATCGATGCAGACCAGCGCCATCTGTTCCATCCCGTCTAACACTTCCGGCACAAACCAGGTGCGCTTATCCAGCGGCACATAACCGACCGCTTCGCCACGTGCTGACATCTGTGCGCAGGCGGCATGCAGCAGATGACTACGTCCACCGCCTTCCCGTGACCAGAAATAGAGGTAGCTGCCATGTTCCTGTTGCAGTGCGCCGGTCAGCGCGGCAAGCAGCGACGGGTTTTCCCCCGGCCAGAAACTGGCGAAGGTTTCGTCATCGGGCAGATAGAGTGGCAATGAAAGTTGTGCCGGCGTGTTCAGAATTACCTCGGTCAGGGCGGGCAAAAAATCGCGGGAAGTTTATCACAACTTTGCGGCAGAGACGAAACGGGCAGCCGGGCTGCCCGGGCGATCGTCATCGTGGCGCGTTGTCGTCAGCTTCCAGCACCACTTCTTCCGGGCGCAGCAGGCTGATCGCTTTGAAGATCAGGCTAAGACCGACGCCAACGATGGTTGCCAGCGCCATGCCCTTCAGCTCGGCGGCGCCGATGTGAATTTTGGCACCGCTGACGCCAATGATCAGGATTACTGAGGTCAGAATCAGATTCTGTGCCTTGTTGTAATCGACCTTTGATTCGATCAACACGCGAATACCGGAGGCGCCAATCACGCCATAAAGCAGCAGCGAAACGCCGCCCATTACCGGCACCGGAATGGCCTGAATGGCTGCCGCCAGCTTGCCGACGCAGGAGAGCAAAATCGCCAGAATGGCTGCGCCACCGATGACCCAGGTGCTGTATACCCGCGTGATCGCCATCACGCCGATATTTTCCCCGTAGGTGGTGTTGGGCGTTGAGCCAAACAGGCCGGAGAAGATAGTTGAAACGCCGTTAGCAAACATCGAGCGATGCAGGCCGGGGTCGCGCAGCAGATCCTTTTTGACGATGTTAGCGGTCACCACCAGATGACCGATATGCTCGGCGATCACCACCAGCGCAGCGGGCAGAATGGTCAGCATCGCCGCCCACTCAAAGCGTGGCGTATAGAAGGTCGGCAAAGCAAACCACGGCGCATTGTAAACCGGCATCCAGTCCACGATGCCCATCGCAAACGACAGCGCATAGCCGACCACCACGCCGATCAGAATCGGGATAATCGCCAGAAAACCGCGAAACAGCACCGAGCCGAAGATGGTCACCGCCAGCGTAACCAGTGAAATGGTCACCGCAGTGCTGTCTGCTGCGCTGCCTTCAGCCGGTAACAGCCCGGCCATGTTCGCCGCTACGCCCGCCAGTTCCAGACCAATGACCGCCACAATCGCGCCCATCGCCGCTGGAGGAAACATCACGTCCAGCCAGCCGGTGCCCGCTTTTTTCACGATCAGCGCCACCACACAAAACAGCACGCCGCAGAGGATAAAGCCGCCCAGCGCCACTTCATATCCCAGCGGCAGTAATAGCAGTACCGGAGAAATAAAGGCAAAGCTCGAACCGAGATAAGCAGGGATTTTTCCCTTACAGATGAACAGATAGAGCAAAGTACCAAGGCCATTAAACAGCAGCACGGTGGCCGGATTAATATGGAACAGAATAGGCACCAGCACCGTCGCGCCAAACATGGCAAACAGATGCTGAAAGCTGAGCGGAATGGTCTGCAACAGCGGTGGGCGTTCACTAACGCCGATGGCGCGACGAGTCATTATTTATCCTCTTCTGGCGGCTAAAAAAACCAAAAAAAAGCCGACCCTCTGGTCGGCTGTTCGAACAAGACTTTCTGCAAACATTGCGGCGGGCATCACTGGCCTGCCGCCCGCAATGCTCACCAAACTGAATCGGTAACGGCTCCAGCCCCGACCAGGATCCCGACCGCTGAACCTGCCATTGACCTTGCCGTTGACCCGCCAGTTGACCTTGCTGAAGCACGGGCGTTATTGTCGCCGCCAATTTACAGACGCTCAGCGCACAGCAACCGGAGCGTACTGAAGTACGTGAGGATTGCGCGCACTGCGCGGAGGTAAAGTGGCCAGTAAAATAGCCCGCAAGGAACATCATTTAGTGCCAAAGATCTTATCGCCGGCATCCCCAAGACCGGGGATGATATACCCTTTCTCGTTGAGGCCCTGATCCACCGACGCGGTATACAACTCAACGTCCGGGTGCGCCTTCTCCAGCGCCTTGATCCCTTCCGGCGCGGCCACCAGTACCAGCACCTTAATGCTGGTGCAGCCCGCTTTTTTCAGCAGGTCGATGGTGGCGATCATTGAGCCGCCGGTTGCCAGCATCGGGTCAACCACCAACGCCATGCGCTCTTCGATATTTGATACCAGCTTCTGAAAGTAAGGTACTGGCTCCAGCGTCTCTTCGTCACGATAGACGCCCACCACGCTGATACGCGCACTCGGCACGTGCTCAAGCACCCCTTCCATCATACCCAGACCGGCGCGCAGAATCGGCACCACGGTAATCTTCTTGCCTTTGATCTGATCGATCTCAACCGGGCCATTCCAGCCCTCAATCGTAACGCGCTCGGTTTCCAGATCGGCAGTGGCTTCGTAGGTCAACAGGCTACCCACTTCTGATGCCAGCTCGCGGAAACGCTTGGTGCTTACATCATGCTCACGCATCAGACCCAGTTTATGTTTGACCAGCGGGTGTTTGACTTCCACGATCTTCATTGTTGTTCTCCGGCATTGAGTTGAGCGAAAAAAAATCGCGGGATTATACCGCCTTTTGTTTTCAACGCCATATGACTTATGGCAATTAAACGCCAAAGCGGAGCTTTCGCAAGGATCGGACATTTTGTCAGGTAACGCAATCTGCCGCGTGATAAGGCACTCGCAAACGTTTGCTTGCGCTGTTAGAATTGCCGCGCTTTTTTCAAACCACCAACCGCAAACCGCGTGGGGATTTCGCAGTGACCGACAAAACCTCTCTCAGCTATAAAGACGCCGGCGTTGATATCGATGCAGGCAACGCGTTAGTCGATCGTATCAAAGGCGTAGTGAAAAAAACCCGCCGTCCCGAAGTGATGGGCGGACTGGGCGGCTTTGGTGCCCTTTGCGCGCTGCCGCAAAAATACCGTGAGCCGGTGCTGGTTTCCGGCACCGACGGCGTTGGCACCAAACTGCGTCTGGCCATGGATTTGAAACGTCACGACAGCATCGGTATCGATCTGGTCGCCATGTGCGTGAACGATTTGGTGGTACAGGGCGCCGAGCCGCTGTTCTTCCTCGATTATTACGCCACCGGCAAGCTGGATGTGGATACCGCCGCCGCGGTCATTGAAGGCATTGCCGAAGGCTGCCTGCAGTCGGGCTGTGCGCTGGTTGGCGGCGAAACCGCAGAAATGCCAGGCATGTATCACGGCGAAGATTACGACGTGGCCGGCTTCTGCGTTGGCGTGGTGGAAAAATCAGAGATCATTGACGGCAGCAAGGTCACCGACGGTGATGTGCTGATCGCACTCGGCTCCAGCGGCCCGCACTCCAACGGCTACTCACTGGTGCGCAAAATCCTGCAGGTAAGTCAGACCGATCCGGCAACCCACCAGCTGGAAGGCAAACCGCTGGCCGATCACCTGCTGGCGCCGACCCGCATCTACGTTAAAAATATTCTCAGCCTGATTGAACAGGTTGATGTGCATGCGATTGCGCACCTCACCGGCGGCGGTTTCTGGGAAAACATTCCGCGCGTTCTGCCGGATAACACGCAGGCGGTGCTGGAAGAGTCGAGCTGGCAGTGGCCAGCGGTATTTGACTGGATGCAGCACGCGGGCAACGTCAGCCGTCACGAAATGTATCGCACCTTTAACTGTGGCGTGGGCATGCTGATCGTGTTGAGCCCGGAAGAAGCGGACAAAGCGGTGCAGCTGATGAACGATGCCGGCGAGCAGGCGTGGAAGATTGGCGTGATCAAAGCATCTGATGCCGCTGAGCGTGTGGTTATCAATTCATGAAACGCATCGTCGTGCTGGTGTCCGGCAGTGGAAGCAACCTTCAGGCAATCATGGATGCCTGCCAGCAGGACCGCATCAACGGCAGCGTGGTGGCCGTGTTCAGTAATAAAGCCAGCGCGTTTGGTCTGGAACGTGCGCGCAACGCTGCAATCCCGGCGTTTGCATTGTCAGCCAGTGCGTTTGCCGATCGTGAAGCTTTTGATCGCCAGCTGATCGAAGAGATCGATCGCTGGCAGCCCGATCTGCTGGTGCTCGCGGGCTATATGCGCATTCTCAGCCCGCAGTTCGTGGCGCACTACCACGATCGTCTGCTGAACATCCACCCTTCCCTGCTGCCGAAATACCCTGGCCTGCACACGCATCGTCAGGCGCTGGACAACGGCGACACGGAACACGGCACCTCGGTGCATTTTGTCACCGACAAGCTGGATGGCGGGCCGGTGATTCTACAGGCCAGGGTGCCGGTATTTGCCGAAGACAGCGAAGCCGAGGTTATCGCGCGCGTGCAGCATCAGGAGCACGCGATCTATCCGCTGGTGGTGAGCTGGTTTACCGCTGGCAGGCTGGAAATGCGCGACAATGCGGCCTGGCTGGATGGCGTTCGTCTGCCGCCACAGGGTTACGCCGAAGAGTAAAACAGCCGGTTTCCCGCCCGGGAAACCGTTTTTTAATCAGCCAAATCGACCGGTAATGTACTCTTCCGTGCGGCGCACTTTTGGCGCGGTGAAGATGGTATCGGTATCCGCAAACTCAACCAGCGCACCATGATGCATAAACGCGGTGTAATCTGATACGCGCGCCGCTTGCTGCATATTGTGTGTCACCAGTACCAGCGTGAAATGCTGCTTAAGCGTGCTCATCAGCTCTTCCACCACCAGCGTGGAGATCGGATCGAGCGCCGAGGTCGGTTCATCCAGCAGCAGCACTTCCGGTTCGATCGCAATAGCGCGGGCGATCACCAGCCGTTGCTGTTGCCCGCTGGAGAGTTGCAGCGCATTTTGCCCCAGATTATCTTTCACTTCAGGCCACAGCGCCGCAGCACGCAGTGCCCGCTCGGTCGCTTCATTAAGCACGCGCCGATCGCGCACGCCCTGCAGGCGAAGCCCGTAGACCACGTTCTCATAGATCGATTTAGGAAACGGATTGGGCCGCTGGAAAACCATGCCTACCCGCCGCCGTAACGCCGAGAGATCGTCGCCTGATTGCAGGATAGAGCGATCCTCCAGGCGAATATCGCCTTCGATACGGCAGTCGTCGATCAGATCGTTCATACGATTAAAACAGCGCAGCAGCGTCGATTTACCGCAGCCGGACGGGCCAATCAGCGCGGTGATACGATTCCTGGGAATGTTCAGCGAAATAGTATTCAGCGCCTGCTTGCTGCCATACCACAACGATAAATTTTCCACTGCCAGTGCGACTTCAACATCGGCCATAACGGGTTCCAGGTTATTGAGTCAGGGCGCGATAGCGCTCGCGCAGACGATGACGCAGCGCCATCGCCAGTAAATTAAGGCTGATAATGATGGTGACCAGCAACAGTGCGCTGGCGTAAACCAGCGGGCGATCCGCTTCGGCATTAGGACTCTGAAAGGCGAGATCGTAGATCTGAAAACCCAGATGCATAAACTTGCGGTCAAGATGCAGATAGGGAAATACCGCGTCAACCGGCAGCTCCGGCACCATTTTCACCACGCCCACCAGCATCAGCGGCGCGGTTTCACCGGCCGCGCGGGCCACGGCGAGGATCAGGCCGGTCAGCATCGCCGGAACCGCCATCGGCAGGGTAATTTGCCACAGCGTTTCAGCGCGCGTCGCGCCCAGCGCCAGCGCCCCCTGACGCAGGCTGGCCGGAATGCGTGACAGCCCCTCTTCGGTGGCCACAATCACCACCGGCAAGGTCAGCAGCGCCAGCGTTAGTGACGCCCAGAGCAGGCCCGGCGTGCCAAACGTCGGGTTCGGTAAATTGTGCGCAAAGAAGAGCTGATCCAGCGTGCCGCCCACCAGCCAGACAAAAAAGCCGAGGCCAAACACACCGTAAACGATCGATGGCACGCCCGCCAGATTGACCACCGCAATGCGCACCAGCTGGGTGATCAGGTTTTTTCCGGCATATTCATGCAGCCAGATCGCCGCCACCACGCCGAGCGGCATCACCACGATCGACATCATCAACACCATTAAAATGGTGCCGAAGATCGCCGGAAACACGCCGCCTTCGCTCTGACTGCCGCCAGAACTGTCGCTGAGAAAGTGCCACAGCTGCTGGAAAAAATGGCTCAGCTGCTGCGATAAAGTCATGCTGTTGGGATACCAGGCGTGCACAATCTGCGACAGCGGAATGCGGTGCTCAATCCCCTGCGCGTCACGCAGAATCAGCGCATCGCGCTCGCTGTCGTTCAACAGCGACGCAAGCCGTTCCGCCTGAAGCGTAAACTGCCGTTGCAGCGCCAGCTGATCGGCTGCGTAAATTGACTGCTGTTCGGCATTGAAGCGACCTGCGCGCCGCTGCTGCCCGGCCTCATCATCCAGCGCTTCCAGCTGGGCGTTGATCTTCGCCATCTCCACCTGACGAATATTCTCCGCCTGACGACGCTGCAACCGCACCTGTTGTAGCCGCTGTTGCAGCATCGCCTGCGGATTTTGCGCCGTCAGCGGCTGATCGCCTTCGCGCAGCTCAACAAACCAGCCGTAGGCGTTACCGCCGCTGCGCCGCTGCAGCACCATGATCGCCCTGGGCCGCTGCTGGCGCACGATCTCACCGTCGAGCAGGCTATGAAAATCGGCATCGGAAAAGTCGCGGTTGCCGGTTTTGATAACGTAGCGCGTAACCGGATGTGCCCCGTCGGCTGACAGCCCACGCAGCAACTGCTGCTGGCGATCGTAGTGTTCGCGACTGACCACCTCTCCCAACAGCTGACCCGGCGCGCTGTGCAGGGTAAACAGCGTTACCGGCTGCGGCCAGAAGGCGCGAAAACCTTGCCAGGCGAGCAGCACGATCAGCGTGGCAAACGCCAGCAGACTCACCGCCACCGCGCCCGCCGTCAGCCAGCGCCAGCGATCGTTTTGTTTAGCGATGTTCATCCCTGTCCCTCATGCTGACCGTAGCGGCGGCGCAGGCGCTGACGCACCATCTCCGCCAGCGTATTCACGACCAGCGTAAAGGCGAGCAGCACCAGCGCACTAAGAAAGAGGATGCGATAGTGCGCGCTGCCCGCCGCCGCTTCCGGCATCTCAATGGCGATGTTGGCGGAGAGCGCACGCGCGCCGTTGAACAGGCCGCCGGAGGTTTGCGGCGTATTGCCGGTGGCCATCAGTACAATCATCGTTTCACCGACCGCACGGCCAAAGCCAATCATCAGGGCGGCAAAAATGCCCGCCGATGCGCCCGGCAACACAATGCGCGTCAGGGTTTGCCACGGCGTCGCGCCAAGCGCCAGCGATCCTTGCCCCAGCGCCGCGGGTACGCTGAACAGCGCATCTTCGGCAAGGGTGAAAATCAGCGGCACCAGCGCAAACCCCATCGCGACACCCGCGATGAGCAAGTTGCGCTGTTGATAGCTGTGCTGCAAGCGGCCCGCCAGCGAATCACCCAGCAACTGCTGCTCGACGGCGGGCAGCAGCCAGAGCGTCAGCAGCGTGATCAACAGCAGCCAGGGTAGCAGCAATGCCACTTCACGTCCGGCGGGCTGGCGCCAGCGACCGGTGAGTTTATTGCAGGCCCAGCCAAACAGCAGAATTGCCGCCGCGAGGATAAACGGCAGCAGCAGTACCGCCAGCAGATGATCGGCGACCTTCGGCGCCAGCCACAGTCCGGCAATCAGGCCAATCACCACGCTCGGCAGCGCGCCCATCATCTCAATCGCCGGTTTTACCCAGCGTCGCAGCGCCGGAGACATAAACCAGGCGGTATACATCGCCGCCGCCAGCGCCAGCGGCGTAGCAAACAGCAGCGCCAGCAGTGCGGCTTTCAGGGTGCCGCTGACCATCGGCACCAGGCTGAACTTCGCCTGATAATCGTCGTTGGCGGCGGTGGATTGCCACACCCAGTCGGGCGCCGGATAATTTTCATACCAGACTTTTTGCCACAGGCTGCGCCAGCTGACATCCGGCCACGGGTTATCGAGCTGCCATGTTTGCAGCTGGCCAGCGCGTTCGGTCAGCAGCTGATTTCCCTGCGGCGAAATGGCGATATGGTTTGTTCCGGCGGCAAACTGATGAGTGAATATCGGACCTGCCTGCTTGCTGGCAAAAAACTGGAGTTTGCCCTCTGCAGAAAGGGTGGCAAAGGCGCGGCGATGCACCTCGGCGATCACCTGTCCGCGGCCATCCGCTTCAGCAAACTCACGGCTGCGCGTCAGCTGCGCGCCCTGCGCCTGCATCACAGAGAACCACTGGCTGATGCCGTTATCATCAATCACCAGCAGTGAGCGACCGCCGCTGAGCAGACGTAATCCTTTGACCGGCAGCGGCAGCGATAACGTTTGTTGTAGCGCCGGCTGTTCACCGCGCAGGCTCCACAGCTGAAGTTGACGCCCCAGCGCGGCGTAGAGCTGATGACCATCCGGTGAGATCGCCAGCGACGTCGCGCCGGAAGAGAGCGTCTGCCAGACCGGCGGCCGATCAGCCTGCAGCTCAGCCACGCTGATCTGCTGTGCGTCAGCCACCGCCAGACGCCAGCGGTTATCTGCCAGCTGCGCCAGCGCGGCAGTGTCAATATTCTGCGCCGGCAGCGCCAGCGGTGTATCACCCAGCGGAAAACGCCACGCTATATCGGCGACGATCGCAGCCGGTTGCAGCAGCATAAAACGATGCTGTGGCTGGATCAGCGCCAGAGTTTGGTTGTCGGCGCTACTGACCACGCGTTCGGGTGGCTGGCTAAGCTGTAGCGCAGGCTGCGTCGGCTGACCGTTAAGGCCGATAAAACGCGCCGCACCGCGGGCGTCAATGCGCCAGGCCCATTTATCCTGCAGGCCCAGTGCCAGCGTCGGCTGTGGATCGGTCAGTTCAATCGTCTGTCCGGGTTTGAGGCTGGCGGGGGCAAACAGCGGCACCACCACCACAATCAGCCAGAAAAACAGCAGCAGCATAACCAGCAGCACGCCCACGCCGCAGGCCGTCACGGCACGTCGAACCAGACGGTCGATGTTGCGACGACGACGATCGCTGAAATGGACAGGAATACGGTTTTCAATCATGCCTGAAACTGACCCGAAGAGTGGAAAGCGCTATGTTGCCCGTAGCTGCTTGATATGACAACCGTTGCCGTTGGACATTACTGCCATACTCTCGCCATAATGATCGTGGACACTTTGCCGTGCCCTCATTTTATTGAACGGAGTAACAATGGGTCAGGAAAAGCTGTACATCGAAAAAGAACTAAGCTGGTTGGCTTTTAACGAACGCGTATTACAGGAAGCCGCCGATAAAATTAACCCTTTAATTGAGCGTATGCGCTTTTTAGGGATTTACTCCAACAATCTTGATGAATTTTATAAGGTGCGCTTTGCCGATCTGAAGCGGCGCATTTTAATCGGCGAAGAGCAGGGTTCCGCCAGTTCACATCGCCATTTGATCAAAAAAATTCAGCAGCGCGTGATCAAAGCGGACCTTGAGTTTGACAGCCTGTATAACGATCTGCTGCTGGAGATGGCGCGTAATCAGATCTTCCTGATCAACGAGCGTCAACTTTCGCCCAATCAGCAGAGCTGGTTGCGCCACTATTTTAAGCACGAACTGCGTCAGCACGTGACGCCCATTCTGGTTAATCGCGAAACCGAACTGACTGAATTCCTTAAGGACGATTACACCTATCTGGCAGTGGAAATTATCCGCGGCGACGATATTCAGTATGCGCTGCTGGAGATTCCTTCCGATAAGGTGCCGCGCTTTGTTAACCTGCCTGCGGAATCGCCACGCCGCCGCAAGCCAATGATTCTGTTGGATAACATCCTGCGTTATTGCCTCGATGATATCTTCAAAGGCTTTTTCGATTATGACGCGCTGAACGCCTATTCAATGAAAATGACGCGTGATGCGGAATATGATCTGGTCACCGAAATGGAATCGAGCCTGCTGGAGCTGATGTCATCCAGCCTGAAGCAGCGCCTGACCGCCGAACCGGTACGTTTTGTTTACCAGCGCGATATGCCCAACGTGATGGTTGAGATGCTGCGCGAAAAATTCAGCATCTCCAATTACGATTCGGTGATTCCCGGCGGCCGTTACCACAACTTTAAAGACTTCATCAGTTTCCCCAACGTCGGCAAAAGCAATCTGGTTAACAAGCCGCTGCCGCAGATTCGCCATATCGGCTTTGATGGCTTCCGTAACGGCTTCGATGCGATCCGTAATCGCGACATCCTGCTCTATTACCCTTATCACACCTTTGAGCACGTGCTGGAGCTGTTGCGCCAGGCCTCGTTTGATCCCAGCGTACTGGCGATCAAAATCAATATTTATCGCGTAGCGAAGAACTCGCGCATCATCGACGCGATGATCCACGCGGCCTATAACGGCAAAAAAGTCACCGTGGTGGTAGAGCTGCAGGCACGTTTTGATGAGGAAGCGAACATTCACTGGGCGAAGCGCCTGACCGAAGCGGGCGTACACGTCATCTTCTCGGCGCCGGGGCTGAAAATTCACGCCAAGCTGTTTCTGGTATCGCGCCGCGAAGGCGATGAGGTGGTGCGCTATGCCCATATCGGCACCGGCAACTTTAATGAAAAAACCGCCCGTATCTATACCGACTATTCGCTGTTGACCGCCGATGCGCGTATCACTAACGAAGTCCGCCGGGTGTTTAACTTTATCGAAAACCCTTATCGGCCGGTGACCTTTGATCATCTGATGGTGTCGCCGCAGAACTCGCGTCGCATGCTTTATCAGCTGATCGATCAGGAAATTGCCAACGCGCAGAACAAAATCCCGGCTGGCATTACGCTGAAAATTAACAATCTGGTGGACAAGGGATTGGTCGACCGACTCTACACCGCATCCAGCGTTGGCGTGAGGGTGAACCTGCTGGTGCGCGGCATGTGTTCGCTGATTCCGGATCTTGAAGGGATCAGCGAAAACATCCGTGTTATCAGTATTGTTGACCGCTATCTGGAGCATGACCGTGTCTATATTTTTGAAAACGGCGGCGATAAAAAAGTGTTCCTGTCATCGGCAGACTGGATGACGCGCAACATCGATCACCGTATCGAAGTGGCGGTGGCCATCCTTGACCCTGTTCTGAAACAGCGCATACAGGATATTATTGCCATCCTGTTCAGTGATACCGTAAAGGCACGCATCGTCGATAAAGAACTGAGTAATCGGCATGTGCAGCGCGGCAACCGCCGTAAAGTGCGCTCACAGTTGGCCATTTACGATTACATCAAAACTCTGGAACAACCTGAATAGACCCTATGCCAATTTCTCAGAAGAGCACGCCCCGACCACAAGAATTCGCGGCTATCGATCTCGGATCCAACAGTTTCCATATGGTCATTGCCCGGGTAGTCGACGGCGCCATGCAGGTGCTGGGTCGCCTGAAGCAGCGGGTGCACCTCGCCGATGGGCTGGGCGCGGATAACGTCCTGAGCGAAGAGGCGATGGAGCGCGGACTGAGCTGCCTTGCGCTGTTTGCCGAACGATTGCAGGGTTTCAGCGCCGCCAACGTCACTATCGTGGGTACGCATACGCTGCGCCAGGCGGTCAACGCCGAAGCGTTTTTGCAGCGTGCCGCCGACGTAATTCCCTATCCGATCGAGGTGATCTCCGGCCATGAAGAAGCACGCCTGATCTTTATGGGCGTTGAGCACACGCAGCCGGAAAAAGGCCGTAAGCTGGTGATCGATATCGGCGGCGGCTCCACCGAACTGGTGATCGGCGAAGATTTTGAGCCAAAGCTGGTCGAAAGCCGCCGTATGGGCTGCGTCAGTTTCGCGCAGCTCTATTTCCCGCGCGGTGAGATCAGCAAAGAGAATTTCCGTCGTGCCCGCCTTGCGGCAACGCAAAAGCTTGAAACGCTGGCGTGGCAGTATCGCCTGCTTGGCTGGCAGTATGCGCTTGGCGCCTCCGGCACCATTAAGGCAGCGTGTGAAGTGCTGCTGGCAATGGGTGAAAAAGACAAACTGATCACCGTGGAACGGCTGCAAATGCTGTATGACGAAGTGATCAAATATAAATCTTTTGATGCGCTAAGCCTGCCGGGTCTGTCTGAAGAACGCAAAGGGGTGTTTGTGCCCGGTCTGGCGATTCTGTGCGGCGTGTTTGACGCGCTGGCGATTCGCGAGCTGCGACTCTCTGACGGCGCGCTGCGTGAAGGCGTGCTCTATGAGATGGAAGGCCGTTTTCGTCATCAGGATATTCGCAGCCGCACCGCGCAAAGCCTGGCTAACCACTACGCTATCGACAGCGATCAGGCGCGACGCGTGCTGGAAACCACCGAGCAGCTCTATTTGCAGTGGAAAGATCAGAACAGCAAGCTGGCCAATCCACAGCTGGCAGCGCTGCTGAAATGGGCCGCCATGCTGCACGAAGTGGGGCTGACCATTAACCACAGCGGCCTGCAGCGGCATTCGGCCTATATCCTTCAGCACTCCAATATGCCGGGCTTTAACCAGGATCAACAGCTGCTGCTGGCATCGCTGGTACGCTATCATCGCAAAGCGATGAAGCTGGAAGAGATGCCACGCTTTACGCTGTTTAAGAAGAAGCAGTTTCTGCCGCTGATCTTTCTGCTGCGCCTCGGCACGCTGTTGAATAACCAGCGCCAGGCGACCTCAAAGCCGGAATCGCTGTTGCTGACCACCGATGATGGGCACTGGACGCTGACCTTTCCGGCGGGCTATCTCAGCCAGAATAATCTGGTGCAGCTCGACCTGGAACGTGAGCAGGCGTACTGGCAGGATGTCACCGGCTGGAAGCTGATGTTGCAGGAAGAAAACGCGTGATTTAACCGGCGGTGATGCGTCACCGCCGCATGAAAAGATAAGGTCATCATGCTCAAGACTTACCCCGAACACTATTTTAGCGAGAAATATCAGCTCACCCCGCCCCACTCCGAAGTGATCGCCGCGCTGCCAAGGCTGCGCGTGGGCAAGGCGCTGGATATTGGTTGTGGTCGCGGCCGTAATACGCTGCTGCTCAACAGCAAAGGCTTTAGCGTTACCGCCTGGGATAATAATCCTGACAGCCTGGCGCAGCTGCACGCAGTAATTGCCGAAGAACAGCTGCAGGGCATTACGGTGGAAGAGCAGGATCTGAACGCGATACGTTTTAACGGCGCCTATGATTTTGTCTTTTCCACCGTGGTCATGATGTTTCTGCAGCCTGCCGCAGTACCGCAGCTGATTGCCGATATGCAGGCCAGCACGGTGAAATATGGCTACAACCTGATCGTTGCAGCCATGGACACCGCTGATTATCCCAGTGCCGATCTCTTCCCGTTTGCCTTCAAATCGGGTGAACTCAGCGACTATTACCGCAACTGGCATATCGAAAAATATAACGAGCACGTCGGTGAACTGCACCGGGTAGATGAACACGGCAACCGGCTCAAGCTACGTTTTGCCACCCTGCTGGCGCAAAAAGCTTCTTATTGATTTTTGGCCGCCTCATTGTGCGGGCGGCCGCTAAAATTTTTATCTGTTAGCACGCTCACTTATTGACCTGCTCACCGCGATATGTCTAAATATCTCAGCCCACTATCGGGTCTTAAACAGGAACACCCTGCGTGAACAACGCCCTACCTCTGCGAAGACGTCAGAAAACCAGTACCATGACCCGTATCGTGTTACTGATCAGCTTTCTTATCCTTTTTGGTCGCCTGATTTTCCTTATCCCTGCCGCCCTTGAGCATTATCAGCAACAGCAAACGCTGCCTGAAACACCTGGTATAACGACGCCGCTTAACCAATAACTTATCCCGCACTTTATGTGGTAGCCTTCCGTGTGACTTTTTGGTCAACACGCGGTTTTCTCTGCCTTTTTGCAGCCAGCCGCTACACTTCGACCTTGCCTCCAGACACAAGGAATGCGTTATGTCTGTTTCCCACGCGCAACAGCTCAGTGAAATTCGTGGCCGTATTCTGACGCTGCTGCTTAATCAGCACGATTTTGTCGATGCGCTGCTGGACAAGCCCTATGACAAAAAAAGCGGGCAGCAGCAGCAACATGAAAAATATCGTCAGCAGTTGCAGCAAAGCATCAACCTGCTGCACGCGGCGGATCTCGCCGATATCCTCGAGGCGTTACCGGAAGAGGAGCGTCAGGCACTCTGGCGACTGATCCCGGCTAATCGCCGCGGCCGCGTGCTGGTCGAAGCGTCAGAAACCGTCTGGGAAAGCCTTACCGAAGAGATGAGCGACAAAGATATCCTGCTGGCAATTGAGCCGCTGGATATTGACGATCAGGCTTATCTGGCGCGCTATCTGCCGCGCGATCTCACCGGCCGCCTGCTTACCACCATGGAGCCGTCGCAGCGTGCGCACGTGCTCAACGTGGTGCATTTTGATCGCGACCGCGTCGGCCGCATCATGGATTTCAACTTTATCACCGTGCGCGCCGATGTGACGCTGGCAACCGTACAGCGCTTTCTGCGGCAGAAAAAAAGCATTCCTGACGGCACTGATAAACTGTTCGTGACCGATCGCAATAATCAGTTTCTGGGCGAGCTGCCGCTGACTGATATTCTGTTAAATCGTCCGGAAATGCCGGTTTATGAGGTGATGAACGATCTACCGACCACCTTTCGTCTCAATGACAAAGCGGAAGATGCCGCGGGCGCCTTTGAACGTTACAACCTGATTTCTGCGGCGGTAATTGACGACGCCGGCAAGCTGATTGGTCGTGTGACCATTGAAGATGTGGTGGATTTGGTCAACGAAGAGAGCGAAAGCAACATCCGTAAAATGGGCGGGATCAGCCAGGAAGAGGATGTGTTTGCGCCGGTGCGTAAAGCGGTAAAAACGCGCTGGGCGTGGCTGGCGGTGAATCTCTGTACCGCCTTTGTCGCCTCGCGGGTGATTGGCATGTTTGAGAGCACCATTTCGCAGCTGGTTGCGCTGGCGGCGCTGATGCCGATTGTTGCCGGTATCGGTGGCAACACCGGCAATCAGACCATCACCATGATTGTGCGCGCGCTGGCGCTGCGGCAGGTTGAACCAGGCAACTTCTCCTTTCTCATTGTGCGCGAATTAGGCGTGGCGCTGATCAACGGCATTTTCTGGGGCGGAATTATGGGCGGCGTCACCTGGCTGATGTATGACAACCCGGCGCTGGGCGGCGTGATGATGCTGGCGATGGTGCTTAACCTGCTGCTGGCGGCGCTAATGGGCGTGCTGATTCCGCTGCTGATGACCAAATTTGGCCGCGATCCGGCGGTGGGCTCCAGCGTTCTGATCACCGCGCTGACCGATACCGGCGGCTTCTTTATTTTTCTCAGCCTCGCCACGCTGTTTCTGCTGCATTAATTCTCTGGCTGGCTCCGCACGGAGCCAGCGCGACGCTACGGCTTATCTTTCTGCAGATTGTCTCCGCCGATGCCGCCAACAAACGGCAAGCGCAGCCGCAACGGCGTAAAGTCAATGCCCATGTTTAATCCCAGCACGTTCAGTTCAAAGCCCTCTTCGGCGCCAACCGTCACGCCCAGCACACCCAGCAGCGACACCTGCAGACCGCGCCCTGACGGCGGCAGGCCAATCGGATGCAGCAGTGAGCGATAATCTTTACCCAACGCGTTAGCGGGCAGATCCAGCTTCAGCTCGGGCACTTCACGGCCAATGTGGGCGATAAAGGTGTTGCTGTTGGGACCCGGCCATGCGCGATAGGTGTTGGGCCACGGATAGGACTGAATCGCCGCCATGATGTGCGGGATCATCGCCTCCGCCTCTGCGCCGCGATGTTCCACCAGCAGTCGCGGTTTTGCACCATACCAGTAACCATCCGGTTCATTGCTGTTCAGACGGACCTTGTCACCGCTGCCCCAGCTGATGACCTCAAAACGACGATAGCGTGTCTCTCCGGCACGTTTGAAGATGATCCACGGATGCACTGCCACCCGGCCTTTCCAGCCGTAGGTCGGCGCCGCATACACCTGCACGATCGCTTCCGCCGCGTTCTGCCGCGGGTCAGGCGCCAGTCCAGCAGAATCACGGCGGGCTGACCACCAGCCACCGCCGCTGTTGCCGTCGGCATCGCGATTCGCCTGCGCCAGGCTGGCACCCAGCGACAGCAGCAAAATGCAAAGAAAAGTGAGCGCACACACTTTGATTGAAAACATACAGGGGTCCTGATGGATAAAAAGAAAAATCGCCAGTTAACCTAACGAGTTAACTGGCGATAGCAGCAGGCAGAGCGAATCAGCCCTTACGGGCAGGGAGTTATTCCCACTCGATCGTAGCAGGCGGTTTGCCTGAAATATCGTATACCACGCGGGAGATGCCGTTCACTTCATTGATGATGCGGTTTGACACACGGCCGAGGAAATCATACGGCAGATGCGCCCAGTGCGCGGTCATGAAGTCAATGGTTTCCACCGCTCGCAGCGAGACCACCCAGTCATATTTACGGCCATCGCCCATTACGCCAACCGAACGCACCGGCAGGAACACGGTAAAGGCCTGACTGACTTTGTTATAGAGATCGGCTTTGCGCAGCTCTTCAATGAAGATGTGATCGGCGCGACGCAGCAGATCGCAATACTCTTTCTTCACCTCGCCCAGCACGCGCACACCCAGACCCGGACCCGGGAAAGGATGGCGATAAAGCATGTCGTAAGGCAGACCGAGCTCAAGGCCAATTTTACGCACTTCATCTTTAAACAGCTCTTTCAGCGGCTCAACCAGGCCCAGCTTCATCTCTTTCGGCAGGCCACCGACGTTGTGGTGCGACTTGATCACGTGCGCTTTACCGGTGGCAGAAGCGGCGGATTCAATCACATCAGGATAGATGGTGCCCTGCGCCAGCCACTTCACGTCGGTGATGCTGGTCGCTTGCTGATCAAAGACTTCGATAAAGACGCGGCCAATGGTTTTACGCTTGGCTTCCGGCTCATCAATGCCTGCCAGCGCATCAAGGAAGCGCGCTTCTGCTGGTACATGAACGATGTTCAGACCGAAATGATCGCCAAACATCTCCAGCACCTGCTCCGCTTCGTTCAGACGCAGCAGGCCGTTATCCACGAACACGCAGGTCAGGCGATCGCCGATGGCGCGATGCAGCAGCATGGCGGTGACCGAGGAATCCACGCCGCCAGACAGACCAAGGATCACCTTGTCATTGCCAATCTGCTCACGCAGACGCTCAACCGCATCTTCGATGATTTTCGCTGGCGTCCACAACGCTTCGCACTGACAGATATCCAGCACAAACCGCTCCAGCATACGCAGGCCCTGACGGGTATGCGTCACTTCCGGGTGAAACTGCACGCCGTAAAAACGCTTCTCTTCGTTGGCCATAATGGCAAACGGACAGGTTTCAGTGCTGGCAACGGTCACGAAATCATCGGGAATGGCGGTGACTTTGTCGCCGTGGCTCATCCAGACATCCAGCAGCGGCTTGCCGTTGGCGCTGATGGCATCTTCGATACCGCGTACCAGTGCGCTTTCGGTGGTGACTTCAACCTGAGCATAACCAAATTCACGCTCGCTGGAGCCCTGAACGTGTCCACCCAGCTGAATAGCCATGGTTTGCATGCCGTAGCACACACCCAGCACCGGCACGCCGGCGGTAAAAACGTAATCCGGAGCGCGTGGGCTGTCCAGCTCGGTGGTGCTTTCCGGGCCACCGGACAAAATGATGCCGTTCGGATTGAACTGGCGGATCTGCTCTTCGGTGACATCCCATGCCCACAGCTCACAGTAGACGCCCAGCTCGCGCACGCGGCGCGCAACCAGCTGCGTATACTGCGAACCAAAATCCAGGATCAGTATGCGATGTTTATGAATATTTTCCGTCGTCATTAAGGCGTTTCCAGGCGATAGATTACACAGTACAAAAGTGAAAAGCCCGGCCTGAGCCGGGCGTAACCATGAGGATTAGGATCCCATGCGGTAGTTCGGAGATTCTTTGGTGATGGTCACGTCGTGAACGTGGCTTTCAGAGATTCCGGCCCCGCTGATGCGGACGAATTCCGCTTTGGTACGCAGTTCATCAATCGTACCACAGCCGGTCAGGCCCATACAGGAACGCAATCCGCCCATCTGCTGATGCACGATCTCTTTCAGACGGCCTTTGTAGGCCACACGGCCTTCAATGCCTTCCGGCACCAGCTTGTCTGCGGCATTATCGGTCTGGAAGTAGCGATCGGATGAGCCTTTGGACATCGCGCCCAGGGAACCCATGCCGCGATAGGATTTGAACGAACGGCCCTGATAGAGCTCAATTTCACCTGGCGATTCTTCGGTACCTGCCAGCATGGAGCCCACCATTACGCAGGCCGCGCCCGCTGCAATCGCTTTGGCGATATCACCTGAGAAACGAATGCCGCCATCGGCGATAACCGGAATGCCGGTGCCTTCCAGCGCGGCAACCGCATCCGATACCGCGGTAATCTGCGGAACGCCCACGCCGGTCACGATGCGGGTGGTACAGATGGAACCTGGACCGATACCCACTTTCACCGCGCTCACGCCCGCTTCAACCAACGCCAGAGCGCCCGCGCCGGTGGCCACGTTGCCGCCAACGATTTCGAGATCGGGATATTTAGCACGGGTTTCACGGATGCGGGTCAGTACGCCTTCAGAATGGCCGTGTGAGGAGTCGATCAGCAGCACATCAACGCCTGCCGCAACCAGCGCGTCCACACGCTCTTCGTTGCCCGCTCCGGCACCGACTGCCGCGCCGACGCGTAAACGACCGTGCGCATCTTTACAGGCGTTAGGCTTGCGTTCCGCTTTCTGGAAGTCTTTTACGGTGATCATGCCGAGCAGATGGAAACTTTCGTCAACCACCAGCGCTTTTTCCACGCGCTTTTCGTGCATTTTGTGCAGCACCACTTCGCGTGCTTCACCCTCTTTCACCGTGACCAAACGCTCTTTTGGCGTCATCACGGCGGAAACCGGCAGAGACTGATCGGTCACGAAGCGCACATCACGACCAGTGATAATGCCCACCAGTTCGTTGTTGCCGTTGACCACCGGATAACCGGCAAAGCCGTTGCGATCGGTGAGCAGCTGAACTTCTGCCAGCGTGGTGGTTGGTAGCACGGTTTGTGGATCGGTGACCACACCGCTTTCATGTTTCTTCACCTTGCGAACTTCGTCCGCCTGGCGCTCAATCGACATATTTTTGTGAATAAAGCCCAGCCCACCCTCTTGCGCCAGCGCAATAGCCAGACCCGCTTCGGTCACGGTGTCCATTGCAGCAGAAAGCATAGGGATGTTGAGACGAATATTTTTCGTCAGTTGGGTACTGAGATCGGCTGTGTTTGGCAGCACGGTAGAGTGGGCAGGAACGAGCAGAACGTCGTCGAATGTTAGGGCTTCTTTAGCGATTCGTAGCATGGCAATATCTCGACCTGAAGGTGAATGAGAACAGATAAAATATTGCCGCGGCATTATACAGGCCGAAAACGATTGCCTCCAGTACTTTTTCCGAAAAACCCTTGATCCCAACTTACAGCCATGTAGTATCAATGGATTAACCCGCTGATTTAAAATTTGATCTCTGTCACATGCCGCCACTGCCGAACGCCAATATTTTTACCGTTAGCCGCCTGAATACCACGGTGCGAAAACTGCTGGAAATGGAAATGGGACAGATCTGGCTGAGCGCTGAGATCTCTAACTTTTCACAACCCTCTTCCGGCCACTGGTATTTCACCCTTAAGGATGACGGCGCACAGGTGCGTTGTGCGATGTTCCGCAACAGCAACCGCCGCGTCACCTTTCGGCCGCAAAATGGTCAGCAGGTGTTGGTGCGCGCCACCATCACTCTGTATGAGCCACGCGGCGATTATCAGCTGATTGCCGAGAGCATGCAGCCCGCCGGTGACGGTTTGCTGCAGCAGCAGTTTGAGCAGCTGAAAATGCGTCTGGCGGCGGAAGGCTTGTTTGAGCAAATGCACAAACAGCCGCTGCCCGACCCGGCGCAGCAGGTTGGCGTTATTACCTCATCAACCGGTGCGGCGCTGCACGACGTGCTGCGTGTGCTGCATCGTCGTGATCCCTCATTGCCGGTGATTATCTATCCCACGCCGGTGCAGGGTCAGGATGCGCCAGCGGCCATTGTGCGCGCCATTGAAATCGCGAACCAGCGAGCGGAATGCGACGTGCTGATTGTTGGCCGTGGCGGCGGTTCGCTGGAAGATTTGTGGAGCTTCAACGATGAGCGGGTTGCGCGGGCTATTTTTGCCAGCCGTATTCCCATCGTTAGCGCAGTCGGCCATGAAACCGACGTCACGATCGCTGATTTTGTTGCCGATTTACGCGCGCCTACGCCTTCCGCCGCCGCCGAGCTGGTCAGCCGTAATCAGATTGAACTGCTGCGGCAGCTGCAATCCCAGCAGCAGCGCATGGAAATGGCAATGGACTATTATCTGGCACAGCAGCAGCGCGCCTGGTCACGCCTGCATCATCGTCTGCAGCAGCAGCATCCCCAGTTACGGCTGGCCCGTCAGCAAACCACGCTGTTTCGCTTACAGCGCCGCCTGGACGATGCGATACAGTTGCAGCTGCGCCAGGCAACGCGCACTCAGGATCGGCTTACCCAGCGCCTGGCACAGCAGCAGCCTGAAGCGCGTTTGCACCGTGCGCAGCAGCAACTGCAACAGTGGCATTATCGCTTGCAGCAGGCGGTATTTCAGCAGCTTAACCGCGACAAACAGCGCTTTGGCGTGCGTGCCGCCCAGCTGGAAGCGGTCAGTCCGCTGGCAACGCTGGCGCGTGGCTTCAGCGTGACAACGGCAGCAGACGGCAACGTGGTGAAAAAAACCAGCCAGCTACAGCGCGGCGAGACGCTTAAAACCCGGCTGGATGATGGCTGGATTGAAAGCCAGATCACCGACATTCATGCGGATAAATCCTGAGCAACGAATCGGCAAACCCGGCCAGCGCACACTATACTTTTTGGACACTCTTAATGAACCAGGAAGCATGGTATGCCTTATGCAGTGATCCCCCCTTACATTCTGCGCAAAATTATCGATAACGGTTCCGGCCCGCAAAAAGATTATGCGCGCCGAACCCTGACCCATGTGCAGCATCTGATGGCCGAAACCTGGCAGAAACCCTCGGCGCCACACACGGCGACCGCTGGCCACGTTGAGCGTGAAATCTATGATGCGCAAAACAGCAACAATCTGCCTGGCACGCTGGTGCGCAAAGAGGGCCAGCCCGGTAACAATGACGTTGCCGCAGAAGAGGCCTGGAACTATCTCGGCGTCACCTACGATTTCTTCTGGCGCACCTACAAGCGCAACTCGCTGGATAATCAGGGGCTGGCGCTGCTGGGTACGGTTCATTACGAGAAGGATTATCAAAACGCCTTCTGGAACGGTCAGCAGATGGTTTTTGGTGATGGCGACGGTGAAATCTTTAACCGTTTTACCATTGCGATCGACGTTGTGGCTCACGAGCTGGCGCATGGCGTCACCGAAACCGAAGCGGGGCTGATTTACTTTGAGCAGGCGGGCGCGCTTAATGAGTCGCTCTCTGACGTCTTCGGCTCGCTGGTAAAACAGTTTCATCTGCAACAGACGGCCGATCAGGCCGACTGGCTGATCGGCGAAGGGCTGTTAGCCGAAGGCATTAACGGACGCGGACTGCGCTCAATGTCAGAGCCCGGTACCGCCTATGACGATCCGATGCTGGGCAAAGATCCGCAGCCCGCCCATATGCGCGATTATATCCAGACGCGCGACGACAACGGTGGCGTTCATCTCAATTCAGGCATTCCTAATCGCGCCTTTTATCTCGCGGCGACCGCGCTGGGCGGCTACGCATGGGAACTGGCGGGTTACGCCTGGTACGATACGGTGTGCGATAAATCGCTGCCGCAAAACGCCGACTTTAAAACCTTTGCACAGCTGACCATTCAGCACGGGCAAAAACGCTTTAATAAATCGGTGGCGGATGCGATTGAAAAAGCGTGGCGGGATGTGGGTGTCTTATCATGAAAGAGCTGCCGGAACTGACGGATGATGCGGTGATCGATTTGGCGCGCGAAGGTGGCGTCGCCTGGATTCCGAAACTGGCGGGCGAACGCCGTTTTGCCCTGGCGCAGTTACCCGCTCCCCGTCGGGAACAGGTCTGCGACATTCTGAAAAAGGCGATGCCATTGGGCGCACCGCCGGGCGAGAATAATCCGGCAGGCCGTGGCGATCAGCGCTATTTTCGCATTCAGATCAGTTATGAAACCGATCGGCAGAGCGGCGATATTGTGATTCTGATACCGGAACAGCTGGCACCGCCGGAGCTGGAACATCTCTGGCGAGAAGGCGAGTGCGAATAACAGGCAAAAGAAAAGGCGGGGATATCCCCGCCTTTTTTATCACTGCTGAACGCGTTAGTTATCCAGCGCGTAAGCAATAACGTAATCACCACGATCCGGCGACTGGCGTGCGCCACCCGCAGAGATCAGGATGTACTGCTTGCCGGTGGTTGGCGAAACGTAGCTCATTGGGCCGCCCTGGCTGCCCACCGGCAGGCGTGCTTTCCACACCTCTTTACCGGTTGAGCTGTCGAAGGCGCGCAGATAGTAATCCTGCGTACCGGCGATAAACACCAGGCCGCCCTGCGTGGCCAGCGTACCGCCCAGCGTTGGCATGCCTACCGGCATCTGTGCGTGCATTTTAATACCGAAAGGACCGGTATCCTGCACGGTACCGACCGGCACCTGCCATACCACTTTCTGCGTTTTCAGGTCTACCGCAGTCAGCGTGCCGAACGGCGGCGTCTGGCAAGGAATGCCCAGCGGCGACATAAAGCGGTTTTTATTGACCGCGTATGGCGTGCCTTTTAATGGCACTGCGCCCATACCGGTGTTAATCGCTTCACCGCCGTTGCTGCCACGAGAGATAGCTTCCGTTTTCGCCGGAATCATCTGCACCCACAGGCCGAGACGCATATCGTTAACAAAGATGTAGTGATTGTTGGGATCGGTTGACAGGCTGCCCCAGTTCATTCCGCCCAGCGAGCCCGGGAAGCTCAGTGATTTGTCGGTGCCTGGCGGCGTGTACAAACCGTCATAGCGCATGCCTTTAAAAGCGATACGGCAGGCGAGCTGATCAAACGGAGTCGCTCCCCACATATCGGACTCTTTCAGGGTTTGTGCACCAATCTGCGGCATACCCACCGATTTCGGCTGCGTATCCGGATAGTGTTCGCCTGGGATATTGCCTTTTTTAACCGGGACTTCTTTCACTTCCGTCAACGGCTGGCCGGTATGGCGATCCAGCACAAAGATCTGACCGGCTTTGGTGCCAAACACCACCGCTGGCGTGCTGCCGCCCTCTTTGTTAGGGAAGTCGATCAGCGTTGGCTGCATGGGAATATCAAAGTCCCACAGATCGTTATGCACGGTCTGATATACCCACTTTTCCTTGCCGGTAGTCGCATCCAGCGCAAGGATCGAGGCGCCATATTTGTGATCCAGCGGCGTACGGTTCGCGCCCCACAGATCCACTGACGAACTGCCCATCGGCAGGAACACCGTATTGGTGGCCGGATCGTAAGACATCGGCGCCCACGAGTTTGGCGTGCTGCGAGCATAGTGCTGGCCCGCTTCCAGCGCGGCATTCGGGTTCTGATTGCCTGGGTCAAATGCCCAACGCATCTGGCCGGTAATGACATCAAAACCACGCAGTACGCCGCCAGGCATATCGGTCTGCACGTTATCCGCCACGCGGCCGCCTACCACTACGGTGGTGCCTGCCAGCGTGGGTGCTGAGGTCAGCTGATATTTCGGATCGGCGGCTTCACCCAGACCCGCTTTCAGATCAACGATGCCTTTGTTGCCAAACGATTCACAAAACTCGCCGTTGTCGGCGTTGACCGCAATCAGACGTGCATCGATGGTGTTCATCAACAGGCGACGCTGACAGCTGTCACCGGCCGCCAGCGTGGCCGCAGGCACCGGCGTTGAGCCAGGCTCAGAAGGCTGCTGAACCGGTTTCTGCGCATCAAAGTAGGCTAAACCACGGCAGCGTGGCCAGACTTCAGCTTTGGCGTTGATTTCACGTTTCCAGATCTCTTTACCGCTGTCGGCATCCACCGCGATGATGTTGTTATGCGGGGTGCAAAGGTAGATGCGATTACCTACCTGCAATGGCGTCTGCTGATCTTCTGCGCCGTTGCCGGTTGGACTTTCAGGTATGTCACCGGTACGGAAGGTCCAGGCCACTTTCAAATCTTTGACGTTGTCGCGGGTAATCTGATCAAGCGCCACGAAGCGACTGCCACCTGCCGTATTGCCGTAGTGATCCCAGTCTTTCTGCTCTGCGCCCTTCTCTACCGGCACCAGCGGCAACGCTTTGCCCTCAAAGGCGACGGTTGGATGCGGCTGGAACATCTGTACCAGCGTGGTTAGCATGCCGAGCAGAATCACTGCGCTCAGGCCCCAGGCGATACCCGCCCTGCCTGTTTTGCCTTCACGCTTACGCAGCGCAGGCCAGGTTAGCAGCGCCAGCATAAACAGGCCAGCCGGCACCATCAGGCGAGAAACCAGCGCCCAAAAATCGATGCCCACTTCCTGCAGCGCCCAGATCAGCGTGCCAATAAAGACCAGGCCATACAGCAGCACCGCAGACGATCTGATGCGGAAGAATTGAATGGCCGACAGCACGGTGACGATGCCAGCCAGCAGGAAGTACCAGCTGCCTCCCAGCGAGGCCAGCTTGCCGCCGCCGATCGCAAAATAGAGCCCGGTCGCAAGCAGCACGAGCCCCAGTAAAACAGACCATATCGCCAGGCCTTTCGACGACCGGGCTTTTGTTTCAGCCATAACAACATTCTCCGTGAAAATAGTGCGTCCGAACGCTGCCGTCCTGGAGGGAAGGCACGCGGGCATTTTCAGTAGTTAACCAAAGGTATAATCAGATTTTGTGCCGACACGGAATAACACAGCATAGGCGCTATCCGCCCGGCATCAATATTGTACCATTTGGTTCATACCAGGGTGAATCGATAACTTCGTTATTACGTGGCAATAGCATTTTGGCTACAAAATAAAGCCAGGCTTTTAGTGGAGTCAGCTGAGTAAGGCGGATGAGCGAGGGGATTAATTAAGCAGCAGATAAAAAAACAGGGCCCCGCGGGACCCTGATTGTTACTTTTTGTTCTTTTTCAGATGCGACAGCAGACGCTTACGTTTACGCTGCTGCGTTGGCGTCAGCAGGTTACGTTTACCCGCAAACGGGTTTTCGCCTTCTTTGAACTGAATACGAATCGGCGTACCCATTACGTTCAGCGAGCGGCGGAAATAGTTCATCAGGTAACGCTTGTAGGAATCGGGCAGATCCTTCACCTGATTGCCATGGATAACCACGATAGGCGGATTGTAGCCACCGGCATGGGCATATTTCAGCTTCACGCGACGTCCACGCACCAGCGGCGGCTGATGATCTTCTTCCGCCATAGTCATGATGCGCGTCAACATGGAAGTGTTGATACGTTTGGTGGAGCAATCGTAGGCTTCGGTTACCGACTCAAACAGATTGCCCACGCCGCTGCCGTGCAGGGCAGAGATAAAGTGAATACGGGCAAAATCGATAAAGCCCAGACGATGATCCAGCGTCTCTTTCACTTCATCGCGGATTTCCTGGCTCAGGCCATCCCATTTGTTGACCACAATCACCAGCGAGCGACCGCTGTTGAGAATAAAGCCCAGTAACGAGAGATCCTGATCGGAGATGCCTTCACGCGCATCGATCACCAGCAGCACGACGTTGGCGTCTTCGATCGCCTGCAGCGTTTTGATTACCGAGAACTTTTCGACGGTATCGGTGATCTTGCCGCGCTTGCGCACGCCCGCGGTATCGATAAGGATATATTCGCGGCCGTCACGTTCCATCGGAATATAGATGCTGTCACGCGTGGTGCCCGGCATGTCATAGACCACAACGCGATCTTCACCCAGAATACGGTTAGTGAGCGTTGATTTACCGACGTTAGGACGCCCAACGATAGCCAGCTTGATTGGCAAACCGGTTGGATCGAACGCTTCCTCTTCTTCTTCCGCTTTGGCAACCGCTTCGATCTCTTTCTCTTCCAGATCGGCCCAGTAGGCGGCGTTCTCTTCCTCTTCGGTCAGCTCTTTCGGTTCAACCTTGTCGATCCACGGCAGCAGCACGGTTTCCATCAGGCTGGTAACGCCTCGACCATGTGATGCGGCGATCGAATGGATATCACCCAGACCCAGCGAATAGAAATCGAGAATAGCGGCGTCCGCATCCAAACCATCAGTTTTGTTGGCGACCACCAGGGTTGCTTTCTGACGGGAACGCAGGTGTTTGGCGATCGCTTTGTCCGCAGGCATCAGGCCCGCGCGCGCATCAACCATAAACAACACCACATCAGCTTCTTCAATCGCCAGCAGCGACTGCTCCGCCATACGGGTTTCCACGCCCTCTTCGTTGCCGTCAAGACCCCCGGTATCGATCACGATATAGTCGCGCCCTTCAACTTCAGCACGTCCATATTTGCGATCGCGTGTCAGACCAGGAAAATCCGCTACCAGCGCATCTCGCGTATGCGTAAGACGGTTAAACAGGGTGGATTTTCCCACGTTGGGACGCCCAACCAGCGCGACCACAGGTACCATAACAATGCCTCATTACTTAAAATTTAATTGCCTGAATGCGGTAATTATACCTTTTCGTGCCTGTGTTGCAGGCCATCTGGCACTGATAAACGCAAGCATCGGCAGGAATAATGCCCCTGAAAGGGGTTTGGTTCAGGCTGAAGGCGCTAAGGATAACACGCCGGATGAAAAACGAAACGGCCCCTGATAATCAGGAGCCGTTAACAAAGCCAAACAGTGTCGGACGTTAGCGCGTAATCGCGTAAACTTCGCCGTCTTTTGACTGAATAACCAGTTTGTCGCTGGCTACTACTGGCTCGCTCTGGAAGCCGGAACTGTCTACCTTCTGCTGAGCCACAAAACGGCCATCAGTGGTATTCAGCCAGTGCAGGTAACCTTCGCTGTCGCCGACCACCAGATAACCGTTAAACAGCACAGGTGAGGTCAGATTACGGTGCAGCAGATCGCTTTGACGCCAGATAGCTACGCCACCATCCGCATTCAGGGCGATCACGCGATCGTCCTGATCGATCAGGTAAATGCGGCCTGCATCAACGATCAAATCTTTAACGCCGCCGATCTCACGCTTCCACAGAATCTGGCCGGAACGCAGATCCAGCGCCGTCAGGTTACCGTTATAGGCCAGCGCGTAAACCACGCCATTAACGATTACTGGCGTAGTATCCACGTCGCTCAGGCGATCAATTTCTGTCGCGCCGCTCGGCTGGGAAATACGCTGCTGCCAAATCAGCTGGCCCTGGTTAAGAATAACCGCGCTAACGCGACCGTTATCTCCACCCACGATGGCGCCACCAAAGGCGACGGCTGGTGCTGATTCACCGCGCAGTGAAAGCGCAGGCATATCAAGGTTAACCGACCATTTCACCGCACCGCTGTTCTGATCCAGGCCCTGCAGCATGCCGTTGCTGGTATGCACCAGCACCAGGCCATCACTGACTACCGGGCGGGACAGTGCTTCGCCCGCCACGTTGGTTTGCCAGTTGATTGAACCATCCGCGCTGTTCAGGGCATAAATCACGCCGCGCTCACTGCCAATGTAGAGCAGTGAACCTGCTGCGGTGATTCCACCAGACAGTAAGGCAGAATGATTTTTCGAGAAGAAGCCGGTTTTCTCAGAGAGATCGACCTTCCACTTCTCTTCGCCGTTGCTGGCATCAAGCGCCTTTACCACGCCAAAACGATCGGCGGCATAAACGGTGCCATCCTGCCAGGCGGGATGCAGATTTGAGTAGAAATCGCCGATGCCATCACCAACGGATGTGCTCCACGCTTCCTGCGGATTAAACTGGTTTTCTACTGTTGGCAACGGGGCCATTTTTACTACATCTTCTTCGCCGCTAAACAGCGAACAGCCGCTGAGTAAGGTGACTGAAATCAGTCCGGGCAGCAGGTATTTACGTAATTCCATGCGCTCTCTCTTGAATGGCTTAACCTAAGTTATTCATTTTCATCTGCATCATTTGCTTCAACGCCGGAGACGCATCCGATGCAATGCCCTTGCTCCAGGCGTCACGCGCGCCCTGCTTGTCGCCTTTGCTCAGCAGCGCTTCACCACGAATATCTGCAATGATTGCACTCCAGCCTTCGCCTTTGACCGCATCAAGGGTCTTCAGCGCTGCCTCAGCCTGTTTCTGCTGTAGCTGCACGCGGGCCAGACGTAAATTCAGCACCGCCTGCAGATTCTCATCTTTTGTCGCTTTCAGGCCGGTTTGTAACTGGGTAGCTGCCTGATCAAGCTGCTGCTGATCGACATACTGTTTTGCCAGATCCAGCGCCGCCAGAGCACCATAAGTGTTGTTATTCTCGCTGGCAAACTTCGCCACCGCTTCCAGCGTCTGCGGGCGGTCGCCCTGCATAGCCTGCGTCACTTTCTGGTAGTTTGCTGAAATCTCTGCGCTGTTGCTGACCTGATGGCCTGTCCAGTAGCGCCATCCTGCCAGCGCGCCAATGCCAATAATCACGCCAACCGCCAACGCTTTACCGTTGTTGGCAAAAAAACGACGCAGCGCATCAACCTGTTCGTTTTCGTTGTTATAGACTTCCACGCAATCCTTCTCCTTACACTGAGTGATGGTGCCGCGCTGTGCTTAGGCCAGTAAGGCCTGCAGCGTCGTGGCCAACTCGCTTTGCGCCAGCGTTTGCTGCTCGCCGTTGCGCAGATCCTTCACCACAACCTGATTGGCTGCCACTTCATCTTCGCCCAGCACCAGGGCCACACGCGCGCCCCACTTATCGGCACGAGCAAACTGTTTTTTGAAATTGCCGCCGCCGAAGTTAGTCATCAGCTTTAACTGAGGCGCTGCATCACGCAGTTTTTCAGCCAGCTGCATGGCGGCTGACTGCACGCCCTGCCCTGAAGCGATAACATAGACATCAACAATGCGGGTCGGTTCAAATTCCGGATTCACCGCCTGAACCAACAGCACCAGACGTTCCATGCCCATCGCAAAACCAACGGCTGGCGTCGCCCGCCCGCCAAGCTGTTCAACCAGGCCATCATAGCGGCCACCGCCACACACGGTGCCTTGTGAACCCAGGCTGGTAGTCACCCATTCAAACACGGTGCGATTGTAGTAATCGAGCCCACGCACCAGGCGCTGGTTAATGGTGTAAGCGATACCGGCATCGTCAAGCAAGGCGCACAGGCCCTGGAAATGCGTACGTGAGTCGTCATCAAGATGATCGGCCAGCGTCGGCGCATCGTTAAGCAGCGTTTGCACATCAGGGTTTTTGCTGTCGAGCACGCGTAGAGGGTTGCTGTACATGCGGCGCTTACAGTCGTCATCAAGCACATCTTTATGTTGCTCAAGGAAGGCGACCAGCGCATCACGATAGGCTGCTCGCGCCTCAAGTGAGCCAATAGAGTTGAGTTCGAGAGAGACGTGATCGGCGATGCCCAACGCTTTCCACCAGCGGGCGGTCATCATAATCAGTTCGGCATCAATATCCGGCCCTTGCAGACCAAAAACTTCAACGCCCATCTGATGAAACTGACGATAGCGGCCTTTTTGCGGGCGCTCGTAACGGAACATCGGCCCCATGTACCACAGGCGCTGCTCCTGATTATAAAGCAGGCCATGTTCCACACCGGCACGCACACAGCCAGCGGTGCCTTCCGGGCGCAGGGTCAGGCTTTCGCCATTACGATCGTCAAAGGTATACATCTCTTTTTCAACGACATCGGTGACTTCGCCGATAGCGCGCTTGAAAAGCGGCGTCTGTTCCACCAGAGGTAACCGGATTTCGCTGTAACCATAACTGGCCAGCACCTGTTTCAGGATACCTTCGATGCGCTGCCATACCACGGTATCGGCAGGCAGATAATCGTTCATGCCGCGAATGGCCTGAATATTCTTCGCCACGGGTTCTCTCTCAAATTATTGTGCAGGCGGAGTGCCTGCTGATTAACGCGCAAACGCGGTTAAACAGGAAATAAAAAACCCGGGCATCTTACCTTAATCACGGCGTTGACGCCCAGGTTGATCGTGGAAGCTGGCTTACTTTTCCAGCAGCTGCACATCAATGCGACGATTCTCATCAAGCATTGCGGCTTTGGCGCGAATACGTGCTTCCAGCTGATCGATCATATCGAGGTTATCAAGACGCTCGCGCTGGCGAACGCCATCTTCATAAAAACCGCTTTTCTTATTGCTGCCGGTGACGCCCAGCGTGGAAATCAGCGCTTCGCCAGGTCCGTTCACCACACAACCGATGATCGAGACATCCATCGGCGTGATGATATCTTCCAGCCGCTGTTCCAGCGCGTTGACCGTGCCGATGACATCAAACTCTTGACGTGAGCAGGTTGGGCAGGCAATAAAGTTGATGCCGCGTGAACGGATGCGCAGTGATTTAAGAATATCAAAGCCTACTTTCACCTCCTCCACCGGATCGGCAGCCAGCGAGATGCGCAGCGTATCGCCGATGCCTTCAGCCAGCAGCAGACCCAGACCGATCGCTGATTTGACCGATCCTGCACGCGCGCCGCCCGCTTCGGTAATGCCGAGATGCAGCGGTTGCTCAATTTGCTTCGCCAGTAAGCGATAGGATTCTACGGCGAGGAAGACATCAGAAGCTTTGACGCTGACCTTGAACTGATCGAAATTAAGACGATCAAGGTGATCAACGTGGCGCATGGCCGATTCCAGCAGGGCCTGTGGCGTAGGCTCGCCATACTTTTCCTGCAGATCTTTTTCCAGCGATCCGGCGTTGACGCCGATGCGAATAGGAATGTTGTAATGACGCGCGCAGTCAACCACCTGACGAATACGCTCGTTGTTACCAATGTTGCCTGGGTTAATGCGCAGGCAGTCGACGCCATATTCCGCGACTTTCAGGGCGATACGATAGTCAAAATGAATATCGGCCACCAGCGGGACATCGACCTGCTGTTTGATGAGTTTAAACGCTTCGGCGGCATCCATAGTTGGAACAGAGATGCGGACGATATCAACGCCAACGCGTTCCAGCGCTTTGATCTGCGCTACCGTGGCGGCAACATCAGTTGTGCGGGTGTTGGTCATGGACTGAACGGCAATCGGCGCGCCGTCGCCCACCGGCACCTTGCCGACGTAAATACGTTTTGATTTGCGACGGATAATGGGTGCTTCGTTATGCATTGTCTCTCTCTCCACAATTGCCCGGGGACGCAGAGATGGCGTTATTGTGCGCCAATCGTCAGGCGGGCAACCTGGTTATTACGGATAAAACGGCTCAAATCTACGGGTTGACCCTGATATTGAATCTGTACGGCACTCGGCGCGCCGATTTTTACACGGTAAGGCGCGGTGCCGGCAAGGCTGAGTTTACCACCACTACGTTGCATTCCGCTGAACAGTTTTTTACCCGCAGAGTCGGTCACTTCCAGCCAGCAGTCGGCGGAAAAGTTCAGCACCATTGCATTGGGATCAACCGCTGGCGAACTTACGCCAGCGGTGTTGGTAGGCAGTGCGCCATTTTCAGGTGCGGAAGGACTCACCGCAGCCTGATTGGATGGCGCTGTTGCGCTGCTGTTGTTCAACGGTACGCTGGTTGCTGGCGCAGCGTTGGTCGCCGCATCAGTAGCCGTGCCAGCCGCAGCATTGGTGCCGGTTTGCGCGGCACCTTCGCTGTTTTCATCAGGTGGCGTTGGTGCCGGTGTCTCTTCACTGCTGCTCTCATCGGTCAGCGGAATTGACTGACTGTTATCACCTGATGCGCTGTTTTGATCGGACAAAGAGACCAGATCGTCTTGAGCGGCTTTGTGATTCTGCCACCACCAGGCGCCGGTCAATCCGACCACCACAAACAGTACCAGCCAGGTGAAAATCATCAACCAGCCGTCGCGTTTTTTCCGCCTTTTGCCCAGCGAAAAGCTCTGCATTGGCTCAACTTTGGCAGCGCGAATTGGCGTCTGCTTCGCCATCATTGGCAAAAGCTCTTCCTCTGGGACATGAACCAGACGCGCATAAGAGCGGATGTAGCCACGTAAAAACGTGGAGGCCAGATCGGGCGGAGATTTGTCTTCCTCAATGTCACGCACGGTGGTGAGTTTCAGACAAAGGCGTTCAGCAACATTCTGCTGGCTCAGGCCCATATGTTCACGGGCGAGGCGCAGGCGCTCACCGGTGGAATTTACTGCTGATTTTTCTTGAGTGGCTTCAGTATTCATTAGCTAAAAAATGCTGGTGCTGTATCGATTGTGGAAAATTTCGCGCCAGCTGGTCACCATAACGTGTCACGTTAAGGGTGTCGCCATGCAGCGCGGCGAAACGAATCTCTAACCACAGGCTTTCTGCAGAAGCAGGCAGGCTGCGTTGGTATATATCTAACAAAAGCCGGGTTTTACCCCACTCTCGCTTTCCAAATCGCCTTTCGGCTTCGGCCAGCATCGGTACGCTTTTTTGCCTGTCGGCATCAAGCGCTGCGGTTAACTGCTGTTTTGCCTGGTCCAGCTTGTCCCTTTGCAGATCGCAAAAACCCGCCAAAGCCAGACTGTCAGCGTTTATGCCTGGCTGATTCAGCTTCCGTGCCCGAATAAACTGTTGATGCGCTTCATCATACTGCCCTAAACCGCAGAGAAACGCACCGTAATTGTTAAGCACGTAACCTTCGTTTGGCGCAACGTTACGCGCCTGCTGATAATGATGACGCGCCTGTGCAAGGTCGCCTTGCGCCTGCCGTAAACGGGCCAGTGCCAACTGGACACGGAAATCAGCCGGTGATGCCGCCTGTGCCCGCAACAGGTTGCGTTCGGCAGCAGCATAATCAGCCATTTCCAGCCACGCCAGTCCCAGTTGCAGCCGAGCCTGTGCGGCATCCCGATGCTGATTCTGGACACAGCCGCTTACAACTAAGCATAGCCACAACAAAAAGAGTAATCGTCCTTTATGCATAACGCCTCCCTGATCATGAAGGCGTTATGCTAGCGTCGGTCCAATAAAAGCTATAGCAAACCACTGGGCATCGGCGGCTTAAAAAATGCTTTTCAGAGGGGCTTCACAGATATCGCTTCACCGGCCATCTTGCGACGCAGGGTGCGTTTCGTCCGATCGATCACCTCGCCTGCTAACTGACCGCATGCAGCATCGATATCGTCGCCACGCGTTTTACGCACGATAGTAGTGAAACCGTAATCCATCAGCACTTTGGAAAAACGATCGATACGGCTGTTCGAGCTACGGCCATAAGGCGCGCCCGGGAAGGGGTTCCATGGAATCAGGTTGATTTTGCACGGTGTGTTTTTCAGCAGCTCCGCCAGCTGATGCGCATTATCAGTGCTGTCATTTACATGATCCAGCATGACGTATTCGATGGTCACACGCCCCTGATTGGCGTTGGATTTAGCGATATAACGCTCTACCGCCGCAAGGAAAGTGGCGATATTGTACTTTTTGTTGATCGGCACAATGTCATCGCGAATGGCATCGTTTGGTGCATGCAGGGAGATCGCCAGCGCGACATCGATCATATCGCCCAGCTTGTCCAGCGCTGGCACAACACCAGACGTTGACAAGGTAACGCGACGTTTCGACAGGCCAAAGCCAAAGTCATCCAGCATGATTTCCATCGCTGGAACAACGTTATTCAGGTTAAGCAGCGGTTCGCCCATGCCCATCATCACCACGTTGGTGATAGGACGCTGGCCGGTGATTTTTGCCGCACCAATGATTTTTGCCGCACGCCACACCTGGCCGATGATTTCGGATACGCGCAGGTTACGGTTAAAACCCTGCTGCGCCGTTGAGCAAAACTTACACTCCAGCGCACAACCTACCTGTGAGGAAACGCACAGGGTCGCGCGATCGGCTTCGGGGATATACACCGTTTCAACCAGTTGATCGCCGACGCGAATTGCCCATTTGATTGTGCCATCCGTCGACCGCCACTCTTCCGCCACTTCAGGCGCACGGATTTCGGTGAGATCCTTCAGTTTGCCGCGCAGCACTTTGTTGATATCGGTCATCTGATCGATATCGTCGCAGCAATAGTGATAGATCCATTTCATCACCTGATCGGCACGGAACGGTTTCTCTCCCAGAGAAAGGAAAAACTCGCGCATCTGCTGACGGTTTAAATCGAGCAGGTTAATTTTTTCGCGTTTAGGAGAAACAACCACGGGGGAAGCGGACGCAGGCGTCACAATGTGTTCAGACATAATATTCTCTGGCCTCGTTATTACACGTTATGGCTCGGTATGTGAAAGGAAAAAAAGCGCCTCCGGCGAGGCATACTCACCGGAGGCGCATGATTGTACAAACATCTTTACTGCTATGCCACGTCAGCCGACGCTTTAGCGTTAATTAATTTGTAAACGTCGCTTAACGTTATCCGCAGAATTAACGGGTACGTGGGCAGATTTCGCCTTCGCCGAAGAAATAGGCGATTTCGCGGGCTGCAGACTCAGCAGAGTCTGAACCGTGAGTCGCGTTTTCGGTGAAGCTATCAGCGTAATCAGCACGCAGAGTGCCTGCCAGCGCGTTAGCTGGGTTGGTTGCGCCCATCAGATCGCGATGACGCTGAACGGCATTTTCGCCTTCCAGCACAGAAACCACTACCGGGCCTGAGGTCATGAATTCAACCAGACCGTCAAAGAAGGGTTTGCCCTGATGTTCCGCATAAAAACCTTCCGCCTGCTCTTTGCTCAGGTGCAGCATTTTGCTGCCAACGATTTTGAAGCCAGCGCTTTCAAAACGATTGAAAATGGCACCGATAACGTTTTTAGCAACCGCGTTAGGCTTAATAATAGAAAAAGTACGTTCTGTAGTCATGTTGACCTCTGTCTGATCTTGCGGGTTGAGCCGGTTAAAAGGGCGTATCCGGCCGAAAATGGCGCCGATTATAGGGGCGTTAACCGCCGATGCCTACCGTAATTCCTGAATTAATTCAAAAAAGTCGATCACCGTAGCGCCATGCTGGCTGACAAACTCTACAGCATGGGCTGCGCAGGGAGAAGTGGGGCGAAATCTGAAAGCCGCCTTATTCAGCCTGGGTCGCCTCGCTGGTTGGCACGCACGAATTTCAGTTGAGCAACGCGGTAGAATCGCCGACACTCTTTTCACACCCGACTGACAATGAGGCCGCAATGAGTTCCTCTTTTTTCGTAACAGCTGACTGGCTGGCAGAACATCAACACAATGGCGACGTGCAGATCCTTGACGCCCGCATGCTGCCGCCGGGGCTGGAAAAAACGCGCGACGTGAACGCTGAATACCTGGCTGAGCATCTGCCAGATGCACCCTTTTTCAACGTTGAAGCGCTTTCCGATCATACCAGCCCCTATCCGCACATGATGCCGCGCGCTGAGAGCTTTGCCGTTGCCATGCGTGAACTCGGCATCAGCAGCGACCGCCATTTAGTGGTGTACGATGAGGGCAACCTCTTTTCCGCACCGCGCGCCTGGTGGATGCTGCGCTGTTTTGGCGTGGCGCAGGTCTCCATCCTCGCCGGCGGTTTACAGGCGTGGAAAAAAGCGGGTCTGCCGTTGGTCAGTGGACCAGTGACCTTACCGGAAGCGGAATTTACTGCCAGCTGGCTACAGGATCCGGTGAAGCGTGTCACCGACGTGCTGTTGATCAGTCATGAAGGTAGCGCACAGTTAGTAGATGCCCGCGCCGCAAATCGCTTTCATGCCGAAGTAGATGAACCGCGGCCCGGACTGCATCGCGGACACATTCCCGGCAGCCTTAACGTACCGTGGAATTCGCTGGTGAGTGAAGGCGAGCTGAAAGCAGAACATGAGCTGCGTTCCCTGTTTGCCGAGGCTGGGGTTGATTTGACGCGTCCGATAGTCGCCAGCTGCGGATCCGGCGTCACCGCGGTGGTGGTCATTCTCGCGTTGCAAACTCTGGGCGTGAAAGATGTCACGTTGTATGACGGTTCATGGGGCGAATGGGGAAGCCGCGACGATCTGCCGATCGCCACCGATTGATGATAAAAAGGGAAGCGCAGTGCTTCCCTTTTTTTACAGAATACGCTCACTGCCTTTAAAATCACGCAGGAAACTGCCCCAGCGCCGCTCGTAAAAAGGGGTGATGTGCGCGTTAAAAAAGTGGCTAACGCCCCGCTCACCCTCTTTCACTTCACAAATGTCTACCGGTTCATCTTCCAGCAGCGTATCGGTTGCGACACTGCCTGCTGCCTGAATGATATTATCAATATCGCTTTCCGCTTCAATACCGATCAGCAAGTTCGCTGGCTGGTTAGCCTCTTCTTTGATCTGCGCCAGCCAGGCGCGGCGTACCGGTTTATGCTTGCTGAACAACTGGGTCAGCGAGTCAATCATCTGCGCCGGCGGCTCTGCAATCTCAGACAGCAACAGAGAAACGCCCCCTTCCAGCACCGTCTGCTGACTCAGCGCATTGCCCTCTTTATCCAACAGATGGGTAATTTCCCGTGGCGAAAACTCTTTGCCGGTAGGCAGTTTCGGATTGAGAAACAGCGTTTCACCCTGCGTGATTTCAAACAGCGTGCGCACTGGCATTCTTACCCAAGCCTGTTCACCGCTAATGGCCTGCTGCATCGCCTGCTCAGAGGTAAAAAAGGGCACCACCAGCGTGCCATCTTCTTTTTCCCACTTTTGTAGATCAACCGGCGTATCTGCGCTCATCTCTGCCTGGGTACTTTCACCCGGCAGCCAGGCATCCGCCGCCAGCAGCAGCTGGAAAAACTCCGGCCGATGAGCCGGTTCCGTTGCTGCCAGCGCTAAGACCTCTTCCAGACGATTGGTGCTTTGCGTCATAGTGATATCCAATAATAAAGCGGCCGCAGCCGCCTGAAAGTTACTTCAACAGCAGGTTAGCAATGGTGCGTACGCCAAGGCCGGTTGCGCCAGCTGCCCACTGATCCACCGCGCCTTTGCGGTAGGTTGCCGAGCAGTCGATATGCAGCCAGCCCTGCTGATAATTCTCAACAAAGTAAGAGAGAAATGCTGCTGCGCTACTCGCTCCTGCCGCATGCGCCGGACTGGCGATGTTGTTCAGATCGGCAAAATTCGAAGGCAAATGGCTGCGATGAAACTCTGCCAGCGGCAGACGCCAGAAAGGCTCGTTTTCACTGGCCGCGCTGCCCATGACCGACTGTGCCAGCACGTCGTCGAAGGTAAACAGTGCATGATAATCATTGCCCAGCGCCGTTTTAGCCGCACCGGTTAACGTTGCCGCATCGATCAGCAGCTGTGGATGCTGTTCGCTGGCGTCGATCAGGCCATCAGCCAGCACCAGGCGTCCTTCCGCATCGGTGTTCATCACTTCGACGCTTTTGCCGTTGCGATAGCGAATAATGTCGCCCAGCTTGAAGGCGTTGCCGCTGACCATGTTGTCCGCACAGCAAAGATAGAGCTTCACGCGCTTATCCAGACCACGCGAAATTGCCAGCGCCAGTGCACCGGTGACCGTGGCTGCTCCGCCCATATCCGATTTCATGGAATCCATGAATGCGCTCTGCTTCAGGCTGTAACCGCCGGTATCAAAGGTGATGCCTTTGCCGACCAGACAGGCGTAAACCGGTTCGTCGTCGTTGCCAGTTGGATTGTAATCCACCGCCAGCAGCACCGGCTGGCGGGAAGATCCACGGCCTACGGTGTGCAGGCCCATATAGCCCTGCGTACGCAGATCGTCGCCTTTGGTAATCCGGTAGCTTACCGCATCGCCGCCCTGTTCGCGGATTACGTCAACCGCACGCTGCGCCAGCTGCTCCGGCCCCAGCTCTTCTGCCGGCAGGTTAATGGTGTTGCGTACCCAGTCAATGATGGTTAACCGACGGCTGAACTCCGCCTGATCCTGCTCGTTGAAGGTTGGCCAGTTAACCTGACGCTCCCCTTTCGCACCGCGATAGCCCTGCCAGAATGACCAGCATTTTTCCATATCCCACTCATCGCCACTCAGGGTGACATGGCGGATACCCTGACCATCAAGACGGCGCGCGGCGCGCTGAATGGTCGCCGCAGCATCGTGGCCGCTAATATGGATGGTCATTCCCTGATCGTTACTGCTGAGAATGGCTTTTTCGCCCCAGCGTGCATCTGCCGCCGCTGTTGACAGCGTTACAGGCATTGTTGTTGTCATCGCATGACTCCTTGTTGCATGGATATTTTTTACTGCGCTATGTTGCGCCTGCACAGCCTAATTATCCAGATTAACACAAACCATTAACCTCTGGTTTTCCTGACGGCGATCAAAAAAGCCAGCGTTCCGTAAAGAACCGCTGGCTTTTAAGCACACCGAAAAATGACTTAGCGCGTGACGATCTCACCTGCCTTCCACGCCTGCCACTGCGGTGAGTGCGCACGCAGACGCGTCAGTGATTTCGCAATCAGCGCAATCGCGTAATCGATCTCTTCTTCACTGCTGTAACGACCCAGAGAAAAACGGATTGAGCTGTGCGCCAGCTCCTCATTCAGCCCCATCGCACGCAGCACATAAGAGGGTTCAAGGCTGGCCGAGGTGCAGGCTGAGCCAGACGACACCGCCAGATCTTTCAGCGCCATGATCAGCGATTCACCGTCAACATAACCAAAACTGACGTTAAGCACCGTGGCAGCGCTGTGCTGCAGATCGCCATTAAGCGTTACCGCTTCCAGCTGGCTCAGCCCCTGCCACAGCCTGTCGCGCAGTGTACGCAGCCGTGCCATCTCTTCCGGCATTGTCTCTCTGGCGATGCGATATGCTTCACCCATGCCAACGATCTGATGCACCGGCAGCGTGCCGGAACGCATACCGCGCTCATGGCCACCGCCGTGAATCTGGGCGTCGAGGCGAATACGCGGCTGGCGACGCACATAAAGCGCGCCAATACCTTTCGGACCGTAGACTTTGTGAGCGGAAAAGGACATCAAATCCACCGGCAGCGCATTGAGGTCGATCGGCAATTTTCCCACGCTCTGCGTGGCGTCAACATGATAAAGCACGCCGCGCGCTCGACACATTTCGCCTATTGCGGCGATGTCCTGAATCACACCGGTTTCATTGTTAACGTGCATGATCGAGACCAGCACCGTGTCGTCGCGGAAGGCAGCGGCCAACTGTTGCAGATCGATCAACCCATTGGGCTGCGGCGTCAGCCAGGTTACGCTGAAACCTTCACGCTCCAGCTGTTCACAGGTATCCAGCACCGCTTTATGCTCGGTCAGGCTGGTAATAATGTGCCGGCCCTTGCTTTGATAAAAGCTGGCTGCGCCTTTGATCGCCAGATTATTGGCTTCGGTCGCCCCTGAGGTGAACACGATTTCGCGCGGGTCTGCTCCGATAAGATCGGCCACCTGATTGCGGGCGACATCGACCGCCTCTTCCGCCTGCCAGCCATAACGATGCGAGCGAGACGCGGGATTACCAAAGGTTCCGTCAAGCGTCAGGCACTGCATCATTTTTTCAGCAACACGAGGATCGACCGGCGTAGTCGCCGCATAATCGAAATAGATGGGTAGTTTCATTGCTCCTGAACTCCGTCAAGCACGCATAAGGTGCTTCATATTATTCCTCTCTGCGCAAACGGCAGAGAGGAAGAGGGTCAGGGTGAATCAGGCGCGCAGGTTGACGTTGATCGTCTCCTGAACACGGCTGTTCTGGAAGCGGCGGTTTTCATGATCCTGACGATCGGCAACGTCGAGGATCTCCTTGTTATTCACCAACTCAGCGAGATTGATGTTATTAAGGAAATCACTGATGCGCTCGCTCAAATCGCGCCACAGGACGTGCGTTAAGCAGCGCTCACCGCCCTGACATCCTTCTTTACCCTGACATTTGGTGGCATCAACCGACTCATCGACAGCGGTAATCACTTCACCCACTGAGATAGCTGCGGCTTCTTTGCCCAACAGATAACCGCCACCCGGACCCCGTACGCTGGCCACCAGGCCGTTTTTACGCAGGCGCGAAAACAGCTGCTCAAGATACGACAGCGAAATGCCCTGCCGTTCTGAAATGTCCGCTAACGGCACAGGGCCATCGTTGGAATGCAGGGCAACATCGAGCATAGCGGTAACAGCGTAGCGGCCTTTGGAAGTCAGTCTCATGGCTTAGCAACCTCAGTCATCTTCCGGATATCAGAAGGGTAACAGTTAACAGATGGTCGCAAGTCTGACATTCCCGAGTGTTTTGGTCAACTATTTACCCTGGTAAAACACTCAACTATTTAACCTGGTAAAACAGTCAACTATTATGCGCGTTTTTTCGCCTTATTTGTCGCCGGTTTTTTTCTCAAATGAGGCCAGCATACCGCGCAGAATATTCAGTTCATCACGTTCAGGACGCGCACGCGTAAACAGACGACGCAGCTTGCTCATCACCTGTCCAGGATTGCCTTCGCGAATAAAACCGCTAGTCAGCATCATTTTTTCCATGTGCTGATAGAAGCGCTCCAGATCGTCCACTAACGGATACGGTGATTCGCCATACTGCGGACGTTCCTGCTGCTGCGATTGCAGCCACGCCATGCGCACTTCGTAGGCGATAATCTGTACGGCCATCGCCAGGTTCAGCGAGCTGTATTCCGGATTAGCCTGAATCGCGACATGATAATGACACTTTTGCAGTTCATCATTGGTCAGGCCAACGCGCTCGCGACCAAATACCAGCGCCACCGGCGCCTGCTCGCCCTCTTCAACGCTTTTCACGCCGCATTCACGGGCATCCAGCATTGGCCACGGCAGCGAGCGCGAACGCGCACTGGTGCCGACCACCAGGCTACAGCCCGCGATCGCTTCATCCAGCGTGTCGACAATTTTTGCATCGCCAATGACATCACTGGCGCCCGCCGCCAGAGAGATCGCCTGTGAGTCAGGCTTGACCAGCGGATTAACCAGATAAAGGTTCGTCAGCCCCATGGTTTTCATTGCGCGGGCAACGGAACCCATGTTGCCGGTGTGGGAAGTTTCAACCAGTACAATACGTATATTTTGCAGCATAGCAGTCACGGTCAGGAATATAATTGCTCAATGCTAACATAAAAGCAGGACTTTGCCCGAACTCGCTGCTATACTTCGCGCCGTTTTCCCGTTCTTTAACATCCAGTGAGAGATACCGATGCATCCGATGCTCAACATCGCCGTGCGCGCTGCGCGCAAGGCCGGCAATTTAATCGCCAAGAATTACGAAACTCCGGACGCTGTCGAAGCCAGCCAGAAAGGCAGTAATGACTTCGTCACCAATGTTGACCGCGACGCTGAACGCCTGATTATTGAGGTGATTCGTAAATCTTATCCGCAGCACACCATCATCACCGAAGAAAGCGGTGAGTTGCCAGGCGAAGATCAGGATGTTCAATGGGTTATCGATCCACTGGATGGCACCACTAACTTCATCAAACGTCTGCCCCACTTCTCTGTTTCTATCGCTGTGCGCATCAAAGGCCGCACCGAAGTCGCTGTGGTTTATGACCCAATGCGCAATGAACTCTTTACCTCTTCACGCGGCCAGGGCGCTCAGCTCAACGGCTACCGTTTGCGTGGCAGCACCGCTCGCGATCTGGATGGCACCATCCTGGCGACCGGCTTCCCGTTCAAGAGCAAACAGCACGCCACGCCGTTCATCAATATCGTTGGCAAGCTATTTACCCAATGTGCTGACTTCCGTCGCACCGGCTCTGCCGCACTCGATTTAGCCTACGTTGCCGCTGGCCGCGTTGATGGCTATTTTGAGATTGGCCTGAAGCCATGGGATTTTGCGGCAGGTGAACTGCTGGTGCGTGAAGCTGGCGGTCTGGTCACTGACTTTGTCGGCGGCCACGGTTATCTTGCGTCCGGTAACATCGTTGCCGGTAACCCGCGCGTCGTAAAAGCGCTGCTGGCAAATATGCGCGATGAACTGAGTGAAGCGCTGAAGCGCTAAGATCTCTGGCATCATAAAAAGGCGGAGCATAATGCTCCGCCTTTTTTTTATCGCTGAAACAACGGCCGCAGGCCTCCGGATAGCGCCGGTTCTGCACTGAACCAGAGCAGGCAACCTGCCAGTACCAACAGCAGGCCACCGCTCAGGGCGAGCAGCGGCAGGCCGATGCCGGCATGTTGCGCAGGCTGACGATTGATCTTCACTGCCAGCGCGCGGGCGCTCTGTACCAGCAGCGCCATCGCCGTGACGGTCAGCGCCGTGCCTGCTGCCATCACCAGCGCGGACAACACCCCCCAGTAATAGACGCCCATCACCTTAGCGAACAGTAACATCATCAGCGCCCCGGAACAGGGACGGAATCCCATCGATAACACCAGCAGCAGTTCGGTTTTCCAGCCAACCACCGATGCCAGTTTCTGACTGTCGGGCACGTGCTGATGGCCGCAACCACAGTTGGCATGATGAGCGTGATCGATGGCATGCAGCTGCAAAATGCGTGGCCGTGGCTTTAACGCACGCCACAGGGTTTTGCCGTTGCGCCAGCAGAGCCAGACGCCCAGCAACGCCACGAGTAAAAAGCTGCTTTTTTCCAGCCAGTAACTGCTGAGATGCAGCTGCCGCGACGACAGTTGCAGCACCACTAACAGCAACGTCACCAGCGCAATCGCCATCAATCCCTGCATCAGTGCAGCCAGCAAGGTCAGCCGAATGCTGGTTTTTAACTGCGTCGGATGGGTTGCCAGAAAAGTCGCAATCACTACTTTGCCGTGCCCCGGCCCGGCTGCATGTAGCACGCCGTAAATAAAACTGAATCCAAGCAGCGCACCGCCCGCCTGCGCGGGATGCGCCGCAGCCTGTTGCAGCAAGGCGGTCATCTGCTGATGCAGCTGCTTTTGCCAGATTACGCTTTGCAACAGCAGCTGTGGCCAGTAATGCCAGCAGAGCAGCGCCAGGCCAATAAAACCCGCGGCAAACATCAGCCACGGCCAGCGCACACGCGACGGTGCGGGATGAGAAATCAATGACATGTCAGGGTTACCGTTTGCGCAAACTGTCGGCCTAAGTCCATCTCCTGCGGGGGTGCATCTGCTTTATCCAGCGACAACGCGTAAGCCTGCATCGAAGCATCCGGCTTTGGCGTGTGCAGGCTGAGCTGGCACTGCGCTTTCAACGATTCTGGCAGGGTCAGCGCCTGAGCATTGTCGTAGAACATATCGACAAAGTAGGTGGGATCGAAGGTCAGAATGCGATAGGTCGCCTTACGCAGCGGCTGTGGATGCGCCAGCGGCAGGACAAATTCCAACACCGCTTTCGGTCCGGCGCGGGAAAGATGATATTCAGGCGGCAAATTTTTAAATTTAACCGCCTGCTTTTGCTGCCAAAATTCGGTGAAATAGTGCTGACCGAGCACGTTGGCCATTACCTCAGCCGCCAGCTTTTTCCACACTTCGGAACCGGGTTTGGCCTTGCCGGCATCATAAAGCAGATCGGCAGAGGTAATTTCATCCATGGTCCAGATCATTTTTAAGCCGGTGAGCGAATCGCCTTCGGTCACCAGACTGGTTTTTATCGAGATAAAGCTGTGCGGATGCGACCACGCAGAAGGTGAGAGCAGTGCCAGCAGACAAAAGAAGTATTTATGCATAGTAACGTTACAATATAACAATCCATTTTTTATGTATCTATTCTTCAGTAAATATCTGTGACATCACCCGAAGCTCTGAATAAAAGCGGCACAATTCTCTCGGTCTTCACAGGCAGTTTGTCTACGCTTAATGCTGTTATGACTGGCTGGCTGGAATCACACATTATGAGTGCTGCTTCATCGCTTTTCACCAGTTCACAACGCCGTTGTCATCTGCTGTTGTTGCTTTATCTGCCGACTTCCTCGTTGCGTATTGAGCGTCTTGCCGAGCTCAACGGTGTCACCGTGGAAACGGTAAAGCAGGATATTGCTGAGGTGGAAGAGGAGATCCGGCGTTATCACCAGCTCGATCTTCACTGGCCTACGGCTGAAAGCATTGAGTTGCGTGGCGCTGAACTGAACCGACGTCTCTGTTTGCTGCATACGTTGCGGCGCGGCCTGCGCATGTCGCCCGATTTTGTGCAGCAACACTTTGCGCCCGTGCTGCGACAGACGCTGGGCGAAAAGCGCGTCGATAAAGCGCTATACGATGAAAAGAATTTGCAGGCGCTGATTATGCACTGCGCCCATCGTCTACAGCGCACCTTCGCGCCACGTGACTGCCTGTTTCTGCAGATTTATATGCAGTTTATCCTTGGTCAGGCGACAGCCAGCGAATTCAATGCCACACAGCTGCAATGGCTGGCGGATAAGCCAGAGCGCGAGGCCGCCAGCGAGCTGATCGGTTACTGGCAAAAGCGTTGTTATCCGGTGCCGGTGGAAACTGAAGTCGCCTTCTGGACGCTGCTGTTTTGTCAACTGCACACGCCCGCACTACAGCACGACAGCCATCCCTCACAGCAGAAACTGCAACGGTCAATTGATGCGCTGATTGCGCGTTTTGAACAACAAGCGGGCACGCCGTTTCGCGACCGGACCGGGCTCGGGACTCAGCTCTATTGCCACATGGCACAGGCGCTGGAGCGCTGCCATTTTGACGTCGGCATTGATAATACGTTAACCGAAGAGATTACCCGTTTGTATCCGCGGCTGCTACGAACCACTGCCGTCGTACTGCAACCCTTTGCTGATGAATATTGCATTCGCTTGTCGGAAGAGGAAGTTGGGCTTATTGCGGTGATATTCGGTGCCTGGCTGATGCAGGAGAATACGCTGCAGGAGAAACAGGTGCTGCTGCTAACCGATGACGATCGTCTGCTTGAGCAGGAAATTGAACAGCAGCTGCGCGAAATGACGCTGCTGCCGCTTAATATCAGCTATCAGTCAACGGCGGCGTTTCAGCAACAGGGTGCGCCTAAGGCGGTTTCGCTGGTAATTTCACCTTATGCCATCACCCTGCCGCTCTATTCGCCGCCGCTGGTGCACGCTGAGCTACCGATTAGCGTGCATCAACAGCAGCGCATCCGCTTACTGCTTGAGTCCTGATGAGGTTGCGCGCGGCCGCAGGAACAGCGCCGGTAGCGTGACCAACGCCATTACCCAGAATACCTCGCCATGAATATGCTGAAATAGCACGCCGCAGATCATAGTCATCACCGCTATGCCACCGCCCATCGCCAGTGCGGAATAGGCGGACTGCAGGCGAATCACCTCGGCGCCCTGCCGTGAGGCGATAAAGCGCATCGCCGCCAGATGGCACACCGTAAAGCTGCCACAATGCAGAATCTGCGCCACAATCAGCCAGGGCAGCGCGGTAGTAGCGCCCAATAATCCCCAGCGTACCAGCGCACAGACTGCGGAAAGCAGCAACAAATCGCGCGCCTGCCAGCGGCCGAACAACCGTCCACTTAGCGCGAATACCACCACTTCAGCCACCACGCCCAGCGACCACAGATAGCCGACCACGCTGGCGGAATAACCCGCCTCCTGCCAGTAGATCGCGCTGAAACCGTAATAGGCGGCGTGCGCGCCCTGCATCAGCGTTACGCAGAGCAGGAAACGCCAAACGCTGTTATCGCACAACATCTGTTTCCACGCCTGCCAGCCGCCCTGCTGCTGGGTTCGCAACGATCCTTGCGGCATTGAATGCGGTTTCAGCAGCATGCCGACCAGCAGCGCGGCCAGACCAATGGTCAGCAGCAACAGGATCGCCTGTGCTGACCAGGCGCTGACCAGCATGCCGGTGAGCGCGGAGCTGATCACAAATGCCAGCGATCCCCACAGACGCACCGGGCCATAAACCAGACCAATCTGCTGCGTCCAGGTCGCGGCCAGCGCATCGCTGAGCGGCACCAGCGGTGAGAAGAACAGGTTAAAGCCCACCATGACCAGCAGCAACCAGAGCCAGCTCTGACTGAGCCAGAATCCCACGGCAAACAGCCCGGTCAGCAGCGCCAGCAGACGAAGCGCGGTAACCAGCTGCGCCGGGTTTCTCACCTGCGAGGCGATAAACAGGCTGCCGACAAAGCGGGCAATCATGCCTGCGCCCAGCAGCAGACCGATTTTTTCCGGCTCAAGGCCGGTGGCTTTTAACCAGACCGCCCAGAAAGGCAGATAAATACCGTAGGAAAAAAAGTAGGTGAAGTAGGCCAGACCGAGCCAGCGGGCAGAACGAATTGTCATTTTTTCTCCGACAAACAGGGTGCAGCAGCAGCAGACCCAACGCCCAATCCTGTTCAGGCGCATAAAAAAGGACAGCCTGAGCTGTCCTTTAGGAAAACGTTCACTGATTGATCAGGCGTAAACCGGGAAGCGCGCGCAGAGATCTAACACTTTCTGCTTGATGCGTTCACTGGTCGCTTCATCATTGATGTTATCGAGGATGTCGGCAATCCAGCCAGCCAGTTCACGCACTTCGGCTTCTTTAAAGCCGCGACGCGTTACCGCTGGCGAACCGATACGGATACCGGAAGTCACAAACGGACTTTTTGGATCGTTCGGCACGCTGTTTTTGTTTACGGTGATATTGGCACGACCCAGCGCAGCGTCTGCTTCTTTACCGGTGAGGTTTTTGCTGACCAGGTCAATCAGGAACAGGTGGTTATAGGTGCCGCCAGAGACGATATCGTAGCCGCGCTCAATCAGCACTTCCACCATCGCCTTGGCGTTTTTAGCAACCTGCTGCTGATACGTTTTGAATTCCGGCTCCATCGCTTCTTTAAACGCGACCGCTTTACCGGCAATGACGTGCATCAACGGGCCGCCCTGGCCGCCCGGGAACACGGCAGAGTTCAGTTTCTTATACAGCTCTTCGTCGCCGCCTTTAGCCAGAATCAGGCCACCGCGCGGACCGGCCAGCGTTTTGTGCGTGGTGGTGGTAACGATGTGCGCGTGCGGCACCGGGTTTGGATACACATCGGCGGCGATCAGGCCGGCAACGTGTGCCATATCCACAAACAGCCATGCGCCGATGCTGTCGGCGATTTCACGCATTTTTGCCCAGTCACAAATACCGGAATAGGCAGAGAAACCACCGATGATCATTTTCGGCTTGTGCTTCTGCGCCTGCGCGGCGAGATCGTCGTAATCGATTTTACCGGTTTCATCGATGCCGTAAGGCACAACGTTATAGAGCTTGCCGGAAAGGTTAACCGGAGAGCCGTGCGTCAGGTGGCCACCATGTGCAAGGTTCATGCCCAGAATGGTGTCGCCAGGCTGCAGCAGCGCAGTGTACACGGCGAAGTTTGCCTGTGAGCCAGAGTGTGGCTGAACGTTGGCGAAATCGGCACCAAACAACTCTTTCGCACGGTCAATTGCCAGTTGCTCAACGATATCGACATATTCACAGCCGCCGTAATAGCGTTTGCCCGGATAACCTTCAGCGTATTTGTTAGTGAGCTGAGAACCCTGCGCCTGCATAACACGCGGGCTGGTGTAGTTTTCAGACGCAATCAGTTCGATGTGCTCTTCCTGACGCACCTTTTCTTGCTCCATCGCCTGCCATAATTCGGCATCGTAATCGGCAATGTTCATTTCACGCTTTAACATCCGCATCTCCTGACTCAGCTAACAAAAACGGCATTGATTGCCCCTTTCCGGGGCGAAGGGCCACAGTGTAAACGGTTTTCCCAGGCGACGGTAGCCGCAGCCTTTATTTTTACGCAATCGATTGGCATGCTGATTGTCAGCGAACTTTTACGCTTTTTATTGCCGCAGGTGAGAGAGAAAAATTTTGCGCCGGTGGCGATAATTCCGTGCGCATCACAATTTTTGCACCTAATCAGTGCGGCTTTTGCTCGTCAATCACGGCGTGTGCCAGAGAGCAAAAAGGGCGGCAGCACCCAGTGCTCCGCCCTTTCCGTTACTGCCCACGATCGGCGTTTAAATCGCCTCTTCGTCCTCTTCGCCGGTACGAATACGCACCACGCGAGAAACATCAAATACAAAGATTTTACCGTCGCCGATTTTACCCGTCTGCGCCGTCTTCATAATGGTGTCGACGCAGGTGTCGACGATATCGTCAGCCACCACGATTTCGATTTTCACCTTCGGCAAAAAGTCGACCATGTATTCTGCGCCACGGTAGAGTTCCGTGTGGCCTTTTTGTCGACCGAAGCCTTTCACTTCCGTGACGGTCATGCCGGTAATGCCCACTTCGGCCAGCGCCTCGCGCACATCATCGAGTTTGAATGGTTTGATAATCGCGTCAATTTTTTTCATAGCAACCCCTTTTTCCCCTCCGTGGTCGGACAGGTGATGTTCAGTATATCTGCTGTGGCGAACTTCCGACATGCGGATGGCCGTTTTCGCCGGCTACGCTACCACATCTGCCCGGCATGCAGGCAACTACTCTTTGAAATCCGCCGCATCCAGCGCATGTCGCGCCAGCAGCTTGTAAAATTCAGTGCGGTTACGACCGGCGAGGCGCGCAGCGTTGGTCACGTTGCCTTTGGTCATCTGCAACAGCTTACGCAGATAGTTGAGCTCGAACTGATTACGCGCATCGGCAAAGGTAGGCAGTGCGCTGTTTTCGCCTGCCAGCGCCTGCTCCACCAGCGCTTCACTGATGACTGGCGATGAGGTCAGCGCCACGCACTGCTCAATAACATTCACCAGCTGGCGCACGTTGCCCGGCCAGTTGGCGCCAATTAATCGTTTCATCGCATCGGTGGAAAAGCTGCGCACAAACGGCTTATGCCGCTCAGCAGACTGACGCAGCAAATGGTTCGCCAGCAGGGGAATATCTTCCGCTCGCTCGTGCAACGCAGGCAGACGCAGACTGACCACGTTGAGACGATAATAGAGATCTTCGCGAAACTCTTTTTTCTCCATCGCCTTGGGTAAATCGCGGTGCGTGGCGGAGAGGATCCTGACGTTAATATCCAGATCGCGATTACTGCCCAGCGGCCTGACTTTGCGTTCCTGCAGAACGCGCAGCAATTTTACCTGTAGCGCCTGGGGCATATCGCCAATTTCATCGAGAAACAGCGTGCCGCCTTCGGCCGCCTGAAACAGCCCTTCCCGCGCGCTGATAGCACCGGTAAACGCCCCTTTGGCATGGCCAAACAGCTCGGATTCCAGCAACTGCTCTGGCAGTGCGCCGCAGTTAATGGCGATAAATGCGTTGCCCGCGCGTGGGCTGGCTGCATGAATAGCCTGCGCGAGGATCTCTTTGCCGGTGCCGCTTTGGCCGTTGATCAGTACGCTAACATCGGACTGTGCCACCATTTGCGCCTGCTCCAACAGACGTAACATCTGCGGGCTACGCGTGACGATCGCCTCTCGCCAGCGGTCATCGCTGACCGGCACGCTCTGCGCCAGCGCCTGATCGATCGCCTTATACAGCGCATCGCGATCCACCGGCTTGGTCAGAAAGCTGAAAATGCCGCTTTGGGTGGCGGCGACCGCTTCCGGGATGGAGCCGTGAGCGGTCAGAATGATCACCGGCAGACCGGGAAAGCGCTTTTGAATTTCACTGAACAGCGTCAGGCCATCCATCTCGTCCATGCGCAGATCGCTGATCACCAGCTCGACCTTCTCTTTATCAAGCTGGCGCAGCGCTTCCGGGCCGCTGGCGGCGGTCGTAACCTGAAACCCTTCGCTGGTTAGTCGCATGCCCAGCAAGGTTAGCAGGCCAGGATCGTCATCCACCAACAGCAGCCGCGCGGTATGCTTTGCCATTATTTTTGCGCCTCTTGTTGGTCAGCGTGCGTGTCCGTTTCATTCTCATCTACCGCCATCATCTCCGCCGATCGCACGCTGCTGTGATCGGAAATATCGGCTGATTTGCGCGTTGAGAGCTGCCGCTCAATATCGGTCAGCCGTTCAAGCTTGTGGCGCGTTTCCGTCAGTTGTTGATACAACGTGCGCTGCTGCTGACGCATCTGATCGAGCTGCGTATCGCTGGTTTGTTGCAGATGGTGATAGCGGGTACGCGATTCAGAGAGATCGAGCTGGGCCGCCTGCTGGGTACGCCATAGCTGCAGCAGTGGCCGGACCGCGCCAGGGTAATCTGTGCTGAAGGCGTCAAGCTGTTCAACATAAGCGCGTCGTTCCGGCGGCGTAACGTTGCCGTTATCCAGTAATATGCCCTGCTTAAAGGCGTTGTCCCAGCTCTCAGCGGGCCAGCGACGCGCTTCAGCACGCGCGGCGGCGGGCGATAATCGCTCGGCGCAGTCGATAGCACGCAGCCAGTACAGCGGATTTTCCATCGCTGAACGGCCCGCGATCGCCCAAATGGCGTCGCAATTCACCGCCAGATAATCAGCCACTTTGCTGCTGGGCTCGGGCAGCGGCTTTACCGGCAGCATGGATGGCGCGGTGCGCTGACAGCCGGTCAGCGCTAACAGACTTAGCAGCATCAACACGGACTTTTTCATACTTTTGCATTCCCGGGAATGGCCAGCAGTTCAAGTCGAAAACAGACCTCATCCGCGTGTGATTTCACCAGATAAATCTCTCCCTGCATGCTTCTGATGCACTCTTTTGCGATGCTCAGGCCTAAACCACTGCCTTTCACCGCGCCTTTGCGCTGCAGGCTTCCCTGAAAAAATGGCTCAAATATCATCGCCTGTTCCTGCTCCGGAATGGGGGGACCGCTGTTAGCCACCTCAACGATAAGATGGCTATCTTTGCGGTAACTGCGTAGCGAGATGTTACCGGATTCACTGCCGTAGTGCACCGCGTTGGAATAGAGATTATCCAGCACGCGCATCAGCAATGTCGGTTCTGCAAGGCAGAGGTTTTCCTGCAGATCGAGGGTTGTCTGCAGGTGCTTGGCGCGCGCCGGTAAGGTATGCGCACTGACCACGCTGTCGATGATTTTATCCAGCGCGACCGGCTCCAGCGGTGGCGGCCCGTCAGCCAGCTTACGGTTATATTCCAATAGCTGTTCAATCAGGGTTTGTAGATGTTTGCTGCTGTCATCAAGGATGGTTACCACCTCTTTCTGATCGGCAGTTAACGGCCCGACAACCTCATCCGCCAGCAGCTCTGTGCCCTCACGCATACTCGCCAGCGGCGTTTTCAATTCGTGGGAAAGGTGCCGTAAAAACGCGTGTCGCTGTGATTCCAGCCAGGCGAGCCGCTCACTGAGCCAGATGATGCGTTGCACCAGCGAGCGAATTTCGCGAGGCCCCTTGAAAGAGACGCTGCGGCCAAGCGCACGACCTTCGCCAAGGCGATTGATCATCCGCTCGACCGCCTTGACCGGGCCGATAATCATGCGGGTAAACAGCAGCACCATCAGCAGGCTAATCAGAAAAAGAATCAGGGTTTGCCAGCCGAAAATCTGGCCGCGTTCGGCAATGTCGTGCTGCAACTGCAATCCGCGGCTGAATACCGCCTCACGCGTCGCCTGCACCATACGGGCGTTGGTGTCTGAAAAGCCTTCCAGCGCATTCGCGGCTACCGGCACCGGATTGCCATTATCACACTGCACGGTTTTTAGCGCCGCCAGCGAAGCCCGCAGCGTCGGCCACATGCGCAGTTGCGGCAGCATCCCGGCATGCATTTCCAGCATCTGTTCATAGCGAGTACGCTGCGTCTGATAGAGCCGCGCCAGCACGGCATCATCCAGCACGCAATACTGACGGTAGCTGCGTTCCAGCTCAAGCGCGGTGCGCGCCATCGCTTCGCTGCGACGCACATCAGTGAGCGTGTTGCGATTGGTATCGGCCGCCTGCTCGCTGAGCGTGGACAGGCTTTCCCAGGCTTGCCATGCCAGCACCAGCAGCGGCAACAGCACCAGTAAAAACGCCATTAGCACCAGCTGGCGCAACGATCGGGGAAACAGACGCCATTTTTTCACGCGGAAATTCCTGAGCTCATCACTGAGGTGATGCTAACCGAGTCATGAACAGGTTGAAAGCGGTGTCGGCGGGATCGAAAACGGCAGACCGAAGTCTGCCGTTCCAGGCCATAGAAGGCCGAATAAGGTGGTGCCTAACTCAACGTTACGCCCGGAATGTGATAATGCTGCAAACGCGCAGACAATAATCGGTTCAGTGGACGACAGGCACCGTTTTTGTGCGTCATTCGAATTTTATGAGCATCTTGACCGCTTGCGCAGGGCATTCATAATCAGGTGAATGAGCAACTGCGATGATTATAGCAACTATCGTGCCACTTTCAATTATTATTTATTAATCAGAAAGTTAACTGGCATTCTCTATCCGCAAGTCTGTTGTTAGCGTGCCCATATCACTCAAAAATGTCACCCTGAAGCGACACCATTAAAGCCAAAAAGAAAAGGTTAATTAATTCAATGAATTAGATGTCACCTTTTGGCGACACTACCACTGCGCTATTGTCGTTATTCGGATACAGGCTCGATTTCCAGCATGCAGGGAACAGTAACGACCTCTGATGTCGTGTCACCGTTCAGCTTGGCCAGCAGCAACGTTGCTGCCGTATGGCCCGCTTCGCTGAATCCGGGGTAAACCGACAGGATATCGGGAAAAAGAAAGGTTAGCAGTGGCGTATGGCCGATGCTACACACCTGCACATCGGGCTGCGGATGCTGCTGCAAATATTTGATCACGCCAAGCGCAATGGTATCGGACGCACAGATCACCGCCTGCGTCTCTTCAAGAATGACCTGCTGCGCCAGTGAATAGCCTTTGTGATAGCTGAGATCGCCGAGTGCCGCAACAGGCGCAATGGCATGACGCTGACACGCATCGAGATAAGCCTGATAACGCAACCGGCCGGTGGTTTCATCACTGAGTTCAACGCCGATAAAGCTGATACGCTGGCAATTGTGCGCCAGCAGATAATCCATCAGCATGGCCACGGCACCGGCATCGTCGTAGCGCACCGTGGTGATGCCAGGATAAGGATGAACCATCAGCACCATCTTCTGCTGCCACGCCGCCAGAAGCTGCGGATCAAGCCCGGCAAAGCCAAACAGAATCACCCCTTCCACATAGCGCTGCTGCAAAATGTTTAAATGGTCGGCCACCAGCGATGGTTGCAGCAGGCTCTCCATGATCAACACATCAAATCCCTGCGCGTAGAGCAGCGGCAGGATGGCGCGCACCGCCTGATTTTCAGAAGGCGAATCGAGCCGCGACAGCACAATGCCGATGATTTTATCGCTCTGCGCCCGCATCGCCTGCGCTGATTTTAGCGGCATGAAGCCATACTGATTAATCACCGCGGCCACTCGCTCGCGCGTACGCTGGCTGACGTTATCCTCATTATTCAACACTCGCGAAACGGTAGACTTGCCAACGCCGCTTAATCGCGCGATGTCTTTAATGGTCAGACGTTGATTAGCCATTGCCGTAATGATTTCCTGTTAAAAAATAGAGAGTAAGGCAGTTTATCACCGAACCTTACCAACGTGACTGGCGGCACAAAATAAGCGCAGCGGCAGCGCAAAAGTGTGAGCCATGCCAAAAACGGGAACGTTCCCACTATGATGTCATCACCTTGAGTTATATTTTCTGCCCGCAACTTAATTCCCTTATGCTTTGGCAGGTTTTTATGACGAAAAGTAACGTACAGGATGTCGATCGGCTGATTGCGCTGGTGGGTGGCCGGGAGAACATCGCCACGGTTAGCCACTGTATTACCCGCCTGCGCTTCGTGCTGCATGCGCCAGAACTGGCCGATCCGCGCGCGATCGATGAATTGCCCATGGTAAAGGGCAGCTTTACTACTGCCGGGCAGTTTCAGGTGGTGATTGGCACCGACGTTGACAGCTGGTTTGCCCTGCTCACGCAGCAACTGCCAGCGGGCGATAACAACCGTGATGAGGTTCGCCGCGCCGCACGGGAAAATATGCGCTGGCATGAGGCGATCATTTCGCATTTTGCCGAGATCTTCTTCCCGCTGTTGCCTGCCCTGATCAGCGGCGGCCTGATTCTCGGCTTCCGCAATCTGATCGGCGATGTGCCGCTGTTTGGCGACGCGCCGCTGATTGAAGGTCATCCGTTCTGGAAAAACGCCTATGACTTTTTATGGCTGATTGGTGAAGCGATCTTCTTTTATCTGCCGGTGGGCATCTGCTGGTCAACGGTGAAAAAAATGGGCGGCACGCCGGTGCTGGGTATTGTGCTCGGCATTACGCTGGTGTCGCCACAGTTGATGAACGCCTATTTGCTGGGCCAACAACTGCCAGAAGCCTGGAACTTTGGCCTGTTTAGCGTGGAAAAAGTGGGTTATCAGGCGCAGGTGATCCCGTCACTGCTGGCCGCCATGACGCTGGCGTGGATCGAGCTTCGCCTGAAGCGGCTGATTCCTGACTATCTGTATCTTGTGCTTGTGCCGGTTACCTCACTCATCCTTGCGGTATTCCTTGCACACAGCCTGATTGGCCCTTTTGGCCGCATGCTGGGCGATGGCGTGGCGTGGGTGGTTAAGATGCTGATGACCGGCAGCTTTGCCCCGCTCGGCGCGGCGCTGTTTGGCTTTTTCTATGCGCCGTTGGTGATTACCGGCGTGCATCAAACCACGCTGGCGATCGACCTGCAGCTCATTCAAAATCTTGGCGGCACACCGGTGTGGCCGATTATCGCCCTCTCCAATATTGCGCAGGGTTCTGCGGTGCTGGGCATCATTCTTATTGGCCGTAAAAACAAAGAGCGTGATGTTGCAATCCCAGCCGCCCTTTCCGCTTTTCTGGGCGTCACCGAACCGGCGATGTACGGCATCAACATGAAATACCGTTATCCCATGCTGTGCGCCATGGTAGGTGCTGCCTGCGGCGGGCTGATTTGTGGCAGCTTCGGCGTGCTGGCCAACAGCATTGGCGTCGGCGGACTGCCGGGCATCCTCTCCATTCAACCCGCATTCTGGCAGATTTTCAGCCTGGCCATGCTGGTCTCGATTGTGGTTCCTCTGCTGTTAACCTCCATGATCTACCGACGCCAGGCGCGTCTGCAGACTGACAACGCAATTTAACAAGGATGTTTTATGCTTGAGCACATTCACTGGTGGCAAAACGGCGTCATCTATCAAATCTATCCACGCAGCTTTCAGGACAGCACCGGCAGTGGCACCGGCGATATTCAGGGGATTATTCAGCGGCTTGATTACCTGCAATGGCTGGGCGTAAGCGCCCTGTGGCTGACGCCCATTTATCGCTCGCCGCAGGTAGATAACGGCTATGACGTCGCGGATTACCGCGCTATCGATCCCGACTTTGGCACCATGGCCGATTTTGAGCAGCTGGTGGCGGAGGCGCACGTAAGGGATATGCGTATCATTATGGACATGGTGTTTAATCACACCTCAACCGCGCACGCCTGGTTTCAGGCGGCCCAGGATCGCAACAGCCCATGGCGCGACTTTTATATCTGGCGCGACGGCGTGGCGGGCAATCCCCCCAATAACTGGCACTCTAAATTTGGTGGTTCCGCCTGGCAATGGCATGAGGCCAGCGCGCAATATTATCTGCACTCATTTGCGGCTGAGCAGGCGGATCTCAACTGGGAAAACCCGCTGGTTCGCGAGGAGCTCAAGGAAATTTGTCATTTCTGGGCGGATAAAGGCGTTGATGGCCTGCGGCTTGACGTGATCAATCTGGTTTCCAAACACCCCGACTTTCCTGACGATCACGAAGGTGATGGCCGCCGCTATTACACCGATGGGCCGGCCATACATCAGTTTTTGCAGGAGATGAGCCGTGATGTTTTCCAGCCGCGCGGGCTGATGACCGTGGGTGAAATGTCTTCCACTTCGCTTGCTCATTGCCAGCGTTATGCCCAACTCGATGGTCAGGAGCTGTCGATGACCTTTAATTTTCATCACCTGAAGATCGATTATCCAGCAGGCAACAAATGGGCACGCGGTACGCCTGATATCGTTGGGCTGAAGCGGCTATTCAGTGAATGGCAGCAGGGCATGCACAATCAGGCATGGAACGCGCTGTTCTGGTGTAACCACGATCAGCCGCGCATTGTTTCCCGGCTTGGCGATGAACAGACCACCTCAGCAAAAATGCTGGCGATGGTGCTGCACGGCATGCAGGGCACGCCTTACCTCTATCAGGGTGAGGAGATCGGCATGACCAATCCACACTTCACTGCGATTGAAGATTATCGCGATGTGGAGAGCCTGAACGCCTGGCGCGAGTTGCGGGAGCGTGGCGTCAGCGAAGCGGACGCGCTGGCCATTCTGGCGCAGAAATCGCGCGATAATGGCCGTACGCCGATGCAATGGCACAGCGGACCACAGGCCGGTTTTACCCGCGGTGAGAGCTGGATAGGCGTTGCCGATAATTTTTCACGTATCAACGTCGCTCAGGCCATTGCCGATGATGATGCCGTGCTGCACCGCTATCGCGAACTGATCAAGCTGCGCAAAACGCTGCCGGTGCTGACCTTTGGTGATTATACCGACCTGGCACCGGAAGACGCTGCGCTCTGGTGTTATGAACGCCGCTGGCATCAGCAACGGTTGCGGGTAATCGCCAATCTGTCTGCCGAGCCCGTGTCGGTAGCCGCCGCGCTGGTGCCCGATCTGGCCGACTGGCAGCCGATGTTCGACAGCGACCAGAGCCGCGATTTCTGCAACTGCGGCGAGCTGATGCCGTGGCAGGCTTGCTGGTTCCTGAAAAATTAGGCAAAAAAAAGCCCCGCAGGTTATCTGCGGGGCGATCGGCAGTTGCTCGTTAGCCGAGTTGCTTGCGGGCATTACGGAACATACGCATCCATGGGCTATCTTCGCCCCACTCCTTCGGATGCCATGAGTTGCTCACCGTGCGGAATACGCGCTCCGGATGCGGCATCATAATGGTGACGCGACCGCTTTCATTGGTCACCGCCGTAATGCCGTTCGGTGAGCCGTTCGGATTCGCCGGATAGTGTTGCGTCACCTTGCCGTGATTATCGACAAAACGCAGCGCCACCAGGCCAGCAGATTCCAGCGTGGCCAGATGCTGGCTGTCGCGAACCTCAACAAAGCCTTCGCCATGCGATACCGCAATCGGCATCCGCGATCCGACCATGCCATCCAGCAGCAACGACGGGCTGGCCGCAACTTCAACCAGGCTGAAGCGCGCTTCAAAACGTTCTGACTGGTTGCGTACAAAACGCGGCCAGCTATCACTGCCGGGAATCAGCTCGCGCAGATTTGACATCATCTGGCAGCCGTTGCACACGCCCAGTGCCAGCGTTTGCGGGCGGTGGAAGAAGGTTTCAAACTCATCGCGCACACGATTGTTGAACAGGATCGATTTGGCCCAGCCCTCGCCTGCGCCCAGCACGTCGCCATAAGAGAATCCGCCACAGGCGACCAGCGCCTGCACATCATCCAGACCGCGACGGCCCGCCAGCAGATCGCTCATGTGCACGTCAACGGCTTCAAAGCCCGCGCGATGAAACGCTGCGGCCATTTCGACATGAGAGTTAACGCCCTGCTCGCGCAGCACTGCCACTTTTGGCCGTGCACCCTTAGCGATATAGGGCGCGGCAACATCCTCTTGTGGACGGAAGGTCAGCGCAACGTTAAGCCCTGGATCCTGATCGCTCTGCTTCGCCTCATGCTCCTGATCGGCGCAAAGCGGATTGTCACGTAAGCGCTGCATCTGCCAGGTGGTTTCTGCCCACCAGACGCGCAGGGTAGTACGGCTTTCGCTGTACACCGGCTTATCGCCAGCGGCGATCACAAAGCGATCGCCCTGTGTCGCCTGACCGATAACGTGCACACAATCCGCCAGACCGTGCTGCGTGAAGCACGCCTGCACCGCCGCGAGATCGGCGTGAGCGATCTGAATCACCGCGCCCAGTTCTTCGTTGAACAGCGCGGCCAGCGCATCATTGCCCAGCGCAGCAATATCGACCTCAACGCCGCAATGACCGGCAAAGGCCATCTCAGCCAGCGTGACCAGCAGGCCACCATCAGAACGATCGTGATAGGCCAGCAGTTTGTCGTCGGCCACCAGCGACTGGATGGCATTAAAGAAGCCCGCCAGCTGCGTGGCATCGCGCACGTCAGCCGGTTTATCGCCCAGCTGACGATAGACCTGAGCCAGCGCGGTGGCGCCGAGCGCGTTGTGGCCTTTACCCAGATCGATTAACAGCAGGGCGTTGTCATGCTGCGGATGCAGCTGAGGCGTGACGGTGCGGCGCACATCTTCCACTCGTGCAAAGGCAGTGATCACCAGCGACAGCGGCGAGGTCATTTCGCGCTGTTCGGTGCCCTGCTGCCAGCGGGTTTTCATCGACATCGAATCTTTACCCACCGGAATAGTGATGCCCAGCGCCGGACAGAGCTCTTCGCCCACCGCTTTCACCGCAGCATAGAGCCCGGCATCTTCGCCCGGATGACCGGCCGCGGCCATCCAGTTAGCAGAGAGCTTCACGCGTTTCAGCGAGCCGATCTGCGTGGCGGCGATGTTGGTCAGGGCTTCGCCTACGGCCAGACGGCCTGAGGCGGCAAAATCGAGCAATGCCACCGGGGCGCGCTCGCCCAGCGAGAAGGCTTCACCGTGATAGCTGTCGAGGCTGGCGGTGGTCACCGCGCAGTTCGCTACCGGAATCTGCCACGGGCCGACCATCTGATCGCGCGCCACCATGCCGGTCACGCTGCGGTCGCCAATGGTGATCAAAAAGGTTTTTTCCGCCACGGTCGGCAGATGCAGCACGCGCTTAACCGCCTCTTCCAGTGTGATGGCGTCACGTTGCAGCGCTTCACCCGCAGCCTGCAGACTCTCGACGTCGCGCGTCATTTTTGGCGTTTTGCCCAGCAGCACATCCAGCGGCATGTCGATTGGCGTGTTGCCAAAATGAGCATCCTCCAGCGTGAGGTGCAGCGCTTCAGTGGCTTCACCAATCACCGCATAAGGCGCACGCTCGCGCTGACAGAGCTGGTCAAAAAGCGCCAGTTTGTCCGGATCCACCGCCAGCACATAACGCTCCTGCGATTCATTACACCAGACTTCCAGCGGACTCATGCCCGGCTCGTCGTTGAGGATATCGCGCAGGTTAAAGCGGCCACCACGCTCGCCATCGCTGACCAATTCTGGCATGGCATTAGAGAGTCCGCCCGCGCCAACGTCGTGGATGAACAGAATTGGGTTGGCTTCGCCCAGCTGCCAGCAGCGATCGATCACTTCCTGACAGCGGCGTTCCATTTCCGGGTTATCACGCTGAACCGATGCGAAATCGAGATCGGCATCGGACTGACCGGACGCCATAGAAGAGGCAGCGCCGCCGCCCAGCCCGATGTTCATCGCCGGGCCGCCAAGCACGATCAGTTTCGCGCCGATGGTGATCTCGCCTTTTTGCACGTGATCGGCACGAATATTACCAATGCCGCCCGCCAGCATGATCGGCTTGTGATAGCCGCGCAGCTCCGTGCCATTATGGCTGTTCACGCGCTCTTCATAGGTGCGGAAATAACCGGTCAGCGCCGGACGACCAAATTCGTTGTTAAACGCGGCACCGCCCAACGGCCCGTCGGTCATGATATCCAGCGCGGTAACGATGCGATCCGGCTTGCCAAAATCTTCTTCCCACGGCTGTTCAAAACCGGGAATACGCAGGTTGGAAACGGAAAAACCCGCCAGCCCCGCTTTTGGTTTAGCACCGCGTCCGGTGGCGCCTTCATCGCGAATTTCACCGCCGGAACCGGTCGCTGCGCCTGGCCACGGAGAAATGGCCGTTGGGTGGTTGTGGGTTTCCACTTTCATCAGGATATGCGCCTCTTCCTGATGAAAGTCGTACACGCCTTTTTCCGCATCGGCATAAAAACGGCCTACCGCCGAGCCTTCCATTACCGCGGCGTTGTCTTTATAGGCCGACAGCACGTAATCCGGGGTTTTCTCGAAGGTGTTTTTGATCATTTTAAACAGCGATTTAGGCTGCTTTTCACCGTCAATGATCCAGTCGGCGTTAAAAATCTTGTGGCGGCAGTGCTCAGAGTTAGCCTGCGCAAACATGTAGAGTTCGATGTCGTTCGGGTTGCGCCCCAGCCGTTCAAACGCGGTTAGCAGATAGTCGATCTCATCATCAGCCAGCGCCAGGCCCAGCTTGCGGTTCGCCTCTTCCAGCGCAACGCGACCTACGCCCAGCACATCAACGCTTTGCAGCGGCTGCGGTTCATGGTGTGCGAACAGCTGTTCAGCCTCGGCGAAATCGGTGAATACGGTTTCCATCATTCGATCGTGCAGCAGTGCAGCCAGCTGCTGCCACTGCGTCTCGGTCAGGCTGGTCGCCTGAAGATAAAAAGCCATACCGCGCTCAAGCCGTTTTACCTGGGGCAAATCGCAGTTGTGCGCAATATCAGTGGCTTTTGATGACCACGGAGAAATGGTTCCCGGACGCGGCGTAACCAGCAGCAAACGCCCCTGTGGCGCATGCTCAGCAAGAGAAGGACCATATTTTAGAAGGCGTTGCAGACGGGCTTTTTCTTCCGCATTCAGCGCGGTGCTGACATCGGCGAAATGGACGTACTCGGCGTAAATATCACTCACTGGCAGGTGAGCATCCTGAAAGAGCGACAGCAGTTTGGTAATACGAAATGCCGACAGAGCGGGCGAACCACGCAGAATTTCCATCATAAAGATCTCTCGTCTCGAAGCGCCGGGCGACGACGCTTCTGTGGGCGCAACAGGGGAAAACGGGCGGTATTATAGAGAATCGACCCGCGTTACGAAACCGTTTGCGCATTATTTCTCGCATGCGGGATTTGGCTGAATTTTGCGCAAAACATGCTTTATAAGTTGCTCTGGTCCGGTGAGTTGCGCAAAATGCTCCACGCTCTGGGAATCAGCACATTAAAAAAACTGCCTAAAAAGACAGAGGCCTTTGAGCCGCCGAGAGATAAACATTTGAAACGCCTAAAATTTAATTACCTGCTGATCGGTCTGATCACCGTGCTGCTTGCTGTAGCGCTGTGGCCTGCGATTCCCTGGTATGGGAGTGCGCAAGACAAGATTGCAGAGATAAAATCGCGGGGAGTGCTGCGTATCAGTACCATCAATTCCCCGTTGACTTACTACACCATTAATAATGCACCTGCGGGAATGGACTATGAACTGGCAAAACGTTTTGCGGATTATTTAGGCGTCAAGCTACAGGTAACGGTTCATCAGAACCTCAACGAGCTGTTTGACGACCTTGACGATGGCAAAGCCGATCTGCTGGCAGCAGGTCTGATTTACAACAGTGAACGACTGGCACGCTTTCGCACCGGTCCCAGCTACTATTCGGTTTCGCAGCAGCTGGTTTACCGAATCGGTAAGCCGCGCCCGAAAAACATCGGCGATCTACAAGGTCGGCTAACGGTGGCGTCTGGCTCTGCCTATTTGTCCACGCTGCGCAGCGTTAAAGAGCAGGAATATCCTGATCTCGACTGGGCGATCTCAACCGATCAAAGCCCCAAAATGCTGTTGGAAGCAGTTGCGGATGGCAAGCTTGATTACACCATTGGCGATTCGGTGACGGTGGGCATGCTGCAACGCATTCATCCGCAGCTGGCGGTCGCCTTCGATATTACTGACGAAGAGCCCGTCACCTGGTATATGCAGCGCGAGCAGGATGACAGCCTGAATGCCGCCATGCTCGACTTTTTCAGTCAGATGGGCGAAGAAGGCGCGATGGCGCGACTGGAAGAGAAATATCTCGGCCACGTCGGCACCTTCGATTACGTCGATACGCGCACTTTCCTGCGCGCCATCGATAATACGCTTCCTGATATCAAACCGCTGTTTGAAAAGTATGCCAGCGCCATCGACTGGCGACTGCTGGCGGCAATCTCTTATCAGGAATCGCACTGGAATCCGCAGGCGACGTCGCCAACCGGCGTGCGCGGTATGATGATGTTGACGCGCAATACCGCCGACAGCCTGCAGGTTGCCGATCGGCTGGACGCAGAACAAAGCATTCGCGGCGGCAGTGAGTATTTACGCCGGATGATGGAGAAAGTGCCAGAAACCGTGCCGGAAGATGAACGCATCTGGTTTGCCCTCGCCGCGTATAACATGGGCTATGCGCATATGCTGGATGTGCGCAAACTCACCGCGAAGCAAGGCGGCAATCCCGACAGCTGGGCAGACGTTAAGCTGCGCTTGCCTATGCTGAGCCAGAAACGCTATTACACGCAAACCACCTATGGCTACGCGCGCGGGCATGAAGCCTACGCCTATGTGGAGAATATCCGTAAGTATCAGATCAGTCTGGTGGGATATCTGCAGGATCAGGACAGGAAGCTGGCGCAGCGCGCTGCAACCGAAGCGGAGCTGGGCAAAGGTTATCCGGCCGTGCAGCCGGACATTGCGATGAATTAATTCGTTTTACTGGCGAGGCGTAGCGCGCGCTTCTGTTCACGGCGCATACGAAAGAAATCGCTTAGCATTGCGGCGCACTCGCTAGCCAGCACGCCGTGCTCGATAGTCACCTGATGGTTCATGCCAGGATGGCGCATGACATCAAGCAGCGATCCCGCCGCGCCGGTTTTCTCATCGCGGGCGCCAAACACCAGCCGCGTGATGCGGCTGTGGATCATCGCTCCTGCGCACATAACGCACGGCTCGAGCGTGACATACAGCGTGGTGTCCAGCAGCCGATAATTCTCCAGCACCTTGCCGCCCTGGCGCAGCGCCATCATCTCGGCATGCGCGGTGGGATCGTGCTGGCCAATAGGCCGGTTCCAGCCTTCACCAATCACGCGTTCGCCCTGCACCAGCACCGCCCCAACCGGCACTTCGCCCTGCTCCCAGGCGCGCTGGGCCAGACCGAGCGCATGGCGCATCCAGTGTTCGTCATTCAACTCGCTCACCCTGCTCTCCGGCACCATAAAGCGCGGCATTATAACGGCATTACCAATAAACTCCAGCCGCCTTACTCCAGCTGCTGCAGCTCACCCTGCGGCGTGACCCGCCAGCGGTGCTGGCAGAAAAACAGCAGCGGGTTATCCTGTTTGCTGTCGCTGTAACCGCTGTAAAGCTGGAGCGGCGTGCCGATTTGCTCCTCCAGCTGAGCCACTTTTTCATGGCCCAGACAGCGCATGGCGAGCACGCGTCCGCCTGCCCCACGACGCATCTGGCTGGCGATAAGTTTGACCCGTGGCAAAAAGGCGGAATCGAAATAGACTTTCTCCACCAGCGGCTGCGGGGAGCCGGTGATCAGCCAGACATCCGCGTCTTCGCTGCTGAGGTAATCGGTCAGACGCTGCTGTACCACCGGAAACGCGGTAACACGCTGGCGAAACCAGACGGCGAACGCCTCCTCGCGCGCCAGCAGCTGCCGCTCGCTATGGCCAAAGGTAATCGCCCATAACAGCAGGCTCATCGGCCAGCGTGCCGCGCGGCCTTTAATCAACAGGCCCAATCCGATTACCGGCAGCAGCGGCACCACCAGCAACAGATTCAGCGGCTGACGCCAGAGAAGGTAGCGCATAAAGGTGCCGAACATATCCTGCTGATGCAGCGTGCCGTCCAAATCGAAAAATACTACCCGTCGTTGCGTACCTTTTGTCAAACCGCTCTCCTTTGGGTTTACCTGTTTATTGCAGCTACAAGTGTAGCCCTCAACCGCCGTCGGGGAAAAATTGATGATTCACCCCGCCGACCGCTTTTAATTCTCGTGATAAAGGCCGTTAACGAATAGATTATTCGTTCAGTGCCTTTGTGGCGTCGCATTATCAGAAACAGCCGGTCTACACTTACCGATAGTCCGCTGTTTGTCTTCGATAAAGGAAAGAGTATGAGTTGTTTGCTGCGAATCCGTCAGCTTTATCCGCGTCTGGCGATCAATGAGCGGCGTCTGGCTGATTTTCTGCTGTCGCAGCCGGAACAGGCGCGCCATCTCAGCTCGCAGCAGGTCGCGGAAGAAGCGGGCGTCAGTCAGTCGAGCGTAGTGAAATTTGCGCAAAAGCTGGGCTATCGTGGCTTTACCGCGCTGAAGGTCGCACTGAGTGAGTCGCTGGCTGATAAAGCCGCCATCACCGTCTATAACCAGATCCTGAGCGATGATTCGCTAAAGGTGGTAGGTGAAAAGCTGTTAACTGAAAAAACGGCGGCTATTCGCGCCACGCTTGATATCAACAGCGAAGAGAGGTTGCAGGAGATGTTGCAACTGCTGAAGCAGGCGCATCGCATTGTGCTGGTGGGCATTGGCGCATCCGGCCTGGTGGCCAAAGATTTTTCATGGAAGCTGATGAAAATTGGTCTGAATGCAGTGGCTGAACAGGATATGCATGCGCTGCTGGCTAGCGTGCAGGCATTGCAGCCGGACGATGTGCTGTTAGCGATCTCTTACAGCGGTGAGCGGCGCGAGATTAATCTGGCGGCTCAGGAAGCGCAGCGCGCCGGTGCTCACGTGCTGGCCTTTACCGGCTTTACGCCGAACACGTTGCAGCAGCTGGCATCGCACTGTCTTTATACGGTGGCGGAAGAGCAAAACTCACGCAGTGCCGCTATCTCATCAACCAGTGCGCAGCTGGCGTTGACCGATCTGCTGTTTATGGCGCTGATCCAGCACGATCCCGAACGCGCCTCCAGCCATATCAGGCAGAGCGAAGCGCTGGTAAAAAAGCTGGTTTGAACCGGATCAGCACGTATAATAACCGCGCTTTTTGTCCTGTTATTGATTGAGTGAAAAATGGCGCTGCTGATTACTGAAAAATGCATTAACTGTGACATGTGCGAACCTGAATGCCCTAATCAGGCGATCGCCATGGGTGCGGCGATCTACCAAATCGATCCGGCGCGCTGCACGGAATGCGTGGGCCATTACGATGAACCTACCTGCCAGAGCGTCTGCCCGATTAACCATACGATTATTAGCGATCCGCTATGGCAGGAGAGCAACGACGCGCTGTGGGACAAATTTGTACGGCTTCACCCCTGATTAGCTTTCGATAATCACCGTTGCACAGGCGTAGTTGCGCTCATCGGCCAGCGTCACGTGCACATGCTGAACGCCGAGTTTCTCCGCCACCACCGCGGCCTGCAGAAAAAAGCGCAGGCCCGGCTTGCCCAGTTCATCGTTGTAAACTTCAAACTGATTAAAAGCCAGGCCACCACGAATGCCGGTGCCAAATGCTTTGGCGGCAGCTTCTTTCACCGCAAAGCGCTTGGCCAGAAAGCGCACCGGCTGCTGATGCGCCTGATACTGCTGCCATTCGTGATCGCTGAGCACGCGCCGGGCTAGCCGATCGCCGGAACGTGAAATCACGCCTTCGATACGGGTGATTTCAACAATGTCAGTGCCCAATCCTAAAATGGCCATTACCGACGCGCTTCCCACATCAGCTGTTTCATTTCGCGCACCGCTTCCGCCAGACCGCTAAACAGGGCACGACCAATAATGGCGTGACCAATGTTCAGCTCGTGCATTTCCGGCAGCGCTGCAATCGGCTGTACATTATGATAGGTCAGGCCGTGGCCCGCATTGACCTTGATGCCTTTGGCTGCGGCATAGGTTGCGGCACTGGCAATGCGCGCCAGCTCTGCGTCACGGGCGCTGCCCTCAGCAGCCTCGGCATAGGCACCGGTATGAATTTCGATGTAAGGCGCGCCAGCAGCAGCGGCGGCATCAATTTGCTGATGATCGGCATCGATAAACAGGGATACCAGAATGCCGGCATCGGAAAGGCGCTTAACGGCATGGGTAATTTTTTCCTGCTGCCCGGCTACATCCAGCCCACCTTCGGTGGTAACTTCCTGACGTTTTTCCGGCACCAGGCAACAGAAATGCGGTTTAACATGGCAGGCGATGTTAACCATCTCATCGGTGACTGCCATTTCCAGATTCATACGCGTCTGGATGGTTTCCCGCAGGATACGCACGTCGCGATCGGTGATGTGGCGGCGATCTTCACGCAGATGCACGGTAATACCGTCTGCACCCGCCTGTTCAGAAACAAAGGCGGCCTGCACCGGATCGGGATAGTGGGTGCCGCGCGCGTTACGCACGGTAGCGATGTGATCGATATTGATACCTAATAACAGCTCAGACATGACCATCCTCATTCGTTTTCACGATCCAATACGGTGTAAACCAGGCGGTTTCACCGTGACGTTATTCCTGCGGCGGTGGCGTCACCGCGCGCTTTTTGGGCACAAACTGGCGGAACAGCTCATGGCTCTTCAGCGGTTTACCACCAAGATAGGGTTTTAATGCGATGCGGGTAAAGCGTTTAGCGGCTCGCAGTGTGTCAGCATCGGGAAACTCACGCTGGCACAATGCCATCAGCTGACGCCCGGTGAAACTGCGGTTATTAACCACCAGGCTGGCAATAAAGCCCTTCTCTTCACGATAGCTGTAGGTCATCTCATCGCTGACCTCTTCGCCGCTGCCAGCGCAGTGCAGAAAATCAACGCCATAACCAAGATGGCCCAGCAGCGCCAGCTCGAAACGGCGCAGCGCAGGTTCAGGGGAACCTTCGCCAGCGGCCAGCTGTTGCAGACAGTGAAGATAATCAAAGAAGAGTTCGGAAAACGGCGTTTCCGATTCCAGTACGCGGGCCACCAGCTCATTGACGTAGAGGCCGCAGTAAAGGGTAATGCCCTGCAAAGGCAGTGCCAGCGATACCGCTTCGGCGTTGCGCAGCGTTTTCATTTCGCCACGACCGCCCCAGCGTACCAGCAGAGGAGTAAAAGGTTGCAGAGCGCCTTTCAGATTTGAACGCCGGGAACGCGCGCCTTTTGCCAGCACGCGGACCCGACCCTGACCTTCAGTGAACAGGTCAAGGAGCAGACTGGTTTCACTGTAAGGGCGACTGTGCAGAACGAATGCGCGTTGCCAGCCTTCCATTCAGCTCAACTCTCAGAGATCGTCGACGTAGCCCAGGCTGCGCAACGCACGTTCGTCGTCCGCCCAACCAGATTTCACCTTCACCCACAGCTCAAGGTGAACCTTCGCCTCAAACATCTCTTCCATATCTTTACGCGCTTCAATACCGATGGTTTTGATTTTTGAGCCTTTATTACCGATAACCATTTTTTTCTGGCCTTCGCGCTCAACCAAAATCAGGCCGTTGATATCGTAACCACCGCGCTCATTGGTAATGAAACGTTCGATCTCAACCGTTACCGAATAAGGCAATTCAGCACCGAGGAAACGCATCAACTTTTCACGGATGATCTCGGACGCCATAAAGCGCTGTGAACGGTCGGTGATGTAATCTTCCGGGAAATGATGGTCGGCAACGCGCAGACGTTTACGAACGATTTGCGCAATGGTATCGACGTTCTTGCCGCTTTCAGCGGAGATCGGCACCATATCCATGAAGTCCATCTGCTGGCTGAGAAACTGCATATGCGGCAGCAGAATCGACTTATCAGTAATATTGTCGACCTTGTTGATCGCCAGCAGCACCGGCACTTTGTTATCTTTCAGCTTGTTCAGCACCATCTCGTCGTCGGCGGTCCAGCGCGTGCCTTCCACGACAAAGATCACCAGTTCAACGTCACCGATAGAACTGCTGGCCGCGCGGTTCATCAACCGGTTGATGGCGCGTTTTTCTTCCATGTGCAGGCCGGGCGTATCCACGTAGATCGCCTGATAGACGCCTTCGGTATGGATGCCCATGATGCGGTGACGGGTGGTCTGCGGTTTGCGCGAGGTGATCGATACCTTCTGCCCAAGCAGCTGGTTTAACAGCGTCGATTTACCGACATTGGGGCGGCCGACTATCGCAATAAAACCGCAGTAATTCTCTTGTTCGCTCATTCGAGTCCTAACTTAATCAGCGCCTGTTCGGCCGCTGCCTGTTCAGCTTTACGACGGCTGGAGCCTGTGCCAACCACAGGGTCCGCCATGCCGCTCACCTGACAGTGAATGGTAAATTCCTGGTCGTGCGCTTCGCCTCTGACCTGCACCACCAAATACGATGGCAGCGGTAAGTGGCGTCCCTGCAAAAATTCCTGCAGGCGCGTTTTGGGATCTTTTTGTTTGTCACCCGGGCTGATTTCATCCAGCCGTGACTGATACCAGCTGAGGATTAGCCGCTCGACATTCTGAATATCGCTGTCGAGAAAAATTCCGCCAATCAGCGCTTCTACGGTATCGGCGAGAATAGATTCGCGACGGAAACCGCCGCTCTTTAACTCACCAGGCCCGAGGCGAAGACATTCGCCAAGGTCAAACTCTCGTGCCATTTCCGCCAGCGTATTGCCGCGCACCAGCGTGGCGCGCATACGGCTCATATCACCTTCATCCACACGGGGAAAACGGTGATAAAGCGCGTTAGCGATAACGTAGCTGAGAATAGAGTCGCCTAAAAATTCAAGACGCTCATTGTGTTTGCTGCTGGCACTGCGGTGCGTGAGTGCCTGCTGCAACAGATCCTGATGAATAAAAGTGTAGCCCAGTTTACGCTGGAGCTTAGTGATTACGATGGGGTTCATGCGATACCAATTTCTGTCATGCGACTATCTACTCTGCATACGGAACAGGGCTGAAAATCCAACACTAGCAGTTTCGTGTGCAGTGGTTCCCCGAAGGGAACCAACCTTGTTTCTGGCCGTTCAGCACGGACGCAGAATTAATGGATGCCACCGATGCGGCTGAGGCGAACGCCAGTTGGCCATTCTCCCTCTTGCTTCTCGAAACTCATCCAGATTGCGGTGGCTTTACCCACCAGATTTCTTTCCGGTACAAAACCCCAGTAACGGCTGTCCGCACTGTTATCACGGTTGTCACCCATCATGAAGTAATGTCCCTGCGGCACAATCCACGTCGCCTGCGGCTGACCCGGCTGCTGATAATACATGCTTGCCTGGCTTTGTGCCTGAGTGACCATCAGAATATTGTGCGTCACGTCGCCCAGCGTCTCTTTGCGCGTGGCCAGACGCAGTCCGCCCGGCATGGTTTTATCCTGTGGCATCTGATAAAAACCGTTGCCCGCTTCGTTGCCGCCGTAACCACTGAAGGTCTGGATGAAATCACTTGGCTGAACGTCAGAGTAAGTTACCGCCAGCGCCCTTGTACAGCCGCTGCCCTTGCTGCAATCCGGCGTGATAGTGACCGTTTTGCTGTCGGGATCGTAACTCACTTTGTCACCCGGTAAGCCCACTACGCGTTTGATGTAATCCACGCTCGGATCTTTAGGGTACTTAAATACCGCGACATCGCCACGCTTTGGATGACCGGTGGGAATCAGCGTCGTTTGCGTAATCGGATCTTTAATACCGTAGGCAAACTTCTCTACCAGGATAAAATCACCGATCAGCAGCGTCGGCATCATAGAGCCAGAAGGAATCTGAAACGGCTCATAGATAAACGAACGCACGATAAACACCACGGCCAGCACCGGAAACACCGATGCTGTAGTTTCCACCCAGCCCGGCTGTTTCGCCACGCTGCGCAGCGTTTTATCATCCAGCGCATCACCGGTCTGAGCCTGTGCTAACGCCTGTTTCGCCCGACGTTCTGGTGCCCACTTGAAACGATCGATACACCATACAATGCCGGTGACGAGCGTTGCGATAAACAGAATCAGGGCGAACATGTTTGCCATGGAATTTCCTTATTTGCTGTCTTTACCGACATGCAGAACGGCAAGGAACGCTTCCTGTGGCAACTCAACGTTACCCACCTGCTTCATGCGCTTCTTACCATCTTTCTGCTTCTGCAACAGTTTCTTCTTACGGCTAACGTCGCCACCATAGCATTTGGCAATAACGTTTTTACGCAGCTGTTTCACCGTTGAGCGGGCAATGACGTGGTTGCCAATTGCGGCCTGAATAGCGATATCAAACTGCTGGCGAGGGATCAGATCTTTCATCTTTTCCACCAGCTCGCGGCCACGATATTGCGAATTGTCGCGGTGAGTAATCAGCGCCAGCGCATCGACACGCTCGCCGTTAATCAGCACGTCAACACGCACCATGTCAGAGGTTTGAAAACGTTTGAAGTTATAATCGAGCGATGCATAGCCGCGCGATGTTGATTTCAGACGGTCGAAGAAGTCGAGAACCACTTCCGCCATCGGAATCTCATAGGTCAGCGCAACCTGCTTACCGTGATAAACCATGTTGGTCTGCACGCCGCGTTTTTCGATACACAGCGTGATCACGTTGCCGAGGAATTCCTGCGGCATCAACATGTGACACTCCGCAATCGGCTCACGCAGTTCCGCGACGTTGTTAAGCGGCGGCAGCTTGGATGGGCTATCCACATAAACCGTTTCACCCGCGGTGGTTTCAACTTCATAAACCACGGTAGGTGCGGTGGTGATCAGCTCAAGATCGTATTCACGCTCAAGACGTTCCTGAATGATCTCCATGTGCAGCAGACCAAGGAAGCCACAGCGGAAACCAAAGCCCAGCGCAGTTGAACTCTCTGGCTCATAGAACAGCGACGCATCGTTCAGGCTTAACTTGCCCAATGCATCACGGAAAGCTTCGTAATCATCTGAGCTAATTGGGAAAAGCCCGGCGTAAACCTGTGGCTTAACCTTTTTAAAACCCGGCAGCGCTTTGTCTGCAGGATTACGCGATTGCGTTAAGGTATCACCGACGGGGGCGCCCAAAATATCTTTAATGGCGCAAACCAGCCAGCCAACTTCTCCGCACTTGAGCTCGTTGGTATCGACACGCTTTGGCGTGAAGATACCCAGACGATCGGCGTTGTAAACCTGGCCGGTGCTCATGACTTTAATTTTGTCGCCTTTGCGCATGGTGCCGTTTTTAATACGCACCAGCGATACCACGCCAAGATAGTTATCAAACCAGGAGTCGATAATCAGCGCCTGTAGCGGGCCATCTGCATCACCCTGCGGCGGTGGAATATCGCGCACCAAACGTTCCAGCACTTCCGGTACGCCAACGCCGGTTTTAGCCGAGCAGCGCACCGCATCGGTGGCATCGATGCCAACGATATCTTCAATCTCTTCTGCTACGCGCTCAGGGTCGGCTGCTGGCAGGTCGATTTTATTTAAAACCGGCACCACTTCCAGGTCCATTTCCATTGCTGTATAGCAGTTAGCCAGCGTCTGCGCCTCAACGCCCTGCCCGGCATCCACTACCAGCAATGCGCCTTCACACGCCGCCAGTGAGCGGGACACTTCATAAGAGAAGTCGACGTGGCCTGGCGTATCAATGAAGTTGAGCTGATAAACCTGTCCGTCTAACGCTTTATAATCCAGCGTGACGCTTTGCGCTTTAATAGTAATGCCACGCTCGCGCTCCAGATCCATAGAATCCAGAACCTGAGAGGCCATTTCACGTTCGGTCAAACCACCGCAAATTTGAATCAGGCGATCGGAAAGTGTGGATTTGCCGTGATCGATATGGGCGATGATGGAAAAATTTCTTATATGCTTCATTTATATGAATATCTTCGCGTATAAAATCAGTTGAGCATCTGAGCCAGACGCATCTGCGGAGAATGTATATCTCCCGCTATCCTGTCAGCCTCGTTAATGACGACGCATATTACACTGTTAGCGTCCGTCACGAAAGAAAGGAACTTGTCTGTGTACAAGAGATTACGGCAGGTAAGATGAAAAAAGGCTGTTCGACAGCCAGCCTGGCAAGGGAATCGCTAAAGATCACACTTTGCTTTCCACGCGCAGCGCATCCGGCGGCAACGCTATGGACAGAATAACGGGTTGAAACGCCTCGCGGTGTCCCAACCGTAATGACAACCCTTTGGCAACGATAAAGCCCGCCACGCCGCCAAGCAGCGCACCGGTTGCGGCCGCCAGATCGCTGTCAAACAGCATCTGGAACAGGCCCGCCACGGCAAAAAGGCCGACCAGCGGCGTCATATAGACCAGCAGTGCCGAACTCAACAAGCTGCTTTCCCGAATGCCAATCTCAATCCGTTGGCCAGGTGAAAGCGGCTTTTCACTGTTAATTTGCATCACGTGCGCGTTTTTTGGCCCTAACTTATTCAGCATGGCGCTGCCGCAGCCTTTACGCGCTGAGCAGCTGTTGCAGGTTGTTTTGGCTTCGGTGTGCAGCGTGGCGATGCCGTCATGCCAGGCGACAACGGTGGCCCATTCTCTCATCATTGTGGCGTACCTAAGTTGATGCTGTCAGCAATACGTTTTGCCGTTGTCGGCGGAAGCTCGCCTACGACCATAATTTCCTTATTATCGCGTATTTCAATTTGAACGGTACGACGTCCAGTGCGCAATAGCTGTGCAGAACTGCCTTTATCTGCCGGGCTGACGTTTACCGAGAAGCTAAACAGGCCATCTGAATAGAGCCGCGACTCGACTGGCTTGTTAAGCGCCGGCAAGGTACGCCGATTTTGCGACACTTCGCGCATGCCCGCCGGTACCCAGCCAGGCTGCCAGCTGAGCTTCACCGGACCGCTATCCGGCACTGAAAGTGACGGCGGCAAATTAGCCTTTTGTAAGCCCTGCATCAGACCGCGAACGCCCTCATCGACGGCAAAACTTACGACGCGATATTGCTCAAGCGTTTCGCCGTCACGATCGAGCAAATCGATCCGCAGCGGCAGCCGGGTTTCGCTGTCCAGCCAGACAATATAGCTGTAACGCGTGCCGTCCCGGGCAACAATGCGTACCACTTCGCACAGCTGATCGGCGATGCGCGTGCGACCGACCGGCACAAAATCGTAATAGCTGGCCAGCTGTTGGAAATCGGCATAGATCAGCGACGGCAAAGCATCAATAATGTGCTTACCGGGCAGGGAGAAAGGCTCAAGGCCTGGCTCAAAATAGCTGATGTCGTTGCCACGTTGGATGATTTCACGACGTGGACCATCCATCTGCAGTAGCTGGGCATAAATTTTATTATCCAGCACGGCATGGCGATAACGCAGTGATTCGATGCCAAGGCGCGAAACGTTGATAAAGGCGAGTTCGTAATTGAGAGACTGGCTGGCCTGTTCCATCTGTTGTAACAACGCCCCGGAAGCAGAAGTTTGCGCCGGGGCGATGGATGGATACAGCAGGCAGCCGGTCAGCAAGCTAACGGCGTACCAGATGTGCTTCATTACTGCTGCTGAATTCCTAATGACTGATTGCCGGGAACCTGCGCCTGAGCCTGCTGTGGCGCATTCTGCTCAAGCTGGAACTGGTTAGAGTGCAGACGACGCTGCAACTCATAATCCTGCAGCATCGCATTTACGCGACGACGCTGATCCTGAACCTGCTGATTAGCACTGTTGGTGTCGAATGCATCCGAGGGAACCCCCAGGCTTACCGGCGACGCTTTGCCCATCATCGGCAGCGTGTTAAACACCGGCGCGTCAGAGGCGGAAGCGGCATTATCAGGTTGGTTGTAGTGCTGCACACCAACGATAACTGCCAGCGACACACAGGCTGCAAGGCCGACCTGCGTAATCTGCGCGGCCCATGGGCGCATGCGCTGCAGGAAGGACATTTTCTGCCAGTGAGCAGGTTCTGGCTGCGCTTCAGGGATGATGTGGCTCACCTTATTGACAGGTTCGTCAGCAATTGCTGCCGCTACACGCGCAGAAATGTCGAAATGAAGGACATCACTAACATCACCGCGCATTGTGTCGCGGATCAGATGATAGCTTTCCCAACTTTTTTGCAGTGTAGTGTCTTTAGACAAGGCGGATAAAACTTCGTTATCCAAAGTTTCACCATCCATCAGAGCGGAAAGTTTTTCTTTCTGCATGTCTCAGTACCCTTCCTGTAGCCGTTATCGTTAACGTTGGATAAGCGGTTGAACTTTATTATCGATGGCCTCTCGCGCACGGAAAATACGTGAACGGACCGTTCCTACCGGGCACTCCATGATAACGGCGATCTCTTCATAGCTGAGGCCGTCGAGCTCGCGAAGCGTGATCGCCATACGCAAATCTTCCGGTAGTGATTCAATGGTGCGAAAGACGATCTGTCTCAATTCGTCAGACAACATTAAGTTCTCAGGGTTCGAAATTTCTTTCAGTGCGCCTGCACTTTCAAAGTTTTCCGCTTCAATAGCATCCACATCGCTGGAAGGTGGACGGCGTCCCTGAGCAACCAGATAATTTTTTGCTGTATTGACCGCAATGCGGTAAAGCCAGGTATAAAAAGCGCTGTCGCCACGAAATGATTCTAGCGCACGATAGGCTTTAATGAATGATTCCTGTACCACATCCGGCACATCGCCTGAGGGAACGTAGCGTGAAACCAGGCTCGCCACTTTATGCTGGTATCGGATAACCAGTAAATTGAATGACTTCTGATCTCCCTTCTGCACACGCTCGACGAGAATTTGATCCGTTAATTGCTCGCTCATCCGAGGTAACATCTCCCCAAATTTTTTTCCACGCGCTGGTACCCACCTGTCATTTGATTTTTTGAGCAAGCCTGCGATTAGAGCCAGGTTTAGCGTGTAAGTTCATTTTTGCCACCGTTAATCGTCGCTCGCAAGCGTGACATAGTCTGGCGATGCCCGTGCGGCCGAAAATACGTTTAGCCGATTGCTGCGCAGAGTAGCGCATAGAGACCACTTTTTCATCTGTAAATCGCTTATATTGCCTGACATCGCTAGCGCTGGCGGTTGTTTACGCCATCTAAGCGCGGCACGATGCGCTTGTTTACCCCCTTCACGATGAAAATTGCTTTTTTCCGGAAGCAAATCGACATATGCTCAGCAAACAACCTGTTTAGTAAATTAAACAAAATGACTGATTCTCATCAATACAGCTGTGATGTCCTGATTATTGGCAGCGGTGCGGCTGGCCTTTCCCTGGCGCTAAGAGTCGCAGAAAAACATAAGGTTATCGTACTGAGCAAAGGTCCGGTTAACGAAGGATCGACGCTTTATGCACAAGGCGGCATCGCCGCAGTGTTTGATGAAAATGACAGTATCGATGCGCACATCGACGATACGCTGATTGCCGGTGACGGCATTTGTGATTCTGAAGCGGCTGCTTTTGTGGCACACAACGCGCGGCATTGCGTGCAATGGCTCATCGATCACGGCGTCATGTTTGATAAAGAGACGCCACTTAACGGCGAAGAGCGTTTTCATCTGACGCGCGAAGGGGGCCATAGCCACCGTCGAATCCTGCACAGCGCAGATGCCACTGGCCATGCAGTGGAAACCACGCTGGTCTCACTGGCGTTAAATCATCCCAATATCCGTTTGCTGGAACGCTTTAATGCCGTTGATTTAATTCTTTCCGACAAGCTGGGCTTGCCGGGTGCCCGACGCGTTACCGGCGCATGGGTCTGGAATCGGGATAGTGAACGCGTTGAAACGTGCAGCGCCCGCGCAGTGATTCTGGCGACTGGCGGCGCAGCAAAAGTTTATCAATATACAACGAATCCCGATGTCGCTTCCGGCGACGGCATCGCGATGGCCTGGCGGGCAGGCTGTCGAATTGCCAACCTGGAATTTAATCAGTTTCACCCAACCTGCCTGTTCCATCCAGAGGCACGCAATTTTTTACTCACCGAAGCACTGCGCGGAGAAGGCGCCTTGCTGAAGCGTCCTGATGGCAGCCGTTTCATGCCTGATTTTGATCCGCGTGCAGAGCTGGCGCCACGTGATGTGGTGGCTCGCGCAATCGATCACGAGATGAAACGCCTGGGCGCTGACTGTATGTACCTCGATATCAGCCATCAGCCCGCCGATTTTATTCGCGCGCATTTCCCGATGATTTGTGAAAAATTGCAGACGCTGGGCTTTGATCTGACGCGCGATGCTATTCCGGTGGTGCCAGCAGCGCACTACACCTGCGGCGGCGTGATGGTTGATCAGCACGGCAGAACCGACGTTGATCAGCTCTATGCCATTGGTGAAGTGAGCTACACCGGTCTGCATGGTGCGAATCGCATGGCCTCGAATTCCCTGCTGGAATGCCTGGTTTATGGCTGGTCAGCCGCAGAAGAGATTGCCCGCAGCCTGCCACCCGCAGAAATCGCCGTCACGCTGCCGGCCTGGGATGAGAGCCGGGTGGATGATTCCGATGAGCGTGTGGTGATTCAGCATAACTGGCATGAGCTACGGTTGTTCATGTGGGATTACGTCGGCATTGTGCGCACCACCAAACGTTTACAGCGGGCGCAGCGGCGCATTGCCATGCTGCAGCAGGAAATCGAGGAATATTATTCACATTTCCGCATCTCCAACAATCTGCTGGAGTTGCGTAATCTGGTTCAGGTGGCTGAACTCATGGTGCGCTGCGCGCTGGAGCGAAAAGAGAGCCGCGGACTGCATTATACGCTGGATTATCCGCTACAGCAGGCGCAAAGCGGTCCAACCATCATCGCGCCAGCGACCTACATAAACAGATAATAATCGCGCGTCAGGCTGCAATACTCTTCTGAATAGCGCTGATCGGGGCCACGAATCACCATGCGCTCCAGCAGCTGTTCGCCTGGCTGTGGTGAAATCGCCAGCATAACGCGATGCGGCAGGCGCTGCGCATTGTCGGCAATATCATTACGAAAACGTAAATGCCAGCCACGCGCTTCTGCCATCAGAACAAAAGCTTCGCCCGCCTGCGCCGGCAGAATCACACAGAAAAACCCTTCTTCTTCAATGAGATTTTCAGCGCAGGTCAGCAGCGTGTGATGATCGAGCGTATCGGTATAACGTGCCGCGGCGCGCTGCGGCGAAGCGCATTCGGTGCCGGGCGCAAAAAAAGGCGGGTTGCTGACAATCAGCGAGTAGCGCTTGTCGCAGCTGGCGGCCCAGTCAACGACGTTACGGTGATAAACCGTCATACGTGCGGCCCACTGCGACTGAGCGACATTGTCGCTGGCCTGCTGTGCCGCCTGCTCGTCCAGTTCAACCGCATCAATGTGGCACTCTTCGCCGGTGCGCTGTGCCAGCATCAGGGCGATCAGTCCGCTGCCGCAGCCGATATCCAGTGCATTTTTGACATTGCTGACCGGCACCCACGCGCCCAGTAATACGGCATCGGTGCCCACTTTCATCGCGCAACGATCGTGAGCGACAAAAAACTGCTTAAAGGTAAAACCATCACGACGTAACTGCGATTTTTGCTGAGACATGTACACTACCTGAAACGGAAACGGCGCTAGCATAGGACAAAGAATCGCAGGTGAAAAGCGATCTGTTATGCACAAACAGATGAAGATCCTGCGCAAAGTGTCTATAATCGGCGCCCCAAACTGAGGTAGACCATGACTGTAACCACTTTTTCCGAACTCGAACTTGATGATAGCCTGCTGGAAGCACTGCAGGACAAAGGCTTTTCGCGCCCTACCGCCATTCAGGCTGCGGCCATTCCACCCGCACTGGAAGGTCGTGACGTTATGGGCTCGGCGCCAACCGGTACCGGAAAAACGGCCGCTTACCTGCTGCCCGTGTTACAGCACCTGATCGACTTCCCGCGTAAAAAATCGGGCCCGCCGCGCGTACTCATTTTGACCCCAACGCGTGAACTGGCGATGCAGGTTGCCGATCAGGCACGCGAACTGGCCAAACACACCCATCTTGATGTCGCCACCATTACCGGCGGCGTGGCTTACATGAACCATGCTGAAGTGTTCAGTGAGAATCAGGATATCGTGGTTGCCACCACTGGCCGCCTGCTGCAATACATTAAAGAAGAAAACTTCGACTGCCGCGCCGTTGAGACACTGATCCTTGATGAAGCCGATCGCATGGTGGATATGGGCTTTGCCAACGATGTCGAAACCATCGCGGGAGAAACTCGCTGGCGTAAGCAAACGCTGCTGTTCTCTGCCACGCTGGAAGGCGAAGCGATTCAGAATTTTGCAGAACGCCTGCTCAACGAGCCGGTGGAAATTGAAGCCGATCCTACCCGCCGCGAACGTAAGAAAATCCAGCAGTGGTATTACCGCGCGGATGACGTTGAGCACAAAACGAAGCTGCTGATTCACCTGCTCAAACAGCCAGACGTCACGCGCTGCATCGTGTTTGTGCGCAAACGCGAGCGCCTGCATGAACTGGTTACCTGGCTTCATCAGGCGGGCATCTCCAGTTGTTATCTGGAGGGCGAAATGGTGCAGGCAAAACGTAACGAAGCGATCAAGCGTCTGAGCGAAGGCCGTGCCAACGTGTTAGTAGCAACCGATGTTGCTGCGCGCGGTATCGATATCGAAGAAATCAGCCACGTCTTTAACTTTGATCTGCCACGTACCGCTGATATCTATCTGCACCGTATTGGCCGTACCGGTCGCGCGGGCCGCAAAGGCATTGCGATTTCACTGGTTGAGGCGCATGACAACGTGCTGCTCGGCAAAATCAGCCGTTATGTGCAGGAACCGTTAAAATCTCGCACAATTGATGAACTGCGGCCTTCAACGCGCCCGCCGAGCGAAAAGTTGAAGGGCAAGCCGTCGAAGAAAGTGCTGGCCAAGCGCAAAGATAAAAAAGAGAAAGAGAAAGAGACCGATAAGCCACGTGTCAAACTGCGCCATCGCGCCGTGAAGAATATCGGCAAACGCCGCAAACCCAGCGGCAGCGAAACGGCAGAAAAAGGCGAATAATTCATCGCGCCTACAAAAAAACCGCCCTTTCAGGCGGTTTTTTTATGGCTTAAGTCAATATTATCAGCATCAGCCAGCTGAACAGAAAGCAAAACCTAAAAAGCCTCGTTCTTCAGCAGCACCTCTTGCACCGGGAATAAAAAAACATCATTTATTCAATACGATAAAAACAAAATTAGCTGCTTACTTTTCCATCCACTGCTACGTTTTTACAAACTTTCAGTAAAGGTACGCGCAATCACATCGCGCTGCTGTTCAGGCGTTAAAGCATTAAAACGCACCGCATAACCAGAGACACGAATGGTCAACTGTGGATATTTTTCTGGATGTTTTACGGCATCCTCCAGCGTTTCGCGACGCAACACATTGACGTTCAGATGCTGTCCACCTTCCACCAAAACCTGCGGACGCTGCTCAAGTGGTACTTCCCGATATTCGATGTTCCCCAGTTCACTGAGTGGCACCAACTGGTCTTCGCTGTAATCCGCTTTTGCGCAGACACAGCGCGCCTGTTGTGTTTCGTCATCCAACAACCAAAAAGAGTGCAGCAATGCGTCATTGCTGGCTTTAGTAATTTGAATTCCACTGATCATATTTGCCTCCAGGCATCAGGCACGGCCAATAACGCCGTGCGATAACATCATTAAGACTGCCTGGTATAGCAACATGGGCGGTTGCTATCATTGATGTAAATCAACGCGTAATGAACATGCAGAGGCAGAAGGCATTAAGTCACTGTTTTTAGTAAAGTCAGGCTATGCCTTTTTTAGAATCGGTTTTAGCATCGAACACACATGCTAAGCTGATTCACTATCTGACTGGAGAGATGTTATGAGTGAACTGACCTGGCACGACGTGCTGGCAGAAGAGAAAGAGCAACCCTACTTTAAAGAGACGCTGGCGCTGGTTGCACAGGAACGGGCGGCAGGAAAAACGGTTTATCCGCCACAGCAGGATGTTTTCAACGCGTTTCGGCTGACCGAACTGGGCCAGGTCAACGTGGTTATTCTGGGGCAGGATCCTTATCATGGTCCGAATCAGGCGCATGGGCTTGCCTTCTCGGTGCGTCCCGGCGTGGCGGTGCCCCCTTCGCTGGTCAACATCTACAAAGAGCTGCAGAGCGAATTCAGCGACTTTGAGCGGCCACAGCACGGTTTTTTAGAAAGCTGGGCAAAACAAGGTGTGCTGCTGTTAAATACGGTGCTCACCGTAGAAGCCGGTAAAGCCCATTCGCATGCGCGATTCGGTTGGGAAATCTTTACGGATAATGTAATTGCGGCGATAAACCAGCATCGGGAAGGAGTTGTATTTCTGCTGTGGGGTTCGCATGCTCAGAAAAAAGGCGCGATTATCGATCGGGATCGCCATCATGTGTTGCAGGCTCCCCACCCTTCGCCGCTGTCGGCACATCGCGGCTTTTTAGGCTGTGGTCACTTTGCAACCGCCAACGATATTCTGGCTCAAGCAGGTAAGAAAGCCATCGACTGGCAACCGCAGTTGCCAGCCTGATCGGCTTGCCTTCCTACGCGCGTATTGCGCGTAGGAAGCAAAAGGCGCGTTACGCTTTTGCTTTGGCAACCGCAACCATCGCCGGACGCAGCAGACGGCCATTCAGCGTATAACCACGCTGCATCACCATCATGACGTGGTTAGGTGCCACCTCTTCCGATTCCATCATCGACATCGCCTGGTGGATATCAGGATTGAACGGCACGTTGGTTTCACCCACCACTTCAACGCCATATTTACGAACGGCGTCTAACAGTGATTTCAGCGTCAGTTCAATACCTTCAACCATCGACGTCAGCTCAGGATTGGCTTTATCAGCCACTTCCAGCGCACGTTCAAGGCTGTCGATAACCGGCAGCAGCTCGTTGGCAAACTTTTCCAGCGCAAATTTATGGGCTTTCTCAACATCCAGTTCCGTACGACGGCGAACGTTTTCGATTTCTGCCTGCGCACGCAACTGGGCATCCCTTACGCCGTTCTGTAACTGAGCAAGCTCAGCTTCCAGCTGCGCAATGCGCTCGTCGCGCGGATCCGCTTCTGCCGCATTTTCAGTGGCATCGTTCTGCTGCTGTTCAAGCTCAACGTCTGTTGCAGCCTGCTCGTTTGGGGTGTTCTGTTCTTTAGTCATGGAAATCTCCGCGTTTTTTCACAATCACTCGCTGGTTGGCTTATTATGGGGATCAGAATTGTGGTTTCAAGAGAAGCCATCACATTGTCTGGCCACTTTGGCCTGAGAGGACACCAGCATAATGAACGCCCATTTCAAATGCATTGGCATTGTCGGACATCCACGCCATCCCACTGCGCTAACCACGCATGAAATGCTTTATCGCTGGCTGACGGATAAAGGCTACGAAGTCATCATTGAGCAGCAGATTGCGCGTGAACTCTCACTGGAAAATGTAGAAACCGGCTCGCTGTCGGATATTGGCCAACGCGCCGATCTGGCGGTAGTCGTCGGCGGTGACGGCAATATGCTGGGCGCTGCGCGGGTGCTGGCGCGCTATGACATCAAGGTCATTGGCATCAATCGCGGTAATCTCGGTTTTCTGACCGATCTCGATCCCGATAATGCGCAGCAACAGCTGGCGGACGTGCTGGAAGGCCATTACATCGTTGAAAGCCGCTTTCTGCTTGAAGCGCAGGTCTGCCGTGATGCCTGCTCACCGCGCATCGGTACCGCGATCAATGAGGTGGTTCTGCATCCGGGTAAAGTGGCGCATATGATTGAATTCGAAGTCTATATTGATGAGAACTTCGCTTTCTCCCAGCGCTCCGATGGTCTGATTATTTCTACGCCGACCGGCTCAACCGCCTATTCGCTTTCTGCTGGCGGTCCTATTTTAACGCCGTCGCTGGACGCCATCGCCATTGTGCCGATGTTTCCGCACACGCTCTCTGCCCGACCGCTGGTGATTAATAGCTCCAGTACCATCCGCCTGCGCTTTTCTTCGTTACGCAGCGACCTGGAGATCAGCTGCGACAGCCAAATTGCCCTGCCTATTCAGGAAGGCGAAGATGTGCTGATCCGGCGGAGTGATTACCACCTCAATTTGATTCATCCTAAAAACTACAGCTATTTCAACACGCTAAGTTCAAAACTCGGCTGGTCAAAAAAATTATTCTAAAAAAGCGATCCAGCTATTTACTGGTTAAAAAACCAGTTTATACTGTATGAAAAACCATATCTGTTTTTCTATACAGGAAGGCATTATGCTGGCACAGCTTACCATCAGTAACTTCGCTATCGTTCGCGAACTGGAAATAGATTTTCAACGCGGTATGACAGCGATTACCGGAGAAACCGGCGCCGGAAAATCGATCGCTATCGATGCACTTGGTTTATGCCTTGGCGGCCGTGCCGAAGCGGATATGGTTCGACAAAATGCGCCGCGTGCCGATTTGTGCGCGCGCTTTGCGTTAAAAGATACGCCAGCGGCCCAACGCTGGCTGGAAGAAAACCAGCTCGATAACGGCAGTGAATGTCTGCTGCGTCGCGTCATCAGCGCCGATGGCCGTTCACGCGGTTTTATCAACGGCACGGCGGTTCCGCTTTCGCAGCTGCGCGATCTGGGTCAGTTACTCATTCAAATCCATGGTCAGCATGCGCATCAGCTGTTGCTCAAAGCCGATCACCAAAAAAATCTGCTTGATGGCTATGCCGATCAGCCGGTATTGCTGCAGGAAATGGCGGCACGCTACCGTTTATGGCATCAGAGCTGCCGCGCGCTGGCGCAGCATCAGCAGGCCGCGCAGGAACGCGAATCCCGTCGTGAACTGCTGCAATATCAGCTTAAAGAACTCAACGAATTTGCGCCCGTTGCCGGTGAATTTGAAGCGATTGACGAAGAGTACAAACGCCTGGCAAACAGCGGGCAGCTGCTCTCAATCAGTCAGCAAACGCTGCAAATGCTGGCCGATGGCGATGACAGCAACCTGCAAAGCCAGCTCTACAGTGCTCGCCAGATGCTGACTGAACTGGTCAGTCTTGATGCTTCGCTGGGCAGCGTGCTGAGCATGCTCGAAGAAGCGGCTATTCAGATGAGTGAAGCGAGCGATGAGCTGCGCCATTACTGCGATCGTCTCGATCTCGATCCCAACCGCATGTATGAACTTGAGCAACGCCTGTCGCGCCAAATCGCGCTGGCCCGCAAGCATCACGTTTCACCTGAAGAACTGCCTGTTTTTCATCAGCAGCTGTTGTCGGAAGAAGAACTGCTTTCTCAGCATGAAAGCGATCAGGGTTTGCTTGCCCAACAGGTTGTTGAGCATCATCGGGCGGCGCAGGAAACCGCGCAGGCGCTGCATGAGAGTCGCCTGCACTTTGCGCAGGAGCTTGAGCAGCTGATTGCCGAAAGCATGAAAACGCTCTCCATGCCGCACGGCAAATTCATTATCGATGTTCAGTTTAATGGCGATCAGCTTACCGCTGAAGGTGCCGATCGCATTGACTTCAAGGTCAGCACCAACCCCGGTCAGCCGGTGCAGGCGCTTTCTAAAGTGGCGTCGGGCGGTGAACTGTCACGTATTGCGCTCGCCATTCAGGTGATTACTGCCCGTAAAATGGAAACTCCAGCGCTGATTTTCGATGAGGTCGATGTGGGTATCAGCGGTCCAACCGCTGCGGTGGTGGGGAAAATGCTGCGCCAACTCGGCGAGTCCACGCAGGTAATGTGCGTGACTCACCTTCCGCAGGTCGCTGGCTGTGGTCATCAGCATTTCTATGTCAGCAAAGAAACTGACGGCAACATGACCGAAACCCACATGCAGCCGCTGGACAAACGCGCACGCCTGCAGGAACTGGCACGTTTGCTGGGAGGCAGCGAGGTTACTCGCAATACGCTGGCCAACGCCAAAGAACTTTTGGCCGCGTAACGTCGCACTTTTTTTTATCCCTGGGGTCATATGCTTGCTCTGTAGAGGTTCCCATCAACTGAAAGGTCTATTATCATCGGCAGCTTGTCGCCTGAGTTAAACCTGGATACCGTAGACAGAGTTCAGAATTTGATGGCATACGAAACGGCCTCGACACCGCTCCTGAGCGACAGACAGCTGAAGAATACAGGCATGAAGAACATCTGCTGCATCCCTTTTAAAGGCGATTGAGTAAGCAATGATGCCTGTGCAGACGGCGCTTCAGGTGGTGATCAAGAAGGCGGTTGGCCCTATAAAAGGAATGATAAATGCGCTGTAAAACGCTGACTGCTGCTGCAGTGGTACTCTTAATGACAACGGCTGGTTGTTCGACGCTGGAACGAGTGGTTTACCGTCCGGATATCAACCAGGGGAATTATCTGGCTGCTAACGACGTTGCGAAGATTCATCAGGGCATGACGCAGCAGCAGGTTGCCTATACGCTCGGCACGCCAATGATGCGCGATCCGTTTGGCAGCAACACCTGGTATTATGTGTTCCGTCAGGAACCGGGTCACGAGAAAGTAAAACAGCAGACGTTGACGCTGACTTTTGACAGCAAAGGCGTGTTGACCAACATCAACAACAAGCCTGCGTTAACTGACCACAAAGGTTAACCTAACGCGAGCACAAAAAAAGGCGCCTTTGCGCCTTATTTTTTTGCCGATTTTTCAGCGCGTTGCCGACGTAACTCTTTCGGATCGGCAATCAGCGGACGGTAGATTTCGATACGATCGCCATCCTGAAGTTCATCAGTCAGCTTTACGGGCCGACTGTAAATGCCGACTTTGTTTTTCGCCAGATCAATATCCGTCCGAACAGATAAAATGCCGGATGCCTGAATCCCCTGCTCAACTGTACTGCCTGCGGGCAGCGCTATGCGATAAAGATACTGCTTTTGCGGCAGCGCATAGGCCACTTCAACGGCGATATCAGGCACTGTAAACCTCTTTCGCACGGTGAGTAAAAGCCTGCACCATGTTGTTCGCCAGTTCTTTGAAGATACGACCGAACGCCATTTCCACCAACATGTTGGTGAACTCAAAATCGAGGCTCAGCTCAACTTTGCAGGCATCTTCGCTTAACGAAATAAAGCGCCAGCCGCCGGTCAATTTACGGAACGGGCCATCAACCAGTTGCATCTGGATGCTCTGGTTATCCTGCAAGGTATTACGCGTGGTAAACGTTTTACTGATACCTGCTTTAGACACATCCACTGACGCAGTCATCTGATTGTCTTTCGCGTCAAGAACGCGACTTCCCGTGCAGCCTGGCAAAAACTGTGGATAGGCATCCACATCATTAACAAGTCGATACATCTGCTCAGCGCTGTAAGGCACGAGTGCAGAACGGCTAATCTGGGCCATAACAGTTCCTGTTCATCACAAAACACACTAATAATAACATTCTCAGCAATCAAACAAAAATTCCTTGCCGATTTTGCCATGCTACAATACCGCTTTTATCTCGTGCATATTGGTCACGGGATGCCATTCATTGCGATCTGATATAAACTACGTGGCACTATGACAAAGAAAAAAGCTCAAAAACCCGGTTCTGCTACCATTGCCCTTAACAAACGCGCCCGCCATGAATACTTCATCGAAGAAGAGTTTGAAGCTGGATTGTCGCTACAAGGATGGGAAGTCAAATCTCTTCGTGCAGGCAAGGCCAACATCAGCGACAGCTATATCCTGCTGCGCGATGGTGAAGCCTTCCTGTTTGGTTCAACCTTTCAGCCGCTTTTGGTTGCCTCCACTCACGTGGTTTGCGATCCGACGCGCAGCCGTAAGCTGCTGCTTAATCAGCGCGAGTTGGATTCGCTGTATGGCCGCGTAAATCGCGAAGGTTATACCATCGTGGCTCTCTCGCTTTACTGGAAAAACGCCTGGAGCAAACTCAAAATCGGCGTGGCTCGCGGTAAGAAAGAACACGATAAGCGTGACGACATCAAAGAACGTGAATGGAAGCTCGATAAAGCACGTATTATGAAAAAAGCACAGCGCTAACCCACTGGTAACGGTAGATGTTTTTCTGCTATACTGCGTAACAGTACTTGGGGCTGATTCTGGATTCGACGGGATTTGCGAAGCCCTAGGAGCATGCCGAGGGGCGGTTTGCCTCGTAAAAAGCCGCAAAAAAATAGTCGCAAACGACGAAAACTACGCCCTAGCAGCTTAATAACCTGCTAAGAGCCCTCTCTCCCTAGCCTCCGCTCTTAGGACGGGGATCAAGAGAGGTCAAAACCAAAAGAGATCGCGTGAATACCTTGCCTGGGGTTGCAGCGTTAAATCTAATCAGGCTAGTTTGTTAGTGGCGTGTCCATCCGCAGCTGACAGGCGAATGTAAAGATTGGACTAAGCATGTAGTGCCGACGGTGTAGTAATTTCGGACGCGGGTTCAAATCCCGCCAGCTCCACCAAATAATGATCCGGTTATTACCAGATAAGTCCGGAGAAGTCCTGAAAGCCCGCATCCCTTCTAGGTTTGCGGGCTTTTTTGTGTCTGTAGAAGTCCGAGAAGATCCGTCTGAAACCGGCGTCTATTGGTATACGAATTGGTATACGCTAAGATATATACCAATAAACGTATACCAATTAGGGAAGATCCTTGCATGGCGCGGACTACACGCCCCCTTACCCACACCGAAGTACAAAAAGCCAAAGCCACCGATAAAGACCTCACCTTGCATGACGGGGACGGACTCTTTCTCCTGGTCAAAACTACCGGCAAAAAAATTTGGCGCTTTCGCTACCAGGTTCCTAACACTTCAAAACGCACCATGATCAGCCTTGGCGCTTATCCTGCACTTTCACTGGCTGATGCCAGAGAAGTGCGTGCAGAGAAGCTTGCGATGTTAGTCAAAGGAATAGACCCACAAGCAAGAGCTGGCGAAGAAGCTGAGAAGCTGCAAATCGCTCAGGAAAGCATTTTCGTAAATGTTGCCCGTAAATGGTTCGAGCTGAAGCAAAGTCACGTTAGCGCAGACCACGCTAAAGATATCTGGCGTTCCATTGAGAAAGACATCCTGCCCAGTATTGAAAATGTTCCTGTTCAGGAGCTGAAAGCACGCACTTTGATCCAAGTGTTGGAACCAATCAAAGCACGCGGAGCATTAGAGACGGTCAGGCGGTTGGTTCAGCGCATCAACGAGATAATGATTTATGCGGTGAATGTTGGACTGATTGAGGCAAACCCAGCTTCAGGTATTGGTAATGCTTTCGAGCGCCCGAAGAAGCAACACATGCCCACAATACGCCCCGAAGAACTGCCTAAGCTAATGCGCACGATTTCTATGAGCAACTTATCGATACCAACGCGCTGCCTTCTTGAATGGCAGTTACTGACGCTCATACGACCAGCAGAAGCATCGGCAACAGCCTGGTCAGAAATCGATATTGAGAATAAGCAGTGGTGCATTCCCGCAGAACGTATGAAGGCAAAGCGTGACCATATAGTCCCTCTATCAGAACAAGCTTTAGAACTGCTAGAAATCATGCGTCCCATTAGTGGTAATCGTCAGTACGTTTTCCCTAGCCGAAATGATCCACGTAAGCCAATGAACAGTCAGACGGCGAATGCTGCTTTAAAGCGCATTGGTTATGGAGGAAAACTTGTCGCTCATGGATTGAGATCTATCGCTAGTACTGCTATGAATGAAGCAGCGTTTAATGCTGATGTAATCGAAGCTGCACTTGCGCATAGTGATAAAAACGAAGTCCGTAGAGCTTACAATCGCTCAACTTATCTCGAAAAAAGAAAAGAGCTGATGATTTGGTGGGGTAACTTCATATTTAACAGCAAGTAAGGACACAACTATGTCTACGACAGAATTCCCATGTAAGGCTTCAAACATTTATGATAAAAACATAAATTTTCTTTTCGGCTCAGGCGCATCAGCATCTCATATACCAACTCTTTGGCTTGCTAATAACACGACATATGAGACTTTATTAACTCATGAGGATTGCTCAGAGATTAAAGATTTTATTTTATGTTCATATTTTAATAGGGTAATAAGAAAAACGTTCTGCTCGACACCAGAAGTTACTGACAAAAGTTATGACTCCACACTCAATAGCTATTCATCATTTCTAGATGAACTTGTTGTATTACTCGAAAAAAAAGGGGCAAATCAGATCCGGAGAGCTAACATATTTACAACTAATTACGATCTTTTTTTCGAAACTGCTGCAGATAACTCGCTAAGGTCGAAAACATTCCATTTTAATGATGGTGCGCTCGGCTTTAAAAACAGAAGACTAAGCATTAGCAATTTTCATTTAACCAGCTGGCACCAAGGTACTCATGATATGTATAAACATGAGTTAGCTACTGTAAATGTTATAAAAATGCATGGCTCTGTTTCATGGAATAGAGACAAGGATGATATTATAAATGTTTTATATCCCAACACCCCTCCTAAAGAAATTTTATTAGAATGTGACAAAACTATAAATGATGTTGCAAGTAAATTCTCAACAACAGAGGATAATCTAGAAGATTTTTTAAATTTGAGTGCTATTGATATTCAAACATTAGAAGCTTTCAAAGTTTATTACAACTCGTTAGCAATAGTTAGCCCCACGAAAGATAAATTTTCAGAGACAGTATTTCAACAACATTATTATCAAAGCTTAAGACTGCTCAGCTATGAATTAGAGAAGCCTCAAACCGTATTAATATGCTTTGGATTTTCATTTCAAGATGAACATATACTTGAAATAATTAAAAGATCATTAAGCAATCCAACATTAAGAGTGTTTGCATTTTGTTATGACAATGATAGCAAAAAAGCCATTAAAAATACCATTAATGACTCTAGAGTAACATTTATCTACCCCAAAGAAGAAGGAATGAATATTTCGTTTGATAAATTTATCAGTAAGATATTTAAATCCGAAGAAGGAGATTGGGTTACATGGACGAACTAAATGTTGGAAAAGTTACACTAGTCAAAGGCACTAGTGTGAAAGCTAAGGTTAATAGTGATTTATATCAATCAACGTATTTCCATAATGGGAAAATATTACGCGGAATTGCAATTAATGAGTTTGTTTTAATGCGAAAAGGATATCAAGATATTGTAGGAAAGATAATTGGTGAAGAGATAATAGAAAACTATAATGTAAGTAATGAATCATTAGAACAAAAAAGATATGAGCGAGTTATTGAACTATATATTATTGGATATTTTTTTGAAGAAAAATTTTACTCCGGGATAAAGTACCTCCCAATGATAAATGACTCTTTGTATTTAATTTCTGATGATAAAATATCTGAAATATATAACTTCAAGAAAACCAGTAAGACACCAGTAATAAACATTGGTAAATCTATGCTTGAAGAACTTCCAATAGATATACCTATTAATGGTGTTTTTAATTCTCATATTGGTATTTTTGGAAATACAGGCAGCGGAAAATCTAATACATTAGCAAAGTTGTACCACTCTTTGCTGCATAAAATAATTACGCAGCATAGCAAAATAGATAAATCCAGTTTTACATTAATAGATTTCAACGGAGAGTATGGAACTTTAGCTAAATCGTTCCCTGAAATATGTCATAAGATTGATTTAAATACGAAAAGTGACGGGGACAAGATTATCTTTTCAGAAAATGAGTTCTGGGATGATGAACTTTTGTCTGTTTTATTCTCCGCTACTGAAAAGACTCAAAAACCTTTTCTTACCCACTTAATAAAAAGCAAACTCAAGTATGATAGTGATTTAATTAGTTATTTAAAAATCACAATCGATACTATGTTTGGAGCGAACCAACATAGAGAAACAGTAAATTTATTGAAAAGCTTAGTCCCATTATTCTCAAAAGATTCGCAGGCTCTTATTTTTGATGAGTTAGCGAAATTCTCATGGAATTCATCTCTTGATAAATACATGCATCCAATACCTACTTGGATAAACAACTCTCAAGATGCATTGAAAGTACTAACTACAACTTATAATTCTAATTTTGAAATACACAATATTTTTGATGAAATCACTATTAGAGCCACGTTACAGTTAATTAACTCTGTTTCTAGGAATTATGTTCAGTACGATCATATCAGCCCCCTAATAAATAAAATATCGGCAATGAGCTCTTCTTTATCTAAAGTCATAGAAATAAAAAACACTGGGAAAGAAAAGAAACCAATAAATATAATTTCATTAAAAGAATGCAATCAATTAATTAAGAAGACCATTCCTATGATGATTGCAAAATGCTCCTTCCTTGAACATAAATCGCCACAAAATTTGAAGGAAAGTTTTCATCTGATAATAGATGAAGCACACAACATTCTATCTGAAGCATCCGTTCGTGAAGCGGAAACATGGAAGGACTACAGGCTCGAGCTGTTTGAAGAAATCATAAAGGAAGGACGTAAGTTTGGATATTTTGTCACCATATCAAGCCAGAGACCCTTTGATATATCACCCACAATAATCTCTCAACTGCATAATTATTTTATTCATCGTCTAGTAAACGAAAATGATCTTTTTCTTTTAAAAAATACACTTAGTACTCTTGATGCTGCTTCAAGAACACTAATTCCAACGCTACCACCAGGAGGATGTATTGTATCAGGTACCGCATTTCACACTCCATTATTGGTACAAATTGATCGACTAGCCGAGGATAGCGCCCCCCAAAGTGACACTCTAGATCTTGAGAAATTATGGGGTATTTAAGTTCTGCGCGCGCAATTCTCCCCGCCTGCCCGCTGCTGACTTAGCTCACTGGTTTTAATGCATGAAGTAAAGCCTCTGAAGGCCAGTGTAGCAAGGGTTTTGAGCCATTTTGAGCACTCCCGATTGCATGCAAAACCATGCACCCTATGCATGCAGAGCTCGCAAGGACAGGCTAGCCAGAGAAAAGGCTGTCAGGAGAGGCGGTTTTTCACTGCATAATGAAAAATGCCGCCTTATTCGAAAGCGGCACTTGAAATTATTTTTTTTGGGAATTGAAAGCGAGCCTAAATTTATATTTCCCGCTTCATATTTTCTCTTTTAACAATTTTACTGACACTTTCATTTGTTTTAAATGCGCATGAACACTCCAGCCTGGTGCACTGATAATAAGACTCCTTTGTCTGTTCGGTGATATAACGGCTTGTGCGAATGTGAGAAACTGAGCTGCAAAGCGGGCAGCGCATCATTTGCTATTACTCCTTATTTGAATCGATACGCTGGGAGAGTTTTTGAGCCAGTAATTGTCTTTTTATCGGGCTTTGCAATAGCGCCATATCGACACCAGGCAGCGCAGGAGAATGCATCCCGATTTTCCCCAACATAGGTTCTGCATCCATGTTGAACTGACCGATGTGAGCCGCACCGACTAACGCGTTGCCAATTTCAGCGCTGATAATCTTGGCGGGCTCTACATAATGACCGGATTGTGTTTCCTGATAACTTACGGTGGATAACGCCAGAAGTTTCAGTTTTACAGCACGCACAAGCGCCGGACTGAGATTGTTGATGGCCATGCGCCACTGTGTATCAGCATAGGCATTCAGTGCGCTGCGGTGGGCGCTAATCAACGCTCCACCAGCATTAGCACAATGCAACATCGCCGACTGTTTCTCGACATTCAATTCTTCAATCAGGTCATCGAACTCTTTAACTAATCCTTGCTGAATAGCCCGCTGACTGTGTGCGTTCTTGAGTTCGTCAGTCATAACCCCGCGTGACTTGCGAAAACGCGAACGCCAGCTCTCTTCGTTCTCTTTGATTTCGCTGTTCGCCGTTTCTTTTTCTTGGGCGCATCGCGCAACCGAACTTTCAATTTCATCCAGTGCCTGCTTTTTCTTCGCAAACGCCGCTTTGGCCTGCTCAAAGTGTTGGATAGCACCTTCCGCGTTTCCTGATGATGGCTTTTCGTTGTGACCGGCTTTGACCTGAAGAAAGTCCTGGATAACGGCTTCGACGATTTTGGTTGAATCGGGTTTCATGGCATACCTCAGCAATGTGTTGTCAATGTGAGGATATTGTGGGGAGGCTGGCACAACATTTCTATCCGATGGCGTTTGCTCAGCGCTGGTACAACGGGCGGGACGTAATCCATGAAAGTGGAGAGAGTTTATATTTCTATAAATACTATTCACTACTGTTCACTCTATAATAAAATATAATAAAATTATTAAGTTAAGCAGTGAACACCTCATCTAAAGGTATTCACTCACTGTTCACTACTATTCACTCTCTGCAAAAGCCTTTTTCTGGCTAGCCAAAAATAAATTAATCTTTTTTCCTATTAATAGGTACATGATCAATCGTTAAAATAGTTTGTTTTGTGTTCGTTAAATAACCAATCTAGCAACAATGGCATCTATTGGCATTAGTTGGCATTAGTTGGCATTTTGTCTGGTGTCACCTGATGTCACCAGGAAAAAACAAGCACTCTCTTCTAAAAGTTTTAGCGGCAACCACTTGTTGCTAAACGCAAAAATATTCTCACAATAGGGGGCTCCTTAACGAAACAGCCGGTACTGGACGCGTCCAGCCGGATACAGATATGAGGTAGCACCATGCTCTCCACCGCTCAAAACACGCCCCCTTCTTCTGCCCCTGTGATGCCACCGGCATACCCACGCGATCGCTTTATGCGACTGCCGGAAGTGATCCACACCACTGGCCTGTCCCGCTCCACCCTTTACGACTTAATCAGCCGTCAGCAATTTCCCGCCCAGATTTCTCTCGGCGGCAAGAACGTGGCCTGGCTGGCTTCCGAAATAGAGGGCTGGATGAATGACCGCATCGCCGCACGCGCTCAGGAGACCATGCAATGATTTCTCTGTCTGTCGGTCATCATAATATCCAGCTCAATATACAAGAGCGGCCTATCTGGCTGAAGGCCTGATGGCTGCCGCCTGCGGCAGAAAGAACCCTTTGCCTGCATTTACCAGCAATACCCTGGGCGTGTTATCCGTGACAGCCGAAAGCGTTAGTTCAGGGGATGATTCGCACTTCCGATCAAATCCGCAGCAGTCCGATCAAGTCCTGACCGATTGCTAAGGAGAAACGGCTAATGCTTCAAAAAAGGCTTTTCTCTGGCGAGCCCCTGCTCTATAGTTTTTGTGCCGCCGCAAAATCGGCAGCCGGGCGTGAGAACCCGAGTTACTTATTGGCGACACAACACGCGCCTGGCGTGTTTTTTTATGTCGTAGCCTTAGCGCACCTGTTATCTGCTCAGTGGTTTCTTAACCGCTGTGCTTATCAAGCAATGGTGGCTCAGGCGGGGCAGCCTTCGGGCTGGCCGGTGTTCATTGAGGCCGGTATTCTCACCCCCGTCTGGGCTACCACCCAAGAGCGTGAGAACTCAAGTGGTAGCAATAACCATTACTCAATGGAGGCTGCCACCATGGCTACAACCCTCACCACCCCACATCCTAAATTCACGTTCCTGTTCGCCGCCGTGCGCCGTGCTGAACCTAAAGCGCCGGTTTGTATGCTGCGCTCCGCCGCCGACAATGAACATTCTGCCCGTCGCCTGTTTGCCCGTGACTATGTGCTGTGCTTTGCCGGTCGCCTGCCCGCTCAGGAGGCCGCATGAACAAGCTCGCTTCCTTCTACTTCCCCAACACCCATTACCCTATTCCGCATGCTGATTTCCTGCGCCTGCAACACGCGCACAACGTCGGCGTGATGTTCCTCGACATGCTTGATACGCAGGACACCTTCGGGCATGTACCCAGCGGGGATCAGCTGAATTCCATGGCCTCAATGGTTGCACTGCTGACTGACCAGCTCGGCAAAGTGGTAGACACCTGCGAAACCGCCATAAAAACGCAAATGGAGGATGTCTACGAATGAATATAACTCAGCAGTCCTGTCTGCCGGTTGAAGTGCTCACTGCACTCTACCGGCGCGCACTGGCACAGGCCTATCTCGACGCCTGTACCGCCTACGGCGTTGAAACCGGCTACACGCTTGATGAACTGCAAATGACCATCGCGGCAGCAGTCGAAAGCTATTACGTCCGTCAGCACGGCGCAAAGCTGGGGATGGACATCGCATGCGCCATGCTCCGCGATATGGTGCAGCCCGATATTCTGGTGGCAAAACCCCGCCTGACACCGCTCGGAGAATCCATGATGGACGAGCTGTTCCGGCCCTGTCTTCACACCACTCCTGAAACCACGCTGCACTGACAGAGGCGCATATGACACAAATGATTGTTCAAAACACCGTGAGCGCCGCGACAGGGCGCTGGCCTCAGCTTCTGCCCGCGCTGGGTATAAACGTTGCCCCTCACGGGCATCATTCAGCCTGCCCTGTTTGCGGGGGGAAAGACCGCTTTCGCTTCGATAATCAGGCAGGAAGAGGCACCTGGATATGCAACCATTGCGGTGCCGGTGACGGATTAAATTTGGTTGCGAAAACGCTGGATATCACCACGAAAGAAGCCGCCGTGAAGGTGGCTGAAATTCTGGGAGAGGCTCAGCCACTTACGGTTCATCACGACGAGGCCGCAGTACAACAGCAAAAAGACCATGCCCGCCAAAGGGCAGCAGTACAGGCGAAAGCACTGGTGAACTCCGCCAGCAAAGCGGCAGGCAATGCCTATATGAAGAATAAAGGCTGGCAGGATAAGGAAGTGCTGACGTTACAGGGCAACGGCCTGCGCGTAGGCGGCGTAGATTTCGCGGCGGGTGACCTGGTCATTCCGCTTTATGATTTGTCAGGTAACATGGTCAACGCCCAGCTCATTAACGGATCAGGAGCTAAACGCATGCTTGCGGGTGGACAGGTTACTGGCGCCGCTCATCATTTAGAAGGGAACGACAACACCGTTATCTGGATGGCAGAAGGCTATGCAACGGGTCTGACAATACATGCGCTGACGGGGGAAACCGTGTATGTGGCACTGAGTACCAATAACTTCCCTCATCTGGCTGAGTGCCTTCGGGAGAAATACCCTGACGCCGTGCTGCTAATGGCAGCAGATAATGATCGGAACGGCATAGGGCAGAAGAAAGCGAAAGAAGCCGCAGGTCTGGTCAGCGGAAAGATTGCGCTCCCATTAGTCGCCGGTGACTGGAACGATGTGTTTATGCAGGAGGGACGTGATAAGACTATTGAACAGCTCCGCGCGTTTACTCAAAAATCACCGAATAGTCCTTTCGATACGGTCAGTGACGCAGACCTTAAATCCATGAGCGCGAGCGAGAAAGCGGAACTATTAATAACCCATTATGAACAACGGTTAGCTGTGCCGCAGGTGGGAGATGATCTCTGCCGCTATGAGAATGGCGCGTGGCAGGTATTACCCTACGGCATTCTCAGCCGAGAGATCGCCTCTTTATTTCAAAAGATCCGCGCCCCCTTCTCTGCACCTGGAATTAGCGGGATTATTGATACATTGAAGCTGATGGTTCCTCAAACAGGAAAACCGGCGAGAAGATTGATAGGGTTCCGAAATGGGGTGTTTGATACCGTCACAGGGCATTTTAGCCCCCACAGTCCAAACAACTGGCTGCGAACCGTAAACAGTGTTGATTACACACAACCTAAAGCCGGTGAAAACCTTGCAGAGCATGCCCCTAACTTCTGGCAATGGCTGACGCGGGCGGCAAACCAGCAAAGCGATAAGCAAGAGCGCATTCTCGCGGCGCTTTTCATGGTTCTTGCGAACCGGTATGACTGGCAATTGTTCCTTGAAGTGACAGGACCCGGCGGCAGCGGTAAAAGCGTCATGGCAGCCATAGCGCGCATGCTAGCGGGAGAAGACAACACCACTTCCGCAAGCATTGAGACTTTGGAATCCGCACGTGAGCGTGCTTCTGTGGTGGGATATTCATTGATTGTGTTACCCGACCAGGAGAAGTGGAGCGGTGACGGTGCAGGGATTAAGGCAATCACCGGCGGCGATGCAGTCGCGATTGACCCGAAATATCGTGATGCTTATTCAACACATATTCCGGCGGTTATTCTGGCAGTGAACAATAATCCAATGCAGTTCAGTGACCGCAGCGGCGGTGTCTCGCGTAGGCGCGTGATCATCACGTTCCCCGAGGTGATACCCACGAATGAACGAGATCCACAACTGATAGAGAAAATAGGTCAGGAATTGGCCGTCATCGTTCGCCACCTGATGCAACGCTTTGCCGTTCCTAGTGAAGCACGCGAGTTGTTACAGCAACAGCAGAATTCCGATGAAGCACTGGAAATAAAACGCAGTGCCGATCCGTTGGTAGATTTCTGCGGTTACCTGCTCGCTGTCAGCACACCAAACGGCCTTTATATTGGCAACGCCAACATTATTCCGGCTAACCCGCGCAAGTATCTCTATCACGCATACCTGTCTTTTATGGAGGCGCGAGGGCATCAGCGCCCTATGAGCCTAACGGCTTTTGGTCGGGCAGTACCGCAAACGTTAAGAGAGTATGAGATTGAATTCTTGAAGCGAAAAACTAATCAGGGAATGCAGACCAACCTCACCTTAAACGATGACAGTGAGGCGGATTGGTTGCCGAAGTGCGACATCAATCAAGTTTAAACAGAAACCGGCGCTCAGGCCGGTTTTTTTCATATGGCAAGGTAGGTGGTCACTTGAAAGTGAACAGGAATGAACAGCTTAGCACAAGGTGATCACCACATAATCAATTGAAATATAATGAATAAATAGAAAAGTGAACACTGTGAACACTTTTACCATAAATCTTTTATTTCGCTAAATGCTTATAATTATCGAGTACATGTCTGGTTAAGTTATTTGACCAGCATTACTCATCCTTGTTTTCATCCCAAAGTACATGTGTATTATCAAGACCACATGCCATTTTCCTTCAGAACAACTCGTCTAATGTAAGTAAGCTACGTATCAATCGCTGACATTGTTGATCAAAGATGGCTATTTTTAACGATCAACTGCTGTCAGAAAGAGGGCTATGGTCTAAGAGGGAGATTCGATCGAGATTCTGTTATGTTCCAAATGCGGATATTCATTGTAAAGTTGTTATATTTCATAAGATAATATCTAAAAATTGTAGACAGATAAGGGCTAGCTGAATGTGCGCATACAGACCTCCAAGCGTTAGGAATTTTAAGTTGTTTATAGGTGAACTTACAGCAGAAGCTGCTGCCGTCCATATTTCATTATTAGAATCCAAAAAATTCGAAAATGAAAATGAGCAATATTGGAGTGAAAAGGCTGAAGAAGCAGATATAAAACTTGAAGGTATAAGGTCTGAAAGAATACTAAATAGACATAATAGACTTGCAATTGTATCGCTCTATAGTGGGTTTGACTTATATTTGGAAGAAATTGAAGCCGAATGTAAACGCTTTGGCTTTCAGTGGGAAAAACCAGACAAAACCCCCCCTTTAGAAATCCTAGAAATCAACTTCACTAAAACACCACTAAATAGAACACACTTCCGATATGAATCTGATTCCGCAGATTATTTTAGGCTATTACGCAATTCAATTGCTCATCCAAGTGTAGCAGCCAAGAAGAAAGCAATTGAATATTATAACTCTAAGAAAAAGTCTCTCGACTACATACAAAAAAAATATAATATGATTTCGGCTCCAAATGAGCCCAACAGCTTGTCATTTCATGACATTAAGTTTTGGTGCAAATTTCTTTTAGACTTTACAGAACAAATAACTAGACTACTTGAGCCTACAGAGCAAATGATTTTTAACAGCATCCCTTTCAATAATTGGCGAAAGTACGGGGGAGATCACGAAAAAATGAGAAAAGTTGCTAAAAGCTATATACGTTCAGAATACTCTTATGATCTTGACAAAGCTGAAAAAATCATAGAAACTTTCTATGACTCACTCGCTTAATAGGTAAAGCAACTCCCTTCATAAGCGCCTTCCAATAGGGCGTTTATGAAGGAGTAGCTCTGAGTTCGATTCTCAGGTGAGTCTCCAGCCAAAACCAGACCGATTGTTATCCATCAAATCTTTGTTTAAACTACCTTTATATCTCTATAATAGTCAACAGCGCTAAGGGTCTGCACCTCGTTCTTAGTAAAGTTCCTAGTGCTAGGTTCCCACTTGGGGAAATAAAGTTTCCCTGCCACCACACTCATTTTTCCCTAAATTTGGTTATCAAAGTAGCCATCAGCAACCCAGTCAAAATTGGCATTGGTATACGTTTAGGTATACGTCGCAAATCTGAATTCATAATTAACTAGTTAAAACAGTAAGTTATAAAATCACCTCAACTTCCGCCAGCTTGATCGATGGCCACCAGAACCATTCAACGAAGTCCTGAAAGCCCGCAAGGCGTAAGCCCTGCGGGCTTTTTTGTTTTCTGCCCTGACCATTCTTTCTGCTCCTTCATCCTCACGTTTCAAGGTCAGAGACAATTACACATCGCAAACGTCGCACTGTCCGAGTGTCGTACGCTCAATCACCTACCGCAGCCAATACCATCCGAAGTGATCAATGTACCTTTGCAATGTCAACGATAGTGCACGCGCCATCTACACCAACGCGACACGGCATAGATCTCACTCCCCCGCATCAATAAACCGGCCTTTATCAAAATAGTGACCGTTATTTATCTCTCCAGCCAAATATTCCCCTTATCTGAATCCGTCACGCATCGCCTGTAAAACTGGGACGGCTCTAACGCACCGCGCAGCTATTCACCACAGCATTCCCGGGAAAGTGGCAGGCAAAACAACCCTTACTATGCAGGAAGTCCAACCTGAACGCTTTTCTCCCTCAATAAGGAAAATAACAATGACGCCTCTCCGCCTTGCTTACGCCGCATTATCACCAGATGCCTATAAAGGGCTGCTTGCCACCAAAAAGGCGCTCGAAACCAGTTCGCTGGGCAAGAACCTGATTGAGCTTGTTTACCTGCGCATATCACAGATTAACGGCTGCTCATTCTGTCTGGAGATGCATAGCCAGTCCCTGCGTGCCGGAGGTGAAAATGTGGCTAAACTTGATGCGCTGGCGGGCTGGCATGTCAGTGCGCATTTCAGTGAACGCGAGCGCGCAGCCCTTCAGTGGAGCGAATCCCTGGTTCACGTCGCTGACACCCATGCGCCAGATTGTGATTACGATAATCTCAAGCCGCATTTTACCGATCGTGAAATCGCCGATCTCACCTTTGCCGTGGCCTTAATGAGCGCCTTTAACCGGCTGGCAATTGGCATGCGCCAGTAAGCGCATAACACGCAGGCAACGCCGCCAGTGAACCACCGCAACGCGCGTTATTGCGCGGTACAGGTAACAGGCGGAGAAGCGCTCCCCCGCAAGCCTCTCTCACGCGTTACAACTTTCCTGCCTGGCGTGATTGCTGTGGTCGCGCCAGGTTTTGTACTCCGGTTTGCCATAGCCGCTCTTTCAACCGGCTTATGCCAGTGCGCAACTGGCTGTCGACAGCGGTTGGCAAATTCATTCACAGCCAGGAAATCGTCAATGAACAGCGCCGGAATCCAGCCAAAGCGCGCTTTTTCCTTTAGAATGACTCTCTCAACTGAGAATGTGCCCATTTTTTTCCAGTATCGCCATCTGGTTATTGATACGAAAAGTGGCTGAAATGAGGTATAAAGCCGCATGAAAATCCCAAACAGAATCCAACCGCTGGTCGATGATGGCCTAATCGACGACGTCATCCAACGCCTGAAAAGCGGCAAAGAAGCAGACGTTTACACCGTGTTATGCGGTGACAAAATTCAGTGCGCCAAAGTTTATAAAGAAGCCACCCAGCGTAGCTTTAAGCAGGCCGTGCAGTATCAGGAAGGCCGTAAGGTGCGTAACTCGCGCAACAGTCGCGCCATGCAGAAAGGCTCTAAATTCGGCCGCAAGCAGCAGGAAGAGTCCTGGCAGATGGCGGAAGTGGAGGCCCTGTTTCGTCTGGCCGATGCGGGCGTGCGCGTGCCGCAGCCCTACATGTGTATTGATGGCGTTTTGCTAATGGAGTTAGTCACCGATGCGGAAGGCGGCGTTGCACCTCGTCTGAGCGACGTGACCCTGAGTGAAGAGACCGCTCTTGCCGACTTCGACACCATGATCCGTAACATCGTGCGCATGCTGTGTGCCGGCCTGGTGCACGGCGATTTGTCGGAGTTCAACGTGTTACTCGATGCGCAGGGGCCGGTTATTATCGACCTGCCGCAGGCCGTGGATGCCGCGGCCAACAATCACGCTCAGTCGATGTTTGAACGCGATGTTAATAATATCACCGCCTACTACGGTCAGTTCGCACCGCAGCTGCTGACAACGCGCTATGCCAAAGAGATTTGGCTGCTGTACGAAGATGGCAAGTTGACTCCGGAAACCGTGCTCACCGGCACGTTTACTGAGCAGGAGCACAAGGTGGATATGGATTCCCTGATGGATGAAATTATCACCGCGGAAGATGAGTATTATGAACGCCAGCGGGCAAACCGAGAGCGCGACGAGCAGTAATCCATCGTTGTGCCTTGCCCGACAAATAAAGCCCGCCCGGCATCAGCTGGGCGGGCTTTATTATTGCTGTCGACCACGTTTCACACACAGCGCTTATTGCCAGTTCACTTTCTCCGCGGCCTGCTCTGCCAGCGGAAGCAGGATACCCTGGTTATGCACGGCAAAGGTCACCAGCTGAGCCATCTCTTCGCCCTGCTGCTGCGCCAGCGCGTTGGAAAATGCCTGATAGTGTGGGCTGGAGGTCAGAACGCTCTCTTTGTCGGCAATGCTCTGATACAGAATGAAACCCGCAATCAGCGTCACGCCCAGTGACGCGAGGCGAATGGTGCGCTCCTGACGCGGCAGCAATGCCGCCAGCATGCGGCCCACAATCAGGATCACGGCCAGCGCGTTAAGCAGAATTAAAATACCGCCCACCACAATCGTCAGACCGGCGCTGTAAATCACCGTCATCAACAGCGTTTTCATTTCCCGATCGGCTTTCAGCGGCCTGGCTTTCAGTGGCGTCAGCACACCGCTCGCCAGTTGCACATTTTTTAACGCCAGCAGCTCGCCGGGTTCGACAGCCTCAGGCTGCACGCCAAACAGCTTCGCCAGCTGCGGCGCTTTTTTATCCACCAGCAGTTTGTTCAGCCCCAGCACGCTATTTTTTTGCGCCACCGGCATCGCCGCCACGGCATCAGCCAGCGTAGTGAGCATCCAACTTTTCGAGGCCCAGGCGCCGCCCGCTGCCAGCGTGAGCATCAGCAAAACCACCGCGAGGCTGTTTGCCCGGATACGCTTTAGCAGCGGCTCAAGCACCAGCACCGCCAACAGCAGCGCGATGCCAAGGCTGGCCATCAGCCAGAAGAGAAACGGCGTCGCGCGAAAAATATCAATGTCCCTTGCGGCCCAGAGCACGCAGAGGGAAAACAGCAGATAAAGCCCGACCGCCAGTAACAGCGCCAGGTTAAGCGACAGCGCGGTATAAGAGCGTGTGACGGGCGGCGAGGCAATTTGCTCGCCAAGCGGTGAAAGCGTGGTCATGTGAATTCCATTTACGACGTATAAAAAAAAGCCTGAGCGATCAGATCGGCGGTGTGCCCAGCGAGCCAAGCAGCTGCTCGGCATCACTGATGCTGTATTGCGCATTGTGTATCGACATCGTGGCGCGTTCGGCAAAATCGGTAGCACGCTGCTGAAGCAGCAGTGATTCACCGGTAACTTCCTCTAGTGAATGCATGCGCATGCGCGCCTGCGTCAAATGCTCATCACCGATTCTGATCGCCTGTTGCACGGTGTGCAGATGGAGCCGCGCCCGTTTGAGAATATCGGTGGCCTGATAAGAGACCTCGTTCAGGCCGGACTGATGCGTTTTTTGAAACTCCACCGATCGGGCGTCGTCCCAGCGGCGCAGCATCGCCTGGGTTTCATCGTGATAATGATTGATCTGATGAGCAAACAGCAGCGTCTGCTCTTCAACCAGGTTATAAATCGCCTGTATTTGCAGGGGTGCGTCCATTACAGGCCCTCTTTGCTGTTGATCTGGCGCAGGGCTTCAAAAGCGTCACCCAGCTCTTCACGCGCCTGCCACTGGCGACGTTGATACTCTTCCAGTGCCCTGGCAAATGCCGCGTGATCCTGCAACGCATCCGCGACATCTTCCTCGGCCAGCGCAGTCTGCTGGCTGGCGATGTTATGCTGGCTCTGCATGTCCTGCGCCAGTCGAACGCCGCTTTCAGCCTGCTGCCACGCTTCGTCGGCCCACTGTCTGGCTTCGCTGGCGCTGTTGCTCGCCTGGCTGGCACGATCGCGCGCCTGCTGCGCATACACCAACGCCTCTTCGGTTTTCGCGACGCCATTTTCACAACTTTGCTGTTTAATGAACGCGGCGTTGAGCTGATCGATCGCCTGCTGCAGTTCAAATTCACACTGATTGAGGTGACGGCGTGCAGAGTCGAGATGATGCCGCGCGTTGGTGACGCGCGACGCATCAGAACTGCAGTTGGGTCGCTGGCGCTCGCCCTTGGAATTGGTGGTCCACGAGTTCATACAGCTGTTATAGGCGTTTTGCGCATGGGCCAAATCGTTAGCGGCCTGCTGAGCGCGGGTTTGCGCCGAAGAGACCTCGCTGGCGGCCTGCAGTTTCGCCGCCTGACAACGATTAACCAGCTGCACGGCACGTTGCAGTGCATCGCGCCACTCTGCGGCGGCATTCACGCTGCGTTGATAAACCTTCGCCGCGTGCTGATGGGCGCGGTTAGCCTGATCCTGCGTGTCGGCGGCCAGTTCGCACATGGCCTGGCTTTTCTCACGTACCCGGTTCAGATGATCGGTGGCATCGTCGATCTGGCTGCTGACCAGCGCCACCACCTCTCTGAAATCGGCGACCACGTTATCCGCGCGTTGAAACTGCGCGTTGTTTTCCTGATGCACCACATTGAAATTGCGGCTCCAGTCCATTAACTCCTGTTCAATTTGGTCGATCAGGAACTGGGCTTCACGTGGGGTTTGTGTCATTCAGTTAGCCCTCTGAGTTGAAGTGAGCACGCAGATTTTCCAGCGCGACGTCAAGCTGCGGCAACATCCGCTGTAGCCGCTCAGCCTGGCTGTCAAACCGGCTCAGGGCACGATGAAACGCCTGATGAAAAGCGTCGGCGCCCTCGCCTTGCCAGTTCTCACGCAGCCGATACCATGAAGCGGTCAGGCTTGCGCGCCGGCTTTCAACCTCCTGTAGCTGGCGCGCAATATCGTCACGATAGCGCTGTAAATGTTCAGCAAGCGGCAATGACATCAGCCGTTACCTCGCAGATAGCGCGCCAGCTGCTGCAGCTTGCGGGCAATGTGATCTTCAAATACCGGCGCATCGGTTTTCAGGTAGGCATCGTTCTCCGCCATCACCGTTTCCAGCATCACCGCGATGGCCTGATGATCGGCATCGCGCCACAGCGCATCCAGCAGCACGTAGCCCTCTTTCAGGCTGCGCTGCTGGACCGACAGCGCCTGATGAAACCCTTCCAGCTCACGCTGGAAGTGGCGCATCAAGGGGTAGCTCTCATTCAGTGACAACGGTAGCTTCTCCAAACGCGGTGGCCAGCAGCACTTGCAGCTGCTCGCGAGTCTGTTCACGGCTGATGTCGTGATCGAAGGCGTAGCTGCTGAACAGGTTGCGCGCGCGCTCGCCTTTCACCAGGTCAACGTACATCGCCGCCAGTGGGTGCTCAGTCATCTCTTCAATTTGCGTGGCCGCTAATGATGAGAACAGCGTCATAGAATCATCGGCGCTAAGCTGCTGCACCACGCGATGAATAAAGTCACGGCCGTCGCGCGAAGGATTCATAAAGCTTTGCAGCGCAGTCACCGATTCCGCTGAAACGATCACGTGCCGCGACCGATCGCTGCCGCGACGAACCAGATCGCGCCAGGTGGCCCACAGGCCGCTTTCCGGCGCACCATAAGGATCGTAGCCGTCAACCAGCGCATCGATGCGATCGGGCTCACAGAGAATTAACAGCCCCTGGCGGCTGTGCGCGGTGTCAGCAAACGCGGTCAGCGCCGCTTCGGCCTGCGAGGCATCGGCCAGCGTCACCTGCGCGCCGAGGCTTCGCAGATATTCTGCCGCCGTGTTGACGATACCGCCGCCCGGCAGGTAGGGATCCAGCGCATCGATCACCGTCAGATCCAGCTCCTGCGGCGCAACGGTAGCGGGCAAGCCCACCAGCATATTTGCCAGCATGGTCGCGCGCAGCTCGGTGCGCGAGCCCACCATCAGCATGTTTTGTCCGCGCCCGCGGCGCAGCGTGCACAGCGCATGTGAACGCACGTCGAAGTTACGTCCCAGCCAGAGCCCGATCGGCTTGCCGGATGGCGTCCACATCCGCTCCTCAAAACCGCCATCACGCAGCGGCAGCGCGGCGATGCGCTGCAACTCCTCGGCTGACGGTGGCGCAACGCGGTGCTGCATCACAAAAGCGTTATCGGCCAGCGTACTGGCCATGGTGCCATCCAGCATGATCGGACGTGACGCCTGCGGACCCACGTGGCTGACAATGCTCTCAATCACGCTCTCCAGCGTCGGCTGATCGCCATTTGCGCCCGCATAATCATCGCGACGCGCCAGCCGCGCCACGGCACCACGGTGGTTATCACCATCGCGGCCTGACTGCGCGTTGATCACCAGTTCGCCCGAGGCGGCCAAATCGCGAATCAGGCGCTTGCCTTCGGTACCAAAGGCGGAAATCGTCTGGATATAATCCTGCGCCAGCGACAGCGAGGCGCGCAGGTGTATTTCATTGAAGTTGCTGCTGCGCATGCCTTCAACATCAAAGCGTTGCGCGCAAAGCAGCAGGTGCGTGCCCGCCGCTCGGCCCATGCGCAAAATCGGTCCCAGTTCATCCATACCGGCGGCGGCATCGCCTTCAAAGATCAGCTGATACTCATCAATAATCAGCAGCATGCGCGGCAAAACCTTACCGGTTTTACTGCGCCAGGCGGCCAAATTGTTGACGTTCTCATCTTTGAACAGTTCATAGCGCCGTTTCATCTCGGCATGGAAATCAGCGAGGATCTTACGGGCAATCGCCGGACGCGTGCGCAACGACACCACTTCAGCGTGCGGCAGATCTTTATAAACTTTAAACTCCACGCCGTGCTTGGCATCGAGCAGATAGAGCTTTAACTCCTCAGGCGAATAACGGCTGGTGAGGCCGGAGATAATCACGTGCAGCAGATGCGATTTGCCCGAGCCGACCTGCCCGGCAATCACGCCGTGCGCCACTTCGCCTGATGAATGGTGTTTACCAAACAGAATATTCAGCCGCTCGCCAACCGGCGTTTCAATACGCTCGGCTGAGCTGGCGCTCATCATTTTTTCAAGCGGCGCCAGCGCGTTAAAGCTGTTGCTGCTCTGCAGACGCTGATGGGTTTCAGCCTGATCCAGCAGCCGCTCAATCACCTCATGCGTAGCAAAATCTGTAATCTGCAGGCCCTTTTCGGCACGGCAATCGATCACCACGGCGTTCTCAAACGCTTTCATGTCGAAATCGCGCGGCAACGGCGACGACGTGTTGTATTCGAGGATCAAATGACGGCCGGCTCGCGGGCCCGATACGCCAATGCGCGTCAGCAATTCCAGCGCACGCGGTTCGCGCTCGTAAGCGGAAGGGAAATCCACCACCGCGATGATTTCAAACGATTCACCGGAACGCGCCTCTTTAGTGAGATCCAGAAAACGCCCCGCGCCGCCAACAACGCGCTGATTAATGCGCTGAATATCCTGCGTAATGGTGGTCAGCGTTTCGCCGATGCTGCTGCCCGCTTTGCGCGTGCGCGGCAGGTTGGCTTCGAACGGAAAAGTGGCGCCCAAACCTTTGGGATCGAACAGCGTAAAGGTGCTGCTGCCGGGCAGCAGCGTAGCGGTACGCAGCACAATGTCACGCTGCAACGCACGCGATCGATCCAGACTGCTGTCGTCGGTCAGCAGAATAATGGCACCCTCGGCGCGCAATAAAGGCTGATAAACGGGACGACATGCCATGCGCCGATCCGGCATGGGAATCGGCAACTGACCAAACAGATAATATTCCAGCGGCGTCGGATCGCCATCGGCCTCAAAGCTCTGCCAGAAATCACTCTGCCATGGCGCACGCAGCGGCGCAGGAATGAGAGCATAAAGTTCGTTAACGCGCGCTTCTTCAGCGGTAAAACGCTGCTGCAACTCAGCGGGCAACAGCGGCACCGCGCCCTGCAAATAGCCAAGCTGCTGGCGAATAGTCTCTTCAAGGGTATGAACGGTCTGCGTGGTTTTAGTGAGTTCCGCGCGAAGCGTGGCGGAAGCGGGCGTTGAGTTCATCAGTTTTTCCCAATCAGAAGAGGACGTATAAAATCCACAGAGCGATCACGGCGAGCACGATCATTTTAGTTTTCTTATGACGCTCAGCTTTTTCAGCTTTTGCCACGTTAACAACCAGCTGATGATAACGATCCTGTTCGACACGCAGCTGTTTACCCAGCTGGTCCAGCGTATCGATTGAGCGGGAAATGGCCGTGAAATCGAGCTGTTCAACCGGTTGTGCTGGCGCACCCGCCCGGAATTTATCGAACTCTTTGGTCAGTCGCTCGGTAGCGTGTGTGGCGTGTTGATACGCTGCTTGTGTCGCCAGCTCATCGTGCCAGGCCTCACTAAATTCTTTAACCAGTTGCGCTTGTTGCATTGCTTAGATCCCTGTTCTGCAAAGAGAAAATATCCACTTTCTGATAACGCGATTGTGCCCGCCGGTGAGGCGCTACGACGCAGAAATACCGATGAAACAGCAGGAACAAAGCCGCAACAGGCTGTATGTCTGAAACGTAAGGAACTGTTAAATTTTGCGAATTACTGTCAGTAGCGTCAAGACATTATTATCACTTATGCGACTGTATCGCGAGGGCATGACAGAATAACGCTCGCGCACAGCCCTGCCAGACATGTCTCAACGTCGCGGCTGCATGCCGTTGTTCTCCCAGGGTTAGCAAGCCATCCTTTTCATCTTATCAGGAGCCACCATGACCGATAACGTCACGCCACGCCCGCCGCTGCCGCCGTTTAGTCGCCAGAGTGCGGCAGAAAAAGTTCGCCTGGCTGAAGATGGCTGGAACTCCCGCGATGCGGGCAGGGTCGCGCTGGCCTACAGCCTGGATACCCGCTGGCGCAATCGCGCCGAATTTGTCACCAGCCGCGCTGAAGCTGAAGCCTTCCTGACGCGCAAATGGCATAAAGAGCTCGATTACCGGCTCATCAAAGAGCTATGGGCGTTTGACAGCCACCGTATCGCGGTGCGCTATGCCTATGAATGGCGTGACGATGCGGGGAACTGGTTTCGGTCCTACGGCAATGAGAACTGGGAATTCAACGACGAGGGTCTGATGACGCATCGCTATGCCAGCATCAATGACCTGCCGATCCGCGAACAGGATCGCCTGTTCCACTGGCCGCAGGGCCGTCGCCCGGACGATCATCCGACGCTGAGCGAGCTGGGGCTGTAACCTCGGCACGGGCTGCCCGCGCATCGCCATTGGGTTTGATAGCGGTATAATGCGCAGACGACTGATAATAAGGAGCGAAACATGTCAGTGAATTTACGGCCGCTGGAGCGGGAAGATTTGCATTTTGTCCATCAGCTCGATAACAACGCCAGCGTGATGCGCTACTGGTTTGAAGAGCCTTACGAGGCGTTTGTTGAACTCTCCGACCTCTATAACAAGCATATCCACGATCAGAGCGAACGCCGTTTTGTGGTGGAGCATGATGGCTTTAAGGTCGGGCTGGTCGAGCTGGTGGAAATCAACCACATCCACCGCCGCGCGGAATTTCAGATCATCATCGATCCTACGCATCAGGGCAAAGGGCTGGCCAGCAAGGCGGCGAGGCTGGCGATGGAGTACGGTTTTTCAGTGCTGAATCTGTATAAGCTTTACCTGATTGTCGATCAGGAAAATGAAAAAGCGATCCACATTTATACCAAGCTGGGATTTGAGATCGAAGGCGTGCTGAAGCATGAGTTTTTTATCAACGGCGAATACCGCAATACCATTCGCATGTGCATTTTTCAGCAGCAGTATCTGGAGAAGCATAAAATGCCCGGCGCGATGGTGAAACCCACCGCGCAATAACGGGCTTAGCTACGCGCACCAATCTGGTTCATGTACGGCAGCGGCTGCAACGGCTCGATGTCGTACATGCCGCCATAGAAAGGATCCACCAACAGCCAGCCAATAAAGCCGCCAAGCGGAATATTGCCGAGCAAATACCACAGGTTGGCTTTTTCACGCAGCGGCACGGTGACCGGCACATATCCCACGCCTTCCAGCATCACCTGATACTGTTTTTTGCCAAAGTAACGGCCGGTGGATTTCGCCAGCATGATAGTTTGCGGCGTGAAGCCTTCTGCCACCGCGCGGCCAGTTTCATCCTGCACGGTAAAACGCGCGCCCTGCGGCACCGAATCAATGCGCACGGCCTGGCTTTCAGATCCCACGATGGTGGCACAACCACTGAGCAGCGTTAGCGCCACCAGCGCGATAAAAAGCGATTTCATAACGGCGTTCCGGTAAAAGTGCAGATCACCAGTTTAGCCCGCCTGCCCTTGCTTTTCATCCGCTAAACCGCGTTTCAATCGCGCGATCATCGCAGGGAATCAGGCTGTTATCGAGGTTGACAAGCGTGCGCAATAGCCGCGATGTCTGCGGGCGTGGTACGGCAGCAGCCGCCGATCAGCCGCGCACCCGCCTGCTGCCACTCCGCCAGCTTGTCATGTAGCGTGCAGCCCGATGGCGCCTCGCTCCAGGTTTTGCTGCTGGCATCGTAATGCTCACCCGAATTGGGGTAGACCGCTAACGGCTTATCGGTCAGCGAGTGCAGATGACGCAGCGCCGGCGTCACGCTCTCCAGCGCAATGCAGTTAATGCCCAGCGCCACCACCTGCGCATGTTTAGCCAGCAAGGCGGCGACCTCGCTCAACGGCGTGCCGTCGCTGATCTGTTCCGCATTGCGCAGCGTAAAGGTGAACCAGGCGCGCGCGTCAGGGAATTCTGCCAGCAGGGCCAGCAGCGCCTGCGCTTCGGCAAATGACGGCAGCGTTTCACAGGCCAGCAGATCGACTCCGGCTTCCAGCAGCGCCGTCACACGCGGCCGGTGAAACGCCATCATCTCATCCTGCGGCAGTTGATAATCGCCACGATACTCCGAACCATCAGCCAGATAAGCACCGTAAGGCCCAACCGAACCGGCGACCAGCAGCGGCGAGGCGTGCGGCGCGACCGCCAGATAATCACGGCGTGCCCGCTGCGCCAGCTCAACGCTACGACCAATCAGCGTTAGCGACTGCGCGTCGTCCAGCCCGCGAGCGGCAAAGCCCTGCGGCGTCGCCTGATAGCTGGCGGTGATAGCGCACTGCGCACCGGCGCAAAAGTAGTCGTAATGCACCTGATAAATTAATTCCGGGTTTTCCATCAGCACCTTTGCCGACCAGAGGCGATCCGCAAGGTTGCACCCGCGCGCTTCCAGTTCGGTGGCCAATGCGCCATCAAGGATCAGCGTGCTGTTTTGCGCCAGGCGCTGGGTCAGATTGTCAGGCTGCATCTTTTTTTCCTTCTGCTGAATGACTTTTTTTGACGCGTTCCGTCAGATAGTACGCCGCGTAGCAACAGGCGACGAACGGCAGACCACACCATAACGCAATGCGCTGCGCCGGGTCGAATGCCAGACCGATGCAGGCCAGCAGGCAGAGCACAAAGCCGAGTATCGGCGTAAGCGGGAACCAGGGCGCACGAAACACCAGGCTTTCCAGTTTTTTGCCGCTGCGCAGATGGTGACGACGAAAGGCGTAGTGCGACGCACAAATGCTCAGCCAGACCGCCACCACGGCAAAGCCGGAAATGGCAGACAGCGCGACAAACACCGTATCGGGCGCAATCACCGCGCTGGCCAGCGCCAGCAGTCCGCCCAGCATGCTGATGCAGATGGCAAACAGCGGAATGCCGCGCGTCGTCAGGCGGGCAAACCGGCGTGGCAGCGTGCCGCTGTTGCCCAGTGACCAGAGCATACGGCCCGATGCGTACAGCCCGGAGTTTGCCGCCGAGAGAATGGCGGTAAGAATCACGAAGTTGATGATATCAGCGGCGTACGGCAGGCCAATCTTTTCAAATACCAGCACAAATGGGCTTTTCACAATACCAGCCTGATCCATCGGAATCAGCGCCGCCAGCACAAATACCGTGCCGACAAAAAACAGGATCAGTCGAATCACGGTGGTGCGAATCGCCAGCGGCAGCACCTTTTGCGGATCTTCCGTTTCGCCCGCCGCGATGCCGATCAGTTCGGTGCCGGAAAACGCGAAGTTTACCGCGACCATGGTCATCAGAATCGGCAACGTGCCGTGCGGCAGCCAGCCGTGCGCGGTGAGATTATGCAGGCCCGGAGCGGGACTGCCATCCTGCATCGGAATGAAGCCAAACATCGCCGCGCCGCCGAGCACAATAAAGGCCAGAATGGTCAGCACTTTTACCAGCGAAAACCAGAACTCGCCTTCGGCAAAAAAGCGCGAAGAGACAACGTTGAGCAGAAAAATGGTCAGGCAGAAAATCAGGCACCAGACCCACACCGGCGACTGCGGAAACCAGTACTGCATACAGAAACCGGCGGCGGTCAGGCTGGAACCCAGCGCCACGGTCCAGGTCAGCCAGTAGAGCCAGGCTACGGTATAACCGGTAGCCGGACTGAGATAGCGCGCGGCATAAACGTGAAAAGCGCCGGTTTCCGGCATCGCCACCGAAAGTTCGCCGAGGCTCAGCATCACCAGCCAGACCACCAGCGCGCCAATCAGGTACGCCAGCAGCGTGCCCGCCGCGCCAGTAGTAGAAATGATGTAGCCGGTATTGAAAAACAGGCCGGTGCCAATGACGCCGCCCAGCGAGAGCATCACCAGATGTCGCGCTTTCATGGTGCGTTTAAATTCGCCGGGAGCGGAAGAAGAGTCTTGCTGCATGCTATTTACCCATATGGACGTCTAAACATCTGTATGGACATGCGTTATACAGCCGCTGGGGGCAGAATGCAACGCGATAAACAGCAGGGTTACTTCAGAGCAGCGGGAAAGAAGCCGCTTTCCCGATGCGCAGAAAAATCAGTCGAATACTTTTTCGAGATAGCGCTCAAGCGCGGCGCGGGAGCTGAATCCGTGTGGAATACCGTAGTGATCGCGGTTGTCGCCGACCAGGTACATAGGAAAATGGGTATAGTGATCGCAGGTCTTAATATCGGAAGCGGGATAAGCGAAATGCTGGCTTTTCTCTTTCAGCGTGGGATGGATCACCAGCGCCGTGCGTCCCATACGCGCTTCACGGTTAACGTACACGTAGTTTTCGCCACGGCGATAGCCGTAGGCCTTTTGCGTTACTGCATCCACCTCAAAACCGGCTTTCTCCAGTACTTTTGCCACCTCATCAGGTCGTAAATACATGCTTAATCCTCACAGTCTTCTAAAGCCTCGCAACCTTACAACAGCGCGATGGTAAACCGCTTTCGGAATTATCCTCAAAGCCGGAATACGTGACCGGCAAAGCGTAGCCGCTGTTGTCGCCCGATCGTACCGTAAAGTGCATCGCCATCAGATGATGTACTCAACGTTGGCGGACACCCTAAAGTCTATACGTTTTCTGGCACTCTGTGTGGCGTAAAGGCGAAGCGGACTCAGGCGGGAGGAAATAATGGGCGGGAAAAAGCGACGAAGCAGCAGGATGAGCTGCTTCGTCAGTGAGGTTATGCCGACTGACGCAAAGGCTGCGCGTCGAGGTGGAACTGCTCAACCGTCTGCGCCAGCTGTTCCGCCTGGGATTCCATGGCGCTGGCGGAAGCGGTCATCTGCTGCACCAGCACGGCGTTTTGCTGCGTCACGCTGTCCATCTCATTAACCGCAATGGTCACCTGGCTGATGCCGCGCGCCTGTTCATCCGAGGCGTTAGCAATTTCGCGGATAATGCTCTGCACCGAACTCACGGCGTGCGTCATCTCCAGCATGGTTTTACCGGCGTCGTTAACCAGCAGCACACCATTTTCCACCCGCTGGCTGGACTCTTCGATCAATAGCGCGATCTCTTTAACCGCGTTGGCGCTGCGCTGTGCCAGATTGCGCACTTCGGTTGCCACCACCGCAAACCCACGCCCCTGTTCGCCGGCGCGCGCGGCTTCCACCGCGGCGTTGAGCGCCAGAATGTTGGTCTGGAAGGCGATGCCATTGATCAGGCTGGTGATGTCGCCGATTTTCTTCGCGCTGCTGTCTATCTGCGCCATGGTTTGTACCACCTGACCCACCAGCGCTTCGCCGCGGCAGGCGATCTGCGTGGCGTTCTCGGTCAGCGCGGTGGCCTGATGCGCATTGGCGGCGTTGTGCTTCACCGTGGCGGTGATCTGCTCCATGCTGGCGGCGGTCTGCTCCAGCGCGGCGGCCTGCTGCTCGGTACGTGCGGCGAGGTCAATATTGCCTGAAGCGATGTCGCCTGCGCCTTGCCGCACCGCGTGACCAGCGGCTTTGATCTGGCCGACAATGTCGCGCAGCTGGGCCTGCATGGTGTGAAGGGCAAAGAACAGGCTGCTGCGATCGCCCTCTTTGACCGGAATCTGGTTATCGAGGTGACCTTTGGCAACCGCCAGCGCAATGGTGGCCGCATGCAACGGTTCCCCGCCGATCGGCTTCAGCACCTTACGACTGAAGACGATGCCCAACAGCGCACTGACCAGCAGAATACTGATGACCATCATAATTAGGGCGTTGTACAGCTGGCGGTCGGCGGCAGCCATCACCTGACTGACCGGCGCCACGACGCCAAGATACCAGGGCCGATCGCTGTTACCAATCATCACCGGCTGCCAGGCGACCAGCGCATCTTCGCCCAGCTGCGCATCAAACCGTTGCAGAATCGCCGCGCCGTGATTGTCGGCCGGACCCTGCCAGGCTTTGCCCGCCAGCGCTTTATCAGGATAGGCCACCACTTTGTTGCCGTTTGACAGCAGCATCGCATAGCCGCTGCCCTGCCACGGCCGAATCTTCATCACCTTATCCTGCAGTGAGGCGAGCGAGATATCCGAAGTCACCACGCCCCAGAGTTTCCCCTGATTTACCACCGGCGTGGCCACCGACGTCAGCAGCGTAGGCACGCCGTTATAGTCGTAGCTGTAGGGTTCAATCAGCGTATCTTTCTGGCTTTTTTGTGGCAGCAGATAATAATCGCCCTGCCCCGGCGTCAGATAGGAGAGCAGCGGATGCAGCTTATAGTTACCCGCGCCATCATGATCAACAAACCAGGCGTAGCGGCCGTTGGGCGCCTGACCCGGCTTCTGTGCAAACTCGGCGTCACGGCCATCAAAAACGTTCTCTTCAAAAATCACAGAAATCGAGAGGTAATCGGGATTTTCGCGCAGCGCATATTCCAACAGCTTATCCGCCGCGCCGCGATCGGTGATGCCCGCGGCGGGTAAGGCGATCAGGCTTTGACCGAGATTACGCGCCACGTCTCGTGCATAGGCCAGCTGCTGCTGGATGCGCAGCGCTTCGCTCTGGGCAATCTGCTGCAAATAGCTTCTGGCCAGCGATTTCTGTTCATGGCTGGATTGCCAGCTCAGTACGCCAATCGTCACGGCAAATCCCAACGCAATGGTCAGGCCGCCGGTCAGTAACACCTGCATACGGGTGCTCATCGTTTTTTTTACTGCATTGGCCATAATGGCCTCCCCTGGAAGTCGTCGTCAAAGTCACCCACATCCTGCGCAATCGATTCCCTGTGCAAAGGTTATCGGCCTGCGCGACGCCAGCTTGATGGCTAAATAACGATCGATAGCGCAATCTGTTCTTTTTTTGTTACTGATTTGTGGAAACGCGGCACGGCCTGTGGGCAAGGGGTTTGCGCAGTTACTCGCCTGGATAAGCGGCTATTTTCTCCAGGCGGGGCCGTCACCGTTTCGATTGATGGTCTACACTGAATAACAAGTGAAACGCTAAAAGGAGAAAATAATGGCTAATCAATCAACGAAAAACGAAGACATTGATATCAATCAGGATGTGAGCTTACTGGCCGACACGCTGGATGATTTACTGAAATCCTACGGCAGCAAAACCCAGGAAGAAATTGACAGCGCGCGCAGCAAAGCTGAGTCACTGTTGAAAGAGACCCGTGCCAAGCTGAACGGCGGCGGCAACCGCGTGACGCGCGTCGCTCGTGACGCATCACTGCAGGTTGATGAGTATGTGCACGACAAACCCTGGCATGGCGTAGGTATTGGCGCCGCAGTGGGTATCGTTATCGGTGCACTGCTGGCTTCACGCCGCTAAAATTCGTTTTCCAGACAAAATCCCTGCCCTTACGGCGGGGATTTTTTTTGCTTTTTTTTCATTCGTGCGCCAAACCAGTGACGGCGCGGCTTGCGGCATATGTTCGCCTGACTCACCACCAATACACTACATATAGTATGGTTGATAAAATTAAACGCTACATCTAGTATTCAGCTTATCAACTCGTCACTATCTGGCAGCAGACTTCTGCTGAGCAATACGCTGCTGCCCCTGAGAATAAGGTGAATACGAATCATGCGCATTATTATTTACACAAAAGATGCCTGCGTACAGTGTGACGCCACCAAAAACGCCATGGCGCGCAGCGGCCTCGACTACCAGCTGGTGAATCTGGATCAGAATGTTGAGGCCATTGAGCACCTGCGCGCCCTTGGCTATCGCCAGGTGCCGGTGGTCATCGCCGGTGAAACCCACTGGAGCGGTTTTCGCCCCGATAAGATCGCGGCGCTGCGCTCGCTCGCCGCCGCAGGCGCCTGACGCTATGCCCCCGCTGGTCTATTTTTCCAGCCAGTCGGAAAACACCCACCGTTTTGTGCTGCGCCTGGCGTTGCCCGCGATACGCATTCCGCTACGCGGCACGTTACGGGTCGATGAGCCTTTTATTTTGGTGGTGCCGAGCTACGGTGGCGGCGGATCGCAGGGCGCGGTGCCGATACAGGTCAAAAAATTTCTCAATGATGCCGCTAACCGCCAGTGGATCCGCGGTGTGATTGCCGCAGGCAACCGGAATTTTGGCGAAGGATTCTGCCTCGCGGGCACGATCATTGCGCAGAAATGCCAGGTGCCGTATCTCTATCGGTTTGAGCTAATGGGCACCGCCGACGATATTCAGAATGTGCATGCAGGAGTAACCCAATTTTGGCAACAACAGACACCACGCTAACCTCACCTACGCTCGATTATCATGCGCTGAACGCCATGCTTAATCTTTACGACGCCGAGGGCAAGATTCAGTTTGCGCAGGATCAGCAGGCGACCCGCCAGTTCTTTCTGCAGCATGTCATTCCCAACACGCAGCGCTTTGCCAGCATCGCTGAGCGGCTGCAATATCTGGTGGCCGAAGGTTATTACGAAGCGCAGGTGCTGAATCAGTACGCTTTTAGCTTTGTCACCGCGCTGTTCAAACAGGCGTATCAACGCGATTTTCGCTTTAAAACTTTTCTCGGCGCGTGGAAGTTCTACACCAGCTACACGCTGAAGAGCTTCGATGGCAAACGCTATCTGGAAAGCTTTACCGATCGCGTCTGCATGGTGGCGTTAACCCTGGCGCAGGGCGATGAGGCGCTGGCGCAGCAGCTGCTGGAAGAGATGATCAGCGGACGCTTTCAGCCCGCCACGCCGACCTTTCTCAACTGCGGTAAGCAGCAGCGCGGCGAACTGGTCTCCTGTTTTCTGTTGCGCATCGAAGACAACATGGAATCGATTGGCCGCGCGGTTAATTCGGCGTTGCAGCTCTCCAAACGCGGCGGCGGCGTGGCGTTTCTGCTCTCCAACTTGCGGGAAGCGGGCGCGCCGATCAAGCGCATCGAAAACCAGTCTTCTGGCGTAATTCCGGTGATGAAGATGCTGGAAGACGCCTTCTCCTATGCCAACCAGCTGGGTGCGCGTCAGGGTGCCGGTGCCGTCTGGCTGCAGGCGCACCATCCCGATATTCTGCGCTTCCTTGATACCCGACGGGAAAACGCCGATGAAAAAATCCGCATCAAAACGCTCTCGCTGGGCGTGGTGATCCCTGATGTCACTTTTCGTCTGGCCAAAACCCATCAGCCAATGGCGCTGTTTTCACCCTACGACGTCGAGCGCATTTACGGTCTGCCGTTTGCTGATATCAGCGTGACCGAAAAATATGATGAGATGCTGGCGGACGATCGCATCCGTAAAACCTTTATCGACGCGCGTGAGTTTTTCCAGACGCTGGCAGAGATCCAGTTTGAATCGGGCTATCCCTACATCATGTATGAGGACAGCGTGAACCGTGACAATCCGATTCAGGGGCGCATCAATATGAGCAACCTCTGTTCGGAGATCCTGCAGGTCAACACGCCAAGCCACTATGAGGACGATCTCAGCTATCGTCAGGTGGGCAAAGATATCTCCTGTAATTTGGGCTCGCTGAACATCGCGCATGCCATGGATTCCACTGATTTCCCGCGCACCATTGAGATGGCGATTCGCGGCCTGACCGCCGTATCAGACATGAGTCATATCGGTTCGGTGCCGTCGGTGGCGGCAGGCAATGCGCAGTCACATGCTATCGGTCTCGGCCAGATGAATCTGCATGGCTATCTGGCACGCGAAGGCATTATGTATGGCTCAGAGGAGGCGCTGGATTTCACCAATCTCTACTTTTATTGCGTCACTTTCCACGCGCTGCGCAGTTCCAACGCTATCGCCCGCGAGCGCCAGCAGCGCTTTGCCGGTTTTGAGCAATCGCGCTACGCCAGCGGTGAATACTTCGACAAATATCTCGCCAACGCCTGGCTGCCGCGCACGGAAAAAGTGGCCGCACTGTTTGCCAGTGCCGGTATCACGCTTCCCGATCGCGACGACTGGCTGCAACTGCGTGACGCGGTGATGCGCGACGGCCTCTATAACCAGAATTTACAGGCGATTCCGCCAACCGGATCGATCTCCTATATCAACCACGCCACTTCCAGCATTCATCCGGTGGTGTCACGTATTGAGATCCGCAAAGAGGGTAAAACCGGTCGCGCCTATTATCCCGCGCCCTTCCTGACCAATGACAATCTGCATCTCTATCAGGATGCCTATCAGATTGGCCCGCAGGCGATTATCGATACCTATGCCGAAGCGACGCAGCATGTCGATCAGGGCCTGTCGCTGACGCTGTTTTTCCGTGATGGCGTCAGCACCCGCGATATCAATAAGGCGCAAATTTATGCCTGGAAAAAAGGCATCAAAACGCTCTATTACATCCGCCTGCGCCAGATGGCGTTGCAGGGCACCGAAGTTGAAGGCTGTGTTTCCTGCGCGCTGTAAGCCCCCTACTCTATAAAAAGACGATGATTATGCCGCGATTAGCTCCTGTTAAAGCGATCAACTGGAACCAGATCGACGATGAGAAAGATCTCGAGGTCTGGAACCGTCTGACCACCAACTTCTGGCTGCCGGAAAAGGTGCCGTTATCCAACGACATCAGCGCCTGGAACAGCCTCGACCGTACGCAGCAGCAGCTTACCATCCGGGTGTTTACCGGCTTAACGCTGCTCGATACTATCCAGAATGTGATCGGCGCGCCGGGCCTGATGCCCGATGCGCAAACGCCGCACGAAGAAGCCGTGCTCTCCAATATCAGCTTTATGGAAGCGGTGCATGCGCGATCTTACAGCTCGATTTTCTCAACGCTGTGCCACACCAGCGACGTTGACGCCGCCTATCGCTGGAGCGAAGAGAACGTGGCGCTGCAAAACAAAGCGCGGATTATCCTTGCGCACTATCAGGAAAACGATCCGCTGAAGAAGAAGATCGCCAGCGTGTTTCTGGAGTCGTTTCTGTTTTACTCCGGCTTCTGGCTGCCGATGTACTTTTCCAGCCGCGGCAAGCTCACTAACACCGCCGATTTGATTCGTCTGATCATCCGCGATGAAGCGGTGCACGGCTACTATATTGGCTACAAGTTTCAGCGCGCGCTGCGCCAGGAAACCCCGGAGCGCCGTGAGGCATTACAGCGGTTCGCCTGTGATTTGCTGCTGGAGCTGTATGAAAATGAGCTGGCTTATACCGAGGACCTTTACGCCGGTACCGGCTGGGCGGAAGAGGTCAAAACCTTCCTGCATTACAATGCCAATAAGGCGTTAATGAATCTGGGCTATGAGGCACTCTTTCCGGCAGAATTAACGGCGGTTAATCCGGCAATATTATCGGCACTGTCGCCGAATGCTGACGAAAATCACGACTTCTTTTCTGGCTCAGGTTCATCCTATGTTATCGGTAAAGCCATTGAGACCGAAGATGATGACTGGGACTTTTAATCAATGAAATAATGGGGCCATGAGTGCCCCGTTATTTACGACCACTAAGTATTTTCCTGCGTGACTATTTTTAACGAAAAAACCTTTTCATCGTATTATTAATTTATCTTATGCTTTCTGCCGTCTTCGAATTATTTCCCCTCCTGCCATTCCGACAGCGCCATTTATTTCCCCCGAAACAGTCGAAATAACGCTTTTTTCACTTTTAATTATTTCCCGCAGAGCCAGGCTATCCCTGCCCTCAGCGTCTTTTTGTCATGCCACCCGCGATGGAAAGCCGCCGCATCAGGGTTGTCAGCGGGTCTTGTTGTGATAGGGTATAGGCCGAAAATAGAACAGCACATTGCGGGAAGCCGATTATAAATTAACTCTTTCACCAGGAACGTTAACCTTGAATGGCAATTAAACTCGAAGTAAAGAATTTATATAAAGTCTTTGGTGAACATCCGCAGCGCGCATTTAAATATATCGAAAAAGGTATTTCCAAAGATGCGCTTCTGGAAAAAACCGGTCTGTCGCTTGGCGTGAAAAATGCCAGTCTGGCCATTGAAGAAGGCGAGATATTTGTGATCATGGGATTATCCGGCTCCGGCAAATCCACTATGGTTCGCCTTCTCAATCGTCTGATCGAACCGACGCGTGGCCAGGTGATTATTGATGGTGTTGATATCGCCAAAATATCGGACAGTGAATTGCGTCAGGTACGGCGAAATAAGATCAGCATGGTGTTTCAATCTTTCGCCTTAATGCCGCATATGACCGTGCTCGATAATGCCGCCTTTGGCATGGAGCTGGCGGGCGTGGCGGTGCAGGAGCGGCGTGAAAAAGCGCTGGATGCACTGCGTCAGGTGGGCCTTGAAAATTATGCGCATGCCTGGCCCGATGAGCTGTCTGGCGGCATGCGCCAGCGCGTCGGCCTGGCACGGGCGCTGGCGATCAATCCCGATATTCTGCTGATGGACGAAGCCTTCTCCGCGCTCGATCCACTGATCCGCACCGAGATGCAGGATGAACTGGTTAAGCTGCAGGCCCGGCACCAGCGCACCATCGTCTTTATCTCGCACGATCTCGATGAGGCAATGCGCATCGGCGATCGCATCGCCATCATGCAGGGCGGCGAAGTGGTGCAGGTTGGCACGCCCGATGAAATCCTTAACAATCCCGCGAACGACTATGTGCGCACCTTTTTCCGCGGTGTCGATATCAGTCATGTCTTCAGCGCCAAAGATATCGCACGCCGCAGCGCTGGCGCGCTGATCCGTAAATCGCCGGGCTTTGGCCCGCGCTCCGCGATCAAGCTGTTGCAGGATGAAGATCGTGAATTTGGCTACGTGCTGGAGAAGCAGAAATTTCTCGGCGTGGTCTCGATCGATTCGCTCAAGGCAGCGCTGGCCGCCGGGGAAAATCTGGATGGCGCCCTGCTCGCATCTCCCACCGCGGTTGCCGCTGACACCTCGTTAAGCGATTTATTGTCCCATGTGGCGCAGGCGCCCTGCGCCGTGCCGGTGGTCGGTGATGAGCAGCAGTATGTCGGCTTGATATCCAAAGGCACGCTGTTACAGGCATTAGATCGTGAAGGAGCCAGCCATGAGTAAAGAGACCGCCAATCCGTGGCAAACCGCACCGCAAGCCGCCGCCGCGCCCGATGCACCGGCGGCTGACGCATGGGGCACGCCTGATGGCGCCGCCCCCGGTCACGATGCTGCCGCCAGCGGCAGCGACTGGCTCAACAGCGCACCCGTGCCGCAGGAAAACCATTTTTCCCTGCTCGATCCCTTTCATAACACGCTGATTCCGCTCGACAGCTGGGTGACGCACGGCATCGACTGGGTCGTGCTGCACTTTCGTCCACTGTTTCAGGGCATTCGCGTGCCGGTGGATTATATCCTTAGCGGCTTTCAACACCTGTTGATGGGCATGCCGGCACCGGTGGCGATCCTGATTTTCGCCCTGATTGCGTGGCAAATCTCCAGCGCCGGGATGGGCGTGGCAACGCTGATATCGCTGATCCTGATCGGCGCGATCGGCGCCTGGTCACAAGCGATGGTGACGCTGGCTCTGGTGCTCACCGCCCTGCTGTTCTGCATGCTGATTGGCCTGCCGCTCGGCATCTGGCTGGCGCGCAGCGACGGTGCGGCGCGCATTGTCAGACCGCTGCTTGATGCCATGCAAACCACGCCGGCATTTGTTTATCTGGTGCCCATCGTCATGCTGTTTGGCATTGGTAACGTGCCGGGCGTCGTGGTGACCATCATCTTTGCCCTGCCGCCGATTGTGCGCCTGACCATTCTCGGCATTAAGCAGGTGCCCGCCGATCTCATCGAAGCGAGCGAATCCTTTGGCGCCAGCCCGCGACAGCTGCTGTTCAAAGTGCAGCTGCCGCTGGCGATGCCGACGATCATGGCCGGCGTTAACCAGACGCTGATGCTGGCGCTGTCGATGGTGGTTATCGCGTCGATGATCGCCGTGGGCGGGCTCGGCCAGATGGTGCTGCGCGGTATTGGTCGGCTCGATATGGGCCTCGCCAGCATCGGCGGCGTCGGCATCGTGATCCTTGCCATTATTCTTGATCGCCTGACGCAATCTTTTGGCCGCGATAGCCGCAGCCGTGGCAGCCGCCACTGGTATGCCAGCGGCCCGTTGGGTCTGCTGACACGTCCTTTCATAAAAAAATAACGTTATCAGGCGGTTCGCCGCCTGTTTCGCTCTCCCCTCATCTACAAGGAATGATTATGCGCAAGAATCTTTTACTGGCGGCGATGTTATCCACGCTGGCCACCAGCCAGAGCTTTGCCGCCGATCTGCCAGGCAAAGGCGTTGACGTGAAACCGTTACAGAGCAGCATCGCTGAAGAGACGTTTCAGACGCTGCTGGTCAGCCGCGCGCTGGAGAAACTGGGCTATCAGGTTGAGAAACCGGACGAGGTCGATTACAACGTCGCTTACACCTCAATTGCCTCTGGCGATGCCACTTTTACCGCCGTGAACTGGCAGCCGCTGCATGATGATATGTATGCCGCCGCGGGTGGTGATAAAAAGTTTTATCGCGAGGGTAATTACGTCACCGGAGCCGCGCAGGGTTATCTGATCGACAAGAAAACCGCTGAGAAATACCACATCACTAATATCGCTCAGCTTAAAGATCCGAAGCTGGCTAAGCTATTTGACAGCAATGGCGACGGCAAAGCTGACATGACCGGTTGTACGCCGGGCTGGGGTTGCGAAGCGGTAATCAATCATCAGAACAGCGCTTTTGGCCTGAGTGAAACCGTGCAGGCAAACATGGGCAACTATTCGGCGATGGTGGCTGATACGCTGGCGCGCTATAAACAGGGCAAGCCGATTCTTTATTATACCTGGACGCCTTACTGGCTCAGCGATGTGCTGGTGCCGGGTAAAGATGTGGTGTGGTTGCAGGTGCCGTTTTCCTCACTGCCGGGCGCGCAGAAAGGCGTGGAGACGAAACTGGCCAACGGTGCCAATTATGGCTTCCCGGTAAACAGTATGCACATCGTCGCTAATAAAGCCTGGGCGGAGAAAAACCCGGCCGCGGCCCGACTGTTTGCCGAAATGAAACTGCCGATTGCCGATATCAACGCGCAGAATGCCCGCATGCATCAGGGCGAATCATCTGAGGCGAACGTTAATCGCCATGTTGATGGCTGGATCAAGGCGCATCAGGCGCAGTTCGATAAGTGGGTCGCGGATGCCCAGGCCGCCAGCAAGTAATCTGCAGCAGGGCGACATAAGTCGCCCTTTTTTTTCGCCTGCGCCATCTGGTTTGGCCTGTTAATTAAACCAACATCGAAATAGTTTTTTGAGTTATTATTATCTGCATATGAATATGCAGCCGTTATTTTCCTGATGCACACCACACATCCGCCCCTCCGCCCGGCACCGGTTATCCTGATGTCCGTGGCTACCGGTCTGGCGGTGGCCTGTAACTATTATGTACAGCCACTGCTGGCAACCATTGCAACGACTTTTCAGCTCTCAATCAATCAGGCCGGCTTTATTGTCACTACCGCCCAGCTCGGCTACGCCGCCGGATTACTGCTGCTGGTGCCGCTTGGCGATATGCTGGAGCGCCGCAGCCTGATTGTGATCATGACGCTGTTAGCGGCGGGCGGCCTGGTGATTACTGCACTCTCCCCTTCGCTCTCTTTCATGTTGCTTGGCACGGTGCTGACCGGGTTGTTCTCGGTGGTGGCACAAATTCTGGTGCCGCTGGCGGCTACCCTGGCAGCCCCCGAGCAGCGGGGAAAAATCGTTGGCACAGTAATGAGCGGGCTGCTGTTAGGTATTTTACTGGCGCGCACCGTTGCCGGTGCGCTGGCGGAGTTTGGCGGCTGGCGCAGCGTTTACTGGACCGCCAGCGGGCTGATGGTCTTGATGGCGCTGGCCCTGTGGCGCGGATTACCGCGTTACCAACCCAGCGTCTCGCTTAACTATCCGCAGCTGCTGATTTCGATTTTCAGCCTCTATAAACAGAACCGGGTGATCCGCACGCGCGCCATGATTGGCTGTCTCGCCTTCGCGAATTTCAGCGTGCTCTGGACCTCGATGGCTTTTCTGCTCTCTGCTGCGCCCTGGCACTACTCCGAAGGCCAGATCGGTCTGCTCGGGCTGGTTGGCGCAGCGGGTGCGCTGGCTGCGCGTCAGGCGGGCACGCTGGCTGACAAAGGCAAGGCGCGCCTGACCACCAGCATTGGGCTGCTGATTATGCTCGCCTCGTGGGGTGCCACCGCGCTCGGTGCCCATTCGCTGCTGGCACTGATCGTGGGCATCCTGCTGCTGGATTTAGCCGTTCAGGGTGTGCACATCACCAACCAGAGCGTGATCTATCGCCATAAGCCTGATGCACGCAACCGGCTAACTGCTGGCTATATGACCAGCTATTTTATCGGCGGCGCACTCGGCTCGCTGATCTCCGCCAGCGCCTTTCATCTGGCGGGATGGCCCGGTGTTTGCGGCGCGGGCGCGGTTATGACGCTGTTAAACCTGCTGGTCTGGCTGCGCGGCTGGCGGGCTGAGAAGTCCGGCGAATCATAAAGAATTTTCTGATCTATCAGGCCCGGCAGGGTGTAAAGGCTATGCTCAGTCTGGTATGGTGGATTAATACAATATTCAGCCAGGTGATTTTTTCACAGGTGATTAATTAGTGGCTGCAAAGGTTTCTGCCTGTACGGACAGATGCCTTGATACGTTAGCCCACTCGCGCAGCGCTTTCGCTGCTTTTTGACTCCGGATCAGGGATTGATCAGGATACTACGGATGGTGATGTAGTGATTTTCCGACAATCACAGCAGTATGGATTGAGACGGCCAATCAGTTACCTTCGTTATTATACCAGTTGCAACTAGTGAGGTTTTTTTAAATGGACAGTTCTTTTACGCCCATTGAACAGATGTTAAATGTCCGTGCTAATCGCCATAAGGATTTCCCACTGCAGGAGATCATGTTGACGCGCTTGTGCATGCACATGCAGGGGAAGCTGCTGGATAACCGCAACAAGATGCTGAAAGAACAGGGCATCAATGAAACGCTGTTTATGGCGCTGATTACCCTTGATGCACAGGAAGATCAGAGCATCCAGCCTTCTGAACTCAGCTCGGCTCTCGGCTCATCGCGCACCAATGCCACGCGCATTGCTGATGAGCTGGAGAAGCGTGGCTGGATCGAGCGTCGCGAAAGCGAGCACGATCGTCGTTGTCTGCATCTGCATCTGACGGAAAAAGGCAATGAGTTCCTGCGCCAGGTGCTGCCACCGCAGCATCAGAGCCTGCAGTTTCTCTGGTCTTCGCTGGATAAGCAGGAGCAGAATCAGCTGGAAGGCCTGACGCGTAAGCTGTTGAATCGTCTTGATCAAATGGACGAAAACAAACCTACCGCCGCCTGGAATCGATAATAGCAACAACTGCGACACAATCACGCGTCTAAATCGCTATCTTATCTCCCCTTTATCCATGCCAGCGCTCAACACGCTGGCATTTTTGAGCGCGGGATCCTGTCAGCACGGATGGTGGCAACCCGATAACAGTGGAAAACGTGGAGAACCTCATGAGTGCTTCGGCGGATGTATCCAATCCGAAACAGCCTGCTAATAAAAAGAAAAAGCGCAAAGTTGCGCTGCTTTTACTGGCTGCGATCGTATTGGTTGTGGGTATTGCCTGGCTGGTTTACTGGTTTTTAGTGCTGCGTCATTTTCAGGAAACCGATGACGCCTACGTTGCCGGCAATCAGGTGCAGGTAATGGCTCAGGTATCGGGCAGCGTCAATAAAGTCTGGTTTGAAGATACCGACTATGTGAAGAAAGGCGACGTACTGGTGACGCTGGATCAAACCGATGCGCAGCAGGCGTTTGAAAAAGCACAGACGGCCCTCGCTACCAGCGTGCGACAAACGCACCAGATGATGATCAACAGCAAGCAGTATCAGGCAACCATCGAACTGCAAAAAACCGCGTTGGCTCAGGCGCAGGCTGATCTCCAGCGTCGCGTGCCGTTGGGCGCGTCGAACCTGATTGGCCGGGAAGAGCTGCAGCATTCGCGTGATGCCGTTGCCACCGCTAAAGCACAGCTTGATGTTGCCGAGCAGCAGTACAATGCGAATCAGGCGATGATTCTGAATACCTCGCTGGCCGAGCAACCGGCGGTGAAACAGAACGCTGCCGCGCTGCGTGATGCCTGGCTGGCGCTGCAACGTACGCAGATCCGTAGCCCGATGGACGGCTATGTTTCCCGTCGTAGCGTGCAGGTTGGCTCGCAAATCAGCACCACGACGCCGCTGCTGGCGGTGGTTCCCGCGAAGAATCTGTGGGTGGACGCTAACTTCAAAGAGACTCAGCTGGCAGGCGTACGCATTGGCCAGCCGGCCACCGTGGTCAGCGACATCTATGGCGATGACGTGGTCTATCAAGGCAAAGTTGTGGGTCTGGATATGGGCACCGGCAGCGCCTTCTCACTGCTGCCTGCGCAGAACGCCACCGGCAACTGGATCAAAGTGGTCCAGCGTTTACCGGTGCGTATCGAACTGGATGCGCAGCAGCTGGCGCAACATCCGCTGCGCATTGGTCTGTCGACGCTGGTTAAGGTTGATACCACGCAGCAGGATGGCGGCGTGTTAGCCACCAGCGTGCGTAACAATCCCGCTTATGAAAGTAACGCGCTGGCTATCGATCTGGCACCGGCCGATCGGCTGATTGCTGAGATTATCCATGCCAACGCAGGCTAACCTGGCGGGAGTGTATCGTGGCACAAAAACCGCTTGAGGGTACCCAGCTTGTCCTGATGACCATCGCGCTGTCGTTAGCGACGTTTATGCAGGTACTCGACTCAACCATTGCTAACGTAGCGATTCCCACCATCGCCGGTAACCTGGGGGCATCCAACTCCCAGGGAACCTGGGTTATTACCTCGTTTGGGGTGGCAAACGCCATCTCCATTCCGCTAACCGGCTGGCTGGCAAAGCGCGTTGGCGAGGTCAAACTGTTCCTGTGGTCAACCATCGCGTTTGCGGTGGCCTCCTGGCTGTGCGGCATGTCCGAAAGCCTGACCACGCTGATCTTCTTTCGTATTATTCAGGGCGTGGTGGCCGGACCGCTGATTCCGCTGTCGCAAAGCCTGCTGCTGAATAACTATCCGCCAGCGAAACGCAGCGTTGCGCTGTCGCTGTGGGCGATGACGGTGATTGTGGCGCCGATCTGCGGCCCGATTCTTGGCGGCTGGATCAGCGATAACTATCACTGGGGCTGGATCTTCTTCATCAACGTGCCGATTGGCGTGCTGGTGGTGGTGCTGGCGTTGCAAACGCTGCGCGGGCGCGAGACAAAAACGGAGATCAGACGCATCGATATGGTGGGTCTGGTGCTGCTGGTGGCTGGGATCGGCTGTCTGCAGGTGATGCTCGATCGCGGCAAGGAGCTGGACTGGTTTAACTCCACGGAAATCATCGTGCTGACGGTGGTTGCGGTGCTTGCGCTGGTGGCGCTACTGATATGGGAGTTAACTGATGATCATCCGATCGTCGATTTAACCTTGTTCAAGTCCCGCAACTTCACTATTGGCTGCCTGTCGATCAGCCTGGCTTACATGCTCTACTTCGGCTCGATCGTGCTGCTGCCGCAGTTATTGCAGGAAGTTTATGGCTATACCGCAACCTGGGCGGGACTGGCATCGGCGCCGGTGGGCATTATTCCGGTGATTCTGTCACCGATTATTGGCCGCTTTGCCCATCGCCTGGATATGCGCAAGCTGGTGACCTTCAGCTTTATCATGTATGCCGTCTGCTTTTACTGGCGTGCCTATACGTTTGAGCCGGGGATGGATTTTGCCGCATCGGCGCTGCCGCAGTTTATTCAGGGCTTTGCCGTGGCCTGCTTCTTTATGCCGCTGACCACGATTACGCTGTCGGGCCTGCCGCCGGAGCGCATGGCTGCCGCATCGAGCCTGTCTAACTTTGTGCGTACGCTGGCCGGGTCGATTGGCACCTCGATCACCACCACCATGTGGACCAACCGTGAATCGTTGCATCACAGCCAACTGAGCGAGTCGATTACGCCTTATAACGTCAACGCGCAGCAGACCTACGATCAGCTGATGCAGCTTGGCATGACGCAGCAGCAGGCTTCGGCGTGGATTGCCCAGCAGATCACCAATCAGGGGCTGATCATCTCAGCCAATGAGATCTTCTGGGCGTCTGCAGGGGTCTTCCTGTTGTTGTTGGTGATGATCTGGTTCGCCCGTCCGCCGTTTGGTTCTGGCGGCGGCGGTGGCGCGCACTGACGATTTGCCATAAAAAAAGGGCCTGTTTCCAGGCCCTTTTTTACGTCTGTCGCTGATAACGCTTAGCGATTCTGACGCCACCATTCAGCCAACAACACGCCGGTTGCGACCGAGACGTTCAGGCTTTCTACTTTGCCCGTGCCGCCAATGGAGACGCTGAGATCGCCCTGCTGCCAGGCGCTTTCTGACAGGCCATCACGCTCCTGCCCCAACACCAGCACCATTTTCGCGGGCAGCGTCGCTTCTGCCAGCGGCGTACCTTTGTGACTGGATGTCGTCACAATGGTGTAGCCTGCACGACGAAACGCTTCCAGACCCGCTTCGAAGCTCTCATCGCTGATCGCGGTGACGTGCTCGGCGCCGCCTTCAGCAGTACGCACCGCGGCGCCCGACTCCAGCAGAGACGCATCGTTCACCAACACGCCACGCGCGCCGAAGTGCGCACAGCTGCGCATGATGCCGCCGAGGTTATGTGGGTTACCGATATCTTCCAGCGCCAGCACGCAATCGCGCGCTTCCGCCTGGGCCAGCCAGGTTTTTACCGGCATGCCGGTGCGCTTTTTGATCAGAAAGCACACGCCACCGTGATGCTCAGTGCCCGCCGCTTTGGCCAGCTCTTCATCATCAACCACATGATAAGCTTTGCGGTTGGCGGCCAGCCAGCGCAGGGTTTCCCGAAAACGCGGCGTTACGCTCTGCACAAACCAGGCGCGTACGATGCTTTCCGGACGGCTCTGGAACAGTGCGTGACAGGCATTTTCGCCATAGACACGGCTCTCTTCCTGGCGCTGACGACGCAGCTGAACCGGATCGATAAAGCTTTTGCCGCTGATACCGCTGTGCGCCGGTTGGCTGGTTTCATCATCAACCGGAGGCCGGCTGACGGTGCGCCATGGCGACCCTTCACGACCCTGATCGCGCGAGATACCGCGTTCTTCGCCGCGATCGCGACCACGCGCATCCGCCGGACGGGAAGGACGACGGTCTCTCTCCTGGCCAGCTGCATCCGAACGGCCACCTTTGCCGGTACGGGGATTCTGTCCGCGTGGTTTATTCTCTTCATCGCCGCGAACATACATCACTTTGACTTTGCCGCTTTTGCCTTTAAATTCGTCGTTCATTTTTCCTCCACCGTGGCTGAGCGCGAAGCGCGCAGATTACCTGATGTCGTGCCGGTTAGCCATTAACTCCCGCCAAAAGCTATTAACTATTATACCTATTGAGCGATCCACATTGAGCAAGAAAAACCCACAACGCATAATAACAGCAGGCTATTTATATCAACTTTAACGATTTGAGGTCTCTATGAACACGGTTTGTGCATCCTGTCAGGCAACGAATCGCGTCCCTGAAGAGCGTATTGCTGACGGCGCGAAATGCGGCCGTTGTGGCAATGAGCTGTTTACCGGCGAGGTAGTCAACGCCACCGCAGGTACGCTGGACAAATACCTTGCTGACGATATGCCGGTGCTGATCGACTTCTGGGCACCCTGGTGCGGCCCATGCGTCAACTTTGCACCCATCTTCGCCGATGTGGCGAACGAGCGCCGGGAACAGGTGCGATTTGTGAAAATCAACACCGAAGCGGAACCAGAGCTGAGCGCGCGTTTCCGTATTCGCAGTATTCCTACCATTATGATGTTCAAAAAAGGCGAAATGGTCGACATGCTGAGCGGCGCAATGCCAAAAGCGCCGTTTAATGAATGGATCGACGAAGTCGTATAATGAACAGGCGGCCAGCAGCCATGCTGGCCACCCTACGTTTTATGCTGCGCTTCCGCTAGAATGGCGTTTTTACCGCTTCAGGGTGTATGACTATTAACGCCGTTCTGCAATTACGCGCCCAGCGCCTGGCGCGCGCCACCCGCCCTTTCCTTGCCCGCGGCAACCGCGTGATCCGTTGTCAGGGTTGTCTGCTGCCTAAAAAACTCTGCCTGTGTGCCAGCATCGTGCCACAACCGGCGCGCAGCCGCTTCTGCCTGGTGATGTTTGATACCGAGCCGATGAAGCCGAGCAATACTGGCCGACTGATCGCCGATATTCTACCCGATACCCAGGCTTTTGGCTGGTCGCGCACTGAGCCCGATAGCGCGCTGCTGGCCGCCGTGCAAAACGCCGACTATCAGCCGGTAGTGGTGTTTCCTGAATCCTATGCCGATCCAGGGCGACCCGTGCTGCGCTCGCCACCACGCGAAGGCAAGCCGCTGCTGTTCATTATGCTGGATGGCACCTGGACAGAAGCGCGCAAGATGTTCCGCAAAAGCCCGTGGCTGGATGCGCTGCCGGTCATGTCGCTGTCGTTTACGACGCCCTCCAATTATCAGCTGCGCGAACCACATGGTGAAGGACAGCACTGCACTGCTGAAGTGGCGGCTGAGCTACTGGCACAGGCGGGCGATCTGGCGGCCGCGCAGGCGCTGAGTGCGCACTTCACGCTGTTTCGTCAGCACTATCTGGCAGGTAAACCGCACCATCCTTTGCATCAACAGGCGATCGCGGACAAATAAACCGTCACTGCCGGTTGCATCGTGACAGAGGTGATTTAAAGTCAGTCTGACTTTTATCTTCTCTCAGTGTTGAACCGGCCAGGAGGCTGTTATGAGCCAGCGAGGATTGGAAGCGTTACTCAGGCCTAAGTCGATTGCCGTGATTGGTGCCTCGACTAAACCACAGCGCGCCGGCTATTTAATGATGCGCAATTTGCTTTCCGGCGGCTTCAGCGGCGCGGTTCTGCCGGTGACGCCGCGGTATAAAGCCGTGTGCGGCGTGATGGCCTGGCCCGATGTCGCCAGCCTGCCACTTTCCCCCGATCTCGCCATTATTTGCACCCATGCCAAAAGAAACCTGCTGCTGCTTGAGGCGCTGGGGAAAAAAGGCTGCAAGGCGTGCATTATTTTGTCTGCGCCGGAAAGCCAGCGTGAAGCGCTGTTAGCCTGCGCCAGCCAGTGGCAAATTCGCCTGCTAGGCCCGAACAGCCTGGGATTGCTGGCCCCGTGGCAGGGACTGAACGCCAGCTTTTCACCGGTGCCGATTCAAAAAGGCAAGCTGGCTTTTGTGTCGCAGTCAGCCGCTGTCTCTAATACGATTCTCGACTGGGCGCAGCAGCGTCAGCTCGGCTTCTCGTGGTTTATTGCACTGGGCGACAGCCTGGATATTGATATCGACGACCTGCTCGACTTCCTCGCCCGTGACGGCAAAACCAGCGCGATCCTGCTCTATCTGGAACACCTCAGCGATGCCCGCCGCTTTGTCTCCGCCGCGCGTAGCGCCTCGCGTAACAAACCGATTCTGGTGATTAAAAGTGGCCGCAGCGCCCAGGCGCAGGCGCTGCTGAAAAGCCATGCCGGACTCGATGCCGCATGGGATGCCGCCATCCAGCGTGCCGGTTTGCTGCGAGTGACCGATACGCATGAGCTGTTCTCTGCGGTGGAAACTCTGAGCCATATGCGCCCGCTGCGTGGTGAACGGCTAATGATTGTCAGTAACGGCGCTGCGCCTGCCGCGCTGGCGCTGGATGCGCTGGATGCGCGTGGTGGTAAGCTGGCGCAGTTGAATGACGACACGGTTGACGCGCTGAATACGCTGCTGCCGGATGAGATAACCGCGGGCAATCCACTGGATTTAAAAGATGATGCCACCGTTGATCGCTATCTGGACTGCATTGAGATCCTGCTCAACAGCCACGACCTTGATGCGCTGATGATCATTCATTCACCCAGCGCGGTCGCACCGGCAACACAAACCGCGCAGCGTCTGATTGCCCTGATTCAACAGCATCCACGCGGCAAGCAGGTTACCCTGCTCACTAACTGGTGTGGGGAATTTTCTTCGCTTGAGGCGCGCCGCGCATTTAACGACGCGGGCCTGCCAACCTATCGCACGCCGGAGGGCACGGTTACGGCGTTTATGCATATGGTTGAGTACCGCCGTAACCAGAAGCAGCTGCGTGAAACGCCTGCCCTGCCGGTCAACCTGCCACAGGCGAGTGCAGTTGCGCATCAGCTTATTCAACAGGCGCTGGCACAGGGTATTACCACGCTGGATACGCATGAAGTACGCGCGATTCTGCAGGCCTACGGTTTGACTACGCTGCCGACATGGATTGCCGCCGACAGCATCGAAGCCGTGACCATCGCGAATCAGGTTGGCTATCCGGTGGCGCTTAAGCTGCGATCGCCGGATATCGCGCACAAATCTGATGTGCAGGGCGTCATGCTGTCGCTGCGCTCCGCCAGCGAGGTACAGCAGGCGGCAAATGCCATTATCGATCGCGTTAAGCAAACGCTGCCGCAGGCGCGCATTGATGGCCTGCTAGTTCAGAGCATGGCCAGCCGCCTTGGCGCACAGGAATTGCGTGTGGTGGTGGAGCAGGATCCGCTGTTTGGGCCGGTGATCCTGCTGGGGGAAGGCGGCGTTGACTGGCAGCCCGATAAGCAGGCCGCCGTCGCCCTGCCACCGCTGAATATGGCGCTGGCTCGTTACTTTATTATTCAGGCGATCAAAGGCGGTAAGATACGTGGTCGCAGCAATGCGCAGCAGCTCGACATTACTGGGCTGAGCCAGCTGCTGGTGCAGGTTTCCAACCTGATCGTTGACTGCCCTGAAATACAGCGTCTTGATATTCATCCCCTGCTGGCGGCAGGCAGCGATTTCAGCCTGCTGGATGTTACCTTATCGCTGGCGCCTTTCGACGGCGACAACGAGGCACGACTGGCCATTCGTCCTTATCCGCACCGGCTTGAAGAGCAGGTGACGTTAAAAAATGGCCAGCACTGTCTGTTTCGCCCCATTCTGCCGGAAGATGAGCCGCTGCTGCGTGAGTTTATTGCGCAGGTCACAAAAGAAGATCTCTACTATCGTTATTTCAGTGAGATCAATGAGTTTACCCATGATGATTTAGCCAATATGACGCAGATCGACTACGATCGAGAAATGGCGATCGTCGCCGTGCGAGAAATTAACGATCGTACTGAGATCGTTGGCGTCACGCGGGCGATCTCTGATGCGGATAATATTGACGCTGAGTTTTCGGTTCTGGTGCGTTCTGACCTGAAAGGATTAGGACTGGGGCGACGCCTGCTGGAAAAAATGATCGGTTATACCCGGGAACATGGCCTGCAACAGCTAAACGGCATTACCATGCCTGGTAATCGCGGCATGATCACACTAGCGCGCAAGCTGAATTTCAATGTGGATATTCAGCTGGAGGATGGCATTGTTAGCCTTAACTTACCGCTGAATAAACAGGTCGATTAACCTTGTAGATAAAGGTAAAAAAGACGCTATCCGGGCGGGTTAATGATAATATTCATCGTTAGGGTCATGATTTAATGGCAAATCGCCATTCATTGCATAGAGAAGAAGCGCACTGTGATGTTGTCTAAATTTAAGCGCAATAAACACCAACAACACCTTGCACAGCTGCCAAAACTGTCACAATCTGCTGCTGACATTCGTACGCTGTTTTCACCCGCTGAATTTCGCCAGACGCTGCTGGAAAAAATAGCTGGCGCGACGCGACGCATCTGCATCGTTGCGCTTTATCTGGAGAACGACGATGGCGGTCGGGCCATTCTGAATGCGCTTTACGACGCAAAACGGGCGCGCCCGGAGATGGATGTTTCTATCTGCGTGGACTGGCATCGTGCACAGCGCGGCAGAATTGGTGCAGCGGCGGCGGCGACCAATGCCGACTGGTATTGCCAGCTGGCAACCGACAATCCGCAGATCGCCATTCCGGTTTATGGCATTCCGGTAAATACCCGTGAAGCGCTGGGCGTGCTGCACCTGAAAGGCTTTGTAATCGACGACGCGGTGCTGTACAGCGGTGCCAGCCTGAACGATGTGTATCTTCATCAACACGATAAATACCGTTACGATCGTTATCAGTGGATTCAGAACGGCGTGTTGGCTGAGACCTTTTTTAATTGGGTAAAAACCAATTTGCAGGCGGCAGAAGCGGTTAACCGGCTGGATAAATCGGAGCGGCCAAGCAGCCCGGAAATCAAAAACGAGACGCGTCAGTTCCGTCAGGATCTGCGTGGCTTTGATTATCAGTTCACGCCTAACGCCGGCAATGAAGAGCTGGCGGTAACACCGTTGGTAGGGCTCGGCAAACGCAGCTTGTTGAATAAAACCATCTATCATCTGATGCCCTGCGCCGAGAAAAAGCTGACGCTGTGCACGCCCTACTTCAATATGCCCGCTATTCTGGTCAGGAATATTATCGGCCTGTTGCGTGCCGGCAAAGAGGTGGAAATTATCGTAGGGGATAAAACTGCTAACGATTTCTACATTCCGGAAGATCAGCCGTTTAAAATCATTGGTGCTCTGCCCTATCTGTACGAAATTAACCTGCGCCGTTTCCTCAGCCGCTTACAATATTATGTGAGTAACGGCCAGCTGACAGTGCGTCTGTGGAAAGAAGGCGAAAACAGTTATCACCTGAAAGGCATCTGGGTGGATGACGAATGGATGATGGTCACCGGTAATAATCTCAACCCGCGCGCCTGGCGTCTGGATCTGGAAAACGCCATTCTCATTCACGATCCGTTGCAGGAATTAACTGAGCAGCGTGATAAAGAGTTGGCGCTGATCCGCACGCACACCATCGTAGTAAACCACTTCCGTGAGCTTGAAAGTATTGCTGACTATCCGGCGAAGGTGCGCAAATTGATTCGACGACTGCGTCGTATCCGCATCGACAAACTGATTAGCCGGATTCTCTGACTCCATGCGCCTGTTGCTGCCGCTGCTAATAGTGATGTGCAGCGGCTGCACGCATTTCGCACAGGATAGCTGGACCGGAAAAGATAAAGCACAGCACTTTGTGGGATCCGCTTTACTGACCATAGCCGGTAGCGAATATGGTGCTGCACAGCACTGGAGCCGGGCGCAGAGTCGACAATTTGGTTTGATGTTTGCCTTTACCTTAGGCACTGGCAAAGAGCTGTTTGACAGTCGACGAGCCGGTTCAGGCTGGAGCTGGAAGGATTTAAGCTGGGATATAGCCGGTGCTGCCACCGGCTACAGCCTATGGAATACGGCGCATCACTGATTACAGTGAAATACCCTTGCCACGCCGATGCAGCATCAGCGAGACCAGAAAAGCCAGCGCGCCCATCGCTGAAACATACCAAAAGAAGCTGGTTTCAATGCCCTGGTGCTTCAGCGTTAGAGCAACAAACTCAGCTGACCCACCAAATATGGCATTCGCAATCGCATAAGATAATCCTACGCCTAATGCTCTGACTTCTGGGGGAAACATCTCCGCTTTGAGGATACCGCTGATCGAGGTATAGAAACTGGTGATCAACAGCGCGAGCATGACCAGAGAAATGGCGGCCCATTCGCTCTCGACGTTCTGTAGCGCGGTCAGAATCGGCACGGTACAGATAGCGGCACCCGCGCCAAAAATCATCATTGAACTACGGCGGCCAATCTTATCTGACAAAGCACCAATTACCGGTTGAATTAACATAAATACAAACAGTGCACCGGTCATCAATGCACTGGCTGTCTTCGCATCCATGCCTGACGTGTTAACCAGATACTTTTGCATGTAGGTGGTGAAAGTATAAAAACTCAGCGAGCCGCCAGCGGTAAAACCCAGCACCATTAAAAAAGCACGCCTGTGGTTTTTCAGTAATCCCATCAGGCTGCCGGCATCCCGATGCTCACGGGTATTTTTGTCGCTGGTTTCGTTTAATGAACGGCGCAGCCACAGGGCAACTACCGCAAGCACAGCACCCAGCGCAAACGGAATACGCCATCCCCAGCTCTTCAACTCCGCATCGGTCATCAACTGTTGTAAAACAACCACGGTAAGTACCGCCAGCAGCTGACCACCGATTAGGGTCACGTACTGAAAAGAAGCATAGAAACCTTTACGCCCTTCCAGTGCCACTTCGCTCATATAGGTTGCACTGGTGCCATATTCGCCTCCCACTGATAATCCCTGAAACATACGCGCCAGTAATAAGATAATCGGCGCGGCAATGCCGATGCTATCAAACCCAGGCAAGCAGGCAATGACCAGTGAGCCGAAACACATCATGCAGACGGAGATCAGCATGGATTTCTTACGGCCATGCTTATCCGCAATGTAGCCGAACATCCAGCCACCAATCGGACGCATCAGAAAACCTACGGCAAATACGCCAGCGGTTTGTAAAAGTTGAGTGGTGCTGTCTCCCTGCGGGAAGAAAATATGGGCAAAGTAGAGTGAAAAGAATGAATAGACGTAGAAATCAAACCACTCAACCAGATTGCCTGATGAAGCACCGACAATCGCCCAGATTCTCTTTTTTGAATCCGATGCCGATGTCAGCGCATTGCTTCCATTCTTAATATTATCTGCCATGTTCACCTTGTTCCTTGCTAAAAGGTCATCTCAAAGGGTTCAGTAAAGCAGGAGTACCAGCAAGGAGATAACTTTGAATGGTGGAAAATGCAGTTTTGTGATGTCAGCAGGATTTTGACTGGGTTGAATTTAGGTTGGTGTGGGAGATTTCGGCTGTTATCAGGTTTGTCGATGCTCAAGCGTAAGAGGTTTGACGTGCGTGGTGGCATGTTGGCATGTTGATAATTTTGATCTTAACGGCCGATAATGATGGCGTTGATGTGTGTTCTGCAGTTAATCCTGACAATGCTGACGAAAAAGCGTTTTTAATTCATGGTTTAGCTGATGAAATACGCTCGAAATCAATGTAAGCATCTATCAATGTGCATATTGCGTGGCAGCTATTTTGCTGAGACTGGGCGCCCTGAACAATAACCGGACCCTATATGTTACAGCCGGATAATGAAAATCAAATCAGAAACAAGGTTGCCAGTGAAGGGAGCGGATACATAATTCAGGTGTTTAACATGCAATGCAGGCAACCAGAAACGGATGGCAGACGGTGGTGGAAGAAGAGAGCATCTTTAAATCAGGGCCACGCGATGGGCTTGCTGCTGCTGGCATTTGCGGCGCAGTGGCACGGAGAGGCTCATGCCAGCAGCATCACAGGCTGCCCTGGCACGAAGTATGCCTCCCACTGCCTCAATAATTTGGGGGATGCCTAATTTTTTCCATGGGAAAAGGCCCCGCGCTTTCGCACGGGGCCCTTCTGGTTTGATGCCTGGCAGTTCCCTACTCTCGCATGGGGAGACCCCACACTACCATCGGCGCTACGGCGTTTCACTTCTGAGTTCGGCATGGGGTCAGGTGGGACCACCGCGCTAGT